>Ga0307379_10000001_pt1 | contig 666244 bp, 647 predicted proteins | sample UN2MG_FD_202237 | JGI IMG/M metagenome (GOLD analysis project Ga0307379, IMG submission 202237) | Soil microbial communities from Risofladan, Vaasa, Finland - UN-2 | ecosystem: Environmental > Terrestrial > Soil > Coastal area > Acid sulfate soil | place: Finland: Risofladan, Vaasa...
GCCCCTCGTTGGAGGTAATGTACTCGATCTTGGTCTCGTCATCACTGCAGCCATGCTCGTCTGTCACCGTCAGGGTTACAGTGTAAGTGCCGGCAGCGTACATATGGCTGGGGTTCTGGTCGGTGCTCGTGTCGCCATCGCCGAATTCCCAGTACCAGGAGACTATGGTGTTGTCTCCAGGAGTGGAGAGGTCGGTAAACTGCACTGTTAGAGGGTCACAGCAGCTGTTGACATCGGCCATAAAGTCTGCCGTCGGCCCTTCGTCAGCGGTGACTGTCACACTATCGCTGCCAGTACAGCCCTTATTATCGGTTACGGTTACTTCCACGGTGCCGCTTCCTGTGGCAGTGAAACTTCCATCGTTAGCCGTCCCGGGAGCGGTGCTCGCAGACCAATCATAAATATAGGGTAGTGTACCGTCAGTTACATCTGCTGTTATGGTAGTGTTGCTTCCTTCACAGAAGGAAGTATCTCCGGTAAGGTCTACCGTCAGCGTACAACCTTCGATTTCCACCTGGTAGTCCTCTACCTCGCCATCATCGGCAGGCCCATCGTAAGACAAGCCACCGGCGCTGCTGAAACGGAAGCGGGCAAAGGTCTGGCCGGCTGTTGCCGAGAAAGGCACGTCGAAGCTCAGACTATTGGCTCCCGCAATGAGTAATTCGCTGTTGAAGATTTTCTCACCGGCGTCTGCCCAGTCGCCATCGGCGTTAAAGTCCAGCCAGGCATCGAGATAGCCCGCAGCCGACGCAGTAACAGTCACATCGGCTGACTGGCCCTTTACCAATGCAGTGGTAAAATCAACGCCGTCCTCGTCGTCAATATAATTGTCGTCATCGCCCGTGGCGGTTGAATTCGGCTGGCCATCCAGTTCCGCGTCAATATCGGCACCGAGATAGAGTTCGCCTAAATCGTGGCGGGCTCCGTCATTCGCCAGCAAGGTGGGGTATGTGGGGTCGGGTGCGTCGCCGTAGTCCTTCCCCAGCATGATGCAATTTGGTTGCTCCGGGCGGTCGCAGTTGGGAGCCTGGTCCAGGTTGGGGTTCTGGTTATCGGTTGCCCAGATGATGCATAACGAGGAGGGGTTTCCCAGCGCAGCCCGGCTTACGTACATGTCCACGAAGTAGCCTCCCGTGGCGGCGTCGTCAATCCGGTAGCCGATTTCACCGAGCATGACTCCCTGAGGTCCCCCAACGCCGGGAGTGCCGGTTCCGAGTTCTCTCTTCCAAAGGGAACTGGGATCGCCGTTGTCAGGAGTTCCGGTGAGGTAAGCCCCAGAGCCACCCTGATTCCATCGTTTTGCAAATCCAATATTTGTAAGGTCGTCCATGAACGTCAGTTCGCCCAGTAGATCCCTGCTGTCGTCAACGTCGCTTGTATCCGTCCTGTCCTCCAGTATCAGCAGGAATTCCGCATCCTCCACCGTAGTCCCGTGCACATAGGCCGCCGTCCCCCCGGTGTTAAACCACCACTTGTAGCGAGATACGCCTTGCGACCCTGTACTAGGCCAGCCCGGTGAGCCCATAGTCTCCATGCGCAGGTATATATACTGAGAATCTACGACATAATAGAGCGCATAGCCATCGCCATCCGTATCGAACACGTTGCGGAACGTTTCGCAGCTCCCATCATCGTCCGTATCTAGCCCTGTCCATACAGTCGGCCATCCACCAGGCGGTGGCACAATCCCCGCTAGACTGATGACGCTATCAAGCTCATCATCTGCCGTTTGCGTAGTTGATGTCTGGTTGGTGGCTGTTCGGCCATGCCCTCCGTGCTCCCTTGCCACCGCAATATCGGCGGGCAGCATCATGACAATCAACGCCACCACCATCACTAAAGAAAATAATGCCTTTTTCATATCTATCCTCCTCATAGGACTAATTAGCTATTACCAATTAGCTATTACCTTTGTATATATATAGTCGCAACAAAAGGGGAAATCCCTCATTTTTCCCAGTACTTTTAGGGGGTTTTTGGGATTTGCTAATCACGTAGTGGATACCAGAGGTACTATGGAATCTACTTTCTTTGCCCTGTCTCCCTTCCAAGTATTATGTCTAATGCTAGCACGGCCCTTCCATTTTAGTCAAGTAGTACTGGTTAGAAAGTACCAGGACCAGCCCCCAACACCCCTCCACTGGAGCCCTCGATGTTCTTCAGCCAATGAGTCCTAGGTAAAAGGTCACATTACTATATTCTAGGCAAAATGGTACCAAAACGGTACCGATGGGTGATTCCCAGTGGATAGGATGGCTGTTATATATAATATATATTGAAGAAGCTAAAATATTTAGCCATAGCCCTGACGCTGGTTGAAGTAATACTCGTTGTTGCGTTAGCACTCGATGTGTTACTTGCCAGAGAAAGCGCATCAGCTTATAGTTATTCGCCCGCTTATTATGCGGCACCTGCCGATAATAGCGATTCCTCAAGCTATGGTTCTTCCCCACAGACGATTTATTCTCTCGATGACAGCTATCTGGCTGAGAGGTGGGGGGTAAGCAAGATTGAGGCACCCCAGGCCTGGCAAATAACCAGAGGGGACCAGTCAATTATAGTGGCTGTGCTGGATACGGGCATTAATAAGGATAACCTGGATTTGGCTGATAGGGTGGTGACTGAGGTCAATTTCACCGATAGCCCGACAAGCGATGATATTTATGGGCACGGGACCCACATGGCAGGCACCATTGCCGCCATCGCCCCGGAATGTCGGCTAATGAATGTGAAGGTGGCTGATGATGCGGGAAGGTGCAAGCCATCAGTGGTAGCCAGAGGCATCATCTGGGCGGTGGACCACGGAGCCAAAGTTATCAACATAAGCCTGTCCATGATAGCATCGCCGAATTTGGTAGAAGCGGTAAACTATGCCTGGAGCCAGGGAGCGATACTTATAGCAGCGGCGGGCAATAAAGGTGGGTCGGAGCCTTCCTATCCGGCTTATTATGTCAATTGCCTTGCGGTGGCTGGCACCAATGAAAACAATTCCTTAGCTTTGTTATCCAGCTATGGCGACTGGGTGGATGTAGCTGCTCCAGGCTTTAACATTTACTCTGAATTGCCCCAGAATCAATATGGCTATAAGACTGGCACCTCGGCAGCCGGGGCCCATGTCTCAGGCGTAGCTGCCCTGGTTTTCAGTGTCGCTGAGGATAGCAACGGCAACGGCGCAGTCAATGACGAGGTGCGGTGGGCTATTGAAAATAGTTGTACTCCCATCGCTCGGGATGGTGTGGGGCAGGGACTGGTCAACGCTTTCCAGGCGGTAACAGAGACAATATCTTCATCTTTACCTTCACTTTGACTTCCTCCCATCGAAGCGGGAGCCCTTTACGGGCTCCCGCAGATTGGGAGGGGACTACATCATTGGGGGTCATTGCGAGCTGAAGGCGTGGCAATTTCTTGAGATTGCTTGCGGAGTCTGCTCGAGCACTATGAGATTCTTCCCTTTCACTTCGTTCAGGGTCAGAATGACATGGGAGTGAAGGGTTCGAAATGGCACTTCTCTTCTGTCATTGCGAGGCTGACTTTGTCAGCCGAAGCAATCTCGTGGAGGGGCAGGGGATTGCAGCGCACTTTTCAGGTACTCGCAGTGACGTCCGAGGCTTTAGCCTCGTGCTGCACGACCCTGAAAGGTCGCACTACAGAATTTGGAGGTGAAGAATTCCCTGGATACTCAAGACAAATCTGAATCCAAAGCTAGACCAAAATTAAACAGCTATATAAGCTGGATGGGGATTCTGTACTGAAATTATGAGGGGGGCTATAATCAGGGTTTGTGGTTGTTTTCCTCCAGGTTAGCCCGCATAGCCTTCCGGGCCCGCGACAGCAATCCCTCAACCGACTTTGGTGAACGACCCATAACCTGACTTATCTCTAGCACGGGCATCTCTTCGAGGTATTTCAATACCAGCACCTCTTGATAATCCTGAGGCAAGTCCCCCAAAGCCTGGTGAACTGACTGGCGAACCTCTTCGGACTCCAGCACAGTGAGGGGCGCTGGTTCATCGTTCCCGATTTGCTCCAGCTGCTTCATGGCATCAAACTCGGGGGACGATTCCTTGGTTTTAGGCTCTCGCACCTTGCGACGATAAAAGTCATTTATCTTGTGAAATGCGATACTGCGCAGCCAGGTATAAAGCTGGCTGTCACCACGGAATTTATCCAGTGAACCCAGGGCAGCAAGGAATGTTTCATGAACCAAATCCTCAGCTACGGCCTGGTCTCGGTCTACTTGTTCCAATACCAGAGTGTAGAGTCTGCTCCTATAAATATTATAGAATTCCTCCATGGCTGTGCTGTCGCCCGAGCGCAGCTTCTCGACCAGCTTAGCTTCATAACTTTGAGATGTAGAATCAGCTACTTTCATGTCGCCCATATTTATTACATCCTGTTGCCGCAGTATTTTCAGGATATCAGCCAGCAAGGTTTATGGGAATCACCCATTTGTACTTTTTGCAGTAGAAAATAGTACTATGACCCTCGGAAAATGAACCCGGATACCTATCATTACCTCTTGGTCATAGCGAACCCGATTCAGCGGGACGTGGCAGTCTCTTTGCGCCGGCAATGACAAATGACAAAGCTCAAATGCCAAACGAAGCTCAAAGTCCAAATCACAAAACTGAGTAGGTTTGACATTCAAGCATTTGGATTTCAGTTGTCATTTGGATTTTGACATTTGGGTTTGTTCACGATGGGGCTATAGCCTCGTGCGCTGAAGCTTAACGGTCATTCGGGCTTGGTTTTGCGCCTGAAGTAATAATAGCTACCATAGCCAAGAAGTATTATGCCCGCGACAATCCCGGCGACCAATCCGGCATTGGGCCTGGCTTCCACTACGGGGTTTGTGGACACCAGCAAGCGAACATATAACTTTACAGCCAACAGGTCACTGGATTCGGCGGCGACTCCCAGCCATGTCTCCCAGTCCTCGCCTGCCCATTTTTGCTCTCGCGGTACAACTACCGTTACCGTTACATTGGCCTCAGAATTAGCGGCTACTTCGATTTCTGGAGAGGAAAAGCTTATCCAGCTATCATCGGGGAATTCAGACCTCTCTTCCCTTCTTTCCTCTTCCGGAGGCTGAAAGGCAGCGATGGTAAAATTATGAGCTACCTCATCCTTATTGTGAATGGTCAGTTCGAATTCTGTTGCCTCTCCCGGGGACAAGGTATCGATTTTTACCTCGGCGGGGGAGACGCCAAAGTTAAAGTCCTGAGCCAGAGTAAAAGAAGGTAGGAAGATGACCAGTAAAGCGGCAATGAGCCCAGCTAGTTTAATGTGCCCTACCATCAGGCAGCCACTGCGCTTATGGTGATTTGAGTTTGCATCTGCCTGTTACCTACGAAGTAGGTCGGCGTTAGCAATTTCAGGCCAAATTGCTTGGTGTCACCGGGAGCCAAGCTTGAGCCACCAGCATAAGGCCAAAATTCGCCTTCTGTCTTAGTGATAGGGACATAACCCCGTGCGGTATCGCCAGATATGCGGAACCATAACCCGTACACATTTTCCCCATTAGTGCCATCATTGCTCAAAGTCCACTTATAGGCGCTGGGATTACCCACCCATTCAGCATCCTCTCCCACGATAAAGGTATTCACATTACAATTGCCCTCTACAGTCAAAGTGCACCACTCTATCGGCGGGCTTGTCATGTACTCTGTGCCTGCAGCCACTTCTCCTAGCGGCCATTGTGTTTTATCCAGGCTGATGGAAATCTCATTGACTCCTGTCATAGTGATGGTTATGGTGCCGCTCTCCTGGGCCAGAGCTGGCAAGGAAAAGATTAAGACTAGGATAATGGCTACCATAATACTCGTGATTACTGCTTTCATCTACCCCTCCAAATTTGATGAAACTCTGCTTACTATATTGGTTCAGTCGTTTTCGGACAAATCGACTACGGTGGAATGCTACAACCCTCCTCAGTTCTTGTCAAGACCTATGTTCCACTTCCAAATTTTTGAAAAATCCACGAATTAAGGTCCAATTGTCAGGCACACAAAGCGCCAGTTCAAGGCGCCTATCAGTTCTGCTTTTTGCTCGATTCCTGAGTCGCTGATGTTGTAGCGATTATGGCGGCGCCAAGAGCGGTAATAATCTGAGGGTGTGGTGGTACCAGGAGGTTGGTGTTCAATTCGCTTTCTATGGTCTTGATTAGAGCGATGTTGAGGGCACCACCGCCGCAGATGGCGCATGGCTCCTCCAGCTTAAGCTTCTTGACCAGTGAGGAAATCTTGCTTGCCAGGGCTTTGTTAACACCAGCGGCGATGTCTTCTTTTGGGATGCCTTCGCTTATTCTGGTGATGGCTTCGGATTCGCCGAAGACAGCGCAGCCCGTACTAAATGTGATGGGGGTCCTTGACCTGGCTGCAAGCGGGCCGAAATCGCTCAAATCTATTCGCAGCACGTTGGCGATGACCTCAATAAAGCGGCCACCGCCGGCGGCACATTTCTCGCTGGCGGTGAAGTTGATCACAATTCCTTCTTCATTTAGCCGTATTACCTTGGTGGATTGACTGGCTACATCGATTACAGTCCTGGCTTGCGGGAAGACGTTGTTTATGCCTCGGGCAGTGCATACTATATCGCTTGCCTTCTGGCTGGCAAAATAGACATTGTCGGCACCGGAACCGGTGGCAACAGTATTGGCTATGTCATCCTGAGTCAGGTTGACCTTTCTTATTAACTCCGTCCCTATGGCCTCGGCGGATGTTCGGTAATTAGCTCCCGATATGATTATATGTGAAGCAACAAGCTTGAAGTCTTTAATTATGACTCCTTTGCTGTATGCCGAGCCTATGTCGATGCCCATAAACCAGCTCATCGGTGCTCCTAACTGAAGAAGGTGGCTTTTTCTAACCGCCGTGACTTTGTGGGCAAGGCCTCACCTACTGCCACTGCTTTCATGTAGGTTTCCTTCGCCAGGATAGCAGCGCCAAGTGCCCCGGTGAGAAGTGGCTCTTCAGGAACGAAGATTTCGCAGCCCAGGCTTTCTTTCATTGCCCTAACCATGCCGGTGTTCTTGGCCACGCCACCGGTGAGCACCAGGTCAGGCTCTATCCCGAGCCGCCGTGCCAGTGCCGCTATGCGGCTGGCCAGGGCATCATGAAGTCCGGCCAGGATGTTCTCCAGCTTTTCCCCGCGGGAGAGTAGAGCCACCAGTTCTTGCTGGGCGAAGATAGTGCACAGGTTGCTTATCTGGATTTTTTTGGTGGCTTTCAGGGAAATGTCTCCCATGTCTTCCAGCTTGATACCAAGTGTAGCCGCAGTCACTTCAAGGAACCTGCCGGTTCCAGCGGCGCACTTATCGTTCATAACGAAGCTGGTCAGCCTGCCGTTATCAATTTTCATACATTTGGCATCCTGGCCGCCTATATCAATGGCAGTCCTGACATTGGGGAAAAAGCTGGAGACGCCTCTGGCATGGCAGGAAAGCTCTGTTATCTGGCGGTCTGCGAAAGGGACGCTGAGCCGTCCATAGCCTGTAGCTACGATATAGGAGATGTCATCAATCTGCAGGCTGGCTTGCTCCAGTGCCTGTCGCATAACCTCGTTGGCAAGCTGGCGATACTCCGGACCGGTAGGGCCCTTGATGGCCGAAAGTAAATTGCCGCTATTATCCATGAGCACGACCTTGGTCATGGTGGAACCTATGTCAACACCGGCGAAGTACAAGTAGACCTCCTGGTGGGTTGCTATTAGCTGATTGTCTCAAGGAAGGCTTCGACCCTGGTCCTCAATGGGGCCAGGGCTCCCGTAGTGTAGTCGTATTCTATATAGGTACTGGGGACGCCGAGACTGTTGAAATAATCTTTGAGCGATGGCATTTCAAAGGCAAAGGGGTCACAATACCTGACGAGCAGCATTACGGCGCCGTTGATTTTCCATTCTTTGATGATGCCTTTAAGATAGCCGAACCGGCTTTGCAGGTCTCGGGCATAGTCCTTTCTGGTCTCGCCGAGAGTAGCCTGCCTGAAGGTGCGGGCGCAGGTGATTTCGTTGAGATAGTAGTCGGCCAGCCCTTCCAGCGGGTCAGCAGTGAATTTCACCCCGCCTCTGTAAGCCCTGATGCCACCACAGCTTTCGTTCATCACTACATTTGCCTTAGCTTCAAATACTTGCATGATGTCGGTATCGTCAAGGGTGCTGCTCCATATGAGGAGACGTGCTGATTTCTTTTCTGGTCCGTCGGTACGGTTTTTGACTTCGCTTATAGTCTCAGCTAGCAGGTCATTTCCTTCAACTACAGGCAGGCTCGTCAGAGCTTTTACTACCTGAACGATTTCCGTTCCCGAGATATGGGGTGGAGACGACTTTGTCAGCTCGTATAGTTCTCTCACCAGAGCCCGTTGCTGGTTATGGGATTTAATAGCTGCCTCAAGCTTGTCTGTGGACAATTTCTTCTCAGTAAAAGCCTCCAGAGTTTTTCTGAAATCGTTTAGCTGGCTTTTGAAGTATTCCAGGGCCTCGGGACGAACTGTGATGGGCATGTCTATGAAGTGAAAGTAAGGATAGTTTGTATAAGATTCCCAGACGCGAGCTGTTTTTTCCTGAGGGTCGCTGGAGTGAATAGTAGCCATACCATCAAGGAAATCGTTTTTGCCCTTCAGGGCGCAATCGAGGCAGTTGCGCATGATAGGGCAGAATGAATGAGGCAAAGCCCTGTCTGCTTCAGTGACTGGTTCCTTTATATCGCCGCATGTCTGGTACGGGACAATGTCAAGGGCAGTAAGCATCTCCAGCGGGACGTAGACACAAGGATAGCCTATTATCTTTTTGCCTGCTGCCTTGAGTTCCCTGGCTCTCTGTGAACGATTTAAATAGATTTCCTGGGCTTTGCTGAGACCTCTGTTTTTGTCTGACATCGCTGCCTCCTTGTTAGATTGAAATCCTGGATTAATTCACCAGTCGTCCCCTGCCTGTTTCCTCATTTTTCTGTAATACTCCATGGTTTCCTCGAATGGCTCTGCCTTGGCTAAAGCATCTTCCGGGTTAAACAGGCGGAGGTCTACGATATCGCCTTCGATGCTCAGTGAAGGCACCTTCAGTTTCTCAATGAGCATGTCTGAGACGTATGGAAGGTGGGTAGAAGCGCTGCGGCAGCTGATAAGGGGATGAAGAAGCGCCCCGTCGCACTTCCATTCCCTGGCATACTTCAGGTAAGGATAGGCGGTGGTGCCGCCGAGCACGTCCTGTTTCCGGGCATCTTCGTAGTAGCCGACAAGGAACTGGAGGCTGAATTTGGTGATGCGCTCCAGTGGGTCACTGACCTTGCTGAGGTCGATGGGTATAGGTGGATGGTAGCCAACGCTCTCGATGACGAAGTTCCATCCTCTCTCAGCCAGCTTGTCGAAAAAGCCCAGGCTATGCCAGGGGGGAAGCTCGGCGAATACTAGCCGGTATTTCTCCTCGGGGATGGTGCCTACATGGTTATTGACTCTATCTTTGACCTCGCTGTACATATCCTGGTAGAGTCTCAGTGAGTCCTCGAGGTCGCCAGCCAGGAACAGGGCGGCGGGCATGGCGCTCCAGAAGTCCCGGCTGTGCATTGGGCAGGGTCTTGTCTTGCGCAGTTCGTTGACTTCATGCCAAACACGGTTAACCTCTATCATGAGGTCCGCTGTTTTATCCAGTTTGTCCCAGTCCATCTTCTTGCCCACCATGCCTTCCACGAAAGCAACAAAGTCCCTCAGGTGCTTGACTCCCAGTTTCACCATTCTGTCATAATAGCCTTCGATGAAAAATTCCTTGATGCCGGGGATAGGAGCTTCCAGTGCCCATACCGGGACATCCATGTAACGTCCCAGCGCCTGGAACCACTTGTACCTTGCATCGCAGATGGCAGCCGAAGACATCAAAAATAGGGGCTTGGGCATTCCTCCGAAGGGCGCTTCCGGAGGTATCTGCCCATTCAACTCTTTCATCATCCTGGACGCATAGCCGAGGGTAGTCAGGCTGTAACCGCAAAGGTGGGTGGGAAAGCCCTCGGCATCAGCCCGGTCCAGGTATTGCTGGGCAACTCCTGTAGCCGCGGCAATGGCGCCATAGTTTTCGGGATAGACCACTTCTATATCCATGGCTTTTAGGATGGGGTCGCCATAGTAGAAATTGAGCATGCCCCAGACAGCAGGTTTGCCCGCTTGTATAGCTTCAACACTCTTTAGATATGTTTCATTTACCTTGGCCCTGAGCGGGTACATTGATTTCAGCCGGTTTATCGTCTTTTTCCCCTTTTCTACAACCATAACTAATTTACCTCCTGAGAAAATTCACGTAGTGCTTCAGTGGTTAGCGCATGCTAGCATAGAAAAGCACGGAAGTCGAGGCACCTGTGTAACATGGTTACACATCACAAATTTGCTGACTCTTTTACCAAGTTGGTGTAATCCTCGGCAGGAAGCCCCAAAAAACGCTTGGCAGCGGGGGGTCAGCCCCAGCTTTTCGTAGATAGCAGCAGGCGTTGCCATGTTGCCTTGGTTTGACAAACTGGCTCAAGCCGTGGGCATTACAAAGGCATGAGACCCTTCCTCTCCATGGCTCTGTGGCCTGCTTGATGATATCTTCTTGCCGCTTGTGGTCCCACGCCTCTTTCCCAAGGTATGTGGCATCACGTAGCGAAGCCCGCCCAGAATATTGACGAATTCTAGCAAATAAGATACATTTGTGAGCTAGCGAAAGCCATGGTGGGGAGTTCTTGTGGTTCTAGTAACTTGGCGGATTGCCACCTTCCTATGGAGAAACTGGGTGATAGTCTTCGTAATGCGTTTTTTGGGTTGGATTCTGGACTGCTTTTTATACCAAACTATCGCATTGAGTAAACCATCATATGCTCAAATCTGCACTGATTGCTAATCGAGGAGAAATTGCTCGGCGTATAATCAGAACCGCCAAGCTGTTGGGTGTCGAGACCATAGCGATGTATTCAGATATAGATGAGAAATTTCTGTTCGTCCAGGAGGCAGATAAGGCACTGAGGATTGGGGAAGCTAAACCCAGGGACAGCTATCTCAACATAGACAGAATTATTGCAGCAGCTAAAGAGTCGGGCGCAAGTGCTATCCATCCCGGATATGGCTTCTTATCCGAAAGGTGGGAATTTGCTCAGAGGTGTGAGACAGAGGGGCTGATATTTATCGGGCCGAGCTCCGAAGTCATTCATAAAATGGGAGACAAGTACCGTTCACGAGAAATAGCTACCAGTTTGGGCATACCAATTCCGCCAGGGAGTGGTATATTGAGCAGTGTCGAAGAAGCCAAAGAGTGGGCAGCCAAACTTTCCTTCCCGGTTATCTTCAAGGCATCGGCTGGCGGTGGCGGGATCGGCATGATGAAGGTGGAAAAAGGGGAGGAGGTTGCAGAAGCATTTGATACAGCCACAAACCGGGCCAGGCTGGCTTTTGGTGATGAGAGAGTCTATGTCGAAAAATATCTGGAATCACCCCACCACATAGAAATCCAAATCTTGGGAGACAAAGACGGCAACGTGGTTACTTTCCCAGAAAGAGAATGCTCAGTGCAGAGAAGGCATCAAAAAGTGATTGAAGAGTCACCATCTCCTTTAGCTACTGCTGAATTGAGGCATGAACTACGACATGCGGCCAAACGCCTGGCTCAGGGAATTGGCTATACAAATGCTGGCACCGTTGAATTTGTCGTTGATAGGCATCGGAAGTTTTACTTTCTGGAAATAAACACGAGGCTTCAAGTAGAGCACCCGATTACTGAAATGATAACCGGTATTGACCTGGTTGAGCAGCAAATCAGAATTGCGTCAGGCGAATCTTTATTGCTCAGAGAAGACAGCTTGGGCTGGAAGGGATGGGCCATTGAATCGCGTGTCTATGCCGAGGATTCGGAGAATTTCTATCCATCACCGGGCAACATAGCTAGGTACATTGAACCACGTGGTGAGGGAATAAGGGTGGACTCTGGATATCAGGCTGGAGACACCGTGAGTCAGTTTTATGACCCCTTGATTGCCAAGCTAGTCGTCTGGGGCGCAGATAGAAACAAAGCTATAATAAGAATGCAACATGCTCTGGACAACTATGAAATTACAGGTATCAAAAACAACATTCCTTTCCTCAGAAAAGCTTTTGATTCTGGGATATTCAAATCAGGGAACTATGACACTCATTTCATATCGAAATTAAAGGAGGGGGAAAATGAGTAACAAAATGAGACAGGAGGTTGAAAACCTTGCACGCCTCCGCGAGGAAATCAGGCAGATGGGAGGTGAAGAGGCTGTCAAAAAACAACGTGAACGAGGAAAACTGACTGCCAGGGAGAGGCTTGACCTCTTGATTGAAAAGGGGACATTCGTTGAAACTGGCATGCTTGGTAGCGAGTTCGGTGTTGATGAACTTGTGCCGGCTGACGGAGTTATTACAGGCTGTGGCAAACTGAATGACGGGGTCCGCATTAGGGACGTGGCCGTGGCAGCTTACGATTTCACAGTAAGAGGCGGCTCTATGGGAATTGTCAACGAAACCAAAGTGACCAGGATAAGAGAGATTGCTCTCAAAGAAAGAATACCTATGATATGGCTGAGTGATTCTGGGGGTGCCCGGGTAAGTGGCGGCGGCTTTAGCGGCGAAAGAGTGGCACTATTTGCCAATACAGGCTATCTCTTTAAGGAAGAATCTCTGATGTCAGGCATAATCCCACAAATCGCAGCTATGATGGGGCCAGGATATGCAGGTACTGCTTATATACCCGGCCTTTCCGATTTCGTGCCCATGGTTAAAGGAACGAGTTTTATGGGTTTAGGTGGACCAGCTCTTGTCAAATCGGTGATTGGGGAAAAACTCACTGAAGACGAGCTTGGCGGTTCCAAAATCCACTGTGAGATTAGTGGCTGTGGAGACCTGGAGGTGAATTCAGATGAGGAATGTATTAAAGCTATAAAAGAATATATTTCTTTCTTTCCTCAGCACTGTGAAGAAAAGCCGCAGCGAAAGGAATGGGCAGGAGACTCCACGGCCTTGCTTGATGATGGCATACTGAATGTTATCCCAGACAACCCACGGGAAGCCTACGACATGCACGATTTAATAAAATATATCGTGGACGATGGCTACTTCTTTGAAATGAAGCCGAAGTGGGGGAGAAACATTATTATCGGCTTTGGGCGTATAGACGGTTATTCGATTGGAATTGTAGCAAACAACCCAATGTTTTATGGAGGCGTCATCGATATTGATGCCGCTGATAAAGCCGCCCGCTTTATATGGCTTTGCGATGCTTTTAATATCCCGCTTCTCTTCCTTTCTGATGTCCCCGGCTTCATGGTCGGTTCCAAGGCAGAAAAATCGGGCATAATAAGGCACGGAGCCAAGATGATTCATGCAGTTGCTGAAGCTACTGTGCCAAAATTTAGCCTGATCGTCAGAAAATCCTATGGTGCCGGGTATTATGCGATGTGTGGCAAGGCCTTCGACCCTGACTTGCTAATTGCTTATCCCGGAGCTGAGATATCGGTTATGGGACCAGAGGGTATGGTATCCATTTTTGCCAGAAAGCAACTTGCTGAGGCTGAAAACCCGCAAGAGATGTTAGCGCGACTTGCCGAGGAGATAAGACCACAGATTAACATATTTAAAACAGCCAAGTCTGGCGTTATAGATGATGTAATTGATCCCAGGGAAACGAAGAGAGTATTATTCCGGGCTCTTGAGTTTACCAAGGACAAAAAGATATTCAGGCATCCCCGGAAGCATGGGGTCTATCCTGTATAAGGAGAAAGCTAATGTACCAGACAATAGTAACTGAAACAAAAGACAAAGCAGGCATAATTACTTTGTCTCGTGAAGAACGAAGGAATGCTATATCACCGACTATGATAATCGAACTTTTTGATGCCCTGAAAAAATATGACGATGACCCAAACATTCTTGCCATTGTGCTGACTGGGGCTGGTAGCAAAGTATTTTGTGCTGGAGCTGACTTTGGTGAAGCCATGAGCGCCACAGCAAGTTTACTCGACCGCCACGAAGAACAAAGGAGATTTGCTGAACTTTTCAAGGTGATCAAGGGCTTACACAAGCCGTTGCTAGGACGGATTAACGGTCATGCTTTGGGAGGCGGTCTTGGATTAGCTTGTGCCTGTGATATAGTGATCGCTGCTGAAGATTGCCGTTTTGGCACGCCAGAAATAAACGTTGGGCTGTTTCCCTATGTGATTATGGCAACCTTGCTCCGATCTATTTCAGCCCCGAAAAGGCTTCTAGAATTGATGCTGACCGGCGAACGACTTGATGCCAGGGAGGCGCAACAGCTTGGCCTGGTAAACCATGTTGTGCCGAGAGAGCAACTGGATGCAAAGGTGGATGAAATCACCAAGAAAATAACCAGCAAAAGCCCGGCTATCTTAAAACTCGGCAGGAGAGCCTTTTACACCATGCGTGACATGGAATATGAGAAGGCATTGGAGTATCTGGCATCAGTGCTGGCAATTAATACGATGGCTGAGGATGTGGCCGAGGGCATTACCGCTTTTCTGGAAAAGCGTGAACCACAGTGGAAAGGAAAATAAAAAGGGAGGGGAATTACATGGGATTAGCAGACAAAGTAGTGATCACTGCAGCTTTGACAGGCGTCGCGGCTAATAGAGACCAATGCAAATGGATTCCCTATACCCCTGTGGAGATTGCCGAAGAGGCACTAAAAACCTACAATGCAGGAGCTGCAATAGTACATATTCATGGCAGGGAATATGATGGCACCCCATCCTGGAGAGTAGAGATATTTCGCGAAATAATGCAAGAAGTCAGGAAAAGGTGCCCCATTATAATAAATTTCTCCACAGGGGCTGTTGGCGTGGACAGGGATACCAGAATAGGCCATATTCAGGAACTGAAGCCGGAAATTGCAGCATTGAACATGGGAACAATGAACTATGCCAAATATAGCCCGAAGCGTAGGAACTTTGTCTTCTCCGTGGTCTTTCAAAATCCCTTTGATGATATAATGTTTTTTTTGGATACCATGAACCAGAATAGCGTGAAGCCAGAATGTGAATGTTTTGACCTGGGGCATGTGGAGAGCATTTTACCTTTAATGGATATGGGACTGCTTAAGAATTTTCAAGTCAGCCTCATAATGGGGGTGGTTGGAGGCATGGGAGCCACAGCTAGAAATCTGGCACACGTGTCTAGTGTAGTTCCTCCTGGAGTAGCCTGGCAGGTCATAGGTATCAGTCAAGAGCAATGGCTCTTGATAAGCACTGCTTTAGCACTGGGCGGAAATATTAGAGTTGGCCTTGAGGATAATTTCTATTTGTCACCTGGGGAAATGGCCGAAGGAAATGGACCATTAGTGGAAAAGGCGGCAAGGATGGCAAGGGATATCGGTAGAGAGCCAGCAACGGTGGAAGAAGCTAGAGCTATCCTAAAGTTGAGCTAACCGAGGAGAGGACTAAAGAGGCAAAGTAAGCCAGATATGACAGAAGTGCCATCACCTATTACAGGCAGTGTGTGGAAGATTTTGGTAAAAGATGGAGCATCAGTTAGCGAAGGCGAAACCATCGTAATCCTCGAGTCCATGAAAATGGAGATTCGGGTGAAGTCTCCACATAATGGGAGGGTGGTTGAAATCCGGGTAAAGGAAGGTGACTCTGTCCTCGAAGATGACGTTATTGCCATTATTGAGTAATGGCCATCACAATTTGCAGACTAGAGGCTAAGCAATATGGACTTCAAATTTACCGAAGACGAGGAAGTATTTAGACGAGAGGTTCGCCAATGGCTTGAGCAAGAGATCCTGCAAAGGTGGATTGAGCTTGATCCCGGAATTTGGGAGGAAACCGAGGAATCCTGGGCGCTTGCACGCGAGTTCCAGCGTAAATTGGGCCAGAAAGGCTGGTTGGCGCCATCGTACCCCAAAGAATATGGAGGCCTGGAACTTAGCCACATGAAACGGCTTATACTTGCCGAGGAGCTGGCTTACAGCAGGGCTCCATTAAGCATCGAGGTGGAAGTTACAGTGAATTGGGTGGCGCCTTCCATCATACTCTTTGGAACTGAGAAGCAGAAGAAAGATTATGTAAGCAGTATAGCCAAAGGTGCCATAATCTTCTGCCTGGGATATAGCGAACCAAATGCTGGCTCTGACCTTGCCTCGCTTCAAACACGCGCTGTAGAAGTTGGTGATGAGTATGTGATTAATGGCCAGAAGACATGGTGTAGCTATGGCCATCTTGCTGACTACTGCTGGCTTGCTGCCAGAACTGATCCTGATGCTTCCAAGCACGAAGGAATCAGCATATTCATTGTGGACATGAAGACGCCGGGAATTACTATACGCCCCCTGATAAACATCCTGGATCGCCACTCTTTCAACGAAGTGTTCTTCGACGATGTGCACATCCCGAAGGAAAACCTGGTAGGACAGAAGAACAAAGGGTGGTATCAACTGATGATAGCTCTTGATTTTGAACGCTCTTCTATAGGCTATGCTGCCGCAAACCAACGAATCATTGAAGAACTGATCAAGTATGCTAAAGAAACCACGAGAAATGGAGAGCCTCTTGCCAACGATCCGCTAATCAGGAACGAGCTGGCACAGCTAGCAGTGGAAAATGAGGTTGCCCGCATGATGGCATATCGCATCGCCTGGATGTTCAGTAAGGGCCTTCATCCCAGCTATGAGTCATCTATGTCGATGGTTTTTATTAGCGAGGTGATGCGGCATACAGCCAATGCTGGAGTGCGAATTCTGGGGCACTATGGAGAACTGGACAGAGATTCCAAATGGGCTGTCATGAATGCACGGATAATGCGTATGTGTCTGAGTTCACTTTCGATTGGTGTCGGCGGCGGCTCCAACGAGATTCAGCGCAATATCATCGCTATGAGAGGTCTTGGCTTGCCGCGAAAGTGAATGAGTCCCGGTATGTTAAATGAACTCATAAGACAGAGGGAATAATATGGACTTTGGTCTGAGCGAAGAGCAGGAAATGCTAAAGGAATTGGCTCGTGACTTTCTGCAAAAAGAATGCCCTAAACGATTAGTCAGGCAACTGGATGAGAGTGACGAGGGTTATTCATCTGAATTGTGGCAAAAAATGGCAAAACAGGGCTGGATGGGGCTGGTATTCCCCGAGAAATATGGAGGCAATGATGGTAACCTCTTGGATTTGACAGTCCTTATGGAAGAAATGGGATATAATATCCTGCCTGGCCCGTTTTTCTCTACCGTGGTCCTCGGCGGACTGACTATTCTGGCAGCAGGCAGCGAAGAGCAAAAAACAGAATTCCTGCCCAAAGTTGCCAGTGGGGAAATGATTCTTAGCCTCGCCTTGACCGAGCCTGCTGCTAGTTATGATGCTGCATCAGTTAAGACCAAGGCTACAGCCCGTGATGGGGGATATGTCATCAAAGGCACGAAGCTGTTTGTCCTTAATGCCAACGTTGCCGACTACATTCTATGTGTCGCCAGGACAAAAGAGACAAATAACCCGGAAGACGGTATCACCATTTTTCTTGTCGATGCCAAGAGCCCGGGCGTCAAGTGTACTCTACTTAAAACCCTGGCACGTGACAAGCAATGTGAAGTCGTCTTTGATAATGTGACTGTGTCACAGAAAAGCATAGTAGGTAAACAAGATGAGGGATGGCCAATAGTAAAGGATGTTCTCCAAAAAGCTACGGTGGCTAAATGCGCGGAGATGGTCGGTGGTGCCCAGGCAGCATTGGATATGGCAGTTAATTATGCCAAGGAAAGAGTTCAGTTTGGCAGACCCATTGGTAGTTTCCAGGCTATCCAGCATTACTGTGCTAATATGGCAATGGATGTTGCCGGTTCACGGTTTATTACATATAAGGCAGCCTGGAAGGTAAGCGAAGGGCTTCCGGCTATTGCAGATGTAGCTATAGCTAAGACATGGACAGGCGAAGCTTACGGGCGAGTCACCTTACTAGCACATCAGATATTCGGAGCTATCGGTTTTACCATGGACCATGACATACACCTGTATTACAGGCAGGCAAAGGCTGGTGAGATAATTTTTGGCGATGCTGATTTTCAGCGCGCTATCGTAGCTCAAGAATTGGGTCTCTAATATTGAAGTTTTACCTTAGGGAAAGGCATTCGTGGGTAGTCTCACCTGATAGTCCATCAATAATGTTACTTACCTTGACTTAGGCCTGCTCTTTCTTATAAACCTGTCCATTCTTTTCAGTGCTTCTTCAATATTAGGTAACGAAGTAGCATAGCAGCAACGGACAAAACCTTCACCGCATGGTCCAAAGGCAGTGCCCGGGACTACGGCAACTTTTTCTTCCAACAGCAGCTTTTCGGCAAACTCCTCTGAATTCATTCCGGTAGCTTTTATAGAGGGAAAGGCATAGAAAGCGCCCTTGGGCTCGAAACAAGGTAAACCGATCTCATTCAATCTCTTGACCAAGAAGCGACGGCGTCTGTTGTATTCTTGAACCATCTTTTCGACCTCGCTCTCACCATTCCTCAGGGCCTCGATGGCTGCCATCTGCGCCATCGTTGGAGCACTGAGCATGGTGTATTGATGGATTTTTGTCAGTGCCTGGATGAAACGGCGTTCGGCTGCCACATAGCCAACACGCCAACCAGTCATAGCATAAGATTTGGAAAATCCTCTAATCAGGATGGTACGTTCCTTCATCCCCGGAAGGCTGGGAAAACAAATATGCTCCACTCCATAGACCAAATGAGCATACAGCTCATCAGATATTACCAGTAAGTCGTACTTTTTAGCCAGCCTGGCAATAGCGTCAGCCTCTTTTCTGGACATGACTGCGCCAGTGGGATTTGCAGGATAACCTATCAAAATAGCCTTCGTTTGCTTCGTGACCCTGGCTTCAATATCGGTTGCCCTGACGACAAAGTTGTTTTCTTCGTTTGTGGGAACCAGAATAGGCACGCCGTCAGCCAGAATTATGTCGGCAGGATAAGCCACATAACAAGGGTCTGGAATTATAACTTCGTCACCGGGATTAATAATTGCTCTCAGAGCGAGGTCTAATCCTTCACTAGTTCCTGTAGTGACAAGAATTTCATGCTCAGGATGATAGCTTACCCTATGATGAAGCTCCAGGTAGCTGGCTAATTCCTGGCGTAATTCCGGCATGCCTGAGTTCGAGGTATACATGGTATAGCCTTTTTCCAGAGAATATGTGCCTGCCTCCCTGATATGCCAGGGGGTAACGAAATCAGGCTCACCTATACCGAGTGAGATAACGTCTTCCACAGAGGAAAGCAGGTCGAAAAACTTCCTGATGCCTGATGGTGGGAGGGTAGCCACCTTTTGTGAAATCAGGTTATCCCGGCCTTCTGTTGGAGCAGACTTCATGTTCAGTATGTTACGGTGTTATTGGTAAACGTCTATTTATTTCCTTGGGAAGGTGAAAGGTTTCCCCGTTTTCCTTATAGCGTTTAAGAAGAAAGTGAGTGACCGTACTTTGAACCCTCTCCAGAGGAGCTAGTTTCTCCGTGACAAAGCTCGAGATTTCGTGCATATTCTTGCCTTTCACCAGTATAGCTAGGTCATAGGTACCGGAAACTACGTAAGCAGAATAGACTTCAGGGAATTGATAGATATGCTCGGCAATGTCATCGAAGCCGACATCACGTTGTGGCGTTACTCTGACTTCGATTAAAGCCTGTATATCTTCCTTGCCTAGTTTAGGCCAGTTTATTATAGCTTTATATTTCAAAATAGTCCCGTCTTTCTCAGCCTGCTTAATGATTTTTTCTACCTCACTGACAGGTTTATCCACCATGGTGGCAATCTGTTCCGGAGTGGCCCGGGCATTCTGTTCCAGAATTTCAAAAATTTCTTCCATGAGTTCTCCTTAAAGCATCAATTCAACAGCAGACCATTGGTCAGCTGCTTCATTGTAACACAGTTCAAATAGTTTGCTATCCTCGGTAACAACCCTGAATAGCCTTTTGGCTGGTTCCTGCCAGGCTTTTTCTACTGACTTTATTCCCAGTTCCTTTTCTTGCCAGACAAAAGACCGTGGTTCTTCAGCATAGACATAGCCTGAATAGCATTTCACCTTTATCTCCATATTTTGCCTCTGACATACTATAAGATTAAATTCAACGACAGATCGTTGGTCATCCGGCTCATTATAATACAGTTCAAGTAGTTTACCATTCCAGTAACAACTCTGGAGCTTGTTGTAAAATTGACAAACGTGATACGCTGAAGTAGTATCAAGAGAGACGAAAGATGAAAAAAGATTTGCTCTCAATAGCTGACCTTAACCGTAAGGAAATTGAACACCTCATAGAGCAAGCCTGGCGTATGAAAAAAGAAGGAGCGACGCCTCTCCTTTCAGGGAGAACCTTAGCTCTTCTCTTTGAAAAGCCTTCCTTGCGAACCAGAGTCAGTTTCGAGATGGCTATGTATCAGCTTGGCGGGCACAGCATCTACCTATCTCCAGAAGAGGTGGGCTTGGGCAAGCGAGAGCCAGCGGCTGACATAGCTCGGGTGCTCAGTCGCTATGTCGACGGCATCGCCGCTCGCACATTTTCCCAGGAGACTTTGCGTATTCTCGCTGGCCATTCTTCTGTGCCCGTAATTAATGCCCTTTCCGACTTGGAACACCCCTGCGAGGCTCTTTCCGACCTGCTCACCATCTATGAAAAGAAAGGGAGGCTTTCTGGCTTGACTTTAGCATTCATTGGCGATGGCAATAATGTAGCCAATAGCTTGCTTCTCTCTGCCTGTCTACTGGGCATGAATTTCCACTTCGCCTCTCCACCAGGCTATGAAATTAAAGGGGAGGTATTGAGTCAGGGGAAAGGATTTGCTATTCGGAGCGGCAGCCAGATTCTGCTAACTGCTGACCCTCACGAGGCAGCTAAAGGTGCTGACATAGTATATACTGATGTGTGGGTTAGCATGGGCCAGGAGGCTGAAGCAGAGAAACGCCGTCTTGCCTTTTCAAGCTATCAGGTGGATAATAAATTATTAAGCTTGGCTAAAGGAGATGTTTTGTTCATGCATCCCTTGCCGGCCCACCACGGCGAGGAAATTTCCGCCGGGTTGCTAGATGACCCCAGATCAGTAGTCTTTGACCAGGCAGAAAACAGGCTTCATCTACAAAAGGCATTACTGGTGAAGCTGCTATCAAATCCAAAGGTATCAGGCAAATGACCAGGCCTATTGTAGCCATTGTGGGTAGGACCAACGTGGGCAAGTCCACCTTACTTAACCGCCTGGCGAGCAGGCGGATAGCTGTAGTTGCTGATTTGCCAGGAACTACCAGGGACCGCGTTTTTGCTTTTGCTTCCTGGGAGGGGCGGGAGTTGATTGTGATTGACACTGGTGGCTGGCAAACAAAGCCATCTACGTCTTTGGAACAAAAGGTCAAGCAGCAGGTCGAAGCAGCCATTGTCCAGGCGGATACCGTCATATTCATGGTAGATGCCAGAGATGGAATTATTGCTGCCGATGACGAAATTGCTGATGTGCTGCGTGCCGCCAATAAGCCTATCATACTGGCAGTAAACAAGGTGGATTCTGCCAAACAAGCAAATCAGGTGGCCGATTTCTATCACCTGGGCATGAGTGAACCTATAGCCATCAGTGCCCACCATAATCGAGGGATAGACGATTTGATGGATGCTGTGTTAGCTTCTTTGCCCCCGCAACCTACCAGTATTGCGGAGCCGGGAGAAATTAAATTAGCTATTGTTGGGCGACCTAATGTAGGCAAGTCAACTTTGTTGAATACATTGCTAAGAGATGAAAGGGCCATTGTCCATGAGTCTCCGGGGACAACTCGCGACTCGCTTGATGCTATAATTCGGTGGGATGATAAGGAAATCCTACTTGTCGACACCGCTGGGATTAAACGGCGCGGAAGGGTCGATGCTGGAGTGGATTATTATAGTTTGCTCCGCGCCCTCCAAGCTATCAACCGCTGCGATGTTGCCTTGTTGCTAATCGATGCCAGTGAATTTATTACTGCCCAAGATATGCATATCGCTGGCTATATTATTGAGGTTGGAAAGGGTATAATATTGTTGGTCAACAAATGGGACCTTGTTCCCCAGGAACAAAGACAGGAATTCAAACGTAGCGTGGAGCAACGACTTAGATTTGCCTCCTATACACCTATCATTTACATCTCTGCCAAACTAGGGCAGGGGATAAACAGGATTTTACCCCAAGCCTGGGAAATCTGGCAGGAAAGACAAAAGCGAATACCGCAATCAGAAGTTAACGAGTTAGTCAAACAGGCAGTAGGTAGCCATCCCCCACCCCGCACAGGTTCTAGACAGTTGCACATTGCCCGAGCCTATCAAGATGAATCTCAACCAGCCACTTTCGTTCTCAAGGTTAACTATCCTCAACTGGTTCATTTTTCCTATCAACGCTACTTGGAAAACAAGCTTCGCCAGGGCTTTGGTTTTCGCGGCGTTCCTTTGAAGTTAATTTTCACCAAGGCCACCCGCAAAATCAATAAAAAGATGGAGGTGAGAGCATGATGATAGCTGAGCTTGTTGTTGTAGTAGTCATTGCTTATCTCATTGGTTCCATTCCCTTTGGCTTGATAATAGGCAAGCTGAAAAGTGGCGTTGACATCAGGGAATATGGAAGTGGTAAGACTGGCGCCACTAATGTTATGAGAACCGCAGGAACCAAGTTCGGCGTCTTAACCATAGTTCTCGATGTGGCTAAAGCCGCTGGGGCAGTCATGCTAGCCACAGTAATTATAGATGGCAACAGCGGTATCTTAACCATTGGTGGCGTGTCCGTTTATTGGCATCATGTAGCCCAAGTTGCAGCTGGCTTGGCCGCGGTAGTAGGGCATAACTGGCCCGTATTTGCTAAGTTTAAAGGGGGTAGAGGGGTAACTGCCTATTTTGGCACACTGTTCGCTATTTTCCCTCCAGCGGGCATATTTGGTGCCGAGGTTGTAGCTATAGCAGCATTACGCAGCCGGCACATGTCCATGGGTTCTATTCTTGGAGCCTCGGCTGCTTTGTGCCTAATGATACCCTTAGCCATCCTGTACGGTTTCCCTCTCATCTACTTGGCTTATAGTTTAGTAGTTATCGCACTGCTCGCTTACCAACACCAGGACAATATAAAACGCTTAAGACAAGGCACAGAACGCCGATTATGGTGAAAAAGCACGGGAGAGCATGCTTAAAAGTTACTATCATAGGCAATACCTCTTGGGGCAATACCTTAGGCGTTTTGTTGAGTGACAAAGGAATAGCGGTAAAACTGTGGGCGCGAAGCGAGGCTGAGGCCAAAGAATTAAACGAAGGACGGCATAGTTATTCCTCTACCAGCCACATTGGGGAAGCCTTAAACGGGGCTGACCTGGCAATCTGGGCGGTTCCCTCTCAAAAGTTGAGACAAAATGTCATCCAAGCCAAGGATTATCTCACCAATTCGATGCTACTGATGAGCGCTGCCAAGGGATTGGAAGTAAATAGTGGTAAGAGGATGTCACAAGTGCTGGCAGAGGAGATTGCCCCTTCCTTAAGAGAGCAAATTTGCGTTCTCTCTGGTCCCAATTTAGCCAAGGAAATTGTCCAAGCCCTCCCCGCTGCTTCGGTCATTGCTGCTCAGGATATATCTTTAGCGGAAAGAGCGCGGCAACTGATGGAGACACCCAAATTCTTTATATCTACTAGCGCTGATGTTATCGGTGTTGAGTTAGGCGGAGCACTGAAAAACATTATAGCTTTGGGTGCAGGCATGATAGACGGACTAGGCTTAGGTGACAACGCTAAGGGAGCCTTCATTGCCTGGGGATGGACTGAGGTTGTTTCCTTGGGGGTAACTTCGGGAGCCAGGGCTAGTACTTTTTATGGTCTAGCCGGTTTAGGCGACCTGATAGCTACTTGCTCCAGCACTCTAAGCCGCAATCATTACGTTGGCTACGAACTGGCTAAGGGTCGCTCCTTATCTGAAATATCTGCCTCTATGCCACACGTCGCCGAGGGAGTCGCCACCACTGCGGCAGCCCATCAGTTGGCAAAAAAACAGGGGCTTAAATTGCCAATTATCAACCTTATTTATGGGATTCTTTTCGAAGGCTTGTCCCCAAGCCGAGCATTGATTGACTTCAAAGAACTAGCAGCAAGCCATCACTGCTCTCTGGACTAGACGTCTAGAGGCGGTTCAGTTCGAGGTAGTACCTTAGCCAATTCTTCAAAAAGATGATGCTGGTTTTTATCCAGGTGTTGTGGAGTTATTATGGCTACTTTGACGAGCAAGTCTCCTCTTCCCTTACCATCAATATAAGGGATTCCCTTGCCTTTAAAGCGAAAGGTTTTCCCATTTTGAGTTCCCGGCGGTATTTTTAAATCTACCTTTCCATCTAAAGAGGGCACTCTTATCTCATCGCCCAAAGCAGCTTGAGCAAAATTGATGGGTAACTCGTAAAGAATGTCACTGCCATCTCTATGGAATAAATTGTGTGGCTTTACTGAAAAGGTGACATAGAGGTCGCCCGGGGGGCCTCCATATACGCCAGCACCTCCTTCTCCATCCAAGCGTAATCGTTGCCCCTCATCCACGCCAGCAGGAATTTTAACTATTACCTTGCGCTTCACTTTTATTCTCCCCCTTCCCCGGCATTGAGAACAAGGATTACTTATTACAGTGCCACTACCTCCACAGCGAGAGCAAGTGGTGATATGAGTGAAGCGCCCAAAAATACTTTGCTGAACTCTCCTCACTTGCCCTGTGCCGCGACAATCAGGGCAGGTCTCAGGATTTGTCCCTGGTTCGCTGCCAATGCCATGGCACGAAGGGCAGAACTCGATGCGTTGTATTTCAACTTCTTTACTACAGCCGAATACCGCCTCATTAAAGGAAAGAGTGAGGTGACTTTGTAGGCTTTCCCCCCTCTGTGGAACACGCTGAGCAGTCCGTCCAAAGGGGGTGCTAAAACCACCGAAGAAAGATTCAAAAATATCTCCTAACCCGCCAAATCCAAAATCGGGAAAACCTTCCGCAACATCTACCCGGCCATAGCGATCATACCTGCTCCTTTTCTCAGGGTCGGAGAGAACCTGGTGGGCCTCGTTTATTTCCTTAAATTTGTCTTCGGCTCCTGGCTCACTATTGCGGTCAGGATGATACAGTTTCGCTAACTTGCGAAACGTCTTCTTAATTTCCTCATCACTAGCGTTTCGAGGCAATCCCAGCACTTCATAATAATCTTGTTTTATCGCCATAACCTTTAAGTATAACCCTTAAATGGCTATACTGACAACTTTTAGCTACTGAACTAAAAATATTCGACATATTGAGAAGTGCTATAATCATGGGGCCGTGAAACAGCAGATTGAAAAAATCCTCCGTCATCGTAAGAAAGAAAAAATCACCCGCGAAAACCTTAAAGCTTCAGCAGTACTTATACCTATTTTTTATAACCAGGGCCAATATCATATCCTGTTTACCGAAAGGAGCGATGCGGTAGTCTTTCACAAAGGGCAGGTCTGCTTTCCCGGAGGAACCCAGGAGCCATCTGATTCCAGCTTGCTCCAAACTGCCCTCAGAGAGTGTGAAGAAGAGATAGGTTTAGAGGCTAAAGATATTGAAATTTTAGGGGAGCTTGACGATATCCTGACCTTTGTCACTAACTATGTTATTTCGCCTTTTGTTGCCTTCATACCTCATCCTCACTCTTTGAAGACAAATGGCAGAGAAGTCAAGGGAGCCTTTTCTGTTCCCCTGTCATTTTTGATGGATGAAGCCAATTTCAAGCAAGATTCTTATGCCTATGAATATGAGGGGCATATCATCTGGGGGGCTACCGCCAGGATTTTAAGACAGTTCATCGGTTTGTTGAAATCTGAGAATGGGGCCCGATAATAGTCATTTCTTCTCTTTAGCCTTGACTTTAATTGCTTTGGGCTTTACTTCTTCAGCTTTGGGTATAGTGAGAGTTAGAACGCCATCCTCCATCGTTGCTTCAGCCTTGTCTGGCTTAAGCCCGCTGGGAAGGACCACGCTTCGGGAAAAAGCACCGTAGCGTCTCTCTTGGTACAGGTAGTCTTCTCTCTTGACCTCCTGTTCCGCTTTGCTCTCCCCCTTGATAATCAAGGTTTCGCCAGTGATATCAATGCTGACATCCTCCGGCTTCAACCCCGGCAAAGCTGCCTTCACCACCATCTCGTTGGGGGTCTGGTAGACATCCAGGGCTGGAGCTCCTGCTCCATCAAGTGTACTGAGGATGCGCGAGGGTCGGACAAAACTGTCGTCAAACAGCCTGTCCATTGCCTGTCTCAGGCTCATAAGTTCAGTAAAGGGATGCCATCTCTCTATAGCCATTTATCTCGCCTCCTTTCTTTGTTTTTTTACTGAGCCCCACTCTCAGTTCATTAATATTATAAGAAGGTTAAACACTTTTGCCAAGTCTCTTCGGAATTTGTTTAAGGACATTTGACAAATTTCTTAAGGAATTTTATAATTACGTAAAACCATTAGGGGAAGAGAGATGGCAGGCAAGGACTATTATCAAATTCTAGGTGTGAGTAGGAATGCTTCAGAAAAGGAGATCAAGCAGGCCTACCGCCGTTTGGCTCGCAAACACCATCCTGACCTCAACCCCGGCGACAAATCGGCTGAGGCAAAATTTAAGGAGATAAACGCGGCTTATGAGGTTCTTTCTGATCCGGAAAAACGGAAGAAATATGACCAATTTGGTGAACAATGGGAATATGCTGAGCAATTTGCTAAATCCGGGGGACAGGAGAGAATCCGATGGGATTTCAACAGAGGTGGCACAACTTTTGAATATGGTGATCTGAGCGGCTTTGGCGACATTTTTTCAAGTTTATTCGGCGATTCTGGTGTAGGCTCCAGGATGAGGCGTGGATCACAACGTGGTCAGGATGTAGAGTCCACCATCGAGGTAAGTCTTGAAGAGGCTTACCATGGCTCCATGCGTGTTATACAGCTTCAGATCGAGGAGCCCTGTGCAGCTTGCGGCGGCACGGGCAGAGTGGGCAATAGAGTCTGTACTATTTGCAATGGTGCCGGTGGTAAAGTAATTCCCAAGCGTCTGGAGGTTAAGATTCCAGCGGGAGTTAGAGATGGCTCGAGGATTCGTATAGCGAGGGAAGGTGGGCCCGGTCATGCCGGGGGCAACAAGGGCGACCTCTATCTCGTAGCGAAGGTTCTGCCCCATAAGCTCTTTGAGCGCAAAGGAGATGACCTTTACACTGAGGTCTCAGTGCCTTTAGCAACCGCCATATTGGGTGGCGAGGTCGGATTACCCACTTTGAATGGCAATCTATCTCTTAAAATTCCACCGGAGACTCAGAACGGCAGGGTTTTCCGCATGGCAGGGAAGGGCATGCCCCAGCTAGGCAATAATAAGTACGGCAATATGTTCGCCAAGGTAAAAGTAGTTCTGCCCACCAATTTGACCGAGGAGGAAAAAAAACTATTTGAGAGATTGCGGTCTCTGCGACCCACATAAAGCGAGGTGCCACGATGATGTACTGGGAATCCAAACCAAGATATGTAATAAGCATAGCCGCCAGGATGATAGGCATAGAAGCTCACACATTGCGTTATTACGAAAGGCTGGGGCTGGTACAGCCAGAGCGTTCAAGTGGCAATATACGTCTCTATTCGGAGGAAGACGTTGACCGCTTGCGCTATATTAAGGCTCTGATGAGCGATTGTGGCGTTAATTTGGCTGGAGTGGAGGTGGCGTTGAGGTTGATGCAACGGATGAAAGAGATGCAACAGCAACTTGAGGAAATGGAGAGAAAAATTAAGAAAGTTGCCGAAGCTGAAATAGAAGACATAATAGAGGACATAATAGAAGACGCAGAATGGAAGGAGGTGTAGAAAGTTGAAACCAGAGAGATTTACTGAGCAAGCGCAAGAGGTTCTAGGGGCCTCACAGGAGCTAGTTCGGCGCTATCGCCATAACCAGTGGGATGTGGAGCATATTCTATTAGCCTTACTGGAGCAGGAAAAGGGAATAACTGGGGACATATTACAGATGCTAGGTGTAGATATCGAAGCGGTAAAACAGCGAGTAGGAGCAACGCTTGAAAGTTTCCCCAAAATAGCTTACGAAGCAGCGCAAATTTATGCTACCCCGCGGATTTCCGCTCTTCTCGAAAATGCCAACAGGGAGGCCGACAGGCTCAAGGATGAGTTTGTCAGCACTGAGCATTTGCTCATTGCTATTGCCGGGGAAACCAAAGGTGAAGCCGCAACAATTCTAGCTGAATCTGGCGTTAACCAGGAAAAGATTTATCAAGCCTTGCAGAAAATTCGTGGCGGACATCGAGTTACCGACCGTCAAGCGGAAAGCAAATACCGCTCCCTGGAAAAATACGGGCATGACCTCACGGAGTTAGCTCGTCAGGGCAAACTTGACCCTGTAATCGGGAGGGAAAACGAAATCAAACGTGTGACGCAAATACTTTCCCGGCGCACCAAGAACAATCCCGTGATTATCGGCGACGCCGGCGTGGGCAAGACGGCCATTGCTGAGGGATTAGCTCAGAAGATTGTCGCTGAAGATGTTCCCGATTCTCTCAAAGGGAAAAAGGTGGTGGCTTTAGACATGGGAGCGCTGGTGGCGGGAAGCAAATTCCGCGGGGAGTTTGAGGAAAGGTTGAAGGCAGTTCTGGATGAAGTCCGGCAGGCAGCCGGCGAAGTTATTATGTTCATTGATGAGCTTCACACCGTGGTAGGAGCCGGAGCTGCCGAAGGAGCAATCGACGCCAGTAATATGCTGAAGCCAGCACTGGCTCGTGGTGAGATTCAATGTATCGGGGCTACTACACTCGACGAGTATAGAAAGCGTATTGAAAAAGATAAAGCTCTGGAGAGACGTTTCAGCCCTGTTTATCTTGATGAACCTAGCGTAGAAGCCACCATAGAGATGCTCCGAGGACTTCGTCCCAGATATGAAGCACATCACAAAATAAAAATCGAGGATTCCGCTCTGGTAGCTGCTGCCAAGCTGAGTCAGAGATACATATCCGATAGATTCTTGCCTGACAAGGCAATTGATTTAATCGATGAGGCAGCCAGCAAGCTACGTCTTGATATGGAGAGCGCTCCCGAGGAAGTTAAAACACTGGACCGGAAGATGAAGCACCTGATTGATGAGGAGGAGGCGGCTTCGCAACGACAGGACTATAAAAAAGCCGCCGAATTAAAAGCAGAGAGGTTGCACTTGGAGCAGGAGTACAATCAAGCCAGATTGCAGTGGCAGCAAGATAAGAAAATTGATACTGTGGTAGACGAGGAGGATATTGCCGAACTGGTTGCCCAGTGGACGGGCATACCTGTTTCCCGGATGATGGAAACGGAAACTGATAAATTGGTTCACATGGAGGAAAGGATTCACCAGAGAATAGTGGACCAGGAAGAGGCAGTGGCTGCCGTCTCCGAGGCCATCAAGCGAGGCCGAGCCGGGCTCAAGGACCCCAAACGCCCTATTGGCAGCTTCATTTTCCTCGGCCCTACCGGCGTGGGGAAAACCGAATTGGCTCGCGCTTTAGCCGAGTTTCTTTTCGACGACGAAGACACCATGGTAAGGCTTGACATGTCAGAATATATGGAAAAGCATACCGTATCCCGTCTTATCGGGTCGCCGCCGGGATACGTGGGCTATGAAGAGGGAGGCCAATTGACCGAGGCAGTGCGCCGCCGTCCCTACCGAGTCATCCTGTTCGACGAGGTAGAAAAGGCTCATTCCGACGTCCTCAATATATTATTGCAGTTGCTGGAGGACGGCAGGCTTACCGATGGGCATGGCCGGACTGTGGATTTCAAAAACACAGTGGTAATTATGACCAGTAACCTGGGCACTGAGGAGTTCCAGCGTGGGGGAATCGGTTTTCTCCGTAAAGAGGAAGGCGACGAACAAAAAATGAGGACCGATATGGAAAGCGCCTTAAAGCAAAAATTGCGCCCCGAGTTGCTCAACAGGATAGATGATGTCATTATATTCCACCCTCTAACTGAAGAGAATTTGAAGAGCATCGTCGACCTGCTTATCCATGAAGTAGAACGGAGGTTGAGTGAGCGTGGTATTAAGATTGAAGTCAATGAAGAAGCCAAAGCCTGGTTAGCTCAGAGGGGCTATGATCCTATATACGGAGCTCGCCCCTTACGCCGGGCTATTCAAAGGTATATGGAAAATCCGATATCGACAAAGATATTGCAGGGCGAGTTAAAAGAAGGAGATACCATAGCTATTAGCTTGGAGGAGGATAACCTGAGCTTCACTGCTCGGAAAACTGCCAGGGCAAAAAAGTGAATAAACCTGTTCAGCAGCTCGCTCTCCTCCAGAACATTTTTCCTTTGCCACTCTGAGCCCTCAGCTTCCTGTTGTCCCCTTTGACGCCTGTGAATAAAGCTGGTAAGCTAAGAAACTCAAAGGAGACCTGAAGATGCCTGGTAAAGTGGATATGGATAAAATCGTTTCTCTGTGTAAGCGGAGGGGGCTTGTTTTCCCCAGCAGCGAAATATATGGCGGTTTAGCTAGCTGTTGGGATTATGGCCCTATGGGGGTGGAGCTTAAGCGCAATGTTAGAGACGCCTGGTGGAAGGCGATAGTCCATGAGCGGGATGATGTAGTAGGTCTGGACACATCAATCATGATGCACCCGGGAGTCTGGGCAGCTAGCGGCCACATTGATAGCTTCACAGACCCCTTGGTAGAGTGTAAATCTTGTCACCTGAGGTGGCGTGCTGGCGAAATAGAGGACAAGGGATGTCCCAAATGTGGTGGTGAGTTAACCGAGCCTCGCATGTTCAACCTGATGTTTAAGACTGCTATGGGTCCCGTGGAGGAGGAGGCAAGCACAATCTACCTCCGCCCCGAAACTGCCCAGGGCATATTCGTTAACTTTGATAATGTAATCACCACTTCCAGAAAAAAGTTGCCTTTGGGCATCGCCCAGATAGGCAAATCTTTCCGCAATGAAATCACCCCCGGCAACTTCATATTCAGAACCAGGGAGTTTGAGCACATGGAGCTGGAGTACTTCGTTAAGCCCGGGACTGACGAAGAGTGGCTTGATTACTGGGTCAAGGAGAGGTTTGACTGGTATGTCAAACTGGGTATCAGGAAGGAAAACCTTCGCCTGCGCCAGCACGGCAAAGATGAGCTTGCCCACTATGCCAGGGACTGCTATGACATCGACTATCTATTTCCTATGGGCTGGTCGGAGCTGGAGGGTATAGCCAACAGGGGCGATTTTGACCTTATTCAGCATGCCAAATGTAGCGGTAAAGAGCTCGGCTACTATGATGCCGAGGCTGGCGAAAAATACGTTCCCTATGTTATTGAGCCTTCGGCTGGCGTTGACCGCTCTGTCCTGGCTTTCCTCATTGATGCCTATGATGAAGAGGAAGTCGAAGGAGAAAAGAGAACAGTTCTACACCTGCACCGTTCTCTGGCTCCTATTAAGGTGGCTGTTTTGCCCTTAAGCAGGAATGAAAAATTAACCCCTCTGGCTAAAGAGGTTTTCAACAAACTGTGTCCAAATTTCGTGACCGATTACGATGATTCCCAAAGCATAGGGCGGAGATACAGGCGTCAGGACGAAATCGGCACCCCGTTCTGCGTTACCATAGATTTTGAGTCTCTAGAGGATAAGCAGGTTACCATTCGGGAAAGGGACAGCCTGGCACAAATTCGAGTGCCCATAGAGGAACTGGAGAAAAACTTAGAAGCCAAACTCAAAGGTGAGGCTTTCGACGCCTCAGCATTATGGGCCACAAGACAGAAGTGAGAATTCTGCACTTTGCTGTGCCTCGTCATACGGTACATGCCCATACAGTAAGTGTGGAAAATAGATACGAAAACAAACATTAGCCGCCGTAGACTATGAAGCCTGACATTTTCATGGATGATTTCAAGAGGACCGAGCGGGGTGATTCCATGTACTCGGCAATTGGGCGTTTGCTAACGCTAGCCACTCATTTCGAAAGCAGTTGCCGTGGTCTCGCTGCTATCCTGCAACTCAAGACTACCCCTCATGAAATCCTCGAATCCCCCGCAGGAATCAAGGACTTGTCTGACAAGCTATATGGGCGTAGTTTGAGCCGGAGTATTTCAACGTTTGCACTAACTCAAGATAAATTCCGCCACCTCCTAGATAAGGCCAGAAATGCCCGGAATGAAATAGCACACGAGATCACTTTGGGCATGGAAGATCAAGAAGGACTGGAACGCAGTGAGGAATTCTTTTTGGGTCGAATCCGCGAACTTTCGCTAACCCTAGCTGAAGCGGACCGGGCTGTCTGTTTTGCCTTAACCGTGGTGACACATGATCATATGCCTAACAATGATTTTCTCAAGGAATACTCTGAGAGAATCGCACGGTGGGTATGTGAGCTGGAGTGAGGCTGACAATTCACTCCAGCGGAAAAACTTATAGTTTTTGCGGCTACGCTCAGACGTTATACCGAATTATCCCTCACATTTTAACACAATCTAAATGGGGAAACTCTTGACATTTCAGAACGCCTCGTCATACAGTAAATGCCTATAGAATAAGTATAGAGAATAGGTATAAAATATGGGTGTTAGGCGTACCAAGAGGGACATGAATTGATTAGCCGAGATTACACGAGTCAATGAAGAGGACTGAGTTCCAAGCTGTTGCACGAATGCGAGTCCGCGAGGCCAAAGCGCTCTTGGACGCAGGCCACAGCCCAGGTGCCTATTACCTCGTGGGCTACTCGGTCGAGTGTGCCCTAAAAGCATGTGTGGCCAGGCAGGTTCGGCGATGTGACTTCCCGGACAAGAAACTGGCCAACGAGGCTTGGACGCACAATTTAGAGCAACTAATCAGGGTCGCTGGGCTAGGTCCGGTATTCGAAAACGCTCGACGAGTGAACCCAGCGCTCGATGTGAACTGGGCCATCGTGAAAGACTGGAACGAAGAATCTCGCTATGAAGTGCATATTAGCAAAGCACAGGCACGCGACTTGTACTCCGCGTCTGTAGGGAGGAACGGCGTTTTGCCGTGGATCAAGAGACAATGGTAACCAAGCCACTAACAGAGAAAATGGTTCGTTCGGGGGCAATGCTAGTCGCTATGCTCGACAAGCGTGGATTCGCACCTGACGCTGCCCTATGGTTCTACTTCCCGGACATTGGGGAGTGGAAGCTGGTGATAGCTGAGGTCAAGCTGAGTCGTCAGGGGCCGCGGATCTTCTATAAGCTGATTCAGGACACAATCTCGGAAGCTGGTCCGGGGCTGAAAGAGGTATCACTCGATTCAGTAGCCTTGGCCGTGCCGAACGCGCCGATTATCAGCCTTCTGGGTAGTGCGGTTCATACCGGACCGGGCATCAGTGGGATTCGCTTCACGAACAATGTTGTGAATGGCACCGTCGTTGAAGACGCATACATCTATCGGTTGACTTCGAAAACCGGCGGAGGTGAGAAGCAAGCGCCTGGCGCCGGGCAGAAGGATTGATGACCTACGCCTAACAAAGGGATCAGCCTGACTCGCTTCACTCGCAGTTTATCCCTAACACGTTGAGAACTGCGAGGATATAATAGGGTGTGATTAAGAGGGACACCCTGCATATCTCTTGAAGTAGATGAGAAGGCGACATAATCTTTGGAATTAAGTATGGTGCCCCCGAAATTCTCATAGAACAAGTATAGAAATAGGTATAAAATAGATGTTGGGGATTTTAATGGGAACACTGAGTATACCAAAGTTTTTTAGCGACGAAGCCAAGATCCTTCTGAAAGCGCGAGAAGACTGCATTGCTATCCACCACTCTGACATACGTGCTGCTGGGAATGAAGTAGAAATTGCCGTCAGACGCTGGCTGGAGAGGATGCTACCTGACGTCGTGTCTGTGGGTCATGGTCATATTATTGACCAAGAAAGCAACATCAGTCCGCAACTTGACTGCATTTTGCGTGATAAAAGACATCTGCCGACTTTATTTACGGCCGCGGACGGCACGGAGTACACTCCATTTGACAGTGTTTATGCCATTGGGGAGATTAAGTCCACCTACTATAAGAAATCTAAGTACATACAGGATTTTTCCCATAAGCTTAAAACTATCGATAGCAACTTAAAGCGGAATATAGTGGAAAATACGGCTTATGGGGGCATTAAGGACGATTCATTATTGCATCATATTCTTCTTGGGTCGCCAGAGCCATATTTGAATCAGTTATTTACGTTTATGCTTTTTGTGGATTCTGGTGATGCCACGACAGATGAAATTGCTGAGATATACCGGACGATGCAAGATGACTATTTGCCTGACATAACAGTGTTCTTGAACGGGTGCATTGTGATTAAAGCTAACATGGAAAACAATGTCATGAAGATATACAAATACCACAAGCAGGCACCTACGGAGGTTACTTGGAAAATAATCCCTGCTCCGAAAATTGAAAATTCCGAAGCAACTTCTGAAGGCATGCATCTTGGTTTTCTCTATTATTGTTTGCTGAATCACATTCGGGGATCGCACTTGGAAGGCCCGAATCCCACCGCATACTTAAAAGATCTCTTGATAGGATCAAAGTCGACAATTATCCCAATTGATCCCCAACAAAGCAATGCAGACGGACCCGCTAACATAGGCCGCTGATTTCAGGCGTTAGGCCAAAACATAATAGCTTGAGAGGAATAGTAATGAGGCGCTCAGCAATTAAGGGGACATCATACATATCTCTTGATGTAGTTGAGGAGGCGACATAATCTTTGGAATTAAGAATGATGTCCCCCGAAATCCCATGTAGGGATAGAAAATGACACCACGTGTAATAATGGCGATAGTTGCAGGAGTCCTTTTGTTAGTGTTCTGGAAAGGGCGAAACGCAGTTTGGGGCGGGGCGACCATCGGAGCTATAGTTGGACTTATACTAGCCCTCGTTAAAGGGGATTGGAGTTTGCTGGCATTTAGTTTTGCGATCGGCACCTTTGTTGGACTAGGTGCTGAAGGGCTTGGCCGATTATCTGACAAGCTAAAGCGTAGATTGTAGATTACCAAAGTAGAGTTGGACGGATGCCTATTATGAGGAAGGTGCAATTAAGGGGAGAGCGTTCATATCCCTTGATATGCATGGAAGGTGAAATAATCTTTGGAATTGAATATGATGTCCCTGAGATTTTAGGTGTTCGATGTAGGAAGAACGACAATAATGAAAATACCCATCTACCAGGTTGATGCCTTTACCTCCGAAGTTTTCTCGGGTAATCCGGCCGCTGTTTGCATACTGGATTCGTGGATCGACGATAACCTGCTTCAATCCATCGCTGCCGAGAATAACTTGTCAGAGACCGCCTTCCTCGTTCGCAATGATGATGGGTTTGACCTCCGTTGGTTCACTCCAACGACTGAAGTTGCGCTTTGCGGACACGCAACACTGGCGAGCGCTTTTGTCCTTTTCTCCTGCCAAGACTGGTCGGAAAAGGAAATCCGTTTCAATACGCGGAAAAGCGGACAACTCATCGTTGGTAAACGCAACGGTCTTCTTGAGATGGATTTCCCCTCCAGACCCATCCATAGCCGGATTCCGCCGTCTGGCCTAAAGGAGGCACTTGGTGTGACACCAATCGCAATACTGAGTTCCGTCGAAGATTTACTTGTGGTACTGGAGAGCGAGGAGGCTGTTCGGGAACTTCAGCCCGATTTTTCTGCGCTCGAACGGGTTGAGTGTCGTGGCATCATCGTGACATCCAAGGGGAGTAGGAGCGACTTCGTCTCAAGGTTCTTCGCCCCCCGGCTTGGTATACCGGAGGACCCGGTGACAGGTTCTGCGCATTGTGTTTTGGTTCCATACTGGTCGCGCGAACTCCACAAGAAGAATCTACATGCGTTTCAGATATCGAAGCGCGGTGGCGAGTTGTTCTGCATCCATGCCGGAGATCGAGTAAAGATTTCCGGTAAGGCAGTACTCTATTTGGAAGGCGTGATAACCATATGAAACGTCGAACAAGCGCATGCGCCGGACGTGCAAGAGCGCGCCGGTGATGCTTGACATTATGTGAGGTAAAAACATGCCACTTTTCGAAGATGTGATTCTTACCGATTCAATAGAAATCAAAACAACGCCGGAACAAATTTTCAACTTTTTGACTGGTATTGTTGATGATGACAGTTATAAAGCATGGCACAATGCAGATCATGTAAGTTTCCGGTGGCTGAAAGGCCAACCGTGGGTAGTAGGGTCGGTAATGTATGCCGAAGAATACCTTCACGGAAAACTGCATAAACTTGAATTCAAAGTTACAAAAATAGTGCCGAACAGGCACATAGAATACATGCCAACATCACGATTTATGAGAAGATTTTCCCCCAAGAATGAATTCATCATTGAGCAAAAAGGAGATACCTGCCTCTTTATCGCATCAGGAACTTTTCGTGTGGGTTGGATTGTCAAAACATTCTTCAAGAAGGCTATTGAGAACGGCTTGTCAAGCACCAGAAAACACATGAAAGAAGAAGGCGAAAACCTGAAAAGGATACTTGAATCGTAATACAGTACACGCCTATTGAAGAAGTATAGAAAATAGGTATAAAAATAGATGTTAGCTCTCCTGATGAAATGAACTGATGACAGCTGCAGATATATTGGAAAGCATCTCACTAATTATTGCTGCATGGACCGTGATACTCGGTGTTAATGCTTGGCGACATGAGTTCATCGGTAAACGAAGGATTGAGTTAGCTGAGGAAGTGCTCGCATTGTTCTATGAGGCACGTGATGTAATCAGCTACATTAGAAGTCCTTTTGGTTACGTTGCTGAAGGCAGTTCCCGCAAATCATCTGAGAGTGAAAGCCCCGAAGAAAAGCAAATCTATGATAATGCGTATGTTGTTATGGAGCGCTATAATAAAAACCAAGAGCTGTTCAATAAGATTTACTCAATGCGGTATCGGTTCATGGCCCAGTTTGGCAAAGAGGCATCTGTCCCTTTTGATGACCTTCGGAAGATTGTTAATGATATCTTCATATCCTCCCGAATGTTGACCCGCTATTGGAAAGATCAAGGTCGCCGTACTTGGAAGACTGAAGCGGAATTTAAGAAGCATCTTGAAGAGATGCATAAGTATGAGGCAGTATTCTGGGAAATGTCAGTAGACGACGATCCGATAATCCCCCGAGTCAGTGCGGTCATTTCAAACATCGAGGATCGATGTAATGCCATTATTGGAAAGAAAACAACTTTGCAGAGACTATGGGTTTGGACTTCAAAGCTATGGCACAAGGAGAACTAACAAATCATTTCAGTCGACCACTTACGGCGGCGGCTGAACTCAGACGTTATACCGAATTATCCCTCACATTTCAGCACAATCTAAATGTGGAAATCTTTGACATTGCATACTGCCTCGTCATACAGTACAAGCCTATTGAAGAAGGGTAGAAAATAGGTATAAAAATAGATGTTGGCAGTAGTCAGCAATAAATGGTGATGAGTTCAAAGATACGTATTTGCACAAAAGAAGATACCCAGGTTTTGGCAGAAACTATCCGAAGGTCATTCCAAGATGTTGCAGAGCGCTTTGGCTTGACCCAAGAGAATGCCCCTAGCCATCCATCAAATTGCACAGTGGACTGGATTCGAAGGCATATGGAACGTGGTGTTACCTATTTCGCCATCGAAAATGAAAACCATGTTGTTGGGTGTGTTGCTCTCGAACGGGCAAATACAGAAGTATGTTATCTAGAACGCCTCGCGGTGCTTCCCGATCAGAGGAGACGTGGATTTGGGAAAGCCCTGGTTAATCATGCGTTGTCGGAAGCAAAACTTCTTGGAGTTCATTGTGTGAGTATAGGAATCATTGCCGAGCATACTGAACTGAAGAACTGGTACAAGGGACTCGGATTCATTGAGGGAGAGAGCAAGGAATTTCCGCACTTACCTTTCCGTGTTACCTTCATATCATATGAGGTAGAGAAAAGCTGCCGACAATGCGCTCCATCAGACGCGACAGAGTTGCGCCAGTGACCTTTGCCGTTGAGAACTGCGCAGATATAATGAAGGAAATTTGATTTATCGCTACCTAGAATCGGCATAGGAAACTTAAGGTTCAAGTTAATCTACCTGATCAACTTAAACTCTACCACGTCCACCAGGCCTAAATCGGTCAGTCTAAGTTCGGGAATCACGGGCAGAGCCAGGAAAGAAAGGAGGGCAAAGGGTGCCGGAGGCAAGTTCCCCAGGCTGGCAGCAGCTTTCTCAACTCTTTCATGCTGGGACACGACTACATCCAGAGGCTCGGGGGAAAGCAGGCCAGCGATGGGCAAGGGTAAAGAAGCGAGAATTTCCAGGTTGGCGCAAACAACCAGCCCGCCTTGCAGCCTGTTAATTTCCTCAATTGCCTTGAGGATGTCGAGGTCATTGGCACCCACCGCTATTATGTTGTGAGAGTCGTGAACCACTGATGAAGCTAACGCTCCCTTCTTCAAGCCGAATCCCTTGACCAGTCCCAATCCGATATTGCCGCTAGCCTTGTGCCGTTCCACCACCACCAGCTTCAGAATATCTCTCTCCACATCGGGCATAACTGTCCCATCCACAACTTTCATCTTTTCTATTGCCTTCTTGGTAAATATCTGTCCGGGGACGATTTCGATAACTGGGTAGCTTTCTTCAGAGGTTTCACCTTCACCTAGCTTCTCCCTTCGAGGGAGAGGAATTTTCAGCGATTTCCCCATAGGAGACTTAATGCGTACCGTGTCTCTTAGCTCCAGGGTAACAGGGGGTAGGGGAAACAAGGGCTTGCCTTGCCTTGCCACCAGCTTGCCCTGGTAGAACACCATGTCTATCTCTAATTTAGCCAGGTCGGTGATGGTTATAAGATTGGCTATATAACCTGGGCCAATGCCTCCTCTATCATGGAGCCTGAAATAATCAGCAGCGTTAATCGTTGCCATCTGAATTGCGCGAATTGGCTCCAGACCTCTGTCAATAGCCTTTCGTACCACAGCGTCAATATCGCCTTCTCGAAGTAAATCAGAGCAATTACGGTCATCCACCACGAAGAAGCATCTTTTATAGGTATTATCGGTAACTAGAGGCAGAAGGGCATCCAGGTTCTTCTCTGAAGAGCCTTCTCGGATCATGAGGTACATACCCCGGCGCAACTTCTCCTTTCCTTCTTCCAGGGTAGTGGATTCGTGGTCAGAAAGAATGCCGGCGGACAAATAAGCATTCAGCTCCTTGCCAGCGAGTCCCGGAGCGTGTCCATCGATAACCTTGCCCTTAGAGGCGCCGATCTTTTGCAAAACCTCTTCATCCCCACTGACTACGCCGGGAAAGTTCATCATCTCTCCTAAGCCGATTATATTAGGGTGAGCTAGAATTTTCTTTACTTCCTTAGAGTTGATTTGGGCGCCTGATGTCTCGAGATGGGTTGCTGGCACGCATGAAGGGGCCATGAATAGCATATCCAGTGGGAGCTTTCGTGCCAAATCCGTGACGAATTTTATTCCTTCAGATCCACAAACGTTGGCGATTTCATGTAAGTCAGTAACCACGGCCAGGGTGCCTCTGGGAACCACGGCCTGAGCATACCTTGCCGGGTGAAGCATAGAGCTTTCTATATGCGTGTGTCCGTTAATCAGCCCGGGAGCTAAGAATTCGCCTTGTAAATCGATAACTTCCTTGGCTTTATCGTAATCCCCTACTCCGGCAATCCTATCGCCACAGATAGCCACGTCGGCTTGCTCTATTTCTCCAATAAAAGTATTTACTATGCGGGCATTTTTCAGGAGCAAATCAGCCGGTATTTCCCCTCTGGCCACAGAGATAAGCTCCTTTAAATTCATTTCCTAATCCTCCAGGGCATAGATGTGGGGCAAATTGCGGAACCTCTGATCGCAGTCCAGTCCATATCCCACGATAAATTTATTGGGCACGGTGAAGCCACGATAATCAATGGGTACCGGGACCCTGCGCCGAGACGGCTTGTCTGTTAGAGCACAGAGCTTCAGCGAAACGGGCTGCTTCTTCTTCAAGTAATCGAGTAAAAAAGAGATGGTAATTCCAGTATCCACGATATCCTCAATCACCAGAACATCTCTGCCTTTTATAGGAGTCTTGACCCCCTGAACTACTCTCACTTTGCCCGAACTCTCCCTGGCAGCGCCGTAGCTGGAGAGTCTGATAAAATCGAGCTCCAGGGGCAAATCGAGCTGGCGAATGAGGTCAGCCATAAACACAAAAGACCCTTTAAGGACGCCAATGAGCAACGGCTGCTTATCTTGATAATCCCTCTTGATTTCACAAGCCAGCCTGTCTACAGCTTTAGCTATCTCGGCACGGCTGATAAGAATCTTGAGTTGCGGCTGAAAGACCATTAAATCGTTCCCAAACCAGTTACTATGATAGCATAATTGCATCTGGTTACGGATGCTGGACTTTTTCTGCGCCCTGTTTTATAATTAAAGGAGGAAATTAAGATGCGGTCCAGCCTTATCGGGAAGATTGAAAAAGCTAAAAGATATGCTAAAGAACCAGACCGTGTCACTTTCTCAGGTTTCACCACTGTTTTCCATGGTGAGAACGATGACCATAAGCTAAGCTATGCCAATGGGAAATGGCATTGTACCTGTCATTTCTTTTCTCAATGGGAGATATGTAGCCATATCATGGCACTCCAGCAAATTCTAGGCAATATGTTACCCAAGGAAGCCCTTGCCTCTTCTATGGAAACTCAGCCCCCAGAGAAATAATCTAACGCTTCTCCCGCGACGAACAGAGAGCCGATAACGCAGATAATATCTGTTCTGTCTGCCAGGTATAAAGCACGGGATATAGCTTCGGCTACAGTCTCTCTAATTTCAGGCTCAATGCCTCGCTTGCTGAACTCGGCAGCCATGGTTGAAATGGTGGCAGCGCGGGAATGTGCTGTCCGTGTAACTATAACTTGAGGAGAGAGAGCAACTAATTCATTTATTATCCCCGGTATGTCTTTGTCACAGGACGTCCCGAAAACAAGAAAAATCCGTTTGTAACTGAAGTATGCTTTGATATTACTCACCAACCTTCTCATCGACGCTACATTATGGGCTCCATCAACCAACACCGTGGGGTTCTGCTGCACGATATGGAATCGGCCGGGCCATTTTACTCGGGCAAGTCCTCGAGCAATATCGGCGGCTGAGATGGCAAAGCCCGTGGAAGCCAATATCTCTAAAGCAGCTACGGCAGCGGCAGCATTCTCAAGCTGGTAATCGCCTAAAAGAGGAATGCTAACCTGGTATTTATTTGTTCTACCCTCGATCGCCAGCGATTGATGATGAAGGTCACCGTCTATCTTATTCCAGGTGATATCTTTGCCTACCTGGACTACCTTTGCTTCCTTCTCACGACAAATATCGGTGATTACCGAAGCCGCCTCTTCCGGTTGAGGAGAAAGCACTACCCAGCAGCCAGGCTTAATAATGCCTGCTTTCTCCCGGGCTATTTCTTCCAGGCTATTACCCAGAATCTGAGTATGGTCCAGGCTGATAGGGGTAATAATACAGATTACAGGTCTGGCCACATTAGTGGCATCAAGCCTGCCACCTAGACCTACTTCCAGTACTTGAAAGTCCACCCGCTTTTTCCTGAAATAAGCAAATGCCAGCGCAGTCAATGCCTCGAAATAAGTCAGTTGTCTGAAGCTAGTGTCCTGCTTCATTGATTCGATAAAAGGCTTGACCTCAACCATGGCTGCAGCAAACTCAGCTTCAGGAATCAAGCTGCCATCTACGCTAATACGTTCCCTTAGAGTATGAAAGTGAGGGGAGGTATATAGCCCTGTTTTATAGCCTGAACTACTCAAGACCTGGGCAATCATAGTCGCTACACTCCCCTTTCCCTTAGTGCCTGCGATGTGAATCGTCCTGGCTGCCAGCTGAGGATCGCCCATACGATTCAGTAGCTCTTCTACGTGCCTTAAGCTATAACCAGGCTGGGCATAAGATATGCCCGGAATCTGCTCATAATTAACAAAACTATTGAGATACTTTTCCGCTTGGCTGTAATTCAATTCCTCGCCTCGGTATCCAGCAATTATACTATAGTTAACCGTATAATCTCGTATAGAATTCCTCGCCCTCGATGGGAGTTCCCTCTCCACTTGATGGAGAGGGTTAGGGTGAGGCAAGGTGATGGTGGAGGTTGAAGCGCACCCTTCGGGTGCTCGCAACGACAATATAATCGTACCTTCGCCCTCATGGGTGGAGGTACGAGGGGAAAGCTCACTTCAGCGTCTTTTTGGTCTAGGCAGCTCTCCTTCTACGCACGAAGAAAATCCCCAGTCCCGCCGCCGCCGCCACTATTATCCAAGGCCACCACGGCATCCCGACAGTTGTAGCTTCCCACATGTTAGTCTCTGTTGCCTTAGCGGTGGCTGTAATGTCGGTATAAGTTGTGGATGCTTCCACCATCACCCCGGTCTGTTTATCCCAGTAGTAAGTAAGCTGGACTTCATCCTGAAATGGTACCGACTGCGAAATGCTTGCATAGACTACTGTTCTCCTTGCTCCCGCATAAGTTCTTGTAGTTTCGCCTTCTATTGCTACATTGCCATACCCGGTTATGTAAACGGAGTCTCCTGTTGTCAGGTTGGTGGAAATGACAAATCCTGAAAGTCCAAAGGATTCACCGCCGCCAGCCACAACATCCACAGGCACGGTGTCGCTTTGTTCGGTTCCGTCAGACATGTGCATCGTAACCCGCACATTAGCGCTTGTGCCTTCAACGCTTAGAAACTCCAACTTCAACCACTCTGGATACGGCTCCCCAGCAGGCCAACCGGTAATCTTATACCCAACCTTTATCCAGTCGCCAGCCTTAACACCCACATCGCCAGCCTTAACACCCACAAAGTTAGCCGTTATGGAATAGTTGTCGTCCATGGTGATGGTGGTTGAGGCGGCGGTGACATCGGCGAGGGTGCCCACATCACCAGTCCAGTTGACAAAGAGGTACCCCTCCTCGGCCTCGGCGACCAAGTCGACCACTGTTCCCTCGTCATAGATAGAAGTCCCCTCGCCAGGGGTGGTTACCGAACCTCCAGTAGTGCTGGAGATGGTGAGGCTACACAGACCTTCTTCTAGTTCGAAATTGGCGGTGATGGCATAGTAGTCCTCCATAGTGATAGTGGTCTGAGCAGCATTCACATTGGCGATTGTGTCCACGTCGCCAGTCCAGTTGACAAAGCGGTAGTGTTCGCCAGGCTCAGCGACAATGTCGACCACTGTTCCCTCCTCATGGGTAAAAGTCCCCTCGCCAGGGGTGGTTACCGACCCTCCAGCAGTGATGGAGATGGTCAGGACACGCTGCGACGGTGGCAACGCAAGTACCAGATTCCATGTGGCAAACTCAGCCCCCAATCCCGCGGCGACCACGGTGCCGTCGGCCTTAAACCCCACCGTGTGCCTGTAGCCTGCGGCGACCAGGATGATGCCCGTCCAGCCGCCGACCTCGCACTGCCCGTCGTCGTCGTTCCATCCCACGGCGACCACGGTGCCGTCGGACTTAAGCCCCACCGTGTGCCCCACACCTGCGGCGACCCCGATGATGTCCGTCCAGCCGCCGACATCACACTCCCCGTCGTCGTTGTCTCCCACGGCGACCACGGTGCCATCGGACTTAAGCCCCACCGTGTGCCCCACGCCTGCGGCGACCTGGGTGATGTCCGTCCAGCCGCCGACATTGCACTGCCCATCGTCGTTCTTTCCCACGGCGACCACGGTGCCGTCGGCCTTAACCCCCACCGTGTGATAGTAGCCTGCGGCGACCTGGACGATGTCCGTCCAGCCGCCGACCTCGCACTGCCCGTCGTCGTTCTTTCCCACGGCGACCACGGTGCCGTCAGCCTTAAGCCCCACCGTGTGATACCCGCCTGCGGCGACCTGGATGATGCCCGTCCAGCCGCCGACCTCGCACTGCCCGTCGTCGTCGTTCCATCCCACGGCGACCACGGTGCCGTCGGACTTAAGCCCCACCGTGTGAAAGCCGCCTGCGGAGACCTGGACGATGTCCGTCCAGCCGTCGACATCGCACTGCCCGGAGTAGTCTGAGCCCACGGCGACCACGGTGCCGTCGGCCTTAACCCCCACCGTGTGATCGTGGCCTGCGGCGACCTGGACGATGTCCATCCAGCCGCCGACATCGCACTCCCCGTAGTAGTAGTTCCATCCCACGGCGACTACGGTGCCGTCGGTCTTAACCCCCACCGTGTGACTCAGGCCTGCGGCGACCTGGATAATGTCCGACCAACCGCCGACATTGCACTGCCCATCTCCGTTGTCTCCCACGGTGATCACAGTGCCGTCAGCCTTAACCCCCACCGTGTGCTCGTAGCCTGCAGCGACCTGGATGATGTCCGTCCAGCCGCCGACATCGCACTGCCCGGAGTAGTCTGAGCCCACGGCGACTACGGTGCCGTCGGCCTTAACCCCCACTGTGTGCCACTTGCCTGCGGTGACCTGGACGATGCCGGTCCAGCCGCCGACATTGCACTGCCCCTCTCCGTTGGCCCCCACGGCGACCACGGTGCCGTCGGCCTTAACCCCCAGCGTGTGAAGGACGCCTGCGGCGACCTGGACGATGTCCGTCCAGCCGCCGACATCGCACTGCCCACTGTAACTGTTTCCCACGGCGACCACGGTGCCGTCGGACTTAACTCCCACCGTGTGCTGGAGGCCTGCGGCGACCTGGACGATGTCTGTCCAGCCGCCGACATCGCACTGCCCGACGTAGTTGGATCCCACGGCGACCACGGTGCCGTCGGCCTTGAGCCCCACCGTGTGAAAGCCGCCTGCGGAGACCTGGACGATGTCCGTCCAGCCCTCGACATCACACTGCCCGTACTTGTTGTCTCCCACGGCGACCACGGTGCCGTCGGACTTAAGCCCCACCGTGTGATCCTCGCCTGCGGCGACCATGGGCGCTACTTCGCCTTCAGGCGTATTCAGGGCCATTGCTGAAGCAGCGCTCGAGCTATCTACCGACAAATGACCGATAGAACGGTCATCCGGTCGATGCACGGTCGCTGAAGCTCCCGCTGCTGACGCCGGAAGAATCAGGCTAAAGACCAGAGCGATAGAGAGTAGAGCTGGTAAGAGTATTTTTCTATTTTTCATTGCTACCTCCGATTATTCTTCAAGGCTGCTTAACCTTGGGCATTTTGTAAGCCTTTCACCTCCAGATATTTGTTTAGACAGGCTGCCAGCTAAGGAAAGGATAGGTCACTCCATTAACGATGTTCCAGATATAGGAAGGGTTGCGTATGCCAGGACCGCCGACTGTGATTATGTCCCACGCCTCATCCAGCCCTTCTGTCTCCGTGTCTGTGAATGTGGCGATGTCCCGCATTTCCGCGGTGGTCTTGCCCGTCCCACCATCCGAAGTAGCTTGTCCGCTGGTTTCGGTGTCCCAAAAAGAGTTGGTTATGCTCACATTGGACGAAACACCAACCAAGCCACCAACCGATAAATTGCCAGTCACCTTGCCTGAGGAGTAAGAGTTGCTCAGGGTGCCCCGATAATTCCTTCCCATCAAACCGCCAACCCTCCTGTATCCAGTTACGCTGCTTGTGGAATAGGAGTTGCCAACGGCGCCACCATTAAATCCTACCAGACCACCAACATGTTCGTCGCCAGTCACGTTGCCTGTGGAATAGGAGTTGCTCACAGTGCCATAATTCCTTCCCAGCAGACCGCCAACACAACGAGCACTATTTATGTTTACATTCTCGATACCGATGTCATACACAAATCCAGGAGGAGCAAGGTATCCAAATAAGCCGACACCGTAACCAAAGTCAAGGTTGAAGCTCAAGTTTGAGATTCTGTGACCATTTCCATCAAACTCTCCAGCAAGATAGGGAATGTAGAAGTTAGTTTCATCGCCTAGATCGAGATCGGTGTTCAATCTAAACTTCAACGAATCATCTTGACCAAAGGCGAGCAACTGTTCGAAATCACTGATATTGCTTATCACATAGTAACCATTTTCTTGAGAAAGCCTTTCATTCGCATCTAAGAACTTACCCTGAGCAAGCCACTGGTCGAAGTCCTCATTGAACAAAGCTCCGATAGTGATTATTTTCTCGCCATTAATCAGGACCTCATCATAGCCATAATAGGAATTGCTCACAGTGCCGTAGTTATCTCCCACCAGACCACCAGTTTCCGCGCTGCCAGTCATGCTGCCTACGAAATAGGAGTTGCTCACCGTGCCATAATTTGTTCCCGCCACACCGCCAACCCCCGCACTGCCAGTCACATTGCCTGTGGAATATGAGTTGCTCACCGTGCCACCATTGAATGCCACGAGACCTCCAACCATGCCGGTGCCAGTCACAGTAGCGTTCACCAGGCCGATATCCTCGATGATCCCGCCATGCTCGATCCGGCCAAAGAGCCCGACTTGATCCCCTCGGTTGATAAACAGGTCATATATCTCGTATCCTTGCCCGTCGAAAGTTCCATCAAGCCCCCAATAGCCACTATCAAAGACAAAAACTCCAATTGGCTCCCAGCCCTTTCCCTCATTGGCTGTCGCACTTGCTAGTTCCTCATAACCGGCAGTGGTGGAATCGAGATCGTTCATCAGAATGTGATGCCCGCCCAGGTTGTCTCTGATGGCATCCAAATCATACCAATCTCGTATTTCCAAGTTTCGGGAAGGAAGAGCACAGCCTGCCATCCCGGCAATTAAGGCTATCATAATCAACATAATCAAAAAGATGCTAACTACTGCCATGTAATGGTGTCTCCTCGAACTAAGTATTGTCTTCATTTTTCACCTCCTTCGTAACAGCTCCCTATTGCTGCACATCCCGTGTTCACTGTCTAACCATACCTCGGCCCTTAAGGGCGGAGGTATGGTTAGAAGCTCAGTTCAGCGTCCTTTGGTCTGGGTGACTTTCCCTCCGCGGAAGAAGAAAATCCCCAGTCCCACTGCTACCACCGCCGCCATAATCCCGCCAATTAGCGGCCGGTTAATTGGTGGCACCGCAATTCACAGATTCCATTTGGCGAGCTCGGTCTCGAGGCCTGCGGCGACCACGGTGCCGCCGGACTTAAGCCCCACCGTGTGCACGTCGCCTGCGGCGATCGTTTGATAGTATTCGCCTTCGGGGACCTGTTTGATGTCGGTCCAGCCGCCGACATCGCACTGCCCGTAGTCATTGTATCCCACGGCGACCACGGTGCCGTCGGACTTAAGCCCCACCGTGTGGCCCAAGCCTCCGGCGACCTGGGCGATATCCATCCAGCTGCCGACATCACACTGCCCGTAGTAGTTCCATGTCACAGCGACCACGGTGCCGTCGGACTTAAGACCCACCGTGTGCCAGAAGCCTGCGGCGACCTGGGTTATGTCGGTCCAGCCGCCGACATTGCACTGCCCGTAGTCATTGTATCCCACGGCGATCACGGTGCCGTCGGACTTAAGACCCACCGTGTGCCCGCCGCCTGCGGCGACCTGGGTGATGTCCGTCCAGCCGCCGACATCGCACTGCCCGGAGTCATTGTATCCCACGGCGACCACGGTGCCGCCGGACTTAAGACCCACCGTGTGCCCGCCGCCTGTGGCGACCTGGGTGATGTCCGTCCAGCCGCCGACATCGCACTGCCCGTAGTAGTTGTCTCCCACGGCGACCACGGTGCCGCCGGCCTTAAGTCCTATCGTGTACGAGCCGCCTGCAGCGACCTGGGTGATGCCTGTCCAGTTGCCGACATCGCACTGCCCCCAGTAGTTCCATCCAACGGCGAGCACGGTGCCGTCGGACTTAAGGCCCACCGTGTGGCCATAGCCTGCGGCTATGCCCATGATGTTCGCCCAGCCGCCGACATTGAACTGCCCCCAGTAGTTCGATCCCGCGGCGACCACGGTGCCGTCGGACTTAACCCCCACCGTGTGATAGACGCCTGCGGCGACCTGGGTGATGCCCGTCCAGTTGCCGACATCGCACTGCCCAGAGTCGTTCCGTCCCACGGCGACGACGGTGCCATCGGACTTAACCCCCACCGTGTGATAGACGCCTGCGGCGACCTGGGTGATGCCCGTCCAGTTGCCGACATCGCACTGCCCGAAGTCGTTCCGCCCCACGGCGACCACAGTGCGGTCGGAATTAAGCCCCACCGTGTACTGCTTACCTGCGGCGACCTGGGTGATGTCCGTCCAGTTGCCGACATTGCACTGCCCTACGTAGTCCTCTCCCACGGCGACGACGGTGCCGTCGGACTTAAGCCCCACCGTATGCTCCGCGCCTGCGGCGACCTGGGTGATGCGCCTCCAGCCGCCGACATCGCACTGCCCGTAGTAGTTCTCTCCCCCGGCGAGCACCGTGCCGTCGGACTTAAGCCCTACCGTGTGCCCCTCGCCTGCGGCGACCATGGGGGTGTATTCGGCAGACTGACCACAGCCTACCATCCCGGCAATCAAGGCTACCATAATCAAAAAGATGCTAACTCTGGCCACGTAATGGTGTCTCTTGGAATTAAATATTGTCTTCATATGTCACCTCCCTAGATAAGAAGGATTTTCTTCATTGGCTTTCTAATAATTCGGTTATATCCCAAGGGGCGTCAATATAGAATATATCATAAGAGAGCAAGACAAGAATAGAGTTAGTGCATCAAAGACGAGCAAACCACTCATAGCAGCAAAAACGGCAAGGACTGAAAACGGCAAAGGTTGCTCACGCAACGCTAACCCTAAAATCTGAAATAACGATTATGCCACTCACTTCCTCTCCAAATCTACTAGCTGGGCTATTCGTCAGCCACAGCAGCAGTTTTGGGCTTTACTTAAATTCGCGCTTCCCCCTGATGACGAACGTAATGGCGAGTATCCCGAAAATCACGGAACCAAAGCTCCAACCCATGAAGTACCAATCTGTACAAATATTGTCGAATATCCAGGGGAGCTGCAAACCCGGCACCATATCTGCGAACATAAAGATAAGTAAGCCGAATATCGCAAGAAGCCCAGCAGCACCGAAGAGTGCGCAGATAGATCCGGCAAGCGCCAGTCCCCATCTCCTTCTTCTTAAGGCATAGATACCACCTACTATCGCAATTATCCCCAATACGATTGACGGGACACCAGCGCCCCCTGCAAATGAAGCAGCAAATGCTATGCCGGGGATCACACCAATGATTCCTGCAATAATACAGAGTATGCCCGCAGTTGTCGGCTTCCAGGTTCTCTCCATGTCTTGTCCGCCTTTCTATTCTTTCACATAACGATATAGTTAGAAGCTCTCAAGGTCAATACCCAAAACCTCAATGATTGCCATGGCAGCGGCTTTAGGCTTCACCTAAATTCGCGCTTCCCCCTGATGATGAATATAATGGGGAGTATCCCGAAAATCACAAAACCAACGATGGAACCAATGAAGGGTCCTTTCCAAATTGGCCAAATAATGGCGATTATCTCGGGTATCGTGGCGCCGAATGGGGCGCTATTTGGCTGGTCCGAAAACATGGCGATAGAGGCGACTAGCACGAGAACCCCGAGAGTCACAAAACCAACAAGTGCACAACAGATAGACCCAGCAAGCGCCAATCCCCACTTCCTTCTTCTCAAGGCATAGATACCACCCGTTATCTGAATTATCACAAATATGATCAAGGGAGCACAAATGACGAAAGATATGCTACCAAAGAGTATAGCAGCTGCTATGACAGTGCCCGCACCTATGGCTCCTGCAATAATACAGAGTATGCCCGCAGCTGTTGGCTTCCAGGTTCTGTCCATGTCTATCCTCTCCAAATTCGCTAGCTGGACTAGCTATCAGCCAAAGAGATAAATCCTAATCCTATTATACCACTCGCTGAGTCAGTGAAGTTTGACGATAGCCTGAGGCTTTACAGGTCAGCCACGGCTAGCCTTCTCAAGGAGAGTTCTTTATTTTACGCATTACTTGTTGTGCAGCCTCTAAATTCCTTCGGCTGCGGGATATTGTGGCTAGAGATTGCCGCACACCTTTCAGGTGCTGGCAATGACAATATAACCGTACCTCCGCCCTTATGGGTGGAGGTAGGGAGGAAAGCTCACTTCAGGTCCCAGCCGCCGACATCGCGCTGCCTAGAACAAATCCCATTTGGCAAGCTCGATCTCAGGGCCCGCGGCGACCACGATGCCGTCGTCCTTAAGCCCCACCGTGTGATATTCGCTTGCGTCGACCTGAGTGATGTCCGTCCAGCCGCCGACATTGCACTGCCCGGCGCCGTTATCTCCCACGGCGACCACGGTGCCGTTGGACTTAAGGCCCACTGTGTGCTCCTGGCCTGCGGCGACCATGGGGGTGCATTCGGGCTCGGGCTTACTGAGGATCCATCGAATGAGCCGTTTTACCCAGTTCATTTAGCGGGCAAGTCAAAAGTATATAAGTCTATTGTGTTTAGCCTTTTGAAGCATGAACGGTTCCCCCTGGATACTAACCCTTTATCAACTGGAAAATACAGTTTCACAGTTAAAACTTTGGAGGTAAACAAAAAGGATTATGAAACTAAGCTAGTCTTTAACATTACCCTAAACAACGAGCAGATCAATAACCTATCTACTGGAAGTTACTTGATACCATTCTTGGATGAAGTTAAGGACAAACGAGAGAAATTACACAATTAGCAACTATCCTGAGTTTTAGATGAGGACTTTCTAGTCACAAGAAGACTGAGGTCTCACCCTACTGTTTACTTTTTCCCCTGCAGCAGCAACTTATTTGTGCCCTGGACTAGGCCAATGCTAAACATTCCCGAGGATTGTTGGGTAACAAGGCAGGGTTTTGTCGCCCTGGGTGCATATTATGGACAAAAGCTTGACCAATTGTTGATGCTAGTTAAGGTACACCTTCCACTTGTCTAGAACACTCGTCAATGTAGCGCACGTTATATGTTCAACGAACCCTACTTCGATATTCCTCGCTTTGGCTACCGACTTGATTTCTGGGCTGGGAATCATCGCATATGAGTTAGGGGTGACGATCTCATCCAGTAGGGTATAAACGGCAGTGTATTCTACGCCTTGTGCGAGCGTCCCATCATTCAGAGCTTTCAGGAAATCGGATCCGGGCGCCATCGCCTGGCACGCGGGCGTCCAATACATCACGAATGACATTAGTGTGCCCTGGTGTGGCGTTGCCAAGGTCACCATGTCATCAACATATTGATCCCCAGCAAGCTTCTCCACACACCACCTGGCGACAAGTCCGCCCATTGAGTGACAAACTAAGTCTACCTTCTTCCCGTAGGCTTCAGAGATCTGCTTAACGTAGGGTAGCAGAACCGCAGCATATACATCTGGTGAATCAATGGTTGTAAGCGGATCACCAAAGCTAATGATGTATATGTCTGAAGCCCTGTACCCAATCTTCACCAGATTCTCTTTCAGAATAGGCATTACCATGGCATCTCCGCTATCCATGTATCCATGAACCAGGATTATGGGCTGTTGGCCGGGAGGCGTGGGGGCACTAGCTTGTCCCAGAATCGCCGTGAGTAAAAGCGTTAACAGCAGAAGTGTTGATAGGAGAAGTAGAAATATGCTACGGTATGCTAGCTTCTTCAATTTCTCTTCCTCGTTTCTGTTCTATACTTCTTCTGAGGATTTTCACCAAGCTGCTTCGAGTATACCACAGGATAGGTTAGCTCATCTGAGAGACGTGGTGGCTCTCAGCATATTACAGTATCGAGTTGCAACTCACTTCGCTATAGTAAGGTCAAGTCGAGGATGCCGCGAGATGTACTGAAATCGTCTGCTCTGCGAGTTTACCAGATTGAACTAAACGATGGTCGGTGTAGCGAGGTAACAAAACAAGCTAATGTGTGCTAGGAAATAAGGATAGCACACCGCATTTGCCGAAATCGTGGCACAAAAGACATTGCGAGACTCTTCTTCTTTGTCGTTGCGAGGAGTGAGATTCCTCGCTTACGATTCGGAACAGACTCCGCAATCCCGGTGGGACGGGTGAGGGTGGAGATTGCCGCGCACCTTTCCAGTGCTCACAATGACAGGAAAGGGAAGGTGGCTCGCCACTATATTTATGCGTAGGGGCAGGGATAAGCCCCGCCCCTACATTTGAGTGCTGGTTGTATTAAACGGGCTGCCAGCTCAAGAAGGGATAAGTCTCATCGTCAACGATGTTCCAGGTGTAGCTGTGGTTGACTCCCCCAGGAGCCACAGTGATTATGTCCCACCAGGCATCTGAAAAGGTGTCGATATTCTTCATCTCCGCGGTGGTCTTGCCCATCCCGCCGTCACTCACTTCCGTCCCGGAAGTATCCGTGTCCCAGAAAGAACTGCTCACAAAGCCCTCATAATTCTGTCCCACCAGACCGCCCACATTCTCATTGCCAGTAACGCTGCCTGTGGAATAGGAGTAGCCCACAGTGCCCTCGTTGTTGATTCCCACCAGACCGCCAACAGAGTAGTTGCCAGCCACGCTGCTTGTGGAATAGGAGTCGGTAACAGTGCCATACTCATTATATCCCACCAGACCGCCAACATAGTTGTCGCCAGTGGCGCTGCCGGTGGAATAGGAGTCGCTCACCGTTCCATAATAAGAGCTATAATAATTTTTTCCCACCAGACCGCCAACATAGTCGTTCCCAATCACGTTGCCTGCGAAATAGGAGTCGCTCACGGTGCCCCGACTCAATCCCACCAGACCGCCAGCACAGTCGCCGCCAGTCACGCTGCCCGTGGCATAGCAGTTGCTCACAGAGCCCCAAGCATAATTCCATCCCACCAAGCCTCCAACATTTTCGATGCCAGTCACCTTACCTGTGGCGTAGGAGTCGCTCACAGGGCCCCGACTATCTCCCATCAGACCCCCAACAGAGTTGCTACCACTCACGCTGCCTGTGGCATAGCAGTTGCTCACAGTGCCACCGTCAATATTCCATCCCACCAGACCGCCAACATTCTCGATGCCAGTAACACTGCCTGTGGCATAGCAGCCGCTTACAATGCCATCATTACCATTTTCTCCCACCAGACCGCCAACATAGTTGTCGCTGCCAGTCACGCTGCCTGTGGCATGGCAGTTGCTGACATGGTTACTATTAAATCCCACCAGGCCGCCAACATACCAAAAGCTCCCAGTCACGTTGCCCGCGGAGTAGGAGCTGCTCACAGTGCCCTCATTGTATCCCATCAGACCCCCAACAGAGTTGCTACCACTCACGCTGCCTGTAGCATAGCAGTTGCTCACGGTACCCTCATTATCTCCCATCAGACCACCAACCTGCCCGCCGCCAGTCACGCTACCTGTGGCATAGCAGACGCTCACAGTGCCCAGATTAATTCCCACCAGACCGCCAACAAAGTTGCCGCCAGTCACGTTGCTGGTGGAATAAGAATTGCTCACAGTGCCATCCTCAGTATTCCATCCCACCAGACCGCCAACATAGTCGTTGCCAGTCACGTTGCCTGTGGCATAGCAGTTGCTCACAGTGCCCTCATTATAAGTCACTGCCACCAGACCGCCGACGTTCACGTTGCCAGTCACAGTGAAGTTCACCACGCCGACATTTTTGATGACCCCTGTCAAGAACACCTTACCAATACAACCAAAAAGCCCGACATCGACTTCGTAAGGGCGGTTGATAAATAGGTCACATATCTTGTGTCCATTACCGTCGAAACTGCCCGTAAATAGGCTCCCATACGTCTCTCCTCCAATTGGATCCCAGCCTTTTCCCCCATTGGCTGTCGGCCCTGCCAGTTCCTCATAACCGGGGGTGGTGGAATCAAGGTCGTTCATTAGAACATAGCCCTCGGCCATACCGTCTCTGATGGCATCCAAGTCATACCAATTTCGTACTTCGATAGCAGATGTAGGGCCGCCACCACAGCCTACCATCCCGGCAATTAAGGCTACCATAATCAACATAATCAAAAAGACGCTGACTATTGCCACGTAATGGTGTCTGCTCGAACTAAGTATTGTCTTCATACGGTACCTCCTTCGTAACAGTTCGGTTTTCCCAAAATCTGTCGCTTACAGAAAAAAGAGCCCAGTTCACATTTCTATATGTGCTGGGCTCAACGTTGTGGGAACTACCACCTCCTTCTGATACACACACTTAACCACCCACCTTGTTATTAGTCTTGAATTTCTGTTCCTTTTAACAGCTATTCTTTTAGAGGGTACTCTTATTGAGACTATAATACCAATATCTTTAAGAAATTGTCAATAATTTTTGCGTGGCGCTCAGGACATACTATAGAGTTAAGGAGCCGTATAAAATCCCTCTCCCTTGATGGGAAAGGGTTAGGGTGAGTTTTGCCATTGACTATACTTACGCATCACGCCTTGCTCAGTCTGTGGTAAAATCTCAAAAGACTGTCTGGGAGAGGAGCGCAAGCAAAAAATTAAGTGAAGATCACGCTTAAACCGTTAGGTAATATAGCTGACGAAATAACGGAGGAACTTAAGGATAGGGTTGGCGGTATTTTCCATTGTCCGGTAGAAGTAAAAGCGGGTTTTAGTGATTTAGCTCAGGCTTATGATCCCCAGAGGAAGCAATACCTTTCCTCAAAATTGCTGGTGGCTCTTGGAAAGGCGGGAAGAGATGAAAGGGTTGCAGGTATAGCTGATGTTGATCTTTATGTTCCCAGGCTTAACTTCGTATTTGGCGAAGCCGATGTACTCTCCGGAACATCGATCGTGTCTCTGTGTCGGCTAAGACAGGAATATTATGGCTTAGCTCCCGACGAAGCTTTATTTCTGGAAAGAACCGCCAAGGAGATAGTTCATGAACTGGGGCATACCTTCGGCCTGGGGCATTGTCCCAATAACAAATGTGTCATGCACTTTTCCAACAGCCTGGCCGACACCGACTTGAAGGAGGCTCATTTTTGTAATAAGTGCCGCCCCAGGATAATTCTTTAATGTCGTCTAGGAATTTGATATAGTAGGGAGATTGTAAATAACGTCCTAATCAGGAGGTGAAATGCGAGGGCGAAGAAAATTGGGAAGGGGAGTGGCTGTGGTGGGCGCAGGGATGTCGAAATTCGGCATGTTTGGAGACAAGGACTCCAAGTACTTGTTTGCTGAAGCTTTCAATGAAATGCTTTCCACAGTAGATAAGGGGATAGACCCCAAAGATATTGATGCTCTTTATTTGGGGAATTTCACGAACGATTTTTTTGTACATCAAGGACACTGGGGTCCCATAATCTCGGATTTGCTGGGGCTTACCCCGAAGCCGGCAACACGGACGGAAGGTGCCTGTGCTTCAAGCGCACTTGCTTTTAGAGAAGGGGTTTTTGCTATAGCCTCAGGATTTTATGATGTGGTCCTGGTTGGTGGGGTCGAGGAGATGTCGAAACGTAGCACAGAGGAAGTTACACAAGGTCTGGCAATGGCAGCCAGTCCTTACGAAGTGAAAGCGGCATTTACCTTCCCGGGTGTTTTTGGTGCCATGGCCACTGCTTATTTTGCCAAATATGGTGCCAGCCGAGAGCATCTAATGAATGTCACCATAAAAAGCCATAATAATGCTCGCCTCAATCCTAAGGCACAGTTTAATGTCTCCATCCGCGATATTATGAATCAAAGGATTGAAAGGGCTAAAAATAAAGGGGAGCCTATACCTGCTTGGAGAGACGAAAAGGAATTCCTCCGCGATCCCAGGGCTAATCCTGTGGTTGCCTGGCCCATGCATCTCTATGATTGCTGCCCCATAAGCGACGGAGCAAGCTGCGTTTTGTTAGTAGCAGAGGAAATAGCCAAAGACTTCACCGATAACCCCCTCCATGTGGTCGGTATAGGGCAAGGGAGCGGCAAAGGCTTACATGCCAAAGAAGACCTTACCTATTTTGAAGCCACGAGATATGCAGCACAAGAAGCTTACGAGCTATCGGGACTCAAGCCCGAAGATGTTCAAATTGCCGAGGTGCATGATTGCTTCTCCATAGCTGAAATTATTCATCTCGAGGATCTGGGATTTTTCAAGCCAGGGGAAGGATACAAAGCAGTAGAGGAGGGCCTGACAAGATTGGATGGCCCAAAGCCAATCAATACCTCGGGGGGACTTAAATGCAAAGGTCACCCTGTAGGGGCCACAGGCACCGGGCAACTTGTTGAAATTTGGAAACAATTAAAGGGTGAAGCTGGAGAAAGGCAGGTCCCTATTAAGGATTTGCGAATCGGGGCAGCCCAGAGCCTGGGGGGGACAGGAGGTACCTGTACGCTTACCATTCTGGAAAGAAGATAAGAAGGAGACAAAGCAAATGGAAGGAAGGCCCTTTAATGATATCTCTTATGAGCGATTTCTCAGCGAGGGTAAACTCATGGGATCGAGGTGCTCGAAGTGTGGTGTCCTTTTCATACCTCCTCGCTCCATTTGCATTAAGTGCTATGGCACTGAAATGGAATGGGTTGAGATGAAGGGAAAGGGCAAACTTGCTGCCTTTACTTGCATAGCTATAGGCCCTCCACTCATGATAAAAGAAGGTTACGATAGAAAACATCCTTATGTTTCTGGAGTTGTGGAGTTGGAGGAGGGGGTGAGGGTTGTTGCTCGCATTGAGGGAGTGGATGGGAGCAAGCCGGAAACCATAAAAATTGGCACTCCTCTTCAGGTAGAGTTCTTACATAGGGGCGAAGGAGAAAACTCGACAACCTTTTTGGCATTCAGACCTTCATAGCCCTGTATTAGAGTGCCGGACTGCAATTTGGCTTCGCTCGGATATCCGGATTGCACTGCCTGAGAGGAAATTCTGGTAAAAGGAGATTAAAGCATGCAAAAAGAAGTAGTTGCCGTCAGTGGTGCCAGGACAGCTATTGGCGCATTTGGAGGTTCTTTAAAAGGTATACCTGTTGTTGAGCTAGGTGCCGCGATAATCAAAGAGGCACTTAAGCGAGCAGGACTAAGGCCGAAGTCCGGTGAAGAATTACTCAGTTATGGCCCTGACGCACTCAAGTCTGATGGAATAATAGAGCTGGAGAAAAAGCACTATGATTACGATTCTTCTTTGCATCCTGTTCAGGTTGACGAAGTAGTTATGGGAAATGTTCTTCAGGGAGGGCAAGGGCAAAACGCAGCTCGCCAGGCCTGTATCCACGCCGGCATTCCTAAAGAAACCCCTGCCTTTACAGTGAATAAGGTCTGTGCCTCAGGTTTAAAAGCTATCACCTTGGGAGCAGAAGCCATAATGCTGGGCGAAGCCGATGTCGTAGTCGCTGGAGGCATGGAATGCATGAGCCACGCCCCTTACCTTCTCCCTAAAGCCCGCTGGGGCTATCGCATGGATGTCGGAGCCAGGGGAGAGCTTATAGACCTCATGGTCTATGATGGATTGTGGGAAATATTTTACGGTTATCATATGGGAAATACCGCAGAGGAAATCGCCAATAGATATGGCTTCACTCGCCAACAGCAGGATGAGATAGGCTATCTTAGCCATATGCGGGCGCGCAAAGCCATAGTGGAGGGTTTATTTAAGGATGAGATAGTTCCTTTTCCTATCCCGCAGAAGAAAGGAGAGCCCATTATTTTTGATACTGATGAGCGACCTATGGACACTTCCATGGAGAAAATGGCTAAACTCCCTCCGGCATTCCGAAAAGACGGAACAGTCACTGCTGGTAACTCTTCAGGGATTAATGATGCTGCGGCTGCAGTAGTGCTTATGTCCAGAGACAAGGCTAGAGAATTGGGTCTCGAACCTATGGCAACCCTTAGAGCCTGGGCTTCAGGCGGGACAGACCCAAAATACATGGGATTAGGCCCTGTGCCGGCGGTAAGAAAGGTGCTCAAAAAGACGGGGCTTGGCAATAAAGATTTTGATGTTATTGAGCTTAACGAAGCCTTTGCTGCTCAGGTATTAGGTTGCATGAAAGAGCTTGGTTGGGATTTTGACCACGTAAACCCTCATGGCAGCGGCATATCTATGGGTCATCCTATTGGCTGCACCGGAGCGAGAATAGCAGTCACCATCATCTACGATATGGTGCATAGAAATCTACATCGTGGCCTGGAAACCATGTGTATTGGTGGTGGACAGGGAATGGCAGCCTTATGGGAAAGACCCTGAAATTTCACGAGAAGTCTTATGTCAATATTACCATCTACAGTCGGAGCCCTTCTTAAGTCTCAAGCCTATCCCCACAAACCACAAAAGATAGAACTGGTCCAGACCCAGATGTCTCTTATTCTCCTTACCGGCGAATATGTATACAAGATTAAAAAGCCGGTCAATCTAGGTTATCTGGATTACACTACTTTGGAGAAACGCCATTTCTTCTGCCATCAAGAGCTGGAGTTAAATAGACGCCTTTGTCCCGGTGCGTATTTAGCCGTGGTACCGATTGTCGAAGAAAAGGGCGAGCTTCGCATCGAAGGGCAAGGCAAAGCGATAGAGTATGCTGTCAAAATGAAGCAGTTGCCTCAGGACCGCATGATGGATGTGCTTTTGCCCCGGGGTCAGGTAACTCCGGAAATGGTGGCAAGGGTGGCTGAAAAGCTAATGAGCTTTCACCAAAAAGCTGAAACAAATCAAAAAATTGCCGCCTTTGGCAGATTGGATGTTATACGCCACAATTGTGACGAGAACTTCGCTCAAACCGAAAAATACATTGGTCTCACCATTTTTAGGGCGAAATATGAACGAATTAAAGGCTATACCGACAATTTCATCAAAAGCAATGCCAGCCTGTTTGAGAAAAGGGTAAGAGAAGGCAAAATAAGAGATTGCCATGGCGACCTTCATGCCGCTCATGTTTGTTTCACTGACGATATCTGCATTTACGACTGCATTGAATTCAATGACCGCTTCCGATATTCCGACGTGGCTTCGGAGATTGCCTTTCTAGCTATGGACTTAGACCGCTATCAGCAGGCTTGTCTTTCCCGACACCTGGTAAATACTTATGTAGAGCTGGGCCATGACGAAGAGCTCCTGAAATTGCTAAAATTCTACAAGTGCTACCGGGCTTACGTCAGGGGCAAGGTGGAAAGCTTTAAGCTCGACGACCCCTATATTCCCGAAGAAGAAAAAGCCAAGGTGTTAACTGCCGCCCAGAGCTATTTCGAGCTTGCCGAATCGTACATATGATATGTAGTTGCCAATGCCGCCATTGCCACTGAGACCAGAGCCAATTAGCCTACTATGGCCGTCTTTTCCGCCGCAGTATTATGGACGACTATGGCGCTCATAGTCACGGCAGGCAACAGCCCGACTCTCACTATAGACTTGAGGCTTGGATGCTGAATTATAAACCGGGCTATTGGCGGGCTTAATCTGTAATAGATGCCTACCAGGACTCGTCCCACCGCGTTGGTCAGCAGGTATTCATCTCTGAACTCACGGAGAGTTGTTATTCTGTACGACATTTCGCTGCCGTAGGCTGTAAGGATCATGCAGTATGGCAGGGGAGTGCACCCAGTGCAGACCGTGATGCTAAATGTGCCCTCGACAAAGGTCAGGTCGTAATTGTTGCCATTGTTATAGTCATTAATGGCCAGTGTGCCCTGCAAGATGTCATAGCTGCCCACAGCCCCGCCGGGTTCTCTTTCCAGCTCACCGGTAAACTCATCCCCGTCAGCCAGGGAGCCATCGGTTACCTGATAGGTCAGAGCCGAGTCAGCCCGGCCGTAGACCTTGCCCCTATCATCGGCAGTGACGGTGATATCTCTGCGGATAATGTCGGCAGTAGCAATTGGAGTGCCTACAAGAGAGAGTATGTATTCGTGAGCATCAGTTCCTTCAAGCGCAGCGCTTGCGATATTTACGGTCTGATTGCTTGCTACATCTATGTCAGAAAACCGAATAACGACATCAACCAGACTAACATTATGGCCACCTGATACACCGCTTAAAGCAAGGTTGTAGGTATTAAATTCGGCAATGCTGGTGGCATCGTAAGTCTTGTTTTTGGCCGTGAATTCACCGGTGAGGGTCAATTCCGCAGGAACAAAGCCCACCCAGATCAGGTACGGATAGCCATCGTTCTCCCCGCTGTCAATGTTCCAAATATCATCGAAGTTCCATCCCGCGTCTGTAAAGGTAGACTCGGTCTGCATCTCGCTGGTAGTCTTGCCGGTGCCGCCAGCGCTCGTTGTTTGTCCGGAGGTCTCTATATCCCAGAATGAGTGAGTAACAACCCCGGCGTTGGGACCTCGTCCCTCTCTATTGCCCACTAATCCACCAACCGAGACGGAGTTAGTTGTGCTTACAACACCTGTAGAGTACGAGTTTAAGATTTCTCCTCTGTAATCAATGCAGCCGGCCAGCCCACCGATCCTCGATCCGTCGGTAACAGTGACAGAGCTTCTGGAATAAGAATTTTGAATCGTCCCTTTTTGCGAACACCCTGCCAAGCCGCCAAATTTGTCTCTCCCCCCACCACTAACAGAAGAGGATACTGCGACATCTGTATAACTGTAGTGTAGTACCGGGTTGTCTGTACCACCGGGTGTTGTCCGCCAACTGTTAAAGGAGCCTATGAGCCCTCCAGTAGCCCCATTCCCGGTAACATTGCCGCCCACTGCAGAGCAGTACTCTATTAAAGTATTGGCGTTACCGGTTACCCTGCCGATTAAGGTGCCGGTCCCGCGGGCGCCGATGACCGTGGTATTTACTAAGCGAACATTTTTAATAACCGTCGCTTCCGTATCATGCCCAACATGCCCAAACAACCCCACGTTATCAGTGTCCGGGCGGTTGATGTACAGGCCAGTGATAGTGTAGCCTTTGCCGTCGAAGCCTCCCGAGAACAGGTTATCAGCATTTCCGATGGGTTCAAACCCCTGTCCGTCGTTCCATCCGTTTGTTGCAGAAGCATCAATGTCATTAGCAAGGGCATAATGTGCTGTGAGGTTGTTTTTAATAGCTTGGAGGTCGGCAACGTCCTCAATCATGTAGGGGTCAGCTGGAGTTCCGGTGCCGCCGCCAAAAGTGCCTCCTGAAGCGTATGCCTCCCGCATGGGCAGGCCGGCAATACCCCCCAAGGTGGTGACAATCAAGGTAAGTGCCAGCACCAGGGCGAAAGATACACGCCAGATTACCCTAAATTTTACTTTCAACATTTATATTGGTTTAGTCGCTTTTGGACACATTAATTACAGCAGATGCTACAGTCGTCCTTAATATTTGTCAAATACTTGCCTCCACTTTCTGTCATTGTGAAGAGGGAGGCGAAATGCCCGGTACGGCAGATAATTACCTGGTGGGCAAGTTGCGTATCGCCTACTCTGTAATATATACTTTGGTGTCGGCTTTTTATCAAAGCTGATAAATCTTTTTCAGGAGGTGCGCAATGAGTGTTTCCCCGGAGAGTTTTTCTTTATCAGGTAAGGTAGCCCTGGTGACCGGTGGCAGTCGAGGTATCGGGAAGGCTATTGCTGTGGGGCTTGCCAAATTTGGTGCTGACGTAGCTGTAACCAGCCGCAAATTGCCGGACCTTGAGGAGGTGGCCGCAGAGATAAAAGGATTGGGGCGGAGGTCAATGGCTGTGGCCACACATGTGGGCAGGATGGATGAGATAAATAGTCTGGTCCTGAAGGTAAAAGATGAGCTTGGCAGAATTGATATTCTGGTGAACGGCGCTGCTACCAACCCGACCATGGACCAGGCTATAGATATAGAAGAGCGTGCGTGGGATTCCATTATGAATCTCAACTTGAAAGGACTATTCTTTCTCAGCCAGGCGGTAGCCAGGCTGATGAAAGAGCAAGGTGGGGGTAAAATTATCAATATCGCTTCAGTAGCTGGGATTACCCCCGACATTTTGCCGGCTTACTCCATAAGTAAGGCTGGGGTGATTATGGCAACAAAAGTGATGGCACAGCAGTGGGCTCAGTATAATATCAGGGTGAATGCGATAGCGCCGGGGCTGATCAAAACTCGGTTCAGCGAAACACTCTGGAGTAACCCGGATATTCTGCAAGTTGTTATGACGAGGACTCCATTGCGGCGTGTAGGCGAACCTGACGAGATGGTTGGGGCTGTGATTTTCCTGGCTTCTGACGCTTCCAGCTACGTTACCGGACATGTTTTGGTTGTGGATGGCGGCTCTGCTATATAGCAAAATATTTTGAATTCGGTAATGGGGGCACAGTGATTACGTCGAGTGAATACCGAAAAAGATTGAGCAAGATGAGGCGGAATGTTTATATGAACGGCCAGCTTATAGACCGTGACCATCACCGACTGGAGGGTGCGGTCAATGTCCTGGCCAAGACCTATGACACAATCACCGACCCAGAGTTCAAAGGATATGGGGATATACTTACAGCCAAGTCCCATCTGACGGGCAAGAAGATAAATCGGCTCTGCCATATCCGTCACAGTATTGCCGATTTACAGGCTAGGGGCGACACCAGAAGGAATTGAATAGTGAGATGATAAATTTGGGCTAAATTTTGTCTCTTAGGCTTGGGCCAAGCAAAATTTGCACTCGGTTTCGCCCCTTTTGTTTAGCCTTGTAGAGAGCCTCGTCAGCGCGAGAAATAAGAGAGTAGGCATCTTCACCCCGTTCCCACCCACATAGCCCCTGACTCACGGTTATAGCAAATACATTCCCAACAGAGTCTTTCATCTCAGCCTTCTCGATTATAGTCCGAATTCGCTCAGCTACAACCCAGGCTGAAGACAAATTGGTTTGGGGCAAAATAAGGATAAACTCCTCCCCTCCATATCGTCCCACTATATCTGTATCCCGGATATTCCGACTAGTTAAAACGGCAACTTTCTCTAAAACCTCATCTCCAGTGAGGTGCCCGTAGCGGTCATTGACCATCTTAAAATGGTCGATGTCCAGCATGATCAGGCTGAAATCCTCTTTGTAGCGATTGGCACGATTGATTAACTCACGCAACCTGCCTAAAATTGCTCGTCGATTGTACAATCCGGTCAGCGAATCAAAAGTTGCCAGTCTTTCCAGCTTTTTCTTGTCGGCCATAGCTTGCTGGAGCCGCGTCCATTTATCCAGCGCAGCATCAATGATGTCCCCTAGCTTTTCCTGGGATAGACTGCTCTTTGGCAAGTAACCAGCTGCTCCCTCCTGAAAGGCTTGCGCCGCGATTTCTTCAGTTCCAGACCCGGTCAACATGACTACGGGAGCAAGTTGCTTTTTTGCGATTTCTGCAAGCCACTCCATCCCCGATTTCCCTGGCATTTGATTATCCATCAAGACCAGGTCAATTCTACCTTTATTCAGAGCGTTTCGGATTTCCTCTGTATGCCCCGCTTCTAGCAACACGATTTCCCTGCCAGTTATCTGCTGCAGATAAGTCCGAACCATCTTGCGGTCTGCCGGGTCATCGTCGCAGATGAGGATTTTAATCAGTGGTTGTTTTGTTTCCTGTATCATTGGTGTTCCTTGGGTACTAGTTTGCAAAGCAGGAACCAGTATTCCTTGAGTTTGTTCATAGCTTCCTTGCTGGTAGGGCTTGGCTTTTCTTATCCTGCCTTTCTAGTACAATTGATTTAGTTACCATCGCTGTTTTATAACTTCCGTGAATTTATTTAAATAAATCTAATATGGTTTCACTATACCATCTCTGTTAGCTACTGTAAATAGTCCTTTAGTAATATTTCCAATAGCTAAGATGTACTAGAAAAGGCGCTGGATATCCTGCTTAGCGGCAAGGAATCAGCGGAAAAGCAGCAGCTGAAGTAGGGCTCATAATAGAAGTGGTTCCGGCAGAGGAACAATCCTGCGCATTTCAAGGATAAATGGCTAAGGCTTCCAGCCCTGTGGTCTCAGACAGGTTAAACATCAGATTCATATTTTGCACTGCTTGTCCCGCCCCTCCCTTAACAAGGTTGTCCAGACAGCTAATAACTATAAGCCGGCCTGTCTTCAAATCGACAGTGGGATAAACAAGGCAAAAGTTAGTTCCCCAGACATGCTTGGTATGGGGAGGCTTGATTGTTATTTGAACGAAGGGGGCATGCTTGTAGAATTCCCGGTATATACGGCTTAGCTTTTTTTCAGCCTTGGCGTCTTTGAGCAATTTGTCGTCTCTTAATCTCGCATAGCAGGTGCTCAGTATGCCTCTGGTCATTGGCACCAGGTGAGGCACGAAGGTTATCGAAGGAGAAAATGGCGGATTAAGTGCTTTCAATTCCTGTTCTATCTCGGGCAAATGGCGATGTCCCTCAAGAGAGTAAGCACAGATGTCTTCATTGGCCTCGGAATAATGAGTGGTCAAGCTCAGGGTTCTGCCAGCGCCCGAGACGCCTGATTTGCTATCCACCACTATATCGGGATAAATAAGCCCTTCTTTGACTACGGGTGCCAGGGCCAAGAGAGCACCCGTGCTATAGCAACCCGGATTTGCTACCAGTGAGGCTGAGGCAATTTCACTTTGATGCAGCTCGGGTAAGCCAAAAACCGCCTCTCTCAGTAAGTCGGGCGATGGATGAGTAAATCCATACCATTTGGAATATTCGCCAGCGTCCTTTAACCTGAAATCAGCACTGGCATCGACAACCCTGATTCCTTGTTTTAGCAAAGATGGTACTACATCTACATTGCTTTTATGAGGCATTGCTGAGAAGGCGATATCGATTTCGCTATCAAGCTCGGCTTTTATTATATAGTTAGTTCCCGCGAAGTTTGGAAAAACATCGCCTAATTTTTGCCCGGCTGCGCTTCTCCCGGTAACAGTTACGAGCTCTACTTGGGGATGTTGGCAAAGTAAGCGAGCCAGTTCGGCACCAATGTACCCGGTGACATTTATTATGCCTGCTCTTATTTGCGGCATGGGATTTTCTAAGCATTATACTACATTTTGTGCAATTGAAGGATATTCAGGGCGACCAAGTGACTGAGCTCTTAAGCCAATTATTAGACCGTCTTATTACGTTAATTGACACTGGCCGAGCTGAAGTATAGAATCAGCCCAAAAGTGGCAGTAAGTAGCCGAAAAGGGGTAATAGCCCTCGAGAAATGACTGCTAAGAAGTGCTGGAGAAATCAATGGTCTCTAACTATTCTCCACCAAAAAGATGTTTCTAGACACCCTGTTAACACACTCAAATAACCATATCGTATATAAAAATTTATCTGGCAAGGAGAGAAAATGGATCAAGAAGCTAAAACAATCCAGTGTCACCAGTGCAAAAACAACGAGTGTTTGGCGCAGTATCCCCAAGGAGTCCCTGAGTATTGCCAGGCACAAAGATTCCCAGAAATAATCGAAGAAAGTAAACGGCAATATCTTGAGCCCGACGCTGACAAGTTCCATTTAGCTGCAGCCAAAGTGCTCAAAAAAGGGGGCTATGATTGGTCTCGAGTCCAACAATGCATCGAATTCGCCAGGGAACTAGGTGTCAAGAAGGTGGGATTGGCTGTATGTGTAGGCTTAATCCGGGAGGGCCGAGAATTTGCCCGCTTTCTGGATAGAGCCGGTTTCCAGGTTATTTCTATAGCCTGTATGGTAGGTGGTCTTAAACCTCAGGAGACGGGAATACCTGATGAATGGGTAAACCCACTAGGCATAAGCTGCAATCCCATAGCCCAAGCAGAGATTCTGAATCGAGAGGATACGGAACTGAACTTCATATATGGTCTCTGCGTCGGACATGATACTATTTTCATCAGGCATTCAAAGGCTCCTGTCACCTACGTTGTAGCTAAAGACATGGTCACCGGCAATAATCCAGGCGCTGTTCTCCTATCTCCATACCATCGCATGAAGTTTGCGGCAGCTTATGGGAGAGGTAGAACCGCTGAAAAAGGATAAGAGCAACAAAACTGCAAAGAAAGTTAGCAAGATAATCAAGAGGAAGGAATTTCTTACCGTGGTCAAAATCTCATTTGCTCGAACGGACATTGTTCACTTCCCTTACATTTCCTGATTACTACGTTTCCGAAATCTGAACTCCATACTCAGGCTGTTGCTCAACTAACACGGGCATATATGGATTTTGGACAAAGGTTCTCTTTTCATTTCATAACACCTGTCACCGTAATAATGAAACAGCATCCTGTCTAATTCTTTGGGGGTAACCCCGGTAACCTCACAGAGAGCTACTACCTTGGTTCATTTTTTGGCATGCGTAAATAAGCCAGCATCCTCGCCACCCTTCTATCAATTGGGAATACATTAAGGCTTAGGTAATCCATGATAAAGCAACTTAACGTCAATATGTTAACTCAATTTGGACCTGCGCCTTATCAGGTGAATGACGGCAAACACCATAGCCATTATAGCTACGAAGCCAATGACAATCCAGGCGGCATACTCAGGTCCCACATCCCTTAACCCGAGCCTGGCTATAGTCCCCAAGATGATTAATGTTCCATCATAGATAATGAAAGAAAGTACGATGGCCACCACCACCTGATAGTAAGGGACGCGCACTGTGCCAGCAGCCACCGATGATACCTGCATCAAACCCGGCGTCAATCTGGCAGCAACTATCACCGGTATGGACCATCTACCTAGCCTATTCTGAAATTGCTCAAAGTTACGCCGCAAGAATTTTGAACGTTTACCGACCCAGTCTACAAATCTTGTGCCCAGCAGTCGACTTACCCAGTAAATAACGCTCGTTCCCAGCAGGCTGCCACCCAATAGCATCATAAGGACAAGGAGCACCGGCAATGACAAGGCCCCCATTTTGTAGGTAGTGAAAAACACGATGGTGTCAAGTGCGAACGGAAATGGAATACCAATGTCGGCTGACATGGCTAAGAAAAATATGGCTGCCAATCCCCCTGGATTATCGACGTTTATGGAAGCAGCTAATGTAGCAAGTGCTCCGTTTATCCACTCAATCATAGTACGACTCAGGCTATTGTTGCACAAAATGTGGATAGGGACAATGCCTTTAACCCAGTTAAATTGCCTAGATAGGCTGTAGCTTCAGTTTAGGACACGCCGAGCTCCGTATAGTAAAATATTGTTACATGGGCTTATACTGGTATACCACTTGCGGAGACAACTAATGCTGAAAAGTGTGCCACCTCGGTTTGTCCTAATATTGTGGCCGGTGGCGGACAGACTTTTGAGAGTAATCTATCACACCAGGCCCCTGAGAGCCGATGATAGCGGCATAATTCGCTTCAACCTTCGCCACTACAAAGGCCTCACCAGAGTATTAAATGACGGCTCTAAAGTGAAAACTGGAGACACAATCATAGAGCTTCATTTGAACAACGCCTGGTTTAAAAGAAGACGCAAGCTGAATTTAAAAGCCTCACAATCGCCCCGGGAATTCCTTGGTTGCTTTGCACAGGACCTCCACATTCTAGCTCAGCAAATAGCCAGCGGGAGGTTTGGCAATATTACAGCACTCCATGGCAGCACCCTCCTGCATGTAGCCGCCAGACGACTGGGATTCCAGGTTGATGAACTGCCCGATAGCCTGTGGAAGAAGGGGGCCTGCTTCTATATGGCCGGGTTAATGCAAGTCTATCATTTGCGGGGAGACGAGGTGTCTGGACTAAGAGAAAAGCCCTGGGAGCTAAAAGAAGTCTGGTTCTCCAGGGCGGCACTTTTGACCAGGTACGGCCCAAACCATCCGTGAGTTCGCTCGTATGCCGAAACCGAGCTTGCTAGACTGAAGGCTCCCCTTCTGACTCAAGAAGCTCAGGTATGGTGACAAAATCAAAACCCCTCTTCTTGAGGGTCCCAATTACGAAGGGCAGAGCTTGGAGCATCTGGCTACGGTCATAGCTTGGTCTGCTATCGCGACCATCATGCAGGACAATTACGCTCCCTGGCTTTGCCCGCTGAACGATAGTCCGTTCAATTTCCTCGGCAGACTTATTTGCCTTCCAGTCACCGGTCATGTTGTCCCAGGTAACTACCGTATACCCGAGGTGGCGAACAGTTCGCATCAGCCATGGAGTGCGGAAGCCGTGGGGAGGGCGAAAAAGCTTTGGCTCAAATCCGGTACACTCATAGATTGCCTGATGAGCCAGCTCAATGTCACGAGCAACCGCCTTGCCCCGTCTCAAGCATAGCGACTTGTAGTGATGGTAGGAGTGATTCCCAATCACATTTCCTGCTGTCACTATCCGCCGACAGACCTCAGGATAACGCCGAGCGTTTTGCCCAATGATAAAGAAGGTAGCTTTTATTCCATATCGTTCCAATATGCCGAGAACCTGAGAAGTATACGGTTCGTTCGGGCCATCATCAAAGGTCAGCGCAATCCGAGAATGGTTCCGGTTGCCATTAGACCATACCTTGCCATAGAACCGGGAGCGAGGGTTTATCCCGTGGTAGGCAAACAGTGTACTCAGAACACCGATATCAAAGACATAAATAGCCCTTCCCACCGCCTCAAACACGGGGCTGATATTCAACCAAAGTAAGCCAAAGAAAAGGGCAACATACAACAAGGATGCTTTAACTCGCTGCCAAGAAAAACTGTCAACCACTGTTTGCCACGCTTTGGACGGCCAGTTCTCCAGCTTTTCAGAAATTGGTTCATACCAGAAAAGGACCGAGAAGTAGTCCACAACCCAGTTCCAGTATTGATTCACCACACCTATCCTCTTCAAGCGACGGGCCGAGGTGAGGACAAAGAGCCGGGGGATAATGCCTCCCTTACCAGCCTTCCTAAGTCTCAAGGAAAGTTCGTACTCTTCTCCGTAAAACCTGATGCTGGTATCAAATCCACCCACTTCCATTAGTGCTGAACGTCTGACAGCGAAGTTACACCCCCATACGGCACTACCCTTATTAAAAGCTTTACGAAAAAGCTGATCTATGATAATGCTGATGAAATTGCCGTAAGAGGCAATCCTGGCGATTCTGCCAGCATCGCAATAGGCATAGGGCCCGCTTATCACCACCGTCTCCGGCTCACAGAGAAAGCGCCATACGATGGTCGAAAGCCAGTGGGCTGGTGCCTGAGTGTCGGCATCGATGAAGGCAATGATTTTTCCTGTGGCTACTTCTGCACCTTTTTGTCGAGCGCAGGCTGGACTTCGCTTACCTTCATAGACAACCTTGGCTCCCCAATCGCGAGCTATCTGGGCGGTATTGTCCGTGCTGGCATTATCAACTACGATGACCTCATACTCGCCGGCGTAGTTCTGCTTTCCTATAGACTCCAAGCACGAAAGCAGATAGATTTCCTCATTGTGAGCCGGTATGACCACCGACACGAAGGACACCCCTCTAGAGCGGGCTGTCGGTGCTTGCACTATGTTATCCTCGTTCATAACTTATCAACGCTGGAATACATAGCTTGCTTATATTATATCACATTGTCAAGACTCGTTCGTGGCACATCGGCATAACATATAGCCGCTAGCTAAAATTGCACTTTTCATCTTGTTAGGCGTAACAAAAAAGCCAGATTTTGTGAATAACATAGTACCTGCCTTCTTCGTTAGATTTGCCAACAAATCCACTAGTGGCGCCGTCATAGACCCCTGAGAAACTCAGGCCTGAGCAGAGAAGGGTCTCCTGCTGCCAAAACTTTTTCTAGTTCGCTAAGCATCCTCTCTTTGTCTTGCGGCAATCTTCCCCGGACGGAAAGGTAGTTTGAGGCGTGCATCGAGCTAAAGAAGCAATCGGTAAAGTTGGAGTTCTCTATGATTAACCTTAGTTCCTCCAAGGATTGAAAGGGGGAAAGAGGATGGAATTCATTCCGTTCCCACTGCTCATAGAGTGGGGTGCCGGGGACGAGGGTCAAAGTCAAAGCTCCTACATAATCCGGGTCAATCTCAGTGAGCACTTTAGCTGTCCCAAACACGTGTTTCTTACTTCCCTCGATACCTCCAAGTCCTAAAATTATCGTCAAAGAAAAGCTTATCCCGGCTCCCTTCACTTTTTTTCCCGCCTCGACCAACTCGTCTGAACTTACCCCTTTACCTATCTTTTGAAGCAGTTCACCATCACCGGTCTCAAGCCCCGTATAGAAAATACCCATCTTGAGCCGTCTTAATTCCTTGAGTTCATCCGAACTCCGCCGCAGTATATCCTGTGGCGTAGCATATGTGCCAATCCTTTCGACACCGGGTAGTTTTCCATTCAAGTACTGTAGAACCTCCCTCAATTTGGGAAAGGGGTAAACAAGGGCATCGCCATCTTGGAGAAATACCCTCTTGCCGTCCCAACCTTGAGCCACGGCATATACCACCTCAGAAACATTAGGAAGCCGAATGCCCCTTCGCGTGAATAAGGCTACAGCATCTATTTCACTCTTGATGTCATCGACGTCTCGTATCTGAAGCTTGGAGCCATAGTATCCACAGAAAGCGCAGGTGTTGTTGGAGCACCCGCTGGTTAAAGGGAGAAAATAGCTTTTCCATTCACTTGGAGGTCGGATAATATTAGGCCTACTAAAGCTCATGCGCCGATTGACTTTCATAGGGTACTAGACCGATTTCGATGTGCCCCTTGAGACCTATTTTATCACCGACAATAATCTAGCCTCAAGAAAAGTATGGCGTCCACAATTCATTGGATTGTTCATTTTGCTATCCATAGCACCTCAGGCGGATGTAGGCCTGGAGAAGAGCCACGGCAAAATTTTATAATCTTTATAAGCTACCTGGCAACCTAAGCTCTTTGCCTTGCAGGGTCTTCTGAGCCAGATTACCAAAGACGTAATTGTATTCACTCCTAATGCTCACAGTGCCCATCAGAATTGCAAGTTACAGCGAGGTAGACAGCGATTTGTGCCTTGACCGTGCCACTAAAATGGAGTAAATTCAATAGGGAAATTTTTCACAATGGCCAGCTGATTTATTAGCTCATGTCTACGCTCTTGTTAGATAGAAACGCCATCAAAACCCTGCTGAAGATGTCAGATGTTATCAACGTGGTGGAAGACGCTTTCAGGATGTGTGGCGAAGGAAGGGGAAACATGCCAGCCAAAACATATTTATCCCTTGAGCATGGTGATTTCAGGGCTATGCCTGCCGCCTTACCTGGGTGTGCCGGTCTGAAATGGGTAAACGTCCACCCTGAGAATCCGTCTCTTGGTCTACCTTCGATTATGGCTATCTTGATTTACAGCGACCCTGAGACAGGTTATCCGTTAGCAATAATGGACGCCACTGAAATCACGGCCTACCGGACGGGCGCGGCAGCGGCTATTGCCTCTAAGTATTTGGCGCGACGAGATTCGCATATAATTGGAATCATTGGTGCTGGCTTTCAAGCACACACGCAGATACTAGCTCATGCCGAGCTGTTCAGCCCCATCTCAATGAATGTTTTTGATGTTTCCAAGGCCGCGGTGGACAGACTAATGGAGTCTTTGTCGCAGCTTTCGATTAACAATTGTTCCATTCAAGAGGCGGCGGCATCAGATATCATATGCACATTGACACCTTCTCGCAGTCCTATTATCAAGAGAGAGTGGATAGCCGCCGGGACTCATATAAATGCCATCGGTGCCGATGCGCCAGGTAAGCAAGAACTGGACTCCTCGGTATTGAAGGAAGCGATTGTCGTTGTTGATGACTTGAAACAGGCAAGCAGCAGCGGGGAGATCAATGTCCCTATTCAGAAAGGTACCTATAGTCTTCGTGAAGTCTACGGAACACTCGCCGAAATAATCGTAGGCAAGAAGAAGGGAAGAACTGATAATGGAGCTATCACTCTATTCGATTCGACTGGAATCGCAGTTGAGGACATAGCTGTGGCCAAGCTACTGTTTGAGAAGGCTCAACAGGTGGGTGGTTATCCATCAATTGACTTGATAGGGACATGAGGCAATGGGAAATGAATGTAATCGATTTGCGTAGCGACACTGTCACTCATCCCACACCCGAGATGCGGAAGGCAATGTTTGAGGCAGAAGTAGGGGACGATGTTTATAGTGAGGACCCCACGGTCAACCGGCTTGAGGCAATAGCAGCGGTAATGATGGGCAAGGAAGCTGCACTCTTCACTACCTCCGGCACCCAGAGCAATCTTATCGCCATTCTGACTCATACCAAACATGGTAACGAAATAATCGTTGGAGATGAGGCACATATACTCTGGTACGAAGTAGGTGGCGCTGCCGCCCTGGGCGGTGTAACTATACGCACAGTGTCCAATGATAGTTACGGGCGTCTAAGTCTGGATGATATTGACCAGACAATTCGTGGCAAGGATACCCACTACCCGGAGACCACGCTCCTCTCTCTTGAAAACACACATAATCGCTGCGGTGGAACAGTCCTGACGCCAGGCTACATAGATGAAGTGTGTGATCTAGCTCATACACGCGGGCTAAGGGTATATCTGGATGGTGCCCGCATTTTTAATGCGGCAGTCGCTCTGGGGGTACCGGCGTGCACGCTCACCCAAAACGTCGATTCTGTAGGATTATGCCTTTCGAAAGGGCTGAGCGCGCCGGTCGGATCGCTACTATGCGGGAGCAAGGATTTCGTTGAGCGGGCCCGCAAGTTTCGTAAGATGCTGGGTGGTGGCATGCGGCAAGCGGGCGTTATCGCAGCTGCTGGCATCGTGGCACTGGAAACAATGGTAGATCGCCTAGCGGAAGACCATGTTAATGCCAAACGTCTGGCACAAGGATTGGCGGGCATCAAAGGAATAATTCTGGCCCAGGATGAAATACATACAAACATCGTTATGTTTCATCTCTCCCGCGAGTTGTCTGTTGTCGAGTTTGTTGAAGGACTTGAGAGAGCAGGGGTAAAAGTAGGCTGGGGTAACGGCTGCCCGTTTCGTGCCGTCACTCACCGTATGGTCTCATCCTCAGATATTGACGAAGCACTGACACGCATCGAAGGAGTGTGTCGCAGACTCCTTCATCGTGCTTGAGAACAGCCCTGGTATAAGGGCAGTACGCCAATCGTTCTACTGGCCTGTTTCACACGGGCGCGGGTGGACCTACCTAATAAGTGATGTGGCGACCCTAGCTCTTTGTCCTTGGGCGTCTTCCGAGCCGGATTACCGGAGGCCGTGCTTGCAACATGCACAGATTGTATCTGCCTTGATTGCCGGGTCAGGAATCCATATACTTAGCCTTTGTGTAAAGAGGCATATACCTGTGGAACCGGTCAGTGTATTGGTCACCACGGCGATAAGTGAGGGATTACTACAGCAAATTACTGATGTTAGCCTCAGGATAAAGGTCAGCGATGTCGCCAAATTTATCGACAAGCGAGGTGAGGGACTTTATGCTGTGGGATTCAAGACTCCGGACGCAGGCAAAGCCAGAGCTAAAGCAGAAGAGATGGGAATTCGGGTAGTGGGCGATATAACGGATGCTGACCTTATCGATGGTAAGGGACATGGTCGAGGTATGAGAGAGATATGGCTACATCCAAAAGATGTTTTTGGGGTATACGCTCTCCTTACTCAGAGCGGCGCTTTATGACTTGAAAATAATGGACGATTGTCGAATGCCAGACTGATGGGGGTTGTCCTTGCAGTTCAGCTAAGTGAGAATCATGATACAACTTTATATGACCTCTGACATCGTAGAAGGGTATCTATTATGTAAACTATCCCTTCCCAAACGAGGCTCTGCCCTTTGATTTCACTTCAGCCGCTTTTGCAGGATTAGTTTATCATCCCCGGGCGCATAAAAGTCAGGGATGCGGCAGATTACTTCATAGCCGTGATTGAGATGAAAATGCCTCGTTTTCTCATATGCTGGTGTGGATGATGTCTCAATAATGGCTAGTCTTCCCTTAGCTCCCACGATCTCCTTTTCCGCGGACTCCATGAGGGCGCTGCCTATCCCTCGGTCTTGCCTTTCTCTAGCGACAGCCTCCCAGTAGATATCCCATGTCCTTTCAGTCAGCGGCGTAGGCCCATAGCAGATATAACCTGTTACAGTTGAGTTAACCTCAGCAACGAGGATGTGATAGCCCGAGCCGAATGAGTCCTTAAGGTAGCTGTCAATTATTTCCTCAGCTACCGTTACTTCAGAGGGTTTGAATTCTGGTGTACTGCGCAGTATTTTCGTTATGCTGGGTTTGTCTTCGTGAGTCATAGGGCGAATATCGATTTTCATTGTCCTTCCCATAAAGAGTCAGTTGTACAATTTCTTCAATGAATTGAGTATATGTCATCCCGGCAGCTTCCGCCTGACGTACTGCGCCGGAGCCTGGAGAGATGTCCGGGTTGGGGTTCACCTCAATAACGTTTACCTGTCCCTCATGGTCCATCCGCATGTCCACTCTGGCATAGCCCTTGCCACCAAGAATTCGGAAAGCTGCTACCGCTGTCTCGGTAATACGCTCTCGCTCTTCAGCCTCAACGCCAGCCGGACAGACTGCCTTTGTGCCTTCGAAGTAAGGGCTATCAGGCTCCCACTTCGCAGCAAAGGTGAGCATCCTGGGCATTCCAGAAGGCAGGGAATAAACGATTTCAGACACGGGAAGAACGCTGCATTCCGAGTCGCCCAGAATTGTGGCGTTAAACTCCCGCCCATCGATGAATTCCTCAACCAGGGCACCTCCGTCGTACCGGTTGCTCACCAATTCGATTTGCCTCTCCAAAGAGGCAGAGTCATTAACCACACTTCCCGGTGACAGGCCGTGACTGGCATCCTCGCAGCGGGGCTTGACAATGCAGGGATAGCCTAGTCGAAACATGGGTAGTATCTCAGGATTCAGCAGCTGAAAGTCTGGCGTCTTGATTTCAGCAGCTTTGAGAAGCACCTTCATTTTAGCTTTATCTAAGCCCAGCTTCAGCGCTGACGCTGGGCAGCCGGTACAGTGTATACCTATCTCTGATAGAATCTCCGGCGGTACCGCTTCAGTCTCAGGGTAGCCACAGAAGCCCTCGAAAAGGTTGAAAACCAAGCCCGTATTGAGGTTTTTGAGCTCCCACTCAGCTTGCTCAAGTGGCGGCACCAGAGGAATTCGGATGACGTCGAAGTCAAGCTCAAGCAAAGCCTGATGTACCGCCTCCACTGCCTCAAGCACACCGAGCACCGCCCTTCCTTCGCCGACTGCGTCATAGCGTGAATGATGTGGTTCGTTGTAGACGATGGCTACACGCGTACGCATTGCGGATATCTCTCAAGCGCCGCATTAAGCACAGCGCTTATCAGCTGTCTATGACTCCATCCCATCTTTTTTGCCATAATGACCAGGTCACTGTGGGTACCCAGTCCAGGCAGGGGGTTTATTTCCAGAAAGTATGGCACTCCCTCTATGCCGATCCTGAAGTCCAGCCGGGCAAAGTCACGGCATCCCAGGGCCTTAAATGCCCGGAGGCTGGAACTTTGTATACGTTGCAGTACCTTTTCCTCAAGACCAGCAGGGCACTCATAATCAACCAACTCCAGGTAATTGCGTTTCACATCAAGGTTATAAATGAAATACCTATCCCTTTGTTTCGGAAGTATGCGCATCATACCCAGGACCTTGGGCGGGGTGTTGCCTATGATTCCCACGGTGACCTCATCACCCAGGATAATCTCTTCCATCATTGCTGGTTGCTGGTATTTCTTCAGTAAGCTCTCTATTACCTCAATGGCCTGTTTCGCGTCTTCCACTACTGAAGTGAGACGAATCCCCTTGCTTGAGCCTTCGTACGCTGGCTTGACGATAGCTGGGAAAGGAAAATCATAGCTATCTATCTGATGAAGCTCTTGTCTATTAGAGATTACACGCCAGTTCGGAGTGCTCACTACTGCTGATGCGACCAGCTTTTTGGTCAGTGGTTTGTCCAGGCATATGGCAAGACATTGTGGGTCTGAACCGGAATAGGGTATATCCAGCATCTCGAGGATTGAAGGCACCTGGGCTTCCCGGCTGCGGTAGGTACCTCGCCCTTCGGCGATGTTAAAGACGAAGTCCACCTTCTCGTGAAGAATCTTGTCCAAAAACTCCCTGCCACCGCCAAGCATGGTTACCGTGTGCCCCTCAGCCTCAAGAGCCGCGGCTATCAGTTCCACGGTTTCCGAAGAGTCATATTCCTCAAAAGCGTCCTCGCAGCCAGCTTGCTGTATCGCTATTGTTTCCTTAAGGTCGTATGACAAGCCTATCCGCATCTGGAACTCCTTCTAACCCGAATTGGCACCCGGTTTTCTTGAGGCAGGCTCGCAGTCGCACTACCGGCTGGACACAGCACCTCAGCAGGCGATTCAGGGCATGCTGGTTTTGTGGGGTTTCGATAACGGAAAATGCGTCCCTCATAATTCCGCAGCACTAACTCACCTTCAGTCTGTGACAGGATATAGTCTGGTTGGAGAGGGACCTTGCCACCGCCCTGAGGCAGGTCTATCACGAAGGTCGGAATAGCCAGACCTGATGTGTGCCCGCGCATTCCCTCAATTATCTTTATGCCAACCTCCACAGGTGTGCGCAGGTGCTCAGTGCCCTGTACCTCGTCACACTGAAAGAGATAGTAAGGACGTACCTTTATTTTGAGAAGTCCGTGGCACAGTTCCGTCTGAGCTTCAACGCTGTCATTAATGCCGCGCAGCAGGACAGACTGGTTGTTTACCGGAACACCGCTCCGAAGCAGACGGTCACATGCCTCAGCAGCTTCTGGAGTTATCTCCCGAACATGGTTGAAATGTGTATTAAGCCATATGGGCCCGTACCTAGCCAGCATGCTACACAGCTCCTTGTCTATGCGCTGGGGCAGCACCACCGGGAATCTAGTGCCGATACGGATAATTTCGATGTGTCTTATCTCTCTTATTCGGCTAATGATGTCCTCCAGGTGGCGGGTAGAAAGTGTCAGGGGGTCACCACCGGAGATAATGACATCCCTGACAGCCTTGTGCTGGCTTATATAGTCTAGCATGGCCTCGATTTCAGCTGGGGATCGCACCCAACCGCCATTTCGCCATTCTCTTTTACGGGTGCAGTGTCGGCAGAGCACGGGGCAAATGTCAGTAAGCACTAGAAGTACCCGGTTGGGATAGCGGTGAACCAGCCCAGGAATCACTGTGTCTTTTTTCTCATCCAGTGGATCTTCTACACCTATCGACCCCATGGTCATTTCCATAATGGAAGGTATCGCCTGCTTTCTTATTGGGTCATCGGGGTCATCGGGGTTGATCAGCGATAGGTAATAGGGAGTCACCGCCAGAGGATAGCGCATGGTTACTAACCTGAGCTGCGCCTGTTCTTCAGTGGATAGAGGAATGAATTGGGCCAGTTGCTCGACACGGGTGATTCTGTTCCGGAACTGCCACTTCCAGTCATCCCAGCTGTCACCTGGGATATCTCCAAGGAATCTGTACCTGGTCGCGGCTATTTTACCTGGAGGTTCCTCCACCAGTTCACCAGAGATGTTGCGTTTACCTGGAGGTTCTTCTTCAGGGTCGTCGTTGCTACAGCTTTCCAGACAGCATTTCTCTGATTCATGCCTGAGTTGACTTTTAAATCTTACCGATGATGTTTTCACTTTAGTTTTTTCTCCCGTTACAAATAGTCGATACTCGATTTCACTGATTGTTTCTCATTGTTTGTCTTTACATTATTCCTTTTGTCACCTTTCATTCGCCCGATTTCCGGGATATACAGGAACTACTTGTCCTGAACTTTTTTCCATGTTATAATCTATATGAAATATACTTCCTAACTCAATTGTACATCCTTTGTTGGAGTTGTCAAGAGGTTTTGGCCTTTGCCGGAAAAAAATTTTATGAAAATATTATTTTGGGAGTGGTGTGAGGCTAATTCTAAAAAGGAGGTGTAACCATGCCTGGATGGAAGTTTGTTACAAATTATGCTCTGGTGCTTTGCCAGATTGCTCAGCAACCACGGATTACCATGAGGGAGATCTCTCTGGCGATAGGCATTACCGAGAAGGCAACACATAGAATAATCACCGACCTTGAAACTGAGGGCTACATTACCAAGATAAGAGAAGGCAGACGTCTGAGGTATCGGATCAATCCTGATTTGTGCCTCCGCGATGAAATGCTGCAGGACAAAGCTGTCGGTGACCTTCTGGAGGTACTTGGCTGGAAAAGACGGCGCGGGCAAATACAGAGGAGAGAGCTGGTTACTTTGGGCGAGAAAGCAGAACCCTAGTCAATAGTCCCTTGGGACGCATAAAGGAAAGGTGATGAAACAGTGAATTACTTGGGCTACCAAATTGGATTTGAACCTGTACTTTCTCCAAACTTTCGACCAGAATGTGAGCCCGTGCACATTCCACCATATCCTTGCTGCACAAAAAGCCAATTTGTTATCCTATGGATTACCAAGCCGACCGCTGGTCACTGCGTGGAACAAGTAAATCAACTTGCAGTTTATCTCAATACCTTCCCAAACATGGCTGGGAGATGTGGTTAGCACGAAAGGTTTCGCTAGCCTGTTATCAAAAATCGCCTGCGGGAATACCTCGCGGAGTCCCAGAACAACGGTACCAAAGTTTGCGAAAGAGGACGCAGCTACCTTCGCTCCTAAGAACGAATAATTCATGTGGTGTTGAAGGATGTCTACACTAGGATCTGGTGATTTTCGTTCGTAGAGCCTGGCGAACCACTCAGCCTGAATAGAGTGAGTTGTGGTTTTCTCATCAACCCTTCGCCAGATTGGGATGCCGCCCATGAGCAATGTCCTGGGCAAACTAAACTTAGTCTTTTGCTTTGTAGTCTCTACCTCCACGGAAGTTTCTATCCTCCCCACAAGAACCAGGAAGACATTGTTTTCTACTATCCTTCTCTCACGACCGGCAATGTCTCGGAATAGAACTTCTTTCTCTCTGAATTCTAGGGTTTGCGCCTTAAAGGTTTGTGGAAACTGACGAAGTTCAGAATCCCTACACGCAATTGCAACAAGACCCAGGTTCCGCAGATTCCGGATTATGGATTCTACTACTTGTATGCTGTCGTAGTGAGCAATAACTTTAGGCACCTCACCGGCCAGAAGAAGACGTGTCTGGGAAGGGCTCTTGTTAATAACAGTTGCCACACTTCTTACGAGGTTTGCATCAAGGTTGGCCGGAGGATCTACTGCAATATGTATTACCTCATAGTCAGTCATAAACATTCCCAATGTAGGTTAATAGCTTCTGCCGATAACGTACACCCTTATTATAAACCTCTCGTGGGCAACAATTCATCGAATTGTTCATTTTGCCATCCATAACACCTGAGGCAGACGTAGCCTGGAATAGAGCCACGGCGGGACTTGACAACCTTAATAATTGGTGTATGATGTATTTTAGTGGTTCAAGTTTAGGTTATTACAAGCTTCTTAGGATTCTGCTAGATTCATATCAAGTATTGGATGACCCAGGCTCTAACTAAAAATTTTGAGAAAGGAGGTCATCCAATGAGTTTTCAGGACAAATCAATCCAGTGTGCCGATTGTGGGACTGACTTCAGCTTCACCGCTGAGGAACAAGAGTTCTTTCAATCCAAGGGCTATACTAATGAGCCCAAGCGCTGTCCCTCATGCCGACAGGCAAGGAAGACAGAGCGGAACGGAAGTCGTGGTAACAGCTACGGGCTCCCACGCCAAATGTTTCCTGCCACATGTGCCGAGTGCGGCAAAGACACCCAAGTGCCTTTTGAGCCTACCACTGGCAGGCCAGTCTATTGTAGCGATTGCTACAGTAAAGTCAGACTGAATAGATAATGCCGGTTTGACCATAAACATACACGGGCCGGGGATACCTGGCCCGTGTATGTTTATAGAATGTGGTGACTTCGCAATTACGTTTACCTTCGCCGCTTCCAAACAGAGGTGCTACACTAATACAAGCCTGACCAATGACGCAAAAACGCTGACCCGGTCGTAGGAGACTGAAGACAGCAGAGTCGCAGTGACAGGTATGGACCATAAATAGGACTGGATAGAGGCAGGATTTCGCTAACATACATGAATTATCGCAGCGACATAAGAAACATAGCTATTATTGCCCACGTTGACCATGGTAAGACTACTCTGGTAGATGCCATGCTTAAACAAAGCAAGGTCTTCCGGGATAGCCAAAAAGTAGGCGAGTTAATAATGGACCAGAACGCTTTAGAGCGTGAAAAAGGCATTACCATTATGGCTAAGAATACCGCCGTGATTTACCGGGGAGTCAAGATTAATATCATTGATACCCCCGGGCATGCTGATTTCAGCGGTGAGGTAGAGCGCGTCATAAATATGGCTGATGGCTGCCTGCTTCTGGTGGATTCTATAGAAGGTCCCATGCCCCAGACTAAGTTTGTGCTTCGCCAAGCTCTGGAAAAGGGTCTGAGACCCATTGTGGTTATCAATAAAATAGACAGACAGAATTCGCGGATAGCAGAGGTGCTTAAGCTCACCGAGGACCTGTTCTTGAAATTAGCTACCAGTGCTGACCAGCTTGACTTCCCGGTAGTATATGCCAGTGCCACGGGAGGTACAGCCGTAAGCGAACTAGGTACTGAAGGCAAGGACATCACTCCTCTCTTCGAATGCATCTTAGAAGAAGTACCACCACCGCAAATTGAAAGTGGGCCATTTCAAATGCTGGTTTCTAACCTGGACTACGACAGCCACAAAGGCAAAATAGCTATCGGTAGAATCTGGAGAGGCAAGGTTGCTGCCCACGACCCCGTAGTCTGTCTGAGTGCTGATGGGGGTCTAAGTCATTATGAGATTAGTGAAGTACTTACATATCTCGGTCTCAAACGCCTGGAAGTAGCAGAGGCCGAGGCGGGTGACATAGTAGCTGTGACCGGCCTCGAAAAAGTCGGCATTGGAGATACCATTGCCAGCCCCGATCGGCCTGAAGCTCTACCGCGCATAGAAGTTGGCGAACCAACGGTGGAGATGACCTTCGGAGTAAACACCTCACCATTCTCTGGCCGCGAGGGGTACTTTAGCACGACACGCCAGTTACGGGCACGACTCTACAAGGAACTGGAAACTAATCTCAGCCTCAGGGTACAAGATACAGATAGTCCAGACACCTTCCTGGTAAAGGGGAGAGGAGAACTGCATCTGGCCATTCTGATTGAGACCATGCGCCGCGAGGGCTACGAATTTGAGGTCTCCAGGCCAGAAGCTATTACCAAAGTAGTTGACGGCAACCTTGTGGAACCCGTGGAGGCTCTTACTCTTGATACCAAAGAGGAATACGTTGGAGTTTTAACCGAGATGTTGAGCAAGCGCCAAGCTCAGCTTACTGATATGCGCAACGATGGCCATGATAACATACGTTTGGAATTCCATATACCTACAAAAGGACTCATTGGTTTCCGTGGTGCTTTTCTTACTGCCACCCGTGGTGAAGGCATCATGAATACCATTTTTCTTGGCTATGAAGCTTGGCGGAAAGCCATAGTCTCAACTCGCAACGGCGCTCTGGTAGCATCGGAGCAGGGCATAGCTGTTTCATATGGCCTTAATAATGCTCAGGGGCGGGGACTCACCTTCATTGAACCTGGCACACTAGTCTATGAAGGTATGATAGTGGGGATGAATTCACGGCCACAGGATATAGCCATCAACGTGTGCAAAGAAAAGAAGAAGACCAATGTACGCTCATCTACGTCCGACATTGGCATAAAGCTGACTCCTCCTGTGCAGATGAGTTTAGAGCAAGCTATTGATTTTATCAATAGGGATGAACTGGTTGAGGTAACTCCTGAGAATATCAGGCTGAGGAAGAAAGTGCTAACCCAGGCACAACGATTGAGGGACATCTCCTCTGCCCGGCGAAGCATAAAACAATAGACTATGGCTTATTGTTGAGACGCCTTAAGGCTTGAATTGATACCCTAGTTCACACGCTACCCAAAACGTCATTTTGTTACTCCAAAGGGAAGAATCACACTGTAAAAAGTAACTAGCGTACAGGGGAACTACACACAATTTACAAAGAGGCTCTCTTTAGTGTATAGTGTAAATGGTTCCAGTTTAGGTTGTTACAAGCTTCTTAGAATAGCCTCTGGTTTATCTTAAGTGTTGGGTAGCCTGAACTCTAACTAAAATATCGAAGAGATGAGGTTATCCAATGACTTTCAAGGACAGGTCAATCCAGTGTCGCGATTGCGGGACTACCTTCACGTTCAGCGCTGATGAACAGGAACTTTCCCAAGGAGATTTAATGAGTTTCGAAACCTTTAATTTTGATCCGAGCATCATGGCTGGTGTGCGAGCGATTGGCTATGCTACACCCACACCTATACAGCTTCAAGCGATCCCGCCAATAATGCAGGGACGTGATGTCATTGGTCTGGCTCAGACCGGAACCGGCAAAACCGCTGCTTTCGCACTGCCAATCTTACAGCGCCTGCTGCATAGTCAGAGGGGGCAGGTCGGTGCTGTTATAATCTCTCCCACGCGTGAATTGACTGAGCAAACATGCGAGACTATCAGCGAATTGGGGCAGAAAACCAGGCTGCGGAGTATCGCCATTTATGGTGGGGTGAGCATAGACCAGCAAATCCAGAGACTAAGAAATGGGATCGAAATAGCAGTTGCCTGTCCAGGTCGCCTGCTCGATCATCTCCTGAGGGGCACAATCGATTTATCACATCTGGAAGTCCTTGTAATCGACGAGGCGGACCGAATGTTAGACATGGGTTTTCTACCGGACATCCAGAGTATTCTGAGGTGTCTGCTAGGCCAGCGGCAGACACTCTTTTTCTCGGCTACCATGCCTGACGATATCCGTCATCTGGCACAAGATATCCTGCATGATCCGGTCACAGTGCAAATCGGCCGCATAATGCCGGCAACCACTGTGTCACACGCATTATACCCGGTCAGGCAGCACCTCAAAACTGCACTATTGATAGAACTCTTGCGCCGTACCCAAACAAAATCAGTACTTGTCTTTACACGCACCAAGTATCGCACCGAGCGCGTTGCACAGCAGCTTAAGAGAGCGGGCTTCAGGGCTACCTCGCTGCAAGGCGATCTGTCTCAACCCAGGCGTCAGGCCGCGCTTGATGGTTTTCGTACTGGCGCGTTTAAGATTCTGGTGGCTACCGACATTGCCGCCCGTGGTATCGATGTTTTGCGTATTTCCCACGTCATTAACTACGACATGCCTGAGAGTATAGATGCCTACACCAATCGCATCGGCCGCACAGGACGGGTTAATAGAAACGGTGATGCGCTAACATTCGTGACGAGTGTAGACGCGTCCATGGTAGATGATCTTGAGCGTATTCTTAACGTGAAACTGGAGCGCCGTACGCTACAAGGCTTTGATTATAACGTGTCTGCGCCAGACAGCGGATACGTCCGCTCTACGCAACAATTACGAAGACACACGGTACGAAATCAACGGACTAGTAACAATTAGCCAAGATGTATGCATCTGATCTTCCTGTGTGTATCGAATTTAAAAACGGACTTTACACCGTGAAGCCTTTAAAGATATGATAGAGACAAGGATCTATTACATTCATACGATTAGAGGAGAAAGAATTGAGTAGAGCAGAGGAAGCAAAAAAACAATTTGAAAAGGGGTTCTTTTGTGCTCCCGCGGTATTATCAACATATAGCGAACAGCTTGGTTTAGAAAAAGCATTGGCTTTAAAGATTGCATGTGGTTTTGGCGCTGGAATAGGACGCATGGGTAGAACCTGCGGAGCTGTAACCGGAGCATTAATGGTGATTGGATTGAAGCATGGTCAGGTGGATTTGGCTGACGAAGAATCTCAACAAAGAACCTACACGTTAGTCAAGGAGTTTGTTGATAGGTTCACAGCGCTTCATGGCTCTATCGAGTGTAAGGAACTGATCGGTTATGACTTAAGTGATTCTGGTGAACTTAAATTAGCGAGAGAAAGTGGGGTTTTTAAAAACAAGTGCTCTAGCTTTGTCTATGATTCCGCCCATATCTTGGAGGATATTCTTCATCTTCGATAGTGACGCCGTGTAACCCATAACGTCACCCACCACACTTTTCATCATAATGTTCAATCCGGCCGCCTCCCATCTCCGTTCATTTATTTTCCCTGCCTGAAGTTGTGTTGCTTTCCAAGACAAACCGGCATAGAGGATACACTTACTGGGCTAGCCCATTAGATTGCATAATGCTGTATAATATATTGTATGATACTACATAAAGGGAGAGGTGACAGGCATGAGGTTTGAGAGCAGCATCGACATTAATGCCCCTGCCGAGAAAGTCTGGACACTGATAGACAAGCTTGAAGAGTGGCCTCAATGGATGCCATCCATCAAGAAGATTGAGAGGTTCTCTAAAGAGCCTTTGACAGTAGGCTCACAGCTTTCTGTCACAGCTAAGGTAAGCGGGCTTACGGTTAAATTATTGATGACGATTACTGAGTTTGTCCCAGAGCGGAATGTGGTTATGCAAGGAAAAACCCTGGGTACTAATTTGACACGCTTCTATAATCTGGAACCTGTAAACGGCAAGACGAAGGTGACCATTGGCGGCGACGTTTCGGGGGCTCTAGCCTGGCTGGCGCGCCGGGGTGGTCAATCGGTCTCAGCCGAGATTGCCCAAGCAGCGAAGAAAAAGGTTGAGGGGTTGGAGTAGCAAGCCGAAAACATTTACGGGAGCAGGTATAAGCTCAATCGGTTCGAATACAGCTGTGATGGTGTTGCTATAATACTTCGAGCTTTGTAGCATGTCTCGCTTTGTCTAATGCCCAACTACTATGCAAAGGAAAACAGAAAGTCCAGCCAATTCAATCCCTCTCAATTGCGTTGATAAATGCCTGCTGGCTCTTGATAGCATACATGAGCCTATGCTTATTCACGTAATTCTAAACCTTGAAGGAGAGATAGACCATGTTAGATTGAATCAAGCAATTTTCTCGGCGCAACAAGATTATCCCGTTATGAGAACGATTTTGCGAAGCAGAAATTTCAGGCTTTTTCGCGAAATACAAGAAGACCTTGGGAAAGGAGTCCTGAGCGTTGCAGACCATGCTCAACTCCATGACACGAACCACGAGAGCTATCTCTCCTCATGGATGAACCAGCCCCTTAATATTAAAAGGGAGTTCCCGGTGAGGGTGCTTCTGTTAAGGAAAAATGAGCGGGAATCCTCGCTGGTTTTCACTTTCCATCACTCAGCAGTGGATGGACTCCGCGCTCTTCTTTTCGTAAGGAGGGTTATCGAGAGTTATAACAACGAGCTTTCTCAGGATTCTAAATCGTGTGAGGATATCCGCATAAATCGTAAAGGAGACGAATTGCTGGAATTTGCCCACAGCCAGAGGTCAAAGGTAGAACATTACTATAGGAAAATGATTTCCAGTCTTTTCCATCGCTTTGTTATAGCTGCCCTCCCTCTCCCAACAAGGGTTTTCCATGACAAGTCGGGACAGTCCAAGGAACTCCATTTTTGTTTTGAGATTATAAGCCCCAGGGAATTCAGGCAAATTCAATCCAAAGCAAGAGCAGCCGGGGTTGAGCTAAACGATATTTTTCTGGCAGCTTGTTACCTAGTGGTGGAGAAGTGGAATAGCATGCATGGGAAGACCAGTAAAAAAATACGCGTAATGGCTCCAGTAAACATAAGCCCAAAGGGTTTTCGCTATGTTGTTTCCAATCAGGCATCCTGGTTTTCCTTACCCACCACGCCCAAAGATAGGGCTGATCCCGCAAAGCTATTGAAAAGGGTAAGAGCAAATACCATAGATGGGACTATGAATAGAATAGCCTTCTCCTTAGTTTATTTCTTTTACTTTTGCTCTCGCTTCCCTCTATTCGTTATGAGGGGGATGTGTCGGTTCTTGATAATTACCCGGACATATGTTGATACTATTCTCATTACCAACGTGGGCTTTATCTGGCCGAAACCAGGCTCTGAAGAATCGGCAGTGCGGAACATAGGTAACGCCAAAATACTCAATGTTACTGGCTCGGCACCAGTGGTAACTCCAATGGGACTAAGCATCGCCGCAGGTATCTACAATAAGAATCTAAATTTCTCTCTCACTTACAGGCCTGCCCTGTTCTCCGAAGAGAAAGCTAAGATGTTCCTGGACTTATATGTTGAAGAGATTAAACAGTATCAAGGTGTGCAGAGTGCATGACAGTATCGCTGGTAAAATTTGACGGCTCCCTGGATTCGCTTCGTAAGGCTATCGAGCTGTGTCAGGGATTCGAGAAACTGGGTAGGAATGACAGAGTCCTGATAAAACCCAATAATTGTTTCCGACACAAAATAATGCCTCCCTATGGAATGGTGACTACCTCGAAGATCATAGATGGGGTCGTGCAATTGTTGCTCGAGTATGGCTGCACAGATATTTCTATAGGAGAAGGAGCTATCATTGGTATATTCGATGAACTTGAGCCATATACGAAACGAGGTTTTAAGGGCACGGGAATTGACAAGATAGCAGAAAAATACGGAATTAAGCTGCTTGATTTCAACCAAGGTGCTTTTCATGAGCTAGATTTAGGAGGGGTAAAGGTCCAGGTCTCGAGAGCAGCCTTAGACACAGACTTTCTCATAAATGTCCCGGTGCTCAAGACTCACTTCCAAGCAAAGGTCTCTCTGGGTTTCAAGAATCTGAAGGGCTGTCTCAGCAAAGATTCAAAAAAAAGGTTTCATATTAGTAAGCGACTGGACACCCTAATTTGCCTTTTGAACGAAGCTATTAAGAGCGACCTGGTCATAATTGATGGTATATATATGCTGGAAAAGGGACCGGAAACTCTTGTGGGTGTAGCCCACCGCAAGGATTTGATTATAGCCAGCCCAGATATATTCGAGTGCGATGTTGTCGGAGCAACAATCCTGGGAATTGATCCTGCACAAGTTGACTATCTGAGAGAATTTGCCCAGAGACACAATCGCTCTTTTGATATCAGTGCAATTCAAATTAAAGGAGAGGATATAGAATCTCTAAAGGAGCAACTTGAGTGGCGATTTGAACCGGACAAAGAATTACTGACCCCGGCGAAAATAACAGGACTTTCCGCTCCCTATCCGGGGCAAACTCTTTGTTCCGCTTGCGGTGCCACGCTTGCCCTGGCGCTGTCAATATTCGGCAAAGATAATCCTGGAATGGATTTTGGCGGTGCAGCGTTATATTATGGGCTGGGATTGAAGCCTAAAGGAGACACCCAAATGGTCTTCCTTTGCGGCGATTGTGCCATTAGAAGTAATAAGAGTTTACAAAATGCTATCAAAATAGAGGGATGCCCGCCTACACTAACTAGAACTCTCCTTGCCTTGATGAAAGCACTTCTTAATAAACCCAGGATGTTCAGAATGCTGCTTCTACGAGCTATAAAGTTAATTGGAATAAGGCTCGGGATCTATCAAGAAATTTTTCCCAGATGGGAACGATACCGGTCAAAAGAATTTGACAAGACCCACTTTTGAAAACCTAAGTCATATTGTCTGGAAACTCATCCAAAACTACCCATTCGATTTGGTTATCGCCCTTGAGGACGGACACAATGTGGTTCTTGCACCTTAATTGCTCCACCAGAAAAAAATGCCCATTATAGTCCAAACTAATATGATTCTCGTCGTGGACTGAGATTATCCGACAGGTCTTTAACCCGCTTATACCAATTCCGATAACCTTCAGAATCGCTTCCTTTGCCGTCCAATAGCGAAAAAGGGTATCCCAGGACTTTTCCTTTAGTCCCCATTCCTCGTCACTCGCCACATAAGCAAAGAGTGATTCAGCCCGGGGCTTTATTTCCTCAATATCGATCCCGACCTTATCTTTGCTAACCACTGCCGCCACGCACTTAGGTTTATGGGAAAGAGACCAATAATTGCCAGCAACGGGGCATGGGGCACCCCTTTCATCTTTGAGCAATTCTCCGAGTCTGACTCCGCTTTTTTCGGCACTCAGTTTTAGTGCCTCTCGGGCAATTCTGCTAGGGTGAGCTACTTTTTCTTTCCCTGAGAGTTTATGTCCAACTTCGGTAACTGGTATGACTACAGGAAATAAAGTCATTGGCTTACTAAAACCTTGTCGCCTTCTTGATAATATCTTTATCAAAGTAGTTGACCGACATTCCGCAATCTATAACGATACCCTGGGCATTAATGCCACTGGACCGCTCACTCAAGAGAAACGCTACGGTATTGGCTACTTCTTTGGTGGTCAGAGCTTTTTTGCGCAAGGTTAATTGTTCTGCGAATAGATAATAATCCAAATATCCTGGTATTCCTGCGGAGGCCGAGGTTTTTAACAGTCCGGCGTTCACGGAATTAAATCGGATTTGGGAAAAAGAACTGAAGGATTTAGACAAGAAGCACAGGGTTGAGTCCAGAGCAGCTTTTACCGGGGCCATAAAACCATAGGGTTCGGCTGCTATTTTGGTGGTTGAGATAGATATGGTGACTACAGATGCTTTCACATCCAATAAGTCCTTAAACGCATTAGCAATGGCGATTAAGGAATAACAAGAGATATCAATTGATTGCAGGAAGTCTTTCCTTTTTGTTTCGTGAAATGGCTTAAGTCCCTCTTCATAATTGGCAAAAGCTATGGAATGAACGATGCCATGAATTTTGGGATACTTTTTGGAAATGTTTTCAGCAAGTTTCTTAATTTCATGTTCCCGTTCGACATCACACACGAAGATATCAGCACCAGGAAGGATTTTGGAAACATTCTCTTTTCTTCCTGATGATCGAACACTATAGATTACATGTGCTTTTGCCTCGGAAAGAACCTCTCCGACGGCGAAGGCGACGCTCTTCTTGTTAGCTACCCCAAAAACAAGAAAGGTCTTACCCGCAATGTCTAAGAAGTCCATACAGTGTCCCTTATTATACTTCTCGGTTATATATCATGTCAGGATGTCTCTTTAGCCAAGGTGACGGTAAACTCGACTGTGACCGAGGTCTTGCCGCCAACTGAGGCTTTGCCCTTCATGAAATAGGCATTACTGACTTTTTCCACCAGTTCTGCTTCAATATCTAAGATGCTGCCGGGCTTAACGATGCTTTTGAACTTGGCGTTATTAATTCGGGTCAAAACAGGAACGCCTCCACTGATGCCGCCCATCATTTTGGAGAGCAGGATTGCACCTGTTTGAAAAATGGATTCACAGATAAGCGCCCCGGGCATGACCGGTTGTCCGGGGTAATGTCCTTCGAAGACCGGCTCATTGGACCTTATCTCTTTCGTTGTTTTGATTTTTGTTCCGCTTAATTCTACAATCCTATCGACAAACAGAAACGGTGGACGATGGGGTATGGCATTTAGAATCTCCTCCATCTCATAATCCTCCAGCCACCTCAAGAGTAGAACCGGTAACATAGGACGCTTCTTTGGAAGCCAGGAAAAGAACGCAAACAGCCACTTCTTCAGCGTTTCCGAGTCTCTTTAAGGGAATCCTGGCCAGGTAAGTTTCACGCAATTTATCCGGAAGGTCCTGGATTAATTCAGTGGCAATAAATCCCGGGGAGACGCAATTAACCGTAATACCCCGAGTGGCGACCTCCTTGGACAACGATTTAGTCAATGCAATCAGGCCTGCCTTTGAAGCTGCATAGTTCGCCTGGCCTTCAAAAGCATATCTCTCCATCACCGAGCTTATGCTAATAATCCGTCCATATCGTTTGCGCATCAAAATCTTAACAGCAAATTTGCACATGTAAAAGATTCCGGTGAGATTGACATTCATCACATCATGCCAGTCCGATTCTTTCATCATCGCCAGGACAGAATCTTTTCGGATACCGGCATTGTTCACCAGGACTTCAAAGCTCTCATAGTTCGTGTCTATGTATTTGAAAAACTTTTCCACCTCTTCATATTTGGTCACATCAAGCTTTTGGATATCAATGTTTTCGGCAAACTGACTGTTGCCTTGTTTAAATTGTGCCGCCGCAGCTTCGTTGGTCGAATAAGTGACAATAACTTTAGCACCTGCCTTCAAGAAACTCTCGACAATGGCTTTGCCTATTCCTCTGGTGCCACCAGTGATGATGACAGTCTGTCCCTTGAAATCATACATTTCTTGCTCCTGCTGAGAGAAATTTGTCTACATCATTGGCGACAATTACTCCGTAATTAGCTGCCCCTAGCCACCCTGACATTATAATCCCTACGGAGCCAGTATGAAAAAGTCCTGGTATCTCTTTAGGGAGTTCCATACTGACCTTCAACCCTTCAAATTTGGTGCCAAAAGAGGCACCGCTTAAATGGAGCGTATACCTTTTAAATGTCTTTGGGGTAGCGGCTTCCAGGTGGTCTATTTTATCTCGAATTTTAGGAACATATTTCCCCAGAGCATCAAGCGTTCGTTGGATCAGTTCTTCCTTGGAAGCGCGATATTCTTCTTCAGATAGGTTTGCCCAGTCGTCGTAATTGGCATTGGAGGAGGCAACAATGGCGTACATATCAGAGCCTGGCCGGGTTTGTGGATAATAGATGGAAAATGTCCGGCTGCTAGTATTTTTGCTGCAAAGTTCTTGAGGGTCGAATTTCTCTGCCTCTGAGGTGAAAAGAAGATCTCCTATATAGTCAATCCTCTCGCCTTTTTTGATACCTATATAGACCTGGCAACTACTGTTATTGAGGCGCACTTTTTTGGCCCCTGTAACGAAGCTTTCAGAAAAATTCTCGTCTCCGACCAGTTTGTGGATGGTTGATAATAAATTACCATTGGAGACAACAGCCTTACTCTTGATCCTCTTTCCATTTGCTATTACTCCGGCAGTTTTTTTTGATTCTGTCTTCCCTTCCCCGACCACAATTTTTTCCACCAGGCACTTGGTCCAAATATCAACGCCGTTTTTTAGAAGCTCTTCTCGCATTTTTGCGATAAACTGGCCTGTTCCCCCTCGAACAGTATAAACACCTTTGCTCATAAAGTTGGAAAACACAATTCCATAAGTTATCGCGGGGTCATCCAGGGTTGACCCATTGGCATAAGTGATTGACTCCATTAACATGCGGTGAACATCGCCACGACCAGGAAAGAATTTTTCAAAAAATTCTCTTGTGGTCATGCTTTGGTCATCGTAAAAATTCATGTTTCTCGCTGTGTCGAAAAAGCCTTCAACATTCTCCCGGGGTATTTTGAATCGCTGCTCCAGGATACGTGTAAAATCCTCCCTGTCATAAGTTGTAGTAAAGGAGAACTGGGGGTTGTCAAATCGGATCCCTTTGAGTTGAACGATCATGCTAGCGATTTCAGGAGTCCAGTATTTACGACAGGTTTTAATCATGCCAACTGGAAATCCGTGCAGGGCGACATCAAAGATATGCTCCTTCCTTTTGAACCAGGTAGCTAGGCCACCAAGCTTGGAGTGCTGCTCGAGAAGTAAAACTGAGTGTCCTCTTCTGGCTAGCATATTGGCACATGTCAATCCTGCCAGTCCACTTCCAATGACGACGACATCGTATTCCGACTTTATATCTTTCGACCAGTCCTGGCTCATGAATTCCCCTTTTCTTACCCCTTCTGTAGAACGTGAAGATTGGCCATAGAGATACCACTAAGCATTGCTCCAACAATTCCCAGAAATCCTTGGTCTGTGCCGCAAATAAACAGATTGTCTAAATGAGTCCTCCCCGTTTTGGTTTTATTTGGTGTCCCATAGACTGCACCATTTATGCGGCCGGTGAATCTGTAAATTGTTTTCGGAGTAAAAATATCGGTAAAAATAATTGAATCACGGAAATCGGGCACGAATTTCACCACCTCTTTGAGTGTGGCTTCCAGCCAAGCAGCCTTCTGGGCCTTGTACTCTTCTTCACCCAACCTGTTCCAGAGATCGAAGTTAGCCAAGTTTGTTATCCTGATCATGTCCTCTGGTAAAGGATTTTCGAATTGAAAGTTGTTGGGGCAACAAATGACACCACTGGAAACATCAACTAGCTCGTCAGGTTTACGATAATCAAATCTATCTGAATTATTGTAAAAGGCAATTGTTGTGTTGTAGCCCATCTCGGCGGGTTCCTTATTTAAAATCAGAATAAACTCCACAAATGAAAGTTGACCCACGTGGCAATTGAATTTTGAAGGATCATAGTCGGTCAACAATTTCATCGTTTCAACATAGCCAGCGGATGATAGTATCTTATCGGCTGTCAGGACTTCACCATTTTCGAGCAGGATTGATTCAACCTTGCCATTAGCGCATTTAAGACTTGTTACCGCACATCTCATCTTTAATTCACCGCCGCAAGCCTTGTATTTTTTAACCAGCACATCGAGGATTTGGCGTACCCCAGCTTGGGGTCGGGCAAAGCCTTCGCAGAAGATGCTCTTGAACATGATAACAAATTGTCCGAACTCCATGTCATTCTCTTGAGCATTTCCGTAAAACATGAGCGGGCAAAAAATCATATCAACAAGAAGTGGGTCGGAAATAACGGAACTCACAACTTCGCGAGCCGAAATCGGTTTGGTATACAGGTTCAGTTCATCATATTCGAAAATAGTCTTGAACAGGTTTAGGAAGTTGTCAGCCTGCGTTGGAAAATTATCGACAACCTCTTGGACGAAAAAGTCGAAGTCGTTATTAAATCTTAGGGTTTTATCGGGAAATTTAATTACTGACATCCGTTGCGGACAGAGGCCAAAATCTTCAGCTTTTAGCTTGAGTTGTCGAAGCAGCTTGGGTAGTGGTGCTAATTTAACACTTTTGGGAACGTAGTTGGTCATGGCATGAAGACCAACATCGAATTTATGTCTCCCAAGGTTGTAAAAAGAGTTCAGTCCCCCAACACGATAATGTTTTTCCACGATGCAAACTCTTTTATCGTAGTAGGCTAATCTAATGCCGGCGGCAAGGCCAGACATTCCTGCACCGATAATTAAGACATCGTAATCCATGGTCAGGCTCTTTTCAAAATCAGAGGCTAACTAAGCCTTCAATCCTTGGGAAAATGCGATAAAAGCTTGTGTTCCTGGCCTGCCAACGCTGTCGATTAAAGTTCTCTCATCCGTGGCTCTAGATAAGCGACAGAGCCATCTAAGGTGGCTAATTGCATGTATTCATCCTCGGGGACTTCGATACCGTAGCGTTTTCGCAGCTCCATAATGATGTCTAAGAAATCCATTGAGTCCAGTTCCACTTGTTCTCGTATTGGGATATCGCCCTTGAGATTGCTCAGGTCTTCATCTGGTATAATTTGGGCTATGATTTCCAGGATGTTGGCTTTAATTTGTTCCTTGGTCATGTACCCCCCGTTTGTTTATTCCAAGAATGTTTTCAGCTTTATTCCTTAAATCTTTTTACGATAGTAACCGAATTGATGCCTAACATTCCGAAGGAATTATTCAATATATAGTCGACCTTGTCAATCTTTTTTGGTTCATTGATAACCAGGCTGTTAAGATGACACTCAGGGTCTAAATGGTCCAGATTGATTGTAGGATGGACAATATAGTCTTCAAAAGAGGGTAAATTACCCGCTAATTCTAAGGCGCCTGCCGCCCCCATAGCATGACCGATAAAACTCTTGGTGTTGTTTATATGCGCATGGGGATGTTCGCCAAAGACTTCTCTAATTGTCTGGCACTCCACAGGGTCTCCTTCGGTGGTGCCTGTTCCGTGGGTATTGATAATATCGATATCTTTTGGAGATATACCGGCTTTGTTAAGAGCAAGTTTCATGCACTCAACTTGTCTTTCTGCGCTTGGGAAAATGAAGTCAGTGGCATCTGAGTTGATGGCATAGCCCACGATTTCACTGTAAATCTTAGCTCCTCTGTTAAGGGCGTCGCGTAGTCTTTCCAGAACAAAAATGCAGCCGCCTTCGGAAACAACCACACCATTCCTGTCCTTATCAAAGGGGCGACACGCCTTCTCAGGGTCTGGGTGGGACGCCAAAGCGCCTTCACTTTTAAAGCCAGCAAAAATACCAAAGGAACCGGTGCTCTCCGAAACCCCTCCACTCAAAGCTAAATCGACTTCATTCAGCAGCAGCATTTGCAAGCCCTGTATAAGTCCAATGTTGCCGCCCGCACAAGCGGCCCCCAAAGTATAGTGAGGTCCGGTAATTCCTAAATTCAGGGTAACTTCGCCGGCGGGATTGTTAGCTACTACTCTGGGATTATGATGGTGCGACCAATATTTTACATCATAGTCAAATTGCTTAATTTCATAGATTTCGTTTTCGGTTTCCACGGTGCCATGCTCGGTAATCCCAAGGTAGACACCAATCCTCGATTTATCAAGGCAAGCAAGGTCCAATTTAGCATCAACGATTGCTTCTTGAGCGCAGTAGATAGCAATAGAGCCTGCCCTCGTTCCCCGACGCAATTCCTTCTTTTTTTGATACTTCAGTGGGTCGAAGTGGCATATACCAGCCAATACTTCACCCATGTAGCGGATATTGAATTTCTGTATCCCGGATTTGCCAGCAAGTAAACTCTTGCGAAATTCCGCCAGATTATTTCCGTTTGGCGCCGTCAGGCCAACCCCGGTAATTACGATTCGTGTTTCGTTAGGTTTATTTGCCACCATAGGGTAAAACTTATAGCAAAAACGTAGGTATCAGAGCGGCTTGAAGAAATCTATCTAATTGCATCGCTGCCTGAGGGAGTATTTCCCTGAATTCATCTTGCTAGGGCCATTCTTTCTACCATTCCAGACCCAGCATAAGGCAGACTATGCCGCTGCCAATCCCCATCATGGCAACCTTATCACCGGGGTTAAGGCAACCCTGGTCAATTCCAATAGCCATAGTAATGGGAAGGGAAACCGACCCAATGTTTCCTAGATATTCCACAGTGGAGAAGTCTTTTGTGTAATCTAGTCCTAGAGTCTTGAACAATAGTTTACTATGCACGGCGCTAACTTGATGAGTAAAAAACCTATCTACGTCGGAGTTCTTCCACTCAAGCTCTTGTTTTGTGTTCTCCCAGGTATCAGGCGCCAATTTCAGTCCATTTTTCAGGACCCCTTCATAGTCTGTGTGCATATCTGGGAGCTCATCCAAGTCGAGGAAAGAGGCATCGGCTTCTATACGACAAAGGCTATTATGCTGTGAAGCAGCGCGCGTTACACCGCCCAGAAGCTTATGACCGTCTCGCGACAAGGAGGAGTGGGTTAACACCGCTGCCACTGCTCCTGACCCCAAAGTTAGAGTGGCGAAGGCCAGTTTGAGCTTATCTCTGGTGATGTCCGGGTCTTTTAAGAGTTTATAGATTGTTGTGTCGATAAGTCGTTTGCTGCTCTCACAGCCAACCACAATTCCTGCTTTTATCTGACCCAACTCAATCATATTTGCCAGAGTTACCATGCCGTTGATGAAACCCAGGCAGGCATTGGAGATGTCAAAAATGGTAGCTTTGGGAGGAAGGCCCAAAGAGTCATGGACCACAGTAGCTGTCGCTGGCTCCAGGAAATCACGGGATACCGAGGTGTGGAGCAGGCATCCGATATCCTCTTTGTTGACTCCAGACTTGCTAATGGCTTTTTCTGCCGCTTTTATACTGGCCTGACTCGGCATTATGTCATCATCCCAGAATCGCCGTTCGCGAATTCCAGTTAGCATTTCCAGGCGCCCGTAGGAAAGATTGAATTTGTCGTATATCGGAGCTAGTCTTTCTTCCAGGCTCAAAGATGTAACGATATTCCCCGGAAGTTCATAACCAAAAGACTCAACACAGACCTTTTCGTACTGCATTCAATACCCTACTTGTCCCTCACCAGTGTCGTGAGGAGTTACGACGCAAATAGCTATATCAACTCCACAGGCTCACTTTTGCCTGCTCGATATTAATTTCGGAATATGGAACTTTGTTCTAAGATTTTCCCACCTTCCTGTGGACTCCGGGGGAATTATCTCGTCCGGAATGTACTTCCCGACTGCAGCAAGGACAGCGCAGATCTTTCTCGAGTTCGCTACCTCGTCAGGGACGTACTCATCAGCGACAGCAATAGCAGTAGCGCGCAGCCTAGCGGAAGCTAATTTCTTGACCCCTTTAATTGCGAAAGAAATCAGCCTATTTGGGACATGATTATCCAAAAACTTAAGGGCAAAAAGCAGCAGCCTATCTGGAGCATATTTGTCTACTACTTTCACAAAAAGGGAGAACCCCCTCTTTGCAAGGGACCTAATTACCGAATCAAGCCTGGGCTTTTTTTCCTTTAATGCTATGTCCTCTGCCATGTCCTCTCCCCAACATACTATATTCTTATCACATTTTATCACTATTTACTACTAGTTGTCAAACACGATAACTTACCTCTACCACCCTGTAATTGACACACTTGAGTGACCGGTGTAAAATACATTGTTTTGATATGGCTGATGTAAGGCTTGGTTCAGGCGAGAGTTTCGAGGCCCTGATGCGTAGATTTACTAGGCAGGTGCAGCAGGACCGCATTTTAGCTGAAGTTCGCCGCCGCAGGCATTTCGAAAAACCTAGTGAAGAGAGGAGAAAGAAAGCGGCAGCGAAAAGGCGGAAAAGCTCTAGATAGTCAAGATATGGCGCTGAAGGATAGTATTCGGGAAGCTCTCAGGGGAGCGCTTAAGCAGCAGCAGCGAGTAGAGGTTTCTACATTAAGGTTATTATTATCTGAAATAAAGAATGCTGAAATTGCTCAGCAAAAGCCCGCTGACGATAACAAAGTACTTGATGTTATTACCAAGGAAGTAAAACGTCGTCGGGAGAGCATCGAAGCCTTTAAGAAGGGGAATCGTAGCGATCTGGTGGCGCAGGAAGAAGCAGAACTGGCTGTTCTTATGAGCTATCTTCCTGAGCAAATGAGTCGGGCGGAGGTCATGGCAGCGGCACGGCAAGTGATTGATGCAGTTGGAGCTAAGGGGCCGAGCGACAAAGGCAAAGTCATGTCTCAGCTTATGCCTCAACTCAAAGGCAAAGCTGATGGCAAAGAAGTCAGCGAGATAGTTTCAGAATTGCTTGCTGCTGGCCAGATTTAGAAGGCGATAGAGGTTTTTAGATTATGGCGTGATGGCGGTAAAAGAGCACCGCCATTGTTCTTTGCAGTATGAAATTTGGAATTGTCATTTTTCCCAGCATCTGGGCTGATCGCAATTGTTACTACGCCCTTGACGCTTCGCTCCTCAGAATGACATCCTGGTGAAAGGAGTCGGTTAATGAATATCTCTAAGGAAATTCTGGATGAAGTCGCTTTAAGCGAAAAGGAATATAAGCTTATCGTGCAGCAGCTAGGTCGAGAGCCTAGTGAGGTAGAGCTGGGAATGTTCGGCTCGTTATGGAGTGAGCATTGCGGCTACAAGCACTCTAAGCCCTTACTCAAGCTTCTGCCCTCCCGAAGCAAAAATGTCTTAGTGAGTCCGGGAGAGGAAAATGCCGGGGTAGTAGATATTGGCGATGGAAAAGCGGTGGCAATGAAAATAGAGTCCCACAATCACCCCTCAGCAATTGACCCATATGAGGGTGCAGCCACAGCGGCAGGCGGCGTTATAAGGGATATCTTTACCATGGGTGCTCGCCCTATAGCTTTGCTCAACTCGCTTCGCTTTGGCCCTTTAACTGAATCCAATAATCGCTACTTGTTCAATGGAGTTGTCAGTGGCCTTGCAGACTATGGCAATTGCCTGGGAATACCTAGTGTGGGTGGCGAAGTATTTTTTGCTGATAGGTATACTGGTAATCCGTTAGTTAATGGCTTATGTTTGGGCATTTGCGAAAAAGGTAAGCTGGTCAAAGCTAGGGCCAGTGGTGAAGGTAACTTTTTAATGGTGGTGGGAGCTGACACCGGTCGTGACGGGATTCATGGCGCTTCTGGTCTAGCATCGCGTAGTTTTGAGGATGAACCAGAGACGACATCAGTGGTTCCGGCAGGCAATCCTTCTCTGGAGAAACTGCTCATTGAAGCGTGCCTTGAATTAGCGCAGACTGATTGGATTGTAGGCATGCAGGACCTGGGGGCTGCTGGGTTAACAAGTGCCACGGTGGAGACTGCGGCTAGAGGTGGAGGAGGAGTAGAAATAGATGTGAGCAAAGTGTCCCGTCGTGAAGAGGGCATGACCCCTTATGAAGTAATGCTCTCGGAGTCCCAGGAGAGAATGCTGGTGATTGTGAAGAAGGGTTGTGAGGAGGAAGTGAAAGCCCTACTTGATCGCTGGGAAATTCACTCCGATATCATTGGTCGGGTTACCAATACTGACTTAGCCGTGGTTAAAGAAGGAGAAAAAGTTGTCGCTGAGATTCCCGTGAATTTGTTGGTCTCCCCACCCCTCTATCGCCAGCGGAGTAAGAAGCCAGCATGGCTTGAAGAGCTCCAATCCCTCGATGTGAGCATCGTCCCTGACCTTAAGCCCAGGCAATGCAATTCTGTTTTACTTCGTTTACTGGCTTCCCCTAATATTGCCAGTAGGGAGTGTATCTATCGCCAGTATGACTCTCAGGCGATGGGTAATACTGTGGTTCCTCCCGGTGGCGATGCCGCTGTTTTGCGTATCAAGGGGACCAAGAAAGGTATTTCCTTAACTGTCGATGGCAATGGGCGGTATTGCTATGTTGATCCCTTCCTCGGGGGGGTGATTGCTGTGGCTGAAGCTGCTCGAAATTTGGTCTGTAGTGGGGCTGAACCTTTAGCTATTACCGATTGCCTTAACTTTGGTAATCCTGAAAAGGCTGATGTCTATTACCAGTTGAAAGAGTGCATAAAGGGTATGGCACGGGCTTGTCGGGAACTGAGGATTCCCGTGATAAGTGGTAACGTTAGCCTTTATAATGAGAGCAAAGGCGAAGCTATCTATCCCACTCCAATAGTAGGTATGCTGGGGATTATAGAAGATATAAACAGACATTGCACTATGTCTTTTAAAAAGGGAGGTGACCTGGTATTTCTGCTGGGCGAGTCATCTCCTTTAACCAGTAGCTCTCAACTGTCAAGCTACAATGGCCTTGGTGCTAGCGAATACCTGGAGTTGGTACATGGCTTGGTGAGAGGGAAACCCAACATTGATCTGGATATGGAGAAAAGGGTGCAGCGCTGTTGTCTGGAGGCTATAAAGCGGGGGGTTATCAAGTCGGCCCATGATTGTTCCGAAGGTGGTTTACTGGTAGCTATTGCTGAAAGTTGCATTTGCGGTGATATTGGCTTTAAAGGCGAGGGCTGGAAAGTGAAGAGGAGATTGGATTCTGCTTTCTTTGGGGAGCATCAGTCACGGGTCGTAGTGTCAATGTCGGGCGATTCGGCAGTTAAATTGAGTAAGGTAGCCAGAAAATGGCAGGTGCCATTGACTTTGCTGGGGAGAGTTGGCGGAAAGCGCTTGGTGGTGGAGGGCTATATTGATCTACCTCTGGCCAAGGTGGGAAAAGCTTGGCGGGATGGCCTTAAGCAGTTATCGGGAAAATGAGAAAACCAAGCCGGCAGCCACCAGCCACCAGTGACTTTTAACTCTGTGAAAATGATGGAAGTCTCTCCATTTCGAGGTATATGCTATAACCAAAGAATAGTCGGAGATTTAGCTCGGGCCCTTTGTCCTCCCTACGATGTTATCACTCCTGAACAGCAAAATTTTTACTACGAAGAAGGTAGTTACAACGCTATTCGCCTGGAATTCCCCGCTGAAAGACTGGAGCCGACAGGTGATAGCTATCAAAAAGCAGCTATTACCTTTCAACAATGGCTGAGGCAAGGAGTTCTTCAGCTTGACAGCGTATCCAGCTTCTATTTGCATGACCATCGTTTTGAGTATTCAGGCGAAAAGAGGGTGAGGCGTGGGCTAATAGCTCGTGTCAAGCTCGAACCCTGGGGCAGCGGCATATATCCTCACGAAGAAACATTTTCCAAAGCTAAAAGCGACCGTTTACAATTAATGCGAGCTTGCCGAGCTAACTTCAGCCCATTACTTTCTCTTTACCAGGGTTCTGAGCGAAAAATTGCCTCGATATTATCTGAGGCATCCCGAGCTAAGCCCATTATCGAGACATCAGTTCTCTATCCCTCGATGGGAGAAGGAAAGGATGAGGATGGAGAAGCTCATACTCTATGGGCGATAACTGACCCAGAAATCAAACGTGAGCTAAGTCAGTTTCTATCCTCTCAGCCCCTTTACATTGCGGATGGTCATCACCGCTACGAAACAGCGCTGGCTTACCAACAAGAAAGAGCACAGGAGCAATCTGATTCCTTTGACTCTTCTGTCATTGCGAGCGAAGCGAAGCAATCTCTAACTGACAAAGGAGCCTTTAATTATGTAATGATGGAGTTAGTTGACTTTTCTGACCCTGGACTTGTTGTTCTACCTCTGCACAGACTAGTGCGTAATATAGCGCCTTCTGCTCTGGCTGAACTGGAAAAACAGCTTGAGAATTACTTTACTCTAGAATTTGTTTCTTTGAGCGAGGACTCCCTTGCCCGCTGTCATTGCGAGCCTTTCGCTCTCTCTGTCATTGCGAGCGAAGCGAAGCAATCTCATGGAGCTCAAGGCATAGTCTTAGGAGTCTTAGGTCTTCACGCTGGAGCATTAGTGTTTGTAAGGAGGCGTCAAGATATTTCCCTTGAGGCTATGATGCCCGGTAACAGGTCCCAAGCTTATCGGGAGTTCGGCGTTAGCATTCTTAATCATATTATTTTGGATAAGGTATTGGGTCTCACTTCAAAAGAAAACGTCGCTTATACCGTGGATTTGAAAGAAGCCTACCAGCAGATAAAGGAAGGGAAATATCAATTAGCTTTCCTGTTAAATCCTCCGCAGCCGGAGATGGTCAAGGCCGTTGCCGATGCTCAAGACAGGATGCCAAGCAAATCAACTTATTTCTACCCCAAGCTCCCCGCTGGTTTAATCATTAATCCTCTGGACTGATTAATTAATCTCCTCTCCCTCGACTTCTGGTGTCATTCGCTATCTTTTTTCTCTTCCTCGACTCTAACTGTCATTGCGAGGCGTAGCCGAAGCAATCTCTTCTTCCGTGAATGAGAAAGGGTAACAGACTGCCCTAAGCTTCGGTGCTGCTTTGACCAGGCAACCATAGAGTCAAAGATCAGCCATTAAAATAGAAAAAACAACCCCGATTGGTAAGAAAAGTTAAGTTACATGTATTGACAATTCTACTGGAGGAAGGTACAATAGTATAAAGTCCCATAAGAATATAGGTTCGGCGGTTAAATGCGTTGAAGGGTTGTTCTTATTTGCATCATGTTGAGTCCAGCACATGTGGGCATGTGAACTGGGCTCTTTTTTCTGCCACGGGAAAATCTACCATCTTCCTCGCCCCTTAGTGTCATCGCGAGGCGCAGCCGAAAGAATCGCTTGTCCCGTGAAGGGAGAAAGATAAGAGTATGTCCGGAATCTATCGAAGAGTCAGGTAAACATAAAAGAGTGCGCAAGGGAGGTACATCAATGAAAAAAGGCAAACTGATAGGTAGAATCTTTGGGATTACACTTGTATTTGTAATGCTTGGGGCAATGCTGGGTGGGCTGCTAGGTATTGATAGTGGAACCTCGCCTGTCTATGCCCAAAGTTTGGGTAGTCGAACTGAGATTTTTACTGGACAGGGCTTTGATACGTGCGAGATACCCACCTTGAGCCAAATGCAAACTTGGATAACACACAGTCCCTATGATGTCGTTAATCTCTATATTGGTGGCTCATGTCGGGCTTGCCCTAATTCGGCCCTAACCGCCTCTTACGTATCAGAACTAAGCCAGCAAGGTTGGAAGTTCATTCCTACTTGGGTAGGCCCACAATCTGATTGTTGGAGCGGCAGTTGTGGTAGCAGTATAAGCAATGATCCAGCTACTGCCTACAACCAAGGCTTGAACGAAGCAAATGCTGCTATCGATGTCGCCATCAGTCTCGGACTTGCGTCCGCGGATGGGTCGGGTACAATCATCTATTATGACCTAGAAGCTTACGACACAAGCAATGCTGCTTGCCACGATGCTGCCAAATCCTTCATTTCCGGTTGGACTGCCCAGATCCATGCGAAAGGAAGTCTAGCAGGAGTCTATGGATATGGCCCGGCAATCAACGATTTTGCTGGCATCAGCAATGTACCAGATGCGATTTGGCCTGCTCATTGGATTTACGATTCCTATAATAGTGGAGCAACGGTATGGGATGTCTACGGTCTATCCAACAGTCTCTGGGCGAACCATCAACGCATACGCCAATACGCAGGTGGCGTTACAGAGACGTACGGTAGCGTTACACTAAATATTGACTGCAATGTGATTGATGGCATCGTGGCAACTATAGCTCAGCAGCCATCGATTGACCTATCATTGGTTAGCTTGCACACACAGAGTTTCCCCTTCATTTACCTGACCGTAAGGGCATCCAGCGATGGTCAGCCAGTCAGCAATCTAACTAAGGACAATTTCTCCGTAACCGAGGATGGCCGACTCCAGACGGACATGTTTGATGTAGTCCCGCCTGATGAGGGTGGTGAGGTACGTATGGCGGACATCGTATTCCTGATCGACAATAGTGGCAGTATGAGTACAGAGATCGCTGCTGTCAAGAACAACTGCGAGGCATTTGCCGACGCATTAGCGGCGAGTGAGATTGACTATCGTCTTGGACTCGTGCAGTTCGGCCAGTCTGCTAACGGAGGACACCCGAGGCTAATGGGCAGTGGGCTCACTGGAAGCGTCAGTGAGTTCAAATCCTGGGTTGGGACTATGCCAGCCGACGGGGGTTATGAGTACGGTTTTGAGGCAATCAGACTCGCCATCCAGAGCTATAGTTTTCGCCCGGGGACCCAGAAGGTCTTCATCCTTATTACTGATGAGGATAGCGATGACCGGAATAAACAGTCGACGATTGACATGATTCTGGCAAACGATGTTACGGTGCATGTTGCCGCTAATTGTGGCTATGGCACTTCTCAGGCTGACTATTGCGGTACCGGTAGTGTAAGGGACGTTTCAGGTGGGCTGCTGTTTCCAGTGACCGGAGATTATCGGAGCATCCTCGACACCATAGGTGAAGCGGTTGCCGATGCTTATATCGTTCGTTACCGTACGGATAATCCGGTTTTCGATGGTTTGGAACGAACTGTTGTATGTACAGTGCAGGACGGGGCTGCCTCCGATTTCGTTCAATGTACTTATATCCCTGGCGGAACTCCTAACATTCAGCGGACAGAAGAAACCTTGGCACTTCACCAGCAATCGCTTGTCGCCGCATCATCACCGACTATTTCTGTCGAAGTGACTGACGCAGCAGCACCATTTGTTGAAAATGTATTGCTGTATGTAAGAACCAGTGGTTCCGGTACGGGCTATGTTCAGGTAAGCATGTTACCACAAGGCAGCGACATATATTCTGCAACAGTGCCAGGTAGCTATGTCAATGCTCCCGGACTAGATTATTATGTTAGAGCGACTGACGGACAGACAACTTCATGGGATCCCACTACAGACCCTGACAAGAATCCATATCAAATTGCCGTGCTCCCGAACGAAGCCCCTATTATTTTTCATACGCCACCCACTTCCTGGCAGACAGGGACCGATATTGACCTCGAAATCGTTGCATTCGATAGCACCTATGGTATAGCGAGTCTCGTTGTGTACTACTGCCGAGAGGGAGACCTGTTGTGGCAGTGCGTTTCGAGGAATTACGATCCCATCGTTAACTCCATAAGCGAAATTGTGGTGCTTCCTGTGGCTGCTTGGGATACGGAAGTTGTCAAGTACTACATTAAGGTTACTGATGATCTTGGTGTCTCCAGATTCTCACCTGAGGGTGCGTCGAAAGATCCGTACTTGGTTAACAGGCAGACTGAGCAAGATTTACTGATCTCAGAACTCAATGGATTGAGGTCGATGGTGCATACGGCATTCGATGCATATGCAGATACGCTCGCGGAAGTCATGGTTAAGGTAGTCAGCGAGGAAGAAGCTGACATGGTTGACCTCGTTACAGGTCTATTGTTGTTCGCTATAAATGACCTCGTAGAGCTGCCGCCAGAATTGTCGGACTTCGGGGACTTCGCATATGTGACCAAAGATGCCACGATGGCAATGATAGAAGGGCTGGATTTTGTGTCTCTAAAGGCAATCGAATTATGGGGAAAGGATTTGATAAAGCTTATTATCAGTGAGATAGCAGATTTGGCGGAGGACCCTAATGGAATATCTCTAGCAAAGGACCACCTAGTAGAGAAATACCTAACTCCGTATGAACAGGAATTTGATGATCAGTACGCAGCACTAATACAACAGCTTCAACAGTCACCTCCTGCCCCCGAGACATTGATTAGCATGAGAGAGCAAGTAAAGCGGTTTAGTAAATGGATGGAAAAAGTATGCTATCAAGAAGATGATCTTGTGTACCTTAACCCTAGTAGTAGCGAAGCTCAGTCAGCGATTGCGGGTGCTATCCACGGATACATAACTCAAGTAGATGATACAATCTATAGGTACAATGTGATTGGCGACAGTATTACGAAAACAAAATACGCCGTTTGGGGTGGAGCTCTTTTACTTAAAGCTGGAGGATGGCTGTGTACAGGAGCCGGAATTCCCATAGGTCCAGTGACTGAACACGCTGGGTTAATGATGATCAAAACGGCATCGATAGGAAGTATTGTTGCAGAAACAATAACGTTTGCTAACGAACTTCTGGCACTGACAGATATAGCTGCTGATGCATACACTACGTTTGCGGCTGATGTCCTTACACTGTGCATCACATATGAGGCTGCGTTAGACCTAATGGGAGACTTTCCCGAAGAAATTACGGGCGAAGTCAGTATCGATGCAGTTGATCCTTCGAATCCCCAATGCACAGTTGACCCACCTGCCATAGAACCAACTTCACCGTGGACAGCGGAAGTTGGAGTCGATATTTGTCTTACGAGTCCGGTAACTTCGACAGGGACTGTCCTTTTGGAAGTCATATACAAGGATGAAGTACTCAGTGTGGCAACCTACGGTGGAATCGACTTAGAACCGAATCAAACACGATACTTGACGTATACCGTCCCGTTTCCAGCTCCAACCCTCTGCTATGTTGATGAGGCCGAACTATCTGTTGTCTGTTATGCAGGTATCTATGGAGATGAAGGGGCAGACATAATCGGTCCGAGGACGAGTCTATTCAAGATTGTTAAACCAGGAGCGTATTCAGGACATGTCATATCCAATAGTGTTAGCGGTGAGCTGGGAACTGGAGAGATTTTTTCATTGCCACTGGCCACACCGAATGCAGCCAGCACTCTAATGGTAAGTCTTGAATATGGGGGAAGTGAACTGGATATACACCTTCATGATAACCATGGAGGACACGTGGGTATGGATTATGCCACCGGGAATGTGGAAATCGGGATACCCGGCGCATCTTATTCTGGACCCAAAGCTGCGCATGAATGGATTAGTGTAGAAGGCATCGGGTTGACCGAGTATTCTGTGAAAGTGGTCTGTGTCTTCAGTGAGAGCAAGACTGATTTCTCGTTATCGTATTTGTTCACGCTGGCAGACCAAACTCCTATAGCCGATGCCGGTCCTGACCAAATTGTTTGCGTAGCTCCGCCGGCTACTGCCGCGGAGGTCATCCTTGGTGGCTCAGGCTCCTACGACCCTGACGGCGACCCTATGACGTACAACTGGACTTGGGACGGCAATACGGCCTATGGCGTGAACGCGACAGCACAGCTTCCCTTAGGGACTACCACCATCATCTTGGCGGTAAACGATGGCATCGTGGATTCGGTGCCGGATGCTGTGAACATTACGGTGAGCTCCATGCCCATAGCCATCGCTTCAAGCAACTCGCCGGTCTCTCGGGGAGCCACAATAAGGTTATACGGTAACCCGTATGGCATGACTGACTACAGCTGGAGCGGTCCCGGTGGCTGGACTAGTGAACTTCAGAATCCAACTCGTCCCAGTGCCACTACGACCATGGCTGGAACTTATTCCCTAGTAGTAACCAACGAGCACGGCTGCACTAGCGATCCTGCCACCACCAATGTGGAGGTAAGGGTTTCAGATTCGTCGGGTGGGGGAGGTGATGGAGGAGGAGGTGGTGGTTATACCGAGACTAAGTACCTTACGGTGGACTGGGAAGGGAAAATCACGGAGGAGCCCCTTTACAGCAATGACAAGTTAAAGCAAGACTTGCTTGGGTTATGCCCCGACGGCTGTCACAGCTTGTTGCTGGAGCAGGGAACTCACGCACCTACTGTTGATGGAAAGACACATTACCTGATAGTAATCAGGGAGCTCGAAGAAAGACCTCCTCTTCCCGATAATACTGAAGCGATTGTGGCTATTGAAGTCATACCTAACGGTGCTGTGTTCAATAAGGATATTTTCTTGACACTGGGTGTCCCTGAACTACCTGCGAATGCTCTAGACGTAACCATGGCTTACTATGATGACATTGACGGAGTCTGGGTACCGATGGAGAGTGAGACAGGCGGACCGAGTGGTGTAGCAGAACTGACTCTATCCGCGGCGATAAGCCACTTCTCCATATTCGGCGTGCTGGCTGAGCTTGAACCGACAACTCCTCCACAGCCTGCCAGTTTTGTAGCGAGTGGTTTAAACATTATACCCAGTGTGGAAAAAACTACTTTCGTGACCAAGACCGGTGAAAGCGTCACTATTACAGCCAATGTGGCCAATAACGGTGGACAGGGAGAGACCTATACTGTGGAACTGAAGCTAAATGGAGAAACATTAGATACCAAAACAGTAACACTGGGTGCCGGACAGAGCCAGCAGGTGAGTTTCACCCTGTCCGAAATAGATTACGGGCAGTATGAGGTTGAGGTTGCTGGGTTGAGCGGTGAGTTCACATCATCACGGACCATCACCTGGTGGCTTATCATTGTCATAATAGTCGCGATTGGCTTGATTACCTCGGGAGTGATCTGGGGGATAAAAAGAAGGAGAAGGGCAACAGCACAGGAAGGGAATAACCGAGTCTAAGACTCGGTTATTCCCTTCCCTCTAATTCCCTCAAACCTGAATCGAAAGGTCACATTAACTTGGATTGTTACCTAGTTGCACACTAAGATATATCGTTGCTCTTTAGCTCTATAGTTTAATGCTATCTATAGCTTTACTGCTTTAGCACTGTAAATACCAGGAAGGGCACGTATCTCCTGTAAGTGCTCTTCACCTAGTGGTTCATCGAGAGCTAAAATCATGAGGGCTTTTCCCCGGGGCTGGAGTCTGGATAAATGCATGGAGCTGATATTAATATCGGCTTTACCGGTTATGTTACCGATGGTGCCAACAAGCCCAGGTTGGTCAAGATGGTCGCAAAAAAGGAAATATCCCCCAGTGGGCACGATATCCATCCAGAAGTCATTAACCTGGACAATGTGAATCTCGCTATCTCTAACTGTGCCCGATATTGCAGTGGTTCCTACATTGGTATTGACCTCTAGGGTGAGCAAGTTGGAGTAATTCTGGCAGGTCGCCTCTTTTTCTTCGCTGATCTTCAAGCCACGCTGAGCGGCGATAAAACCAACGTTGACCAGGTTGATTTTTTCCTCGCTTGCTTGCTGCAATAGCCCGCTGATGAGCGCCGTCTTAATAGGGTTGCAATCGTAGTTACTTACTCCGCCGCTATACTTGATGTGTGTTGAGTTTATTTGTCCCTCCATTAGTTGACTGGCAAGGTTGCCGATAGTTGCAGCTACTCTCATAAATGGTACTAGTTCGGGAGCTATGTGTGGAGCGTTAACGGCATACTTGCTAAATCGTCCTTGAAGCACAGCCAGGACTTCTTCAGCGATGTCTTTGGCGATGCCAGTCTGCGCTTCAATTGTAGAAGCGCCCAGATGAGGGGTAACGATTATCTTGTCTTCTTTGAATAGAGGACTGTCTGTTACCGGCTCATTGGTAAAGACGTCAAAGGCGGCGCCAGCTATTTTCCCAGTCTTAATTGCTTTGACTATTGCTTCCTCGTCAATCAATCCGCCCCGGGCACAATTGATAATCCGAGCTGTGGGCTTTAATTTTGCTAACTCCTTATTTCCAATTAATTTCTCGGTAGTCGGAGTCAGCGGCACGTGAAGAGTGATAAAATCAGCCTCTCTGAGAAGCTGGTCCAGGGACACCAGGTCTACTTTGAGATTGCGGGCATAGTCTTTAGAGACAAAGGGGTCGTGGGCGACCACGGGCATCTCAAAGGCCTGGGCCCGTTTGGCTACTTCAGAGCCGACATTACCCAGACCGATGATGCCCAGTATCTTATTTCTGAGTTCGCTGCCAACCATTTCCTCTCTTTGCCATTTACCTGATTTAAGGCGGCTATTTGCTTGTGGCACATTACGTGCCAGGGCAAGCATGAGGGCGACGGTATGTTCTGCGACAGCCACAGTATTGCCTGTAGGGGCGTTAACTACCACAATGCCCTTCCTGGTAGCGGCATCGACATCGATATTATCTGTGCCCACTCCGGCTCGGCCAATCACCTTGAGTTTCGTCCCTGATTCAATGACCTCTGCCCCTACTTGAGTTTGGCTACGCACAATCAAAGCATCGTAATCGCCAATTATAGCCTTGAGCTGCCCAGGCTCTAGCTTGGTCTTGATATCGACTTGAGCGTAGCTACGCAGGGATTGTAGCCCTTCTTCAACAATTGGGTCAGCGACTAAAATTTTCATCTTTTGGTCAGCCCTTCTTCGCTCGGGGTAGAGCTTTGTTTAGTGCCTCCAATACCGACTTGATATCATCTTCGTATACCGAGCCGAGATGGCCAATGCGAAATATCTTGCCTGCTAGCTTCCTCTGGCCTCCGGCAATGATTACCTCATGTTCCTCCCGGAGTATCTGAATTAATTTAGGGACGTCAATCTTGTCAGTGGCGTTCACCGCCGTCACCGTGTTGGAGGCATAATCTTCTTCAGGGAAAAGGGAGAATCCCAACGATTTGACTCCATTTCTCGCTATTTGGGCTACCCGAGCATGTCTGGCGAATATATTGTCCAGTCCCTCGCTTAGCATTAAATCTAAAGTGGTATCAAGAGCATAGAAAATGGAAATGGCTGGTGTCCAGGGAGTTTGTCCTTTCTGGAGAAAATCTCTGGCTTTGGAAAAATCCCAATAATAGCGTGGCATTTTGGCTTGAGCATGAGCCTGCCAGGCTTTTTCACTTACACTAACCATGGCTAGTCCGGGAGGCACCATCCATCCTTTTTGGGAACCAGTGACAACTATATCACAATGCCAGTCATCGGTAGGCAAATTGATGCAGCCCAGGCTTGAGATAGCGTCAACCAAGAGAAGTTTATCGAATTTGTTGACCAAGGCGCTTATGTCACCGAGCCTGTTAGTCATCCCTGTGGATGTTTCATTGTGAGTTGCCAGGACTGCCTTAATATCGCCATCTTTGATACTGTCATGCTTCCTTAATACCTTTTCTACTGCATCAAGGTCAACTGCTTTCCCCCATTCAAAATGAAGGCGGATTACCTCAGCGCCATATCCTTCGGCGATATCGGCAAAGCGCTCACCGAAGGCTCCGTTCGAGATGGATAAGACCTTATCGCCCGGCGATAGTGTATTGACAATAGCTGCTTCCATGCCGCCAGTGCCTGAAGCGGTAAGCAGGAAAACGTCTCTTTTAGTCTGAAATATCTGTTTTAATTTCTCCGTTGTTGAATTGAGAATTTTGGCAAATTCTCCCCCCCGATGGTTTATCATTTGCCGCCCCATGGCTTGCAGGGCTTGTGGCGGGCAAGGTGTTGGTCCTGGAACACGCAGCTGCATTTTTATCAACTCCTTTTTATGAATTAGCAGTTTCCCAGTCCCTTTTCATGCTATCGACCATTCTCAAAAAACGCCGTTTGCCTACTTTGATAATAGTTCCATCCTTCAAACTCACTAGACTGGTGCTGACTTTCTCTCCATCAACCTCGATAGCACCTTGAGCTAGCAGGCGGTTTGCCTCTGATCGGCTCTTTGCTAAACCAGCCTCAACTAGTAAGCTTGTAATGTCTCTCTGAACCTCAATTTCGAGCTTACCGCTGGGGCGAAGGACACCACGTAATTCAACCGTACGTGTTTCTTTAGGTATCTCCCTTTTCTGGAATACCTGGGTAAAATGTTCTTGTGCCTCATCTGCTGCCCGTTTACCGTGGAACTGCATTACAATTTCATGAGCCAATCGTTTTTTAAGGTTCATGGGGTTAACCGAGCGGGTTTTCAGTTGCTCCTTGAACTCAGCGATTTCCTCTTCAGGAACGTCGGTCACTAGCTCAAAATAGTCCACAATAAGATGGTCGGGGATGGACATTACCTTGCCGTATATTTCCCGGGGAGGCTCAGCAACGCCTATTTGGTTATTTAAGCTCTTGCTCATCTTCTGATGACCATCAGTACCAATCAAGAGGGGAACAAGGAAAATTTGCTGGGGAGGCTGCCCCGTGCTTTGCTGTAGCTCTCTGCCCACAAGGCAATTAAATTTCTGGTCACTGCCACCGAATTCAACATCGGCCTGGATAGCTACTGAATCATAGCCCTGAAGCAAAGGATAAAGCATCTCAGTTAGAGATATGGGGTTGCCAGAACCATACCTTTTGTTAAAATCCTCTCTAGCTAGAAGTTGCGCTATGGTAAATTTGCTGGTAAGTTTAATTACTTCATCCAAAGTGAACTGGGAATACCATTCGCTTTGCCATCTTATCTCCGTTTTATCCTTATCTACTACCTTGAAGAATTGCTCCATGTAAGTTTGAGCATTGCTCTCTATTTCATTGGGGGAAAGCATAGGGCGAGTAGCTGACTGACCGCTGGGGTCGCCAATTCGGGCTGTCCAGTCGCCGACTATAAGAGTGACTTTATGTCCTAGCTTTTGGAATTGACGCAGCTTTCTTAGACCCACCACATGTCCCAGGTGGATGTCAGGAGCGCTGGGGTCGAAGCCTTGCTTCAGAGTCAGAATTCTCCCCGAGTTCAGCAGCCTTAGTAGCTCCGCCTCTGTTATAATTTCAGCCACTCCTCGTTCTAATATGGTGGCAAACCTTGTACCAGTCATTTTAAATCTTTAGCTAAAATTGCTTCTACTTCTCGAACATCTTTTTCGATTTGTACCTTTAGCTCTTCAGAAGAGGGGAAATGTCGCTCATCCCTTAATTTTTGCACAAATTCTACTCTTATCTCTTTGCCATATAAATCACCTTTATAGTTTAAGAGGTGAGTTTCCACCGTTTTTGCTCCTTCTCCAAAGGTGGGGCGGATGCCAATATTAGTTGCTGAAGGGAATTGCTTGCCATCTACCTGAGCGATAGTAGCATAGATACCATTGCCTGGTAATGCTTGTTGTGGCTGTATATCCAAGTTAGCGGTGGGAAATCCTAGAACGCGCCCACGTTTGTCGGATGTGATGACTTTGCCTCTCAGGTAGAAATAGTGCCCCATCAGCCGTTCTATCCTTCTCATATCGCCTTGACCTAATGCTTGGCGGATGAGAGTGCTGCTCACTACTTCGCCATTGATTGTATAGGGGGAGATAACTTCCACGCTGAACTTCATTTCACATCCCAGAGCGCGGAGCAAGTTGATATTGCCTTCCCGGCCCCTTCCTAAAGCGAAGTCGGGCCCCACCATGATGCCACGCATCCTGAGATGTTTCTGAACCAATGATATAAACTCTTGGGCACTTAGCTGGGCTACCTTGGGAGTGAAAGTGAGCACGGCGACTATGTTTATGCCTAATTCTCGAAAAGCCCTGACCCTGTCCTCCAGGTTGCTAAGCCAGGGTAGTTGATTATGTGGATGTAATACCGATTGGGGATGAGGGCTAAAGGTAACTACTCCGCTAAGCAACTTTTTCTCCGCTGCTCGCTGCTGCAATTTTTCCAGCAGGTAGCGATGTCCGGAGTGGACACCATCAAACACACCTATGGTAAGGACTGTTTCCCCTTGAGGAGTTATACTGGCCAGTTCTTGCTCGATTTCCATGGTCTCAGGGTTTGATCTTCGTGCTTGGAGTAGCTAGCTTTCTATTCCTAGCTTCGGCTAGGGGCAGTAATTGGGACATTAAGAGGCGAAAGTTATCAAAGGTGAGCGATTGAGGACCATCGGCAAGCGCTAGGTCAGGATTAGGATGGACTTCTATGAGAAGTCCGTCTGCCCCGGCAGCTACTGCTGCTAATGCCAGCGGGGGTACCAGATACCATTTACCTGTGGCATGACTGGGGTCCGCGATAATGGGTAAATGGCTGACTTTCTCGATAATTGGTATAGCACTAATATCCATAGTATTACGGGTATAGGATTCAAAGGTCCTGATACCCCGTTCGCAAAGAATAACCTGCTCATTTCCCTGAGCTAAGATATATTCAGCGGCCAATAACCATTCTTGTATGTTGGACGACAAACCACGTTTGAGCAACACGGGCTTCTTTGTTTTCCCCACCTCGTCGAGCAAAACAAAGTTCTGCATGTTTCTAGCTCCAATCTGGAGTATATCAGCGTACTTGGCTACTAAATCAACATGGTCTGGCGCCATAACTTCAGTGATTATGGGCATTTGAGTTTCCTTGCCTGCCTGTGCCAGTATTTTGAGCCCGCTTTCGCCCAGTCCACGAAATTGATAAGGCGAGGTGCGTGGTTTAAAGGCACCACCGCGCAGTACAGTGGCCCCGGCTGCTTTGACCGCTTGAGCAGTGGCAAAAAGTTGTTCCTCGCTTTCTATAGCGCAGGGTCCGGCCATAACGACTATTTCATTGCCACCGATAGTCACGCCATTTAGTTCGACTATGGTGTCTTGGGGATGGAACTCCCGACTGGCAAGTTTGTAAGGTTTGGTCACAGGTATGACCTGTTCAACGCCGGGGAGCAATTCCAAGGTGTCGCGAAGTTCAGGGAAAGCTTGCCCCAGTACGCCGATAACGGTATGTTCAATACCCTGTGATATGTGTGCCTTTAGACCAACGACTTCGATTCTGTTCGCGACCCGCTTGATTTCATCCTGGCTGCAGCCTGTTCTCATGACTACGATCATGTGTTGCCTCCAATTGATAGTGACGGTTTATTCTTTAACTTCTTCGCCTCTCCTAAGTAAACGTGTGTGATTTCCTCAGATCTCTTTTCAGTGTTTACAAGCATCAGAATTCTCAGGCAGCGAGGTATATCGTTGGGGACGTTCATTTCATGACCACAAAGCAAAGCCAAATTGGATGGCCATCCTAGCTCTCGTGTTGCTGAAGCGGGAAACTCAGCATTTAGGTCTGGCGTGGTGGTGAAAAAAATAGCCGCTATGTCCTTAATTTCAATTTTGTTAGCCTGTGCCATTTCCACAAGCAGCTTCCCAGTTGCAGCTAGGATGCTTTCTTTATTATTTGCTGAAACCGTGATAGCCCCTCTGATGCCCCGGCACTGCAATTTAACATCTCTCCTTTTCAGATTTAATTTAATAGCCTACCCTAATTCTCATCCCTCGTCCACCTTCAAATCAAAAACCGCCAGTCCTCGATTTTATCACCCTCCTCTGACACGGCAGTATTGAATAGGAAAGCATAAAACCTAAACTATACCTTGTAGTCCTTTGTATCGTAATACGATGTATTATCTATTATGAATGCAAAGAGATTTTTCGTCAATACCCTTGGGCCCCTATAATAGATTTTACGAAGAATTTTTGCAAGGAAGTCATGATGGTAAGAACCCTCGGGCCGAAAAAGCAGGCGAAAGGTAACGTAAAAGCATAGTATTCCTTCCGAAATTAGGGACAAACAAGAACGAGGGCACTGCGCACCATATCGAAGTGGATTACGACTGAAGATGTACCTATGTTGTAGTGAAGGATCACAAGTGACAAGAGTGCGACTGTTGCCGAGATCAATCAATAATGAGGCATAGACGCGGCCTCCTTAGCATCATCCGTGACACAGCATAATCGTACGCGAATCACCAGAGTAACCACAGAGACGGACCTGCAATTCGTATCGTCTGCTTCACATTATCGCATCCCAGCATTTGGTCAGATTATTGCGACGCGAATGATCTGACACGGAAACCTCGCCTTGACAGCGGTCTGGAATAGGATGGGGCACCTTACTTATCTCATGGCTCGCGAGCAACAAGTAGCTGTTGTGCTACGCCCAGCTCGATTGATATGCAGGGCCAGGTCTCAATGGTACCGTTGCTCGTTATTTGCTTGTCGTTAGCCGGCTCGGGTGGTAAGATGATACTAGGTATTTGTGCACTCATGGGCGATATGTGTGATTTCTAGATATGCAGAGAGAGAGATTTGAGGCTCTCGTCGCGAGGGCAATCGATAATTTGCCACCGGAGTTTCAGCGCAAACTGGAAAATGTTGATATTGTGGTAGAAAATTGGCCCACACCAGGGCAACTGAGACAGGCTAAACACAGTCATCCCACCCAATTGCTTGGTCTTTACCAGGGTGTGCCTCAAACTAGGCGAGGCCGGGGGTACGGATTGGTTTTGCCCGATAAGATAAGCATCTTTCAAAAGCCCATAGAGGCGCAATGCCGCTTTGGCGATGAAATTGAAGCAAAAATAGAGGAAATAGTGCGCCACGAAATAGCCCATCACTTCGGCCTCGACGAAAAGACTCTGCGCCAGATAGAGAATGAGAAACACGGGAGGAAGTAAGGAACAGGTATTTCGGCGGCTCAATATCATATTTGCCTTGATTCTCCCGAACCCGAGTAGGAGTTTTCTGTGCCATGTCAGCAGGAAAAAATATTACCAGCAGTTCGACTGAGGCTACAGCTATGCCGGACGGTCTTGAAAGTTCCGAGAATGTTTTTAGAAGAGTTTTTCGGAGATATTTTCCCCTGATGTTTATACTGTGGATTATTTTTGTGTTATATCCCAATCCTCTAAACTTCATCATTAGTGTCCAAAGGCTTTTTAACTTCGATGTTGACCCTGGCGCTGTTGGATTTATGCTGAATGACTTTCCTTCTGACCCTGTAGATATAGAGAAAGCAGTCCTGGCCAGAATATCCTATCGCCACGATTGGGAGCTTTATAGCATGCCGTGGTATTTTCCTACCATTGAGCAAGTGCTGGAGCGAGGAGAGGGGGATTGCAAAGCCCGAGCTCTGGTCTTAGCTTCTGTTTTGGAAGCGAAAAATATTCCCTATCAGGTTAATTCATCTCCCATACATGTGTGGGTGGACTATGAGGGTAAACAGGAGACCTCAATTGAGAATGATCAAGTAAAGTATTACCAACGAGACCCTGAAACGGGTGAAAGGCGGTTCCAGATTCCTGACATTGGTCTGAGCGAGGTAATGGATTCCTTCTGGCGGGCCTTTTGGGGTCCCATGCCCGACGGCAGAAAGGCTCTTCTAATTTCGGGCTTATTCGCTTTAGTAGCAGCCAGAGTGATTTTGCGCAAGAAGAGAACTGCCCAGTAAGCAGGGAGTTAAGATGCCCCTAGGGAATAAAATACAGAGAACAGCAGAAGCCCAGTTGGTTGCACAATCACTCAAATTGTTTAACGCATTGCATTTTAGCGGTGAGGATACCGGGCCCAGGTTTGGGTATCGTCTTCATCGGCGGCGGGTTCCGTAAAGTAGCTCAGAGGTTTTCCCAAGGCGCTGGCGATTCGTTCCAGATTGGCGAGATAAAGTCGTCTCTTACCTAGCTCGTAGTTGGATAAGGCTGCCTGCGTGCAGCCTAACCTGGCTGCCAGTTCCTGCTGGGTGATGCCCAGTTCCTCTCTGGCCTGCTGAATCCTCATGCCGATGCTGGGAGAGACCACACCTGGATTTTATCACATTTTGTAATATACGGTAAAGAAATTTTTGAAATGTATAACAAATTGTTATAAATCCTATTGACAAGCACACTATGCTTTGTTATGCTGTTAATAACAAAATGTTATTAAAGGAGGAAACGAGATGAAAGTCAGCGAAGATGTCTGGAAATTCTATCAGCAGCACCTGGGTTACAGTGATGAGGAAATGCAGAGGTTCAGAGGAAATCCGAGAAACGAGGACGTTATTTCCAAGGCGCCGGCGTTGCTAAACAAGACGATTGTGTTAGAAGTTGTAGACTCACATGGCTGCAATAGTCAGCATAAGGTTGGTGATAAGTTCTATTTTGATGGCGCCGGCAATATTTTGACCAAGCTCTGTCCCAAAAGAATCTGCTTTGGTGCCCTGCATTCCATGCCGACATTGATTTATGCGGCACAAGAGCTATTCTATGCCGGTGTGGACCCTAATGAGATGCGGTTTGACCGGATAGGTTGTGTTGATGTCGGCGTCAACTGTGGCGGCTGGGGGCATATCGTCATGGAATTGCGGGTGGAGGAACGCAAGAGAGAATAAGTTGTAGATGTTTGGCTAGTGCAAAGAGGAGAAACGCCGAACATGAAGACACTTAAGAAAAAGGAGTTGAAGGAAATCTTAATTAAGAACTGGATGACCCATGACGCCATGTGGTTCTATCACTGCTTGCAGGAATGTGGCATTGAGAGGACGAACAAAATCAATAAAGCTGCCATCAGGTCTATGGCAGCGATAGAAATAAAGCGGATTCAAAAAGCCGCGGGTATAGATAAGGTGGAAACATTTGAAGACCTGAAGATAATTACAAACACAGCATTTAACGTACTTACAAGCGATTTTATGGATTTCACCTACAGTTTTCCTTCAAGAAATGCCCTACATGGCGAATGGAAAAATTGCTTCGCCTACAACGGGGTGAAGCAGCTTGGTGTCCTTGACAGATACCAATGCGGCATCATGGAGCGAGTTTGTGGGTGGTTCGATGGACTCGGAATAAAATACAGCGTTTCTCCCCCCATGGCAGGTTGCATGATGCACACCGATGGGAAATGCTTCAGAGATTTCATGTTTAATTTCGATAAATAGTGACTTAGGTTCAATTATTTGGAAAGGTGGCTGAAATATGAGTTCACCGAAAATTAAGCTGGCACCAAAGCAAAAAGAAAAACTGCTGCGCAATATATGGCTGCTGCACGATGGCAGGTGGTTTCTAAAATCAGTGGAGCAATTTGGCTTCGATACTGCCACCAAACTGAATCTTGCCGTAGTCAAGTCCATAGCCAGAACGGAAATAAAACAACTGCTAACCGAGACCGGCTTTGGTGACGTCAGGAATATAAAGGACCTACAAGCATTGATGGAGATTGCCTCTCTTCTCTATTTCCCCGAAGAACACAAGTATGAGTTTAAGGTGGTGAACAATAACACATTCGTGGGGCATGTATTGGAATGTTATGTCCATAAGATGGTGAGTAAGGCGGGAACTACAGCTATTCACCAGTGTGCAGCAAAGCTGAGATTCGATTCCTGGTGCCAGGCTATGGGACTTGATGGAGAGGTGATAAACGAGAAAGGCACCAGTAACTGCAATGGGACCTGTGAAATTATTTTTAAAATCAAGTGGTGACAGCAAAGTAGAGACGTGAAAAAGGAGGTTAAGAATATGTCAGACTCAATGACAATTACACAGGATGACGGGATAGCCAAACTAATTCTAAACCGTCCGGCAGTGTTCAATGCTTTCGATCATGATATGATCGAGCATTTTGCACGCCACGTTGTTATGCTTGCCGTCGATGACAATGTACGAGGCGTGGTGATCTCGGGTGAGGGCAAAGGATTTTGTGCCGGCGGTGACATTAAATGGGTATCCGAGTTCCCGCTTGGTCCTTCTGTTGCCTTTCACAAGTTGGCGGCGAGTTTTCATCAGGCAATACTAGAGATTCGCCGGATGCCTAAACCGGTTATAGCAGCCATTAACGGGATTGCGGCTGGTGGTGGATTCTCGCTGGCGCTAGCTTGTGATTTTCGCATCATGGCTCGGTCTGCTACTCTGAGGCAAGCTTATACATCAAACGGGCTTTGCATCGATGGTGGAGGCACCTTCACGCTTCCGAGGATTGTGGGCTTGGCACGCGCTTTGGAAATAGCTGGATTTGATGCTCCCATTTCCTCTGAGAAGGCATTGACCTGGGGACTGGTGACCAGAGTTGTAGATGATGGGCATGCTCTGGAGGAAGCAGTGAATATGGCTCACGAATTGAGCAATAGCTCGCTCAATTCCTTCGGGTGGTCGAAGCAACTGCTTACGGATTCATTCAATACTGCCTTCGAAGCACAAATTGAGCGAGAGCGATTGGGACTTTGCAGTTGTGCGGAGCACCCAGATGGAAAAGAAGGGATACAGGCTTTCGTAGACAGGCGTAAGCCTACCTTCCGGAGCTAAGTCGTGATTTAAAAACCTAATATTGACGTTTTGTATTATGCTCTTTGTTTCTAAGGTGAAGTGGTGATGGAAGATTAGAGGCTTAAGAATGTTCGGATGCGGGCTGAAGTGCTCCGCGTTGATGGCATACGGGCATAACACGGGAGGAATGATATGGATTTTGGATTCACACCGGAAGAAGAAAAACTAAGACAGGAGGTTCGCGATTTACTCAAAAAGGAAGTTACACCGGAACTCATTGCCGAAGTAGCTGAGTACAGCGGTGGAGCTGGTCCGGTATTCGGCCGCAAGCTTATAGTGAAGATGACTGATGGTCTTTGGTAGGCTCTCTTGGCAACATCTCAGGCAGGCACTAGTCGCACTGAATTGGAGGTGGCAAGCACATAACTATGTTCTGTAAAATACCATCAGCGGTATCAGGTTCGATGGTTGATCATAGATATTTATTGTTCAACTTAAAATAGGAGGTTCATTGTACATGACTGAAGGAATTGAACTAACCGCATATTGTGGATTATATTGTGGTGACTGCATTCGCTATCGTAGCAGAGCCTCAGATCTGGCAAGAGAATTATTAAGCGAATTTCGCAACATGGAATTCGGTAAATATGCCACTATTAAAAGCAGTTCGGCGATGCAATTCGACACTGTCAAGCAATTTGAGCACTATGAGGAGTGTTGTGAAGTTCTAGAATCGATAGTCGCTCTACAATGTAACAGTCCTTGTCGAGTAGGTGGAGGGTGCGCCACTTTCTCCTGTGGGATTCTAGAATGCTGCCTGAAGAAAGGCTTTGACGGTTGCTGGCAATGCGCTGAATTTGAAAGCTGCCGGAGATTTGAGGCTTTGAGAGCAATTCACGGTGATTCTCCCCGACAGAACTTAAGGACGATCAAAAAGTTTGGACTAGATAAATGGGTAGAACACAGGCACAAGTCCTATGTATGGCAATAGTGTCTTTTCTCCACCATCGGCCTAGCTCTGCACAAAAGGGCGGTTCGTTCGATAATCCCTCATAGCTTTCATGTTTTCCTCTGCGGGATGAAATCGTGCTACAATGCAATTCGCAGGGACTCAGGGCTGTGTGATAATATAATATACTAAGCTACGAAATGATTATCTCTGTTATCGGGGATTCCTCCTGCTCCCCAGAGGAAGCTAAGCTGGCTCAGAGCGTGGGTGAATTGTTAGCCCAGCGGGGTGCCATTGTAGTATGCGGTGGCTTGGGTGGTGTGATGGAAGCTGTTTGTCGCGGAGCTAAGTCAAAAGGTGGCTCGACTATCGGCATTTTACCTGGACAAGATTCAAGCATGGCAAACCCCTGGGTAGATATTCCCGTGGTGACTGGCATAGGTGAGGCCAGAAATGTAGTGGTGGTAAAGTCGGCTCAGGCAGTGATTGCCATTGGCGGAAGTTATGGAACGCTAAGCGAAATTGCTTATGCTCTGAAGAGTGGAATCCCCGTCATTGGTTTGAATACCTGGTCGCTGTCACGAAATGGGCGAGAGGATGATTCAATAATCAAAGTTCAGAGTGCTACTGAGGCGGTGGATAAAGCAATTTCCTTGACCAAGAGAGACAAAGATTACAAGATTGCCTTGGGGAGCTCGTCTTGAGTATAAGCAAGGACCAAGCTCTGCAACCCCAGAGATTGCCACGCACCTTTCAGGTGCTCGCAATGACGGGAAGGGAAGGGAAATGGCAAGTATCGAAAGTGTAAAAGCCAGAGAGATTCTCGATTCTCGGGGCAATCCTACCATAGAAGTGGAGGTGGTATTGGTTGATGGCACCGCAGGTGTCGCCTCCGTCCCCTCAGGAGCAAGCACCGGGAAATATGAGGCTGTGGAGCTTCGGGATGGTGATAAAAGTAGATATGGGGGGCTCGGTGTTCTAAAAGCCATAGAACACGTCAATAGTGAGATTGCCTCAGCAATAGCAGGCATGTCCGCTTTAGAGCAGGCAGCTATTGACCAGCGACTAATTGAACTTGATGGCACTGCTAATAAAGCTCGGCTCGGGGCTAATGCCTTACTGGGGACGTCTCTTGCCGTAGCTAAGGCCGGAGCTAGCTTCCAGGGTATTCCTTTATACCGTTATTTAGGAGGGACAAGAGCTAACCTATTGCCTGTCCCCATGTTAAATATTTTAAATGGGGGTAAGCATGCCCCAGGTTCTACCGATTTTCAGGAATTTATGATAATGCCAGTAGGCGCTGCCAATTTCAACAAAGCCATGCAAATGAGCAGCGAGGTATACCACTCCCTGCGCAAAGTGCTGGAAGATAAGAGATTAAGCACCAATGTGGGAGATGAAGGTGGCTTTGCTCCCCGGCTCCCTTCTAATAAAGATGCGCTGGAGCTGATACTAGCAGCCATCGACATGGCTGGCTATAAAGCTGGCCAGGACTTATTTATCGCCCTGGACCCAGCCGCCAGCACTTTCTACCAGGGAGGGAAGCATCACAGTGTTCATGGAAAATATGTCCTCTCCCAAGAAGGCGTTACCCTCAGTTCCACAGAAATGATTGACTATTATGTCAAGTTAGCCTCGGATTACCCTGTCGTCAGCATTGAGGATGGGCTGGCTGAGGATGACTGGGCAAGCTGGTCATTGCTCACTGCTCAACTAGGAAAGCAGACTCAAATTGTGGGTGATGACCTTTATGCTACCAACATGGAGCGTCTGGAAAAAGGCATTGCCCAAAAGGCCTCCAACTCAATCCTTATCAAGCCAAATCAGATAGGCACGCTCAGTGAAACCCTGGCTGTTATCAAAAGAGCACAGCAGGCCGGGTGGACAACCATTATCAGCCATAGGTCTGGTGAGACCGAAGATACTACTATTGCCGACCTGGCGGTAGCTAGCAATGCCGGACTCATTAAAGCTGGTGCCCCTTGTCGCAGCGAGAGACTGGCTAAGTACAATCGCCTCCTCAGGATAGAGGAGGAATTAAGAGGGACTGCACAATACCCTGGCAAAAAGGCGTTGTATAATTTAGAGGGGATGAAACAATGCAGGTATTAAACGGTGTTCATCAAATAAAAAGTCCTTGTCCTGGGGATGCATCATGGTATACCAATGTTTATGTAATTGAAGGCAGTAATGGTCATATACTGGTTGACAGTGGCTGGGACAGCCAGGAATCCCTCTGGGCTCTCCAGGAAGGGATAAAAGCGGCAAATCTCAAGCTTCGAGACATCACAAAAGTAGTTATCACCCATATCCACCCCGACCATTATGGGTTGTCAAGCAAGATAAAACAAATTTGCGGGGCCCAAGTAGCTATTCACAGAATTGATGCGGGTTTTATCTCTCCTAGATATAAAGATTTCGCTAACCTGATTAAAAAGACTGAAGAGTTGCTTCGGCAGAATGGCGTTCCTGAGAATGAATTGCCTCAGTTAAAAGAGGCTTCGTTATGGATGAATAAATATGTCACTCCGGATGCGCCTGAAGTTATGCTAGAGGATGGCGACATAATTTCCAACGACTCTTTTGAATTGGAGGTGTTATTGACGCCGGGGCACTCGCCGGGACATATCTGCCTTTATGAACGAGATAAGAGGTTTATTCTCACCGGTGACCATGTCTTGTATGACACCACTCCCCACGTTGGCTTCAATCCCCAATCTGGCGATAACCCCCTGGGCGACTATATTTCTTCCCTTAAAAAACTAGAGCGCCTTAAGGTTCATTTTATTCTCCCGGGACATGGGCCGATGTTCAATGCTTTAGGACTGAGAATAGAAAAAATACTCCAGCATCACGAGGAAAGGAAGAGAGCCATCATGAGGTCTCTAAACAGCGGTTTGAAGACAGCCTACGCAATAGCTCAACAAATTCCCTGGATGGTTGACGAGGGAGGCACTGCCTTTCAAGATTTGGCAGTCTGGGACAGGCGAATGGCTGTTACCGAGACCATTGCTCATCTTAAGCTCTTGATGGAGGAAGACAGGGTGGGCAATGTTGATATGGATGGCGCTTCTTTATATTTAGCTAAAGACTAGACGAGAAAGGAGAAGACAAAAATGGCAACAAAAGTAGGAATCAATGGCTTCGGACGTATTGGCAGGCTAGCTCTGAAGGCAATTATCCAGCGGTGTGGCGATAAGGTAGAGGCGGTGGCGGTGAATGACCTTACCGATGCTAAAACCAATGCCCATCTTTTTAAGTATGATAGTAATTATGGCATCTATCCCGGTAAGGTGGAAGCTAAAGACGATTACATCGTAGTTGATGGCAGGGAGATAAAGGTCTTAGCCGAGCGCGACCCTGGGAAAATTCCCTGGCGAGACTACGGAGTGGATATTGTGATTGAATCTACAGGGCTTTTCACCCACGCGAGCAAGGCTGCTGCTCATCTTCAAGGCGGTGCTAAGAAAGTAATTATTTCAGCACCGGCTCAAGAAGAGGATATATCTATTGTCCTTGGTGTCAATGAAGGGCAATATGACCCGGCTAAGCACCGCATTATATCCAACGGCTCCTGCACCACTAATTGCATTGCCCCTGTAGTTAAAATCCTTCACCAAAACTTTGGCATTGTTCACGGATTAATGACTACCGTCCACGCTTATACTAACGATCAAAAGATACTGGATGTGTTTCACCGCGACCTGCGCCGAGCAAGAGCCGCTGCCACCAATATCATTCCGACTACTACTGGTGCAGCTCGTGTTGTGGGCGTAGTCATTCCAGAACTTCAAGGGAAGTTACATGGTATTGCCCTGAGGGTGCCTACTTCAGTGGTATCCATCGTGGACTTCGTCGCTGATTTGAAGAGAAAGGTAAGCGCTGAAGAAGTTAACGATGCCTTTCGGAAGGCTGCTGACGGAGAGCTTAAGGGAATTCTGGAATATTGTGACCAGCCACTGGTGAGCTCGGATTTTAAGGGCAATCCCGCCAGTGCTATCTTCGATGCCCTGAGCACTATGGTCATTGATGGCAACATGATAAAGGTGCTAGCCTGGTATGACAACGAATGGGGCTATAGCTGTCGTCTTGCTGACCTCGTCGCTTATATCATCAGAAAGGGATTATAACTCCCATCTAAGCTCTCTCCCGAAGGGAGAGAAATAAGGAGGGAACAAACAATGCACGTCAGTGTGTGCCAAATTGAGCTTCGCCTCCCTGAGAACCATTCCCTTAAAGGTAAGAGACAGGTAATTAAGTCCATCATTACACGGCTACAAAATAAGTTCAATGTCTCCGTAGCTGAGGTGGATAACCAGGATTTATGGCAACTAGCTACTCTAGGCATAGCTTGCGTTAGCAACCACAGAAGACATGCCGATGAAACTCTGGCGAATGTCGTAAAGTTCGTTGTCCAGAACTACCCCGACGTAGAGTTATTGAGCTCGGAAATAGAAATCTTTCCCTGATGGATGCCGCTGCTTTTCTCCACCACCTTGTCAGCCTAACTGATTATAGCCAGCAGATTGTCCACATTGAACGCATTCCTCATCAAGGCGCTATTTTTGGCAAACTGGATAACCCCCTCCTCCCTAACCTTCAAGCATGTCTGGAATCTCTGGGCATATCAGCTCTTTATAGCCACCAGGCAAAAGCCTTGAATGCCATCCTGGCCGGGAAAAATGTGATGATAGCCACGCCCAGTGCCAGCGGCAAGACCCTGTGCTATCACCTAGCCACGCTCGATGCACTTTTGCATGACAAGGACAGCCGTGCTCTTTATATCTTCCCCACGAAAGCCCTGGCTCAGGACCAGCTACGCAGCCTGAAACAAATCGCTCACCCCCTGTCATTGCGAGCCAGAGGCGAAGCAATCCCCCCAGAAGCTATGGCTACTTTCGATGGCGATACACCGCAGAATGACAGAGCCAACATAAGAAAACAGGCAAAGATAGTGCTCACCAACCCCGACATGCTCCATTTGGGCATTTTGCCCAACCACCAATCGTGGTCTAGATTGTTTCGCAATCTCAAATATGTTGTAATAGATGAAACTCATATTTATCGAGGTGTTTTCGGCTCCCACGTAGCCAATGTCGTGCGGAGGTTGCGGCGGCTTTGCACTTTTTATGGCGCTAAACCTCAGTTTATTTGCTGCTCAGCCACTATCGCCAATCCCCAGGAGCATGCTCAAAATATCGTCGGCTTGCCTTTCGAGGCCATTGTTGAAGATGGCTCACCACATGGTGAGAAATACTTCACCTTTTGGAATCCACCTGTCATTGATGAGGCCAAGACCAGCCGACGCAGTTCCAACAGTGAGGCGGCTTTTCTTCTTGGGGAGCTTGTTCAGAAAGGCATCCGTGGTCTGGTGTTTGCCAGCACTCGTAAGCTTACCGAACTCATTTATATTTATACCCAGGAACAATTATCTCCCTCCCTGAGGGACAAAATCAGCCCTTACCGGGCGGGGTACCTTCCCGAAGACAGACGCCGAATTGAGCATCAATTCTTCGACGGCGAGCTTCTCGGTTTGGTCGCCACGACAGCCCTGGAGCTGGGAATAAATATCGGCGATTTGGACGCAACTGTGCTCACCGGCTATCCCGGAAGCATAGCCAGTGCCTGGCAGCAGGCAGGGCGTAGCGGACGAAGCACTTATAGCTCCTTGAGCTTTCTTATCGCCCAGGAAAATCCGCTTGACCAATACCTGATGCGTAATCCAGATTTCTTTTTCAGCAAGAACTTTGACAATGCCATAATCAATCCTGACAATCCTTATATCCTGAAGCCTCACCTCCTCTGCGCTGCCTGGGAGAAACCTGTGGAAGATAAGGATAAGGAATTCTTCGGGCCCGACACTGGCACTATGCTAACTGAGCTGGAACAAGAAGGGAGGTTAAGAAAACGCTATGAGAGATGGCACCCCGCTCCTTCTATCTCCTATCCCGCTCAGGATATAAATATAAGGGCAACATCAGGGCAAAATTATGCTGTTATGGATGGCCGGGAGGGTTGCTTGTTAGAGACAGTAGAAGCCAGCGTCGCCTTTTTTCAAGTACACCCCGGCGCTATCTATCTCCACCAGGGTGAATCATATCTTGTAAAGGATCTTGATTTAGCCCGGCACATTGCCTGGGCAGAACCACGGTCTGTAGATTACTATACCCAGACCATGGAAATACACGACATCCGGGTCACGAGGCTGCTCGAGAAAAAAGATTGCCACGGTGTGAAGGTTTACTTTGGAGATGTTGATGTTACTATCACGGTAGTGGGCTTTAAGAGGAAAAAACAATTCACCGAAGAGGTCATTGAAGAGGAGCCTCTTGATTTGCCAGCACAAAACTTTCCCACCAAGGCCCTGTGGTTTGATTTGCCTCAGAAGGCGATTGACAAAATAACCGACGCTGGGCTTGACTTCCACGGCGGTTTACATGCCTGTGAACACGCTGCCATTGGCATACTTCCCTTATTTGCCCTTTGCGACCGAAATGACATTGGCGGTGTTTCCACTCCTTTTCATCCCGACACCGGCAAGGCGCAGATTTTTATTTACGATGCCCATCCCGGAGGCATTGGCATCGCCGAGAAGGGATTCGAGATGATAACCGAGCTCTGGCAGGCCACTTTGAAATCCGTGGAAGAATGTCCCTGCACTGACGGCTGCCCTTCCTGCGTGCAATCGCCCAAGTGCGGCAACAATAACCAGCCCCTGGATAAAGAAGCGGCGATAGTATTGCTTGAAGAACTGGTTGGTGAACTGGTATGATAAATAAAGGAAGGCAATTATCGGACAATAAAACCTGGCCTGATTTGGTGGATATTTTATAAGTAGGCGGCGGTCGTTTGATATTCTTACATTCCAGATATTCAAAGGCTTTTCATTTCAAAGGTAAGGCGGAGTGAGCAAATTTAGTAACGACTTGGGGATTACTAGCTTAGACACTTTTAGTCAGCACAGGAGGTTGTAACCATGGGATTAGAAGAAGTTAAGAATATAGCGGCGAAATGTGTCCATTTCGGCATGTGTAAGATAGATTTCTTAGGGACAGGCGTTTGCCCTTCTGGGATCAAACATAAGTACGCGAGTTACTACCCCCAGGGAGGGATGGAGATCGTTAATGCCCTAGCTAACAAGGTGATACCTGTCACTGAAAGGCTTATTGACATAGCAAGGTCCTGTACCTTGTGTGGAATATGTGATAAGCAGTGTTACTTCGTGACTGAACTTCGACCTATGAAAGTCATGGAGGCACTCAAAGAATATGTTGAAGCCGCTGTGCAGAGAAATGAGCCAATTGAAAGTCCGGTAGAAGACCAGGTATTATGCGATTTAAAAGGAATTGTCGGCGGCGAATGGGCGACCAACGATCCCGCAATCTTAGTCACTTACTCTAGAGATATAAGCCCATCTCACCCACGACGTATGCCCAGATATGTTGTCATGCCTGAATCTACCCGGGAGGTTGCCGAGATTATTAAAGCAGCCAACAGGCATAAAGTGCCATTTGTGCCCAGAGGCACCGGCCAGAACAGCCATGGATTTTCCCTTGGAGAAGGAATCATTATTGACCTGAGCAGAATGAAAACGCTTGAAGTGGATCCCGAGCATTGGACTGCCACCGTTGGAGCGGGAGTGACCTCGTTTGAGATGCAAAAGGAAGCGTACAAGCACAAAATGAGGGCCAGCGTAGCAGAACCGGCAGCATGTGTTTGCGCTAATATAGTAGCATCGGGTATTTATGGGACTCTTTGCCATGCATACGGATATGCGGGCGATAATTACGTTGATGCAGAAATTGTTGCTTTTGATGGGAAAATATTCAGGACAAACGACACGGATGCGCCGAATATATTCAGCTATTCTTTGCCTCCCCCGGGTAGTGTAGCTCCTCTCCCTGGCATATGTACTCAGATTACCGTAAAACTTTACCCGATTGTAGAAGATGAAGAGGGAATTTTGGTACCCTTCTCAGACCTTAATGAGGCCTTAGAGATGATGCGGGAGATAGCTAGAAGGAGGATAGGCTTAGTCAATTCGATTCTGGGATTAGAATATTTTGCACCGTTCGTTTCCCCAACTTTCCAGTCATCAGAGGAACTCAGACGTGTCTTCACAGAAGAAATGGAAGTGAAATACCTGCTAATGGTGGTAGGGGATAAATACACGGTAAGGATAATAAAAGAAATGGCAGACGTTACCGTTGACCAAGAGATGGTCAGGACAATTATGCTGGGTTTACCAAAATTTTATGGCGATGAAGGTATGGAACTACTATGCCAATTTTCAGGGGCTGAAAAGCCCTACAAACTCCTGTTTAAGGAAGAAACAAGGCCTTTAGTAGAAATGAGCTTATCCCCGTCACCTGAGAATATAGCCGCAGTGGTTGACGAAGACTTGCAGGATTTCTTCAGGAAGTTATATTCAAGGCCGGAAATGACAGACCTGGTCTGGCTAAATATGTACAGGATTCTCTCAAGCAGAATAGGCAGAAACTACGCATATGCTCCAAGCCTTGTTTTCGTTTCCCTAGATAACCTGGATAAAGTGGTTGAAATTTGTGATATGCTGAAATCAATCGGTGACAAATATAACTTGAGGAACGGTTTAGGAGTTGTAAATCCACTGGACTTTGGCAAGCGAGCCCAGTTGGAATATGTCTACTACTTTGACCAGACAAATAATCAGGAAAGAGAAAGCGTAGTTAATGCCCTGCTAGAATCGATGAGCAAGGTAAACGAATTCACGCAGGAAATGAAGGCCCCCGCGCTTGCCCTATTTCAAGGGCTATGCAGAAGCGAGAATTTGCTATATACGTAGGCATACCCTATTAGATGGAAAATTGTGCATCTTTGGTGACGAGGTTAGAGGGGCATAAGTCCTTATTAAAGAAAAAACCTTGCTTATCACCAGATTTTGCTAAGAGCTAGCGGTATTCAGTATATTCCGGAGTGTCAGAATCTCCGTGGCGAATAAAGAATCGGACCTGAGGGACCTTGCTAATGAGGAGACTAAATGAGAAGGTCTGTAGATTATATCGTTGAAAAGAGAAAGACCGCCGAAAGCTTGATATTTCTAACCGGGGGCACCGGTTTTATAGGAAGTCATATTGCAGTAGAGCTATTGAAGAGAGGCTACCTCGTTGTCCTACTATGTCGGCCGAAGAACAATCTAGGTGCGTACGAAAGGATTCAAAAAGTGCTGGAGTGGCATGGACTTCCTTACAACAAAAACTTCAAGGTAGTGAGTGGACAGGTAGATGAACCCCGGTTAGGCTTAGATGATGAGGTGTACACGTATCTATTGGAAAACGTTGACGAAATATGGCATTGTGCCGCCGATACGTCATTTCCGGAAAAGAAAAGAACGCAAGCGGAAAAGGTAAATGTTCAGGGCACGCTCAACGTGTTAAGGCTAGCAGCGGAGAGCAAATGTTATTTCTTTCATCATATGAGCAGTGCATATGTCGCAGGGAAAGTTCGTGGAAGGTGTCTGGAGAAATATGTACCTCAGCGGCAATCCTACAATGTTTACGAAGAAACTAAACATATAGCTGAAGGCCACGTGCTCGAAACTTGTGGTAGAGAGAAGATAAGAGTGAATATATACCGTCCTTCGATAATCTACGGAGATTCAAGAACAGGAAAGAGCCTGAGCTTCAAGGCCTTCTACGTTCCTTTCAGGGCGGGACATTATTTAAAGAAGCTATTTGAAAGGGATATCGAAGAAAATGAGGGGTTGCAGGCTGAGAAGATGGGTGTTAGAAAGACTGAGGATGGCAAAACTTATATGCCTATCCGAATCGGAAAAATAGATGGCAGTTCATTTGATTTGGTTCCTATCGATTTTGCGATTGACGGGTGTATAGCAATTATGGAGAATTGCTTGGACGGCGGTATTTTTCATTTGGTAAGTAGAAAGCCAAGCACACTCGACGAGCTCATTCTATTTGGGGAAAAATTCTTTAATGCTGCGGGTTATAAATCTGTGCTAGCTGAGGATTTTGTCAATCAGCCAAAGAATGCTCTAGAAAATTTGTTTGATTCGTTCATTAATGTATATGAGCCAAATTTTCACGATGCCAGGATATTTGATGACACAAAGGCGGGGGAGATTTTAGACAGAAATAATATTGCATGTCCTTGTCTTGACTATGAGATCTTTAGCAAATGTATCAAATACGCCATAGAAGTGGACTGGGGGAGAGCGTTACCGTAGGGTACAGGGTATAGACTTCACGCCCCAAAATAGTTGTATCGCCTGTAAACGATCTTCGTAAAGTAATCAAGCTCTTATACCTTCGCTGGTAATCCATGTATTTCATAGCAACACTTGGGATACATCGTCCTAGGCTGTTTAAGCTGCTTTTTTTCAAGACGGATAAGCGATTATTCTCAGGGCTAATTGTAATAATGTTGCATTTAGCCCTTGGTTCCATTATAATATTGCTGTGGTTCGAGACTCAATTCGAATTTTGCAAGCTCAGGGGCACAAGGCGACCAAGCCGCGGAAGCTGGTGCTCGAGGTGCTCGGAGAAATTGAAAACCCACTTTCCCCTTACGACATACAGGGGATTTTGCACGCCAGAGGCAAATATCTAAACCACGTTACCATCTATCGCATACTTGATTTGCTTTGCAGCCTCAATCTAGCTCACAAAGTGCTATCCAGCGGTGGATTTGTGAAGTGTAGCCTAGATGCTACAGAAGGCTGCCACCGCTTCATGGTCTGCCAGCACTGCGGAGCCATTCGAGAATTTGCTGACAAAGAATTATGCCAAGAGGAAAACGACTTCGCCCAGAATTTTGGCTTTCATACCGAACATCATCTTTCCGAATTTTCTGGACTCTGCTCCCGGTGTTATAAAAAATAGCCCCCTTAGCAAAATAAGAAATGCTCAGGCGAATAACAAAAGAACTCAAAGAGCATATCCCTTTTACAGTTCTTGGCGCTCTTACAGGAATTATCATCATGGTTATAGTAGTTTTAGGCAACGTTCCTCACCATATTTCTGACACTATTTTTTACACCTTACACCCAGTCCATGTGTTATTGAGCGCACTTGTAACCACTGCTATGTACATGAGATACAAGAAAGGCAAGGTCTGGGCGGTGATTTTGATTGGCTGGACAGGATCGATCGGTGTAGCCACGATAAGCGATGCCATGATTCCTTATCTTGGAGGAAACTTGCTCCATGCCCAAATGGAGTTTCATGTGCCCTTTATCGAGGAATGGTGGATAAATCTCTTTGCGCTGGCTGGCATTGCCATCAGCTATTGGAAACAAACAACCAGAATCCCACACTTTGGACACGTATTGTTAAGTACCTGGGCATCCTTATTCTACATCATGGCATTTGGAATAGCTGATAATTGGATTCCTTTGCTTCCTTTTATGTTCCTGATTTTATTTCTGGCAGTCTGGATTCCTTGCTGCATGAGCGACATCGTATATCCCCTTTTATTCCTGGGGAAGGAGCCGGAGCTACCTTTGCCAGAAAGACGAAAAACCGCCAGCTAGAAAACCGTCTGCACCTGTGCTATTATATACGGGTATCCTTGATGATGGAGGCGGCTTGCTTGATTTGTTAAAAAAGACTGAACCAGGAGTAAAAAGAGGCAAGGAAACCTGGTTTGGCAAGATAGCTAATATTTTTAACCGGGACGCCTTCGGGGATGAGGTCTGGGAGGAATTAGAAGGGTTGCTTGTCTCGGCTGATGTTGGTGTAGAGACTACGAGCAAACTCCTGAGCAAAGTCAAACAGCAGGTGAAAACAGACAGGCTTTCAGAGGTATCTCAGATACGGGAAGCTTTGAAAGAGGAGATGGTAAACTTATTAAGCATCCCCCAGAGAGCAAATCCGATTCCTGAGCAAAGTGGAGAATCCCCTTGTATCATTCTTGTGGTCGGCGTGAATGGCTCGGGCAAGACGACGAGCATTGCCAAGCTGGCTTATGGTTTCACTTCGCAGGGAAAGCGAGTTATCCTGGCGGCAGCAGATACCTTCCGGGCAGCAGCTATTGAGCAGCTTAAACACTGGGGAGGAAAAGTAGGTGCCGAGGTCATCGCCCACCAACCAGGTGGCGACCCCGGAGCGGTTGCCTATGATGCCGTTCAGGCCGGCTATAGCCGCCATGCTCAAGCGGTGATTATCGATACTGCTGGTCGCCTTCATACCAAGTTTAATCTCATGGAAGAACTCAAGAAGATAAAGAGAGTGGTAGCTAAGCACGATGCTTCAGCCCCTCATCAAGTTTTGCTGGTAATGGACGCTACCACAGGGCAAAATGGCTTGGCTCAGGCCAAACATTTCACCGAAGCTGTGGACGTCACCGATATTTTCCTGGCCAAGCTGGATGGCACAGCCAGAGGCGGCATAATATTTGCCATCTGCGACCAGTTAAATATACCAATTTCTTATATTGGTACTGGTGAAAAATTACAGGACATGGCTCCCTTTGATGCTGAGGTCTTTGTCAATGCTATTTTCTCTTAAACCGAAAGGAAAAGATAAATGCTCACTATCAGCATAGACCCCGTTGCTTTCACCATTGGCTCCCTACAGATACGGTGGTATGGAATTATAATAGCTGTAGCGGTTGCATCGCTGTTAGTCATCACGCTCAGGGAAGCAAAAAAGCTAGGCATCACTCGTGATATTTACAGCATTGCCTTCTGGGCTATTATTGGCGGCATTATCGGAGGCCGGCTAGCATATGTAATCTATGACTGGGAGCATTTCGTAGCGAACCCCCGAGATATTATCGGCTTTCAGGGCCTTGCTCAAAACGGGATGATTATCGGCATCGTTGTGGCAGCATTGATCTATATGAGGGTGACGAGAATGCGCTTTCCCATGCTACTTAGCATAGGCGATGCCGTTGCTGTGGGAACTCCTTTAGCTCTAGCCATAGGCAGGATTGGTTGTACCATAAACGGCTGCTGCCGCGGTCAGCCCAGTCCGTTTCAGTTTTTCCCGTTGGCGATAACTTACACGCCTCGGGATACCATTCCTCCTGTATATTGGGGGGTGCCACTATACCCCACTCAGATTTATCATTTATTGTGGGGTCTGATAGTTTTTGCTATAGTGTGGCGACTTCGGGGAAAACTTAAACCCGAAGGCAGTCTTTTGTTCTTTTTCTTTTGCATTTTTGCCGCCGGTGATTTTGCCATAAGGTTTCTCCGTACTGACGAACCAGTGCTCTGGGGTCTCCGTCAAGCCCAAGTTCTTGACTTAGCCATATTAGCGATATTTTTGCCCTGGCTTATTATCAGAATACGCCAATTCAAGAAACAGGATTTGGCGGCCGAGCTTGCTAACGAAGCTGGGTCGGAGCAAAATCAAGAAGATTAAGGCTTAGCACCTCTTCTCCATTCCAGTGGCTTTTTCCCAGGTTATACACAATATCTATGTGAGACGGAATTTCCTCCTGTTTTCTCTGCGACTCAAAATCGACAGCTTGCCAGGTTACATTTCCCTGTTTGAGTTTTAGTCTCAGCCACTCGCCCTGGTTGCCGAAGTTACGACACTCGGTTACCTCAACCTGTCGAGTGAGAAAGGTCGGCTGTGGATTGCCCCGACCAAAAGGGCTCAACTTTTGGATAAGGTTAAAGGTCTCTCCACTAAAAGTAGATAAGGGAAGCTCGGCATCAATCACTAGTTCCGGGCGAAGGTCAAGACGACCTAATTGGTCCATAGCTAGTCCGGTAATCCGTTCCTCTAGCTGAGCCAAATTTTGGCGCGTTACGGTGAAGCCAGCAGCTAAGGGATGGCCACCAAAGGCGGTAAGCAAGTCATGACATTCTGCTAAAGCAGACACAATATCGAACTCAGCTATGCTGCGACAGCTACCTTGACATGACTCCGGACCCAGGTTGATGATGATAGCAGGCTTGTAAAATTCATCTGCGAGCTTGCCGGCAACAAGCCCGATAACACCGATGGAGTAGCTTTCGTCACCGTCTATAAGCACCGGCAGGTGTAGTTTGGCAGCTAGTTTCTCCCTCGCTCGGCTTAATACTTCCTTGGTTAATTTTTGCCGCTCGGCATTCCTTTTCTCTAGCTCCAGGGCCAGGAGGCGAGCTTCCTCTGGTGACTGAGTAGTGAGCAGCTGGTAGCTGGTGGAGGCATTGTCCATCCTGCCAGCGGCGTTGAGGCGAGGTCCCAGTACCCAAGAGATATCTTCAGCATCAAGTTCACCTGGCTTCAGCCCGGCCAATTTACCCATTTCTTGAATTCCCACGCGGGAGCTATTATTAAGCTCTCTCAGCCCTTTCTTTACCAGGTACCGATTCTCACCAACGAGAGTCACTAAATCGGTAACAGTGGCTAAAACTACTAAGTCCATCAATCCAGCTAGCCATTTCCCCCGGCTATCTTCATGGAATAGCGCTTGCAGAAACTTGAAGGCAACGCCAGCACCAGCCAAATCTGGATAGGGATACATCGAATCCTTTCGCTTCGGGTCAATTACAGCTACGGCTCGAGGCAGGCTCCCTAACGGAATGTGGTGGTCGGTGATAATCATATCCATTCCCATTTCTCGAGCCTGTTTTACCTCTGCAAGGTCAGTTACGCCACAATCAACAGTAATAACCAAACTAGCCCCCTGTGCCTGAAGCTTCTCCAGAGCTGAGATCTTTAATCCGTGGCCTTCGTTGACGCGGTCAGGGATATAGGTAATAACTTCAGCACCAAGCCTTGACAGTCCCTCGACAAGAATAACTATGGCTGTAACGCCATCAACATCAAAGTCACCGTAGACGGCAATCTTTTCCCGGGCAAGCACGGCCTTATAGACCCTGCTTACAGCCTGTGATATATCAGGAAGGAGGAAGGGATTACCCTCCAGCCTACGGTCAGCAGACAAAAAAGGTTCGATTTCTTCTGACTTAACACCACGATTGTAGAGAAGTTGAGCAATTAGAGGAGAAAGGTCAGAAGCATTCAAGTATTCATCAGGCACTGGAGGCAGGATTTTCCATTGAGTCCGTTGATTCAATTTCGCACCTCAGTTTAATGCCCTTGGCTAGAATCGCTAACTATATCACAGAAAAGGCTTTAACAAAATGTCTTTGCGAGCGAAGCGAAGCAATCTCACATCCTTCTTAGAGATTGCCACGTCGCCTGCGGCTCCTCGCAATGACAGGTGGGGCTTCCTAATCAGCAAAACCACGTATTAAGCATAATTTGACCATTTCGCCAGACAATAAATATAATCCATATCAATGAGGGTGGCTTTCTACACATTGGGATGTAAGCTCAATCAAGCCGAGACGGAATCTCTGGCTAATCGTTTTAGCAAAGCCGGATTTCAACTTGTATCCCCCGTTGACGGGGCCGATATTTATATTGCCAACACATGCACAGTCACCCATATTGCCGACCGCAAGTCACGCCACTGGCTCAGGCTGGCAAGGCGAAGAAATCCCCAGGCTCTAATTATCGCCACTGGCTGCTATGCCCAAAGAAATCGTCAAGAGCTAGCCCGGCTTGCTGACCTCATAGTTGATAACAAAGAGAAAGAGCACCTGCTGGCCCTTACCCAAACCCTCTCTCTTGAAGGGAGAGAACCGGGTGATAGTGAAGCAAAGCAGCCCCAGATGCCCCCTGCCACCGTTAGGACTCGTAGCCTGATAAAGATTCAAGATGGCTGTCATAGCCCCTGCACATATTGCATTGTGCCCAAAGTAAGACCTCGCGAATATTCCTTGCCCGCTTCCCAGATAATTGACGAAGTTAAGCAAAAGGTGGCCTTCGGTTACAAAGAAGTTGTCCTCACCGGGACAAAGGTCGGCTCTTATAGAGATGGTAGTACTGACCTCAGGGATTTGGTTCAGCGTATTCTCGGCGACACGGGCATCGAGAGATTACGTCTCTCGTCTTTACAGCCTTCGGAAATATCCTCTGAATTTCTTGCCTTGTGGCAGGATGAAAGGCTTTGTCGGCATTTCCACTTAGCACTACAAAGCGGAAGTGAGACCGTGCTTCAAAGGATGAGGAGGAGCTACTCTCTGGACCAATATCAGAGAACAGTGAATTTGATTAAAGAAATGATACCAGAGGTAGCCATCACCACAGATATCATGGTTGGTTTCCCCGGCGAAAGCGATGAAGAGTTTGAACAGAGCTACTCTTTTTGCCAGCAAGCTGGCTTTGCCAATATCCATGTCTTCCCTTTCTCATCCCGCCCCGAGACATCGGCAGCCGGGATGCCCGAGCAGATAAAAGACGAAGTTAAACGAGAGCGCAACCAGCGAATGCTAGAGTTATCTCGAAGCTCACGGCGCAGCTTTTGTGAGCAGTTCCTGGGGCAAACTATGCCGGTCCTATGGGAGAAGGAAACCAGCCCCGGAAGCGGCATATACTCGGGGCTGACCGGCAACTACATCAGGGTATTTGCTCACAGCGAAAAGCCCCTGGATAATGAGATAACACCTGTTAAGCTCGTAGGATTTCATAACCAGGGAATTTGGGGAGAATTAGTGAATGAAAATCCAGGTTAAAGTAAAGCCCAATTCTAAAACCGATGAGGTTAGCCGGGAAGGGGATAGCTTTATAGTCAAAGTCAGAGAGCCGCCAAAGGAAGGCAAGGCTAACCAGGCAGTCATCAAACTACTGGCAGAGCATTTCGGCGTTCCCCAAAGCCAGGTCAGGATTCTCAGCGGTTTTAGAAGCAGCAATAAGGTTATTGAGGTTGCGCAAGAGTAGTATAGCGAGATGGAACCTCGCTGCACTTACCCAAAGCAGCTGAATGGGAATCGGCACAAAGTGTGAGTCTTTGCTCTAACCGGCGTAGCTTGGTATTCTGAAGGGAGTTTGTGCTTCTGAGTCCTGAATCCAAATTGACGGCTGTGCTTCATCACTTCCTCTAGATTAGCCCGGTTGGGGGCTGTCAAATTCGGACTAAAGCACTGACGTACCAGGGCGGTGCTATAAGGATTCACTTAGGAAATAACTTGCTCTTAAGATACTGTATGGCGCGGAGACCGTGAACTGCTATCGTGGCTGCGACAAACCGGGGTATCAATAACCACAAAGGATTTACTCCTAACGCCAAGAATAAGCCAGTTTCTTCCACTATACTGTGGTTGATGCCAATAGAAATCTGCAGATGTTCCAGTTCTTCTTTTGTTAGATCTTCCTTCTTAGCTTCCTCCATAATAACGGCGCTCCCATATAGCAGGCCAAAACCAGCGCCCGTTACCCACATCGTTGCTGCCCGATCCGAAAGTCCAAGGAGTTTCATCAACGGCCTGAAAAACTTGACCAGATATTTGATCCATCCTAGAGACTCTGAGGCAGAGAGCGCCGTCATAACCAGCATAATGATTAGGAAAACCCTGCCACATAAGCCCAGTGTGTCAATAGCCCAGCCCTTCAGAACCTCAATAAACGGAGTCTGAGTTGCAAGGTTGGCTGGCAAACTAATGCTCTGGCCGGTATCAGTGAAAAATTGGGAAACAACGAACACACACAAAGCAGCTGCGCCAATACGAACCAGGGTTGCTTTGATGACATTTAAACCAGATTTATGCTGGACTATGCCTTCGACAATTAGCATGTGGGCAATGGTTATGAACAAGGCGATCAAGATGATTTGTCCAATGGAAAAGGGAAGTACTACAATGATGGCGATCGCTGCGTAAAAGCTTACTAGCATTGCGATGATGATTGGCAACGCTGCTGCAGCAGGCAGATTGATAAGGCTCATTAAGGGGTGTAGTAAGAAATCTAGTTGACTTAGCCAACCACTCCACTGTAAAAGAGCTGCGAGAAAGGAGACAGGTACAATGATTTTGCATATCCAAACAAAATTACTCCACCCCTTCTTAATTCCTGTGCGGAGGCCTGTTTTTAATTGAGTCCGGAATTCAGACATCTTATCGGAGAAAGTGATTTAGCAGTCTTTGGAGCCCCTGTATTCCTGAACTGTGAAGCCAAGGTCGTGGCACTGTTGTTCCACTGCCTCCAAGATTGCTCGGTCAGGGCTGCCTCTGGTTTCAGGTCGGGTGGCGTTAAAGCCTGCGGCAACGCTGGCCATGATAAGCGATTGCACGAGGCTACTTCCCAGAACATGGTAGGCAGCAAAGACCCCGGCGAAGACATCCCCACAACCTACCGTGTTGACAACATTTAGACCTAGCTTCTTGAGAGGCAAGGCGGGGATTTGGGTCACCGTACCGCTAGCCGGTTCAAGCATGGCAGCTCCTTGAGCGCCAAGTTTGAGCACTGTGTGATTGCCGAGTCCCAGCTCTTTTAGCTTCTGCAAGCTTATATTCAACTCATCTGTTCCCAGTAAAGCATTCGCCTCCGTCTCATTTAAGAAGAGGACTTCTGCCTGTCTGGCAAGAGACTGCAATGCTTCCGGATTCGGGCCTATCAAAATCCCCGGGTCCCACAGCACAGGGACATCGCGCCTTTTTGCCAGTTTTATTAGCTCCTCTGCCACTTCCAAATGAGGGTCGGTGAGGACGATGCCTCGACATTCCTGTAGTTGTTGCTTGACCTGTGCTTTGTTCAGGTGTGCCAGACCCAGCCTTGCATTCGCCCCCAGATGACTGGCAATAACGTTCTCCCCTGTTTGGTCAACCAGAATATAAGCCTGCCCCGATTCTTCTCCCACAACTTGGTGGATTCCCGCGGTGATGATTCCTTCATCCTCCAAAGCGGCAATTTGCTGGCGCGCGATGTCATCTTTCCCCAGAGCGCCTATCAGGGCAACCTCTTCGGCCCCTAAAATCCGTGCTGCAGCCACAGCAACATTGCCCCCTGTCCCACCCGATACACGGGTGATATGTTTTATGGTAACCTCTTCACCGGGCACCGGCAGCCGCTCCACGAAGCAGCTAATATCCCAGTTTATGGCACCACATACTACCAAGTTGGCCATCTTACTCCTCCAATATGCGCGATAGAAATAGCTTTAGAAAGCGAGGCCCGTCCACAGCAGAGGCTACGTGTATCAACTGAGAGCTATCAGAGGGCACGATACGAGTAACCCCTCTATCCCAATCATGTCCTTTAACTACTTCTACTCTTGCCAATGTAAAATCGAGCAAGGAAGCATCCAGCAATGTTGCCAAAGCCAGCGGGTCATGCATTCTACAGCATCCGTGGTATTTTACCTCGTATTCTACCAGTTGGGCTACCAGATGTGCAGCCGGTGTATGCCTGGTCTTAATTTGCTCCAGATGCTGGCTATTCAGGCAAGCCGCAGGGTCCATAGTTACATCCAGTCCCACAGCAAAAATGTCCGCCCCGGAGTTGAATACTATATGAGCAGCCTCAGGGTCCTGCCAGATATTGAACTCGGCAAAGGGAGTGCGATTCCCTTTGCCGTAGGGCGTAAGACTATAAGCACCTCCCATGAGAACCAGCCCGGCTAAAAGTCCAGGCAGTTCGGGATGAAGCTCAAAGGCATAAGCCACATTGGTTAGGGGTCCCGTGGCTACAAGAGTAAGCTCACCGGGAGCATCCAAAACCGACCGGGCAAGGAAATCCCAGGCTTTAGCGGGGTACAGTGGAGTCAGGGGCGACGGCAAGCCGCAGTTGCCCAGTCCATCTGGGCCATGATAGCTTAGCGCATCCTCTAAAAGGTGATTCAAAGGGTTTGCTGCCCCCATCGCTACCGGGATACTGCCTGCGTCCAGGTATTCCAATACCCGGCGAGCATTGGCACTCGTTATCTCCACAGGAGCATTGCCCGCCACCGTAGTGATGCCCAGAACCTGGACTTCAGGCGATTTTAACGCCAGAATTAAAGCCAGGGCATCATCGACGCCGGGGTCCATATCCCAAACTACTTTGTGCATCGAATCCTAAAGGATACACTATCATAAATTTCGGAGGAGCATAAAGTGATTTGCAGAAAGCGCGATACAAAAGTCATTGCGAGGCTTTTCCTTCTCTTGCCATTGCGAGCCCCGACAAGTCGGGGCGTGGCAATCTCATATAATTCCCCTGGGATTGCTTCGTCGCTACGCTCCTCGCAATGACAGATAGAACAGCCTCTTAGCTCCGTATATTTGACTTTAGCTCCAGAATTTAAGATTGCAGGGATTTGTGGTAGGGAATTAGACCCCCAGCCTCCACCATATCTATAAACCATGATGGGATTATCAGGCGAAACTCAAACTCCTTGCCCGTATTGAGATTCTTGATAGTCCCTTGCCTGAGATTAATCACTATCTCATGCCCGGTCTCAAATTCAGCGGAAATTCCCGGCAAATCTATGGCCGGGCAGCCAAGGTTCCAGAAGTTCCTGAAGAATATCCTGTGGATTGAGTCGGCAACTACAGCCTGGACACCCTTAAATTTCAGAGTTTCCGCAGCCTGCTGCCTGCTTGAACCAATGCCGAAGTTTTCCTCGGCAACTATAATGTCCCCTTTCGCAACCTTGGTGAGGAAATCCTTGGGCACATTTTCACGATGCCCGACATCGCTCAGCCCGCTTCTTGCGATGAACTCTTGATATTGGCTCTGACTCGTCTCGTCGCCACCCATGATAAACCTTCCAGCAAAGAGTTCATCAGTGTCAACATCCTTACCAAACTTCCAGACTCGGCCTTTGAGTTCCATCTATGCCTCCCGGAAAAACTCCCGTGGGTCACTTATTTTGCCTTTCAACGCCGAGGCTGCCACGGTCGCTGGTGATGCCAGATATATTTTGGCAGTCGCGTCTCCTACCCGGCCCTGAAAGTTACGATTTGCCGTACTTATGCAAACCTCGCCCGGTCCCAGTATGCCCATATGCGCTTCCATACACGGACCACAGGTGGGGGGACCAACCACAGCCCCGGCCTCTACAAATGTCGCTATTAACCCCTCTGCCAGAGCGGCTTTTAAGACCTCCTGAGAGGCTGGTATGACGATAACCTTGGTAAACTTATCTACCTTCCGACCCTCGAGTATTTTGGCAGCAATCCTGAGGTCTTCCAGGCGTCCATTGGTGCACGAGCCTATGAACGCTTGGTCAATCTTGGTGCCTTCAACTTCAGTAACTCCCACAGCATTGGAGGGCTTCGGGGGCACGGCAACCATGGGCTCCTTAATATCATCAGCGTGAAACTCAAGTGTTTCCGCATACTCTGCATCCTGGTCGCTCTGAATAAGCTCGAAAGAGTGGTTGGTCCTCGCCCTGAGAAAATCCACTACCTTCTGGTCCGGCTCGATGATTCCATTAGTAGCGCCTGACTCTATTGCCATATTGGTTAATACCATGCGGCTCTCGAAGCTCATTTGACTGATGGCCGAGCCCGTATATTGAAGAGACTTAAACAGGGCGCCGCTTATCCCTAATCTCTTTAGTATGAAAAGCATCAAATCCTTCGACGCAATCGGAGGCTTGAGCTTGCCCTCAACATTTACCCTGATAGTTCCCGGGACCCGCTCCCATAGCCTTCCTGTCTTGAAGACCACAGCCATCTCATCAACACCAATCCCGGTCGCAAAAGCTCCGACTACACCCGATGTCGTGGTATGACTATCCACAGCAACAAGAGTAGTTCCCGGCAGCACATGACCTTTCTCAACAAGCACCTGGTGGGCTATGCCCCCTTTCCCAACTTCGTAGTAGTTTTCTATACCTTGTTCGAGGACAAATTTCTTTATATTGAGGCACTTTTTGGCAGTATCGATGTCCTTATTGGGCACATAGTGGTCCAGCACTACTACTATTCTCGCGGGATCCCAGACCTTTTTAACGCCCAGTTCCCTGAACCTGGCAATCGTATGCGCACCTAACGCATCGTGTATCATAGCTCGGTCCACAGAGACCTCGACTATCTGGTCTGGCCTCACAACTTTCTTCCCGGCTTTTTTAGCTAATATCTTCTCTACAAGAGTCATATTCGTCTCCCGTTTTGGAAATGCTTATCTTATCTCATTCACCCAGGTTGCCGCAAATGCTATCAGGGGACAGTCCCGTCTAGAGCACTCAAGCTGTCTAGCAAATGGGAAGAGGGCATCTTTGCATCAAGAGGCGCAACATGATATTTTTGAGCTAGTGGCCATTGTAGAAGTTATTGAGCTCTTAGAACAGGAATATGGCCCTTGCAAGTGGCAGCCAGACAGGGATCCTGTTGATGTGCTCATAGGAACCATACTGTCCCAGAATACCTCGGATGCAAATTCGGGGAGAGCTTTTGACTCTCTTAAAGCTAGCTTCGATAGCTGGGAAGCTATAGCTTCGGCTCCAGCAGAGCATATCGCCAGGGCCATTCAGTGTGGGGGGTTATTCCAAATCAAGGCCAGTAGAATCAAGCAGGTACTGGAGCAAATTGAAAAGGAACAGGGTCGTATCAGCCTTGATTCCCTCAAATCGATGAACATGGCTGAAGCTGAAGACTACTTAATGCGTCTGCCTGGGATCGGATATAAGACAGCTAGCTGTGTGCTGCTTTTTTCCCTGGGGAAGCCATCCCTGCCTGTGGATACCCACGTTTTTCGGGTAGCCAAACGATTGGGACTAATTGATTCCAAGACGTCTATAGAGAAGGCACATAGCTTGCTGCAGGAGCAAACTCCACCCGCAAAGGTATATCAGTTCCATATCCATATGATAGAGCATGGCAGGCGGATATGCCGCGCCCGCCAGCCCCGCTGCGATAGGTGCATATTGAGAGGCATCTGCCCCGGCTCGCTTTGCTAATTCAGCCTGGTTAGCAAATGATATAATGGTTAGTATGGCGCAAATACTAAAGAGCAAAAATCTGGCCACCAAGTTTCAGATAATGGTGGAAATAGCTGCACATCAGCCTAACATACAGCAGAAAGACATCGCCCCAAGATTGGGCATCACCTCGCAGGCAGTTTCCGAATACATAAGAGAATTGATAAAGGACGGCTGGCTGAGCTCCGAGGGCCGCTCTCGATATAAGGTAACCAAGGAGGGCGTAGATTGGATTTTGCAGATGTCCCGGCAGTTACATAGCTACGCCTGGTTCGTGAGCAAAGCCGTGGCTGATATATCAACCACCACTGCCATAGCTGATAGCGACTTATCCGTTGGTCAACCAGCATCGCTATATATGAAGGATGGCTTGCTCTTTGCCTCCGATGTCATTAGTGATAAAGGGGCTAAAGGAATAGCCGTAACCAAGGCTAAAAGAGGACAGGATGTCGGCATTCGCAACGTTGAAGGAGTAATAAAACTCGAGCCAGCTAAACTAACGATAGGCAAAGTACCCAACGTGCAGGGTGGAGGTTCCAGGAGCACTGACCTTGCCCGATTGAAAAGGGAGGTAAAAGAAGCGAATCTGGTGGGAGCACTGGGCACGGAAGCCCTGGTAGCATTGATGCAGCTTGGTGTAAAGCCTGATTACGTTCATGGCGTCCGAGAAGCAGCCATAGAGGCAGCTTACTGTGGCCTGTCCTCCCTGGTTGTCTGTAGTGAAGACAAGGTTTCAATTTTGGTGCAGAGATTGGAAGAGGAAAACCTAGTTTACGAGATTGTTGACCTGAGGAAAAGATAGGGAATCCTCTCTCCCTTAATCGCATATCCCTCTGAACTGCAAAATTTTCTCAAAATAACCCCTGAAATCCCTTGACATTTTATCCTGCAATATTTAAGATATGAAAACAAGTGCATTTGTATAAAATAAAGTAATCTTGTATAACGGGAGGCGAAAGTGACTCGCATGAAAAGATTCTGTAAGCAAATCCTTGCCCGGGGCACAATCTGGTTCCTGGTGCTTTTGAGCATATCTCTTGTCTTGACAGCCTGCAGCCCTGACGGGCAGACACCAGTAGATTATGTATTCGATGACCTGGGAAGGCTGGTCGCCATTAACGGAACACCCCAAAGAATTGTCTCTCTGGCTCCCTCCAACACCGAGATTTTGTTTGCCCTCGGTCTAGGTGACAAAGTAGTGGGAGTGACAGATTGGTGCAATTATCCTCCGGAAGCTCTGGAGAAGGAAAAGGTGGGGGGATATGTCACACCAGATATAGAGAAGATAGTCGCTCTTAACCCTGACCTCATACTAGTTGCGTATGGCACTCCCATGGAGGTTATCAATACCATGGTAGGGCTAGGGCTTACAGTATTTGGTATAAAGACTACTGATTTAGATGATTTGCTTAATGATATTAGAACAGTAGGGGAAATAACCGATAAGGAGGTGGAGGCCCAAGTACTTACATCGGAAATGGCAGTAGGGATTAAAGCAGTAACTGATCAGACCGAAGAATTGGAACAAAGACCAAGAGTCTTTTATATCGTCGGTCATGAGCCGTCGTTGTGGACTGCTGGCCAAGGGACTTTCATCCACGAGCTAATTGAAAAGGGAGGAGGGGTGAACACCTGCCAAAATATCACAGGTTATTCAGAAATCTCAATTGAGTATGTTCTTGCCCGCGACCCTGAAATAATTATCACCAGCGAATGGTCATATGAGTGGGCGCAGAACGCGACTGAGCTTGCGAGTACCAACGCCAGTCAAACGGGTAGAATCTATACACTCGATGATGACTTAGTTCAACGCCCAGGTCCCAGACTGGTCGAGGGCTTAGAGTGGTTTGCTCATTTCATTCACCCCGAGATATTCGAGGAGCCTGAGGGTTAGCTAAGTGAAGGTTTTTTCCTCCTGGAGCGGAGGTAAGGAATGTGCCCTGGCGACGTACAAGGCAATTTCCCAGGGGTACGAAGTCCTATATCTGCTCAACTTTGTCTCCGAAGATGGCCAGAGGTCGAGGTCCCACGGGATTAAAGCCACCGTTTTAGCTCTGCAAGCAGAAGCCATTGGCATCCCTCTAATCCAGGTGATGACGTCGTGGGAAAATTATGAAGAGAACTTTAAGAAGGCTGTCGGGGAACTCAAGAATAAAGGTATCGAAGGGGGCGTGTTCGGCGATATGGACTTAGAAGAGCACAGGGAATGGGTGGAGAGGGTATGTAGCGAGGTCGGGATAAAGGCGTTTTTGCCCCTCTGGGGGATAAAGGCAGAAGAGCTAATTGAGGAATTCCTTAAATTAAAATTCAAAGCTACAATAGTCGCCACCAGACTAGAGGAGACCTTCCTGGGAAAAGTCCTCGACAAAGCTCTGGTAAGGCAAATTAGCAAGCTTGGCTCCCATCCCTGTGGCGAAAATGGCGAATATCACACCTTCGTCACCGACGGGCCCATCTTCAGGAAAGCACTCAAGGTTACCAGGGGAGAAAGAAAAGAAAGAGATAACATATGGTTCTGGGACATCTCGGCTGAGTTACAATAAAGGAGAACTGAAATGAAAGAGAAAGGCTTAATTCAGGTTTATACCGGGGCCGGCAAAGGCAAGTCCACTGCCGCTATCGGTCAGGCAGCTCGCGCTGCCGGGCATGGTCTCAAGGTCGGCCTCGTCACCTTCTTTAAAGATCCCGAGGCATTCGGGTACGGTGAATATAAATCCCTGGAAAAGCTGGGGATAAAGACTTTCCTTTTCGCTAAGAAACATCCTCACTTCTACAAGGAACTGAATCCTGATGATGTCCGCCAGGAATGCTCCAGGGGGCTGGAATTTATTAAGGAGCTTTTCCAGGACCCATCCTGGGATATGCTGGTCCTGGATGAGATAAACATTGCCGTGCGCGACGGCTTTCTGAAAGAAGAAGAGGTCCTTTCTCTTTTGGAGACAAAGCCAGAAAAGTTAGAGCTTGTCTTGACCGGTCGGGGCGTTACAGAAAAGATTATAGAAAAGGCAGATTTGGTCAGTGAGGTGAGGGAAGTGAAGCATCCTTATAGTCAGGGAATACAAAGCCGGGAAGGCATTGAATATTAAATTAGACTTCGACGATGGCGCGTACTGTAGCTGAGGTATTTAGCGAGCCCGTTATCCCTTTTGCCATTCGCTGGCAAAGTAGAGTTTACTCATTACTGGGGCTGGCTGCATTGCTGGTAGTGGTAGCCGTGTTTGCCACTGCTTTGGGAAGTGTTCATATACCCTTTACCACTACTTTTCAAGTCCTCCTCTCTCAACTGCCCTTCGTTCATATAACCCCTTCTTCTCCCGAAATTTTTGGGGTGCCGTTGAGCCTGGAAATTCTGGAAACGATAATTCTTGATATCAGGCTGCCACGCATCTTTCTGGCAGGTTTAGTAGGAGCAGCCCTGGCAGTAGCCGGAGCTACTTATCAGGGACTTTTTCGTAATCCCCTGGCTGACCCTTATCTTCTAGGTGTGGCCTCCGGAGCTGGACTGGGGGCGACCATTGCCATGCTTACTCCTTTCACATTAGCCTGGATGGCTTTTGGGGCCGTGCCATTATTTGCCTTTGTCGGTGCCATAGGCGCCGTCACTGTGGTCTATTTGCTGGGCCGTGTCGGCAAAACCCTGCCAGCCACCACGCTTATCCTGGCTGGAGTAGCTCTAAGTGCTTTTCTGGCCTCCATCACCTCCTATCTCATGACCATTTCCGGTGAAGAACTACACGGGATTGTATTTTGGCTGCTGGGCGGACTTTACCTGACTAAATGGTCTGAGGTGTGGACGGTCCTCCCTTGTGTGTTAGCGGGCCTTGTAGTCATCTGGATTCACGCCCGACCGCTCAATGTAATGCAGCTTGACGAAGAGCAGGCCCAACAACTGGGCATCAATGTGGAAAGGGTCAAACTCATATTACTGGCTGCTGCTACCCTTATCACTTCCTCAGCGATTTGCTTCACTGGCCTTATCGGTTTCGTCGGCATACTCATCCCTCATGCAGTAAGGCTTATCTGGGGACCGGACTACCGGTTTTTGCTCCCTCTATCCACGCTGGTTGGCGCCATCTTCCTCATCCTGGCCGATACTTTAGCCCGTACCATAATTCCTCCTACGGAGATTCCGGTAGGAATAATTACTGCTCTCTGTGGAGCTCCTTTCTTTCTTTATCTATTGCGGAGAAGAAAGGGGCTTGCTTTCTTCTGAAAGGATAAGACACCATGATTGAACTGGATAATGTCAGCTTGGGCTACGACCATCGAGCCATCTTGCATAATGTAAGTATGAAGGCCGGGCCCGGCCAAATACTGGGGCTGGTTGGCCCCAATGGCTCGGGCAAGTCAACATTAATCAAGGGAATGGCCCGGGTGATTGACCTGTTCTCCGGGCGTATCTTAATTGACGGCCGTGATATAAAAACTATTAAGCGAGATGAACTGGCTCGCCTTGTTGCCACGGTGCCGCAAAGCCCTGCCTTGCCCGGGGCTTTCACTGCTTTTGAAGTGGTGCTTATGGGACGAACGCCTCACCTCGGGCTCCTTCGCTACGAGGGAGGAAAGGACCTGGCCATCGCCTGGCAAGCCATGGAGGCAACGCATACCCAATCTTTCGCTGAGCGCAGAGTAAGTGAGCTCTCAGGAGGAGAGAGACAGAGGCTTATCATTGCGCGGGCACTAACCCAGCAGCCAAAGGCGATGCTCCTCGACGAACCCACTGCCAATCTGGATATAAACCATCAAGTCGAGATTCTCAATCTGGTCAAGAGCCTTTGCCTGGAGCAAAGCTTGACCGTCATTATCGTTTTACATGATTTGAACTTAGCTGCTCAATACTGCGATTGGATGATCATGCTAAATGGAGGGAAAGTTTACGCTGAAGGCACGCCACTCGATATACTCACAGCGCCGAATATCAAGGAGGTTTACGGAGCCGAAGTATACGTTTATCCCCACCCCATTAATAAGTTGCCTACCACTCTTATCACAGCCGGCGGGAGCCACGGAACTAGCTGATATAACTCCTCTCCCCAACCCCTCACCAAGGAAAGACAAAAGATAGATTAAAGAAATGGCATCGAGGCTTGAGGAGCACCAGAAGTCTACTTCATGGTCTCTGGCATCCCCGTGAAGATAAAGGGCTAAACAGCCCTAAATCCGGCACGAAAATGGTTTCTTCCTTAAGAAAAATAGTATACTATTCAATCTTCAGTGCTGGGTTTGTTAGAATTATCTGGGGTAGATGAAAATTCAAGTAAAAACAAACATTGAACCTTTTTATAAAATCCCAATTCTAGGTAAGATTCTAAACCATTTCCGCCATAAATTGCCAGTTATTGAAGGATACGAAGCATTACTCAATGTTGAGTATAGTGATCTCGATTCGAAGGATGCTACTCCTATTTTACCTATTAAGCCTGTGGTCGTAGAACCCCATGGAATTGAAGGAGGATTTGACCGTTGGGCATATGAACCTTGGTTTGATACAAACCAGTTAATCATGAAGTTCCATCCATCTATCAGTGGATATATTGAATTAAGGGTATACTTTAGGGATTTAAAAGATTCCGACAAAGTTATAGATGATTATGGGAGAAATCAGACATTTAAAGGAGATATTGGTTCTGATAAGGCTATTCGTTACTATTACAAACCATTTAGAGTATACTCATTGTATGAAGTTTTAACAGTCCTCTTTACAGGCATTGTTACGATCTTTACTATTTTGTTGTTTGTTATTACAATTTTGTTTTTCTTAATCCAATCATGATGCTTACGGTGTCCTTTCGCCAACAGCGTATAACACAGTGTATCTGGCTTCGTGCCTTCGGCACTCCGTCCAAATCCGCCTTCGGCGGACTTCAGATACGCTCAGAACGTTATCTGAAATTGCAAGCGACGGCAAGAGACGTTAAAAATATAACACATGTAAAATAAATGAGGAATAGAAATGGCAAAAGAAGGAAAAGATGTAATCGTACAAATACAAGAGGAAATAAAACAACAACGAAAAATAGGCGGATTTTGGGAAGGGTATTGCAATTTGCAGAAAGTAGTCTCAGGAGATATATGGGAGAGTTCTACTCGATATGTATATGAGCTTTTACAAAATGCCGAGGACGAAGAAGCAACTAAATTTCAGATAAACGTCTCAAAGAAGAGAGCAAAGATAACACATAATGGTAATCCTCTTATTCCTGAGGATATAAGAAATATTTGTTATGCAGCAACCCAAAAAGACCCAAATGTGAGTATAGGATATTTGGGTGTGGGATTTAGATCTGTATTTCCAGTGACAGATAAGCCAGAGATCTACGGGGGAAAGTATAGTTTTCGTTTTGACAAGGAAGAATGTGAAAGGGAATTCGGTGATAGCTCGCTCTATCATTTCTATCCTTTCTGGATAGAACAACCAACGGAGAGGATAGATCAACAGAAGACAACATTCATATTAGATTTTAAGGCGGAAGAGTACTTTACTAAGACCTTGGAGCAATTAGGGAAATTGGGCACACACTCGCTTTTATTTCTTAGGAATATTAACAGCATAATCATTCGAAATGAAGAAAATAACGAAAGTCGGGTATGTAATATCTCCTGTTTAGAGGATTTCAAACCAATTCCGAACAATGGGAATCTTAAAGTTGGCAAATTCTTGCTTGTAGATGGGAGTGTTGCCACACGTTTTCTAGTGTTCCGCGGAACATTTCAAACTGACGAAGTCCGAAAAGATGAAGAGACAATAAGAGCAAAACGAGGGGAGATTAAAGAGAGAGAAGTTTCAATAGCATTTCAACTTGATGAAAAAGATAACTTAAAGCCAATAAAAGGGTATTTTTACTCCTTTTTCCCAGTAATGGAAAGAAAAATCAACTACATTGTGCATGCTGATTTTATAGTCCAAGCTGGGCGAATTGCATTGCTTGCCAATAAATGGAACAAATGGATGACGCAAAAGGCATTTGAAGTTGCAGAAGGGAGCTATCATTATTTCCAAGAGAAACCTGACGAACCTAAATGGGTGGAGCAATTTCCAACGGTTTTTGAAAAGCGTGAAGAAGTAGGGGATATGTATGAGGATGTTTTTGAAAAGCATTTATATGAGGCAACAAAGAATCCAATAGTAAGAGATCTAGAAGGGAAAATAATACCTCTTAATAAAGCAATCAAAATCACAGAAGAAACGGAAGAACTGGTGAAAAGAGGTTTTATTAAATCCTCGGACCTAGAGACAGTTTTTGAGGAAGAGCTTTACCTAATCAGAAAAGACTATCCTACTGGAGGCAGACCTGTTAAGGAATTAGATATTGACGATTTGAATTGCGAAGAATTTCTTGAAAAGAAAACAGAGGAAGGAAAAGGCGTGGATTTCCTCATTCTATTTTATTCTCTCTATAAAAAAGCAGTGGAAGAACGGTACAGTCACTACAAGCAGAGCCAGCAAGAAGGACTGATTAAAAGTGCCCTAGGGGAATTGCTTGTAATCAATAGAAAAGGAGGTGTAAAGAAACAAGAGGATGTTCGGGCTGAACCAGATCTGAAAGTATTGGATAAATTAAAGGGTAAGGGATTTGAGATAGAACGCATTCTTTCAGAATATGATTTGATTGACAAAACATTATGGGAAAAAGCGAGAGCATATTTACCGAAGGTAAGAGAAATTACAAAGGAGGTTGTACAACAAAGTATTTTACTGAAGCTTAATATAGCTTCTGAACCTCCTTCTAAGGAGGATGTTGTATCTTGGGCGCATCTTTTGAAGTCCTATGGTGCATCTCCAAATGAGGAAATCTGGGTGTTAGATGCAAATGGACAAGTCAGAACAAGTAAAGGGGTTTTTCTTTCCGACAAATATGATCCCCTTTATCGGTGGCAGGGGTTTAAATTACCGGAGATGAATTTTTTAAGTGATGAATATTTGGATTTGGAAGGCGATCCTAACGGGTGGAAAGAATTCTTTAAAGAAACTTCTATGAAAGGATATAATAAGCTGGACTACCAAGATTATGTGAGAAATAACATCCTACTACCTTTACAACAGAGTGGAAAAGCAAGGGATTTGTCAAATCATCAGGTTATTCAGTATACACGAGCAATGGTAGAATGTGATTTTACTCCCGAAGGACCTATTTTCGTAGTTACAAAAGAGGGAGCGAAACAAAAATCAGATAGTGAGTTATATTTCCCGTCTCAATACTCGCCTAAAGAAAACTGGGGAAATCAAGGTATTATTTCTCTTAACTTTGTATCTTCGGAGTACATAAACCAAAACGATGTAAACAAATGGAAAGAATTTTTCAAGGCAATAGGGATAAAGGAAATAGCTGCTGCTGAAATGATAGCTGAGTTTGGAAAACGTGTTGTGATGAGAAAATTTGAAAAAGATGGATATATAATGGAGCCTTATGGAGGTAAATATGATCTGCAGGCTAAAAAAGATAGTGAAGTGCTTTACATAGAGGTTAAATCAACATCTGCTGGAGATGTTGGTGATATAAGGTTTGATTCTGGGCGTGCTAGATTTAGTGAGGGACAAGCGAGATGCTACTATCTTGCTAACATAATAAACATACCAGATGCACCGTATATTTATCTTCTCAAAGACCCTGCAAATCGTGATGGGGTTACCTATGAAATGCACATACCTAAGGATACAATAGAGAAATATAGTGAAAAAATAGATGCAAAACATTTAGTAAATAAGTGGATATCATGATATTCGTCGCCAGCAATTCTTCGCTCGCTTCGATGCTATCGCACTGGGACAACGGCGGATAAAAGGAAAATCTTTGATTTCCCTTTTATCCACAAACCGTTATACGGAATTGCCAAGGTGAAATACCAATTGTTCATTTTGTGCAATGTTGTTTTATGCCTACTGAGCCGGACAAAGACGAATATTGCCAGGCAAGACCAAATCTAGGATTTTGCCCCTTGAGTGAGTCAGTGGGTAAGCGACCTTCATAATAGGCTCCGGGAGAAGCCGCAGGTGCGGCAATGGTAGATGCCCATGCCTGCTCCACAGCAGGGACAGCTAATTTCATCATCCCTGGCGTAGGTCCATCCCTAGGTCATTGCTAATGACCGGCAACATTATACCAAGGGCAAAGGTAACGCCCATGACCATGACATTGATAACCTGAAGAGGCCCGATTACCACTCATCCGTAGTTCCATGTTTTCTTGGCGAAGGGAGTAGTCAATTGCGTTGGTCGAAATCCTGTTCCGGTAACCCCTTCTCACCGGGCTTCGCCGTTACAATCCTCTCCACTCCTCCCTTAGGATGCCGAACTCCACATGGTCATGATATTGCCCGTTTTTGAACATGGCTTGCCGCAGACGGCCTTCTTCCCGAAAGCCGACTTTCTTGTGAAGCTTAATGCTGCGCTCGTTGAAGGCAAATGCAGCCGATGAGATGCGATGTAGATTCAATTGCTGGAAGCCATAGTTGATTAGCAGCCGGGTAGCCTCCGTGCCATAGCCTTTGCTCCAGTAATCCTTTTCGCCTATGACGATTCCCAAAGTGGCATTGTGGTCTTTTGAGTTAATCTTGTGCAGCCCGCAGTTGCCGATGGGTTTAGTTGAGGCACCTTCGATCACTTCGATAACAAACGGAGCATCGCTTTTCGCCCTCGTAGTACCCAATTCCTCGATGTATTTCTCTTCGCTCATTTCAGTCATCGGCAGATACAAACAAAGATACTGGATTACCTCCGGGTCGTTAAACCACTTCAGAAAATATGAGATATCCGATTTCTTTACCGGCCGTAGAAGAACGCTCTTGCCCTTTAACATTTGAATCCCTCTTTTTATCCTTGAGCTAGTTTTGCTGTCCTCAATCGAATACTAGGGCGGAGACCATGCTCGCTTAAATATGGCATGTAATAACCTCAGCAAAATAATAAGCCCGGCTTTCTTGTGTCCCCGGGCTTGATGCTCCTAATATTCTTAGTAGTGGATTTACGTTTCCCTGAAGTTGGAGACACACTAAGCCTGATAGACGCTGCCACCCAACTGAGCGTGGCAAATGATTCCGCAGATAAGGCTCTTTGTTCTCATCGGACTTCTGTATATCTCCTGAAGCTATGCGAAGCTCATTCTACTGTGTCAAATAAGCCATTGTCAACTTGAATGGTGAGAATGCAGACGAGTCTAGGGTGATAGGATAATAGTCTTGATTTACCAGCCTGTCTATACACCTACTTCAGAGCAACGCAGTGATAACATTTATCCCGAATGTGCGGTTTGTTGCACAATTACTCAGATTGTTAAAATAGAAGATATCTGAACTGTCTTCCCAGCTGAGTAACTCATATTTAAGTTTACCGTCGGTCGAGTCCTGTGATGACGCTTCAGAGGACACAGCAAGGCACTCATTATGGCTTGACTGCCCGCGTCGCCATGCAATTAGGCATATACATAGTCAGGGGTTCCTTCTGTGAAGGAGGAGTCCTGTCTTCAAAGAAACCCGTAATAATAAAACCGGCTGCAAGTTGCCCGCCTATTTGATCGTCAAGGGTGTGGCTAAATTCCATCGGCTCACCTTGTTCCAGCCGGTGTTTCTTCTCCTCTTCCGGTAGATCGTAAACGTCCGAATAAGGAATGCGGTATTTCACTTGCAACACGCCGGTACGTTCCGCCAGTTCGTAGTCCACCAAGTAGGCGGCAGGGTTCATGAAACCTGCCAGAAGCATACCCCCGTGCCGTAACACACGGAACGCTTCTCGCCAGACTGGCCGCACGTCTGGCACGAACGTATTTGAGACTGGATGAACTATCAGGTCGTAACTCATGGAATCGAACATATGGAGGTCCGCCATATCTCCTTCTATTAGGCGGATATTCAGACCATCCCTTTCCGCTATGAAACGATCCTGCTCTAACTGCAACGGTGAATTGTCGAAGACAGTTACATTGGCACCTGCCGCCGCTAACACCGGACCTTGCTGCCCGCCGCCGCTTGCGAGGCATAGTACATCCGCTCCCTTGAGTTGCGGAAACCAGTCTACCGGAACAGGTATCGTTGGTGTGAGAACAATCTGCCAGTCACCTTGGCGTGCCTTTACGATGGTCTCAGCACTCACCGGGATAGTCCATTTGTTGCTTTTTTTCACCTCACGATCCCAGGCGTCTCTATTGTACTCTCGAATGTTCATTGTCTATACTCTTATCCTTTTCTGCTATCGATACGAATAAGATGGTCGGGGTTAAATTGCAATGTTGCATTGTAACATTAAGGTGATATCCTGAAATAGAGTCTCGGAGTCGAATAAGAGACTGAAGATTCGATGAGGTCACATAAGTCCATTTTGTGTGATGTTGTTTTAGGCCTGCTGGGCCGGACAAAGGCAAACATACCAGGCAAGACCAAATCTAGGATTTTGCCCCTTGAGTGAGTCAGTGGGTAAGCGACCTTCATAATAGGGGGCGGGAGAAGCCGCAGGTGCGGCAATGGTAGATGCCCATGCCTGCTCCGCAGCAGGGACAGCTAATTTCATCATCCCTGGCCCTGGGAATTTCTCCCACGACTTGATTATAGATACGCCAGTAAAAGAAGTGCTCTTTGTTTATGAACTTTATGTCAACTTCCCTGGTTGCTAACTTGAACTCTTCATCTGTGACCATACCGTTTATTATTTCGTGCAGCTTTGTGGAGCCTGAGCCATATTCTATGGGCTCCTTTCTCCTCCACGCTATCTCCGGCGGAATCAAATCCTCAAAGCTCTTTCTCAAGATATACTTCCCTACCCCATCTTTGACCTTGAGCTCCGGGCTTACTTCCAGGGCAAAGCGAACGAAATCCCCATCAAGGAAGGGCTGCCTTATTTCAATGCCCAAAGCCCTGCCAAGATAGCCGGCTGCGAAGTGCCAGTTTTGTGAGAGCCTTCTTATATATCCTTCCAGGTCTTCAGGAGGAAGCTCCGCCATATAAGAATAGCCGGCGAAGAGCTCATCGGCTCCGTCACCGGTCATGACGGAACTAATCCCACTTCCCTTGGCCAGTTTAAGGGCAAAATATATAGAAAGGTCATTGGGCAAGGCGAGGTCGAAGGTTTTCAATATTCCTATAACCTCAGGAAGGGTGGCAAGCGCCTCTTCCGTAGTGAATTCCATTTTCTTATGCTGTATTCCCAGGAGCTCGGAAATCTGTTCTGAATAGACAAGGTCGGATGCCAGGGAGCCTTTTAACGCCACTGTGAAGCCTGTGCTCGGCTTAGCTACAAAAGCCAAAATGCTAGTATCGAGCCCTCCTGACAGGAGTATGCCATCGGCTCTGCTCCTCTCCACAGCTTCCTTAAGCTTATTCCTTAACCGCTCACAAAGGTCCATATTAACGGGTCCTTTTGCACCTATAATAACATTTCCCACCTCTCAGATTTTTTGACCATTAAAAGTTCCACGCTTGCATTTTTGACATAGTGCCCTGCATTATGCTAAAATATGTTCGTTAGGCAAGAATGGTCGACGCCTAGCAAGGAGGTGAGGCATGACAAGAAGAGAAGCCTGGTTATGCCGATGGGTGTTTCCCAAGCGGAGCTCTCCGGCAACGTAAGTAGGAGTTGACTTCGATAGTTAAGGTACGTTGCTTGAGAGCACATGGAAGCCCTGAGCTCTTCGTCTGTAAGGCAAGGCTCCCAAGAAGGGGCAACGGCGGTTCAGCCGGAAGCTGAAGTGGAAGAGTAGGGGTGATCTAGAACTGAATAGCGATATTCATGAGCGAGCTCCAAAATTTGGAGCTCGCTCTCTTTATTTCCTATTACGACGTTGTGGCACTCATCATCTAAATAGACGAAAGACAAGGTTCAGAATGATGGTGAGCACATGCTAATTATGATGCAGGTTACTATGGGGAAGAAGAACTGAAAGCTTCCTTTTTGCAGAAATATATCGCCGGGAAGCTTTCCTAAGAAAGGAATTCGCTGCCAGAAGAACAATAGCAAACCGAGGAAGGCGAGAAAAGCTCCGCCGAGAATCAGAATCTTGCCTATGCCTTGAAAATCCATGCTAAGCCGCTTAGTACCAATTTTACCTTATTATGCTATCTTTGGTGTAATCTGGCTTGTATAATAATAGTGGTAAAAAATAAGAAGATGCAGGCATGATTACATCATACAGTCGCGAGCTAATGTTAGGTATCCCCCAAGGAACCTTGATTGACCTAGAGACCACCGGCCTTGATATGGGCCAAGATGAAATAGTGCTTTTTGGCTATATCCAAGGAAATCGCCTTGAGATAATTTGCCGGAGTTCGCAAGAAGAAGCGCCGTTTATCGCCCAGCTTGCGGAACTTGTTCCGACGCTCCCCAAGCCATTTTATGCCTACAATCTCTCCTTCGAGAAGGGATTTCTCCAAGCTAAGGGGATTGATATAGAAGGGATAGACTTATTTCAGCCCTGGAAGGAAAAAGCCGAGGCACTTTACCTCAAGTGGCCTAAGCTGGATGAGCTGTTTTCTCACGCGGAGCACTATTTTAACGAGCCAGTGATAAGCGGCAGAGACGTCCCTTTGCTATGGCAAAGATTCCTTTACACAGGGGGTGATAACTATTTGCAGCAAATCATAAAGCACAACGAGTCTGACCTGCTTAGAGAGCTATACCTGCTGGTGTATTATCGAGATAGCTACAAGGTTTAAGGGAGCCAGGAAGCCGGACATTGAGAATACTTAGGGATTTTTGCAAAGTCCGTGAAATAGCTTTGCAGTTCATGGTAGAATAGAAGCTAAACCGGAAAGTATTATGAAAAAGATTGGCGTCTTAACCAGCGGCGGTGACGCTCCAGGAATGAATGCCTGCATCAGGGCTGTCGTCCGCTGTGGGGTTAACCGTAAGCTGGAGGTCGTGGGAATTCGCCGAGGGTACTGCGGTATATTGGAGGAGGACTTTGTAAAGTTAGGCAGCAGGTCGGTAGCCAATACTATCTACCGTGGGGGCACTTTCTTAGAAACAGCTCGCTGTGAGGAAATGAAGACCGAGGAAGGCATAAAGAAGGCAAATGAAATTCTGCAACGGGAAGGCATCGAGGGATTGATAACTATAGGCGGGGATGGCACCTTTCGCGGTGCAGTAGCCCTGGCCAAAGCTGGAAATGTAAAGGTGATTGGTATTCCGGGCACCATAGATAACGATGTCTATGGCACTGACAATGCTATTGGCTTCGATACCGCCATAAATACAGCTTTGGATGCCATAGATAAGATTAGAGATACTGCGGGGTCGCTACAGCGCCTCTTTTTCGTCGAGGTCATGGGAAAGTGCAGGGGATTTATTGCACTGGAGGTGGGAATTGCTGGCGGAGCCGAAGATATCTTGATTCCGGAATCAGAGACAAAAATAGAACAGCTTTGCCTTAATATAAGGCGCAGCTTCAAGAGAGGTAAAAAATCCTCTATCGTGATAGTTGCTGAAGGAGATGAGGCAGGCGGTGCGTTTTCAATTGCTCAACAAGTATGGGAGAGATTAAGGCTGGAATACCGAATTTGTGTGCTGGGACATGTCCAAAGAGGTGGCTCACCTACAGCCAGGGATAGAGTTCTCGCCAGCAAGTTAGGAGCGGCGGCTGTGGCTGCTCTGGTTAAGGGCACGGCAGGTTACATGGTGGGAGAGTTAAAGGGAGAGATAGCCTTCACTCCTCTAAGGGAAACCTGGGAGAAAAAGAAGGAATTGGATAGCAACTTGTTACGGTTGGTCAAGGTACTGGCTGGATGAGAACATGATAAAGCACTCCACAGACAAAATAATGGGCTTGCAACAGCGAACCGCAAGGAAATAATCGTCTCTTGACAATCTTCGTCTTGTTTTCTTCAGAGAACGCTGCCGGTTAATTTGCTGTACACCTCACGATACCTTTTCGATGTTCTCTCGATTACCTCCGGTGGCAACATAGGCGCAGGCGGTTCTTTATCCCATCCCGAAGCTGAAAGCCAATCGCGAACTGGCTGTTTATCAAGGCTGGGCTGCGAATGGCCAACCTCATACTGGCTGACGTCCCAGAAGCGACTCGAGTCTGGCGTCAATAGCTCGTCGATAAGGGCTAATTGACCATTGATGAAACCAAACTCAAATTTAGTATCGGCAATTATTATGCCCCTGGTTTTAGCGTAATCCCGAGCATAGCAGTAGATAAGCAGGCTTTTTTGTTCTAATTCCTCAAAAATGTTTTCAATGCCAAGGTCTTTTATGTCTTGATTGGTTAAAGGGCGGTCATGCTCTGTGTCGCTCTTAGTAGTCGGGGTAAAGATAGGTTGGGGCAATTCCTGGCTTTCCTTCATTCCCGAGGGCAAATGGATATGGCCAATTCTTCCAGTCTCTTTATACTCCGCCCATGCCGAGCCAGATAGATAGCCCCGAACAACGCATTCCACAGGTATGCGCTCGGCCTTAGCCACAAGCATAGAGCGGCCGATAAGGCTTGTTCCAGGTGTAAGCGAGGAATCTCCTTTCCATTGAGATTGCTTCGGGCTTTCAGCCCTCGCAATGACATCCCGAAGTATATCCACGCTATCGATTACGTTGATAAGATGATTAGGTAAGATATGGGCTGTTTTCTCGAACCAGAAGGCAGAAAGCTGGTTAAGAACCTTTCCTTTGTCAGGGATGCCGCAGGGCAAGACAACATCGAAGGCAGAGATGCGGTCGGTGGACACGATGAGTAATTTATCACCTAAACCATAAACGTCTCTTACCTTGCCGCGCCGAAATAAAGGTAGCGATAAGTTTGTATTAATCAAGACTGTCGGGCTGCTACTCATAGTTTCCTCGGCCCAGACTACGATGCTCCCGGTAACGGTTTAAGAAGTCGCTTCTCTTTAAACCAGTAACTAGGGTTCAATGCCACACAATCTCTTCGCACTGCTTTTCATTCTCTCTATATTGACCTGTCTACCAATCATAATTCTTTGAGCCATAGGTGACCCGGCACCATGCATCGATTCCGCCAAATAACATGCGGCTCCTAAACCCACCGTGATATTCTCAATCAGTCGTAGTACGCGAACGCGATTTTCCACCGCAATACCATCAACTCCCTTCAGATACTTAGCAACATACTTGCCTATCTTGGGATGCTTAAGGTCTTTTTCAGAAGGCATAGTTACTATTAAGCCGCCAGCGATGTCCTGGGCCAGTCTGGCTATGTCATAAGGAAATTTCGTCACGTTTAGTTTAGATACATTGGCTCTTAGAGTGTCTACAAGGTAAGTCCCGGAAGCTTCTCTGTGACCTTCGTAAGCACAGGCAAGACTGCAAGACATCATGGTTTCATTGAGCTGAATCATGTCAATGATTTTGTCCTTAATATGAGAAGCTTTTGAAGTGCCCTGATATTCAGCAATTAATTGACTGGCGCCAATCAAGACATCACCCATACCTGACTTGCAGGCATAACTCTGGCGGTGATAGGCAGCAAATTTCTCTACCAGGTCGCCGGCAAAGTCATATTCCTTGTACATAAAGACTCGTTCCCAGGGAACAAACACATCGTCAAAAACAACCATGCATTCCTGTCCCCCGTAAAGAATGTTACCGACATCCATATTCGGGCTGTCTATTTTTCTCGTGTCGCATGGTTGCCTCCCATAGATGTATATAATCCCTTCAGTGTCGCTGGGCAAGGCAAAAGAAATAGCATACTCTTTATCTTCTTCACGCATAGCCCTGGTTGGCATGCAGATGATTTCATGCGAATTTACAGCTCCTGTCTGGTGCAACTTGCTCCCACGAACTACAATGCCATCCGACTTCTCTTCCACTACGTGAAGGTATTGGTCAATATCGGCTTGCTCGGCTGGACGAAGACTTCTATCGCCCTTGGCATCCGTCATGGCACCACAACAAACCAGGTCTTCATCCTGTACGTATCTCAAGTATTTCAGGAAACGCTTGTTGTATTCGGTCCCATACTTCTGGTCAATGTCGTAAGTCACCATCGACAAAGCATTCAAGGCATCCATCCCAGCGCAACGCTGAAAGCAAGAGCCCGTATAAGCACCCAATCCTCTACCCATTTTCGACTTGTTGACCAAGTCTTCGGTACTCTGATGAATGTGACAGAAACGATTTATCTTCTTTCCCGTTAGATGAGAGGTGGCTGTCATAACCTTCTGGAATTGTGGAAATTTGGACTCTTCGGCAAGTTCATAAGTAGCAGCTATACAATTCCTTGTCGGTTTGATAATAGGATTATCTACATGATTGGTAACCCGCTCTCCAAACATGTAGAGTTCAAAATGCATTTTCTTCATGCTATCAAGGTATTCTTGCGCAGTCTTCATCTTTCTATTTCCCTCCGTTATACGCTAAGGCAAAAACTTCGAAGTCAATGCCCCATCACTATACTGCCCTAGGAGCCAACTCGGTTGACCCAGCTTTGCCAGCTTTCTTCCCCTGTTTGGTTTTAGTTAGCCCCAACCGTTCAAAGACAGTATCTACGTATTTCAGATAGTAACTGTAGTCGAAAAGAGACTTTAGCTCGCCTTCAGTCAGGTAATTTGTTATTCGCTTATCCATCAGAAGCAGAGCTAAAAAGCTTTTCTTGTCCCGCCACGCTTCCATAGCCTTATCCTGGACCATTTTGTAAGCTTCTTCTCGTATCAGACCTTTATTTATTAAAGCGAGGAGTATTCTCTGGGAGAAGATTAGCCCCTGGGTAAGCTCGATGTTACGACGCATGTTTTCCGGATAAACCTTGAGTCCTTTCATTATCAAGGTAAATATGGATAGCATGTAATCAACTGCCAGACAGGAGTCAGGTAAGATAATTCGCTCTGTAGAGGAGTGGCTGATGTCACGTTCATGCCATAAGGCAATGTTCTCCAGAGAAGTCAAAGCATGACCTCTTATTAATCTGGCCAGTCCGCAGATACGCTCACAAAGCTCGGGATTTCTTTTATGAGGCATCGCCGAGGAGCCCGTTTGCCCCTCTTCAAAAGGCTCTTCAGCCTCCAGGACCTCCGTTCGCTGGAGGCTCCTGATCTCAGTGGCAAATTTCTCCAGGGAGCTGGCGATAATAGCCAAAGTGGTCAGGAATTGGGCATGGCGGTCACGCTGGACTATCTGGCTTGATATGGGAGCTGGAGCGAGCCCTAACTTGGCGCAAGCTATTTTTTCAACCTGAGGAGGTACAGTAGCATAAGTGCCTACTGCTCCGGATATTTTGCCCACAGAGATATTTTTCCTAGCTCCGGCCAGCCTTTGAGCATTACGCTTCATTTCTTCAGTCCACAGGGCTATCTTTAAACCAAAGGTAGTCGGCTCAGCGTGAACACCATGAGTCCGCCCCATCATAATGGTGTATTTGTGCTCTATAGCTTTACTCTCCAGTACGGATATAAGTTCGGCTATGTCTTTTGCCAAGATATCTGCCGCCTGGGTCAACTGCAAGCCAAGAGCGGTATCCATAACATCCGAAGAGGTGAGACCAAGATGTATGAAGCGTGACTCTGTGCCCAGGCTTTCAGCCACCGAGTTAAGAAAAGCAGTCATGTCATGGTGAGTCACCTTCAGAAACTGGGCAATACGCTTCAAGTTGCAGCTGGCTTTCCTTATCTTAACTATCTCTTTTTGGGGGATTTCACCCAGCTCAGCCCAAGCTTCACAAACGGCTATCTCTACCTTAAGCCACTGGTCAAACTTATTCTCCTCAGACCAGATTTTCTTCATCTGAGGTCTGGAATACCGTTCAATCATATTATCCCCTTGCTAATTCTTGTTTATGTTTACGATAGGCTTCTCTTATCTCTTTATGCTCGGTGCCTAAAATTTGGGCGGCGAGCAAGGCAGCATTCTTTGCTCCACTTTGGCCAATGCCCATACAGGCTACCGGCACTCCCCCGGGCATCTGGCTTATGGAGAGCAAAGCGTCAATGCCCTTCAATTCACTGGTAGACAAAGGGACGCCGATTACAGGCAAGATTGTCCAGCTAGCTAAGATACCGGGAAGATGCGCGGCGTAACCAGCAGCAGCGATGATAACTTTGAGCCCTCTCTTCTCTGCCTCCAAGCCATACTCCCTTAGTCTTTCAGGATTTCTATGGGCTGAGATAACGGAAAGTTCATAATCAATGCCTAATTGCTTTAGCACGTCCAGCGCTGGCTGTATCAGCTCGGTGTCTGTCTTGCTGCCTATGACTATGCCCACTAATGCCATTACTATGTAAATCCCAAATTCTAATATCTAAACAAATTCTAAATCCAAAATCCCAATTCCCCAAGGTTTAGGGTTTGGGGCTTAGGGTTTAGAGTTTATCCTATCTACCTCCCTCAAAGCAATGTCCCTACGATAATGACAGCCTTCAAAGTAAATATTAGGAATGTTGCGGTAAACCTTTTCCCGAGCTTCAGCCATGTCTTTGCCCACACCTACTACGGTGAGCACTCGCCCGCCGTCAGTATAAATTATGCCATCATTTCCCAACTTAGTTCCAGCATGAAAAACCAGCACATCCTTATCCACACTATCTATTCCTTGTATGGGAAAGCCGGTTTTATAGCTACCAGGATAGCCACCCGAAGCCATAACCACTCCAACGCAGGCCTCGGAACTCCACTCTATTTTCACCCGGTCGAGATTGCCCTGGACTACTGCCATAAGTATATCCACCAGGTCGGTTTTGAGAAGAGGCAAAACGACCTGAGTTTCCGGGTCACCAAAGCGAGCATTGAATTCCAGCACCACAGGCTCTCCATTAACAATCATTACCCCCGCATAGAGCACTCCCTTATAAGGCATGCCTTCCTTAGCCATGCCCTTCACAGCCGGCAATAAAATATCCTTGGTTACCTTTTTTGTCATCCCGGCGGAGAAAAAACCCGGTGGGCTGTAACTTCCCATACCTCCAGTGTTGGGGCCCCGGTCATTATCGCCGATTTTCTTATAGTCGCAAGCTGGCACCATGGGTGAGACCGTCTTGCCATCGGTAAAGGCTATGAGACTTACCTCTCGACCGCTAAGATATTCGTCAATTATTACCCTATCTCCAGCGGAGCCGAAAATCTTTGCTTCCATGATGTCGCCGAGGACTTTGTGGGCTTCCGCCAAAGAACCGGCGATAATCACACCTTTGCCAGCAGCTAATCCATCAGCCTTAATTACAATAGGCGGATGCTGTTCTTGAAGGTATTCACGAGCCTCAGAATAAGAGGAGAAAATGGCGCCTTTAGGACAGGGGATGCCATATTTCTCCATCAAATTTCGGGCAAAAACCTTGCTTGATTCTACCTGGGTGGCCGCTTTAGTGGGACCGAAAAAAGGAATACCCAGACTATCAAAGTAGTCCACTATGCCCGAAGCTAACGGAGCCTCAGGACCAACCACGACAAGGTCAATGCTTTTCTCTTTAGCTGCCTTGCCCAGCCCTTCTATGTCTGTGGGGCGCAAATTCAGGTTTTCCGCGATGGTTGCTGTGCCGGCATTCCCCGGGGCAGCGAAAACTTTTTCCACCCTGGGACTCTGAACAATCTTCCAGGCTAAGGTGTGTTCCCTGCCCCCACCACCAACGACTAGTATCTTCAAGGTTCACTCTCGCACGTCAGTCTTCAGGGTATAGCCGTACTAAATCCTCCATTTTCTGGATTTTTCAACGCCAGTTTTTTGAAAGATGGCACTGGGGATGATGGTGAAGGTTACCACTAGGAACAGCCGATCGTGACCTCGGAGAATACCTATCACTTCTTTTTCTTATGCTTCCCCCTATTCTTCTTCACCCCTTTTAGTTTCACTCTGTGTGACATAGTATTATAAAATCTCCTTGAATTTCTCAGCCTGAGCTGGGTCGAGATTTTGGATTAGCTTCAGTAGCTCTGCGACATGCTCCTTTTCCTCCTCGATAATATGCTCCAGCGTAGTCACAGCCTCTTCATCCTCCAGGTCTAATATATGGTCTTCATACTGGTTAATGGCTTGCAACTCGCTTATCAAATCATCGCGGAGCATTTCTAAATCGTCTAGTATAGCTAGCTTTTCGTCGCTCATTTCCTCAGAAGAATAACTCATCTTTTTCCCTCCTTTTTAATCTTAACTTTACTCGCAGTTGCAAGTATTTGGCTATCCCTTGTCGCCTCGAGCGAAATTGAAGCCTTTCCCCAAAAATGACAGTAAGCTGAGTAGCTATTCCCATTCTATAGTTGCTGGCGGCTTACTGGTGACATCATAAACTACCCTGTTGACATTGGTAATTTCATTAACTATGCGGTCAGATATTCTAGCAAGAAGGTCGTGGGGCAGGCGAGCCCAATCAGCAGTCATGGCATCCTCACTAGTTACTGCTCTGACCGCTACCAAGTAGCCATAAGTTCTGTAGTCGCCCATGACGCCAACGCTCCTGACATCAGTAAGTACAGCAAAGCTTTGCCATAGCTGACGATAAAGCTTGGCTTTTTTGATTTCATTCATCAGAATCCAATCAGCAGCCCGGAGTATCTCCAGCTTCTCTCTGGTCACTTCACCAATGATGCGAATGGATAAGCCCGGTCCGGGAAATGGTTGCCGCCAGATCATGTCCTCAGGCAAGCCTAGAGCTAACCCCACCTGTCGAACTTCATCCTTAAACAAATATCTCAGGGGCTCGATAAGAGTGAAACTCATTTTAGCCGGTAATCCGCCGACGTTATGATGGCTCTTTATCTTGGCAGCAGCTTTGGTTTCCGAGGAGGTACTTTCAATGACATCAGGGTAAAGAGTGCCTTGGGCCAGAAAATCAATCTTACCTAATTTGGCCGCTTCTTCCTCAAAAATTTGGATAAACTCGTTTCCTACCAAGTGTCGCTTCTGCTCCGGATCGCTAACCCCTTTAAGTCGTTCCAAGAATCTATCGGAGGCGTCTATGTAGACTATATCCATTTTGAGGTTACGCTTGAAGGTACTAAGCACCCTTTCAGGTTCATCACGGCGCAATAAGCCATTGTTGATAAAGATGCAAGTTAACTTATTGCCAATAGCACGGTCAATAAGGGTAGCAGTTATTGCCGAATCAACGCCTCCAGAGAGAGCACAGACCACTCTTCCGCCGCTCACTTGCTCTTTAATTTTATCTACGCTCTCAGATATGAAATTAGCTGGTGTCCAGTTGCCCTGGCATCCGCATATTTGAAATACAAAATTCTGGAATATGGTTTTCCCATGAGCCGTGTGAACCACTTCAGGGTGAAACTGCAGCCCGTAAATGCCACTATCGTTACCTATGACAGCGAACGGCGAATTTTCAGTATAAGCCAGGGTCTTGAAGCCTGGAGGCAGCTCTATTATTTGGTCACCATGGCTCATCCACACAGGGAGAGATGACGGAAGACCGGCAAAAAGAGGACAATCTTCAGCACTTATGTGCAGGATTGTGTGCCCATATTCACGCTTTGTTCCCCCAGTTACCTGGCCACCCAATTGATAAACGATAGCCTGCGTCCCGTAGCAAATGCCCATCACAGGTAGACGACTTTCGTAAATATATGGTAAAGGCAGGGGAGCACCAGAATCATAAACGCTAGCTGGACCTCCCGAGAGAATAAATCCTCGTGGGTTAAGGGAAGCTATTTTCTCCCAAGGCGTGTCATGAGGCACAAGTTCACAATAGACATGGCATTCCCGTACCCGCCTGGCAATGAGCATGCTATATTGAGACCCAAAGTCGAGCACTATTATAGTTTCACGCTCGCTTGGAGGTAGCTTAGGCTCAACTACAGGTTGCTCGCCGCGTAACTCTTTGGCTAGCCCCAGATAAGTGGAGACTTCGATATCATCGCTGGCAGCAATTCTATGGCTTTCTAACTTCTTTTTCATTGCAGATTTACGGTGGTGAATACATTTAGCTTATCACTGTCCTGAACTATTATCAACTCGAGAAAGGCTGAGCCTTTTCCCTACCTAGCAAGGCCTCTCTCTTGTGGTTAAAGCCTTCCCGCGCTCTTGAATGTGGAAAGGACAAATTTCTACCCTGGATGCCACCATGCTATACTAACGGCAGAAAAAGATGGGTGTTTTACAACGAGAAATCGAGAAGGGTGTTAAAATCCTCCAAAAGGGTGGCGTGATTGCCTTTCCTACCGATACGGTCTATGGCCTGGGGGCTGACGCCTTCAATTCCACGGCCGTGGAAAGGATTTATGAGATAAAAAACCGACCCAAGCATCGGCAACTCCCCTTACTTATCGCTGATGTAGAGCAATTGACTACTCTGGCCAAGCCAATACCAGAAATTGCCTGGTTTTTGGCAAGGCGGTTTTGGCCCGGCGGGTTAACGCTGGTTTTATCAAAAACAGATTCGTTGCCTGTCTATCTAGCCTCAGGACCCACCATGGCAGTACGCGTTCCTAATCACCCTGTTTGTCTGGCTCTCATTCAACACCTGGGGAATCCCATAATCGGAACCAGCGCCAACATTAGTGGCCAACCAACTGCCCTAACTGCTGAGGAAGTCGGACAACAGTTAGGAGGAAAAATCGACCTTATTATCAATGGGGGCAAATGTCCCGGCGGAAAGGAATCCACGGTAGTGGATGTTACCCATGAAGCGCCGGTAATTTTGCGTCAGGGCATCATACCCTCATACGAGATTGACAAAGCTTATAAGGAATACCTGGAGGTAAATAGTGAGGCGCATTGCTGTAGGCTGTGACCACCGGGGCTTTGCTTTAAAAGAGCTAATTATGCCCTTCCTGCAAAACGCGGGCCATAGCTATCAGGATTTTGGTTGCTACAACACTGATCCCGTGGACTATCCTGACATCGCCCAGAAAGTTGGGGAGGCAGTAGCATCGGGCAATTTTGACCAAGGCATTCTAATATGCAATACGGGCATAGGCATGTGCATAGCCGCCAACAAAATAAAGGGTATAAGGGCGGCTTTATGCCACAACGCATTTGCAGCACAACGAGCTCGCCAGCACAACGATGCCAATGTCTTGTGCCTCGGGGGAGAGGATATAGATACCAAGTCGGCTTTGGAAATCGTCAAAACTTTCTTAGCCACGGATTTTGAAGGCGGCAGACACTTACAAAGGGTGAATAAAATAAGGGCTCTGGAAGGAGACTCCCCAGAATAATAGCCTTGGCTCTTAAGGGATACAACCTGAGGGGCAGTCATTTCGCCAGGTCACACCACATATCGACTTCTTAAGTCACGGGATAACTTAGCTGTTAATTCCAGAGCTTGACTTGCTGCTTCAGGCGATAAGCTTTCCAGGCCACAAGAAGGAGTTACCAGCCCTTGAGCTATAATCTGCCTGAATTTAACGCCATCCCTGGTGAAGGGAGCCATGGCTTCCTCCAGGCGGTCACGAAGACCGGACAAGGATTCTTTAGCCAAGGCCTCTTCTTCATTCGGAACTATCCCCCAGGCAATGCTGCCACCACGCTCAAGAAAGGATTTCACCTTACCCGAGTGAGTGCTTAGAGAAGAGGCATAATTATAGGCATCAAAGCTGAGAATATCAATTTTGGTGTCTAGAATGACTGACCAGTTAGTGTTTCCGCAGCAGTGTAATCCCTTTATCCCTTTAATTCCCCTGAACACCTCTTCTAGCAGAACAGGCACTTTTTCCTCAGGAATAGGAGTAAACACCGAGCCTAAAGAAATTAAATAAGGCTCGTCAACAAAGATAATAGTGTTAGGCGATATTTCCCTCAAGATATTTTCCTGCCACGAAGCTTTTAGCCGCAGGAACTTAGCCGCGGTTTCAGCTAAAGTATCATCATAGAGGATGCCCAGACCATCCTGACTGGTAACCGCCAGGCCCCAGGTAACGGGACCTGTTACTTGCCCCTTGACTATTTTACTACCTGTTGCTTGGGAGAGGAAAGCATAAAGCCCGGCAGCATATTCGGTCGAAATACCATATTCACGGGCATTATCCTGCTCACAATCAATGTGGATTTGCTCCAGCTCGCTCTCAAAATCCGCTGATGGCTCGATGTGAATTTTGTCCCCATCTATAACCACCCCCGGAAAACCCTCACTGAATTGGATAATCATGTTTTCTTTAGGAGAGCGCCATGGTAATTGTGGCCAGACAGGAATGTCAGGAAGACATTTCATAATAATGGAACAAGCCTCGCCAGGATTCGTGTGAGGCATGCTGCCGATAGCAGTGGGCAAACATCCAAACTCAAGCTTAGCTGACATCTTCCTCCTTACCTAAATACTTGCCAATTAGCAGCCCTAGCTCTTTCCTTTTTTTCTCTGGTATGTATTTCGCCTCAGTGGCTATAGCATATTCAAGGGCGCTAGCACAGGCACAATCTCGTTTCTGTGGTATTGAAGGTAGTAGTAATTTCAGGATGCTCTTGACAGTATCAATGCCCTTCCGCAGGTTGGTTAAAATCATCTCCGTAGTCACCGATTCGCAACTCGGATGCCAGCAATCATAATCGGTGACAAGGGCAATTATGGCATAGCATATTTCCGCTTCTCTGGCTAACTTAGCTTCAGGCAAAGCTGTCATTGCAATAATGTCGGCATCCCAAGAGCGGTAAAGCTGCGACTCAGCCTTGGTGGAGAACTGTGGACCTTCCATGACTAGATAAGTACCACCTTTATGCACCTTAGCCCCAACCTTAGTGCTTGCCTCAAACGAGAGTTGACTCAAGACAGGACAGAAAGGTTCAGCGAGAGAGACATGCCCCACTATCCCATCGGTGAAAAAAGTGCTGGCTCTTCCTTTGGTAGCATCAATTAACTGGTCAGGAATGACTACGTCCAGAGGCGCTATCTCTTCCTTGAGACTGCCCACAGCGCTTACAGAGACAATCCTTTCCACCCCCAGAGATTTCAAGGCATAGATATTGGCTTTCGCCGGTAACTCACTGGGGCCTATTCGATGTCCCTCGCCATGTCTGGGAAGAAAGGCAACCCTTACTCCTTCTAGATTGCCCAAGATGATAGCATTGCTGGGCTCGCCAAAGGGCGTGCTTACCTTTACTTTCTCCACTTCTGTCATCCCCTCCATGTTATAAAGCCCGCTTCCGCCAATGATGCCAACTTTTGCTTCAGGCATTTGATACCCCCGTGAAAAACACTATCCCTTGTCCTTCCGTTTCTCTCCCCACCTTCCCTTCTTCCTCAAGATATTTCAGGTGAGCCAGAGCTTCCCCAAAAGCAAACCACTTTTGCGCCGGAGGAAATAAATCCCAGGACTTGTAACTTATATCCCAGGTCATTTGCGATGCGACCTGGAAGACGTTTTGCTTACCTTTTCCCAGAATAGAGATGACCTCCTTAAGCCTTGTTTGGTGATGCCGCTTCAGTTCTCGAATTCTCTCTTTTTGATTCCTGAAGATACTTCTATGACCAGGCAGTACAAGTTCAACGTCCAAATCATAAACCTTGTCCAGGCTCATCAGATATTCTTTTAATGGATTTCGCTCCTCGGAGGAGAGGGTGATATTCGGAGTTATATCAACAAGGATATGGTCACCACATATGAATATTTTCTTGCTGGGCTCGTAAAGACAAATATGACCTGCAGTGTGCCCGGGGGTTTCAATACATTCAAATAAGTAATCCCCGATGCTTATCGTATCGCCGTCCTTTGAGACACACAAATTCAAGGAAGTATTTGGGCTATATCTGCGACCGGGGTGGCTTCTGATAGCCCTTTCAAGCTCCTCTCCAGGAAAGCCGCATTTATGAGCAAAATCAATCTGCTTCTCCCAATGCTCCGGCGCAGTAGACCTAATAATTTCCGCATCTGCCCAGCCAAAGTATATTCTCGCCCCTTCCCCGGCGAGAGTTGACACTAAACCCGAGTGGTCTGCATGCATGTGCGTGATGAAGAAATCAGCTTGCTTTGAGTCCACGCCACATTCCTTTAATCCGGAAACTAGTGCCGTCATGCAGTCCTCTCGATTCCATCCAGTATCAATAATTAAAGACCGCTCCGTCCCCTTTATAACGTAAGAATTGGTGGCTTTTAGAGGACTTCCGGGGAGAGGAACTTTAATTCTATAAAGACTTGGTAAGATTTCCTCGAACAATGCTCTTCAAAATCCTTCTCACGATATTGACCACAAACACAGTGTAACTTTAATCACGTTGGTCCTATGTGAATTCAAACCTAGCATATTTCCCTAGAATTGTCCACCATCGGGCTCTTTTTCCCACGGAGGTATTGCATTTTACTACATTTAGTGGTAAAATACTTCCATACCACAATCTTTAGGAGAAATCCATGAACTGTCCTTACTGCGGCAGCCAAGAATCAAGGGTGATAGATTCTCGGGGCTTAAATGAAGTGGTGAGGCGCCGACGGAAATGCCTCGCCTGCGGCACTCGCTTCACTACTTATGAGCGTATACAGCCACATGATATCTTCATTATTAAGAAGGATGGACGGCGTGAGGAATTCAGCCGGGATAAGCTCCTTTTGGGTATTCGCAAAGCTTGTGAGAAACGCCCCCTTCCTACAGGCGCCATTGATAAGTTTGTGGACACTATCGAGACTGAGCTTTACAAGGTGGGCAAAAGCGAGGTCTCCAGTTCCTATATTGGTGATTTGGTCATGGAAGGATTAAGAAAACTAGACCACATTGCTTACATTCGCTTTGCCAGCGTTTACCGAGAATTTGCTGATATCGGCGATTTGAAACAAGAAGTGGATAGCTTGGCGGTGCGAAGAGAGCTAACGCCAGCAAACCAGCTACCGCTGCCTTCTTCTGAGGCGGTGAATTCCGTGGTTGGTCGCAAGAGAAGATAAAATGCCCAAAACCCGTCGGAGGGAGAACCAAAAAACTATTGGTCGAGATAGAGTAGCTCAAGCTGTTTTCGCCGCTGCCGAGTCTATGGGTATAAGCGATAGGAAATTGTTGGAGAAGTTTACAGAGCAAGTGAGCCAGCGCTTAGGGGTAGCTCACCCCTTCCCAGGCATGGAGGAATTAGTTCCTCGGCAAGCCAAACAGCCCGTATCCTCCTCTCAAATTCGGGCAATGGTTAAGGAAATTCTAACTGCGGATGAATTTTCTCCCCAGGCCAGAAGTCAAGTCATTTCTGGAATCAAACTTAGCGATAATGCCTTAAGAGTCCTGGAAAGGAGATATCTGACAAAGGATGGAGAAGGGAGAGTTATTGAGACCCCACAAGAGCTATTTCGCCGCGTCGCCAGGCACATTGCCTCAGCCGAGCTTACCTACAATCCCAAGGCGGATGTCTCTCTTTATGAAGAGGCTTTTTATCAACTAATGAAAAGCCTAGAGTTTCTACCTAACTCACCTACATTAATGAATGCCGGTCACGAACTAGGACAATTATCAGCTTGCTTTGTTTTACCCATTGAGGATTCTATGGAGTCTATTTTTGATGCGGTTAAATATACTGCCTTGATTCATAAAAGTGGTGGGGGTACCGGCTTTTCCTTTTCCCGACTTAGACCGGAAAGGGATAGAGTGGGGTCTACAGGTGGCATTGCTAGCGGCCCTGTTTCTTTCATGCGAGTCTTTGATGCCACCACTGATGTCATAAAGCAAGGTGGCATGCGCCGCGGAGCCAATATGGCAATACTCAATGTTGAGCATCCCAACATCTTGGAATTCATCGAGGCTAAAGAGGACCCGGAAGCTCTAACCAATTTTAACCTTTCTGTAGCTGTGACCGATGCGTTTATGAAAGCGGTGAAAAAAGGCACCGATTACAATTTGGTGAACCTGCGAACTGGAGAGGTGACAGATAAGCTTAGTGCCAAAGAGGTATTTAAGAAAATAGTTGACATGGCTTGGCGCACCGGCGACCCGGGCGTTGTGTTTATTGACGAGATAAACAGGCATAATCCTACGCCTGAATTGGGCAAAATAGAAAGCACTAACCCCTGTGGGGAACAACCCCTGCTCCCCTTTGAATCCTGTAATTTAGGCTCCATAAATTTGTCCAAGATGGTGGCGTATAAAGATGGCCAGCCATACATTGACTATGACAAGCTATCACAAACAGTCAAGCTGGCAGTCCGCTTCCTTGATAATGTTATCGAGGTCAACCAATTTCCCCTGCCAGAGATTGCAAAGATGACAAAAACTACCAGGAAAATAGGCCTGGGGGTGATGGGTTTTGCCGACATGCTGATTCGGCTTGGCATTCCTTATGATAGTGAACAAGGGCTTGTTATGGCTGAGGAAAGTGCCCATTTCATATCTGAAGAGGCGGATAAAGCCTCTATAGAGCTAGCTCAAGAAAGGGGAGTCTTTCCCGCTTTCCAGGGAAGCATTTATGACATGCCCGATGGTCCTCGTTTTCGAAATGCCTCTCGGACTACCATTGCTCCTACTGGCAGCTTGAGCATAATCGCTAACTGCTCCAGTGGCATTGAACCATTGTTCGCTTTAAGCTATGTGCGTCATATCCTAGAAGGCGAAGAATTTATAGAGGTGAATCCTTATTTTGAGGAGGCAGCCAAAAAGGGAGGGTTCTATTCCCCGGATCTAATGAAGCAGCTAGCCGAAGGAAAGAGGCTAAAAGACATAGAAGAAGTTCCTGAAGAGATAAAAAGACTCTTTGTCACTGCCCATGATATATCTCCTGAGTGGCACGTTAAGATGCAGGCAGCATTCCAAAAATTTACTGATAGCGCTGTATCCAAGACAGTCAATTTCCCTCACGAGGCGACGCCCGAGGATGTAGCCAATGTGTATAAGATGGCTTACCAGGAGGGCTTGAAAGGGATAACCATTTATCGTGATAGGAGCCGAGATAGTCAGGTCCTCACTGTGGGTGAAGGGATAAAAAAGGCTGAAGGTAAGCTAGCTCCCAGGAAAAGGCCTAAACTTACCAGGGGTATAACCGAAATGGTCAACACCGGGTGTGGCCACATCTATGTGACAGTAAATTTTGATAGTCGGGGAATATCCGAAGTTTTCTCCATCTTGGGGAAGGCTGGAGGTTGTGCAGCAGCACAGCTTGAGGCTATTAGCCGTCTTACGTCCCTGGCTCTAAGGTCTGGAATAGATGTAGATTCGATTGTAAAGCACCTGCGCGGCATCAGGTGCCCTTCTATTGCTTGGGAGCAGGGACATGCTATTTTGTCCTGTGCCGATGCTATCGCTAGCGTGCTGGAGAAGTACATTAGAGAAAAGACGGACACTAAGGAAAAGACCACTAATCCAGATGCACCTTCCAAAAACCCTGAGATGGTTAAAAGTTGGGCCGGGCAATGCCCCGATTGTGGTGGTCCTTTGATTTACCAAGAAGGCTGCAACATTTGCCTCGCCTGTGGCTTTACTAAATGCGGATAGAGTACAAGAAAAGTGGGTAGAACGAGAAGTAGTTATTATTCAGCTCTTAAGCGGATAACGAAAGTTGCCAATTCGGCTCTTAGTTTAAGGAGGATTTGTAATTCCATAGCTAAAAGCGCTGTCAAGGCAATGCAGGCAAATGGCTGCCGCATTTTATCCCTCAATTCCCAAAAGGAATATTTGATCACTGTAGGCGCGTATGGGTTGAGCGACCTTTACCTGAAAAAAGGCCCTCTTGATGCCCATAAAAGCCTTCCGGATATCCTTGATGGGAAAGTGGTATTTATTGCCGATGCTGCTAAAGATGAAAGAGTTCAATATCCCGAAATAGCACTAGCGCAAGGAATATCTTCTGTTCTTGGGGTTCCTGTACTGGGGAAAGGAGAGGCTATCGGAGAGATTCGAATTTACACTCGCGAGCCTCGCCAATTCTCCGAAGCTGATAAAAGCTTCCTACTCAGTGTTGCTGATATTTGCGCTGTCATCTTTGAGAGAGCAGAGCTTCATCAATTGTTAGAGCAAGACTATAAGGCAAGTGAGAGACGAAGAAAATCGTCTAAAGTATCTCCGTTACCTACTACTACGCTGAGGCCAACTAGTTTCGCTCATCCCAGCGAGGAGGATTTTGCCGGACTTTTGGACTTTTACTGTATTGAATGGCTTTACGAGCCTCGTTCCTTTCCCCTTAGGTGGGAAGGCGACAAGATAGCAGAGATGTTCACTCCCGATTTTTATTTGCCCGAGCTAGACCTTTACGTTGAACTCACTACATTAAAACAAAATCTGTTAACCGAGAAGAATCGCAAGCTGCGCCAGCTCAGAGAACTTTACCCTGAAGTCAATATCAGGCTTCTGAACAAAAATGATTTTCTCAAGCTGTTAGCCAAATATGGTTACGGCCCTCTAGGCGAAGCTAAAGTAGAGGGAATCGATCGAGTCTTGTACAGCCACGCCAAAATTCAACGAAGGATAAGAACTCTAGCCAGACGCATTTCGCGTGATTACGCTGGTCAACGATTAATGCTAATAGGCATCTTGAAGGGCGTGGTCTGCTTTATGGCTGACCTGATGCAGCACCTTTCCCTTCCGGTTACCCTGGACTTTATGGCTATCTCATACTATGGTGGTGATGGTCAGGTAGTCAAGATAACCAGAGACCTCGATAGCAGCATAACAGGGCAACATGTACTGATGGTTGAAGACATTGTAGATACTGGCATGACACTGAATTACATTCTCAGTCATCTCTCTGCTCACAATCCTGCTAGTCTTCGCGTTTGTACCTTGCTTGATAAGAGAGCACGTCGATTGATAAATGTTCCTCTTGATTATGTAGGCTTTGAAGTTCCCGATGAGTTCGTAGTGGGTTATGGATTAGATTACAAGGGAGAATACCGTAATTTGCCCTTTATTGGCATCCTCCACCCCGAGCTAATCAAAGGCAACGAACTGCGATAACTAACCCCAACTTAGCTCTCTTTTTCTGTGGCAATACTTATAGCTCGTATAAAAACAAAAAAACTGGGAATAAAAATTTGCCCCAAGTAATCTCCCTTTCCTTGGCTCTCCACCCACCCTCCTTTCTGCTTCCACCTACCTTGCGCTGGGCCTTTTACCTCCCAGCACCTTTCAGCTTCCACTTACTCGGCGGTCGGCTCCACCTCGCCAAGTTCTTGTTCAATTACTCGGGGCACTATCATACTACCACACCTCTAAACCTTTGTCAAGGGGGTGTGATAAATTTCTCAAAGACTATCTCTCCTAAGAAGTAGCATGAAGGCATTACGAGCTATCGCCTCACTACCTTGTCAAAGCCATCTCAGCCATAATGAGTTCTGCTTACTGGAGGTGAGCGCCCCACTTAACTCTAAATCTCTCCTTGACCTGTGGATTAACCAAGCCGTGAGGCCACTCCCCTTGCAATACTCTGGCTACCTCTTCCCAGGGCCACATAAATAACTCTTTACGTGACTCCTCGGAATAGTAAGCAAAATGACCGGTAATGAGAACATTATTAAGCTTGAGCAAGGGATTATCGGGGCTAGGAGGCTCTGGCTCTAATACGTCTAACCCAGCACCGGCAATTAGTCCCTCTGAAAGGGCAGTATAAAGAGCCCTTTCATCCACGAGTTCTCCCCGGGCTGTGTTAATGAAATAAGCGGTGGGCTTCATCTTCTTAAATTGCTGAAGCCCTATCATGTGCTTGGTTTCTGGAGTGAGAGCGGTATGCATGGAAACAAAGTCCGACTCTTTAAGCAATTGGTCGAGCTCTACCGATTTCACTTTAAATGTCTTAAACAGGATTTTAGGCACATGGGGGGCGTAGGCAATAATTCTGAAGCCAAAAGCTTTGGCTTTTGGGACAATTGTACGAGAGATATTGCCAAAGCCAATAAGCCCTAAGGTTTGCCCAGATAGCCGATGTAACGGCTTCAAGGCGCTCAAGTAATCGGCCTGGGTACTCCATTTCCCACTCTTAATGTCAGGAAGTAGTTGATAAAACTTTCTGGCGCAGGCGAGAATAAGTGCCATAGCGTGATCTGAGACCTCTTCCAAGCAATAATAGGGAACATTGGCAACACAAACACCTTTTTCTGTAGCTGCGGCTATGTCCACATTGTCATAACCTATACTCGTAAGGGCAATCAGTCGGCATTTGTTCAGATTCTCGATTACTTTGGGACTAAAGACATACCCGGGCGTTATTCTTATTCCCACTGCTATGACGGCGTCAGCTTCAGAACAGGCGGAGATAAGTTCATCCTCAGTAGTACAGAAAGTCTTTTCCACCTCTGCTCCTAACTTGGTCAATAACTCATCGTAGGTGGGAATTGTCCCGGGCACATAAAAGGTATCAACTACTTTGAAGCTCAAACTCTTGCCTCCCTTTCTATTCTTGCTAGAGCAACCTCCATCGCCCTAAACTCTATGATTATAGCATTGTCACATTGGCATCTTCAGTGTAGGTCCTCCGGGCCCTTTCCACATGTCCATTAAGCTTGGGTGAGCACGGCGGCAAAACAAAGATAATTGGTATGGACGGACGACGCACATCCTATACATCCGCCACTCGCTTGTACTGAGCCATACCATAATATACTATATAGACAACTCAGGTCGACCTAACCAGAAATGGAGGTAAAAGGTATTAGTCCAATCGGTAGTGAAATAGGAGGTTGAGATGTCTGATGTGATAGCTAAGGTAATATCTCAGAAGGGGACGTGCGCAGCTCAACACAAGGTTGGTGATGAGTTTGTCATCGGACAACAGACTCCGCCTAACCTTTGTTCATGGGCTTTTTACTCCCTTTTCCCTTTTGCCCAAGTCCTGCAATTCGGCGGTTCGTTCCCCTGGGAGCAAGACCGAAACAAGACTACTGTTGCCTGTCCTGACCCAGCAAATCCGGTGGTGTTTGAACTAAGGCGCACTTTGCCTTAATGAGATAATCGCGAGGCTAGGTAGCGCAAAATGAATGGACCCCAGCTGACCTTATCGCTGAAGTGAAAGAGAGGGTTTTATTTTTGGGGGTCACGGCGATACTATCTCACTTACCTCCACCACAGGCCAGCCTTTTTAAATCTAAGACTAAACCAAGGCCAGCCGGCTCAGTAAAGCGTAATTCCAGGAAGCTTGTGTGAGAAATACTCTGCGAGGACCAACTAGAAGATATTGCGAATTCAGGTGCTAATATTAACTAATGCAGCTTCAGATTAATTTCACCGACTGAGTTGTTTCTTCAAATTCCTGGCTTTGTGTTCATATCGACCAGCACACGCAGTACATCCAATGCCCAAGCAAACAAACACAATTCCAAAAAGCCCAACTGAACTCGACGAGACACAAAGGACACCACCAGCCATCATTCCCACCGTTACAAGAACTATTGCCAAAATAGTACACATATTTGCCCTATGTTTCGCTTCATCAACTTCCTCCTGGATCTGAAACTCTTGCCACCCTGTATCTTCCACAACTAAACTTTCCCCACATTTAGGGCAAAATACTGTATCTTCATCTATTTTTCCCCCACAGTATTGACAGTATTGCATGGCCACACCTCCCAGTCTCTTTCCAATATTATAAGATAAAGCTAACCAAAAATCACTATCTTGTGCTAGCGTGTGCGCAGGAGATTACTACCAAGTTTTACAAAATTTTTTAAAGCTCGCAGTAATGCGTCAGTAGCAAGCCTTTCTAATAACACCTAGCCCATCAACCAGGGCATCATCTCCGTCTTCCGTATTTCAGCTTGGCAAACAGGAGCGTAGCCACAAGAGTTGCCCCCACTGCATTCCAAAGAATGATAGGGAATAGTTGAACTAATATACCATAGCGTAGCCAGCAAAGCATACCCACAATGAGTAAGATGGTGAACGGCAGGCTTATCTCTAGAGCGCTCTTGAGCCTGAATATTCTGACCAGCTGTGGCACTAAAGCTACTGTCACCAGTAATCCTCCGATAAAGCTAAAGACGACTTCCTGCGAAAACAATTTAAGTTCCGCCTCTTTCTTTTATCCCTTCAGCCAGGGCATCATATTCCTGAGCTTTTTGCCCACAACTTCGATGGGATGCTCTGCTTCCATCCTCTTCATAGCATTAAAGCTGGGCCGGCCGGCCTGGTTTTCCAAAATCCATTCTGTAGCAAAGCTGCCATCCTGAATCTCTGCCAGGATTTGCTTCATTTCCTCTCTGACCAAATCATCAATGACCCGTGGTCCCCGCGTATAATCTCCATACTCCGCCGTATCACTTACCGAATAGCGCATATAACTCAAACCACCTTGATAAATCAGGTCAACAATGAGCTTTAACTCGTGGCAAACCTCGAAATAGGCAATCTCCGGTTGATAGCCAGCCTCTATCAATGTTTCAAAGCCAGCCTTTATCAGAGAAGAGACTCCTCCACAAAGCACCGTTTGCTCGCCGAAAAGGTCGGTCTCGGTCTCTTCAGCAAAAGTCGTTTCCAAAACCCCGGCTCTAGCGCAACCAATCCCCTTGGCATAGGCCAGAGCTATGTCTTTTGCTTTCCCCGAGGCATCCTGGTGGATAGCCACCAAGGCCGGAGGGCCTGAACCTTCAGTATAAAGCCTTCTGAGTATATGTCCCGGACATTTAGGCGCTATCATGCTAACATCGACATCAACTGGAGGCACGATTTGGGAAAAGTGGATACTAAAACCATGAGCAAATATAAGTGTCTTGCCCCGAGCCATCTCCTTCTCAATTGACTCCCGATAGATTCTGGGCTGCACAGTATCCGGAGCTAGCATAACAATTATATCTGCCTTTTTGGCTACTTCAGCGGCGGTGGCCACTTCAAAATCAGCTTTCTTTGCTGCCTTCCAGACTTCAGTGCCTGGTAACTCGGCAACAATGACCTGGCAGCCGCTGTCCCTTAGGTTCTGGGCATGAGCATGTCCCTGGCTCCCAAAGCCAATGATGCCAACTGTCTTTACTTTGAGCAAATCCAGATTAGCATCCTTGTCATAATAAATTTTAGCCATAATCCCTCCTCTATTAACCTTCAGTTGTTAGCTATCAACTATCGGCAATTATTTAAGAACTGCTTCCACGAGTTAAGGCTATCCTGCCAGTTCGTGAAAGTTCCTTAACACCAAAATCACTAAGGAGCTCGAGCAGAGAATTCACTTTGTCTTCGTCACCGGTCACCTCCACTGTCAGTGAACCTGGAGCAACATCAACTATGTTAGCCCGGAAAATGCCAACGATTTGCATAATCTCGCTTCTTGTCGAGGCAGCAGCCTTCACCTTAATTAAGGCCAATTCTCTGGTCACCATGTCTTCTTCGGTTATATCAGAGACTTTAATCACGTTGATTAGCTTGTCCAGTTGTTTTCTCACCTGCTCTATCTGAGCAGAATCACCGACAGCAACAATGGTCATGCGAGATAAGCCGGGATGTTCACTTCCACCTACAGCAAGACTTTGAATATTAAAGGAGCGCCTTCGGAATAAACTGGCTATTCGATTAAGCACCCCCGGTTTATCTTCCACTAAAGCTACTAAAGTATGTTTTGTATTAGTCAATTTGCCCCCCAACAGATAAATTCCAAATTACAATCTCTGAATTCAAAACCTTCGTCTTTTGGTCATTGGCATTTTGTAATTAATTCCTAGAATTTTTCTCCCAATACTTCCGGCTTTGATGGCGCGAAAAATCTGGCCAGGTTTTCCCCTGGTGGCACTATGGGATAGACGTTCTCTTCGGGCTCAATAAAAAAGTCGATGAGAAAAGGTCCAGGGTACTCCATGGCCTTTTGTATAGCCGGGATGACCTCCTCTATTCGTGTCACCCGAAGACCAGGGATGTCATAAGCTTCAGCAATTTTGACAAAATCGGGATTCCAAAGCTTCGTGTCAACGTAGCGCCGTTCATAGAATAGCTCTTGCCACTGTCTTACCATGCCTAAATACCCGTTGTTCATGATAGCTATTTTTACAGCAATGTTTTCCTGTGTCAGGGTAGCTAACTCCTGGATAGTCATTTGAAAGCCGCCGTCGCCAGCAACACACCATACCACCTCCTCGGGGCAACCGACTTTGACTCCCATGGCCGCGGGTAGTTCGAACCCCATGGGCCCCAAACCTCCCGCAGAAATAAGGCTGTTGGACCTGGTATAAACGAAATATCGTGCCGCCCACATTTGATTCTGCCCCACCCCGGTAACCACTAAAGCATCACCTTGTGTGGCCTCATAGATCTGGTTAACAATGTATTGAGGCAAGAGTTCATCACTTTGCCTGATTTCTAGCGATGGATACTCATGCCGCCACTGCTCTATTTGGGAAAGCCAATCCACATGCTCTCTTCTCTCAATCTCCTTATTCAGGGCTGTGAGCACGCTTTTTATATCCCCGACTACCGGAACCTCGGTGGGAATATTCTTTCCAATCTCTGCGGGGTCGATATCGATGTGAATGACGCGGGCATTGGGAGCAAACTCCCTGGTATTTCCTGTAGCTCGGTCATCAAATCTCATGCCAATAGCAATAAGAAGGTCAGCGTTTTGCACCGCCATATTGGCGCAACCTGTGCCATGCATCCCCATCATGCCAAGATCAAGTATATGGTTCCCAGGGAAGGAGCCCAGACCAAGGAGAGTGTGAGCCACTGGTAGTTGTGCTTTCTCAGCAAATTCCTTAAACTCATCGTAGGCTTGGGAAATAATTATCCCCCTGCCAGCGATGATAACAGGCTGCTCGGCTTCGTTAATGAGCTTTGCTGCTTTCTTAATTTGAGCTGGATGCCCACGAGAGACAACCTTATAGCCCGGTAAATCAAGCTTATCGGGATAAACAAAGTCCGTTTGTTCTTGCTGAATATCCCGCGGTATGTCAATAAGCACAGGTCCCGGCCTCCCCGTCTGGGCAATGTGGAAGGCCTCTTTAATCGTTTTAGCCAGCTCAGCAACATCGGTAACAAGATAGTTATGCTTGACAATTGGAATGGTAATGCCTGTGATATCAGTCTCCTGAAAGGCATCCTTGCCAATAACAGATGTGGCTACCTGGCCAGTTATAGCTACCATGGGTGCCGAATCCATATAAGCGCAGGCAATGCCGGTAACCAGATTAGTAGCTCCAGGCCCAGAAGTAGCAATACATACTCCCGCCTTATGTGTAACTCGAGCATAGCCATCGGCGGCATGAGCCGCTCCCTGCTCGTGGCGAACTAATATATGTCGGAGCTGAGGATATTGGGGGAAGGTATCATATATCGGTAAGACAGCACCACCGAGAATGCCAAAAATAACCTCTACTCCTTCTTTAATTAAACTCTCACAGAGAATCTGAGCACCAGTTTTCTTCATAGAATAGCTCCTTACCCAGCAAACACCGCCCCAGTGCTGGCCGAGCTTACTTTATCACTATACCTCTTAAGATAGCCAGTTTTAATCTTGGGTTCAAAGGAAGGCAATGAAGCCAACCGTTGTTCTAGCTCTTTTTGGCTTAATTCTACTTCCAATTTGTGGTCAGGTATGTTTATGTTAATAATATCGCCATCCCTCAAAGCCGCTATTGGACCTTTCTCTGCCGCCTCGGGAGAGACGTGCCCAATGGCTGCTCCTCGCGTGCCTCCGGAAAAGCGTCCATCTGTAATGAGAGCCACCTCTTTATCCATACCCATACCGCTGAGGAGAGAAGTAGCTGCTAACATCTCCCGCATTCCCGGCCCTCCCTTAGGGCCTTCATAGCGAATGACGATTACCTCGCCTGACTTAAATTTGCCTTTCATTATCGCCGCCGTAGCTTCCTCCTCACTATCGAAAACTCTCGCTGGACCCCGATGAACTAACATCTCAGAAGCTACTGCAGCGCTTTTCACCACGCTGCCATCAGGCGCCAAATTGCCAAATAATATGCTAATACCACCAGTAGGGGCATACGGTTGTGACAGGGGGCGGATTACCTCTCTATTTTTAACTTTTGCCCCCACAATTATTTCCCCCAAGGACTTGCCCAAAATGGTGCTTGCCTCAAGCTTCAGCAGTCCCGAGAGCTCGTGCATTATCGCAGGAATGCCACCGGCTAAGTCCAGGTCCTGAATGTGATAATCACTGGCCGGGCTTAATTTGCAGATATGAGGAACGGAGTCGCCAATCCCGTTTATCAGGGATAAGGGAAAATCTATCCCAGCCTCATGCGCTATGGCAGTAAGATGCAACACAGAATTTGTGCTGCCCCCCAGGGCCATGTCCACGGCGAAGGCATTATAAAGAGACTCCCTGGTGATAATATCCCTGGGTTTAATATCGTGGGCTAATGCTTCCATGACTTGCTGCCCGGCTTTATAGGCAAGTTGTACACGCCGTTCTTCCACCGCGGGTATCGTGCCGTTACCCGGCAAAGCCATCCCCAAGGCTTCGCTGAGACAATTCATAGTATTAGCAGTGAACATCCCGGCACAGCTCCCACAACCAGGACAGGCGACCATCTCCAGTTCTTGCAACTCAGCCTCGGTCATCTCCCCTCTGGCTACTTCGCCCACAGCTTGAAAGACCGTAATAAGGTCAACGGACCTGGCAGTGTTTCCCTGGACAAACTTCCCGGCTAGCATGGGACCACCACTCACAAAGACAGAGGGTAAATTAAGCCTGATTGCGGCCATCAGCATCCCGGGCACGACTTTGTCGCAATTCGGGATGCATACCAGGCCATCAAAGGCATGAGCCTGAGCCAGGATTTCAACCGAGTCAGCAATGAGCTCCCGGCTGGGCAAGCTGTATTTCATTCCCGGATGGTTCATAGCGATACCATCGCAAACAGCTATGGTATTGACCTCAAAAGGCACTCCGCCTCGACTGCGAATCCCCGCCTTCACCGCCTTGGCGATTGTTTGTAAATGGATGTGCCCGGGAACAATCTCGCTAAAGCTATTGATTACTCCGATAAACGGCTTATCCCAGTCATCTGAAGAGCAACCTACAGCCCGCAACAGCGCCCGATGAGGCGCCCTCTCAATTCCTTTCTTTACCATGTCGCTTCGCACTTAACTTATGTCTCCTCAAATGAATTATGTTGCGTAAAATAGCATAATACCTAACTAGCGTCAATTGCGATGTCTTTTTGGCTTTAGGCCGCGGTTTGTATTATGGGTTAACCTGGGCTAAAATACAGAGCCATGTGTTTAGCAGTGCCGGTAAGGATTGTTTCCATAGACGGGGATGAGGCTGAAACAGAAATCGCCGGGGTGAGGCGTCGAGTTAGCATTGTCTTTACTCCAGAGGCCAAGCTGGGGGATTACGTATTGCTGCATACGGGATATGCCATAGGCGTTATAGATGAGGCTGAAGCCGAGGAGACCCTGAAGCTCCTGGAAGAGATAGCAAGTCTAAGTGAAGTTCATTGACGAGTATCAGGACAACAAGCTAGCCAGGGGGCTAGCATACAAAATTGCTCAGCGCTCCACCAAAACGATAAGCCTGATGGAATTTTGCGGTGGGCACACGCATGCCATACTGCGATATGGAATTCGCCAGTTGGTTCCCAAAACGGTGGAAATGAGGTCGGGGCCAGGCTGCCCCGTCTGTGTTACAGCAACCGCTGACCTGGACAAAGCCATCGCCCTGGCACACCTGCCCGGCGTTATCATCACTACTTTTGGGGACATGATAAGAGTTCCCGGCAGCTATTCAAGCTTGCAACAGACGAAAGCTGAGGGAGCAGATGTACGAATAGTATATTCCACTATAGATGCTGTAGAGATAGCCAAAGCCAACCCTGGGAAATCAGTCATCTTCATCGGCATCGGCTTTGAGACCACGGCGCCAACTATAGCTGCTTCTATACTTAAGGCACAGCAAGAGGAAATAGAAAACTTCCATGTTCTATCTCTCAATAAGCTGACCCCGCCGGTGATGAAAGCGTTGCTCGACTCAGGCGAGGTAAAGCTAGATGGCATCGTCTGTCCCGGGCATGTTAGTGTTATAATTGGTTCCCATCCCTATGAATTTATCCCCAGGGATTATGGAGTGGCCTGTGTCATCTCGGGATTTGAACCACTGGATATCTTGTTATGCATAGATAAGCTGGTGGAGCAAATTGAAAAGGGCGAGCCCAAAGTGGAGATAGCTTACCCCCGGGGAGTAAAGCCCGAGGGAAATAGAAAAGCCCGGCAACTGATGGAGGATGTTTTTGAGATTGGCGAAGCTAACTGGCGAGGGATTGGAATTGTCCCTCAAAGTGGCTTGAAAATTAGAGGAAAATACGAGCAATTTGACGCCGGCAAGGCTTTTTCAGTGAGCCTGAAACCACCGAGAGAGCCTAAGGGATGTCGGTGCGGGGATGTAATCCGTGGCGCAGCTACACCACCTGAGTGCAAACTCTTCAGGAAGGGCTGCACCCCGGAACGCCCTGTCGGCCCCTGCATGGTCTCCAGTGAAGGCGCCTGCGCCGCATATTATCAATACGGGACTCTTGAAAATTCGCAGGGTTTTTAGGGTAGATATGGAGCAGGCTTATGGATGACAGTATTCTTTTAGCCCATGGCAGTGGTGGCAAATTGAGCCACGAACTGGTGGAGAGGAAATTCCTGCCTTTCCTGGCTAATCCGGCGCTAAATAAATTAGATGACTCAGCTATTTTCGAAGCCAGCGGGCGTCTGGCTTTCACCACCGATGGCTATGTGGTAAACCCCATCTTTTTCCCAGGCGGCGATATAGGCAAGCTAGCCGTTTGTGGCACGGTGAACGACTTAGCTATGAATGGAGCCAGACCTCTGTATCTCAGTCTCTCGGCAATCATAGAAGAAGGTTTTCCTATAAGTCAGCTTGAGCAGATAGTGCAATCAATAAAGAAAGCTGCTGAAGAAGCCGAGGTAAGTATAATCGCTGGGGATACCAAGGTGGTAAATCGAGGACAAGCTGATAAGTTGTTTATCACCACCTCGGGAGTAGGGATAATCTCTCCCGGAGTTGATATCTCTGGAGCTAATGCCAGAGCTGGGGATAAGGTCCTGTTGAGTGGCACCATTGGCGACCACGGAATAGCTGTAATGAGTCAGCGTGAAGGATTAAGGTTCTCCATGACTTTGGAAAGCGACTGTGCTCCATTGAATAAATTAGTATCCCAGATGCTGGAGGTCTCGTCCAGAATTCATTGCCTCCGCGACCCAACCAGGGGTGGGCTAGCAACCACGCTCAACGAACTGGCCCGGCAATCGAAGGTGGGTATTGTGGTAGAGGAGGTTCAGATACCAGTGAAGGAAGAGGTTAAAGCTGCCTGCGAGCTCCTGGGACTGGACTCCATCTATGTGGCCAACGAAGGCAAGCTGGTAGCTGTAGTTGACCCCGCCGATGCCGATAAGATTCTTGCTCAAATGAAGCAAAATAGCTATGGTAGAGACGCTGCCATCATCGGCGAGGTAACCAATGAGCACCCGGGAAAGGTGGTAATGAGAACAAAGCTCGGCCCTTCCCGAATCGTTGATATGCTCTCCGGGGAATTGCTTCCTCGGATATGTTAGATGGTTTGACAGCCAGAATTTACCAGTGCTACACTTCGCTCACCTGTGAAGCGTATTGGTATTCTGTATCACCCTCTACGGGAGAAAGCCCGAGACTTAGCTGAGAAGCTGGAAGAGTTTCTATCCTCTCGGGGAGTCTCTTCGTGGCGATGCTCAACCAGGGACGAGGATGAAGCTAAACCCCAGGTGGCGGGCACGGAGTTAATTCTCAGTATTGGCGGAGATGGCACTATCCTCCGTGTTGCTCGAATCATAATTCCTTTATCGGTGCCCATTTTAGGTATAAACCTGGGCAGGCTGGGATTTATCACGGAGATAGATGGCGATGAGGCTCTGTCTAATTTGCCCGATTTGCTTAAGGGGAAAGGCTGGATCGAGGAAAGGGCCATGCTTGAGGCTCAAGTTGAAGACAAAAGCTTTCATGCTTTGAATGATGTGGTGCTACGAAGTGTTGCAGTTCGCCTGGTTAACATAGAAGCAGAAATTGATGGCACAGCGATAACCACTTACCGGGCTGATGGCGTAATTGTGGCTACCGCTACCGGGAGCACAAGCTATTCCCTGGCATCTGGCGGACCAATTCTTCATCCTCAATCCAAGGAAATCGTCCTCAAACCAATATCCTGCCACCTGGGATTGAGTCATGCCCTGGTACTGCCTCCGCAGAGCATAGTTGATTTGAAGGTTGCCCACAGAGAAAAGGTCATACTTAGCATTGACGGACAAGTTGAATTGCCATTATCAGACGGGCAAAATATCAGAGTGAAGCTCAGTCCTCACATAGCTCGCTTCTTAAGAATTCACCAGCCAAACTATTTTTATAGTTCGCTGTGGCAAAAATTGGGAGGAAGAAGAAATGAAAGCTGATATAAAGGTTGATAGGGCAAAGGTGAGCGATGCTACCTCCATGCACCAGATGATCAGTCGTTTTGCTGATAAGGGGGAGATGTTGCCTCGCGCCTTATCTGAGATATATGATGATATTAGAGATTACTTCGTAGTCAGGAAAGGAAGTCAGGTTATCGCTTGTGCGGCATTGCACGTTACCTGGGTTGATTTAGCTGAAATCAGGTCTCTGGCTGTCGACGAAAAGGAACAGAACCAAAGGATTGGCTCTTTGCTTGCCCAGGCCTGTCTTGAAGAGGCTAAGGAATTAGGCATACCCAGGGTTTTTTGCCTCGTTCGTAAGCCGGCTTTTTTTGAAAAACATGGCTTCCAACTAATCGACAAAACGGAGCTGCCCCAGAAGGTATGGGCGGAATGCTATCGCTGTCCCAAGTTTCCCAACTGCGATGAGGTAGCTCTTATTCGCCACCTTTGAAGCTGTCGCAAGAGTATGGTGAAGCCGGAAAAGAAGCTAGCTACCCAACAGATTTATCACGGGCGCGCGGTAAACATACGCGTGGACACCGTGGAGAAAGCTAGCGGCACAAAGACCACCAGAGAAGTGGTGGAGCACAGCGATTGTATAGCTGTAGTGGCACTGGATGAACAAGATAATGTCCTTCTGGTTCGCCAGTTCCGCCATCCAGTGGACAGGTTTCTTCTGGAAATACCTGCTGGTGGCATTGACCCCGGTGAAGAGCCCATTGACTCTGTGCGCCGCGAATTACAGGAGGAAATTGGCTATCTCCCCCGGAAAATAGACAAATTGGGGGGCTTTTACGCCACCCCAGGCTATGGCACGGAGTACCTCCATTGCTTTCTGGCTACCGACCTTGTGCCCGGTCGTCTCGTGGCTGAGGATACTGACGACATCGAGCTGGTCCGCGTTTCCCTGGATGAGATACCCCAACTTATCGCCTCGGGCGAAATCTGCGATGCCAAAAGCATCGCTGCCCTGCTTATTTTCCTCTTTATACGGCAAGGGAAGTAGGGTCGTTTGTGAGGTGATATCCCAAGTGGCTCATACACCAAATCGATCCCCTGACGGTGCAGAGAATGTGCTATAATAGCTATAATAATACTATAAGCTAGAGATGTTGGAAAAACTAAACTGTTACGTGAAAAGACTTGGCATCCTTTTGATTACGGTAGCCTTAATTGCCGGGATGGCAGGCTGTCTTTCTCCTCCACCTACCGAAATACGGACTTGGAATGATTTGGATGCCGTCAGGGACAACCTGGGCAGCAGTTACATCCTGATGAACAACCTCGATTCCACCACTGCCGGTTATACGGAGCTGGCGAGCCCGACAGCCAATGAGGGACAGGGCTGGCAGCCGATTGGAACCGAGGATGATCTATTTACCGGGACTTTCGACGGGCAAAGATACGAGATACGTGACCTATTCATCAACCGCCCTGATGAGAATTTTGTCGGGCTTTTTGGCGTTGTTGGTGAGGGAGGAATCGTCCAGAATATCGGCGTGGTGAACGCTGACGTGACTGGCTATGGCATTGTTGGCGGTCTGGTGGGAAATAATGAGGGCACTATAAGCAACTCTTATTCCACCGGCAGCGTGACCGGTACCGGGTGGGTTGGCGGTCTTGTGGGAGTGAATTTGGCCACTGTGAGCAACTCCTATTCCACTGGCAGCGTCACTGGCTATACTGATCGTACTGGTGGCCTGGTGGGATGGAATGAAGAGGAAGACGCCTCTGTGAGCAACTCCTATTCCACTGGCAGCGTCACTGGCGATTACAGTGTTGGCGGCCTGGTGGGAGCAACTTCTGGCACTGTGAGCAACTCCTATTCCACCGGCAGCGTCACTGGTGAGGTGAATGTTGGCGGCATAGTGGGAGAGAATACTGCCACTGTGCGCAATTCCTATTCCACCGGCAGCGTGACTGGCGATTCGAGTGTTGGCGGTCTGGTGGGAGATAATCCGGGCACCGTAAGCGATTCCTTCTGGGATACGCAGACCAGCGGACAAGCTACTTCGGATGGCGGGACGGGCAAGACCACGGCGGAAATGAAGAGCATCGCCACGTTCTCAGGTGCGGCGTGGAACATAATCCCAGTCGCCAATCCTGGCGCGCGCAACCCTTCATATATCTGGAATATCGTTGTTGATGACGAGACCACCTATCCCTTCCTGAGCTGGCAGCCGTAACTCTTTACACGGCGAAATTGGCAATAACGGCTTGCCCCAGGGAGATGCCACCGTCATTACAGGGTACTTGCCTGTGGGTAAAGACCTGGAAACCGCTGCTTTCCAATAAGCTGACAGTTTTTTTCAACAGTAAGCGATTCTGGAATACGCCGCCGCTTAAGGCTACCTGGCTGACGCCAGTTTCATCGGCTATCAAGTGACACATCTCGTTTATCATCTGGGCTACGGTATTGTGGAATTTGACTGATATCATCCCCTTGGAGATACCCTGATGTAAGTCTTCTATTACGGCTGAGAGCAGATCCCTCAGGTGCACGATTCTTATTCCCTCGTCTTTTGCTATGCGGTATGGGTAGCTTTCATTATTACGGGAGATTGCTTCGTCGAGTTCCCTCGCTTCGCTCGGGACAGGCCTCGCAATGACGGAAGAGAGGGCAGCCATTTCCAGTTCCACCGCCGCCTGTCCTTCGTAATCTATCTCGCCCCTTATGCCTAACAGGGCTGATATGGCATCAAAAAGTCGTCCCATGCTTGAGCTAAGCGGTGAATTTATCCTTTTTTCTATCTGGCGCTTGATAACCTCCACCTCAACTTCAGTAACTTGCCCGATAGAAGCTAGTTGAGATTGCTTCGCTTCGCTCGCAATTACAGCGTTGAGGGCATTTTCCCCTAATAGAGTGAGAATATAGCCGATGGCGGTGCGGTAGGGCCTTTTTATAGCTGCGGCTCCTCCGGGCAAAGGCAGGTATTCCAGATGTCCTGCCCGGCGAAAATTACGGTAGTCGGCGACCAGGAATTCCCCTCCCCAGATATTTCCGTCCGCACCCATCCCTGTGCCATCGAAGGCCACGCCTATAACCGGGGCTTCCAGTCCATTATCAGCCATGCAACTGGCGATATGGGCATGGTGGTGCTGCACAGGAATAAGCTTTATACCAGACTCGCCTAACTCCCGGGCATACTTCGTGGCCAGGTAATCAGGGTGAAGGTCATGGGCAACGATTTCAGGCTCTATATGGAAAAGTCTTTTATACAGGGATATAGTGCTGTCAAAATGTTCCAGGGTTTCCATATTCTCCATATCGCCAATATGCTGTGACAAGAAGGCATAGTTATCTTTCGTCAGGCAGAAAGTATTTTTCTCCTCAGCGCCGCAGCCAAGTACCTGTCTGGTTTTAAACGGCAGGCGGATGGGATAGGGAGCGTAGCTACGCGCCCGCCTTATAAGCTGGCTTGAGTCCCTTTCCACTATGGCAACGCTGTCGTCGTAGCGGGAGTAGATATCCCGATTATGGATTAGAAAGTAATCGGCAATACCGGAAAGCCTCCTCAAGGCTTCATCATTATCTCTGGCGATAGGCTCTTCACTGAGATTGCCGCTGGTCATTACTAAAGGCAGGCCAGTGTCCCTGAGCAGTATGTGGTGAAGCGGTGTATATGGCAGCATAATCCCTAAGAATCGTAAATTTGGCGCTACCTCTCGAGATACAGATGAGTCCTCCCTCCACCTCATGAGCACGATGGGGCTTTGAGGCGAGGTAAGTAAATTTTCCTCCTCCGGCGAGACATAGCAATGCCTTTTAGCTTCGTCGACAGTGGCAACCATTATGGCAAAGGGCTTGGATGAGCGCTTCTTCCTCTGCCGCAGCGTTTTAACTGCGGTATCGTTGGTAGCATCGCAAGCCAGGAGAAAACCTCCTAAGCCCTTAATGGCCACGATTTTCCCTTCTTTAAGGAGCTGACTGGCAGCGGCAATAGAATTCGACTTGGTTACCAGATTGCCCTGGTTATCAACCAGCTCGACCTGGGGACCGCATTTTGGGCAGGCGTTGGGTTGAGCATGGAAGCGGCGGTCCAGGGGATTATCATATTCCGCCTGGCATTGGGGGCACATCTGGAAGTAACGCATGGTTGTTTTGGGGCGGTCATAGGGCATATCTTCAATTATGGTAAAGCGTGGGCCGCAATTGGTGCAGTTAGTAAAGGGATAGCGGTAGCGGCGGTCTTCAGGATTCAGCAACTCACCAAGGCAAGCCTGACAGGTAGCGACATCCGGAGAGATAAGCTGATATTTCCCTGCCTGTGCCTGGCTATGTCGAATTTCAAAGTTTTTATAACCGCGGGGCGGGTGATACTCAACAGTTATGTTCTCGATGTGAGCCAGCGGTGGGGCTTTTGTCTCGAGCTCCCGCTCAAACTGCTCAACAGCTTCTGCTGCACCTTCTACCTCAATCCTGACATCCTCTGAAGTATTGTAAACCCAGCCCTTAAGGTCGTGCTTAACAGCCAGTCCATAGACGAAAGGCCGGAAGCCGACGCCCTGAACAATGCCCCGGACGCTAATAGAAGCTAATTTGAGGGACTGCCCTGTTGTTTTTGACATATGAGGCGATTCTTGGGAAACGCAATAGTCGGCTTGAAATTTATACTAACACGCCCTCAATTTCGGCCATAATTTCTTCGTTGGTGAAGTGTTCAGGGGTAATTGCCGCGCTGGGGCAAGCAGCAGCACATACGCCACACCGCTTGCACCTAGGGTCATTTATAACTGCTACAGTCTTATCCCCAGATTTCTCTAATCTGATGGCGTCATAGCTGCATAGGGCAACACAGACCCCACATCCGCTACATATCTCTTGATTGAGTTCAATTTTTGGTATCTCAAGCTGAAGCTCTAGCATCACACAAGCTTTACAACTCTTACACGGGCCGCAGTATAGACATCTCACAGCCTCCTCCACTGCCTCTTCCAGGGTAAATCCCTTCTCAAAAGGTTCGAAGTTCAACCTTTTTCCCGCCGGCAACCATATAAGCTCAGGTTGAGGCTTGTAATCTTTAGCTCTGGGAATAGCTGCTTTTTCATACTCCCTCTCTCTCTTTTCCTTAAGGTCTTCGCCTTTAAGGTAGCGGTCTATAGACTCGGCAGCTATCATCCCCTCTCTCATTGCCTCTGAGGCAAAGCCTATTCGCCTGACATCGCCTCCGATGAAAATCCCTTCTTTGCGATTGCTCATCAGAGTAAGTGGGTCGACGTCAATCCTGCTTCTTTCATCCAGTAGCCCCTCCTGCTGGAAGAATTTTCTCTCCGCAGCTTGCCCGATGGTAACGAGTAGCACATCTCCCTCAAGATATATCACGTCACTCTTGTCAAACTTGGGATTAAATCCAATATACCCCATTTCATCGTAGACCCATGTGCAGCGAGGGCACTTTATCTTCCTGAATTTCCCATCCTTTCCAATTATCTCTTCTACACCCCGGGAATAGACGATTTTAATTCCTTCTTCACTGGCGCCCTCAATTTCTTCAACATCAGCCGGTATCCCATCTTTAGAAGATTTGTCTTCACTTTCCAGGCATACAACGGTAACTTTTCCGCCAAGTCGTCGGGCGGTTCTTGCCACATCAAAAGCCACGTTACCGCCTCCAATTACTATCACCTTTTTGCCCTCAAAGAGCCGAGGATGAACCTTCCTTTGGCTGACGTCAGAGAGGAGGTTCAAACCAAACATGATGCCTTCCATGTCTGCCCCCTCCACGAGTTTTCCTTCAAAGCTAAGGGGTCTTGGAGAAGGGGTGCCGGTAGCAATAAATATGGCTTGATAACCTTCATTTCTGAGTTCATCCAGCGTTTTATCACCATCTCTCATTCCGTGCCCGAGCTTGACATCTATATGAGCAATCCTGACTAAATTATTCAAGGTAGCATTCATGATATTTTCAGGAAGGCGATATTGGGGAATCCATCTCAGGGCACCTCCCAACTCCGAACTTCTCTCCACAATGGTGGTCCGGTAACCCTTCCTGCTCAGTGTATAAGCACACATCAGCCCTGCCGGTCCTCCCCCAATCACCGCCACCTTTTCTTTGGTAGGAGGAGCATATAAAGGTTTTGTTTCCAAGTAGGGCAGATAATGCTCGGCGATAAATCGCAAAAGCAATTTTCTTCTCACCGCTCCGGTTTGGTCTTCATAATTACACTCTTTTTCGCAAAGCCCACAAATGTAGCTGCAGATTATTGGGAACAGGGGATTTTTGTCATAGATTTCATCACCTATCTTTAATATCTGGCTGGAGGCCTCCTCATCATCCAGGGGAAGACATGAAATCATGGCATGATTGCGTTGAATATCTATTTTAAGAGGACAGCGAACCTGACAAGGAGGCAAATATACCTTCTCATTAGCTTCATCAATTACTTCCTCAATTCGCGAAGCAACTTTATCTATCTCTCTCATCATACTTATCAAACCTCCTTTTGAGTCATATACATTGACCTCGAGAGTCATCATTTCTAGAACCAAATGGGTAGAGTGCAGGTATCACAGAGAGCAAACAGCACAGCCAATGTTCTCGACGCTTTTGGGCAACTTTTTTCAATTTGAGGCCACCAGTTGTGGGCATAACAATCGCCACATAATACCTCATATCCGAGTTATTAGCAAGCCAAAGTGAGCTATATTTTAGATTGTATGGAAAAAAGTCCTTAAAATTATAGCAAAATTGCAATACAAATTACTAACAAGTCCAACGCAAGCACGAATGCAAATGACTTTTGCCTTACCCACATTATTGGTGATAAAAGATGGATGGGCTCATTATTAGCCGTCTGGGCTTGCACATTTAGCTCTTTACCCGTAAAATGCTTAGCGTTGCCCCCATCGTCTAGCGGCCTAGGACATCAGCCTTTCAAGCTGAAGATCAGGGGTCCGAATCCCCTTGGGGGCATTTCCTGCGTTAATCTATCTTTTAATCAAAGCCATACCAGGTGCTCACATTATCCAACGGTTCTCTTTCGGAGCGGAGCTGATTTACAGGGTCATCCCAGTCAGGGTAGCCAACAGATATTCCCAGCACTATAAGCTTGGAATCTGGTATTCCCAACACCTTCCTCAATACATTCGGATACACGACAGCCTGTATTTGAGGAACAGTTCCCAGCCCATACTTGGTAGCTAGCAGCATGATGTTCTCAGCCACCAAACCGCAATCGAATACAGGCCAGATATTTAACCCGTCGCCTTGCCGGTAGAAAGAGCGGTCAATATAGATATAGATGACGCATGGAGCTCCAAACAGTCTCAAGCCTTGCAAGAGCCACTGCCTCCTCTTCTCCCTATCCTCCCTGCTTATTCCCTTTAGTTCGAGAACCTTCTTGCCCAGAACACGGTAACGAGTATCGTAAGGCTGGGGAAACTCTCGAGGACGAGGAATATCGGGATTGTCTTCTTCTGCCGCTGCTGCCTTTTCAACAAAGGCTTGCCTTATTTCTTCCAACTTCTTTCCGGTCGCTATGGCGAATTCCCAGGGCTGAGTATTCCCCCAGGAGGGAGCTCGCAAAGCCAGCTCCATTATCTCCTTCAGAATTTCTTTGGGCACAGGGCCGGATTTAAAAGCTCGAATGCTCTTCCTCTGATTGATAGCTTCAACAATTTCCATATCTTGGCTCTCCTCCTTATATTAGTTCAGAATTTCTTAGGCGCCCTTCTTAAGCTCCTCAATAAGACAGGGTATAACCTCGCTCAAGTCGCCAACAATGCCAACGTCAGCCACATGAAAGATAGGAGCCTGCGGATTCTGGTCCACTGCCAGAACTACCTTAGAACCCATAAAGCCGGTAGTATAGTGCATCGCCCCTGAGGCCCCCAGACTTACGAAGAGTCCCGGGCTAACCGTTTTACCGCTCTGCCCTATCATCCGGGCTTCATCGACCCAGCCTTTATCCATGGCTGGTCTGGTGCCGGCAACGACTCCTCCCAGGATATCAGCCAGTTCCTGCACCTTGGAAAAATCACCCAGAGCATTCATACCCCAACCTCCACAAACCACAACATCAGCCGACTCCACTGATTTGGCTTTAGGCGACTCTTCCACCACCTCCACAGTCTCTATTCGACTGAAATCTTTATCTCTTACATCAGGTCTGACCTTGATTATTTTGCCCTTCCTACTTTCATCCCTTACCGCCTTGGGTAGCACTCCGGGTTTCACGGTGACCACCTGCGGTCTCCTTTGCGGGCAAATGATGTGCATAACCAAATTGCCACCCCATCCAGGAACTACGTGAATGAGGTGAGGAGCATCACCAACCTCGCCAACATAAAGGTCAATGCAGTACGCCGTCAACCCTGTCCTCAACTTAGCCGCAACCCTAGGTGCTAGCTCCTTACCAATCTCAGTGGCACCAATCAAAACTATCTGCGGCTCATGCTCTTTGATAACCCCGGCCAGCAACCTGGCATATGCCTCACTCTGATAATACCGAAGCCGGGCATCTTCAAGAAGGTAAATCTTTTCAGCACCGTGGAAGACAAGCTCCCGGGCAACTTCCTCGACCTCATCCCCCAACAACACCGCAGAAAGAGTCACACCCATACTTTGAGATAGTGCCGTCCCCTTGCTCAAAAGCTCCAGTGAGACTTCCTCAAGCCTCCCCCGGCGTTGTTCGCCAATGACCCATATTTCCCCAGAATTACTCACTCTTTTGCGCCTCGTTATATCGCTCCCAGCTCTTTAAGCCGTGCCACAGCCCCTTGAACTTTCTCCTCGGTAGAGCCCTGCATTACTTCGCGCCGCCGTCCCGTCTTGTGTTCATAAACGCCGACAGCACAGGTTGGTGAACCTTTGAGGCCAATGCTCTCCGGTGGAGCCTCGATATCTCTCGCTTCCCAGATAATCATTTCCTTCTGTGCCACCTCCATAATACTCTGCACTGTAGGCAACCGAGTCCTATTAATATCCCTGTTTACACAAAGCAGAGCCGGTAGCTTCAACCTCACCTTCATGTAGCCGTGCTCCAGGGCACGCTTGACCTCTAAGGTCTTTTCGTCACTAAAAGTGACTTCCTGAACACTGCTCACCTGAGGAATATCAAGGAGTTCTGCTAATTGAGGACCGACCTGGGCAGTACCGCTATCCACCGTCTCGTTACCACAATAGATAATGTCGAACTTGCCCAGCTTTCGGATAGCATAAAATAAAGTATTGGCAGTTGCCAGAGTATCAGCCCCAGCAAATGCCATATCGCAAAGAAGGATGCCCCTGTCCACGCCCATTGCCAGGGCTTCCTCCAGAGCTTTTTGAGCCTGGGGAGGCCCCATGCTTATCACGGTTACCTTCCCTGAAAACCTCTCCTTAATCCTCAGCCCCTCTTCAAGTGCATTGCGGTCCAGCGGATTTATTATAGCCGGGATACCCTCCCGGATAATGCGCCCACTGCCTACATCCAGCCGGATTTCAGAGAAGTGGTCGGGGTGTGGCACCTGTTTAATACAAACTAAGATTTCAAGCCCCATAGAGCTAAATTACCTTGTAATGGTTGCTCCGATGGTAATCTTCATTACCTCCTGACTGCCAGCAGCCACGCCCAGCTCTAGAGCATCTCTTAGTAGACCGATGACTCGGTACTTGGGAGACAAGCCGTAAGCACCCATGATATCCACTGCCTTATATGCACAGCGGTTGGCAACATCAACAGCATAGAGCTTACATCTGGCTATATCCACTGCCAAGTCTCGGGATGTCTTGCCCTGGTCAAGCTGCCAGGCAGTGCTGTAGCAAAGCCACTTTGCAGCCTCAATCTCCACATTCATATCAGCCAGCATAAACTGTATCGCCTGGAGGACAGCTATCGGCTTGCCATAGAGGACACGCTCTTTGGCAAACTTTAAAGCTATTTCGTAGCAGCCGCGGGCAATGCCAAGGGCTACCCCGGCGGCGCCTGTCCTGCCGATAGTCGCAATAGTGGTTAGAGCGTAGACAAGACCACGTCCTTCTTCCCCAATGAGATTTTCTTTTGGCAGGCGGCAGTTGGTCAGAGCAAATTCGTTAACTGGTAGAGAACGCAGACCTATAGTCTCCTCTCTCCGGGTGACTTCAAAGCCAGGTGTGCCCTTTTCTACGACAAATGCGCTGAACTTATCTCCGGTTCTGGCAACAAAGCCCACAACATCTGCTGGGTCGACTGCAGTGATCCAGGACTTCCTACCGTTAACGACGTAATCGTCGCCCTCCAGAGTAGCCTCAGCCTGCATATTGGCTGGGTCAGAACCACCTGTAGCCTCAGTCAGGGCAAAAGCACTCACCTTCTCACCTTTACAAAGGGCAGGCAAATACTTTTTCTTCTGCTCGTCACTGCCAAAGGTCTCTATGGCGTACATTAACAGATTGCCCGTCTGATGGAAGAAGCCCAGCGGTGGATAAACTCGCGAGATTTCCTCGATGAGAATCATCCGAGCCAGATGACCCATAGCCGTGCCGCCATACTCTTTGGAGTTTATCACCCCAATGAGACCCAACTGCCCTGACCTCTTCACCTGTTCCCAGAAAAATTCACCTTTATTGTCCAGTTCCAAAGCACGAGGCGCCAGTTCACTGTTAGCAAATTCCTTCACCATGTCTCTCAGCATCTCATGCTCTCGACTCAAGTTAAGATCCATCTTTCACCTCCGTTAGTTTGTTTTGCAGATGCTCTTCCGACAGGCATCGCCAGCTCTCTACCTTCTTAAACAGATATATCAGCCGGGATTTCTCATTTCGGTTGGTGATGAGGCTTTTCCAGCCTCATCATTTCGGACGTAGAGCCTACCCCATTGCGCAGCATCCGTCAAGCCACTGTGCTAGCTGACCACATGGGTAACACCGGGGAAAATATTTTAGCAAGTTCCTTTTCAATATACCCTAAATGAGGCAACTTTCACAACTCTCCGCTTTCAGCGCCAAAGATATTTCCATCGCTAATTACCCTTTTCACTTCCCCCAAGCACCTTCACCAATAAGGGGCACGAAATAGCAACCACCTAAGTTTTCTATGTTGCTTCTTTTCCTTAGTTTAGTGACCCTGAGCAATTCTTGCTGCCATCGAGAGCCTACGGGGATTACCAATCGCCCATTCCAGGTTAGTTGCTCCAAAAGGACTTGAGGCACGGTGGGGGCACCAGCAGAAACTATGATAGCATCGTAAGGGGCTCCCTCTGGCCAACCCAAAGTTTTGCCAGCTACGTGAACCTCGATGTTGGAATAACCAAGTTTATCCAGAACTTGATTAGCTGATTCCGCCAATTCAGGTATACACTCCACGGTAACCACTTTTTGGGCTAACTCAGCTAATATCGCAGCCTCGTAGCCGCTTCCAGTACCCAGCTCCAACACCCTTTCATCCCCTCTTAGCTCCAAAGCTTGTACCATCAGAGCCACAATGAAGGGTTGGGAGATGGTTTGCCCAAAGCCAATGCTTAAGGGTCTATCGTCATAAGCAGCCTGATATTGCTCTTGCGATACAAAGGCTTCACGCGGAACACGCTTCAGAGCCTCAATTACACGCTTGTCTGCAATTTCGTACTCAAGATATCTAAGTAAATTCTCTCTAGCCCGCTCTAAATCCGCCACAGTTCACCAGCCGAAGATGTCAACCAAGAACGAAAGACAGTATTATGAGGACCAGAATTATAGCTCCGGCAATGATGCCGATGCGTTTTATTTCAGGCATAACATATTGATAGCGGCTGGTTAAATCTTGAGCTTTTGGGGATACTCGGGTCGGCGATTGTACCTCAGCAGGCAGCGGCTTTAGTTGTTGCGAACGCCCCTCCTGTACCGTCTTTGCTACTCTAGTGCGATGCTTAGCTTTAGCACGTCGTGATTTTTTCGGCATTATCCTCGCCTTGGTGCAGATTGCTTATAAACTCTTGTGCTGGAAATATATGCATGCCCTAAAAGTTGCTGGAGTTGACGGAGCTCAGTGCCACTCTGTAATTTACGTCTGGCGAAGCTATGACGCAAGGCCTGTGGTGTGACCTTGCCACCCAGACCTGCCCTGGAGGCATAACTTTTAATAATCTGCCAGAACCCCTGCCGGGTCAACCTCGTACCACGTCGGTTAAGAAACAGGGCTTCTTCTCTATCGTCATATAATAAATCAGGCCTATCAATTCTGCGGAATTTTTCTAAAATCAGGCTTAAGCTATGGTCGAAAGGAACTCGTCTCTTAGAATTAATATGCACACAATTTTGCTTCAAATCAATATCTTTAGCATTTAATGATACTAATTCGCTTATGCGTAAACCAGTGGCATAAAGTAATTCCAGCATCACCGCATCTCTTTTAGCTTCCGGAGTGGATAGCTTTGTGGCCTCGGCAAGCAACTTCTGGTACTCAGAGGAAGATAAGAAGTTGAATGCATGCCTGCTAACTTGAGGAGAGGGCAAATTTTGTGTCGGATTCTCCTTCATCCTCCCCGAATCAACCATAAATTTGAAGAATGACTTGGCGGATGCAACCTTGCGAGCGGTTGTGGCTACGGAGTATCTCTTCTCCCTGAGCTTGAGCAAATAGCTCTTCAAAAGCTCATCATAGGACTTGATTATGCCCTTTTCCTGCTCTACGGTAAGAAAGGCTGCCATTTGAGTCAAATCATTGCGATAAGCAGCCACAGTATTCCGGGAATAGCCTTTGCCCTGGGTCAAATGTTGAAGGAAGGCATCGATATCCAGCTTCATCGTGATTATTGTAACATAATGCAAGTTATTTTGCCTCTATACCAGCCACTTGCTACAATAAATTTGCCGTGAAATCAGAGCAATTAAAAGCTTTGCCAGCAAAGCCCGGAGTTTATCTGTTTAAGGACAAAGAGGGTAAGGTTATCTACGTTGGCAAGGCTGCCAACTTGAACAGTCGGGTAAGGAGTTATTTTGGCGCTCCTTCTAACCTGTCCTCTAAGATTCAAAGATTAGTGTCAAAAATACAGGATTTTGAGTTCGTAGTTACCAATTCCGAGCAAGAGGCGCTTATCCTGGAATGCAACATGATAAAGAAATATACCCCGCGGTACAATGTGCGCCTTAAAGATAACAAGACTTTTCCTTACCTTAAGATAAACGTTAACGAAGATTGGCCTGGTGTCTATATCACCCGCCGGGTTCAGAAAGATGGAGCTAGATACTTTGGACCTTTTGCCAGTGCTGGCTCGGTACGCAAAACCTTAAGGTTAATAAAGACAATCTTTCCTTTTCGCAGTTGCAGCAAGCGCATCGAGGGTAAAGATAAGCGACCCTGTCTCGATTATTATATCCGCCGCTGTCTCGGACCATGCATTGGAGCAGTGGAAAAACAGGAATACCACGACGTAATAACCCAGGTCATCTTATTTTTACAGGGGAAGCAGGAACTTATTCTTCGTGAATTAAACACCAAGATGAAAGCAGCAGCGCAACAGCTTCAGTTTGAGAGGGCAGCCTTGCTGCGCGACCAAATTAAGGCCATAGAAAAAGTCATAGAGGGACAGAGGATTGCTATAACATTACAGGGGGAAAAGGACGTCATTGGTCTGGCACAAAATGAAAAACAGGCTTATGTCGAGCTCTTTTTTATTCGCAATAATAAACTTATTGGCCAGGACCATTTTATTATGGAAGGCATCCAGGGGGAGTCTCCCGGGCAAATAATGACCAGTTTTGTGAAACAATACTATGCCTCGGCTTCATATATCCCCCCGCTGATATTGCTTCAGCACCCGGTAGACGAGCCGGCAGTGCTTTCTGAATGGCTTGAACAGCAAAGAGGGAACAAGGTGGAGCTTCAAGTGCCGCGGCGAGGAGCCAAAAAGAAGCTGGTTGATACTGTAGCTGAAAATGCTGCCCAGGGTTTACAACTAGCCCAAGCTAAAGAGATGAAGGTAGCGGTTATAAGCTCCGGCTTACAAGAGCTAAAAAACAGACTACGGTTGCCCAAAATGCCCCGGAGAATAGAATGTTACGATGTCTCTAATATTCAGGGCGCTTTGGCTGTGGGCAGCATGGTTGTTTTGGAAAAAGGCTGGCCTAAACCTGCACATTATCGCCGCTTCCGCATCAAAACTGTGGCTGGCGCTGACGATTATGCCATGATTCAAGAGACATTGAGACGCAGGTTTAAACGGGGCCTGACAGGCGAAGGTACCTGGGCAGTCATTCCCGACCTTGTCCTCATTGATGGCGGCAAGGGACAACTCAATGCCGCTCTGGAGGTGAGGCAAGAATTAGGGCTAAACTCTATCCCCATGGTCAGCCTGGCTAAAGAAAATGAGGAGGTATTTATACCCGGCGACCCCCAGCCAGTTTATATAGCTAAAGATTCTCCAGCCCTTCATATCCTACAAAGAGCCAGGGATGAAGCCCATCGCTTCGCTATAAGTTACCACCGGAGGTTGCGCCGTAAAGAAGTCATTACTTCTGCTCTGGATAGCATCCCTGGCATCGGGCCAAGGCGAAAGAAGGCTTTGCTAAAAAAGTTTGGCTCAATTGAAGCTATCAAGGAAGCTTCGTCGGAGGAACTCAGCCAGACGGAAGGCATAACTCTGGCCCTGGCACAAAAAGTTAAGGAATATTTAAGAAATTCTCCAATGTTATAGCATTCTTAACCGCAAATGCCTCAGCATCGTTATTAAAATAGATATAGCTGGCTTTAACGTTTTGCCCCAGCCGAGCAATTCTTTGTGCCCATTGGGAAAGCTCTTCGTCGGAGTAACAACTGGAATATAGACCCTCGCTGCCATGGAAACGGACATAGGCAAAATCACTGGTAGCGACAAGGGGGCAGCTAAAGCCAGGCATGTCAAAAACGCACAACCCAACATTGTGCCCTCGTAAAATATCGAATACAGCGTCTTTAATCCAGGACTCATGGCGAAATTCAATTACATGCTGATATTTTGGCGGCAACGAAGATAAGAAATTCTGTAATAGCTCATCGTTGCGCTTCATGTTAGGAGGCAGTTGATATAGCAAGGGACCCAATTTTTCTCCCAACAAAACAGCACGAGATAGAAAGTTGTCCACCGCCGAACCTAAATTCTTTAACCTTTTTATGTGCGTGATGAATCGGCTCACCTTAACAGCAAAAATGAAGTTGCCGGGGGTGGATTCCCGCCAGGCGGTGAAAGCTTTCTCCGAAGGCAGTTTATAAAAACTGTTATTGAGCTCCACAGTAGTAAATTGCCGGGCGTAAAATTGCAACCATTCAGGCTTGGGCAATTCCACGGGGTAATAAAGCCCGCGCCAGTGTTCATAATGCCAGCCACTGCAACCAACATAGTACTTTACCGACATATTGTCCCTCATTCCCAATTTTTGTGGTTAACTATACTATAATTATCATCCTAATCCAGTGTCCAGTCTCAGAAACGAGATTGCTTCGTCCCGATAAATCGGGACTCACAATGACAGATGGGGAAGTAACTTTTTGTACGACCAGGGAAGTAGGCTCGCCTGTGAGGTGATATCCCAACTGGCACACACGACAAATCGATTCCTTTGACAATGCGGCTAGTGCGATATAATCATTCAAAATATTGTAATATATGTCCAAAATTAACAGGATTTTAACATTAGTAGCTTATAATATTGCAATCTAGAGATGTTGGAAAACCTAAGCTGTTACGTGAAAAGAGTTAGCATTTTTTTGATTACGGCGGCCTTAATTGCAGGGATGGCAGGCTGTGGCCCTATTCAGTACAACCTCACCATATCCAGCACCGAAGGCGGCGAGGTAACCACCCCCGGTGAGGGGACATTTGCCTATGACGAAGGAACTGTGGGCAACCTCGTGGCCGAGGCTGACGAGGGTTACCGATTTGTCAGTTGGACTGGCGATGTGGATACCATCGCCGATGTTAACGCTGCCGCAACCAACATCACCATGAACGGCCACTATTCCATCACTGCTAACTTTGCCATAGCCATAGAAATATGGGATTGGTATGATTTGGATGCCGTCAGAGATAACCTGGCCGGCAACTACACTCTGATGAACGACCTTGATTCCAACACTGCCGGTTACGAGGAGCTTGCGAGCCCGACAGCCGATGGGGGAATGGGCTGGGAGCCGATTGGAACTGAAGATAATGCATTTACCGGGAGCCTAGACGGGCAAGGACACGAGATACGTGACCTATTTATCAACCGACCTGACGAGATTACTATAGGACCTATAGGACTTTTCGGTTTTGTTAATGAAGGGGGTATCATCAAGAGTGTCGGCGTGGTGAACGCCTCTGTGACTGGCTATATATTCGTTGGCAGCCTGGTGGGAGCGAATGTGGGCACTGTCAGCAACTCCTATTTTACCGGCAGTGTGACTGGCACTGGCAATGGGATGTTTGGTAGCACTGTTGGCGGTCTGCTAGGATGGAATGGGGGCGCTGTGAGCAACTCCTATTCCACTGGCAGCGTGATTGGCGAAGCTGCTATTGGCGGCCTGGTGGGAGTGAATGGGTATAGTGCTCTTGGTACTGTGAGCAACTCTTATGCCAATAGCAACGTGACTGGCGTAGATGATGTTGGCGGTCTGGTGGGAGTTAACGGCGGCACTGTGAGCAACTCTTATGCCAATGGCAACGTGACTGGCGTAGATGATGTTGGCGGTCTGGTGGGATTTAGTGATGGCACTGTGAGCGACTCTTTCTGGGATACCCAAACCAGCGGACAAGCTACTTCGGATGGCGGGACGGGCAAGAACACCACGGAAATGAAGTACATCACCACCTTCTCAGGAGCAGGCTGGAACATAATCGAAGTCGGCGGTCCTGGCGAGCGCAACCCTGCCTACATCTGGAATATCGTGAATGAAGTGACCTATCCCTTCCTGAGCTGGCAGCCTGTCTAAAATGGGGACAATTCTATTTTCCACCGAGATTGCTTCGGCTGGCTGCGCCCTTCGCAATGACAGAAGAAGCTGCACCAGGCACTAGTACCTACTGCCTATTGACTTCAGGCACATAATACGTCCACAATAAACACCCGTGGAAATACTTCTGATAATCATATTCGCCATTTTGGGTCTGGCAGTAGGCAGCTTCCTTAATGTATGCATTGACCGTCTGCCCCGGAATGAGTCCATTGTACTTCCGCCATCTCATTGCCCAGGTTGCCAGCACAGGCTAGCCGCTAAAGACCTCATCCCCGTATTTAGCTACCTCAGGCTTCGTGGTCGTTGTCGGTACTGTCAGGCAGCCATACCCCGGAGGCTATTCTGGGTGGAGCTGGCCACCGCCCTGATATTCGCTTTCCTCTACTGGCATTACGGCTTAAGTGTAGAACTGGGAGTTATGGCTTTCTACGCCTGTCTATTCACTATAATTTCCGTCATTGACCTGGAGCACGGGCTCATCCTGAACAAGGTGGTTTATCCCAGCATGGTTGTGGCTTTGCTTCTGGCTTTATTGCCTCAGTCCTGGCTTACCCAGTGGATAGTTACCGGAATTGCCAACGCTGCACTAGGCGGAGCCATTGGCTTTGCCATATTCCTTTTGATTGCCATAGTCTCCCGTGGCGGCATGGGTTGGGGAGATGTTAAACTCGCTGCTTTGATTGGTCTGGCGACTGGCTTTCCCCTGGTTTTTTTCTCCATTATTATGGGGGCTATCCTCAGTGGCATAGTGGCTGTGGCTCTGGTGATAGCTAAAAAGAGAAAACGCCGGGAGACAATCCCCTTTGGTCCCTTCCTTGCCCTAGCCGCCATGATAACATTGCTCTGGGGAAGTAATATACTAAGCTGGTACTTGGGACTGTTGTGACTCAGGCGGGCTCACTTTCTTCTGAACAGGGCAAAGAAACGGTCTTGATATTCCGGGAATAGACCCCAGCGATTTAACTCAATCACCAACTCCGGGGCTCGGGAAAGGTTGCGACTTGCTTGCTCAAAAAGCTCTTCAATGTAATTTCGGGCACCCTCGGGCACTCCACTGGCATCTATGTCTAAAAAGCCCCTGCGATTAAATTCAGCTACATTAGTGCGAACCGACTTATTAGTTAGCTCATAGATGAACATGAGCAAGGATACATCCCAGAGTTCCTCCACCCCCCTGATTAAGGTGCTTAAGGGGTTATGCTGCTCCTCTATTTGGGAGCTGAGCTTATTTATCACCTGACTGATAGGCTCGGAGACAACGTTCATCCCCCCGGGTTCGTTCTTATATCGGTAAAATATGCCCGATTCATAAGGGCGCTCTCGAGCCATCATCGCCACGTATCTTCTCGCCTGCTCGCTAAAGCCTTCCACATTGACCAGGTAAGCAGGAGTAACAATTTTGGGCCTTTCTGCAATTACCTTTCCATCCCTGACCACACTAAGGTTTCCCACCAGTTCAGTGACAACGTAATAATCAATGACAGAACTGCCAAAAGTGTCCAGTTCTTGCCGTGGTGCTCTGATTAACTCCGTGTGCTCCAGAGCATATTTAATTTTGTCATCTCTCTCCATATCAATTCGACCCTTTTATATTTTAAAAAAACATCTTGACCGTGTAAAAGTTATGCGTTATTTTGTCTTTGCCGGCAATTATGTTGCCAGTTTCAGTGCTATGACCAGGAACAAGGTATTCCACATCAAGCTGAGATAGTTCGTCAATGCTCTTCCGTAGTAAGGAAGGGCTGCCACCAGGGAAGTCAGTCCTGCCTATGCTACCAGCAAAGACCACGTCACCGCTGACCAATATTTTATCCTCTTCTAGATAAAGGGAAACAGAACCGGGAGAATGTCCCGGAGTAAAGAAAACCTTGACCGCTACCTTATCATTTTTAGCCCCCAGGGACAAATCGCCCTCCTTAAGATAAAAGGAGGGATTAACCTGCGGCGGCTTACCTCCAAATGCTTGAAAGAACATCTTCCCCATCGTGCGATAAAATTCATCCTCCTCACGGGATAAAGTAAACAAAGCACCACTTTTTTCCACCACCAATTCAGTGGCTTCAATATGGTCAGGATGGCTATGGGTGGCAATCACCAGACCAATATCCTCCATTTTGAAGCCATCCCCCTCCATAGCCTGAGCCAGTGAATCAAAACAGGGCTCTCCAAGCTCATTCCTGACATGGCCAGGGTCAACCAATACGTGCGGACGCTCCCCCCTTAAAACCGAGGGCCAGAGAATGGCATTGCAGTTATTCCCTCTGCCTTGCCATACATAACAATAAAATTTTTCCGCTAACTTCACAGATTCATGATAAATCATCACTATCACCCAAACTCACTTTGTTGAACCCTCAAATATTATAGGCTAAAATGCATTGTTAACGCTAATAATGTCGCTACCCTGTCATTGCGAAGACCGGTAGTGCTGAAGCAATCTCAAAGAATGGGGATGTGAGGTGGCTTCGCCTTCGGCTCGCAACGCCGTAGGGAGAGGGAACCTATATGGGTGAGCTAAAGAGTGCCTGGGAAATTGCTCAAGAGAAAGCAAATAGATTGGGCAAGCTGTCAGTCGAGGAAAAGGAACACCAAGAAAGACAAAGGTATCGCCAAATCGGGCAGGTGCTGGCACAAAAATGGCTTGACAGTTCCCAAAAACTGAATATGACTGCGGAGCTAAACAAGCACGAAGAAAAGGAGAGAGAAATAATAACGCAGGCCTTAATCGAGCACCTGGTAGAGGCTATCGAGTTTACAACTACCCAGGGTATAAATAGCGCGAAAAGGGTAATCGAGGCGATAAGCAGCTTAGGGCCTGAATTGCAGCCAAAGGCAGAAGAAATAGGCCAGCTTGTTCAAGAGTATGAAGGGGCAGAACAAAAGATAAGACAGGAACTGGAAAGCGACTACAGGGAAACCTTGCACCAATTGAGAATCTCAGGAACAGCAGTGGATGCTATCAATATCGAAGCCGACCACAAATGGCAAGTAGCCCGGCAGGGACTCGTTGAAGCTTTTACCCCAAGGCTCAACGATTTGAAGCAAGCATTAATTAGCTACTAAACATTCCCGATAATTTGTCATGGGGCACAGAGCGCCAGACGCTGAGTGTAAATTCCTTGGCGGCGGTCGTAGTCGGTCTGGATGGCCTGGACTCGATAGTTCTCCCCCGAGATGCCGCAGCGCTCGTCGGTAATCTCCACGACATCGAGGAGCTCCTGGCCGACGTTGGTGGGGACCACGAGATTGCCACGCTTCGCTCGCAATGACATTTGGCGGAGAATGGCGTCGGCCCTCCCCTGGGCCCTGGTGGCGTCTTGGAGGTTGGGGTCGTAGTCCTGCTCCAGGATATCGATGGCCAGGCTGAGGAGATCCCAGTCCAGGGCTTCTTCCAAGACACGGTTGTCAGAGTCGTCCCGGCCGATGGCTCGAGCGCGGGATACGGTGACGGCCTCGGTGTATTTACCGCTCAGGATGGCGTGGTCGGTGCCGTAGGAGTAGCAGCTACTCTCGCTGGCCAGGGGGTTCTTGGTGAAGGCTTCCTGGCCTCGAAATACGAGTTTGTCGGGGACGAACGATAGGAGCTTGCGTATTGCGCTATCTCCCCGCGTGCCGGGGTTGACGGTGAAATCGGGGTAGAAGTTATTGATGGCAGAGGACTGGGGTTTGGCGGGGGTGTTGGTGAGCTTGATACCGACCCGGGCGAGGATTTGATAGAGGATTTGCCAGACGCTCTTGGGGTTGACGGCGTCCTTGTTCCACCTCATCTGATAGCGGGCAGTCCAGCGGTCCATGAGGCCCCAGCCGTCCAGGCAGGTGAGGGTGAAGCGGGATATGTTAGCTTCTGAGGAATACTCCCATGAATCAATCCAGTAGGTGCCGGCCTCGGAGGTCTCTTTGCCTGCCGTTGTCTTATAGCCGAGCTTGAGGACCACCTCACTTCGCTTTTTGAGATTGGCGAGGCTGCCTTGGCCAGGGCTGGCGTATTGGCCCTTGGAGTTATCGAGCTCCAGTACGAGATTGCCCCGCCCGACTGAAGTCGGGCTCGCAATGACATTTGTTTGCAATGTCACGATGTCCTTGGTCAAGTCGAGGGGCGAGTCGGCGGGGCGGGGGGCTCTCCAGACTCCGTCGGGCCTTTCCAGCCACCAATAGTCGGCAGTGCTGGCGATTCTGAGCCCATAGGCCGGGCTGACGTCCAGGAAGGGCTTAGGCTCGGTAAAGGTCGTATCGCTCCAATACGTGCCTTTTACCATGAGGCAAGCGAGGGGACGGGTGTAGGCGGTGGTGCCTGCGAACTTCTCTACAGCGATGATACGGTTCGTCTCGTAGCTCTGGGCCGATGCCGGCAGGTGGCAGTCGGGGTATTCATAGGTGATATCCTCTCCGTCCGGGGACATAATGAAGCTCTCGAGGGCACCAAAGTTGTAGGTATCCGAAAACCAGGTGCGGAATAGATCGAAGTGATTATAGGGGCTGTCGGACTCCTTAGCAGCAAGGACTATCTCGCAGCATGGCCAGAAGGCGTTGAAAGTAGCGCCGATGCCGTAGGTATCGAGCAAGGGATGGTTGGCGTCGGCCCAGGTGTGTTGCGTGGCTTCCTGGGTGCTGGTGTCCAGGGTTATGCCGTTAAGCTCGTTGGACTTAAGGGCGAAGCAGACGACGATATCGCCGGTCCCCCACCAGCACGCAGCCATAGAAAGGACGTCGGCATAGTCAACGAGCTGGGCATCATCCCAGGTGTCGCCGTAGTCATGGCTATAATACTTCCAGAGGACGTTGCCGGTGGTGCGGTAGAAGATATAGACCCTGGCTCCGCAGGCGGCGATGGCACAGGGGCCGGTGCAGTCGGTGGCTATGAGCTCCCATTCATCGAACCAGGAAACGAGGGAGATGGGGAAGGAAAGAGGAAATGAAGGGGGAGCGTTGAAGGGGGAAAAGAGCTTCTGGTAGTAAAGGTTGCTGCCTTCTACCCGGATGCGGTGCATAGAGCCCTGGCCGTCGAAGGCGATGCCATGATGGCTGTCGGATTCGCTGCCGGTATAGATGCGTGTCCACGTGAGGCGTTTAATGCCCTGCTCGAAGTCCCGGACTTCGGCTTCGACATAGGGGAGGCGGTGGGACTTCTTCTGGGCAGCTTCCAGGGTGGCGGTAAGGGTTCTCATGCTATCCTTGCCATACTAAACCAGGGGGAGTATATCTGCCCACCCTGCAAATCCAGGTCACCTCCAGATGCTTGATAAAATCCTAGCTCCACATAGTCGTTCACAGCCAGGTTATAAATGGTAACTATTGTGAGGCTGGTAACACCACCGGAATCGGTCACCGCCTGAAAGTGCTGTCCAGCTATGACCGTAGTCCCATTCAGCTTGATTTGAGCATGCCGTCTTCCTGTGGCGTTGGCAGCAAACTGCCCGCCGCCAGCAATCATATACTTGCCTGCTGTTTTACAGGTGAGCCGGCTATTATTGGTGACGGTGTCGTGTATTTCGTCAGTATCCCAATCCTCAGTATCGAAAGCGGAGAATACCACGGTGCCAGTTGGTAGTGTCTGGTCTGTGGAATGGTAAACCCGGCAAGACTTGTCCATGACTCCGCCGCCAGTACCCTGAAGGTCAACCCAGGCCGAACCGTTGTAGATATACCATTTATGCTCGTCGTCCCGGTAGAAGAGCTGGCGTTCGACGGGGCTGGAGGGGAAGCTGGTGCCGTGTATGAGTTCGTGGATGTCCTCGCTCTCCCACTCGGTCTTGGTGAGCTCGAGGCCGACGTCTATGTGCTTAATTCCTGAGTTGGCCATTAAAAGAAAGCCTCCTTGATAATTTTGGCGATGATGAGCCAGGCGATGACTCCGATGGCTCGGCCGAACATATAGTAGTGATACTCGGAGGCAATTTGCTTCCGGAGTTCCTTGTGCACGGACTTGTGCTGTGGAGGCCAGGGGCAAAGGACTTCACAGAGACCTTCCACAAAGGCGTGCCACTCAGCATAAGTGCTCAGAAAGGTGGAAAAGCTAATGCCTTTCAGGAATTCCATTAGTCCTCTTCCTTCTTCTCCTGGATATGTGTTACCGTCCGCTCACCAAACCACCAGAGAATACAAGGGATGGCCAGGCCGATGAACCACTGCGGGGCGGTGATTTTCTCGATGACGACCTGGGCGATGACAGCAGCAAAAATGATGGTGACGACAGGCCTGGTGGCTCCCCGGAATATCTCCACGATTGGGTTGCTCATTTTAGTTCCCTCGCTGCGCTCAGGATGACATTGTGAACGCTCTGAGAGGCTCAAGGAAGCCCCTGTTTTCCTTTTTCCGTGTCTTTCATTAAACCTTCTCCCGCAAGCTTTTGTGCTAAATCAAGGCTCTCAGCGTGTCTGGAACTTCTTTGTCGGCCTTATGGTAATGGTTTGCCAGATGTCGGGCTGCTTTGACCTTTTCCTCGCGGGTGGCATCGACTTGCTGGCCGCGATAGCCGCCGGGGCTGAGGACAGCGACAGCGGCAGGCATGCGGTCCCAGTCCACGGTCTTCTCGATATCGAGCCTTCCCTGGAGAGCTCGCATGATGGCTTTGGTATGATGGGGGAGCTTCCAGGTGCTGGGGTCCTCATGGTCACCAACGATGGCGAAGGCTTCCCTGGGTAGTCCCTCTTTGGTCTTCTCTTTTTCTACTGCTTCCTTTACTCTTGATTTAGGCACGGTTCCTCCTTATACGGTGAATACTGCGATGACTACGGCGTCCCTGGGGTTTCCCTCGGGGATCGCCAGGATTACGTGGCGGCCGGTTACCATCTCGGCCGAGGCAATATTCCGGGCGACATTAAGGTTGTCGAAATAGGTAGTCAAGGACCCTGCGAGCTGAACGCCGGCCTTGTAGGTACCCCCGTCGAAGTTTTTGAGGATGCCGATCTCAATCATTCTTCCACATAGAGCTCCCTGGGGGTGATGCGGCTGGTGCGGGAGATGGCTTTGAGCTTCTTATCGTAGCGATTAAGCCGTTCCTTGCCCCAGGCCTTGTAGTTGATGGTGGCGTGGCGGCCTGCGATGCTGGCCCTGTCCACAGTATAAGCGGCTGCCGACATGGCCAGGTAGCCAGTGGCGCCCAAAACGATAATCTCCTCGTGCTCGGCGGGGATGGTGGTGGACTCGGCGTCCAGGGTGTGCTTCTTAAGCCATCTTACACGGGCGTCTTCTCCGTCACCTTCGTCCTCCATATAAAAGTGGCCGGCCCAGTACTCGGTCCGCTGGAGATATTTAGGAGCCTGGCCGATAGGGAACTCGACTGACTCGATTTTGAGCAAGCCTGTGAGGGAGGAGATATCGAGCTCAGTATCTCCGTCGGTGGTGGCTATATCGTCCTGCTGCTCGATAGGGGCATGGAGGGAGTACTCCATGACAACCCTCTCAATGGCTCCGTCTACTTCATCGTCCGTCCAGCGGTAGTTCTGGCTGTCGGTGTCCTGGAGGTCCTCACGGACCCGGGCTCTCATTTCGGTTAAGTTCATAATCTCACCCCCACCTTAGTCCTCCCGCTTCGAGGGGGAGGAAGAGAGGTGCTTCTTCCTCCCCCGATCCGAAAGGAGGTTGAAGATGGCTTTTAGTCTCTCACTCCTGTCAACATGGCGGCCTTGACGATGGAAAAGTTTGCCAGTGATACATACCACTTGACCCTGGTCCGGGAAGCGTCCTTGGTCTCCAGGGAGCCGAGACGCTCGACCTGAATCACCTCGGGGCTGGTAAGACCGCAGACGGCGCCCTCTCCCATCTGGAAGGCGAAGATGGCCGAACAATCGCTGGACGTGCCCACGGTGTAGTTGTCCTTGACCCAGTCGGAGATGGCGACGGGGATGCCGTTATAGAGCTCGACGAACTCGCCGAGCTTGCCCTGGCCGACTTGAAGATTGGATCCAGCGGCTCTGGCTAAGGCTGCGATCTTCCTCCGGGACCGGCGGCTCATTAAGAGCAGGTCGGGCTTGCCCCCTCTGACCAGGTCAATGAGCTGGTCGATTTTGCTGAGGGCAAGAGTGGCGCCGTTAACTGCCGAGCCGAGGTGGTTGCCGAGCCGGCAGGTCCAGACGGCGGTGCTGTCGGTGTTGGTCTCGCCCTCGGTGGTCTTCCAGGTAGGCTCGGAGGCGCCTGACGTGCCGGCGGTGGTACACTCGTAACGGAAGCCATTCTCCTTGCCAGCAGTGGGGACGACGATGTCACCCAAGGAATAGGCAGTAGTGGCCTCCCAGGCTGTGCCCTTCATGGTTTTATACAGGCCATCGGGCTGCTTGGAATTCACGCTGGAGTCCCCGTTCAGGAAGGTGTTCTCAAACTCGTTCCTGAGGGCCTTGGCCTTCTGCTCGATGACGGCTGCCTCCAGGTCCTGGATATTACTCCGGGTAGCCTTGAGGAAGTTGTCGACATCGGCGTCTCCGCCAAGGACGCAGAGGCTGGCAGAGCACTGCTCGAAAGCCGGCTCAGAGGTCGTCCAGGTATCGGTGACGGGGTCGTACCAGGCCACGGTGGGCAAAGTCTTCTCCCGGTTGTACTTCAGGCTATTGCCCACGATCTGGATGAAGGGCAGCTCCTGTAAGATGGGGCTGTCCTTGACGATGGCCTCGATGATTCCTTTAAGCAGGATATCGGTCGAGAGCTTACTTGCTTCTGCTAAAGATATACTCATATTTCCTCCTTAACTAAATCCAAATTTCAAATGACAAATTTGGACTTTGAGCTTTGGTATTTGAACTTTATTAGGTTCCTCCTTTTTGCTGGATTCCAGCGGCGATCTTCTCCCTGGGGGTTAAGCCCTCAAGGGATATCTCGCCCCTGGCTGGTGCTCCCGCGGGGACCTTAGCCTCTTTGGCCTCAGCCTCTAAGGACTGCCTGACAGCGCTGGCGATGGACTGAGCCTTCTCGACCGAGGCGTCTATGTCCTCGATGGTGTCGCCGGCGATGATGTCCCGGGGAATAGTGGGATTGGCAGCCCTGACGGCATCGAGGTATTTGGTGACGGCCTGAGCGTGGGCTTCTTTGACCTGGTTAAGCTCGACAGTCGTGGATTCGAACCCACGCTGCGCTTCGCTTAGCTGGGCTTCCAGGTCGCCGATACGATTGCCCTTCTCGGCCAGGGCTGCCTCAGTGGCGGCCTTGGCCTTCTTTTCCTCCTCGAGCTGTGCCGTGATCGCCTCCAGGTCCCCGGGGGTGGAAACCTCATTGGTCCCTTCGACTTCGCTCAGGGCAGGGGTTTCCTGGGTTTCCTCGTTTTCGTTTTCCATACATTTCTCCTATTCCTCTTGAGATTGCTTCGGCTTCGCCTCGCAATGACAAGGGGGTGAGCTTATTATTCAGGCACTTCCATCTCCACGGCTACCGCTCTCTCTCGCTCCGCCACGTGTGGATGTTGCCCTGAACTCCTGATTCATCTGTAGTATCCTCTCCCTCTCCTCCAGCCACCTGTTGAACTCCTCGTCGGGGTCCTGGACGCCCATCTCGTCCATAGCGGTCCTCCGGCTGTGGACCCCCGCCTGGACCAAGAGCTGCTCGGTCTGGGCCTGCCTATCTATATCCTGAGGCAGGATGGGACCCCAGACCACTCTATGGTTCACTCCTTCAAAGTTCTCGTTCATAAACATTTCAGCCAGCTTTAATATCATGGCATTACGCTGGTGGTATACATTGGTCCTGATGGTGCGTTTTCGCACCACCTTCTGAATGAGGCTGCCGAGCTCAATCCTCAGGGCAGTGCCTGAGAACTCCTTCTCGATGCCTCCCCAAGCAGCCCGGGGCATCTCCGATACATCGTGTAAGGCACGGTATAGCAAATCGATATAATCGACATGAAGTCTGACTCCGCCACCTTGCAGTAAGTCCAGAAGATAAGCCTTAGCGTCCTCCGGTATGGTCCACAGGGCCCCGGGCTGGACCTTGATGTCCTCAGCTGATGCGATGTTTTCCAGGACGGCGATGGGATTTCCTGACAGCTCCAGGATGCGGGATAGCTGGCTCAAGGCTCGGTTAAGCTCCCGCTGGGGCTGGATGATGCTGGGGATATCCGATACGCCCCAGAAGTGTTTGGGGTCCCTGATGTTGGGGAAGATGATAAAGGGGATAAAGCCATAGGGATTGGGTCTGGACCCTATGAGATCGTTGTCCAGGTAAAGGTCAAAGGCCTTATCCGTCCAGAGCTCGGTTACCACCACATTATTGCGAGTTGCCCCTTTTCTGTCATTGCGAGGAGCCCCGATGAATCGGGGCGACGTGGCAATCCCCTGAGATTGCTTCGCTACGCTCGCAATGACATCACCGTAAAGCATCTGGATTTCATCCCAGGTAAGCGTGTATCTTGAAGCTATCCTCCAGACCCGCGAGGTGTCATCTCCAAGCCACCAGGCATGGATGCCTGAGACATCGGGGGCGGTGATATGGATACGCTTCTCGTCGGTATCCCATATCACCTTGTAGCAGCCGTCTCCCAGGATGGCGGTGTCAATCTCGGTCTCGTAATCGAGCTGCTGGAGGTTGTTCTGCTCATATACCTGGCGAAGGAGTTGCTCGGCTCGCCTCACTCTGGCTTCGATTGCTTCGCTATCGCTGGCAACGTCGGCTACGGGATAACAGGCGAAGCCGAGTCCCGGCATAAGGAAGCTGGTTAGCTTGTCTATGGATACCTTAGCGTAGTTAAAGACAAGCTGGCGGTGGCGTGACTGCGTGGGCCAGTGGGCGCCCTGGTAGAAATCAAGGTTGGAGCGATAAGCGGCGAGTCGCTGGGTGTCCATGCGGTTCAGATGGGATGGGTTAAAGTCAGTCATCTCCCAAGCCTCTTTTTGCTGCCCTGGGCCGGGATTGCGGAGCTTGTTCCGAGTGAAACGAGGAATCTCGGCTTCTGGCAACGACAGGGGGCGAGGCTGCTTCCACCACCTTCAGCCATCTCTGCACCGTTCTCGGGCTCACCTCAAATATGCGGGCAATCTCCTTAACGCTTTTCCCGTCCCGCTTCAACTCCAGCATCCTCTCGGCTCGCCTGCTCTTTAAGAACCTCTCCTTCCCCCAGGGCTCTTCTTTAAGGCAATCAGGAAAGGGGCAGTTAAGACAGGAGAAAAAGAGCTCACAGCCCTTATCTTCGTAGGGGAATTCCTCGGGCAATAAATCCCAGACTAATTTAGTTTCCATGATTGAGTATAAATTAGCACTTTTGTTCTAAAAGAGCAAGGGAGTTTTGTCCTGTTTCACCCTTACCGGCACCCTCTCCCTCTCCCGTCGAGGGAGAGTGAATACCCTATTTGCCTAGCCCAGACACCACCCCCGTGTCATTGCGAGCACCTGAAAGGTGCGTGGCAATCTCCTGCCCCACTGAGATTGCGGAGCCTGTTCCGAGCGTAAGCGAGGAATCTCGTTGAGTTTGCTTCGGCTTCGCCTCGCAACCGCTTACGCTCCTCGCAACGACAGAAGGGGGAGTCATTGCGAGCGTAGCGAAGCAATACCGTAGGGTCGGGGCTTGTCCCCGACCAGCTTTGGTCATTTATATTTTGTATTCACGACTGGAATTCGCGGCGTGAAGGAATCTCTGCCTTCACGATTGGAATGCTAAACAACACAGGCGAGGATAAACCTCGCCACTACACACCTCGAAGGGAGACCACACCCCGCCAGGCGGGGATGAACCCCGCCACTACACCCCCGACCGTAGGGGCGGGTCTTGTACCCGCCCTTTTTATACCTCGCAATGTTAGGCATATTGACAAAAGCAACCTGGCGGTTATAATAAAACTAAGCTATTTTGGCAAATTTCTTAATTTACCTATTGACAAAATAGCTATATAGGTTTAAAGTGAAAGGTTAGGTAGGCCTGAGCCTATTATTATGGCTTTTGGCGTGAAATTGAAGTTTGGTTGAACTTTAATAATTGAATATTGTTCGATGACATTTGCCTGTCATTCTGAGCCAGGCCTGATAAATCAGGCAACTACGGATAGCAGAATGACATTACTCAATAAAAATGGAAAGGAGGTGATGCCTATGGCAAAGTCCCGAAGCGAATCGCCATTGCGAGGCGCCAAGGGGAAGAGAACAATGCCTGGCCCGGGCAGAAGGCCTGACCGTATTTCTTCGCCCTTGAAGGGAGAGGACTAAGGTGAGGATGAAAAGGGCAGCCTGAAAATGAGGCGGGCTTAAAACTAGGTTTACTGAAGAAAAATGTTTCCAATGACTCGAGCCTCGGGGGGTCGACCCCGGGCGAGAGTGAAGATAAGTTGGATACCTATATAAGGAGGAAATAATGATTAAAGCAAGAGCGTGGCCAGCCAAGGCGATGTATATACTCATCGCTGCGGCACTGGCCATAAGTTTGATAATTGTAGCGATACCAGCCCACAAGGTGAGTGCCGACCCCGGTCTCAGCGAGTGGACGCGGGTCACTACTCCCACTACGGACGGCTGGGTCCTGGCACCCGAGTCCGATATCATCGATTTTGCCGTAGGTGACGGCGGAGACGTGGCCTACGCCATCGTGAATAACACCACCGATACTCTCCTGCTGAAGTCCACCGACGGCGCTGCCACCTGGAAGGACATCACCGATGCAGTGGAGGACGAGGCCGGCACGACCAGTTTCACATTGTTGAAAGTGGCCACGGATGGCGTGGACGCCGACTTCGTGGCTGTCGCCCTTGATGTGAACGGGAGCAGTGTGCATGTGTACATCTCTGACGATGGCGGCGCGACCTTCGAGGACACCGGTGAAGTTGAGGATGGCATGGCTGGCATCGATACAAACAGAGTCTATGAACTCGAAGTCTCTCCCGAAGTGGCCGGTGTGCGTGACATCGCCATCGGCGGCACCTACATGGGAGGAACCGCCGTACTTTTCCGCTCCACGGCTACCGGCGATTCAGCCAGTTCCTGGGAAGATGCCACAGCCTATGACGGCTGGGTAGGCGATTCCGCTGTTGTTGACATCAAGTTCGCCCCCAGCTGGTCAGCCGACCACACCGTCCTGGTTGCCACTGCTGACGGTTCCAGTGTCCTGCTGCAATGCGGCACCTGGGGAACCAGCGAAGGCTGGAACCTGGACTCAATTCTGGCCATCGATGCTGTGACCATAGTCAGCCTTGCGACCGTCCCAATGATATCGGTCCCATGGTCAAGCCTTGGCGGAGCCACAGCCGGCATAACCCTGCCCCTGGACTACTCAGGCCGGAACTCCGATAAGAGGTATGCCTGGGTAAACGTGAACTACATTGTCCCCGGGCCCACAGCAGTGGGCAAGATATTCCGGGTGAAAAACAAGTCTGTCATGGAAGTCAACCAGCAGATAGAAGGCACACCCTGGCTGACCAATGTCCATTACCTGGGCTACATAGCTGAAGGTAAGGCCATAGCCGGCCTGCTGGGCGACGGAACAGTATCTGCGGTAGCCCCAGTGCCAGTGCTTGCAGCGTGCTGCGAGGGCGTCGACGTCTATCGCAACACTCAAATTACCAACATGGATATCTGCTGCCTGCCCTGGGAAGAGGCCTGCAAGCCGCCCACGGGTAGACTTGCCATGGCGGCATTCTTCGTAAGCGCCGACAAGGCTTATGCTGTTGCCCTGGGTCCACCTGTGGGGGGGCAATTATATGACGAGGGCGCCTGGTCGGTAAGCTTCGACAACGGAGATGTCTGGAACCAACTCAGCCTGATTGACACCTATATTCACTACTTCTCGGATGTCGCCGTGTCGCCCGACTGCAACAAGACCATGCTCGTCAGCGTTAACGATGATGGGAGAGGTTGCGGCTGCGACAGCGTCTGGCTCTACGGCGATGACCTTCCTGAATATGGATACAGCGAATACAGCGGCCATTGGCTCCGGACCTGGTGCGGCTCGCTCGAGGGCACCGACTGGTTTGGCGACTATGAAGCCGGCATGCTCAGGCTGAATCCCGAGGAAACGACCGGCGATACCGTCTATCTCTTTGACTACGGGACCGATAATGTCTACTGGAATGAGCTGGAAACCCTGGCTTGCTGGGACTTTGGAAGTGCCTCGGTAGACGATATCGTAGACCTGGCCGTGCTGGACAAAGAGACCATCTTTGCCCTGGATGACAATGGCGATGTTGCCATGTCCGATGACTATGCTATCGGCTGGTATGAACCAGTCGACAGCAAGGTCGATTACGGTTATACCATCGCCGTTTGGGGCGACTACGTACTTGTCGGCGGCGATGATGGAGATGTTGCCTACTCCGACGATGGCGGTGAGACCTTTACCGCGTTGGAGGATGTCGCCACCTCGGGCTACGTTACAGTGGCCTTTGACACCTACTTCGACACTAACGACGTAATCTATGCTGCCCTGGACGATGCACCCGGAACCGAGAACGGTATCTATCAGTGGATCATCGGCGAAAGCGCAGATTGGATGGATCTCAAGGCCGAGCCTTTAGAGTCCCAAATCGGCATTAGCGACGGAGACCTTATCGACGAGCGCGTAGAGGTGAATTTCACCGGCCTGGTCGTGGATAGACCGGGCAACCCCTACACCAGCGCTGAGAACGGCGGCGTTATCTACGCCAGCTACTACGGCGAATGGAATGGATACTGGTTCACCGGCGCGGCTCGCTCTCTCGAGCGTACGGTTACAGTATGCACGACATGTCTTACCTGGGACTTCCTGTATGTGGGACTCACTGTTGATGAAGAGGGCTTCGAAGCGTACCCTGACGCACTGAAGATTTGCGGCTGTCTGACCGCAGACAGCAACATCAAGCTCTTTGCCATTGACGCCTGGGATGTCTATGACATGGTAGAGAACGAATACGGGAGTGTCTGGACGTTTGAGGACTGCTATGCCAAGAAAGCTCCCGAGCCAACGGCTCCTGCCGACGGCACGGTCATCCCTGCCGACCCCTGCTCATGCTATAGCGGGCCGTTTACCCTCACGTGGGACACCCTGTGCGATGCCTGCTACTATGAAATACAGTTCGCGCTGGACGAGGACTTCACCATGCTGGTAGGGGTGAATGGAAAGACTCCTGAGGAGTTAAGATACGAAGTCACAGGAGATAACCCCAGCTACTCCATCATGGGAGGACCGGAGGGCGGACTTTCCTGTGAAACCACCTATTACTGGAGGGTGAGGGCCTCAAAGGCTGCCACCGAGCAAGTACTCCACAGCTGGTGGTCTGAAGGAAGCTTCACGGTTGCCCCCAGTATACTGGCTGCCCAAATCACTCTTGTCTCCCCTGTACCGGGAGCCACCGGTGTGGCCATAAAGAACGTGGGCTTCAGTTGGGACCTGTTAGCGGATGCCGATGCATTCGACTGGGTGCTGTCGAAGAACGCTGACCTGTCTGCTCCTGTGGAAAGCAAGCCCGGGTTGACCAGCGAAGCCTACACCTGCACCAAGACGCTCGAGTACGGCGCCACCTACTACTGGAAGGTGACCGCCTACAATGAGGACGCTGTCATAAGCAACAGCGCCGTAGGCACCTTTACCACAGCACCAACAGGTGCGTTCTGCTGTCCACAGGACGGTCTGTGCTTCGACACTCAGGCGGAACTCGAAGCGCACAACGCTGAGGCGCACCCAGCCCAGCCCGCAACTCCAATCTGGGTCTGGATAATTATCGCCATCGGCGCTGTCCTGGTGATTGTAGTCATAGTGCTCATCTTCAGGACTCGTCGGGTATAAGCACACCCCACCTGACCCCTCCCTCCGAGGGAGAGGATTAAGGTGATTCCCAGGAGGGGCGGCCACAAGCCGCCCCTCCCCCTTTTCCCCGACAATTACCACTCCTTCCAGTCATGTGGCACAATGTATCCTCCTATGCCTCGCTATATCAGGGGTATTGACAAAATATATCAACAGTTATAAAGTCAATATAAACCTGTAAAGGGGTATTTTCGTTTGTGTTGTTGGGGGATGAGAATAGAGGTGGGACTTTAACAATTGAATAATGCCTTATGTAGCGAATAATCGAAAGGAGGTGATGCCTATGGCAAAGCCCCGAAGCGAATCGCCATTGCGAGGCGCCGAGGGGAAGAGAACAATGCCTGGCCCGGGCAGAAGGCCTGACCGTATTTCTTCGCCCTTGAAGGGAGAGGACTAAGGTGAGGATGAAAAGGGCAGCCTGAAATGAGGCGGGCTTAAAACTAGGTTTACTGAGAAAAATGTTTCCAATGACTCGAGCCTCGAGGAGTCGACCCCGGGCGAGAGTGAAGATAAGTTGGATACCTATATAAGGAGGAAATAATGATTAAAGCAAGAGCGTGGCCAGCCAAGGCGATGTATATACTCATCGCTGCGGCACTGGCCATAAGTTTGATAATTGTAGCGATACCAGCCCACAAGGTGAGTGCCGACCCCGGTCTCAGTGAGTGGACGCGGGTCACTACTCCGACTACGGACGACTGGCTCATGGCACCCGAGTCCGTGATCATCGATTATGCCGTGGCTGACGAGGGAGAGGTGGCCTACGCTATCGTGTATCAGTGGGATGGTGAGATTGATGCTCCCCTCCTGCTGAAGTCCACCGACGGCGCTGCCACCTGGAAGGACCTCACCGATGCACTGGAAGATGAGCTCGGTACAGGCGAGTCCATCAATGTCTTGATGAGAGTCGCCACCGACCCTGATGACTCCGACTTCGTGGCTGTCGCCCTTGATGTGACGGGGAGCAGTGTACATGTGTATATCTCCACAGACGGCGGCGCGACTTTCATGGACACCGGCGAAGTTGAGGATGGCGGCCGTTTCTTCCCCATCGACTTTTTTGTCGCTGACCTCGCCGTCTCCCCCGAAGACGCCGGTGAGCGTGACATCGCCATCGTTGGTATGGATGACCAAGGCGACGCCGTGATTTTCCGCTGCACGGTTGTTGGAGATTCCGCCAGTGCCTGGAAGGATGCCAGGTATGATGGCTGGGATGACGATCCCGATTTTGAAACGAACCCCGACCCCGTCTCGATGTGGGTTACCTGGGTCGAGTTCGCCCCCAGCTGGAATGCGGACAGGACCATCCTGGTTACCACTGTTGCTCCTACTTCGACTGGGCCTGGGCCCTGGGATGTCCACCTGCAGTCCGGCACCTGGGGAACGAGCGAAGGCTGGAACGCTGATTCGGTTTTGGCCATCGACGCCGTGCCCATAGTCAAGGGTGTAGACTTGCCAATACAGTTTACCACTTATGACGCCAGAGCATTGGCGGGCTTAACCCTGCCCCTGGACTACTCCGGCCGGAACTCCGATAAGAGGTATGTCTGGGTATGGGTGAACTACTATGATCCTCCCCCGGACACGGCATGCACGATATTCCGGGTGAAAAACAAGTCTGTTATGCCCATCAACCAGCAGATAGAGGACGAGGGTCTCTGGCTGACCAACGTGTCTTACCTGGGCTACATAGCTGAAGGTAAGGCTATAGCCGGCGTGGGCGGCGACGGAGAAGACAACCTTGCACCTTGCTGCAAGGGCGTCGATGTCTACCGCAACACTCAAATCACCAACATGGACATCTGCTGCCTGCCCTGGGAAGAGGCCTGCAAGCCGCCAACAGGACGAGCTGCCATGGCGGTATCCTACGTAAGTGCCGACAAGGCTTACGCTGTTGCCCTCTGGTGCGAATTCGGCTTTGAAGACTATGACGAGAGTGCCTGGTCGGTAAGCTTCGACGACGGAGATGTCTGGAACCAGCTCAGCCTGGTTGATACCTATATTGACTACTTCTCCGATGTCGCGGTTTCGCCCGACTGCAACAAGACCTGGGTGGTCAGCGTGAACATGCCGGACGATGGAGACCAGCAGTCTTGCTACTGCGACAGCGTCTGGCTCTACGGCGAGGACCTTCCTGAATATGGATACAGCGAATACAGCGGCCATTGGCTCCGGACCTGGTGCGGCTCGCTCGAGGGCATCGAGTGGTGGGGCGGCGGGTATGAAGCCGGCATGCTCAGGCTGAATCCCGAGGAAACGACCGGCGATACCGTCTATCTCTTTGACTACAGTACCGATAACGTCTACTGGAATGAGGTGGAAGGCCTGGCTTGCTGGGACTTTGGAAGTGCCTCGGTAGACGATATCGTAGACCTGGCCGTGCTGGACAAAGAGACTATCTTTGCCCTGGATGACAATGGCGATGTTGCCATGTCCGATGACTATGCTATTGGCTGGTATGAACCAGTCGACAGCGAGGTTGGTAATGGTTATACCATCGCCGTTTGGGGCGACTACGTACTTGTCGGCGGCGCGGATGGAGATGTGTCCTACTCCGACGATGGCGGTGAGACCTTTACCGCGTTGGAGGATGTCGCCACCTCGGGCTACGTTACAGTGGCCTTTGACACCTACTTCGACACTAACGACGTAATCTATGCTGCCTTAAACGATGCCGGAACTGAGAACGGTATCTATCAATGGGTCATCGGCGAAAGCGATTCATGGATGGATCTCAAGGCCGAGCCTTTAGAGTCCCAAATCGGCATTAGCGACGGAGACCTTATCGACGAGCGCGTAGAGGTGAATTTCACCGGCCTGGTCGTGGATAGACCGGGCAACCCCTACACCAGCGCTGAGAACGGCGGCGTTATCTACGCCAGCTACTACGGCGAATGGAATGGATACTGGTTCACCGGCGCGGCTCGCTCTCTCGAGCGTACGGTTACAGTATGCACGACATGTCTTACCTGGGACTTCCTGTATGTGGGACTCACTGTTGATGAAGAGGGCTTCGAAGCGTACCCTGACGCACTGAAGATTTGCGGCTGTCTGACCGCAGACAGCAACATCAAGCTCTTTGCCATTGACGCCTGGGATGTCTATGACATGGTAGAGAACGAATACGGGAGTGTCTGGACGTTTGAGGACTGCTATGCCAAGAAAGCTCCCGAGCCAACGGCTCCTGCCGACGGCACGGTCATCCCTGCCGACCCCTGCTCATGCTATAGCGGGCCGTTTACCCTCACGTGGGACACCCTGTGCGATGCCTGCTACTATGAAATACAGTTCGCGCTGGACGAGGACTTCACCATGCTGGTAGGGGTGAATGGAAAGACTCCTGAGGAGTTAAGATACGAAGTCACAGGAGATAACCCCAGCTACTCCATCATGGGAGGACCGGAGGGCGGACTTTCCTGTGAAACCACCTATTACTGGAGGGTGAGGGCCTCAAAGGCTGCCACCGAGCAAGTACTCCACAGCTGGTGGTCTGAAGGAAGCTTCACGGTTGCCCCCAGTATACTGGCTGCCCAAATCACTCTTGTCTCCCCTGTACCGGGAGCCACCGGTGTGGCCATAAAGAACGTGGGCTTCAGTTGGGACCTGTTAGCGGATGCCGATGCATTCGACTGGGTGCTGTCGAAGAACGCTGACCTGTCTGCTCCTGTGGAAAGCAAGCCCGGGTTGACCAGCGAAGCCTACACCTGCACCAAGACGCTCGAGTACGGCGCCACCTACTACTGGAAGGTGACCGCCTACAATGAGGACGCTGTCATAAGCAACAGCGCCGTAGGCACCTTTACCACAGCACCAACAGGTGCGTTCTGCTGTCCACAGGACGGTCTGTGCTTCGACACTCAGGCGGAACTCGAAGCGCACAACGCTGAGGCGCACCCAGCCCAGCCCGCAACTCCAATCTGGGTCTGGATAATTATCGCCATCGGCGCTGTCCTGGTGATTGTAGTCATAGTGCTTATCTTCAGGACTCGTCGGGTATAAGCACACCCCACCTGACCCCTCCCTCCGAGGGAGAGGATTAAGGTGATTCCCAGGAGGGGCGGCCACAAGCCGCCCCTCCCTCTTTTCCCCGATGCCCGGGGGTATCCCCCTTCCTGTCATTGCGAGTCCCGATTTATCGGGACGAAGCAATCTTTTCCCCTCTGTCGTTGCGAGGAGCGTAAGCGGTTGCGAGGCGAAGCCGAAGCAAACTCAACGAGATTCCTCGCTTACGCTCGGAACAGGCTCCGCAATCTCGGTGGGGCAGGGGATTGCCACGCTTCGCTCGCAATGACGTGTGGTGTGTCGTTGCGAGGCTGACGAACTCAGCCGAAGCAATCTCGGTGGTGAATGGTCGGGGGCAAGCCCCGATCCTGAACAAACCCAAATTTCAAAATCCCAATGACAACTGAAAGCCAAATGATTAAATGTCAAACCTACTTCGTTTTGTCATTTGGATTTTGGGCTTGATTTGACGCTTGATCTTTGTCATTTGTCATTGTTTAGAGATTTGAATTTTGATATTTGGACTTGTTTAGAGTTTGGATTTTGGAATTTAGTCAATACGGCATTTACTTTTTAGTGGCATTTTCGGTTATAATAGCGAGAGATTAGTCAAATGCGCTTACTATCTCGAGTGCTGGTTGTTCTTGTCGTCTGCCTTATCGCCATCGCCCTGCCGGCTGTGACCGCACAAGCAGCCATATGTCTACCTTATGGCATCGAGCTCTCCTCCAAGTATGGACTCCCCGGGACAGAGGTCACCGTCTCCGGCCATGATTTTTCTGAGAACACACTTGTTGACATTTACTATGATGGGACCATAATAACCACAGGCCGCACTAACAGCAGTGGAGATTTCACGCTCCTTTTCACCGTTCCTGAAGACTCCAGCGGACCCTATGAAGTAGAGGCCGACGTATGGTACACCAGAGTATATACTTACTTCACCGTCATGCCGGGCTTGACGGTAAGTCCTGAAACAGGTCCTGTGGGCACCACGGTTACCGTGAAGGGGCAGGGGTTTGACAAGAATGAAACAGGCATCGCCTTGATGTATTATTACCTCACTGGCAGCTACAAAACGGTAGAGAGTAATATCGTGGCAAACTCCAAAGGGAGCTGGGAAAGGAGTTTCGCTATTCCCTCTTCCGGCAAGGGGGAACACAAGATAGACGCCGAAGGCGATGTCAGCCGGCTTTACCAGGTTATCGATGCTTTTTTCAGAGTAACGGGCGACGTAAGCATCGATAAATCATCGGGCTTTGTTGGAGACATTGTAACGATGACGGGCAGCAAATTTACCGCCAACGAGAAGGGCATCAAAATATTGTTTGCTGGCCAGCCAGTGGTCATAGACATCAAGGCCGATGCCCAGGGTGACTGGGAGGCGAGCTTCCAGGTACCCGAGATGCCCACCGGCGAATATAGCGTTACCGCCGAGGGAGAGCAAACCAGGAAAGAAGACATCAGCGAGCTCAGCTTCGAGATAGCGCCGGACATCGCGTTGTCCGCCTACGAAGGACATGTGGGCATGGACCTGGCCGTTGCTGGCCATGGGTTTGCTGCCAACGAAGATGTAGTCATCATGTACGATGACAGCCAGGTAGTCACAGCCGAAACCGACGACAGAGGCAGCTTCGATGTAAGTTTCTCCGTCCCTGAGAGCCAACATGGCGGCCGACTGGTGACAGCCGGGTATGCTGGAGAGAATCACGCCAACGCTATCTTCACCATGGAATCAGACCCTCCGGGCACACCGACACCGATCTCCCCATCCAACAGGAGCCGGATGGGATTCATGGGCGAGGTGACGCCGACCTTCGAGTGGTCGGCGGTATCTGATGACAGCGGAGTTCGCTATCGCCTGCAAGTAGCGACAAATGCCAATTTCACCGCATCCTCTGTCATAGCTTCAGTTACAGATTTGACCGAGGCGAGCTACACACTGACGGAAGCGCTGCCTTATGGCACCTACTACTGGATTGTCCGAGCCGTAGATGGCGCCGAGAACGAAGGCGACTGGACCGCGGCCCGCTCCTTCCGCGTCGGACTCCTGCCTATGTGGGGGCTCATTGTTGCCATCGTCGCCGTAGTGGTGCTCCTGGCCGCCTTGATTCGCGCCTTGGTCAGGAGGCGAAGCATCTACTATGATCGCTGGTAAAAAGAGTCTTTCCTCTCCCTTGACCGTAGAGGGTTAGGGTGAGGGTGAACCGGGGGGTACAAGACCCGCCCCTGCAACACGAAATCTTAAATCCCAAGCACCACATTTCTTCGACTTCGCTCAGGACAGGCCTTAAACAATATCAAAGTCCAAAAATTGCATTTCAATGACAAATGACAAAGCTCAAATGCCAAATCAAGCTCAAACTCCAAAGGACAAAAAGAAATAGTTTTGGCATTTAAGTATTTGGATTTTTTTGGAGATTGGATTTTGATATTTGGAATTTGGAAATGTAGTGCGAGGCTTTAGCCTCGTGCAACAGGGCACGACCCTGAAGGGTCGCACTACTGCTCGCAATGACGACCTCTTCTTTCATTAGGAGGCTGACTTTAGCCAGCCGAAGCAATCTCGGTGGGGCAACGGGATTGCCGCGCACCTTTCAGGTGCTCGCAATGACAAATAATTGGGGATTTTCCCGGCGAATTTGCCTCAAAAGTGCCAATAGCACTTACTTTTTAGTGGTATTTTCGTTTATAATAGCCAAAAGGAGGTAGTCAAATGCGCTTACTATCTCGACTGCTGTTTGTTCTCGTCGTCTGCCTTGTAGCTATTGCCCTGCCGGCTGCGCCCGCGCAAGCCAATGGCACACGTATCACGCTCTCTCCCGGCTCGGGAGTTCCCGGGGAGGAGGTCACCATCCGTGGCTATAATTTTACGGCTGAAGAGTGGGTTGACATTTACTATTATCCGAACGGTACTAGAGAATGGATAGACGATGTCGAGACCGATGAAGACGGAGATTTCCGGGTGACTTTCACCGTTCCCGAAAGCTACACAGGAGACCACGAGGTGTTCGCCGAGGACGAGTATGGCATAGATGCTTATGCTGACTTTACCGTGGAGCCGGGGTTGACAATAGACCCTGAAGAGGGTCCTGCGGGCACTACAGTTACCGTGGAAGGCCACGGGTTTGCCGAGGACGAGGAAGACATCGAGCTGAGTTATTACCTAAACGCCGACGACTATGAGACGGTAGCAGAGAATATTGAAGCGGATGAGGATGGCTGGTGGGAGGCGAGCTTCAACATTCCCTCTTCCACCGGGGGAAGACACCAGATAGACGCGCAGGGTGATGAGAACGAACTTCGAGATGTCCAGGATGTCATCTTCGAAGTAACACCAGAGATAAGCATTCTGGATGGACCATCGGGTAGCGTCGTAGATGAGCCATTGGGCAGCCCGGGTGAGAGCATAACGATGACGGGCAGCGGATTTGCGGCTGACGAGAGGGACATCAAGATATTGTTTGCTGGAGAGGCAGTGGTCACAGAAATCAGGGCCGACGACACGGGTTACTGGGAGGAAAACTTCGAGGTGCCCGAGATGCCCAAAGGCGAGTACAGCGTAACCGCAGAAGGAGAACGGACCGAAAAAGAAGACATCAACGAGCTCAGCTTCGAGATAGAGCCTGGCTTAGTGCTGTCCCCCGACGAAGGACATGTGGGCATGAACTTGACCGTCACTGGCGGCGGATTTGCCGTTAACAAAGATGTGGACATAATGTACGATGGCAGCCAGGTAGCGACAGCCAAAACCAACGCTAAAGGCAGCTTTGAGGTAAGTTTTCCCGTGCCTGAGAGTCAACATGGCGCGCCCCAAGTAACAGCCGAGGATGCCGCCGAGAACGAGGCCACCGCTATCTTCACCATGGAATCAGCGCCTCCGGACACACCGGAACTCATTTCACCACCCGACGGGGACAGGGTAGGATTCACAGGCAAGGTGAGGCCGACGTTTGAATGGACGGCGGTATCCGACGACAGTGGAGTTCGCTATAGCCTGCAGATAGCAACCAGTGCCAATGTCACCGACACTGGAGAATTCGCTGACCCCGTAGTTTCGGTTACGGACATAGTCGGAACGAACTATACGCTGGAGAAAACAGAACGTTTGCCTTATGGCACCTACTACTGGATTGTGCAAGCCGTAGATGGCGCAGAGAACGAAAGCGGCTGGACCGCAGCCCGCTCTTTCCGGGCTGGGCTCTTGCCCCTGTGGGCATTCATTGTTATCATAGTCGCAATAGTGGCGGCCATCGGCGCCCCCGTTTACTTTTTCGTAATAAGGAGAAGAATATATTACTACTGAGGAAGAAGAGGAAATAACAGTAAGTAGAGAAGGAGGAAAAAATGAAGTTAACAGTTATTGGACTGGGGCAGTGTGGCTGCCGGATTGCTGACCACTTTGCCAGGCTAAATTTCAAGGCGCGTGCTCAGCGCAAGGCCACCATAGCCCCCACCGTCATTGCCGTGAATACAGACCAGGCAGATTTGACCGGCCTAAGGTTTATCAAGGACGACTACACGCACCGGGTGCTCCTGGGCTTGCGCCAGACCCTGGGACACGGGGTAGGCAAGATAAACGAGCTAGGAGCTCAATTGGCCAAGGAGGACAGTGATAAGGTACTGGATGCCGTGAAAGCTACCCCCCAGTTTTACGAGACACATGCCTTTTTTCTCGTAGCTGGCGCTGCCGGCGGCACGGGGTCGGGAGCGCTGCCCATAATAGCCAGGGCAGTTAAGGATAGATACATCAGCAAGCCGGTTTATGCCCTGGTAATTTTGCCTTTTGAGCACGAACAGACCACAGAGTCCAGGAGTACATATAACACCGCTACTTGTCTGAAATCCACTTATGATGTAGTGGATGCCATTTTTCTCGCTGATAACCAGAGGTATGTAAGAAAGGATGCCAGTCTCGTCAGTAACATAGATAGAATAAACAGGATGATTGCCGAGCCCTTCTATGATTTAATGTGCGCTGGTGAGGTAACTAAGGCCAAATATGTGGGTTCGCGGACGATAGACGCCGGGGACATAATTGCCAGCCTGGAGGGATGGACCACCATTGGCCTGGGGAGAACTGAGCTTCCTTCATTCCGCTTCCCCTGGGAGATAAGGAAGAAGACTTTCCGCGACAAAGCTCTGGAAAGCTTCAGAGGGACACAAGCCTTGGACGCCACCATAACTGACCTTTCCCTCACTTGTGACCCTAAGGATGCCGGCAAAGCTATATATATCATATCTGGCCCGGAAAGAGATCTGAATATGGACATGGTCAAGAGCGTCAGCGATTACATCAAAGAGCTGGCATCCAACGCCCTGATTCGAGGCGGCGATTTTCCCGGAGAAAAGCACTTTATCGACGTTACCTTGATATTGTCCCAGTTATCCTTTGTGCCCAGGATAAAAGAGTTTTACGAGCAAGCTACGCAGTATGCCAAAGAACATAAGGGACAGCTAGAGGAAACTAAGAAGAGGATTGCATCCCTGGCTGAGCTAGGCAAAGACTTGCCTACATTGGAATGAAGTCGGGACAAGCCCGACCCTACAGAATGACACCAGGCGGGACCTGCCTAGCTTTCCCTGAGCCAACCCTTTGCTTCCCTGGGGTTAAGACCCTTAGCGGCCTGGACCACCAGAGCCAGGCTCACGAGAAAATCATCATGTCCCTCTTGAGGGTCAACATAAAAGTTCATCGTTTGGTTCGGGCGATATTGCGCCCTGGCTTTTTCCAGCTCAAACAAGGTCTCTTTATACTCCCTGGAGCCATCCTGCTTGTAGAGTTTAAGCCTCCCGGAATTGACAAAGGACAATAGCTCAAAGCCCATGCCGGATTTGCTTTTTGAGGTAATGACGAATGGGATGACCCTGCTTCCCAGTTCCTTTCTGAGAAAGCTAGCTACAGGCTGACCAATGCCGGTGGAGTCCACCACTATCCTGTGGCAGTTCCAGACATTCTTAAGGATATCCGTCATCTGGGTATAAAGCTGGCTATGGGGCGTTCCTGTCCATTGGTATTGTTCCACAACTTTTAACACCGGCTGCGATGGGTTAGTGGCATCCACCTTAGCAATGGTGATTACTGTGGAATCACGCCCTCTTCCCCTATCATTGCCAGGAGCGTCCCCTCCTGTCATTTCTTGCTCATGTTCCCCGGCCAAATCTACGCCAGCAATATAAGTCCTCTTCCCCTCAGGCTGCGATTGCCTCTGGTGTTCTCCCAGCACCAGAGCTACCTGCTGCCGTGATAGGAAGCCCCCGCCGTGGGTGATAGGTAATAAAGCATATTGAGTCCTGAACAGGGGGTGCTCTTCGCCCAATCTTTGCCGCTCTGTCTGGACGAACTTGATATAGTCAGGATTGTAGTGGCCTACCTCCTGCCAATCATATCTAAAGTGGCGCTTAATGCCGTCCTTTCTTTCCAGTTCCAGATTAGCCTGCTTTACCTCTTCCAGCAAGGTGCTATCGTCCCAGGTAGTGCCATAAAGAATCGTGGTCACGTTGGTAGCTGAACCCATGGGGCGGAATTCCTTGGTGTACTTTTCCTGGCTAACATCTTGCGATTCATCAATCTCCAGAAGTATGTCAGCGCTGTGTCCCACCACTGAAGACGAGCCCTCAGCCGACAGAAAGATGGCTTTAGCGTTGCCGAGTTGAACAATATAGCCCAGCTGGAGACGATAAATGCCATCAAAGCCAAAATCATCCAGCCTCTGTTTCAACCTTTCTATAGATATAATGGTTTGAGGCTTGAAGGTCGGGGAGCATTTTATAAGATTGCCTCCCCTGGCCATATATAGCGTTAACAGCAGAACTTCCAGATGCGCTGAAAGCTCGTTTTTGCCTCCTTGCCTGGCAATCTCCACAGAAAGGCTCAGTCCCATTCCCTTCTGGATAGAGTCCATAGCCGCCCGGGCCACTTCCAGTTGATAAGGTCTTAGCTTCATTTTTCTCGTGCCCCCTCCCTGTCATTCTGAGCCGCTACCACTCCTCGCAATGACAGAAAGGAGGTGTTCCTTAAAATGACAGAACAGGGGTGTTCCTCGCAATGACAAAGAGTCCAGGGATGCTAAACCTTTTTCAGTCCCAAGCCCACCCCAACCCCCAGGGGCACAGCAACTTCGGTCAAGACTTTCTGAATGGCTTCCTTGAGAGACTTCTTCTGTTCTTTGGTAATTTGATATCGGGTTCTTACCAGCCGGGCTATGATATTGGCTGCCTCGAAGTGCAGGTCAATTCGCTCCGGCTGCTCTTCTAGAAGTTCCCTGAGCTTCACTCTGAGAAGGGCAATCTCCTCGTCGATTCCTTCGACATGAGAAGCTTCCTCCAGTTCGAGCTTTTCTGCCTCATCCAAGGCCCGACTATAGAAACCCCGTGGACTACTCTTTCCCTTTCCTTTTTCTTCTGCTGCCATAACAGTTCCGGGGTCCCCGAAAATTCAGAGAATTTTTGGGTTTTTTTACCGAGGCTTTGACCAAGCCATAGACGAGGACATGAGCTGCCAGGTTGTAATCCTGCTTCTGAAGAGCCGCCGGCAATAGTTTCAAACTCAATCTACTTTCCTTATTGAACCCTTATTACCCATTTAGCGAAGCTCAATTATAGCACAGATGTTCTAAGGAGGCAAAAGAGTTTTGTCACCTCAAAAGGCAACCTTCAGAAGCGATGCTATTATCCAGCCGAGAGCACCGCATATCGGGAAGGTTAAAATCCAGGCCAACACGATACTTCTGGTTACTCCCCACCTTACTGCGGAAAGGCGCTTCGTGGCACCCACCCCCATTGTGGCTGCGGTGGCACAATGAGTGGTGCTTACGGGAATACCCAGGCGCGAAGCTATCTCAATAACAGTAGCCGCTGAGGCCTGGGTAGCAAAACCATGGATAGGTTGTAGGGCAGTGATCTTCATCCCCACAGTTCTAATAACTCGCCAGCCGCCAATAGCGATGCCCGAGCTAATAGCTAAAGCGGATACGATTATTACCCACCAGGGGATATCGCCCCATATCCCAACCTGTCCAGTATGAATCATCAGCGCCGTAGTGATAACAGCTATGGGCATCTGACCATCATTCTTGCCGTGGCTATAAGCCAAGAAGCCGGTAGTAAGCCACTGCAGACGGCTGAAGACAATCCTCATCCTGGCTGGAGCGCTTCGGCTAAATACCCAGAGCAGGACAACCATAAGGACAAAGCCACCGATGAAACCCAGAGTAGGAGCAATAACCACTGATGCCCCAATCCGTCCCAGGACACCCCATATTACTGCCTCCCAGCCCACCACCACTACCCCCGCCGCCGCCAGCCCGGTGACAAAGCTATGGCTGATACTTACCGGCAGACCCAAACGAGTAGCTATAGTTCCCCAGACGATAACCGCGGCTAAAGCAGCAATCAGTATCAAATAAGCATCAACCGCTGGTAAAGATAACATTGTTTCAGGGCCTAAAATTCTCGTGCCAATGGTTTCGGCAACCTCCAGCGCGGTAGCAGCACCAGCGAAGTTACAAAAGGCAGCCAGTATTATGGCGTTTCGAGGTGAAATAGCCCGGGAGCCAATCGAAGCAGCAACACTATTGGCAGCATCATTAAAACCATTAACTACACCAAAGCCGATGGCTGCCGCAATTACCAGAACCAGCAGAGCGAGCTCAGGCATGCTTCAATACTATACCCTCAAGGACATTGGCGACATCTTCGCCCCGGTCGGTGGCACTTTCCAGGTGCCCGTAGATTTCACGCCATTTGATTACCTCGCATGTGTCAGTACGGCAAACTTCGAATAGCTCGGCCAGGGCAGCATGCTGCACGTCGTCAGCCTCGTTTTCCAGAGTATTGATCTCCACACACTGCTTCAGAATCCATTTGAACTGGTCACGGTGACGCAAACGAGGTACTGCATCGTTCAACTTGCGGGCCATCTTAACCACGATTTGGGCCAGCTCTCGGGCTCTCTCCGTGGGTTGAGTAATACGATAAAGGCAGGCTGTCCTGCCCGCAGCCTCGATGAAATCCATTACATCGTCTAAGCTATGGGCCAGGAGCGTAATATCCTCCCTGTCAATGGGAGTCACAAATGTGCGATGCACTCGTGCTATTATTTCGTGCGTTATGACATCACCTCTGTGTTCCAAATCCTTAAGTTGCTTTGCTTTCACTTCAACATCTTCATAGTTGTCAAAGAAGTCAACTATCTTTTCTGCGGCAACAACTAGATTAGCCGTCTCTTGTTCGAACAGGTCGTAGAACTCCATATCTCTGGGGATGAATGAAAACTTAGCCAAAGTGCACCTCCATCAATACATACCTTCTATCTCCAGGATCCCCTCAGGTCCATCTCGCATTATAGCACGCTGTAAGAACCTTCCACTATGCTTTACACTCCTTCGTGTGACTCCCCCCACCACTTCTTCAGCCTGTCAGCAATCTCTTTTTCATAGCCCTGCTCAGTGGGAACATAATAGCGTTTCCCCTGAAGAGAAGGCGGCAAGTTCTGTTGCCTGACGAAATGGTCAGGATAATCGTGGGCATATTTATAGCCCTGCCCGTGTCCCATCCGACGCATTAGGTCAGTTACCGGGTTACGCAAGTGGAGTGGCACAGGCTCATTTCGGCCTTGTTGTATATCCTCTTGGACTCGGGAATAAGCTTGGTACAAGGAGTTGCTTTTAGGAGCAGCGGCCAGATAAACCACGGCCTCAGCTAAAGCAAGATTCCCTTCGGGTAAGCCCACGAAGTGCACTGCCTGCTGAGCAGCTACCGCTATCACCAGTGCTTGAGGATCAGCCACGCCAACGTCCTCAGAAGCAAAGCGCACCAGGCGACGGGCGATATACAGAGGGTCCTCCCCAGCTTCAAGCATACGCCCTAGCCAATATAAAGCAGCATCGGGGTCGGAGCCGCGTAACGATTTATGCAGTGCCGAAATCAGGCCATAATGCTGGTCACCATTCTTATCATAGAGCAAAGCACGGTGTTGCAATGCTTCTTCAATAGCTGACAAGCTTATTGACCGCAAGCCACTAGCGTCAGGCAAAGTAGCAGATGCCGCCATTTCTAAAGCATTCAAAGCCACCCGAGCATCCCCGTTGGACATGGTCACCAAGTGGCGCAGAGCCTCCTCACTTATGGTAATCTGGAACTTTCCCAGCCCTCTTTCTACATCCTTAATGACTCGCTCCACAATGAGCCTGACCTCGCTATCGCTCAGCGGATTCAATCGAAAAACCCGGCACCGAGAAAGAAGTGGGGCGATAACTTCGAAGGAGGGATTTTCCGTGGTTGCGCCAATGAAAGTCACTGTACCATTTTCCACGAAAGGCAATACCGCATCCTGTTGTGCCTTATTAAAACGGTGAATCTCATCAACAAAAAGAATAGTTCTCTGTCCCGATGATTTTAGTCTCTTCTTAGCTTCCCCAATAACACGCCGCAAATCAGCCACCCCGGCACTCACGGCGCTCAAAGGACTGGATTGTGCTCTGGTGACATTGGCGATAATGTGAGCCAGAGTTGTTTTTCCGCTGCCTGGCGGTCCCCAGAATACCATAGAAGGTAGCTGGTCTGCCTCGATGCATTTCCGGAGCACCCGTCCATCGGCAACCAAATGCTCCTGCCCCACAAACTCAGCAAACGTCTGTGGTCGCATCTTTGCCGCCAAGGGCATACTCTGAGGTAAATCCTTTTCCTCTGGTAGGTCGAAAAGAGGCATACTATCCATTATTGGTAATCACAACCTGTTACTGGAATCTTCTCACCTGAAAGCGATAGAGCTTAACCGGCTCGCCAGCTAATATTCCCGCCTTGAGCCGACAAATAGCAATTTGCTCCTCAACGCTATCTACGCCTTCCAGAGCAGGCAGCAAAAGTCCTTTCTTCCAACCACTCTCCACGATAATGCCATATTTCTTGTGGTCAAGCTGACTGATATCTGTGACTGGCTCAGGCTCAGTGAGGATATCCACGCTATATTCCAGGTCATCAAGCTCAGACGCAGTCACCGGGGGAAAGCGAGGGTCCCCGGTAGATGAGCTAATAGCGTTGGCAACGATTTCTTCAGCCACATTCTTCTCCTTTGGCTCAAAGGTGCCAATACATCCTCTTAATTGCCCATGCTTATGAAGGGAAACAAAAACCCCCGCCCGCTCTCTCATTTCCAGAGTTAACTTCCTTGGTTTGGGCATTTTCCCCTCCCGGATATAGCTTTCCACAGTCTTCTTAGCCAGTTCTACCACAGGATGAAGTCCCCTTGTCATAAAGCACCTCCCTTATGTCCGGAAATTAAGCCCGGTCCCACAGAACTTGCACTTTGAGCCATCCAACCCCACCACCTGGGTATCATAGCCAATTCGACGAACGACTGTTTTGCCACAAGAATAACACACGGTATTTTCATACTCGTGCCCCGGTACATTGCCCAGATAGACAAATTTCAGCCCTGCTTCTTTCCCAATCTTATATGCCCTTTCCAAAGTGGATACCGGGGTAGCCGACAGATGGTTAAATTCGTGCAGGGGATGGAAGCGAGTTACGTGCCAGGGAGTGAGCTCGCCCAGGTTATCTCGAATCCAGGTAGCAATGTTCCTGAGCTGCTCTTCGTCGTCGTTCATCGCAGGAATGATATTGGTCACCACCTCAACATGCATATCCCATTTCTCTTTAGCCCGCCTGGCGACGTCCAGAATGCCCTGCCACCGAGGAATCTTGGCTAGCTGCCGATAGAACCCGTCGGTGAAGCCCTTGACATCCACTCTCCAGGCATCAAGCCAGGGACCTATGGTATCCAGAGCCTCAGGCGTGGCATAGCCATTGGTCACATACACAGTGTATAGATTATTTTCTTTAGCCAGCCTGGCTGAATCCAGGGTGTATTCAAACCAAATTGCGGGCTCATTATAGGTCCAGGCAATGCCCTGGCAATTATAGCTCTTGGTTAGCTCTATCTCTCTTTCCGGGAGCAATTGCTGTGAACCTCGCGGAATACCCACGCAGGAAATCTCCCAGTTCTGGCATCCCTTGCAGTGGAAATTGCATCCCCAGGTGCCTAAGGAAAACGCATAGGTACCGGGGAAGAAATGAAATAGAGGTTTTTTCTCAATATGGTCGGCCGCCATCGAGGATACCTCGGCATAATTCATGCTATACAGCGTGCCATCCCGATTGATGCGCATACGGCAGACGCCAAGCTTACCGGGATTAATAAGGCACCTCCACTGGCACACATGACACCTCACCCTGCCACCAGGGAGTGTCTCATAGAGCATCGCCTCCCTTTCCATCCCTTATCATTATACCACCACGGACTACCCCAACGTAATCACAGCCTTGAGCATAATTTCACACGAAGTCGCTGCTTTAATGGAAAAAAGCCAACAGCTCAATGCGAGGAATAAATCCCCACCCCACAAGCTAGAACTACTCCAGATACACCTTGCTCATGTCGGGAATGCCCAAGGGACTGAGTTCATAGCCTTTGACATAGGGCTCCACCAGAATATAGTTGGCGCCATGGAACAGGGGAAGACAAGGAGCATCATCAACTATCAGTTGTTCAGCTTGCTGGTACTTAGCCAGACGGACAGCCCCATCTTGTTCTATAGCTGCCTGGTCAAGCAAAGCATCCAGGCTGGGGTTGCTGTATTCGGAGATATTAACTTCGCTTCCGGTATAAAAGAGGATATCCAGGAAATTATGCGGGTCGGGGTAGTCAGCTATCCAGCCCATTGTGAACATATCATCCTTCTCTTGTTTCAGGTTATAAAGAAAATTCTCTGTTTCCAGTTGCCTCACCGAGATTTCCACGCCGAGGTTTTGCTGCCATTCCTGGATGATGGCGCCTAGATAACTGGGAATGCTATTGCCGTAGCCGTCAACAGTCAGGGTGATAGGGGGCAAGTTCGAGACATCTCCGTACCTCGAGTCGGCGATGAGCTCTATCGCCTTTCCTACATCGTAGTCCAGTCCCTCGAGAGCTTCGTTATAGCCAGGCATGCCCGGCGGCAAAATACCATCGGCTTCATTTATCATATCCCTCAATATCACCTCAGCGATACGCTCTTTATTCACAGCATGACAGAAGGCACGACGGACGTTAACGTCGTCGAAGGGAGGTTGGGCAGTGTTGAAGCCAATATAATAGAGGCTAAGCTCGGGGGTTACGGCTAACTCGGGATAAAACGGGCCAGTCTCATCACGCACTCGGTCAATGTAAGCCAAGTAAACAGGAACGACATCAATTTGCCCTGTCTCGTACAGGGTCATGGGCACACCAGCCAGAAGGTAAAAGACGACCTGCTCCAATTTGACAGGTTCGCCGTAATAAATCTGGCTACGCTCCAAAATCAACCACTTCCCTACCTTCCATTCCTTTAGCTTAAATGGTCCTGTCCCGTCTGGCTCCCGCCACCAGTCCTCCCCAGATTCCACATTAGCACTATCAACCACAAAGGCGGTGGGATAAGCCAGCTTGCTCAGGAAGTAAGCCTTGGGAGCATCAATGGTAACCTGAAGAGTATAGGCATCAATGACTTCAACCCCGGAGATTTCTCCCGTTTTTCCCGCCAGCATATCCTTGGCACCAACAATATCGCCCAGATACGTAGCGGCTGTGCCAGAGCCAGTATCGGGGTCACAGGCTCGCTCCCAGGAGTATTTGAAATCGGCAGCTTTGACTTCCCTGCCACTATGAAATTTCACCCCCTGGCGCAGGTAGAAGATATATGTTTTGCCATCAGGGCTTGTCTCCCAGCTCTCAGCAATATCGGGCACTATGTTCAGCTCATGGTCAAGACAAACCAAGCCAGAGAAGATTTGCATGACATACATATGAGAAGACATGTCGGCAGAAATCGCCGGGTCAAGCGTTATGGGACCGGTATCCCAGAGGCGGAGGATGCCTTCACCAGCGGGAGGGAGCTGCTCCAGCTGGCAAGCAGTCAAAGGTAAAACCAGTAAAGCCGACAAAAGAAGAGATAACGATGTAAGCTGCCAAATCTTTTTCACTGGTCACCTTCAGCAAAAAGAGACTGTAACGCTGCAAACAATTGAGAAGGCTTTTGACAACTCCCTGCCAGCTTCTCGAAAGGACATAAGTCTGTGCCATCGTAGTTAGAGATATAAGGAACTGTGTTCTTACTACTAACGGTCACCCCTTGCCCCTTCAGCATATCAAGCGCTCCCTGGCTTGCTATGCCAGCATATAACGAGGTTATCTGAGCATTAAGGCAAAGCATAGCTACAGCTAAGCCCACGATGCGGTCAGCCATCGCAGCATTATGTAAACTTTCCCCCATACTCTGCACAGCCTGGAAAAAGGGGGCTACTCCGCGCTCTCTGGAGCTGAAAAGAATTTGTCCTCCCTTCACTATAACGAGATTCCATTTCTCTTCCTCCAAAAGAGAGTGAGCCAGCTCAATATCTTCCATGTTACACCGTATAGCGTTCTAATCAGTGACTAAATCCTGAGAAATATCAAAAAGCAAAGATATATCTTACCTTCTCTCCAATTTTCAATATCTAAGCTCTAAATCCGAAACAAATCCAAATGTCCAAGTTCAAATACCAAAATAGCTCTGGTCATGCGGATTTCGGTTACTTGATTATTTTGGCCCTTTTAACTGGTATTCCATGCTACCCAAGCCAAGCTCCTGGGCAGTTCTTATTTGAATCAGGCTATCCGTGCCATTTATCTTGCCTAATATATCGGGAGAGCTGATGTTGGCAAATTTCCCTAGGGGCTTGCTTTGAGCAATCAAGTCCAACGACGCCCTGTCAATAGCTACCACATCTGTGGAGGCGAGGATGCCAATATCGGGAACTACCGGCGAACCTGACGGCGTAGCGCAGTCACACAATCGCGTTACATCCTGGACGAAATTGATGAAAGCCACTTTAGAGTGAAACCGGCTTAGTACTCCCGCGGCAGCGTGAGCCAGAGAAACTTGAAACCTCTCCTGTGCCTGGGGAGGCAAGGAAAACACCTCCTCCGGGCAAAGATAAAGACAATGACTGCAATCCATGCATTTCTCTTCATCACGCACCATTTTTTCCTCAAGTAACGACAAGGCTTTAAAGGGGCAAGCTTCAATGCATTGTCCACAGCCTGTGCATTTGGAGATGTCGATGAGAGCCCGATTTACCCTATGTTGAGCAGCCTTCGACTCCTTGATGACACAGCCCATAGCCACATTCTTGATAGAGCCGCCAAAGCCGGATAGCGTATGTCCTTTCACATGAGAAAGAACTATCAGAGAGTCGGCATTGAAAATCTTCCTGGCTATCTTTATCTTATCTAAAGAGCAATCAGAAACCCGCCTGGGGATATCCACCCACTCTCCGTCACAGCCTTGCTCTCCATCAGCGATAACCACAGGCGCTCCCACCGATTCCTTGGTAAAGCCATTGTAGGCTGCTGTAGACAGATATTTGCTGGCAGTGAATCTCCCCATGGGATAAAGAGTAGTGGTATCCGTGACAAACGGTTTGCCCCCGGCTTCCTTAATCAAATCACATACCCGGCGCACTATCGGCGGGCGAAGGTAAGCACTGCCGCCATATTCACCCATGTGAACCTTCACCGCTACAGAATCACCCGCAGAGACAACATTAGCTACTTTAGAGAAAAGAGTCCTCAACCCTCTGAGGAAAGCCCTACCTCTATCATAGGGGAAAAAGAAAACCTCGCTCTTTTCGCTAGTCTTCATGATGCTCGCTTGCCCAATAGTATATCTCAGAAATTAAGTCGCCGTAAATTGCGCACTTGAAGAGTGTTTATTTGCCATTTGCAATTAAATTTAGAACAAATTCTTAGCCTTCAGACTTAAGTAATTCTTATCGCAGACAATGATGTGGTCAAGGACATCAATGCCTATTATTTCACCAGCTTTAGCCAGCCGCTTGGTTAACTCAACATCCTCTTTGGATGGCTCAGGGTCGCCCGAAGGATGATTATGAGCAAAAATTACCGAGGCGGCGCAGGAAGATACCGCTTCCTTAAACACCTCACGGGGATGAACAATGCTCGTATCCAGGCTGCCTATGGAAACTGGCTTACAATTTATTAACCTGTTTCTAGTATCCAGGCAGAGTACCAAAAAATGCTCCTTCTTCTTGCCTTTCAATTGGCTCCTCACCACGGCAGCCACATCCTCCGGGGACTCGAGCACCGGCTTGGGTTTCTCGCCGGCATCACCTTCCAGCCTTTTACTCAATTCAAGGGCAGCTTTAATCTGCGCCGCCTTGGCTGGCCCAATACCTCTCGTCTGGGTCAACTCCTCTACAGAAGCATTAGCAACACCTTTGAGACTGCCAAACCGGCTTAGCAGCTTTTGGCTAGTCACCATGACAGATTCACCTTTAATTCCCCGACCCAGGATTAAAGCTAAAATTTCCTGGGCAGAAAGAGCTTCACTGCCCAACTTAAGCAGCCTCTCCCTGGGGCGCTCACTGAGAGGTAAATCGTGAACAGTAAAAGAGTCTTTCATGGCTTATCTTATGTTGTTGATTTCCCAGACGCCCTTCGCCAGGCCCGTCTCTCCAGAGCCAGAGCACCCCATAAAGCCAGTGCTGTAGCTAATGCCGCTAACACAGCAATCAAAGCGGGATGTAACCATGCCCTTTGAGCCGGAACTATTGGGTTCGTCAGCGTTGCTCGCCAACGAGTATCAAGACCATCTATATCAAAACCATAGACCTCGGTCAAGGCTTCATCGTAGGTATTACCCTGCTTCAAAAGAGCCAGCAAATCGAGTATCTTGTCCTGCCCATAATTATCCAGGAGATACTCCACAAGGCTATAGCTTTGAGCATAGGAAAGGTAAGCTTTTTCAGTCTCGGCGGAAAAGGGACTACACAGGCTGCGCACCGAAATAAGCTCATCTTCCAAAATAGCCCTTTCTAGGGAGGAGCGCAGAACAAGGTCAAGCTCGCCCTCGTTATATGTGGCTAACCCTTCGTCAAGCCAGAGAGGAAGCTGCCCGTAGGGACTAAAAGTTGCCTGATGAACCACAAGATGCGTCAACTCGTGAACCAGGGCTTTTTTGCCCCAATCAAGGTCGCTCGGAGGAATACCGATAGCAATTGTACTAAATGCAGTAAAGGCAACGCCGCCACTCCATTCCTGAGGAAAAATCATAGCCCCCTGTAAATCACTAGTGGAGGCATAAATATATATCTTGATGGGCCTCTCTGGATAGGTGCCAATATCCTGGGTCAACCTGGCAAGTCCTTCCTCACAAGCATCCATCAATTCTCGGGCGAAGGAATCACCGCCTTCATACCAGAAAATGGTCATCTCGCCGTCTAGGGGTATGGTACCAGTCAAGCTCTGCCAAGTATAGCGCTTGTCATCGAAATGCATTATTTCAGGGGAGGTCTCAAATCTGTTCCCGGCAGCATCCTCAATCATCCACCAATATGTGACTTCAGCACCAGGGGGCAAGCTCGCATTCCTCATATCCCATACCCAGTTAGCCTCTATCTTGCTTGTTGGAGTAAAATCAGCCCAACCCTCACTGACAATTTCAGCGTAGTTCATTTTATCAACCTGGTAATAAAGACGGACATCAACGATATCAACATAGCTTTCAGCCTCAACAGTGAACACAGCCTGGCTTGGGAAATTTATATCTACATCACTAGCTATAACTGCAATATCATCCCCGGCTGCCACGAGGGAGGGGCTTAAAAGCAAGAGAAGCGCCGAAGTTATTAAGGTGATGCGTCTAATCATTTCCCTACTTTAGACCGAAGGTAGTCAGTGATAAATCCATCTAGTTCCCCATCCAACACAGCTTCGGCATCGTGAACCTCGTAATCTGTGCGGTGGTCCTTCACCATCTTGTAGGGGTGAAGAACATAACTTCGAATTTGGTTTCCCCAACCCGCTTCAATACGCTCGCCCTTTAGCTTGGTTCTCTCCTCTTCTTTCTTTTTGCGATCAAGCGCTAGGAAGCGAGAATAAAGGATTTTCAAAGCAGCTTCCTTGTTTTGGTGCTGAGACCTCTGACCCTGGCAAGTAGCTACCAGCCCTGTGGGTAAGTGAGTTATCCTGACAGCGCTGCTTGTCTTCTGCATATGTTGTCCGCCAGGACCACTGGACCTGAAAGTATCTATTCTCAAGTCCTCCGGGTTTATTTTAACATCCACTGCCTCTTCAGCTTCAGGAAGGACTTCCAAGAGGACAAAAGATGTGTGGCGGGCATGGTCAGCATCAAAGGGGGAAAGCCGCACCAACCTGTGTACCCCGTGCTCACCCTTGAGATAGCCATAGACATAATCCCCTTTAATCTCCACAATAGCGCTTTTGATACCAGCCTCTTCTCCAGGGGAGACATCCAGGACTTCAGCCTCATGATCATGCCGCTCCGCCCACCTCAAGTACATCCGGAGCAACATGTTTGCCCAATCCTGAGCCTCTGTGCCACCAGCACCAGCATGAAGGGCGAGCATGGCATTTCGACTATCGTAATCGCCAGTAAAAAGCTGCTGGCTCTCCAACTGTTCAAACCGAGAGTTCAGCTTTTTTAGCTCCAGCTGTATTTCTTCCTTAAGAGAGTAATCTTCCTCTTCGATAGCCAGAATAATCATTTCCTGAAGATCGGCAGCTTTCTTCTCCAGCTCGCGCCAAACATTGACTAGATTCTTCTTGCCCCTGAGCTTCCGCATTATAGCTCGAGCTTTAGCCGGGTCGTGCCAAAAATCAGGCTGGGCTGACTCCGCCTCTATCCCGGCAATTTCCTTTTCCTTGCCAGGGATGTCAAAGATGCACCATGATATCCGAGATTCGGCGAAGCAAGGCTTCTAGATTTTCCTTCTCTTCTTGCATCTAAAATACTCCTTAATTGAATAACTTTCCTTGGCAGCTTGGTTCGGAGGTCAACATTCCTCCGGCAGCGAGGTGAGCCAAGCGGGTAGGTTCAGGAAGTCTATAACCACGGCAGCACTTTATCACCCATTGTAAAGCCGATGCCAGGTCAATTTTATGGCCCACGGAAACATATACTGGCCTCACGCCAGATTTAGTCCTTAACGCTGCTCCAATAAGCTCCCCCTTATCAAGCAGTTCAGCATGAGAGCCAACCTCTTCTCCTAGGGGCTGATGCCGGCCACAAAGGATAGACTTTGCACAGCCTATAGTAGGCAAATCAAGAAAAAGTCCCACATGTGAGGCGAGCCCAAATCTCCTGGGATGAGCAATCCCTTGACCATCAATCAGAATAAGGTCGGGAACATTACATAGTTTTTCACAAGCAGCCAGAATCAAGGGACTTTCCCGAAAAGACAATAGGCCAGGAATATAGGGAAATGTAATCTTACCTTCAGCTACCTTTACCTCGACCATACTAAACTCGGGGTAACGGAGAACTACCACTGCTCCTCTTGCTACGCCTTGAGCATCAGGAGAAGATATGTCAATACCGACAACAAGGCATGGGGTGGTAACTTCGCTTTCAGTTATCACCCTCTTCGCCAGGCTCAATTGTATTTCCCTCGCTCGGGCAATGCTCACCTCCCACTCATGTAATGTGTGCACTCTCATATCTTGAATTATAAAGCATTCCACTTTAATAACAAACTTTGAAGCTGCTGATATGTAAAGAGCGTGGATTCTTACCCGGGGTATCAACTTGGCGAAAGTGAACTACTTTGCTATAATCAATAACCAATCATTAGTTACTGAAATGATTATCCACCCGATTGCGGAAACAGTCTACGTGCAAACGCTGTCTAGTACCAGCCCAGGTAGCTATCAAGGATTTGCGTTATGCCTAAAGAAATCACCAAGAGTGTAGAAGCCATCGAGGTCGAAGCCCAAAAGATACTCGAAGAGGCGAGGACCAGAGCCAACGAAATTCTCCTTGAAGCTAAGGAGGAGGCTAAGAAAATACTTTCCTCTCAGTTGCCCCTGGATGAGGTAAAAACTGAGTGTGATAAGATTGTGAGTAAGGCCAGGGCAGAGGCCGATAAAAAAATCAAGGACTCTGAGAAAAAAGCTGCTGAAATCAGCACCAATGCTGATAAAAAAATAAAGGGGATTACGGAACTCGTGGTGAATATTGTCACGGGCAAAAGTTAACATGATACCTCTAATCGTCAATACACCTGACCCAATGGCTAAAGTCAGGGTAGTGACTACCAAGGATTACTCCACCAAGACCCTCAAAACCCTGCATACCGCTGGTGTGCTTCATGTTGAGGAAAGCGAAGAGCTAAAGCCCATAGACAAAGAAGCCATTGAAGGGGAACGAAGGAAAATCGGTGAATTATTAACAAACATTAACGACATATTAGCTTACGTGCCAAAAGGAGAAAGAGTATCGCTGAAAGAGGATGTGGAAGTTATATATACCAGGCCCTTTGACGAAGTTGACAGCGAAGTAAGGTTGCTATGTACCAAGCTCAGCAACATGCAGCAAAGAGCAGCCAAACTCAACGAGGAGGTTAAGAAGCTAACAGAACTAACCAAGTATCTGGGCTCTCTGGAGCGGCAGGCCGATATTAGATTGGGAGACTTAAATTTCTCTGGAAGTTATCTTTTTTCTCGGGTCTTTGTGTTTCCAAACGAATTATTTGAAACTTTATACCCTAAACTTAGAGACTACATACTTGAGAACCTGACAGGCACAGTAGAAAACGAGACTGTCCTGTATACCATTGCCAAAGTGGAAGATCAAAAAACCATAGAGTCCATAGTCAAGGATGGTGGGGGCAAGATTTTATCGACACCAGGGGAAGATTTGACCTTGAGAGAATTTCTTGAAGTAGCCGACGGTAATATTCACAGTCTTGAAGAGGAACTGACAAGGCTTCACACCGAGATTGAAAATAAAAGCAGGGAGAATCTAGAAAAGCTCGTCCTTTTCAGGGAGGCATTATCAGCAGAATCGGAAAGGTTAGCAGTTTTAGAAAAAGCCAGTGAGTCAAAATACGTCACCTTAATCGAGGGGTGGATTCCAGAGAGTAATGTTGAATCTACAATTTCTCAGCTCAAGGAGAACATTGGCTATGTGTTCATTGACACAAGGAAGCCAGAGCAAACAGAAGAGCCGCCCACCAAGATGAAGAACCCAGCCCCCCTAAAGCCGTTCGAGGTCATTGTTAACTTATTCGGTACTCCAAAGTATGGAGAATGGGACCCCACTCCGGTAATAGCCTACTTTTTTGCCTTTTTCTTCGGTCTCATGCTGGGGGATGTAGTATATGCCATCATTATCATGCTATTTGCATACCGTGGTCTGCATCTCCTCGTTAATGACCCGCAATCCGAAGGGTTTAAATTATTTCAGCGGACACTTTATATAAGCGGCGGTGTTGCCCTAGTTGTTGGTTTGCTTACCGGTAGTTACCTGGGGGATTTCTATACCTTCTTCGGCATTGAGACTTTAGCCCTCTCCGAGTGGATTAAAGCAGTACTAGGGAATGCAACTTCGTTCATACTGCTCTCCATAGCCATAGGTCTCATCCATGTGAATCTAGCTCACATTATGGCGCTCATTAGAGGGATAAGGCAGAAGGGAGTGGCACTGGGTAAGGCTGGTCTGTTTCTGCTTCAAATCGCCGGAATACCCTTGATCATGCATGTACTCTTTGGTGTGGAGATCCCACTGTTGCCTGAGCAGGCATATCCTATCTTGATGTATCTTGTATTTCTAAGCATAGTATTAATCGTTGTTTCTTCTATTGTGCAAAAGGGCGTCTTTTTGGGGGGCATTTTTTGGTTGTTCGACATAACAGGGCTTTTAGGCGATGTCATGTCATATTGTAGACTGGCAGGCGTCGGCTTAGCTACATTCTATCTGGCTACATCTTTCAACCTGATGGCCAGGGTGGTATCCGACATGGTACCTGCTGGGCCAGCCAACTTACTTAACATTATTGTTGGTGGCTTAATACTTATCGTGATTTTGATTATCGGCCATGCTATCAACTTGGTTCTCAGTGGTATCACTTGTTTTGTGCATTCTCTCAGGCTATGTTTTGTGGAGTTTCTCCTTAAGTTCTATGAGGGAGGCGGTAAGAAGTACAGTCCGCTCCGGCTGAGGACCCAACCTGTGTTTGTCAAAACGTGAACGGAGTTAAAAATATTTAATTAATGGAGGTGTAAGATGTTAATCGACCCCGTATCCCTGGCAGTAATCGGAGGTGCGATAGCCTTAGCTGGGGGCCTGGCCGGCTCCTCCATAGGCATCGGTATCGCTGGCTCTGCCGGGGCAGCTACGCTATCTGAAGAACCCGGACAGTTCAGAAATGTTATCGTGTTGGCATCTCTGCCGATGACACAAAGCTTTTATGGCCTCATAGTGTTGATACTTATTCTGCAAATAGTAGTTCCTAGCATAAGAGAGATGACTGACCCTGGCGGCGTGGGTTTCGCAGTATTGGGCATCGGTATCATAGCCGCCCTGGCTGAAGGGTTCTCGGCGGCGTACCAGGGCTCTGTGTGCGCTTCTGGTATCTCACTCTTACCCAAGACAAAGGGGACAATATTAACTAGTTCTATGATCTTAGCTGTGTTTGTCGAGCTGATAGGTGTCCTTGGGTTGGTGTTCACCATACTGGCATTGACCATGTTAGGAGTTTTTTAAGGGCATCTAAAATGGAGAAAATAAGTGAAGCCGTCGTCAGCAAAGTAAAGCTGGATGCCCAGAGCTTGATAAAAGAGGCTGAGAAGAAGGCACAAGAGGAGCTCGAGAAAGCCAAAAAGCAGAGGGAGGTGAGGCTTGAGGAAGAGAGAGGCAGAATGCTAGGAGAGGCCGAGGAGGAGGCTGCGAGAATTTTGGCTCAGGCCTCTATCAAAGCACGTCAGAAGCTATCGAGTGCGAAAGCTGACACAATTGCCAAAATAATTGACGGGGCGCGAAAGGAATTGTCCCGAATTGCAATCGATGAAAGCTACTTTCTAAACTTGATCAGGGAAGCTGTGGAGGGACTCGGCGTAGATAAAGCCAGGATTTACGTTTCTCCAAAAGATGTAAGCACTGTAAAAAAACTTCTTGAAGCGGATAAGGAATTTTCTGGCAAGGTAGTGGAGGTCAGGGAGTTCAATTGCTTGGGAGGGGTCATAGCTGAGGATGTTGAGGAGAAGCTCAGGATAGATAACACCTATGAAACCAGACTGGAGATGCTGCTACCAAAGCTATTGCCCGAGATAAGTAAGGAACTCTTTGAAGCTCCGTAAGGGAACGTCGTGCTTAGTCCAAGATACGCATTTATATCTGCTTTTTTGAAGGGCGAGGAAACTAAAACCGTCACCTCCGAACATATAGATAAAATGATGACAGCGTCCAACCTCCAGGATGCGCTGGCAATCATCAGGGAGGCCGATATAGGAAGCTATCTGGAGGATTTGCCTGTTAGGACTTTTGACGATGTAGATGAATGCTTGTGGGGCTATCTCGCACAGCGCATCAGATATGTAGAATCACTCAAGTTCCTGCCTAAAGAGATACTGAAGTTATCCAGAGCATATGTGGTGAAGTACGATATCTTAAATATTAAAGCTGCTTTACAAGGCATTTCGGCTGGGAAAAAAGCCAGCATGATACCAGTTGGGGTTATCTATAATAATGCATTGCTGGATGAACTTTCCAACGCTGAGAATGTAGATGACATCATCCAGCTACTTGTCAAGTGCAAACTGGGAGATTATGTACCTGCTCTAGAACAGTACAAAATGGATGAAGGCGTGAAGTCGAAGCTCCTTGCTCAAACCAAGTTGGATAACAAGTACTATGAAAACATGCTAAATGTGTCAAAAACTATAAGTGATGGCCACGTGCTTTCAAAAACTCTTGGCCTCACCATAGACCTGACAAACCTACAAATTATAACTAGGGCCATAATTAGAGGTATAGGGGCTGAGATTGCGGAGTACGCCATAGCTGGAGGATATATGATTGCGGGACAAGCTATCAAGGATTTATCGTCTTCAGAATTAGCTGAGGTGCCCACAAAGCTAGGGGGTACTCCATATCAGGGCATAGCAAAGGAAGTGTTAAGCAGCTACGAGACGACAAAAAGCATTTCAGTGGTAAGCGAAATCATTGATAAGCACAAGTTTAGGTTGGCTAAAGAGCTGTTGTCGTCAAGGCTGTTATCTTCGCTCGTGATGGCCTGGTATTTAATCCTTAAAGAGGTTGAAATACGTAACTTACGGCTAGCTCTCAAAGCAATAGTCGATGGTGTTCCCGTTCAGGAAATAAAGAATTATTTGGTGCTGTGACATGATGCCTATCAAACCCCTGGATATAGCTGTCATAGGAGACGAAGAACTGGTCAACGCACTGAGATTGGCCGGTATCAGCAAGCATTACATGATAAAGGGCGATCATGATATCCATGAAAATGTGAGGAAAGCTCTAACCGAATTGCTAGCCGAGCCTGATGTTGGTATTGTAGTGATGTTGGAAGACTATGCTCAATATGTTGAAGATCTGGTGACCCAAGTTAGAAAAGGGAGAGGAATAACTCCTGTAATTGTCGAAGTCCCATCGAAGTTTGGCACAAAGTACCCGGATATTAGGGAATATTACAGGGCGCTTATCAGAGAATCTATAGGGTTTGAAGTAGAAATTTGAGATTATGGCAAGAGTAGGAGGATAAAGACATGGGCAAAATATGGAGAGTTTCAGGTCCTCTAGTTATCGCCGATGACATGAAAGGTTCCCAGGTTTATGAAGTTGTCGAGATAGGTGAAGAAGGGCTTGTCGGGGAGATAGTAGGACTGGAAGGGAACAAGGCGATAATTCAAGCACACGAGGATACTCAGGGGTTGAAAGTGGGCGAGGTAGTGAGAGGAACGGGAAGAGTGTTAAGTGCAGAGCTAGGCCCTGGGCTCGTGGGCTCTATTTACGATGGGCTACAAAAATCTTTACTCACACTGGGTGAGAATATTGGCCCGTTTATAAAACGGGGGGCCAAAGCCTCAGCTCTTCCCCGCGACAAAAAATGGCAGTTCACGCCTAAAGTCAAGGTCGGGGATGCTGTTAGCCAAGGGGATATAATAGGCTTAGTGCCCGAGACTAACCTGATAGAACACAGGATAATGGTGCCGTTGGGAATCAAAGGCACGATAAAAGAGATACGCCGAGGCGACTACACCGTCGAAGAGCCTGTAGCCTGGATAGAGCATGATGGTGAAGTAAAAGAACTCACGTTGATGCAAGAGTGGCCAGTAAGAAAACCCAGACCCTATAAGCAGAGGTCCGATCCTTCGGGCTTACTCACTACTGGCATGCGAATTCTGGATTACATGTTCCCTTTAGCTCTTGGTGGCAAGGCTTCGATACCCGGGGGCTTTGGTACTGGAAAAACCGTTGCCTTGCAGCAGCTGGCCAGATGGGCTCAGACACATCTGAACATCTACGTTGGCTGCGGCGAAAGGGGTAACGAGATGGCAGACGTGCTTACTAGCTTTAGAGAACTCAAGGACCCTAACACAGGAAGATTGTTACAAGAGAAAGAGATCTTTATAGCTAACACATCCAACATGCCCGTTGTGGCTAGGGAAGCAAGTATTTTTGTTGGCATTACTATGGCCGAGTACTTCCGGGACATGGGCTACGATATTTTGCTGGTTGCTGATTCGACTTCGAGATGGGCTGAAGCCATGAGGGAGATGAGTGGAAGACTGGAGGAAATGCCAGGGGAGGAAGGTTTCCCTTCGTATATGGGCTCTCGGCTTTCCTCTTTTTATGAAAGAGCAGGAATGGTCGAATGCTTAGGCAATCCTGAAAGAAAGGGCTCAGTAACTGTGGCTGGCGCTGTAAGTCCGCCGGGAGCTGACTTCAGCGAACCGGTAACCCAGAACACGCTTAGAATAATAGATGCATTGTACGCCTTGGACGTTTCGCTGGCAAACAAGAGACATTTCCCTGCCATAAACTGGCTTACCAGTTATAGCCTTTACGTGGACGCAGTCAAAGATTGGTGGAACGAGCACGACCCGGGATGGGAGAATACCAGGGCCAGTGCTTTGAAAGTATTGCAGCAAGAGGCTGAACTGGAGGAAATTGTGAGACTCATAGGTCCCGAAGCTCTGCCCGAAGGAGACAAATTATTGCTTCTTGCCGCCAGGATGATACGCGAGGACTTTCTCCAGCAAAGCTCCTATCACGAAGTCGATACCTACTGTACGCCAGTCAAAGCCGGCCTCATGCTTAAGACCATAATGAAGTTTTATGAACTAGCTCAGGAGATGTCAAATTCAGGGGCAGGCATTGAGAGCATCCGTTCATCGCCAATGGTGTACAGAATATCCAGGATGAAGGATATACCCAATGACGCCTTCGAACAGAGAGTCAAGGAATTGTGGTCAGAGATGGAACAAAGCCTGGTAACTGGCAAACGCGTTCCCTGAGAAAAGGAGGGCTTTTATGGATTTCTCCTCACTTTACGTTAAAGAAGGAAGAGCAATCAGCAAGGCTAAGGGATCTTTGCTCGTAGCTGAAAGCATACCTGGTATAAAATTTAATGAGATGGTTGATGTTCAACTTGGGAATGGTGAGGTGAAAAGTGGTCAAGCAATAGACATCAGTGAAGAAGTAGCTATAATCGAGGTATTTGGTGGCGTCAGCGAAGTAGACCTTATCGGAAGCAAGATAAGGTGTAAAGGCGAAACTTTAAAGTTGCCAGTATCTATTGACATATTAGGGAGAATCTTTGATGGGATGGGAGAACCAATAGATGGAGGCCCCAAGCTTATTCCAGAAGATTACCTGGATATTAACGGTGAGCCCATAAACCCCGCACTCCGCCAGCCTCCGGCAGAGTTTATTGAAACTGGAATCTCGGCGATAGATGGCCTAAACGCATTAGTTAGAGGACAGAAATTGCCCATATTTAGCGGCTCGGGCCTGCCTCACAACCGAATTGTAGCTCAAATAATCAGACAGGCAACCGTAAAGGGCGAGGAGGAAAGATTCGCTTTAGTATTTGCTGCTATTGGTATAAGTTACGATGATGCCTCCTTTTTCATGAGGAATCTCGAGAGGACAGGTGCGCTGGAGAGAACTGTGGCCTTCATCAATACCGCGTCAGACCCCGTTATCGAGCGAATAGCAACACCAAGGCTAGCTTTAACCGCAGCCGAATACTTGGCATGGAAACAGAATATGCATGTACTGGTCATACTCACCGACATGACTAATTATTGCGAAGCTCTCCGCGAACTTTCTTCTATGCGTGAAGAAATACCATCAAGAAGGGGATATCCCGGGTATATGTACACCGATCTTGCCACGATGTATGAGAGAGCAGGTAGGATTTCCGGAAAAGAAGGCTCGGTAACTATAATGCCCATTTTGACCATGCCTGATGATGATATAACACATCCCATACCCGACCTTACCGGCTATATAACTGAGGGTCAGATTGTCCTTTCCCGAAATCTAGAAAGAAAAGGTATATACCCGCCAATAGATGTATTCTTATCCCTTTCGCGAATGATGAAAGAGGGGATTGGCCAGGGTAAGACTAGAGAGGACCACAACAATGTCTTCATGCAATCCTACGCTGCTTATGCCGAAGGATGTTATCTCAGGGAGATATCCACCATTATAGGTGCTGAGTCATTAGGTGAAAGGGATAAAATATATTTGACCAGCGCAGATGAGTTCGAGAGAAAATTCATATCTCAAGGTGAGTGGGAGAAAAGAACGGTAGAAAACACCCTGGATATAGCTTGGGGACTATTTTCAGCACTACCCGAAGAAGACTTGAAATTAATTAAAGAGGAGTTCATCAAGAAGTATCTTCCCAAGTATCGGAAGTAGAAGTAGGTGCAGGGAAAATGCCGGAATTAATTAAAGTTAGACCTACAAAAATCGAGCTGGTAAAACTAAAGCGCAGGCTTTCCTTGGCCCAAAGAGTACAAAAGATAGTAAAGGACAGACTTTCCATACTAACCATGGAATTCCTACAGACAGCGAGGGATACAGTGGAAGCTAAAAGAAAACTACTTGATGAATCATCCAGACTTTATAAGGCGCTATCAATCGCCGCTGGGTATCATGGGTATATAGCCATGGAAAAGGAACTCATAGCCACTGAGGCTGATTTAAAAGTCACCGCTGGCTCAAGAAACATAGCAGGTGTGCGAATTCCGTCTTTTGAGCTAATCGACAATGGAAAGCCAATGAGAGGGTATAATCTGGTTGATACCTCCTCGTGGTTGGACCGTGCAGCACAGCTATCTGAAGAATCTCTTAGAGCTATTGTAGAATTAGCTGAACTTCAGAGGAATTTTGAATTACTGGCAATGGAAATAAAGAGAACAAAAAGGATAACCAATGCTCTAGAATATATAGTAATCCCAGGACTACAAGCGACGATAAATTACTTAAACATGAAGTTTGAGGAAAGAGATAGAGAAGAGAAAGTACGGCTGAAACGTGTGAAAGTCCTGGTTGCTCAAGGATAAACAAATGCCTAATCCATTACAAGACGAACCAAAGCAATCTCTTTACGAAAGGACACTTCAAGAGTGCTTAAGAGGCGAGCTCAGAATAGTGAATACTGGGTTACCACAGAGTCAAAAACGGCAGAGCAAGGAAAATAAACTCTTTTATTTATTAAACGAGAAATATCCCCATGTTGTATGTAACGATGGCAGCACTCATTTTTTTAAAAAGAGTGAACTTGAGTATCTGGCAAGCATGATAGATACTGATGAGCAAAAAGCATTACCATTGCCCATGCTTATAGAGCTAGGAGCAAATCAAGCTGAAGCCGCCATAATATGTGAAGGGAAACTAGAGGAGAAAGTCATATCAAAAGCGCTTAATATGCCGGTCACTTGCGAGGAAAGAAGGATTAGGATATATAAACCACAACTAGCCTTACTAAGGAGGAAGTTCAAAACAACAACCGTATATGTATTCTCTCCCAAAATCGTTGCCTAAACTGCCCGACCACTATATAATTTTCTTATTTGTGTGCCAGCAGATTATTAAAGTATGCCCTCTAAGCCAGAAGCCATTGACAAACACTGGCACTTAAGAGATAATCACCTTATTAAATGGTTAAAATCAGATTACGCCGTATGGGAAGGAGAAACAGGCCATTCTACCGAGTGGTAGCAGCTGATAGTCGTTCTCCCCGTGATGGTAAATTTATCGAGATTATCGGGCATTACAATCCTTTGACCGACCCCGCAACTATCAGCATTAATGAAGAAAAAGCTTTGAAGTGGCTTAGATGTGGAGCTCAGCCTACAGATACGGTGCGCAGCTTGCTCGGCAAACTAGGCATTATGGATAAAGTTAAGCCGACCTCAGGCCAAAACTAACTGTTAAGGAGGCGAAATGAAAGACCTGCTGGAATACATTATTAAAGCCATTGTGGCAGAACCTGACGCAGTAAAGATCACCGAGGAAAATAGTGATGAAGGCTTGCTATTTAAATTAGAAGTTGCTCCCGATGACAAGGGAAGGGTCATCGGCAGGCAGGGTCGCGTAGCTCAAGCGCTACGAACGCTACTTCGAGTAAAAGCAGCTAAAGAAGATACCAGAGTCAGACTGGAAATAGTGTAATTAGGATTGATAACAGCCAATTCCCATGTTCGTTAATCCCAAATTATGCGTACGACATGGGTCACGTTTTCGGGGAGGCTGGTAATCCTTGTGAAAGGGATGTTTAATCCCTGAGAGCAGATTCTGCCTTCATCAAACGTAATCCTTGAGTCCCAGCAGGGTTGTGATTCCATTTTCTTGGCCCTTAGCCATGGTGGTAGAACCTCCTTCTTTTTAAATTTTTGCTCCGGGGTTCATACCGCAACAAACTTTTTGACAATTTTCTCCACACAATCTAAAATAAGGCGCAAAACCGAGCGGTATTGTCATAATATTTTCAAACTCAAAGGAGGTATACATGGACCTTTCGCTTACAGATGAACAAAAAGTTCGCAAACAGGAGTTCGATGACACATGTAAAGAACTCGAAAAAAGGAAACCGCCAAGCTTTACGGGATTTGAGACCATCTATGAAGATGACGAGTGTTGGAAGTACAACCTGTATTGCGCCAAAGAATTTGCCAAAAAGGGATGGCTGGCCCTCGGCTGGCCACCCGAATATGACGGCAAAGGAGACATGATGGACCGCGTCCTCTTTGCTGAAGCCAGAGGATACTATGGCATTCCCGGAGTAGATATTTTTGGAGTGCAAATGCTTGCCCCAACCTTGTTACAGGCCGCAAGTGAAGAAATAAAGAGAGAATTCCTGCCACCTATTGCCCGGGGAGAGGTTATGTGGTGTGAGCTATGGAGCGAACCCAATGCCGGCTCAGACCTAGCCTCTCTGAGCACAACAGCAATAAAAAAGGGCGACGAGTACATTATAAATGGTCAGAAAACCTGGAACACCGGCGCTCACCGAGCTGATTGGGGCTTTGGCGTATTCAAGACAGACCCGACTGCTCGAAAACATCACAACATAACCTTCATTCTACACGATATGAAGACGCCAGGGATCACGGTAAGGCCAATTCCGTACCTGGATGGCCATGCTCCTTATGCCGAGGTTTATTTTGACGATGTTCATGTGCCAGCCAAAAATATTGTCGGCCAGGAACACGAAGGCTGGGCTGTTGTAAATCTTCTGGCTGGTTTCGAGAGATCCGGCATAAGCGAAATCATGAGCATGATACGCGGGCTAGAACAATTGGTGACATTTTGCAACGAGACCAAACGACACGGGCAGCCACTGGCCAAGAACCCGCTTGTCCGTAATCGGCTGGCTAAGCTGGCCTGCGAATTAGAGGCAGCCCGTGCCCTGGCATATCGTGTCGCTGATTTACAAAACAGAAACGAAATGTCCCTGATGGATGCCTCAGCAGGTAAAATTTTCTTCAGTGAACTGGGCGAGCGTTTTGCTTTTCTGGCTACGGACATTTTAGGCCCCTATGGCCAGGTCAAGACTTCTCGATGGGCTCCTTTAGATGGGTTATGGGAGAAGATGTTCCACGAACATTTCATAACCACCGTATCCATGGGAACAAATGAGATACAAAGGAATATCATCGCCTGGTACGGCCTGGGCTTACCCAGGATAAGATAAACCAAGCTTCGATAAGGAGGAATCATGGATCTTAGATTTACTGAAACACAAGAAATATTGAAGAAAATGGCACGAGATTTTCTTACCACAGAATGTCCCAAGACTCTGGTAAGAAAACTCGAACAAAGTGAGGAAGGATACTCTCCCGAACTCTGGAAGAAGATGGCTGAACTGGGTTGGATGGGCCTAATCATACCTGAAGAATACGGGGGTATGGGTTATACCTTCCAGGACCTTGTTGTCCTCTTAGAGGAGATAGGCAGAAATATTCTTCCTGGACCATTAATAGCTACTATAGCTAGCACTTTCCCCATACTCGAGGCGGGAACTGAACAACAAAAGAAGGAATTACTTCCCAAGATAGCTCAAGGTGAACTAATTCTTACCACGACTCTCCTCGAAGGTGACGGCGTCTTCGATGCTTCTGGAATCGCCGTTAAGGCGACACCAAAAGGAGATGACTTCATAATAAACGGCACAAAGCTCTTCGTGGAAATGGCCCATGTTGCGAACTACATCCTCTGTGTCACAAGGACAAAAGATGGAACTTCGCCCGAGAAGGGAATCACCCTTTTTATTGTCGACTCCACGACTCCTGGAATAAGTTGCGAGGTAATGCCTACCACCGCCGCAGATAAGCTATGCGAAGTGCGTTTTAAGGACGTCAATGTGCCCAAGAAAAATATACTTGGTAAGATAGATGAGGGATGGCCCATTGTGGAAATGCTGTTGCGCAAAGGCGCCATCGCTAAGTGTGCCGAATCCATAGGTGCTCTAGAGACTTGTGTAGAAATGACCGTGGCGTATTCCAAAGAAAGAGTTCAATATGAAAGGCCCATAGGCGCTTTCCAAGCACTTCAACATATAATGGCTGACATGTGGATGGCGATGGAAACCAGCCGTTATCTGGTTTATGAGGCAGCCTGGATGGAGTCGGAGGGTCTTCCCTGCGCTAAAGAAGCCTCCATGGCAAAGGCATATGTCAACGAGGTCTATAAGAATCTTAGCAAGTGGGCAGTGAGAGTACACGGGGCAATTGCTACCAGTGCTGACCACGACATACCCCTTTATTACCGTAGAAGCAAGGCCGCAGATATTGCTTTTGGCGGCACTGACTTCCACAGGGAGATAGTGGCCCAGAAAATTGGACTGGTCTGAAATCCTGTCTTACAATAAGTAGCTTATTAGCCCTCATCTTTGGGGAGCTAAGCTTTTGCTAGTCCGCATTTGACATTTGTCTGGCGCCTCAAGAAATTTGAGATTCGGATACTCTATCCGATAAAGTTGGCGATTGGTGGTGGTGACAGAGTCTAGGAGTTGCGACACTGGGCCTTGTACCTGTACAAGTTGGATAAAGCCTTGATTGAGGCACCAAGCGCGGGATATACAGGGAATTGCTCGCTTTCAAAAGCCTTTTTAGCCAGCAAGTGATACCTTCTATCCTCTTCATCTTCCGAATAGGCATCGAGTGAAACGCAAATCATTACGGTCTTGCCCATTTCATCTCTAGCATATCTACACCCCTGAACCATAATCTTAACAAGTTCCTTCAGGAAGTTTTCAGTTGCTTCTCCCAACACATGCCGCAGGTAACGTATTTCATCAAAGTGCAGCACTATTGAATCAATATTCTTATCGTGAGATAAGGTTTTGATAGCATCTGCAAGTGTCCCTGTTGTTCCGGGAATGTTATAAAATATTGGCCAAGCGTCCAAGGGATTATTTATGCTTGTTCCCGCTAGGGGAACCATTTTGCGCAATTCAGTTATCGTTTCCTTCGTGAATTGAGGGACTTCCAGTCCTGCTTTTACACATAAATCAGTTTCAAGCACGCTAAAACCACCGGAGTTGGTAATGATAGAGGTCCCTTTCCCTGAAGGGAGTGGAACACAGGACAATGCCAAAGCGGTATCCAGTAGTTCGTCGAAGTTCTCCACCTGGATTACCCCGGCCTGTCTAAAAAGTGAACTCCAGATTTCTGGCGAACCGGCTAATGAGCCTGTGTGAGAAGATGCTGCCCGGCGGCCGTGCTCGGTTACTCCTCCTTTGAGTGCCAGTACCGGCTTTAGTTTTGCAGCTTCGGTCATCGCTGCTTTGAGACGCTTACCGTTTTTTGTCCCCTCTATATATAAAGCTATAACCTCGGTGTCGGAGTCATGCGCCAGGTATTCCAAGAAGTCGGGACAGTCGAGGTCTATGGCATTCCCGTAGCTGATAACTTTACTGAACTTTACATTTCTCAGCTCCCCGATGGACAAGAATTGCTCGGCGAAGGTGCCGCTTTGTGAAATCACCCCAACCGGACCTTCCTCGGTTAAGACCCCTGGAACAAAAGCTAAGCCAGACTTAGGGCAACATATTCCCATACAGTTAGGACCAATTAAGCTAACTTTACCTCTGGCTATCTTCCGCACCTCGTCCTCTAAAATTTTCCTTTCTTCTACTCCAGTTTCACTGAAACCGGCTGTAAAGACATGGACCGCTTTTACGCCTTTTTCTATACATTCGACTAATACTCTTGGAACGAGTAATGCCGGCACTGCTATGACAACATAGTCAATCCCCTCTTCTATATCTAAGATGCTGGCGTAGCATCTTTTACCGTGGAGTTCTTTATACTTGGGATTAACCAAGAACAGACTGTCTCTGAGTTTTGTGCCCATTAAAGCCTGTGAGAAGCCATCGCTGTCAGAAGCTCCTATTACAGCTACCGTTCTTGGGTTGAAAATATACTCGAATTTTCGCAGTCTCTCTGCTTTCAATACAAGCCTCCTAATTACGATGCGAATTGAGAAATTTTAGACTGGGTTACGATTAAGTTGTAGCAAAAGCATTATGCAAGGCTTTTGTTCTTCCAAAATCTAAACGCAATTTACCATATTTTTATTAGCCTATCAAGTTAGCTTATCGAATATACTTTGTGGAAAAGCTGTCGAGTAGCTCGCTCAGAGGAAATCTTCAGGCTCAAAGTAGCATTTACAATCCATAAACTCTTTGCTATACTTCGGCGGAGGTAGCCATGCATCTTCGCTCACATAACATCAAGTAGCATGGCAATCTCAAGAAAGTTGATATTAAGAGTTATCAGCCGCAGGCCATTATAGCTATGCAGCTTCTTTACCGTGAACTTGCCTCACCATCCACCTGAGCTAACGAAGTATTACCGAGTAATGAGTAAGAAGAACACGCCTCAGCATGACCTGGAATTCCTCTTCCACCCTAATTCGATCGCCCTTGTTGGCATCACAACTGCCGAGACCTGGCACTGGACGCGCACTTTCCTGGAAGGCCTTCTCGAAATTGGATTCGACCGCCCCCTCTATCTCGTTAATCCCAAGGGAGGGGAGATCAAAGGTCACAAGATTTATACCAGCCTCAAAGATGTCCCCGGCAACATCGACTACGTAATCGGCTTGGTTAATGCCCAGGTTGCTCCCAAGCTTGTGGAAGAATGTGCCGAAAAAGGGGTACGAGCAATTCACTTCTGTACAGCGGGCTTTAGTGAGACCGGTGAGGAACAGCGAGTAAAGCTGGAATCTGAACTGGTGGAAGTCGCCCGCAGGAAGGGGATCAGGATTATCGGCCCTAACTGTATGGGCATTTACTGCCCTCAATCACGCCTATCCTTCAGTCCGGCTTTTCCCAAAGAAAGCGGCCCGGTAGGAGTCATTAGTCAAAGTGGTGGCAACTCCATCTATTTGGTCAGGCAAGCAGCGTTGCGAGGCGTTCGCTTCAGCAAGGTCATAAGCTACGGCAACGCATGTGACATCAATGAAAACGATTTGCTCGAATATCTTGCTAATGATGCAGATACCAAAATAATAGCCCTTTACATCGAGGGAATTAAGGACGGGAAACGATTCCGTAAGACTCTGGAGGAGGCAACGAAGAAAAAGACAGTGATATTGCTTAAGGGGGGGGCTACCGAGGGAGGCGCTCGAGCAGCCGCCAGCCATACTGCGTCACTCGCTGGAAGCCGGGCCACTTGGGATGCCCTCTGCAAGCAGTTGGGAATCATTAGTGTCAGTAACCTCGAAGAAATGATCGATGTACTGGTCACACTTCTGTTCTTGCCGCTTCCCAGAGGCAGGAATGCGTTGTTATTCGGTGCTGGAGGTGGAGCCAGCGTCATAATCGCTGACGAGTTTGAAAACAGGGGGCTAAGAGTCCCTCCACTCCCCCCAGAGACCATTGCTCAGATACGGGAGTTTACTCCCATCGCAGGCAATATCTTGCGAAATCCTGTGGATTATTCACAAGCCATGATGAACCTTGAGGGCGTAATCAAAACCCTTGGTATATTATCAAGGTGGGATGGGGCTGACTTCCTAGTTACGTTTGTCAGGACAGGTCAATTCACAACGTCTCGGATTTCAGAAGACCATCTAAATTTGTTAATGAGTAGGTTTTCCGTAAAGCAGGGCCTTTTTCCCAAGCCCGTAGCCATGGTGCTTGAACCCAGTATTATGCCCAAAGAGGCTGAGGCCATTCTGGCTGCTATTCGTGGTTGTATTTCAGCCGGTTTGCCTGTGTACTACACCTTTGCTGCCGCCGCCAATGCCATCAATTTAGTACTGAACCACACCGAAAAGCAGCCCAAAAGAGTTTCAGGCTAAGACTCGGGTAGCTGCTCTTAATTATACGGTTGCCGGGCTGGCGAGAGTATAATACCAAAGGGAAAGATAACAGCAATGGAGAGGAACTTTATTACACTTGCCAAAATCCAGATGCCTCAAAATAAAGGTTTCGAACTTTAAGTTAAATATTTGGATTTGTTCAGGATTTAGTGTTTAGAGTTTGGGATTTAAGATGGGTACACCTCGGAATTATCAAACACAAGGCATCATCTTAAAACAGACTAAGCTGGGCGAATTCGACAAGATTGTCACTATTTATACTCCGGAATTTGGCAAGTTACGGGCAGTAGCTAAGGGAGCTTGTCGTCCCAAGAGCAAATTGGGTGGCAACGTAGAACCACTGACATATAGCTTAATGTTGCTAGCTAAAGGGCGTAATCTCGATATTGTTACCCAAAGTCAAACAATAAATGGTTTCCTGGCTTTGAAAAGCGATTTATGGCGTATGGCTTGTGGCCTTTACATCTTAGAGCTTATTGATTCCTTTACTGTTGAGGGCGGTGAGAATCGTCCTTTGTTTGATTTATTGCTGGACGTCTTAAATCAGTTGAGCGAGCCAGACAGCAATGAGACTGTATTGCGTTACTTCGAGCTAAATCTTCTTCACTACCTTGGTTACCGTCCCCAGTTGCACCGATGTGTCAGCTGTGACTCGCCTCTTAAGCCCGTAGTCAATTTTTTCAGCCCCAGCAAGGGGGGGCTTTTGTGTCCTCATTGTAATTCTGAAGAAAATCACCGCTACGAGCAAATAGAAGCAATTTCATTAAAACCCTCCCTTCCCCTTTCGGTCGGGGCTTTGAAGGTTCTTCGTTTGTGGCAAAACTGTGATTATGCTACTGCAAGGCGGGTCAGAGTAAAACCGGAATTATCCTCGGAGTTAGAGCGCGTACTGTGCGAGTATATAAGATACATTTTGCAGCGAGAGCTTAAATCACTGACCTGGCTAAAAGAGCTAAGAAAAGAAATTGCCGTCATGTAAACTCGAATGTATTTAGTATTGTCACTCTAAGGAATCCAAATGAATTTGGATGATTAAGAATCTCTGAGATTCTTCGCTTCGCTCAGAATGCCAACTGGACCTTGCTAAACGCTCTCTAACCTCAGCACTTGACAATCATGTTAGGGGGGATTAAAATCGCTGGATGCTTAACAGCGGTGGGATAGCAAAGTAATGTGAATGGAGAGTGCTTGGTATTCTAAGTCAACCTTCAAGTTTATTTGCTCCCTGATCTGAAACTCCCTTTTTCAGCATTAGTCCGTTGATTCATTGAAAGGATGGCAAAGTTAACTCACTATTGAAGAAAAGCAATGTATATCGTAATAGCAGGCTTAAGTGATATAGGGAAGAATTTGGCGGAGCTCCTTGTTAAAGAAAGGAATGAAGTACTGGTTATAGAGCGGGACTCTGCGAAATGCGCTGCAATAGCAGAGGGTTCTGACGTGATGGTGATCACAGGAGATGCCAGCCAGAAGTCCACCCTCGAAGAGGCAAGAATCAGGAATGCCCATGCCTTTGTGGCCGCAGCTGGCGATGACTCGGAGAATTTAATGCTTTGCATGATAGCCAAGGAAATTGGGGTAAAAACGGTGATTTCTCTTGTAGACGATGCAGAGCATACGGAAACCTTCAAGCAGGCTGGGATTAATTTACAAGTTAATCCAGACATGGTAGCAGCCAGGCACATCTATCGCCTAATTTCACAGCCTTATGTGAAGGACTTTCTCTCTTTCGAAGGGGCAGAAATCTTCGAAATAGAGATTGAGGAAGGTATGAAATGTGTCGGGCAATGGGTTTCCAGGCTAGCAACCCCAAACGGTGTAAAGGTCCTCGTGGTACAAAGAGGAGGAAAATATCTGGGTGCGGATAGTGAGATACAGCCTAAAGATTGGTTGACTCTCATCGTAAATCGGGAAGCTGCCAAAACGGGGACCGAATTCATGAATAGATGGTTCACCAAAGGGTAAGATTAACCCTACACATCATTGGCTCGTTCCTAAAATACTTTGCCTTAGCCTACATTTTCCCTTTATGTGTAGCTATTTACTATGGCGAGAATTGGCGCATTTTCTTGTATGCGCTACTGCTCACTCTCGGTATCGGACTAATTCTTGAGTTTGGATTCAAAACCGAGAAGGAAATAGAGCGTGCCGATGGTTTTACCATAGTGGCTTTCACCTGGCTTCTCATTCCCCTCTTTGGCATACTCCCTTATGTATTACCCCCTGTGGGGTTGGGTTTTCTCGATGCCTTTTTCGAGACCATGTCAGGCTTCACTACCACCGGGGCTACCATACTAAATGTGGTAGAAGAATTGCCCAAGAGCGCTCTCTTATGGCGTAGCCTTACTCAATGGTTGGGTGGGATGGGAGTAATAGCCCTTTTTATTGCTATCTTGCCCAGACTGGGGGTAGGAGGCTCTCAGCTCTTTGACCGGGAGTTCGGTCCCATGCCTGAAAGGCTTCGTCCCAGATTCAGAACCACAGCAAGAATTCTCTGGACGATTTACGCGGCTTTCACTGCTGCTGAGACAGTACTCCTCTATTTCTTGGCCAAGCTCCCCCTCTTTGACTCAACTTGCATCGCCCTTTGCACTCTTCCCGGCGGCGGATTTACTCCGACCACGGAAAGCATTGGAGCCTATGCCAACCCCTTAGCCGAGTATATTATTATGGTCTTCATGTTCCTGGCAGGCACGAGCTTCATAATTCACTATCAGGTTTTACGGGGAAACTGGAAGGCAATTAAAGGCGAGGAATTCAGGCTTTACTTGATTATTCTGGCGGTCGCTATCTTTCTATTAATACTTTCGCAAGGGCTTAACTCATATAGAGAGGGAATGTTTCAGGCAATCTCAATGATGACCACTACAGGCTTTGTCACTGCCGATTTCGGCTCCTGGCACTCTGGTGCCAGAATGGTGCTTCTGGCTTTGATGTTCATCGGAGCCTGTGGTGGCTCTACTAGTGGGGGAATAAAAGTGATGCGGGCTTTAACCCTGATAAAACATACGGGGGTAATGATGAGGAAGGCTATCTCCCCGAAAGCCGTGATTCCGGTGAAACTTAACCAAAAATCCCTCCCAGAGGGGATAATCCGAGATATAATCTCTTTCTTCTTTCTCTATATTCTTGTTGCTGTTGTAGCTTCAATAGCGCTTGGTTTCTTAGGGCTTGATTTGGAGACAGCAATTTCAGCGGTGGCTGCTACTATGGGAAATGTGGGGCCTGGTTTAGGTGGAGTGGGGCCCGGTTCGAATTATGCCTGGCTTCCCGGCGCAGCCAAGGTCATCTTGATTATGTGCATGTGGTTGGGGCGGTTAGAATTGTTTACCGTTTTTATGATATTCTCCCCTCGCCTTTGGCGAGGCTAATCAAGCTACAGTGGAAGTTCAAAGCGGGTTTAGGCTATACTTTGCGATAGGTTTATGGTCAAGGTTGCTTTTCAAGGAGAAAGAGGCGCTTTCAGCGAGGATGCTGCGGCAAAGCTTTTTGGTGGGGACATTGATTTTTTGCCGTGTGTCCGGCTGAAAGAGGTTTTTGAACTTGTGTCGCAGGATAAGGTTGAATTTGGGGTAGTTCCCGTGGAGAACTCTCAAGCCGGCAGTATCAACGAGACCTACGATTTGTTATTGGCGTATCCTCTCAATATATTTGCTGAAGTTATTCTCAAAGTAAGCCATTGCCTGATGGCTTTGCCAGGAGAAAAATTAGCGGATATAACAACGATTTACTCCCATCCCCAAGCTTTGGCTCAATGTGAGGAATTTTTAAGTAAACTGAAAGTTGAAATTATGCCTAGCTATGATACTGCAGGCAGTGCCAAAATGATAAAAGAGAAAAGGTTGAAGAACTGTGCTGCCATAGCTAGCAAAAGAGCTGCCGATATTTATGGGCTGGAGATTCTGGCACCGGAAATTGAGACGAGTGTCAACAACTATACCAAATTCGTGGCTATCTCAAAGCAGAAAGCTAAACCTGCGCAGAGAAATAAGACCTCTCTCGTGTTTGCTGCTGAACATAAGCCTGGCTCCCTATATAGAATTTTGGGTATCTTCGCCACGAGGAATATAAATTTAACAAAATTGGAGTCCAGACCGAGCCGAACTAAGCCCTGGGAATATGTTTTTTATGCTGATTTCGAGGGTCACTTAGATGGCAAAGTTTACCAGGAAGCTGTGAGAGAGTTACAGAGAGAGGCTGCCTTCATTAAGATACTTGGCTCCTATCCTCAAGCTACCTGAAGTTAAGCTGTCAATAATCCCACTTCTTAAATCCCATTCAGATTCTGGAGATTCGCTTACAGCTTTCACTCTGGGAAAGGGCTAAGCTGCTCTTCTGACCACGAAGAATAGCGGAATTGAGATTAGCTCCATGACCACGGCAAACAGGATTAGGTAGTTGATAGAAATCTCATAGAGTAGCCCCATGAGGGCACCACCCAGAAGCCAGCCGGCCCCCAACGCTGTATTGAAGACTCCATAAGCAAATCCTCTCCTCTCCACAGATGTTAGGTCAGCGACGGCAGCACGCATAATCGTTTCCTGAATCCCCATGACTACACCCCATAATACTATGCTAATTAGCACCAAGCTGTAGCTATGAGAAAAGGCCAGGAAGGGAATAGGCAAGGTTAACAAAGGGATTGCTAATAGCAATATAAGCCCAATTTTATCGTATGTTTTGCCCACGAGAAGAGCTGCCAGGGCATCCACACCCATAGCAATGGCATACATCATGGGGATTTGAGCATCCGGGACAATAGCTTGGACTTTGAGATGGTAGGAAATTAACTGGAAATTAGCGAATCCCGCCATGGAAAATAGAGTAAATACAGTGTAGAACCAGAAAACCCTGGGAAGCTTACCTTGGATGTTTGGCCTGCTTGTTTCCCCAGGTGCTTCAAGTTTCTGTGGTGAAGGGACTTTCTTCCTGGCTATAGCTAGAACAGCCAGGGTTAGCAAAGCAGGTATCCATAACAGGGTAAAGCCTTCACTATAGTCGCCGTGGAAAAGGAGAACAAGGGAAAAGACAACAGGACCAATGACAGCGCCAATCTGGTCCAATGCTTCATGAACAGCAAACCCCCAGCCTCTCCCCACCTTTTTTGTGGCATAAGAAAGCATGGTGTCCCTTGCTGGACTTCTTATTGCCTTTCCCACCCGTTCCAAGATGATAAGCACGACAGCAAGCTGCCAATGGCCGGCAAATGCCAACAAGGGGATGGACAGGATCAATCCATAACCAACAAATGTCAAAAGCCAATATGCCCTGGTGCGATCGGCAAGATAGCCAGAGGCCAGGCGCAGAGCATAGCCAACGAATTCGCCAACACCAGCGACTAAACCGACGACACCTGGGCTTGCCCCCAGTGTAGCTAGGTAAGGCCCGGTAACACTCCTGGCTCCTTCGTAGGTTACATCCCCGAATAGGCTGACAATCCCCAGGAGAATAATGAAATACATGACAATTCCCCTTGTATTTTTGAATTACCGTTTGGCAGCTATCTTACTTTGGCGTCATTTTAACGAAGTCTCTAAGTTAAAGGAATTGTTTTGGCTATAAGGAGAGTCGCTGAACGGTCTCAATAAAATTTGGCAACTATGCTATAGCTTTGCTCTTAGCTTCTGGTATGTGCCACTCAAGGCTTCCGATATGACTTTGGTATTAGACAACACCGGCATAAAGTTAATGTCACCTTGCCACCTGGGGACTATGTGAGTATGGAGGTGCTCCGCTATACCGGCTCCGGCAACTTTGCCCACATTTAAGCCGATATTGAAGCCAGTTGGCTTCATTACCTCTTTCAGAAGCTCTAAGCTCTTCTTAATAATGTCAAAGTATTCCTTTGCTTCCTTATCCGTTAGGTCCTGTAAATTTGCTATATGCCGATAGGGAGCGACCATTAAATGCCCTGGATTATAGGGGAAGGCGTTCAGGATTATGAAATTGTGTTGACCACGATAAAGGATAAAATTTGCCTCGTCGTTATTTTCCCCGGGTTTCTGGCATAAAATACAGCCGCTTTCTGTGACCCGTTGTATATATTCCATTCGCCATGGTGCCCAAAGATATTCCATTAAACCTATATAGTATGCTGATTCTGAGTTAAGTGCAACAGGATTCTTAGTTTGAGATGACAAATTCCGGACATGGCAAAACGAGTTGACTATGGGACTTAGCGGAGAATAAAATACTTGGGGACTAATATGCTTGAAGTCTTAACCCAAAAGCTGACCGCTGTATTTGATAAGCTTGGCAGGAAAGGCAAGCTTAGTGAAGGGGACATCGACGATGCTTTACGCCAGGTACGGCTGGCGCTTCTGGAAGCAGATGTAAATTTTAAGGTGGTCAAGGAATTCTTGTCCAAGGTGCGAGAGCGTGCTCTTGGCTCCGAAGTATTGCGCAGCCTAACACCAGCCCAGCAGATTATCAAAATTGTCAATGAAGAATTAATTGCTATCTTAGGGGGAGAGCCTGGCCATCTAGCTTCGGTTACTGACTCACCAGCGGTCGCTTTGCTCATAGGATTACAGGGCTCCGGTAAGACCACTACAGCGGTGAAGCTAGCTGTTCAGCTCAAACATTTAGGGCAGCGTCCTTTATTAGTAGCTGCTGATACTCGCCGACCTGCCGCTATTGAACAACTCAAATTACTGGGTGAGCAACACGATATACCGGTATATAGTGCGGATGCTAACGTAGCATCAACAACAATTTGCCAGCATGCTCTAAACCAAGCCAGGGAAAGGGGATTGACCTGGGTTATAGTAGATACTCAAGGGCGCCTGCATATTGACGAGGCCATGATGAAGGAATTGGCTGATATCAAATCCCTGGTACAGCCTTCAGAAGTATTGCTTACGGTAGATGCTATGATTGGGCAAGATGCCGTAAGAGTGGCTCAAGAATTTCACAGTCGAATCGGGCTCACAGGACTCATCCTGACGAAGATGGATGGAGATGCCCGAGGTGGAGCTGCTCTCTCCATTAGATTTGTTACCGGAGTGCCCATAAAATACCTGGGCACGGGTGAGAAGATCGATGCTTTGGAAGTATTTTATCCTGACCGTTTAGCGTCTCGCATTTTGGGTATGGGAGATATGCTCACCTTCATCGAGCGAGCTGAGACGACGGTTGACCAGCAACAGGCCAAGAATTTGGAAAGAAAAATGCGCAGCGGGGATTTTGACCTTGAGGATCTCCTCAATCAAATGCGTCAAATTCACAGGATGGGTTCCTTAGGGCGACTGGTGGAAATGATACCGGGCTTTTCCAAATTCGCTTCTCATTTGCCAGATGACGAAGGTGAGAAACAGTTAAAGAAGATAGAAGCTATTATCTTGTCTATGACTTATGAGGAGCGGCGCAATCCCGCCATTATTGATGGTAAACGGCGAAGCCGTATTGCTCGGGGGAGCGGCACCACATCCAAAGATGTTAATCAACTTCTTAATCAGTTTCGTGAGATACAAAAGTTGAGTAAGTCACTAACACGAGGCAAGTTACCTAAAAAGATGGGGACTATGCTTGACATGCCCTTGAGATGAAATCAGTCTAGATAGCCTTTGAGCTTTCGACTGCGGGTGGGATGACGTAACTTGCGCAGAGCCTTGCCTTCAATCTGTCGTATTCTTTCTCGAGTTACATTGAATTCTCTACCCACCTCTTCCAGAGTTCGAGCATGTCCGTCTTTAAGGCCAAATCTAAGCTGTAGAACCCTTTTTTCGCGCTCGGTAAGTTCATCAAGCACTTTATCTATTTGTTCTTTGAGTAGCTGCTGCGAGGTGGCTTCAGTTGGTGCTAAACTGGCGCGATCTTCAACAAGGTCACCTAGACGGCTATCAGCATCTTCGCCAATAGGCATATCTAGCGATATTGGCTCACGGAAAAACAAGGCCATGACCTCTTCTACTCTTTCTGGCGATATGCTTAGGCGGCTGCCAATTTCTTCGTAACTTGGTTCGCGTCCAAGTTCTTGAACTAACTGCCGCATTGTGCGTAATAGCTTGTTAATTGTTTCTACCATGTGTACCGGAATGCGAATGGCACGGGATTGGTCAGCTATAGATCGAGTGATACCTTGCCTGATCCACCAGGTGGCATAGGTGCTGAACTTGTAGCCTTTTCTATACTGAAACTTATCTACAGCTCGGATAAGGCCAATATTCCCCTCCTGGATAAGCTCAAGGAGAGGCATGCCATGCCCGATGTATTTCTTAGCTATGCTCACCACCAAGCGTAGGTTTGCTTCAGTAAGGTGCTTTTCTGATGCTTTTGCTTCGGTTTGTACCTGTTCAAAGTAAGCTTTGCACTCACTACCATGAGAATCGATTTGGAATGGGAAACTGTCATCAGTCAGGAGAGTCTTTAGTTTTTGCCATGAAGTTTTATCTCTAGCCAGGAGCTCTAGCAACTGAGGGGGCAGAAGTTGACTGGTTATGGAAAGATTTACTATGGCTTCTTCGGCTGCAGTGGTTCCTTTGTCTATTCCCTCAGCGATTGCCGCTATTAACGCTGGGTCTATAACAACGTCGATGGCGGAGCGAAATTCAGGATTCTTGATCGTCTCTACCACATTGCTGGAGGGATCGATACCAATATGTTCTTCGACAATCTGAACAACCTGGTATGCCTTGGATAATTGAGAAATTACGTGAATAACTATGTCAACGGTTGAAGGGAATTTCTTGTATTTCCTGAAATGGTTGTCTTCGATTCTTTCTAAGCTTCTGCCCAGCTCTATCCTCCGGCATAGTAACTTCTCTTCATGGACATTGAGAAGTGGCACTCTGCCAATTTCTTGAAGATACATACGAGCTGAGTCGTCAATTACCTCATATTCCCCTAGTGGCGGCGTAGGCCTGATCTCCTCAGTTTGTTCAGCGGTTAATTCCTCACTTTCTTCTTTTTCTTCACCTTCCTCGGCTAAGGTGCTGCCATCCTCAACTTCGGATTCATCGCTGAGTAAGCTTTCAGCCTCTTCCTCATCACTATCCAGGCGGATGTTTTCTTCTTTCATTGAACCCATGGTTTTTTCCTTTTTTTAACAAAGACGTCCTGAAGTTGTTGCCCGGATTTTATTCCTTGCTCCTCCAGTTTGGACAACTCTGAGCTTATACCACCCTTTTCCCTCTCAATCTCAAGCATCGCCTCCTTCTCAGTTTCTAATTTCCGGAATAACTTCTCCTTGAGACGGAGAATACAATCGCCTAAAGCATCGTGTCGTGTTTGCTCGCTTTTCTGTATGTCCGGCGGGAAAATTTTTTTAACCAAGTAGTATAAATGTTCTAATAAACTAGTGTCAAGTTTATTTTCAAGGTTCGAGATATCGGAAGAATGTTGCCACTTGACAAAGACCTCCCGATTTTCCGTGGATTCGAAGTGTTCTGATGATAATTCTTGATCTTGAGCTAAAGGACGAAGCTCTGGGTACTGAAGGAGAAGTGCCAAGCAGTATTCTTCACTAGGGCTGGATACAAACTGGCGGGCAAGGCGAGATTGTTCTGTTGGCTTACTAAGTTGAGGCCTTTTCCTGGCGGTCTTTACTTTCTGTAAGGCAGCTTCTACGTCCAACGTTTTGATTTTTAGTTCGCGAGCCAGTTTCTCTACATAATGGAATCTTTGTTGGGGATCCTTTATCTCATAAATTGAGGGCAGGAGTTTTTGTACAGCCAGGGACTTGTCTTTGGCTTTATTGATATCGACTTTGCTTATTACAGATTGAAAGGCGAAGTCTAGAATAGGCATAGCTTGTTCCACCAGTTTCTGCCAGAGAGCAGGGTCCTCTCTTATTACTTCGTCCGGGTCTTTGCCTGGAGGTAATAAAATGACATTTGCTTCAGCATTGGAATAAGCTAATATCGCTCTGCCTCGCAAGGTAGCTTCTTCTCCGGCAAGATCGGCATCGAGTGCCAGGGTTATGTTATTGGTTAATCTTTTAATGCCTCCCACCTGCTTCTCGGTTAAAGAAGTTCCCATTGAGCCAACTACATTTTGCCAGCCGTGTTGGTGAGCAGTGAGAACGTCCATGTAGCCTTCTACGATTATTGCTAAGTTTTCCTTTCTAATGGCAGACTTAGCCTTATCAACGCCATACAAGCTGCTACTCTTATCGAAAATTGATGTTTGGGGAGAGTTGATATATTTAGGCAGGGAGTCATCTAGGGCTCTAGCTCCGAAACCAGTGACTCGACCCTGGATATCACATATAGGAAACATCAGCCGGTTGCGAAATCGATCGTAACTACCTCCTTCTTCTTTCTCGATTATTAGACCAGCTTCTACTAGCTCCTTTTCTGCGTAACCTTTACCCAGCAGGTAATTCTTAATGGTTTCCCAGGCATCAGGACTGAAACCGAGACGGAACTCTTTGATATTCCCGGGCATGACATTTCTTCTTGCCAGATAGCTTCTCGCTGCCTCGCCCGCCTTAGTGCTTGAAAGTAAATGGTGATAGTATTCAGTAGCTGCTTCATTAATCTGAAATAATCTCCCTTTCTTCTCATCCTCAGCCTTGTCTGGCGCCTCAAGGGGGCCTAAAGTTATGCCTCCCCTTTGAGCTAAAAGACGAAGAGCTTGGCCAAAATCAATGCCCTCCTTTTTCATGATAAAAGAGAAGATATCGCCGCCAGTTCCACAGGCACCAAAGCAATGCCAGCTTTGTTGCTCAGGAAAGACAAAAAACGAAGGATGTTTCTCACTGTGGAAGGGGCATAAGCCTTTGAAGTTACGCCCCGCTTTTTGCAGAGTAACATAGTCAGAGACAAGCTCTACTATATCTAGTCTCTGCTTTACCTCCGTGATTACGCTCATTGAGATATCTCTTCAGCTAATCTTAGCGCATATTGATCAGTCATCCCAGCAATGTAATCAATGACTTTGCGCTCCTTGTTATCCGGCAAAGAGGCAAATTCTCGAGGTAATCTATCCTCATGCTTCAGAAAATGAGAATATAACAGACGCAATGCCTCTCCCGCCTTTACTGCCTCCTCTCCAGCTAAGCTGGGATAATATACTTTGTCAAATAGAAACTGGCGGAGCATGTTAATTGCTCTAAGGACTTCAGGGCTCATGCCTATAGTTGGATTGGTTAAATTGCCATTGCCACTAACAGGCCAGGAGCACTTTATGACATCACAAACCAGGGTATTAATTCGCTGTGAATGCGCATGTCCCAGAGTTGCTATTACTGACTTGGGCAAATCATTCTGGGAGATAATCCCAGCTCTTATAGCATCTTCGACGTCGTGGTTAACATAGGCCACGATATCGGCTATTTTGCATATTTGGCCCTCTAAAGTATTGACATCTCCCCATCCCTCTCCTAAGATCTCCGCTTGTCCCTTGGAATGATTGATAATACCATCTCGCACTTCCCAGGTAAGATTTAGCCCCTGTCCCTCCCTCTCCAATAAATCGACTACTCGCAAGCTTTGCTCATTATGTCTGAAGCCACCGTGATACAACTCATTTAAAACCTCCTCGCCTATATGGCCAAAAGGCGTGTGCCCTAAATCGTGTCCGAGAGCGATAGCTTCAGTGAGGTCTTCGTTGAGATTGAGAGCTCGAGCTATAGTTCTGGCTATTTGGGATACTTCCAGAGTGTGAGTAAGCCTGGTGACATAATGGTCACCTAAGGGAGCAATAAAAACCTGTGTCTTATGTTTTAGCCGACGGAAGGCCTTGGAATATATAATACGGTCACGGTCACGTTGAAAACTGGTTCTTATGGGGCATGGTTCTTCCCACTTCAGCCGACCACGGCTGAACTTACTCTTAGCGGCATAAGGGGAAAGGGTTTCTTCCTTCTTCTCTGTTTGCTCACGTATATTAGGTTTGTTAACCATGGAATCACTGTGATATAGCAAGTCAAGGCAAAATCCTTAATTTATCGCAGCAGCCACCCATGTCCTCATGCGCGTTTTCTTTTGGCTTTTGATTTTATCCTATTTTCCACCTTTGCTATATTTAATCTCGTAGCCAGCACCACATCCGGGTTCAAAGACATCGAATCTATGCCGCACTCAACTAAAAAGTCGGCAAATTCAGGAAAATCACTCGGCGCCTGACCGCATATTCCTACTTTTCTCCTTGGTTTGTGATTATGTGCCACATCTATGACTTGCTTCACCAGCCTCTTCACTGCCTCATTTCTTTCATCAAATATGTGTGCCACAACTTCAGAATCCCTGTCTAAACCAAGAGTTAGTTGCGTTAAATCGTTCGACCCTATGCTGAATCCATCAAACACGTCGGCGAATTCCTCAGCCAAAATCACATTTGACGGTATCTCGCACATCACATACACTTCCAACCCATTTTCCCCTTGCCTTAAGCCAAACTCCTCCATGGCTTTTATTACCTTCCTTCCCTCTTCCGGCGTCCGGCAAAAGGGAACCATCACCTTCACATTGGTCAACCCCATCTCATCCCTTACCTTCTTTATCGCTTCGCATTCTAAACCAAAGGCAGGCTTAAACTTCTCATCATAATAGCGAGACGCCCCTCTCCAACCTATCATGGGGTTATTTTCCTCTGGCTCGTAACGATACCCCCCAATCAAATTGGCATACTCATTTGTCTTAAAGTCAGAAAACCGAACGATGACCTCGTTGGGATAAAACCCCGCCGCTATTTTCGCTATCCCCATGGCTAAGTTATCAATGAAAAATCCCCTTTTATCCTCATATGACACGCTCTTCTTATCTATCTCCTCAATTACCTTTGCCAATTTCTTGTCATTACTCGCTGCTTTCTTCAACTCATCATATTCTATAAGAGCCATGGGATGTATGCCGATGTAAGAATTGATAATGAACTCTTCCCGAGCTAAACCCACCCCGTCATTAGGAATTCGACTTTGAATAAACGCACCATCAGGAATGCCAAAATTCATCATTATCCTGGTGTCGGGTCTGGGAACCTTGGTCACTTCTACTTCATCTACTCGGTATTTCAATTTCCCTTCATATATCCTGCCCCCGCCACCTGAACAATCTACCGTGACCTCTTTTATCTTCTTCAATACCTCCGTCCCTTTGCCCGTGCCAATTACACAGGGTACCCCAAGCTCACGACTCACGATAGCTGCATGGCATGTCCGGCCTCCTTTGTTTGTAACTATGGCACTGGCGATCTTCATTATCGGTTCCCAGTCGGGGTCTGTCATATCAGTTACCAAAATTTGACCGCTCTTGAATTTGTCGATTTCATCACTGTCTTCTATTATATGCACTTCGCCTTGCCCTATTTTTGTGCCTACTGCTTCCCCTTTGAGTAATAATTTTCCCTTTTCTTCAAGCAAGTAAGTCTTGAGTCTAGCCAAGTCTTCGTGTGAATGCACTGTCTCTGGCCTGGCTTGGACTATGAAAAGCTCCCCTGTTCTCCCATCCTTTGCCCATTCAATATCCATGGGCACGCCATAATATTCTTCTATAATACAAGCCCATTTGGCGAGTGCTAGAATTTCATCGTCACTCAATACGAATTTGCTTTGCTCTCCAATTTTGACTTCTTCTTGCTCCGTTCCAGCTCCATCTTCCTTATAGACCAATTTCTTCCCTTTCGTCCCCAGCTTCTTTTCCACAATGGGTCTAAACCCTTTCTTTAGAGTAGGTTTGAAAACGTAAAACTGGTCTGGATTAACAATTCCCTGCACCACATTCTCTCCCAGTCCATAAGCAGCAGTTATGTAGATGACATCCCTGAAGCCTGAATCTGTATCTATGGAAAACATGACGCCTGAGCAGGCTAAATCAGAGCGGACCATCTTTTGCACGCCCACCGAGAGGTAAACGCTGAGATTGTCAAATCCTTTATCCATCCGGTAGGAGATCGCCCGGTTCGTGAACAAAGATGCAAAGCAGTCCATGACCTTCTCTAAGAGGTCGTCTTCTCCTCGCACGTTCAAATAACTTGTTTGCTGTCCAGCGAACGAGGCTGTAGGTAAATCTTCGGCAGTGGCACTGCTTCTTACAGCAACATCGACGTTTTTCCCATATCTCTTTTCCATCTCTCGATAGGCAACTCTTATTTCCTCTTCCAATTCCTTAGGGCAGGGAGAATTTGCTATCAAATTCCTTATCTTTTCGCCCTTCTTCGCCAAATTTTTCATATCGTGTGTATCCAGGCCCGCTAAAGTGTCTTTGATTTTGGGGCTTATGCCTGCTTTCTCTACCACATACTTATATGCTTCAGCAGTAATGGCGAATCCGGAGGGTACATTTACCCCTTTCTTACCCAGATTTCTTACCATTTCACCCAGAGATGCGTTTTTACCACCGACTAAACCTACATCCTGTGCTCCAATCTCTTCAAACCATTTCACAAACTTCATGGTTTCTCCTCCCATTTATAAAGTATGGTCATATTCGCACACGCCATCTCAGCTAAATCTGCTTCCTTGCTTACAGGCAGGAAAACTAAAAAGCGGTACTTCATTATATCATGCCCCCGTAAGTTCAAAAGAAGGGGTGTTTTGCCCCCTCCTATTTGGCTCCACTGTGATCAGCTTATCCTGTTGCCATCTGCTGCAGCGCCATTTTAATCTTCTCCTCTAAGCTTAGCTCCTCAGAATCTGGAAGCTTGGAGATAGCTTTGGTGGCTTCCGTTAAAGAGTAGCCCAAGCCAGTTAAAGCAGCTATGACATCGGCACTCTCCGGGGCCAAGGGCAGGGCTACCTCTTTCCACTCTTTTTCCAATTTGCCTCTGAGCTCAACGACAAGGCGGCTGGCCATTTTTTTACCGATGCCAGGCGCTTGGCTGATGAGGTCGATATTGTCGCTGGTTATAGCCATGACAAGTTGTTCAGGATTCAAAGCCGAGAGTAAGGCTAAAGCTACCTTAGAGCCAACTCCCGAGACGGAAATAAGGTTTTTGAACAAAGCTAATTCCTCGCTTGAGGCAAAACCGTAAAGAGAAACATTATCCTCTCTCACGTAGAGATGGGTATAGAGAGAGACCTTGCCTTTAACAGCTCCTAATTGGCTTAAAGTTGAGCTGGAGACATATACCCGAAACCCTATCCCGCCGACATTAATGATAACGGAGTCGTTACCACGAGATTCCAGTATTCCTTCTAATGTAGCTATCATTTCGGCGTATGTTCAGTGAGCCATTGGTTAAGGCGCCTCTGCTGAATGTGGCACATGGCTACAGCCAAGGCATCCGCAGCATCGCTAGGCTGAGGTAGCTCAGAGAGCCTGAGCTGGACTCTTACCATTTCTTGAACCTGTTGTTTATCGCTTTGCCCATAGCTGGTTATTTGCTGCTTTACCCTGGCTGGTGAGTAATAGTAGACGGGCAATCCCTGGTTGACTGCTGCCAGGATAGCTATAGCTTGTGCTCTGCCAATAGCGAACGCTGACTTTACATTGTGGCCGATAAAGGGCTCTTCAATGGCTACTTCGCTTGGTTTATGCTTAGCGATAATTTTGCTTAATTCATCGTAGAGAGAGCGCAGTCTTTCCTCCATAGGAAGCCGGGATGGGAGATTGATTACTCCACAATCTACCATATGCATTTCTTCCTCGCCATCTACTACACCGTAGCCTAAATTTATAGTGCCAGGGTCAACGCCTAGAATGCACATGTTAGGTTCAACTGCTCAGCTTTTCTAAAGTAGCCTCAGAAAAATCGATATTGGAGAAAACATGCTGTACATCGTCTAATCCTTCTAGCTCGTCGAGAAAATTCAGGGCTTGAATTGCTTTATTTTCTTCCAGCAACACTGTAGTTTGAGGCATTAGCGAGAGCTCCGCCGAAATCACATGCTCTTTCTCTTCAATAACCTTTCTTACTTTTTCTAAATCCTGAGGTTGCGTGTAAATTTCCACATAATCCTTTTCGGTCTTAACATCTTCAGCCCCGGCATCGATAGCTCTTAGCGCTATTTCTTCGGCATCTGAGGCATTGCTTTCTACAGTAATCACTCCTCTACTCTCAAAGAGCCAGGAGACACAACCACTCTCACCAAGATTACAACCGTGGCGGGTGAAGAGACGGCGCACCTCCTGAATGGCGCGATTACGATTATCGGTCAAGGCTTCCACCAAAACTGCTATCCCGCTTGGCCCATAGCCTTCGAGTTTCATCTCAATTAAGGCAGCTGCCCCGGCTTCACCGCTACCCCGCTTTATGGCTCTCTCGATATTCTCCAAAGGCATGTTATTATCACGGGCTTTCTGTACTGCTAAACGTAACTGGAAATTACTTTCTGAATTAGCTCCACCTTGTCGCACTGCAACTATGATTTCTCGAGCAAGCTTGGTAAATAACTGCCCGCGCCTGGCATCAGTTACTCCCTTCTGCCGCTTAATCTGCGACCACTTAGAATGTCCTGACATTGCTATCCTTTATATCATTTTATCACTGCAAATCCTGAAAGGTAAAGCAGATATACTTGAGCGATACTGTAACATTTTGGTCGGTCGTGGGTTGAAAATATAGTCTGAGGAGGACTTAAGGGCAATACGCCCTTCAGGCATATCCTGTACCTCTATCCATCGCTTTGTCGGCAAGATTACTGCCCTCTATTTAGACCTTCTGTGTAAGGTTCCCTTATTATGCCCTTCTCGGTGATTATGGCAGTTATATAACTATGGGGAGTCACATCAAAGGCAGGATTGGCTGCTCTTATGCCTTCGGGAGCAATGGGTACTCCCTGGATATGAGTTACCTCCTCAGGGCTTCGCTCTTCAATGGGGATTTTGTCTCCCGAGCTTAAGGAAAGGTCGATAGTGCTCGTAGGAGCAGCGACATAAAAGGGGATTTTATTTTCCTTAGCCAGCACCGCCAGAGTATAAGTGCCAATTTTATTGGCGACATCGCCATTGGCGGCAATCCTGTCGGCGCCAACAATGACACAGTCTATCTTCCTCTGCTGCATAAAATAGCCAGCCATGGAATCGGTAATCAAAGTTACAGGGATGCCCTCCTGCCTTAGTTCCCAGGTAGTAAGCCTGGCTCCCTGGAGAAGGGGACGAGTTTCCGTGGCAAAGACGCTCACTCTCTTTTTTTGGTCTTTAGCAGCTTTGATTACACCCAGGGCAGTGCCATAGCCGGCGGTGGCTAAAGGACCGGCGTTACAATGAGTAAGCAGGGTGAAACCATCTTTGATGAGTTCTGCTCCTAGCTGGCTGAGCTGCTTGGTTGCGGTTACTTCTTCTTGGTGAATCCGCTTTGCTTCATTGACAAGCGAATTTTTTATTTCGGCAACGCCGTCTCCCCTGGCAGCTTTCTTCATCCTTTCGATAGCTTGAAAAAGGTTGACCGCGGTAGGCCTGGAGGCAGCAAAAGCTTGCATGACCTGCTGCAATTGGGCGAGAAATTCATCCTTGTTTGCTGTCTCGATACCTGATGCCCCCAGAGCTATGCCATAGGCAGCAGCAACTCCAATGGCTGGTGCCCCGCGGACCCTCATTTCCCTAATAGCCAGAACTACATCGCCGTAATTATCCAGGTCGGCAAAGATTTGCTCCCGGGGAAGCTTGCTCTGGTCTAGTATCCTTAGCTTACCATCGAGCCATTCTATTGCTCTAACCATCATCGCCGTTAGTATAATCTAAATGACGAAAACAAAGGAAGTTTCAAATTACGCTAGAAAGAAGACAGTGATAAAAAAATGCCGCACGCGGGTGAAGTCATGTTAGATTTTCTGGGGTAGCTAAAATCGTAGAACATTAACAGAGCCAAAATTTGATAACCTGAAGGGATAATGCTATTCTTAGCAAATTCATTCGTCCTGGGAGGCAAAGATGGGCAAGATTTATTTCATAGATGTTACCAATCGCGATGGCGTTCAAACCGCAAACCTCGGTCTATCCAAGCTGGAAAAGACCATGATAAATATGTACCTCAACGAAATGGGTATCTTCCAGTCTGAATTTGGTTTCCCTACGACGAGACATGAATCGTTTTATCTTCAGGCAAACTTGGAATTAGCTGACATGGGAGTCCTGCAACCCATCCGTTTAGAGGGGTGGATAAGGGCAGTTGTCGATGATGTGGAAAAAGCCTTCAAGCTTGTCCCGAATATTAAGCACCTTAATGTCTCCATCTCCACATCAGCCCAAATGATTCGAGGCAAGTTTCAGGGTACAAAGAGCCGAGAAGATATCGTAAGCATGATGGTTGATGCTGTAGAAGCGGCTCGCGCCCATGGAGCCGCAAGCATAGGTGTAAATGCCGAGGATGCCTCCAGAACTAAACTAGCTTTTTTAGTTAGATTCGGCCTGGCAGCTAAAGAACACGGAGCTCAACGACTCAGGTATTGTGACACCCTGGGGTATGACAACCCATTTACCATTTACGAGAGCGTCAAGACGCTAGCAGAAAATGTCGGAATACCTATCGAGCTCCACTGTCATGGCGACCTGGGAATGGCTGTGGCTAATTCACTTGCCGGGGCTAAAGGGGCTATAGACGGTGGACAGGATGCTTACATCAACACCACCATCAATGGAATTGGAGAAAGAGCCGGCAATGCTGACCTTGTAGCCACGGTTCTAGCTATCACCAAATCCAAGGGATTCGCTGACAAATATCAACTGGAAAAGCCCATAGACCTGACAAAGGCCTGGAAAATAAGCAGATTCGCCAGCTATGCTTTCGATGTCCCCATTCCCTTAAACCAGCCAGGCGTTGGAGCCAATGCCTTTGCCCACAGCTCTGGTATTCATGCTGATGGTGTATTGAAAGACCCCGAGAACTACGAGCTATACAGCTTCGACGAAGTGGGTAGAGGTGAATCGGAGCTTGTAGAGACTGGCAGGGAGATATGCTCAGGGGAATATAGCGGGATATCTGGCTTCAAACATATAATGGGCCAGATGGCGGTAAAGTTTAAAGATGCTGGGCAAGCTAAAAAAATTCTGGAACTAGTAAGGTATGCTAACGTGGAAGCGCAAAAACCACTAGTGGAGGATGAACTACTCTTCATTGCCAAATATCCCAAAGTTACGAAGAAACTGTTGACCCTTATACCACCAACCCATCCTTGACATCAGTGCTCTTTCCATTTGATAATATAGTTAATTGCGGGTGTAACTCAGCGGTAGAGTGCTTGCTTCCCAAGCCCGCTTTGAATAGTCATTGGGGGTGGATACCCACCAAAGTACCACCGCAAATAGCCATTACAGCACTCATGCGGGAGTAGCTCAGTGGTAGAGCATCTGCTTCCCAAGCAGAGGGTCGCGGGTTCGAGTCCCGTTTCCCGCTTACTTCCCTTACCGCTATCATAAACACTGAGCCAACTGCCTATTTCACGCCTGCCATTCCGCCACTTTGGCATCTATTTCTGTTATTAGAATTCTTTCTTTGATACTGCGACAAAAATAACTGCCAGTATCCCCAAAAGCACTGTTGGAAGTACACATATAGCCCCTGCTAAGGATAAGCCAAAACTCTTCCTGTTCAGAGCTGATATGCCACCTGCTATCCCTATTACGCCCAAGACCAGAATAAGTATTCCCACAATAATAACTATAGCTGGTAAGAAATCTACCACAATCTCACCCCATTGGACCCACGGGATATGCGGAAGAGGCCACAACGTTCCCCCTATAATATTGTGTATTCCTATACCCACCACTATCCCTCCTGCAATTGCCTCCAATACTCCCCCTATTATGCTCAAGACTCCGCCGGCGGTAAGTAACCCGCTCTTACTATTACCATTAGATTCCATTTTCTTTCCTCCTCATTTTATGGTAATCTCTAACAGCCTTAAAATCAAGCTCACTTTTATCTTTCGATACAAGACTTAAAAACTCCGATACCACTCATAACCTCCCTTTACCAAAATGTCGAAATACGGGATAGTAGTCAAGATATATATAATATATACTATATACTAAGTACTTAAATCTTCTCTTCTCTTATCTTCTTCTCTCGCTTCTTCTCTTCTTTCTCTTCTCTTCTTCCCCTTCTCTTATCTTCTCTTCCCTTGCTTCTTCTCTTCCTTCCTCTCTCGCTTCTTCTCTTCCTTCCTCTCTCGCTTCTTCTCTTTCTCCTTTTCTTGCTTCTTCTCTTTCTCCTTCTGTTCTTCTTTCTCTTTTCTTCTCTTCTCTTGCAGTGGCTTGTCGCAAGCGACCGCCACCGCCTGTCGCTTTGCCCCACAATGCCCTCAGAGGCACCTTTAAGCCTCTTACAAGCCTATCATCCACCCCAGACATACTTCTTCTCCATTCAGTTCACTCTACAAACTCCGTTCTCTCTGTTCTCTGGACTTTGAGACCACAACTTTATTATACCTTCCTAGAAATAGCTGTCAATCCACGTTCTAGACAAGAACGGTACAAATTAAGCCAAACAACCACTAACCTTTTACTTACTCCATAATTAATCCAGCAATACGTAGATTATGATAGAATATTACCGTGGCAAAGACTCCACCTCGCACTGAGGACAGCAATTCAGACACACCTGTTACATATACACGCATAATTCACGTACCATCTATTACTATAAATAAAGAAGACTTAAACAGCCTTATATCAATACTCGAAAAAACCGGCCAGACTCCGACTTTCGGTATTGAGACAGGCCAAGAATCACTAAGTTTTACCAATATCCAATCTTTAGGCAGCGAGAAATGGCCTGCTAATATTAAGCAACTGAGATTCCGTTCAGGATATCCCCTGCCTCAAATAAGTGGATATATAGATAGCCCTGACCAATTCACTTTCAGTAAAATCACACTTGAAGCCAATAATAGAGATTGGATATCAGCTCGTACAGATGAATTAACGCGATTCCTCAGCCAACACCGCAACTGGCATTCTATTTTCCACAATATAAAATATACTGTGGTTCAAGGAATATTATTGGCCGGTTTGTTAATTTATCTTTCACTAACTCATTTTTCCCAACCAGACCAGTCTCCATTTCGTGTGATATCCATATTTGGGTCTATTTACGCTGTAATGGCTTTGTATGCCTTTTTCTTACCGAAGGTCTTTCCTTTTCTTGTGCTCCAGCCAGAACACCCAACCACTTATACCAGACTTCGTAGTGCATTGAAATTCTTAATCCCAGCTATTTTTGTCGGCCTTATCGTACAAGCTATTTTAATTTCTTTGCCATAATAGACACCGACAATATTTCACATCACTTCCTCTTTGCGTAACGTTCACTTCCACGCTTTTTTCTGGTCAAGGTGATGAAAATCTCCCAATTAAATGCAATACCAATCCGACTATTGCTACAATTAGAGCCGTTCTAGAAATTATCCTTTGTCTCGGCCCTACTTTGATTTCGCGTTGGTGTTCTGGTACTATTACAGGATTCAACCGCCACCCTAATGACCTGAGAGGTAAAGTATAGAGGACAAATATTATTGCTCCAAGACCAAATAAAAGCAGTCCTATCCAATCCATCATATACAGCCAATACCTAGCGCTATGCCCCATGAATATGCTAATTAAAGAACATTGGTTTTCAATATTCATTCTTCACCTACTTCTTCGCATAACGTTCACTTCCACCTTTACGAAGCATACGCTTCATAAGCTCCCTTGCCCAAGCTACATCACTATCACCGGGATTATTCCTCGCATACCACGCAAAGACTTTGCGCATCCGCAGCAGGTCCTCATACCTTAATACAGTCCTCACCGCTACACCTTCTAATATCTTCGGGAACATATCGCCAACCAAATCATCTATATCAGTTCCAGCTACTATCTCACGAGAAACTGGCACTACAGCTACAGACTCACCAATACGTTCACCTTCAGTTAACTGTAACTGCTCAACCTTAATTCCACCACTATCACCACCAGCCTTTTTATATTGCTCGCCCAACAGCCTAAGAGGACTATACTTATCCTGGATTATATCTTCAACGTCATGAATATAACCCATACTTGTTTTCAAATCGTCATGTTGAAGCAGGGCCTTTACCACTAACGCCTGGCCTGTCTCACGCGCTACCAACGAAGCGCTACTATGCCTTAGCGTATGCACACCTATCTTTTTACCTTTAATACCAGCACGTTCGACTACATACCGAACCCTATGGCCAAGACCATCACCATCCTGGTAAAACCCACCAGACTTTTGCTTAAACACAGGCTCATCATCACCACCAGCCAGAGTTCTCAATTTCTCGCACAGACTTACATCAAGTCTATAACGCCTCTGCCCGGTCTTACCCATCACGTTAATAAACCCATCACCTACATCACCACCTTTTAAATTCACCAATTCACCTATACGGCAGGCAGAGTCTATCAACGTCAGCACCAACAAAATCTCAAATTCATTTACACAAGCTTTGATTATCGCCACCAGCTCATCAATAGTAAAGTACCTTCGCTTCTTTTTACTTACCCTCGGCCTCTCAGCTTCGGCACACGGATTAGCTACCCTATAAGCCTTCTCCATATACTTACCCGCAGCATTGACGAAGTCAAACCACATCTTTATCGTTGTATCAGCATATCCTTCCAATGACGCCAACCACTCATTAATAATCACACCACTAACAGGCCAATCTTCCGAACACCGAGCCAACGAACCCAACGCATCACGATAATGCCTTTGAGTGTTAGGCTTTACCCTCTTACCTTTCAAAACTCTTTCCAAAACCTCTAACGTTTTTATTTCCATTGACATTTCAACACCCTGAAAATATGATAAAATATAATGAAATATGACACTTTACAGGTCAATAGCCATTCCCAAACTTACTTGCTTCCCAAGTAAGACGTCGTGGGTTCGAATCCCATCACCCGCTGGGTTGATAGCCATAACCAGCAAAGATATAAATTAGAAAATGAGGATAAAGCTAAATAATGGCCAATTGGCAGGGTTAGCACATCAGCTTCCTTTCGAAGTGATAGTAGAAGACCCGCGGGATGTTAAGGGCCTATTGGAGATATTAGGCCACAATATGCCCTGGGATGAAATGGGGCTTAATAAATTTGGCGATCCTCTCAGGAAGCCAAACAGGGTAACCTTTTCTGTGGAGGCAGTTGATGGGGGATTTATTTGCGACATTCACCCCGCTTTCGCTATATATATTTCCAATATCCTGACAGTAGAAAAATAGGCTGCACATAGTTTCACAAAGTTATGGGCCGTTAGCTCAGTTGGTAGAGCACCTGACTTTTAATCAGGGTGTCGGGAGTTCGAGTCTCCCACGGCTCACCAAAATTAACTAGTCTATAGCTAAGTCCCATCTAAGCAAAACCACCCGAAAACCAGGGTGGTTCTGTTTTTTGGAAAAAGTGACACCCTGATTCGGTTCGGAATTTAACAGAGTATTTCCTTCCTTACTTGACTGCTGGACAATTTACAAGAAAGGCAGGCAAGTATATGCTCAAAATCAGGAGAGGAAATCTCAATCAGCGATTTGTAGCACCATTCCGGGCACAAATCATAGCGACAATCATACTGGAGAATCACGTGAAGAACCTTAGTGAATCATATGCGCTGGTCATAGCAATAATCATAGCGCCACTCCTAGTGAATCATAGCAGAGAGTCATAGTGGTAACTAGAGTGCTTTGCCAGCTTGGTATGGTCTAGACAAAAATCGCCAGACCGAGCTAGCATATGGGCATAGCCAATTCGCCGGCCGATTCACAATGCGCAACAATTCGACGGCCTGTGACCTACTGAACAAAACAAGTGATTGTTACCAGAGTTAAACAACACGCTCTATTGTTTGATTGCGTTTGCCAAGGCAAAAAGTTCGTCTACCTTACTTTACCTCTCGTCAAGAGTGGGATACAGCCGGTCACCAAGATCATTGGGGTCTAACGCCTGTTTAATCTTACGCTGCCAGGTGTGTGTGACTGGCTGCTTGGCCAGATCTTGCTGCAGTTCTTCGTGCGTTTTACCCACAGCAAGGTACATGCCTTCCTTCCCGGGCGGGATATTATGCTTGGCTTCTTCTTGTATACAGTGCTTCATCCACTCTACGGCGGCAGCAGTCGATACCTTGTCGGCCACATCATAAAAACCGAACTGCTCCAGCCCGCATTGCCCCCCGCCGCCGATGGAGCCGACGCACCCCATCATCGAATCGCTGCCGCAGTCCACCAGTAATCCCTTCTCTTGGTATTCTCTGGTCGCATCTTCGGCGAGCGGTTCGTATTTTTTCACAAAGTCTGGCGTGCCGGACTGCATGAAGTTGCCTACCCAACCACCGGTATAGACGAAGTTCAGATTCTTCTTACCCAGCCTGAGCAGGTACAATAACGCAAACTGCTCCATTTCCGGCTCCAGCCACTTCTTGACTTTCCAGCCCCCGGTTTCTTCCAGTATCCGCTCCAGCACCTTCTTCTGATACTCAATATCCCGTTGGCTCATGCCCACCAGCACCAGTTGGAATGATATCCTCATTTCTTCAGTGAGCTCTTTTACCTCCTGTTTCTGCATAAACTCCTCGATGTCATCAAGCGATTTAGTGGGGTCCTGGTAGAGCATCCAAAAAGCCGGACCCAGGTCCGCACCCAGCATGGTCCACTGCCGGTGCGCATAGTAACATATCTCGTTATCATATAATCTGTAATAGGCTTCGAATAAACTATCCCAGTCCTTAAAGGCCAAAGTATATGCCCTGAAGTTTCCGGGCAGCGGAGAGCGGTAAGCGGGCACGGTACCCTCAACGGGAAACTCTACCGGCCCCGGCCAGGGAGACAGCTTCACGGCGCATTTGGTATATACGCCCAGACCACCTCTGGCTCCCAGCGCTCCCCTGACGATACCCCTCATACTCGGGCCCGGGCCTTCAGCACAGAACCAGCCGCACCCGGAACCGATGGAGCCTGTTCTTAATATTTCACCATTGGGCATAACCCACTCCGCCCCCAGCAGGTTCTCCCTGAGCTCGCCGGTGTAAATTGAGGTGCCGCCGCTTCCGTGATAACAGGTAGCGCCGACTAAGGTAGAGCAGCTGGCCCCGGCGCCGGTCACGGTGCAATTCAGTCCTCGTTTCATCACCTCTGCCTGGAGCACACCGGCGATAGCATACGGCTCTATCACGGCGAACATGTTCTTCTCATCAATCTCAAGGATACGGTCCATACGCCGCATGTCCAGCTGGATAACGCCCTCAGTAAAGGGAGCACCGTAAAAGTACCATCCCGTGGAATAGGCTTTTACTTTTATCTTGTATTTGTTGCAGGTTCTTACTATCGCCTGGACTTCTTTGGTACTACCCGGCAATAAAGCGGCCTCCGGCCGGGGCATGAACTTGCTCTGGTTGGGACGGACGGTTTCAGCCAGCCACTGGTAAGCGTATGAGTCCATTACAGCGGGGTCTTCTGAGATATATCTGGGGCCCACTATATCTTCCAAAGCACGGTACGCGTCTCTTGATAATGCCATTTTCTGCTCCCTTCCGTTGTTATAGCGCCATCTGAACAAGGTCTATAATGTCATAGACCTTGATTTTTTCATCTTGGCTTTTGACCGTATCGGCGAAGCTCCTTTCACACCACGGGCAAGCGCTGACTATCGCCTCTGCACCAGTGGCCTTTGCTTCGGTAAGCCTTTCTGCGGCGGTCCAAGCGGCAAAATCCGGGTATGCTTCCAGTACCCCGCCGCCGGCACCACAGCACCAGGCATACTCTCTGATTCTTTCCATCTCCACCAGCGCTAGGCCCGGTATGCTCTTTAAGACGTTCCTCGGGGCATCGTATACCCCCAAGGCACCGTTATACCTGGGTTTGCCCGGTTTCCACACCGGAATCTGCCCGTATATTTTCTCTCTATGGCCCTGCCAGGGCACATACGGCTCGCCCAGCCTACCCAGATGGCAGGGGTCATGATAGGTAACGGTCAAAGGCACACTCCTAGTCAGTTTTATCTTGCCTGCCTTGATAAGGCGGTTGATATATTCCACCACGTGAATAACCTCAAAGGTGAAACCTATCTCAGGATAAAGCCGTTTAAAGGTGTGGTAACACTCAGCACACGGCGTGACCACCGTCTTCACTCCGGCATCAGCCCATACCCGGGCGTTTTTTCTGGCAAAGCCGTTCAGCTCTTTACGGTATCCCCACTGGTAAACCCTGCCGCCGCAGCATGATTCGTTCTCCCCCATGATACCGATATCCACACCAGCGTCCTTGAGCATCATGACGGCTATCCTGGCTGTCTTCTGCAATCCCTCATCATAGCTGTAACGGCAGCCGGCATGAAAGACCACCGCAGCCTTTTCCTCGGCCAGATTTTTTACATCCAGTCCATCAGCCCATTTGCCCCTATTCACCCCGGGCTCCATCATCATATTCTCTTCTTTACGAAGGTTATCAATATAAGGCTTGTGCCCGGGCAGCGTCTGTCCATCCTCAACCAGCTTGAAGCGCATTTCGCGCATTACCTCCAGCCCCCGGATGTTATAGCGGCAGATTTTATCGGAGACATCACATGCCCCACCCATCTGACATTTCCAGACAATATCTTTCAGCTCGTCATTGTAGCCGATCCTGCCCTCGAGCAGGGAAAGACCGATGGATAACCTGCCACCGAGCGAGTAGGCCTGAAAATTACAGTACTCAATGCTGGGACAGGCCCTGGCAAATCTAGCACTTTTTATGTGGTCAAGCGGGATCCACTTGCAGTAGGAGCAACGGCTGCAGTCCGTACAATCATCCCTATAATCCTCTAAAGCCATATCCTTTTATACCTCAACTTTTCATTTTTGCTAGAAACAAAGCTTGCCCGGGTTCAGTATATTATTGGGGTCAAATATCCCTTTGATGGTCCTTATCATTTCCTTGTTACCGGCATCCCGGTTATACACCATATCCGCCCATATACCGTAAGGCCGGGAGAAATAAGCCCCCTGCTTTATCAAGGCTTCACTGCACGTCTCCAGTAATTCCCTGACATTGCCAATTTCTATCTTGTTCCCGGAGTTGTAAGGTAGATTGAATTCACAGTGACAGGCGGTACCCTGGTGCTGCGGCTGGAGGTAAATACCGATATCCGAGACCGGATATCGCAGCGCATTTGCCGCAGTAAAAACCGTATTGACAAATTCCGGAATCTTATCCAGCGTGCTCATGAAGAAAATATCCTGACAGGCACCTTTGTAAGTCAGCTTCCAGTAGGTTGACGGAGACGGATTGAGTATGGTTGACATTACCTGTCCGCCCCCGATGCCGGAAACCGCTGGAAGTAATTCTAGGCCGAACTGCTGCACTATGTCCCTAGTATCTTTTTCCTGAAAGTCCACCTTTCCCTCCGGGAAAAGGTCACGCCCAGCGATTCCCATAATGATAACCCATGGTGGCAGTTTATTTTTCAGGGCTTGTATTCCGTCAGCATTCCTATTCAGGATAGCAGCCAAGTTAGCACTGTTTAATACAAGGAATTCATCACCCAGCCTGACTTTCAGCAGTCGGTAAGCGCATTCTATCAGGCCTTTCAGATTATCCGCCGGTATGAAGAAAAACCTGTGCACCTTAGGCAAAACCTCACATTTTACTGATGCCCAGGTCACGATACCGATACTCCCCTGAGCACCGGAAACGAGCCGGTAATAGTCCACCTGACCAGGACCTCCGGAGAAAACCTGGGCCAGACCCATTTCCCATTGCTGCTCAAGCGTGGGGTAATAGCCACCCGCGTCACCGGTTCGCAGTATCTCCCCATTGCCCCAGACTATCTCCAGGCATCTCAATGGCTCAGGCAGTGTGTGGTTGTACTTGGGTACCAGTGTCGGCTCCCTCTCCAACAGACTGGCGATTACTGACTTTGACTGGCGGGGGAGCAGTGGTGTGGAGAGTCTCAAGCCTTCTTCAGCTAAGGCCGGTTGCAGCTGCGCATAGGTTACTCCCGGCTCAATTAGCACCATCCTGTTTCTGCGGTCAATCCTGATAATCTTATCCATCCGGCGCAGGTCAACGATGACTGCTTCCGGCACGCTCGGCACTGTATCACCACGAAAGTGGGGCTCACCTGAACTTACCGGTACCAGGGGTGTTTTTGTTTGGTTGGCCCACGTCACAATCTTTTGCACATCATCTGCATTACGGGGTTGTACAACTAACCGTGGCCGCATCGGCAAGGTAAAGCTATTATCATGAGAGTAACTGTTAAGGATCTTGCGTTCCTTGATGACCTTTTGCTTGCCTATCATCTCCATCAGATTATTACTTGTTTTGACATTCAATTTTCAATCTCCCCCATTGTCATTATTAAACTGGGTGTGTCTCATTTTTAATATCATTTCCTTCTACGAAGTAGACGTCAATCCGTAAAATTTGAAAAGATTTTAAGCTGAGTCCCACAAGCGCTTCATGTTTACTGATTAACTGCCTTAGTAGTTACAGAAAACAAGAACTCAATTTAAGTAATAATAAAAACTTCTTTGGTATATGTCAACACCACTATTGACAAACGCTTGGAAAGAGATGACCTGGTTATCGTGGACGAGTTGGGATTCGTGCCTTTGATCGCGCCGGTGGTGAACTCCTCTTCAACCTGCTATCTGAGCGATATGAGCGCCGGTCGACCCTTATCACGACTAATCTGGCCTTCGGCGAATGGGTGCAGGTCTTCGGCGATGCTAAACTTACTACCGCAGACTCATTGAGGATAGCGGGACCCAACCTTAACATTACTCCTATCCTGTCCTAACAATGGGGTCCACCTCAAGATACTGTAATTATTAAGGCATATACTCAGGTGCTCTGCGATAAGGGGATCTGTAGTCCGGGTCTTTCAGATATGGGCATGTATTACCGCATCTCTGTTTATTAGGGCATTTAATAACGTGAGATCCATCGTCAAACTTCACAATATAAGCACCAACATGATAAATCGGGCAGCTTATGCGACGCCTTTCAACTATACTTACCATGCTTAGTTATGTCTCCTTAAGAAGCGTTCTTAGTTTATCCTCACGATCCTTTCTTTTCTTGGCTACTATTAAAAAAGTCCTGGGCACATCTGCCATAAACGCTTTTGATTGTTCGGCAGCATCAGTGTAAAACGAGATGAGCTTCTGCTCCATATCAATGGCCTGATTTAAGGCATTAGTGTGGTCTAGTTCCTTCGCGGGTTCTCTCTCAAACGTATACTTATCGGTTTCTACACTGAAGGCAAAACACCCCTCAATGGCATCAGTGATAACGCCGTAGTATGCCCTTTGAATCATCATTGTATATTTATTATTCTCTTTGGAAAAGGTGAGAAAAAGCTCTGCCGCTTTGGGATATCTTTCTGCCATCTTTTCATAAAAGCCAGCAGAATCCGCTTCCAGCTGCTTAGCAAAACTGATAACCGAGGCGCTTGTATTTAACGGCATTTTATATCTCCTCCATTACTAGGGCCACCTTTCAATTACCACCTTGCTTTCTGTAAAGAAGCGGATGGCTTCCTTACCTTGAGTGTGTAAGATTCCGAAGAAGGAGTCGCGCATCCCGCTGAAGGGGAAAAATGCCATGGGTGCCACTATACCGACGTTGATACCAACGTTCCCGCTTTTAACTCTATACTTGAATTCTCGAGCAGTTCTTCCACTCGAGGTAAAAATAGCATCTGCATTATGGAAGGGATTGTCGTCACATATTTTAATGGCTTCATCAAGGGTTTTGACACGGATAATACCCATGGTGGGACCGAATATCTCCTCGGTAACTATCTTCATTTCAGGTTTAACGTTTTCCATGATGGTTGCGCCCAGGAAACAGGTATCGGGATAGTCTCCTTTAATTTTGAAATCACCCCTGCCATCAAGTCTTATCTTGGCACCTTCTTCAATACCACTACTGATATATGAAAGTATTTTTGTCTTTTTCTCGGTATCACGGACAGGACCCATCTGAACTTCCTCATCAAGACCATTACCAATTACTATCTTCTTAGCCGTGTCTACAACACCGTTAATAAATTCGTTGTAGAAACGGTCATCATCGCCAACAATAATGGCATTCTGACCAGCTAGGCAGCGTTGCCCTGCATTACCGAAGAAAGATGTCATCATTGCCGGTATGGTTGCTTTCAGGTTGCAATCCGGCATGATTACCATAAAGTTTGAGGCTCCGCCCTGAGCAATGACCCGCTTGCCGGTGGCACCACACCTCGGGTAGATAACATCCTTGGCAGTAGGAGTTGAGCCGACAAAAGTAATACCCTCAATATCTGGGTGGTCCAGCATTCCGTTGACCACCGTTCTTCCACCATTCACTACATTCCAGACACCAGGAGGAAAACCTGCTTCATCTACAAGTTCCGCAATTTTCATCTGGCTTAAGGGAACCTCGCTTGAGGGCTTGATTACGACGCAGTTGCCAGTCGCGACGGCGTAAGGTGCTGACCAGAGCGGAATCATGAAGGGGAAATTAAAAGGTCCGATGATACCAAAGACGCCCAGTGGTGTAGGAATAAGATATTCGTCAATACCGGACGCAATATCTTCAGAATTATAACCCTGCATCAGGGTGGGAATACCACAGGCAACTTCTACATTTTCAATGCCGCGCCTGGTCTCACCTCTGGATTCATCAATTGTCTTCCCATGCTCCTGAGTTTGTACCCTGCTCAACTCTTCAAAATTCTCCTCAAGCAACTCCTTTAAACGGAAGAGGCATCTGGCACGAGCAACCGGCGGAGTTCTCCGCCAATCAGGGAAAGCTACTTTGGCCGCTTCAACTGCGGTGTCAATCTCTTCCTTGGTTGAAATCGGGACTCTGGCAATCACTTCACCATTGACTGGATTGACCACGTCCTGAATCTCCCCTTCGGACTCAACCCATTCTCCATCAATGTAATTTTTAACTTCTACTATCCCTTTTATTGGTTCTTCTAAAATCGCCATTATTACCTTCCTGATTTATTTTCTTAGACCTTCTTAAATTTTTACTATACATTACCCTGATAGATAGCGTCTCGTCAAGTGGTGTAAATTACCACTGCTGATCTCTACCATCGGCATTTGAGCCTCGTCATCTGCCATTGGTCCGAGATTAGGATCGAAAGCTTTCCCTTGTGCCAGGGATTGCTTCGTCTCTGTCCTCCTCACAATGGCAAGAAGATGTATCACTGACGTACTGAACGGGGATGGTGGGTTGACAGACGGCTGCGTGTGTGATAGACTCGTAAATGAGGCCAGGAAACTAAGCTTTTACAAAATGACCGATAGCGCTGAAAATCGAACGAACACTCAATCAAAAACTGTACTACATCTATCCTTGCCAAATTAACGGGATTTTAACATTAGTGCGGTATTATACGGATATAAAGACACAATGAAGGGAGGTGCTGAAGCGCAGTTCTAGGAGATGTAGCTTATCTAAGATGGCAGAACCAAATCATGAATGAAAGGAGGGTTGTGTATGGTTTGATGACAGGAAAATGTGATACAGTTTTGAAAAGTTTTAGAAAGGAGGAGAAACAGTGAAAAATAAAATACTTTTTATCTCGGTAGCAGTCGTGCTGGCTCTTAGCGTGGGTCTTATCGGCTGTGACGGCGGCGGCGGGGTCGGGCCCACGCCCTCAAGCAAAATCGTTCTCGCCGCGTCAGTGTCTGAGACTGGTCCACTAGCAGATGTTCATAATCTGGCAAAGAAGCCAATGCTCGATAAATGGCTTACGGTGAACCCTACTATGACTGTTGAAGGCGTGGCGTATCCGGTAGAAAAAGACTACCTTGACGATGGCAGTGTTCTGTCAAACATGCTGGACAACACAGACACTATTATAGATGCCATACATGCGGGAACTAATCACTTTTTGTTGGGTCCCACGTGTACCGCCTTCCTTGAGGCTCAAGCCCCTAAGGCGACCACCGGAAAGGTGGTGCAAATGACCATGGAGGGTGGCGCTACCTCTTTGTTTACCAGGCTGCAGGATTACAAATATTCGTTTATCAGCCTGAGCTTTTCCAACTGGTTCGAGATACCAGTTTTTGCTAAACTGATAAAAGAAGCCCATACAGCTTGGAATGCCACGGACCCTTGCACCGCGTATATAGGCTATCAGAATGATGACCACGGCTTGGAGTACTTGGGGGAAGCTACAAAGTACTTCGGTAAGGAAGGAATTGCTATCGACGGGTCGTATGCCATGACCTCCGGCGACACTGGCGCCAACGCGGCATTGATAAACGCAGCGAAAGCGGCTGGCTCCGATATCCTCTGCGCTTTTGCCTACCCCGAGCACGTCTTCGGTACTGCCGCTGTGGCAGAGGCGCTGGGCTATAATCCAAAGGCTATGATAATTGGTCCGGGCGGTAACTTCGGCGTTTACGGAGCCCCATTCATGGCCGGGGCGGATGCCGAGGGAGTGATGTGCTTTGCAGTTGCCAACAACAAGACGACAACAGGTACTGTCGGAGCACTAATGTTGTCTCTGGAAAGCGACCCAAGCATTGGTTTTTTCAACACGGACTACTGGGGTGCTCCTTGCTACTGGGCGTCACTGCAGATGTTGCAAGAGGCAGCAGAGGAAGTGGGAAGCGACAATGCTGGTGCAGGGTTCACGGTTGACCAGGACGCTTTGAGAGATTACCTTCGCACCGAAAAGTTCACTACCGTTTTAGGCGAGACCTGGTATGTGACGCCATCGGTGGCTCTGAATTCAACCACCTACTCTTGGACAGATGCACAATTACAGTGGCCGGTTCCTGTTGGCTATGCTGGTCTTCTAAACTACAAGTGCCACACTGGTGAGATTGGCCAGTGGCAAAGCGGGTACATTGAAATCGTAGGATATGCCGGAATCGGCGGCGGGGGTGACGAGTATGAGCTAACGAACTACGAAGTGACCGCCAGCATCGTATATCCCAAGCCAGCGTGGACACCGTAGTAATGGGGGATAAAGTCAGGCACTAATACTTATATCAGGAGTCTAGAAATAGTAAGCAGGCTGTCTAGAAATATTGAGAGGTAAGTCTTTCTAGGCAGCCTGCTTCTGTGTGACTGCGAAGTATAGGAAGTCAAAAATATGGATAAGGCAACGGTTGTCTGGGTAATCGGCTCCGGTCTGCTGAACGGGGGCGTCTATGCTCTGGCTGCCATGGGCTTGAGCGTCCAGTATGGTGTTGCCCGGGTGCTCAACCTCTCTCACGGCGAATTCATCATGGTCGCCGCCTGGCTCACCTTTACTTTCTATACAGGCTCCGGGATTAACCCGCTGGCGTCGGCGGCTATCACAGCGCCTCTTTTCCTGGGAATTGGTTTTCTACTTCATAGAACAATTTTCACAACCCTCAAAAAGAGAGCGCCCACACCAGCTGCCTTTGAGGGGAACTCTTTGCTGGTCGCTTTTGGTCTCTTGTACGTAGTCCAGAATACAGCCCTACTGATATGGGGAGGCCAACCGCGGGCGTATTTCTGGTTAACCAGTGGAGTGGACATTTGGGGGGTGCGCTTTACTCTCAATAACGTGATAGCCCTTGCGGTAGCTGTAGCCCTTGGTGTGGCCTTTTATGTCTTTGTGAACCGCTCCCGCCTGGGGAAAGCCATCAGAGCTGCGGCTCAAGACCCGGCGACGGCTGGACTCATGGGGATAAACATCAACCTTGTGCTGCCTTTGTGCTTCGGGCTCGGAGCGTTATTGGCTGGTATTGCCGGCGTGCTTTTAAGCATGTGCTACCCAATTTCCACATACATGGGGATGGGATATACCGTAATAGCTCTCATTGTGGTTGCCCTGGGCGGGCTGGGCAGTATCCCGGGCAGCTTTATTGGAGGATTCATACTTGGTATTATCGGCAGCATAGTTGTCCAGTTCGAGTCCGCTTTATCCATGGTTGCTTTCTATGCCCTCCTCATGATCCTGTTGGTGGTAAGACCAAAAGGTATTCTCGGGAAGACGTGAGATGGATATCAGCAAGTTTACATCCAAAAAGTTCTTGTTAGTAGCGGGGCTTGTCCTTGCCATTTTAGTCTTTTTAGTCACCTTTCCTACATACGGTTCAAATTCTGAAGTCGGCATATGGGTTACGATCCTGATGTATATCATCCTTACGGTGAGCTGGGTTATATTTTCCGGTACCACCGGCTACATGTCACTGGCAGTGGCTGCCTTCTTTGGGATCGGTATGTATACTGCCGCCTTTCTCTACCCAAAAAGCGGACCATTATTGCCCCTGCCTGCCGTCATCATTATGGGAGGTCTGGTCAGCTTTGTATTCGCTCTCTTGACAGGCCTGGTAACCCTGAGACTCAAGGGCATGTATTTCGCCATCTTTACTTTCGGATTCTCCGTGCTCCTCTATCACCTCATGGTATACTATGAGCTTCAAATAATAGGCTACCGTGGTCAAAGGCTTACTCCAATAACCAACGTAACTGCTTTTTACATACTTCTCATTATTATGGTACTGACACTGCTCGCTGCCTATCTTATCAGGCGCTCCAGATTGGGCTTAGCCATGCAGAGCATCGGTGAGAGCGAAGATGCGGCGGCTCACATGGGAGTCAACACAACTATGGTGAAGGTTATCACCTTTGCCATCAGCGCCTTTTTCATGGGGGCAGCCGGGGCAGCTTTAGCCCCTAAATGGGAATATATCGACCCTTCGGTCGCCTTTAATACGTTCTATTCCTTCATGCCAGTGTTGATGGCTGTCTTTGGCGGCATGAGAGAACTCTACGGCCCGGTAATAGGTGCTGCTATCTTTGCATATACAGAACGATCGTTAAGACTCAGGTTTCCCTATTATTATATGCTCTCTTTCGGCATCGCACTGATACTCATTATCATATACCTGCCCGGTGGGTTGACGGGGCTGGTACCAACCTTGAAGGATAAGCTGGGAGGCGTAATAGCAAGGTTACGGAAAGGAGGCCAGTCGGAGCGACATGCCAATACTTGAAGGCCAGGACGTAACCAAGCATTTTGGGGGGTTAGCTGCAGTATCCCATGTTGATTTCCATGTTGACCAGGGCGAAATCGTGGGGCTGATTGGGCCCAATGGAGCTGGCAAGACAACGCTGTTTAACTTAATATCGGCGGCTTTCCCTATTAGCTCAGGGGAAATGAGATTCAAAGGACACAAACTCAACGGCTTAAAGCCCCATCAAATATGTAAGCTGGGAGTATCGAGGACATTTCAGGAGACTAAAGTTTTCGCCAATATATCGGTCCTTCAGAATGTATTAGTGGGGGCATTTTTCGGGACGCCAACCCGTGTATCAGCGGCGGATGCTGCCAGGGAAGCTAGCCAGGCACTGGAGTTTGTGGGGTTGACGGCAATGAGCGCACTCCCAACTAAAGACTTGACCATGGTCAACCAGAAGCGCACCGAAGTAGCCAGAGCGCTAGCCACCAAGCCGGAGCTATTGTTGCTTGATGAACTAATGGCCGGTCTAACCCCCGCGGAGGTAAGCGAGGCTATGGAGCTGGTAACCAGGATTCGGGATAAAGGGATTAGCGTTTTTATGGTCGAGCATGTCATGAAGGCAATTATAGGCATATGTGGGCGGATTATAGTGCTCCATCATGGTGAGAAGATTGCTGAAGGAACACCACAGGAGATTACCGCCAATAAGACAGTTATCGAGATATACCTTGGAGAGGAGACTCATGCTGGAAGTTAGCAATCTGGATGTTTTCTATGGCAAGTCTCAAGCCCTGCGGGACGTTTCTTTGAAAGTCAATGAAGGAGAGATAGTGGCTCTGGTGGGCACTAATGGCGCCGGTAAAACGACGCTGCTTAATACTATATCCGGCCTGCTACGTCCAGCTTCAGGTAGTGTGGAGTTTCTCGGTAAGAGAATAGATAGGCTGGCACCTCATAACATTGTGCAACTGGGTATTTCTCATATACCCGAGGGCAGAAAGCTTTTTACCGACATGACAGTGCGGGAAAACCTGGAGATGGGTGCATATACTTCGGAAGCCTGGAGGCGGAGGAAAGAAACGTTTGAGCAAGTTTATCAAATTTTCCCGGTGCTAAAAGAAAGACGAAAGCAATCAGCCAGTAAATTAAGCGGCGGTGAAGGGCAAATGGTAGCCATAGGTCGGGGCTTAATGTCCAATCCTAAACTGTGCATGTTTGATGAGCCGTCGTATGGTCTGGCCCCGAAATTATTCTCCGAAGTCCTCGAGGTCATAAAGCACTTGCGTGAGCAGGGAATTACCATATTCATGGTTGAGCAAAATGTTCGACGTACCCTTGCGACAGCCGACCGGGCATACGTGCTGGAAAACGGGCGGATTGTCTTAGAGGGAAAAGGTAAAGACCTTCTACAAGACGAGCAGGTAAAGAAAGCCTATTTGGGACTGTAGCTTAGGTGGCGTGATATGCCGCCTCTAAGCAATATCAAATGACAAAGCTCAAATGTCAAATAAAGCTCAAAACCCAAATGACAAAAAGAGGTAATTTTAGCATTTAAGCATTTGGATTTGAATTGTCATTTGGATTTTGGTATTTAGATTTGTTTATTCGAGGTGAATTGAGCAACCCCGATAAAATCGGGGAACTATGGATTAAAAATAAGACAGCAAGGAGGTAAGGTATGGCACGAGGTTATATGGGAAGAGTTCTGTTTGCGGACCTTTCCAAAAATAAGCTAAGGGACGAGGCGCTCGACGAAAAGCTCTGCCGCCAGTTTATCGGAGGCTATGGCATCGGCGCCAGAATCCTATTCAGCCGACAAAAGGCTGGGGTTGACCCACTGGGACCGGATAATACACTGGGCTTCCTTACCGGCCCATTTACCGGCACCCCGGCACTTTCGGGCACGAGGTTCACGGTGGTTGGGAAATCACCGTTGACCGGGGGCTGGGGTGATGCCAATTCCGGTGGTTACTTCGGTGCCTTCCTGAAGTTCGCCGGCTACGATGCCGTGTTCTTTACCGGCATGTCGGCAAAGCCGGTCTACCTCTTTATCAATAATGGCCGGGCTGAGCTGAGGGATGCCGCCCACCTGTGGGGGAAGGATACTCGCCAGACCGAAGAAATACTCAAATCGGAATTAGGCAAGGATGTGGAGGTAGCTTGCATTGGCCCATCAGGTGAGAATCTCTCTCTCATCTCGGCAGTGCTAAACCGGAGCCGAACTGCCGCTCGTTCCGGTCTGGGTGCTGTGATGGGCTCCAAGAAGCTCAAGGCATTGGCGGTGAAGGGCAACATGAAGGTCCCCCTAGCCAATGAACAAAGAACCAAGGAACTGAGAAAGAAATACACGGCTGAACTGGGTGGGCATATCGCCTGGTTAAAGCCGTTTGGCACGCCTTTCCTCGTTGATATCGGCGTTCTGAGTGGTGATTCGCCGGTCAAAAACTGGGCGGGAGTAGGGGTTATTGACTTCCCAGATTTTCAACCTATAGCCAAAGAAGCTGTGACTGAGCGGACGATGAAGAAGTTCGCCTGTTACATGTGCCCCATCGGATGCGGAGGGGTCATGAAGGCCGGAACCGGAGAGTATAAATATGCGGCCGGTACCCGGAGACCGGAATATGAGACGACTGCCATGTTTGGCACCAATTGTCTCAACAACAACCTGGAATCGATAATCAAGGCAGCCGATATTTGCGACCGCTATGGGCTTGACACCATCTCGGCCGGAGCTGCCATCGCCTTGGCTATTGAATGCTACGAGAAGGGGCTTATCGCCAAGAAAGATACCGATGGTATCGAAATGACCTGGGGCAACCATAAAGCCATCGTGGCTATGACCGAAAAATTGGCTAAGCGGGAAGGTTTTGGTGCCGTGTTAGCCGATGGCGTAAAGGTGGCAGCGGAGAAGATTGGCAAGGGCTCCGATCAATACGCCATACATATAGGCGGGCAGGAGCTTCCAGCACATGACCCGAAGCATGCATTTTACTTTGCCACTAGCTACAGGCTGGACCCCACTCCGGGTCGCCATTTTGTGGGCTCAGAATTGTCAGACGCCCCCAGCCATCCTTCAGGACTGCTGCCCAAATTTGACCACAAGTCCTTTTCCGGCCGGGGAGAAGCGCGCAGGATAGGCAGCAGTTTCCACCATGTCGTGGTTTGTACCGGGACATGCCTGTTCGTATACTGGGCTTTCCCCAACACTGACCCTATCGCTGACTTTATGAGGGCGGTTACCGGCTGGGAAATAACCGATGACGAATTGCTCAAGACAGGGGAGAGAATTGCCAACATCCGGCAGGCTTTCAATATTCGAGAGGGGTTGAACCCGCTGAAGTTCAAGGCCCCCGACAGAGTACTCGGCAAGCCACCGCTAAAGGAGGGCCCCGTGGCTGGAGTAACCGTTGATGAGGACACCATGGTCAAAGAGTACCTAACTGCCATGGATTGGGACCTCAAGACAGCCAAGCCCAGTAAAAAGAAACTGCTGGAACTGGGGCTGACAGACGTGGCTCAGGAACTCTGGCCTTAGCCGGGACAACCCACGGCGGCAGACCTGTGCGGCAACAGTGACTGGCCGACTAGAGCAGAAGGGGGCTTCCGTTGCCTATATCATCACGGTTCCGCCATCAATATAGATAATCTGTCCCGAGATCATATCCGAGGCAGCTGAGGCTAAAAACAGGACTGCCCCCACCGGGTCAGTTCGCTCTAAACGTTGGTGAATTGATTGTTCCCCGGTGGCAATCCCGAATATTTTTTCGCTATCCGTCTGACCTAGACTGGCTTCAGTAGCCACGTATCCTGGGGCAACAGCGTTGACATTAATACTGGAGGGACCCAGAGCTCTAGCCAGGGCTTGAGTTAGTATGTAAACCGCTCCTTTGGTACAGGCATATGGCAAAAAGAGTTGAGCCGCGGGGACTCTGGCAACATTAGATGCAATATTGATAATCTTACCCTTTTTCTGCTTTACCATCAGCGGAGCTATGGCCTTGCAGACCAGCCATGTCCCTCTTACATTCACCACAAACATCTGGTCCCACTCCTTCACCGTCCAGGCATCCCAGGGCTGGGCATTGATTCCATACCATATAGCAGCATTATTGACGAGGATATCGACCCTGCCATACTGCTGCATGACCTTTTCTGCTATCTTTTGGGGAACATCTTCGTGCGAGATATCAGCCTCCATGAGTGCTACTTCCCCTCCTTTAGCCTTTACCTCGTTAACCGTGCCCTGAGCCCTTTCGAGACTAGTGGTAGTCAATAACAGTTTGGCTCCTTCCTCAGCAAACTTCAAGGCGAAGGCTTTCCCCATACCGCGACTGGCACCGGTTATAATAGCTACTTTGTCCTTTAATACCCCTGGCATATCTCCCTCCTTTTAGCTTTTCAGTAAGATGTTCTACAATCGAGCATATTCTATGGCGTGGGGCTGGAAAGCTCAAGCTTTACTTTGTGGGCTACCCACATAACCTTTGACATTCCCTTTTTCAAATTCATCCAGGATAATTTCAGTGGTCCACTTGGCAGTTTGCATAATGGTGCACCCGCGGGTCAATCCCCTGAACTCTTGATCCATCTCCTTATTTGTCAGGTCCCAGGCTTTCCCGAAAAATTTCCTCTGCACATCCTTGCAGAGTATAGACCTGTACTCCCGGTAATACTTATCCAGAATAGTATTGCGAACGGTGGCACAAGCCGCACCCAGGAGTTCGACATCCTGCCCCTCCCGCGGAATCCCCAGAGCCAGGCCAATCGCCAAAGCACTACTGGCAACAGCGGCGCAGGTACCATCCCCGCTCAAGCCAACACCCCCGGTCAGAACACATACCCCGGGAAAAAGTCTATCTTCCACATCCTTGGGGATAATTTCCAGGCCACCCCATCTCAGGGCATCAATTACTGCCAAAAATGTACACTGGCCGCAGCCCTTGTATCTTGCTTCATATCCTATGGCCAGTTCATTGGATTTCTGGAGAATCTCGTCCTTGGTCTTTGTGAGCTTGACCATAATTATCCTGCCCCCCTTTCCACTTTAGGTTGCCCGTATTGTATCATGAATAAACGGCTTCCTGTCAATGTGTCGCCTTGCTGACGGATAGGTAGAAAAATCTCTCTGCCCTTGCTATAATGCACTTTCAAATAGCATTAACGCCAGCGGACTATAGAGTCCAATACAGGTCAAGGAGGGAAAGAAAGATGGCTAAAGACCTAGTTAACACGTTAGCTGATTTGAAGGAACAAGAGGCTATTAAGATTGTAAAAGACAGGCTGAGTGCTGGTGAAGACCCGCTCAAGATTCTGGGAGATGCCAGAAAGGGCATGGAAATCGTGGGCCAGCGCTTTGCCAGCAGCGAATACTTTATACCCGACCTGGTGTATTCCGGTGAGATATTGAAAGCAGTAACCGAGCTGGTCAAGCCCAAGCTGAGCAAGACAGCTGAGAGCAAGAAGCTGGGCAAGATTGTTTTCGGCACTGTTGCCGGGGATATACATGACATCGGCAAGGACATCGTCGTCTTTATGCTTGATGTCAATGGCTTCGAGATCCATGACCTCGGCGTGGATGTCCCGGCGCAGAAGTTCGTTGATAAGATAAAGGAGACCGGCGCCCCTATTGTGGGCTTAAGCGGGTTTTTGACGCTGGCTTTTGATTCCATGAAACAGACGATAGATGCCATGAAAGCCGCCGGCTTACGAGACAAGGTAAAGGTCATGATTGGCGGCGGCCAGATTACTGAAGAGGTAAGAAAGTATACGGGTGCTGATGCCTATGGCAAGGACGCCATGGCCGGAGTTACCCTGGCCAAGAAATGGGCAGGGGTAAAATAATAATCCATCAGCAGATAATATGCAGGAGGCAATATATGGAAAAACAGTGGGAAGAGATGTCACCGGATGAAAAACAGGAGGAGCTGTTTGCTAGGTGGATGTCGCCGAAAGACCCTCAGGGGAATGACCTTAAATTCCAAAGCCCTCAGGCTGAGAAAGCTTACAAGGAGAGAATAACCAGGATAAAAGACGCCATTCAGATGAAGAAGTTGCCTGACCGGGTGCCGGTCTTTATAATTCCTAGCTTTTTCCCAGTTTATAATGCCGGATTTACCCCTCGAGAAGCTCTGTACGACTACGACAAGTGCTGCATGGCATTCAAGAAACTCGTAATGGACTTTGCACCGGACGCGCACATTGGAGCAGTTGCGCCTGGCCCGGGAAAAGTATATGACATTCTTGACTACAAGCTATATTCTTGGCCAGGTCACGGGGTCCCGCCTGAGCAATCATATCAAGCCAATGAAGGTGAATACATGAAGGCGGATGAATATGATGCCTTAATTGATGACCCATCAAATTTCTTCAGCAATACCTATCTGCCGCGTGTATTCGGCGCCTTAGAGGGTTTTAAGATGCTCCCCACTCTAACCGGCATACTCGAAATATACGGGGTTGCCTTTAATTTCATCCCCTTTGGCCTACCCCCCGTTCAAGCTACCTATAAGGCTCTTTTTGAGGCTGGTGCTGAAGCCCTGAAATGGGCAGGGGCTATGGGTGCCTCTAATACGGAGATTAGCGCCGCCGGATTTCCGGGCCTCTGGGCCGGATTTACCAAGGCACCTTTTGATGTAATTGGCGACACCCTCAGAGGAACCAGAGGAGTAATGCTGGATATGTACCGCCAGCCGGATAAGCTCATCGAAGCCATGGAAAAGCTGACACCAATCATGATTAAGATGGGGGTAGGCGTGGCAAAGATGAACGGACAACCGCTAGTATTCATGCCTCTGCATAAGGGTGCTGACGGCTTTATGTCTGACGAGCAGTTTAGGAAATTCTACTGGCCCACCTTCCGAAAAGTCATGATGGGCTTAATTGCTGAGGGAGTGGTACCAAATCCTGCGGCTGAGGGGAAATGGACTACGCGCCTGGAGGTTATGCAGGACTTACCCAAGGGTAAGACTCTGTGGATGATAGACCAGAGCGATATAGCTAAAGCCAAAAAAACTCTGGGTAAGGTTGCCTGCATGTACGGCAATGTCCCCTCCGCCTTATTGGCTTTAGGCACGCCACAAGAAGTGAAGGACTATGTAAAGAAATGCATCGATGTTGCCGGCAAAGGCGGTGGTTATATCTTGAGCAATGGGGCGTTCTTTGACCAAGCAAAGGCGGAAAACGTCAAGGCTATGGTTGACTTCGCCAAGGAATACGGCGTATACAAATAGCTACCTAATGGGCTGGGGTGGTAACATAAGAAGAGAGGCTGGGCTATGCCGGTAATCCGTGATATTCCTCTGAGCCTGAAGGCCAGGGAGGTGCTACGGCGGCAGGGATTGGGGGGAGGAGCTAAAGTCAGGCCGGAGATAAAACTTTTAATTCGGGAACTACTCGCTAGTCTCAAGAAGGCTCGCCTCCTGGAGCCAGCAGTGGCTTATGAATACTATACGGTAAGCAGTATGAACGGTAGCCAGATATCGCTCGAGGGTGATAAAGCGATACACGGCCCATTACTACCGGCAATCTTCCCCGACGCGAAGGAGCTTGCCGTTCTCCTTTGCACCATCGGCCCCAGGCTGGAAAAACAGGTGACAGACTACAGTAAAAGCGGTGAGGCTATGCGGGGCATGATTCTGGACGGTATCGGCAGCACCGCCGTGGACATGATGGCCCTGGAAGTCCTCAGGCGTCTCGCCAGTGAGGTCTCGTCTCGGGGTTATGAGATAAGCAGCCCGGTTAACCCTGGTATGCCCGGCTTTCCCCTGACCGAGCAGTGGAACCTGCTGAGACTGGTCAACGCAGATGAAATCGGAGTGAGACTGACCGCTTCGGGAGTGCTGGTCCCCCGCAAATCGACTTCCATGGTCATGGGCATAGGACCGCAAATGACAAGGTGGACACAGGCTGAAGTCTGTGCCCGCTGCAGCCTCAGGGAAACCTGCCACTATAAAGTAACAGAATAGGAAGAAAATGGCTGATTTCACCATTGATTTTGAGCCGGTAGGGCGAAGAGGTAAATGCCGCAAGAAAGAGTCGTTTCTAGCCTGCGCCCACCGCCTCGGCGTCGGTATAAGCAGTATATGCGGCGGCAAGGGGACATGCCACGCATGCAAGGTGCAAATTCTAAGTGGCACTGTCTCCAAACCAACACCCAACGAACATGAAGCATTTACTTCACAAGAACTGAAGGAGGGGTGGCGCCTAGCCTGCCAGATTTATCCTACGAGTGATGTAAGATTGATGGTGCCTGCTGAGTCAATGACCACCCCACAGCGGGTCCAAGTGGAGGGATTGGAGATAAGAGTGCCCCCCGAGCCATCAGTTCGAGTCTACCGCCTGCAGCTAGCCGCCCCCTCCCTAAAAGCCCCCCAGGCTGATGCCGACCGCCTGCTTAAGGCACTGAACCAGCAGCACAAGCTGCGATGCACCAAGATTGATATTGGTGCCCTGCGCACCATCTCTGACCAGCTGCGGTCCTGGAAGTGGAAAGGCCGGGCTGTAGTCCGTAACAGCGTGGTGATAGCCATTCTTCCCCCAAAAAGCCGCCAGTTAGGATTAGCTATAGACCTGGGCACTACCAAGGTTGCCGGCTACCTGGTTGACCTCAGCGACGGCCGGACTTTAGCCGCCAAGGGGATAATGAATCCCCAAATTAGCTATGGAGAAGACATCATCAGCCGTATAACCACTGTCGTTCACTCGCCGGATAATGCGGCAGCGTTACAGAAACTGGCGGTTGACGCCATCAACGAGCTTTGCACTGACCTCTGTGCTGAGGCTGGTGCCAAACCTGAACAAATTTTGGAGGCAGTAGTCGTGGGCAATACCGCCATGCACCATCTCTTCCTCCGCCTGCCGGTAAAACAGCTTGCTATCTCCCCCTTCGTGCCTGCCATCAGCCAGGCATTGGAAGTCAGGGCTGGGGAGCTGGGGTTAAATATTGCCCCTGGGGCATACGTACACCTGCTGCCCAACATCGCCGGCTTCGTTGGCGCCGACCATGTCTCCATGTTGCTGGCAACAGATGCCTGGCAAGCGAAAGAAACAACGGTGGCTCTGGACATTGGGACCAACACTGAGGTCTCTCTAATCTACAAGGGGAAGATAGCCACTACCTCCTGTGCCTCCGGACCTGCCTTTGAAGGCGGTCATATCAAGTACGGCATGCGGGCAGCCACAGGAGCTATTGAACGCCTGCGCATAGATGGCGATAAAATCCAGTACCAGACCATCGACGGGGCGTCGCCGGTCGGCATCTGCGGGTCGGGCATACTTGATGCATTAGCCCAGCTTTATCTGGCTAAGATTATTGATGAGGGTGGCAGGATAACAGACAATCAACCTCGCGTTCGCGCCTACAAGGGACAGCACGAGTTTATATTGGTCAGTAAGGAGGAGCGGAAAGGAAAGCCAGCCATCACCATCACCCAGACTGACATACGAGAACTGCAGCTGGCTAAAGCCGCCATTCGTACCGGTATCCAGATACTTCTGGAAACGAGCGGCTGCTCTGAAGCTGAGATTAAGCAGGTGATAATTGCCGGAGCTTTTGGCACCTACATCGATGTAGCCAGTGCGGTGGCAATCGGCATGTTGCCACCACTACCCCTAAACCGCTTCCGGCAGGTGGGCAACGCTGCCGGCATGGGAGCCAAGCTGGCTCTGATTTCCCTTAAATCTCGGGCTAAGGCACAGGCTGTCGCCTCCAGGGTTAGTTATATTGAATTAGCCAGCACCCCTAGCTTTCAGCCAACATTTATGCAGGCAAGTTATCTGGGAAGATACCGGATTATAGACGGCAAGAGGGAGGAAATAGATTGATGGAAACAAAAGTATCAAGCCCAAGCAAGGAAGTAATCATTGGTGATAACCAGCCCACAGTGCTTATCGGCGAGCGTATCAATCCCACGGGCAAGAAAAAGCTAGCCGAGGCTCTCAAGGCCGGCGACCTAGAGATTGTGCGCAAAGAAGCGCTGGCTCAAACGCAAGCCGGGGCGGATATTATTGATGTCAACGTGGGTGTATTTGGCATCGATGAGGCAGCCCTGCTGCCCAAGGCAGTGCAGGCAGTGATGGAAACCGTAGATACACCCCTGTGCCTTGATAGTTCTAACCCCGATGCCCTGGAAGCGGCACTCAAGGTCTACAAGGGTAAGCCGCTGGTTAATTCGGTTACCGGTGAAGAACATTCCCTGAAAAGGGTCCTACCCCTGATCAAGAAGTATGGAGCTGCCGTCATCGGTCTGGTGCAGGACGACAATGGTATCCCCAAGGACACTGAGGGAAGAGTGCGGGTTGCCCATAAGATCGTGGAACGAGCCGAGGCGGCAGGTATCCCCCGTGAGGACTTAGTCATTGATTGCCTGGCTTTCGCGGTAGGAGCCGAACCCGCCTCAGGAGCGGCAGTCATAGAAGCCATCCGGCGGATTAAGGCCGAACTGGGGGTGAACATGACAATGGGCGCCAGCAATGTATCTTTTGGCTTGCCCGACCGCGAACTGATCAATAACGCCTTCGTCGTCATAGCTACTGCCGCCGGTGCCACCTGCCTCATCGTGGATGCGGCTAAGGTGCGCTCAATTATCCTAGCCGCCGATCTTGTGCTCGGCCGTGACAAGCGCGCCCGACGCTATATTGAAGCGTATCGGCAGCGCCCGAAGCAAGAGAAACAATAAGAAGTAAATAACAGGGAGGAAAGAATGCCAACAAGGAATATATTAAGCGAGCTAAGTCGATACAAAATAGGTACCTTCGCGAAAAATAAGAAGATGCTCCTGCCAGCTTTACTCGCTATCTTCCTGGTCTTCAGCCTGATTTTTCCTGCTTCGGTAACGGCAGCTTCAGCAACCGTGCAGCTGCCAGATGACCATGCGATTACTCGTTTCGGGGTAGATAGCGCCAGCCCTGCTTCCGCAATGGCACTGAATACGCTTCAAGAGCAAGCGACACCCATGGTCGCCGCAGGCTACAAGCATACGGTGGGGCTTAAGTCCGATGGCACTGTGGTTGCGGTAGGAGAAAACTACAATGGAGAATGTGATGTCGATGGCTGGGAAGACATCGTACAACTGGCTGCCGGTAGACAGTATACAGTGGGGCTTAAGGCTGACGGTACTGTGGTCGCGGTGGGAGACAACTACTTCGGGCAGTGCAATGTCGGCGACTGGTCGGACATAGTAATGGTCGCCGCAGGCCGGCAAAACACGGTAGGGCTTAAGGCCGACGGCACCGCGGTCGCCGTGGGAGACAGCAGCGTCGGGCGGTGCGATGTCGGTGGTTGGACAGACATCGTCCAAGTTACTGCAGGTTTTGGTCACACAGTGGGGCTTAAAGCGAATGGCAGGGTGGTTTCTGTGGGATACAGCGCGGCCGGGCAAAGCGATGTCGGGGATTGGCGGGACATCGTCCAGGTCGCTGCAGGCAGCTATCACACAGTGGGGCTTAAAGCCGACGGCACCGTGGTGGCTATGGGAAAGAATGACGACGGGCAATGTAATGTCGGCAACTGGACGGATATCGTGCAAGTCGCCGCAGGCTATGACCACACTGTGGGGCTTAAAGCCGACGGCACCGTGGTCGCTGCGGGAAAGAACAACTACGGGCAATGCGATGTCAGGGACTGGAGGGACATCATCCAGGTTGCCGCAGGTGGCTGGCACACTGTGGGGCTTAAAGCCGACGGCACCGTAGTAGCGGTGGGATCTATGTACCATGGGCAGTGCGAGGTCAGCAACTGGGCGGACATAAAACAGGTGACTGCAGGCTATTATCACACGTTAGGGCTTAAATCCGACGGCACTGTGGTGGCCGCGGGATACAACTACTATGGACAGTGTGATGTCGGCAACTGGACGGACATCATTCAAGTCGCCGCGGGCGGCTATCACACAGTGGGAATTAAGGCCAATGGCACCGTAGCCGCAATAGGATACAACTACTATGGACAGTGTAATGTCGGCAACTGGACGGACATAAAACAGGTCGCAGCGGGTATGCAACACACGGTGGGACTTAAGAAAGACGGCACTGTGGTCGCCATCGGAGATAACTACGAGGGGCAGTGTAATGTCGGCAACTGGACAGACATAAAACAGGTCGCAGCGGGTATGCAACACACGGTGGGACTTAAGAAAGACGGCACTGTGGTCGCCGTGGGAGACAATGAATACGGACAAGTTGCCGTAGAGCAATTGACCGACATCTCCCAGGTCACCGCAGGTAGCATACACACGATTGCACTCATGGAAAACGGCACCGTAGTTGCCAGAGGGCGAAACCTCCTCGGGCAATGCAGTACCGGCAACTGGACAAATATCATCCAGGTCGCCACAGGCTGCTACCACACAGTTGGGCTTAGAGACGATAAAACTGTGGTCTGCGCGGGAGATAACTCCTACAGACAGTGCAATGTCAGCGACTGGATGGATATCACTCAAATCGCCGCAGGCTGGCATCACACGGTGGGGCTCAAGGCCGATGGCACCGTGGTCGCCGCAGGCCCTGATATCGAGCTCGCCAAGTGGAATCTGGGGGTTGTCGAGTATGCACTTACCATCTCCAGCACCACTGGCGGTTACGTAACCACCCCCGGCGAGGGGGTGTTCACCTATAATGCCGGGATGGTGGTCCGCGTGGTTGCCAGACCCGAGAAAGGCTACCGCCTTGTCAAGTGGACCGGTGATGTGGACACCATCGCCAATGTGAACGCCGCCACAACTATCATCACCATGGAGGGCGACTACGCCGTAACGGCCAACTTCCCGGTCAACTGGCCACTGATTGGCGGGATTATGGCAGCAGTGGTGGTGGCAGTGGGACTGGCGATTTTCTTCGTGCGCAGAAGGAGAGCTGCCCGGACAGAAAGGCAAGGCCGAAGAAGAGCTGCCCGGAAAAAACACTGAATTGAGCTTTCAGCCCTTACCTCCACCACTACGCTTCATCAGACTCGCCATGACTTTCGTGACACGATTTCTACAAAATGTCAGAACCCGACAGATATGCGACTAGCCAGCCTTTGGGATGTGGAAATTAATTGCTGAGCCGCTCCCTTGAATCAGCATAACTATAATAAAAAGTACCCCTGGGGTGACTCGAACGCCCGACACGCGGTTTAGGAATTCGAAAGACAATGTGCTACAAAGTACCGCTGAAGCTGTCGGCGTCCTGTATTCCTTCGTCCATCATATCTGTCGGTACTACCTAGTGTCAACATGTGTTATCGAGTTGGTTTGCAAAATGTTTGCAGATTTCGTGGCCAATTGGGAGTTATTAGCTGCTCATTTTCCTTAGTGCTCCCCATGGTGCTACCCCTCAGGAGTTGCAAATTCTCTCCACAAGGGTATATACCAGATTTAACTGGCAATCCAGCTTACACCTTTTTCGATAAGTCATATTATGAAACGGAAATGAACGAAGGTTGAAACTAAACCAAAGGCAAAGGCGGTCTCAACACCCTTGACTGAGGCAGAGGTTAGGCAATTTCTTCGGTTTGTGTGATGCATCGAATCACGATTGCACATTCCTGACAATTGTGTAATTCCACTCCGCCCAGAAAAATCATGAGGCAAAATCTCATGTCCCTTAAGAAGCCAGGTAGGGCCGTAGTGCTTTGGGTGTCAAGTCAATTAATGCGTGGAGCATCACTCTTCAGAAAATTCAGCACTTCCCGGTTGAATACGTTTTTCATCTCGAAGGAAAAATAATGAGACCCACCCTCAACTCTGATTAGCTTAGCGTTGGGTATTTTCCCGGCTATCACCTCGGAGGAAACGGGCTTGATGATTCTATCTCCAGTTCCCACGATAACGAAGGTGGGAGCCGTGATTAATGATAGTCTCTCTAGCGTATTGTGTTTCCGGCAAGCTTCACTCTGTCCCGCAACTCCTACCCTACCTGAAGCTCCCATGAACTTGGTCTGGACCCTGGCGAGGAGGGCAAAGGTGAATCTGTAAAGTGGCTTATTAAAAGCCAAACCGACCATAGCACTGATTTTCTTCTCCGGGGTTAGTTGCAAGAATTTGGCCTGTTCCAGAGTATCTCCGCTCGTTTCATCCTGGCTAGCATAGGTACAGGCCAGTACCAGCTTCATGACTCTCTGGGGATAGTTTATAGCCAGCTCCTGGGCAATCATGCCACCCATGGAAACGCCCATAATATGAGCTTTCTCAATCCCTAAAAGGTCCATAAGTCTTACTGTATCGTCGGCCATCATTTTGGTGGAATAAGGACCCTGCGGCTTGTCCGACTTGCCGACTCCCCGATTATCAAAGGTAATTACCCGGTAATACTTCTTGAAGAAAGGTATCTGGGGCATCCAGCCACTCCGGTTGGCAGTAAATCCCATTATCATCACCAGAGGTTCACCCTGTCCTTGCACCTGATAGTTAATGTTAATACCATTAAGCTTGGCTAGCGGCATGATGCAACCCTCTTCCTCTTTTATCTTACTGCAAGTATATAACAATTGATTTATCGAATGAAGCTCCAGGTAAGAAAAACTTAGGTTGTTACCTCAGGCCCCCGAAGTATTGCACGAAATAGCGGATTGTGCAGTTTGCTGGTCGCTCTTAAGCGCTAAGAGTCATTTTCCTAGCCTTCCTAGTCATGGATAGCAGGGATAACAATATGCTGTTTTGTGCAGTCGCTTGTCTCGGTCAATGCAAGACGAGGAACTAAACAGAATGGCTAAATGTGTAATTCTGTCAATTACTCAATTTCTTAATTAGAAAGGCCATATTTTTACCGAAGTTCCAAGCTGTTTCGAGCCCTTCCTTATCCTGTTTCACTTCGCCTTTTCCTCGACCGATAGCAACATTCCAGTACGTAGAACCAGGAATAAAGAACCCTAGAATCTGAAACCAGGAGGTAAGTTGAGCACTTGTGAAGTTCTTACCGGCACGTCGTGCTACTACCAGTGGCCCACCAACCTTGCCGTGGAAGGGTTCACCATTCCAGTGTGCGATATAGCCAACACGCTCCATAAGTGCCTTAATCAGCGCCGTAGCAGAGCCATAATATACCGGTGAAGCTAGAATTATACCATCGGCTTCTTTCATTTTTAGGTATATCGGAAATAGGTCATCCTTGATAGAGCAAATCTCTTGTTCCTTGCATGCCATACATGCAGTGCATGGTTTTATTTCCAGGCCAGCTAACCGAATAAGCTCAGTATCCAATCCTTCCTCAGAAATTGCTTTAAGCGTATGCTTGGTTAACAGTTCTGTGTTGCCATTTTTTCTTGGACTGCCGACTATACCTATGACTTTCATCCGATACCTCTATCCCTTTGCTTTCCCGCCGTATCAAGAACTCCTCGACCATCCTAACTCGTGACTCGGTGCCAAGGACAAGCGCTTACATTATACGAGACTTCGCGGCGTAACTTCAAGAACCGAGTCACGCTCTAATCAGCTTTTAGGGTTGTGATTCGGAAGTTTTGGTTTAGGGTGGTTCAATTGCCGAAGCGGTCGTGGTTTTTCTCAATCTTGAACAATTTAGCGTCTTGTGTCATAAAAGGCTACACATAATACAAATCAAATCCACATCATTGACAAATGGCCTAAATCGTGGTAATGTTATGTTGGCTCTAGAACTTGGGGCCTTTTGTATTTTTATAGAGGTTGTCAACCTGATTTTTTAATCTATGTCAACCTGATTGTTTAAAAATTGAATAGTTTTTGGGCCGATTCCAGCTTTGAAAAAAGGCCGAAATCCTGAAAAATGTCAACCTGACTTTTAATCAGGGTGTCGCAGGTTCGAATCCTGTACGGCCTACTCTCTGCTTCCCCTTTTTTACTAACATCAGCTTTTTTAATTTCAGCGTGCCGACCGGCATCTAATAACTTAATCAAAGCTCTGTACCATGGCTTCCTGAGGACCTGACAAAACATGCCTGCATCAATCAGGCTTCGTAGGGCGGGGATTTACTCCCCCGCCGAAAAGAGGCGGCATATAAAATGCCGAAATTTGAACAGAAAATCAAAATTAAACAGTCTAAAAACTCATCAGCCGAGATACCCTATCAACTCGCGGCTATTACTTGGATGGCGCAGCTTAGCCAGTGCTTCTTTTTCAATCTGGCGTATTCGCTCCTTGCTGAGACCAAACTCTGTGCCAACCTCTGCTAGGGTTCGACTGTACTCATTGCCCAGCCCAAACCTCAACTCAATGATGCGTCGTTCTCGTGGTGTCAGCGACTCTAATGTTTTGCTCAATTCTTCCCTGAGCAAGTTTGCAGTGGACTGCTCCTCAGGCTGCAGAATCGCCTCATCTGCGATGAAATCACCGAGTTGGCTTCCCTCTTCTCCTACAGGTGTCTCAAAAGAAACAGGCCCACCAGAACTCAGCTTAAGCAGCGATTCTATCTTTTTGGACCGCAGTCCCGTCTCAGAAGCGAGTTCCTTCTCAGTCGGCTGGCGGCCAAGCTTCTGAGCTAAGTTCTTTCTTGCCCGTGCTAGCTTCGTTAGATCGTCAACCACGTGTCCCGGCAGGCGCACAATGCGTGACTTGTCAATAACTGCCCTGTTGATTGCCTGCCAGATCCAGGGAATAGCGTAGGTACTGAACCTATAGCCTCTGCGGTGGTCGAATTTCTGCACTGCCTGCATTAACCCGATATTGCCTTCCTGGATGAGGTCAGGTAGAGGCACGCCCCAACCAATATGTCCCTTGGCCACGCTTACCACCAGGCGCAAATTGGCTTGAATCATGTGGTTGGTTGCCTGGCGTGTCCTTTCTCTTATTTGCTCAAAGTGCTTGACAATTTCTGAGCGATGCGCTTCCAGTTTGTCATGGAATTCCGGCGACTGCAGCACCTCCCCAAATTCGGCCAGGGAACTTTTCCGGCCTGCCTCTTCTATGATATGCCAGGATATCAGCCGGCTGTCCAGCGACAATTCAATCACGGTCTTCTCGATTCCAGTTTGGCTTGCCCCGGTGATTTTAGCTATAGCGCTGGATAGATGCTGATCGATATTGCCATCGATTGCGTGACGTAGATCTGGGTGCGATACCTTCTCTGCTATACTTCCGTGAGAAGGAAGGTCAAGATACTGATAAAGGGTTTCAAAAAGCAAACGCGCCCGACTGAATCGCTCCATCAATGCCAACAATAAGTCGATTGCCGAAGGCTGAGTGCCATGTTCGGCGAGCCAGTCTTTCTCAAGCCGGGAAAGATGCTTCCCTTCCTCTATTTGGCTGGTCAGCACTCTTTCCTCCTCGGCATTGAGAAGGGGAGTTTGCCCCACTTCATCTAAGTATAAATTCAACGAATCCTCACCAAGTTCAAACTCCCGCTTTTGAGGAGTAATCTCAAGCTCAGAGAATTCCTCTTCCTGGCCACTCTCCTCACCAGCCAAATGCAATACCTTATCCTCAGAAGAGACTTGTTCTCTATCTTTAACGTTTTCTAAAACCGTTATCATCTTCAGCCTCCTTTATACTCTTCGTTCGGGCAACTGCATCTTCCAAACACGATTATTATATGTACAGAGGCAATCCCTGTATGCGACTTTTGTCTCATACAGACATGGCGCTGGGATAGGGAAAGACTGGACATTAAAAGATTAGCCAGGAAAGCAGGTGAAAATATTGTCTAAAAGGTCTTATTTGGTCTTTAGGGTTCCTGGAGAATTATCTCAAAGGGGCAACTTATGGCCCCAGTGGTACAAACGGCTTCGCAGTCTGTGCACCAGTCGCACTCCACTGTTTCAATAATGGTAATAATATAGTTAACTATCGCCAGAGCATTGCAGTGGCACACGCCAACGCATAACCCACACCCATCACACTTTTTGGGGTCTATAACAGGCATTTCAGCCACGGCTCTCAATCTCCATTCTAATTATTTTAAAAGTAAAGCTTGCCATCTGTCTGTGATATTTGTCTCAAGAAGACACCTCCATTATCTTTTGGAGAGCTTCTTTATCCGTAATTATTATGCGATGGCGATCCAACTTGATCGCCCCTTCCTCCTCTAATGCCTTTAGCGACCTGCCCACTACCTCCCGAGCAGTACCTGCCATAGCTGCCATTTCTTGCTGTGTAAGCCGTGGCCCACGGCCCATTTCACCTCCGATGTGCTCAAAGAGTATCTTGGCTACCCTGCCGATGACATGCCTGAAAGACAGATCCTCAACCAGCGACACGAGGTGACGTACTCGCCTTGCCAGCACCTTAATCACATTCAATGTTATCTGCGGATGGTCCCGGAGGATAGCTTCCATGTCATCCTTCTTTATCCCATAAAGAAGAACGGGTCCCATAGTCTGAGCACTGGCGGGATTTGGACCACCATCAAAGATAGGGACATCATTGAAGGACTCCCCGGGGCGCACTATGCTCAAGATCTGCTCCTTTCCTTCGGCCGAGGTCCTGAACACTTTCACCACCCCCGAAGCGACAAAATACAGATTTGCAGCCGATTCACTCTCAAGCAAGACCATTTCTGCTCTGTCAGCAGTTTTCTCAAAGACGAGCTCTCTGATCGACTCAATCTCAGCAAGGCCAAGATCGGAAAAGTATAGAATGCTCTTCAAAAACTCCAACTGAACAGCCATACTTCATATCCTCACGAGGTAGCAAAATCTGCTTGATTATACACCTATTTTTAAAGCTCCATGACGCCAGTGACTTCTACGTTCTCATCGTCTAACCATACTGTGATATCCAACATGTCTAAGGCAAGCTACTTGCGTTCGAGGGCAGGGTGTCACAGGTTCGAATCCTGTACGGCCTACCGGAAAGGTACTATCATTACCTTCCTCCAATACACTCCGTCAGACAGAAGTCAGTTCCAGAAGATGACTTACACCCTACAGAGCTAAATAGCCAGACGAATAAAAACAGGCCGGCGACCAAGCCTTAACCGATTCCTTTTTTCATTGCTTTTTCAGAAGACCTTTATGATAAGGGCAGATTTTTCGACATATATTGCACGAAAGAACCCAGCCGCCACCATCGGTGTAAGAAATAGAACGCTCTCTACATAGCTTTTGGTCAATGGTTATCCCATCAAGAGCATGCTGTGGACATGAATCTATACACACTGTGCATCCAGAAATACAACCTTCATAAGATGCAATCGGATCGGGCTCTAAATCAATGGACACAAGAATAGCCCCAAGCCAGATCATATTCCCGAATTTTTCGTTTATAAGAAGAGTATTTTTCCCAAATACCCCTAGTCCAGCGAGGACACCTGCGTGTTTTAGTGATAGAATCCCTCTTCCATGATTTCGGCCTGCATCCCAATATTCATATGGCTCAGCAGAGGGAATCGGAACTGACACAACGCCTTCCGTTTCTAATTCACCGGATACATGAAAGGAAATCCAGTCCAATTTATCGACCATTCTGTTTCTCACTAAGGTATAGGGCGCATTGGTTTTAGCCTGAAGGGTGCTTAAGGGAAAATGAGATGCAAAGACAACTACTGATCTACAATCAGGATAGATATCACACGGGTGGAAGCCTTTCGGAGCATCCACAAACCGAGCCACCGGAGCGACCCCACAGATATCTGCCCCGTATTGAATTGCTTTCTTTTTAATTGTTCTGGAACTGATCATGAGTCCTTGCCCTGCCCTCAAGGATTATACCACTTGTTAAGCTGTAGTTGCCTATATTGAACGAAAGTCTGCATTGTCTATGGTAGAACGCCGGTGCTGTCCAAATAATAAACTCATTGTGTAACCCTAGGATAGGCTAAAAGCAATTGCGGCAAAGCGGGGATAACTTGTTTCTTACCAAACACGAGCTCGGAATCTGTCCAATGCGGCTCACTCTCTGTTTCCCTGGTCAATATAGTTATACGACACCCCTGGTCATACTGATCAGCCCCATTCCAAGGACATTGACTAAGGTGTTACAATGTTCTTAATGAGTGGCTATACACTAAGAGAGGCTGCCGAGGCTTTAGGGGTTTCAATAGTTACCATCCGTCGGTATATCAAGTCCGGCAAGCTCAAAGCCAGGTTAGTCCCTTCCAAGTTCGGGGAGTCATACATTATCGACGACATACCCATGCTCACTAAGCCGTTATCAGATAATACCCTATCAGCCCAACCCCTTATCAGTAGAATAGAGCAACTATCCCAAGAAGTTGGCTATTGGAAAGCTAAAGCAGAATCGCTTCAGGAACGATTATTGCTTCTGGAGGCTCCTAAGCAGACCCCTAAGCAAAGATGGTGGCAAAGGCTATTCAGGCCTCGGCAGTGAATAGACAAGGCCGCCCCAATCACTAGCGCGAAGTGAGAAAGGCTAATCCTTAGTGAGTGTTCATTCTATGAGCCCGGATTAGAGGCCAGGTCCACACTGAACGGGAAAAAGAACAGGATTTCCGGCGGCCTTACCGTCAGGACGGCCCGTAGAATAGGCCTTCTCAAGAGACCTCTGGAGGGGGGGAACTCTCGAAGCTAAATCGCCAATAAAAAGGTATCAGGAATTACTTCTTTTAACGCTCAGGGACAAAACTTCTATCTTTAATATTAAAGGGGGAATTAATAAGTTCCCCCTTTAAATAACACTTTATATCTGAGTAATAGATTACTAAGCGTGAGCGATCTTGCCCCATTGATTGTAAAGTTCTGGCCCATCTCCCTCACTGGATTCACCATAGCCGGCTCCCAGGCCCAGGCATATACCTGACCCAGCTTCAGCATTGCCCCAGTGATTGTAAAGTTCTGGCCCATCTCCCTCACTGGATTCACCATAACATGCGCCTTCACCATTATCCGCTGCAAAAGCAACGCTGGCAAGAGCGAATGTCAAAACAATAACAACCAGTGAAAAGATAGCTCCAATCTTGAGTATTCTCTTCAACATTATCACCTCCTTTCTTTTATCATTTTTTCGCTACTGAATGTATAAACGAGGAAAGGGGGAAATTGTTACAACTACTGGTGAAAATGACGAAAATATTTTAGGAATCATCTACCGTTACGATTAAGAATCACCGGACCGATCCTGACCTGACCCCCTAAAATCAGTCCACTTTCAATGTTAGACTGAAAAATAAATAAAGGTGGTAAAAAGTGCCAAAAAAAGCCAACACATCGGCTCCTGAAGCTATTTTAATACCGGTACTAACATAAACAAGTGCTACAACTATCGGGGGCAGGTCTAGATTGTAGCTCCGCTACCGGGAACCTTCCGGCCATGGCTTTTCACCGGGGGCAATGCGGCACAGGCCAGTGATGAATTCTCTGATATAGGAATTAACCAGCCCCGGCTTTTCATGAATGACCCAGTGCGAGCCATCGGGAATGCGCTTGATGGTCAGGTTTGGTACGTACTTTTCCAGACCTTCCAGATTTCCCGTAAGCAGGTACTTATCTTTCTCACCCCAGACGACCAGCGTCGGCACCGCAACCGCGAACAATGAAGGGTCTGCAGACAAGATATCGTCGCTTTCACCTGTAAAAGAGCCGAGATGAGCGGCTCGATAATAGTTTAAACCGCCGGTCAGCGCGCCGGGCTGTGACCAGGCTTCGATATACGCTTTCTTATCTTCTTCCGTGAAGTAGCCCTGTTTTAGCCCATCCTCCAGCAGGTTACTAGCAAGCAAAGCATAGTTGTTTCTAGCCAGTATGTCCTCAGCCTCAGGAGTACGATGTACGAGAATATACTGGCTGGCTTTCCGCTGCGCCGGATTATCACGGAGCTCGCGCATAAAAGTAACAGGATGTGGAGCATTTATTATTATGAGCTTCTCCAGATATTCAGGATGACGCATTGCGAACGGCCAGGCTACCCCACCACCCCAATCATGAGCTACGAGGATGAACTTCTTATACCCAAGGTGCTCGGCAAGAGCACGAATATCCCCGATGAGATATTTCATTCGATATTGCTCGACTTCGACAGGTTTCGATGATAAGTTATAGCCACGCATGTCCGGAGCTACAGCCTGGTAATCTCGTCCGAACTCGGCAAGTTGGTTCTTCCACTCGTACCAGAACTCAGGAAAACCATGGAGGAACATTATCAATTTCCCCTTGCCCGCCGTTACATAGTGGAGGCGTATGTTATTGACATCAGCATATTTATGTTCGAACATATTTTTTCTTGGCGGCATGGTATCCTCTTTAATCCCGCATTATACTCAAATCGGTATCACTACGTCTAACTTTAAAATATCTGTACAGAGATAAATTCCTGTTGCTACTTTTAAATTTTTTATAAGATTAACTTTCGGGCATGGACAAGACAGCTGAGATACAACACGCGCCTTAACATCATTCCCACCTTGGTTTTTATGAAGTGCGGGGGTGGTATGCACTAAGGTTCTGGGAAAACTAAATTATTACCTGCTATCTATAAAGGAGTATCTTGTCGGTGACGTTTGGGGTATACCGGTTTGCACATGAAGCTAGATTGCAGCTTCGCTACCGGGAGCCTTCCGGCCAGGGCTTTTCACCGAGAGCGATGCGGCACAGGTCAGTGATGAATATGTTGGGCAAATTGAACTGCAAGCTGGGTCGCCTGAACACTCCGTCACATATAGGGCAGCAAGTTATGATGGCATCGGCACCGCACGCAATGGCATCCTCGAAGTTTTTCTTCTGGATGTCAACGGCAAGCTCCCGGTTAGTGTAGATAAGGGGGGCGGTGCAGCAGACGGCGTTCAACCGCTCGTATTTTCTGTTCGGCCGTTCCACGCCGATAAGCTCGAAGACCTCATCCAGAAAGGCATCATACTCAGGGATCCATCTGGTAGCGCAGTTGGCCTGGTAGGCAACCTTCTTGCCCAGTTTGGTGATGTTCTTTTTGTGGTCTCTTAGATAGTTGCGCAGGTATTCGTAGAGGTGCATGTACTTGAAGGGAACTCTGAAACCATACTCCTTGGCCTCTATGTGCGCGAGGACAAAGCCCTCATTGTGAATGTACACGATGTCTTTGCCCAGCCTTGCCAGATTGTCAAGGACTCGCTGACCGTACTTTCCGACGAAACTCTCCCCGCCCATATGCACATAGCCTACAGGAGACCCATACTCCCCGCCTCTCACTATGGTCATACCTGTGAATAGCTGGCTGTCAAATGTGCCCTCGGGGAAGTTGTCAAACCGGAACGAGTCGAGTGACAGGGCTGGCTTATCAGGGTTGCCCGGTATCAACTGCTCGGGGTCTTCTCCCCCTTCGACTGCCTTGACATATGCCTCGCGCGCTGGTTGGCCGACTATTACTATGGGACAGGTGCCTATTTTCTCCTGCATCTTGAAGATAAGGTCAGAAGGGTCAGCTCCGGTAGGGCAGTAACTACTGCAGGTAATACAGGTAGTACACTTGCTCAATATTTCGGCGTCTTTGCCCTCCACGAGCAGCGTAATCTCAGCAATCGCCTTATCCCTATCATAACCGGCATACCTGCAGTTCACCAGGCAGTCGCCGCACAGGTCACACTTCGAAGCATCCCACATTTTTGCCCTCCTTTGTAGTAATAGTCTAGTTTTTCTAAAATGTTAGCGCACATTATATCATTCCCCGCATTGGCAAGCGGAAGGGAAAGAGCACCTGACTTTTAATCAGGGTGTCACATGTTCGAATCCTGTACGGCCTACCAGCTAAATCATCAGAATTTGCTAACATTTTTGCTGGCGCACTTTTCACCACCATGAAAGACCAAGAGTGACCTAAGTGACCTAAAGGATTATCAATGATTATTGATATATTATGCCGGTATTCGCATAGGCTCACGATCTGGTTCCTTTTCCTTAACATCTACAGTGGGGCCTTCTTGATCCCATCCTGTGAACTCGATAATCACTGTTCTTTGGTCACGTACTGGTCTAAGCTTCCGTTCCAAGAGTTGGCCAAATCGGGGATCATGAGTGGAAACAAAAAGTTGCCGCTTTTCTCTTACTCTTCTAAGCAAGTCAATAATACCTAGCAGATTAACGTCATCTAAACTTTGCAGTGGATCATCCAGTATTGCTGCTTGGATTGGTAGAGATTTAACACTAAGATTAAAGGCGAGGAAAACTGAAACTGCAAGTGCATTCATTTGTGAGCTTGACAAAATTGCTTGAGGCGAATTAGAAGATATATTACGAGAGGAATCTTTGATTTCCGTATCAAGGAGACCACGTCCCCTATAAAAATCCGATAGAAAACGCACTGTTCGGAATGAGGGATGAGGATCAATTGTTGAGTATATCCACTGTAGAAGTTCTCCGATGTGCCCAAGCTGCTCGCCGACCACAAAGTAGGATGCATCACGAAGTCCATCTATAATTCGTGTCACCAAATTACCTGTTAGATGTCGTTCTTTTAACTTCTTTTCAAGATTGTCGACATCATCCTCAACAGTTTTAATTTCATTAGCAATCTCAACTCGACGGGCTATTTCGGAGGCACGAGCGAGCATTAACGCAATCTCCTCTCCCTTTTCCTGTTGTAGGGATATGTCAGTGGTTTTCTTTGCAAGGCTCTGAACCCAATCAGATAAAACCTTAGTTATGTTAGTCTTTGGCTCAAGTTCTACCTCTAATTCTCGAAGTCGACGATCTCTGGTTTCTAACCAACGACGATTTTCTTTGGCTATATCCTTAACCTTTTGTAGTTCCATATCAGCATCTGAGCGTGCCTTATCGCAATCTTTCATAACAGAAGCTAGTGCCATAACGCGCTGGTGCCCAGGAAGCTGTTTTGTTTTGTCTTCAGCAGCAGTACCAATTAGCTTCTCAAGTCGTTGACGTGTGCTATCCCTATCATATTCTTGGCCGCAGACCGGACATTCAGGTCCCAAGTGTCGTAGTGCAAGCTCTGCAATGGTTCGTAACTCCTCGTGAGACTCACGTAATTCTACTTGACGCTGACGTTCTTCAGCAGCCTGCGATTCAGCTTCAGCAAGCTCTTGGCGAACAGCACTTAATTCTTTATCGGCTTTGTCAAAAGCTTCTTGAAATGCTTTTTCATCTGGTATAACCATTGATAATCTATCCTTAATCTCTGACAACAAATCTTCTGCAATATCCCTTCTGCGCTCTGTAGAACGTCGTATAGCTTCCAATTGTTTCATCACTTCATTAATCTTAAACGGAGCCTCCGAGGAACTCGGACTTGGAACTTGTTCCGCGCCAATGCCTAAATCAAGAGACCCTCGCCACCATTCAGCCCAAATCAAACCAACATTAACCTCAGACTCTCCCATGCTGCTAGCTAACTTATTTAACTGATCCTGTAACCTATATAATCGAGAGCGGGCTTGTTCCAAATTATTCTGCACGGAAGTAGTAGATCTGCTCCATGCATTCCTAGCTCGTTCGAGCGCCAGTTGAAGCTCATTGACTCTGCCAACTCCAACTAATTCACTAACAGATTCGAAACGCTCCTTGTCTGTATCTGCTTCAATGAATTGACGAACTAAATCTTGTTGGAGGTAAACGCTGCGGGTAATAGCTGTAGTAAGTGAAAGGGTTCCATTCTTTGTTAGAAGAGCCTCAGGCCATATTGTTTGGAAAAGTTTTATAGTTGCCACGGGCTCGTTTATTACCTCACCATTAAAATCCAAACGTAATTGCTGGTTTTCGCCATCGAAACTACGAGATACTGTATATAACTCATTGTTGGGTGCGCGCATTGTAATAGAAACGTGAGCTTCACCAGACTCTGAATATTTAGATAGAATCGCATCTTCTTTGCCAATACGCGGGATTTTACCGGTTAAAGCCCATAATATTCCATCGAATAAAGAGGTTTTACCTCGACCATTAGCACCGACTACGATTACCGCATCTGCATCCAAGTCGAAAAATTGGTATTGAGCAAAACCCCTAAATCCTGTAAGTTCAATCGACTTTATCTTCATTTTCCATCCGATATTTATGTAGATTCTCAACAATTGGTTTTTGTTCAAGAAATGCATTAATAACTGTCTCAACTGCTTTCGTCGGTAATCCTCGGTTCGACAATAGCTTAGGCAACATATTAAGCACAGACTCCCCAACTTCGTTAATAGTCTCAACCTGAAGAGGGAGCAAGGGTAATAGAACTTGTCTGACATCGTCTAATGCCTTAATGTCATCACCGGTAGCTACAAGCTTTCTGACACGTGAAATATCATAACGAATTTCTGTTAATTTTAAACCATCCTGCCTAGCAACTGGGCTGGGAGTCAGAAGGACAAGATAACCTTCCCATGACTTAGGGTCATAGCGAGTTGTATATTTTGATACTAACTCTACTAAGGATGCTTGGGCATCTGCCCAATTGGACGAGAGATCCCCCCAAGTATCATAGACGACTACTGCTACTATTCCATAATCATCCTCGAACAATCGGACATTCGAAGTTTGCCAGTTTTCAGTAATATCTAGATTTACACGTCTATATCCGTGAGTCTCAAGAGTCTTTGTAGCATTAGCTAGTAATTCCGTTACTGTGAGTGTAAATTCCTTTTCCATTATGACAGAAGCTCCATTATTAAATCCGGTTCCTCACGGATCCGATCAATATTATACATCTTGAGTCTCTTGGGAACTGGAATCAAGCTATTTGGTTCCTCTTGCCATACAATATTTTCGGGAGGTGCTACATCTGTTGGTTCAATACCTTGTACACCAGAAATTATAGCCCTAACAATTTCATAATCGCCATAATCATTATATTGTTGACTGTGCTTGATTCTCATTTCCAGAGCTGGCCATCGCAAATATCCCTGTCCATGTGCCGCAATTACCATCCCAATAATTGAATTATCACGCCGGAACTCAATAATGCCGTCTGGTCGAAAAACAGCTTGACTGCCACTCTTACGCTCAATAAAACCCACTACTATTAATAGGTCAGCTATCCACTTGGTTAAGACGCTTCGCTGGGGTAAATATAAGGCTGTATTTAGTGTCCATCTCGCTCTGATTTTTCCTAGTTTAATAAGCCCATCCTGCGTTATACGCTGACACAGAGTATGAATATCTTCGCTATCCCAACCATGTTCTTGGATTTGATCTATACACGCTTGCTCCAAATTAGCGCAATGCTCCTTTACTACCCTGTTGGCAAGTCTATCCATGAACTCACACCAGCTCATTTGCAGATAAACCTCAGTGGGCAAGCCAAGTTTTTTAAATAGTGATGACTCGCTTATCGTACTTGGATCAACTTGGTAGACTCTTACGACTCCACGTAACTTGTCTAATATTCGTAATGCACTTTCTTCTAAAACACCAATGGAAGATCCCAGGCCAACAAAGACCGTAACTGGTGCACTCAACACTCTTTCCGTAACGATTTTTTCCCAACCATCGCGCCAACTTTCCTCCAATGATATTGAACGAAGCACCCAACGGTCAGGGTCAGCATTAACGTTACGATGCAAATATACTAAGTTAGAAAGGCCAAAACTAGCATAATCCTCTGGTTTATTAATTATCGTTACATTACCATGCGCCCCGATCTGTGACAATGCATTAGAAAGCGCTAGATCAAAATTCAGTGTCAATACACAACTCAATGCTTGCTCATATAGCATGGCTGCAGTGAGCAAATGGCCTCTATTGGGTTCTGCTTGGTGGAGACAGTCGCATGGAAACCTAACAATTAAATCGCGTTGGGAATTAGTTTTTGACCACACGGCATCAGCAACGCACGATAGGCTATCAGGTTCAGGACAATCGCCGCCGTCCAGCACCCCGTCCTCTACAAGTTTGCGATGTGCATTCAGTGCTAATTCTCTGGATAGTGGCAGGCTTGTAGGTGGTTCTGCCGAACATCCTGCACCCACCACCAGTACTACACGTCCACCTTCCGGCTGAGATATTGCATGTAACAAATCAGATGGCAATCTCATTGACTCCCTCAACCCTTCTCTTATCTTCCTTCAATAACTGCCCCTTCTTCCATCACTACAATCTATCACTCACAAATTACTCATGTCGCAAAATTAATTATATGAGCTATACGGACTATACGTAAAATTTCAGTTAAAGTCAATAAATTTTCTGTTATATTTTTGCTAACGAACTTTTCACCACCACGCAAAAACTAAAAGTTACTTAGCGGTATAAATCGCAGCTAACCAGCCTCTTTTTGTGAAGGAGAGCACCAGATGTTTTGGTAGAAAGGGCATAATGTTACAATTAGTTATATGCCAGCGAATCTACCGCCACAGTATTTTGAGGCTGAGAAGAGATATAGGTCAGCCAAAGAGCCAGAGGAAAAAATTGCCGCCTTGCAAGCAATGCTTGCCATTATGCCCAGGCATAAAGGCACCGATAAGCTTCATGCCGCGCTGAGGCGGAAGATTGCCAGGTTTTCCCAAGAGGCAGAAAGAAAGTACGCCACAGCCAGGAGTACAGGCTTCTATATCAGCAGGGAGGGTGCCGGACAGGTAATGTTGGTAGGGCCAGCCAATGCCGGGAAATCACAGCTATTAGCGGCGGTAACCGAGGCTATTCCGGAAATCGCCGAATATCCCTTCACTACCAAAACCCCTATTCCGGGTATGATGAAGTTTGAAGATATCCAGATACAACTGGTGGATACACCGCCCATCGGGCACAAAGAAGTGAGAGTACTACTGGCAAACAGCCTCAGAAACGCCGATCTGATTGCTATTGTAATAGATTTATCCCGGGAGCCAATAAGCCAGGTAGAGGCAGCTCTTCAAGGGCTAAGAGATGCAAGAATAGAGCCCTTAACGGATGGTGGTACACAAGCGACTCCGGGAAGTTATCCCAGGAAGATGTTAATCGTGGGGAACAAGAATGAGCTGGCAGGTTCAAACGAGAACTGGGAGCGCTTGAGTTCACAATACGCCAGGCTGTTTCCCCTGGTTCCCATTTCAGCCAGGGAAGGTGGCGGCCTGGAGGAGTTCAAAAGAGCAGTCTATCAAGCCTTGAATATCATCCGGGTTTATACCAAGACCCCCGGCAGCAAGGCCGACCTGACCGACCCTATGATAGTGGAGAAGGGCAGCACACTGGAAGAAGCTGCTGAGAGTCTCCATAAGGACTTTTATCAAAATTTGAAGTATGCCGTCGTATGGGGCTCAGGAAAGTATGACGGGCAGAGGGCCAGCAAAGAACATGTACTTCAAGATGGCGACATAGTCGAGTTTCATATCTAGACTTACGCAGAAGATTTTGGGAAAAATTTACGGTGGCAAGAACCCATGAGCTAAGTGAGAAAACTGCTGCCCTTTATCATAGTCTGACTTAAACCTTACACCAGAACCCTTTTCGAGACTTCCCTGAGGACAGTTTCTGCTTCCCTGACGATCTCCTGCACTAAATCGTCAACCCTGGGCATATCTTTAATTCGCTGAGCTACCTCACCGGCAGCCATAAGCGCTTTTTCTTTATTTCCTTCGAAGGTGGCTTTCATTGATTCAATCTCAAAATCAATCAAAGACATGTCGAGCGTTGTGTAATCATCGGGAGTGCCCAGGAAAACGCCAGGCGATTTCTGGAGAGTATTTCTAGCGTGTTCCTGGCTGCGGGGTGTTTTCAGCCACCGGGCAGGCCCGACAAAGCCGCGCGCCACAAGGGTCGCCCTGTCGCCTGCATCCACAACTGACTGTTTCCAGATCTGATGAAAATCACTCTCCTGTGTTGCCAGAAAGCGGGTCCCCATCAGTGCACCGTCTGCTCCCATGACCAGCGCGGCCGCCAGTGTCCTGCCATCGCAGAACCCACCGGCACCGACAACCAGCGTCTCGTTGTCTGATACTGTCTCCACCACGGCTGGAAGCAAAATCATTGAATGGACCGGTTCCCACGAGGTATGAAAACCGCCTTCGTGGCCGGAAGCTACTATTACGTCGACGCCAGCTTTCTTACAGCGCAAAGCTGCCTTAACAGATGGAACAATATGTATCCACGTAAATCCTGCTCCCTTTATTTTGTCTTTCCAGCCAAGAGGGTCGCCGGCGGACGTATAGATCACTTTGAAATGCTTCTTTATATCAGGGTTCTCCTGGCAAACCCTGATGGCCGTATCAATCATGATGTGTGAAGCCGGGAGAACTTCCGTTGAAACCATCACATTGATACCGAAAATACCGCCCTTATCTTTTACCAGCCTGTATGTCCGTTTCAGCACCTTTTCCAGTACCGTAGCCATATCGTCTTCGGGGTCAGCTTCTCCGGTTTTCACAAAGTCGTTGTAAATCCATGGCTGATCATCTTTGTTAAAAACGCCGCTTGTGGAAAGCAGCCCGAGGACGCCTGCGTTTGCTGTAGCAACACAAAGATTGTTGTTGCTGAAGGGGCCCATTCCCGCCTGTATAATGGGATATTTGATTCCAATTAGGTCACACAATCTTGATTTAATCATAGAGCCTCCTCTTTATTTTTTAATCACGACATTATAGATATGGCATTGCTGAGGGTCAGAATAATGGTTGTGTTATTTAATTAGGGGAGAAACTCACCCGGCTAAATTTTATCTTTCCCAGAATTCCTCCCAGTCTTTTATTATAGCGCAAACTTCTCAACTTAAGAAGATTATTTGCTCCCTCTCCCTGTCTCTTAAACCTACGGCCGATAACCACATCAATATTTTCCTCCATTGCACCGAGGACAATTTGAGTAATGGCTAGCTTCTAAGCTCAGATGGTGGATTTAGGACAGGCCATTGACTTCCTGACACTTCCTTAATCATAATGCAATCTATAGCTTTGAATTCATCAAAGGAGGTAAAAGACTATCATGCCTAGAATAACTGGATTGTGGATGGGGATAATAGCGATTGTTATTGGAATATTGATTCTAGCTGTACCCGACTTGCTGCGATGGATCCTGGGAATTGGCTTTATCGTGGTTGGTATACTAGCCATCCTGAGAAAATGACACTACGCATATAGCCATTACTGGACTGGTCGCTACCCTATCTTGCCCGAACTCATACCTGCGATAGACAGGCATTATACTTTGTAGTTCTTCTTTGACAATGCCCCGGCCGAAAGAGGGGCTAAGTCCAACTACCATTTTTTCGAGGTATTTGGCCACTATCACACATTATATTATTGTGTCCCCGACCAAACCGAAAGCACGGTTGACATTAATACTTTTAACTCCAGTGGCATCAAAATATCAATAATGCAATAATAGGGTATGTGCAGAGAAACTTGAAACTTCATAGCATGTTGTTTGCACTACCACACATTCTGGACATTGGTGCAGTAATCAATCGGTAAAGAATAGGGGGTGTAGCATGGCTGTAAAACATTACGGAGAGGTATATCAGTGCCAAATCTGTGGCAACAAGGTGGAAGTAATAGAGGTTGGCGGCGGTACACTTATGTGCTGCGGTAAGGAAATGAAGAGCATAGAGGATAAACCTGAAACCACGGTAAACTTACCGGATTCTGGCGGCGGATAAACTATTGGTTCACTCGACATTCACGTTATTTACTAAAGTGGCCAAATTCTCCGCCAGGGTCTCAACATACTCCCTGTTTTCCAGCTTCGCCCGCCACTCTGACGGAATGGCTTCTATGCCGAGATATGCCCCGGAAATAGCCCCGGCCATGGCGGCTATAGTATCAGTATCTCCGCCCAGGCTTATAGCGTAAATCACGGTATCTTTATATGATTGAGGCTGCCTTAGGAAGCAATAGATAGCCGTAGGCACTGACCTTGGTGCTTCTATACCATTTCCCAGCACGGCGACCACCTTCGCTTTATCTTGCTCGCCAAGCAACTTTCTTATCTGGGCTACTTTTCCCTTGTATAACCGGTTTTGGATGAAATTCTGGAGCCTGGAGAGAAAAGCCTCCCTGTCAATATCTTCATCTGAAGGCGTGTTGAGAGCCAGGGCTACAGCACAAGCCTGGAGTGCTGCTCCTTCCTTGCCCAATTCGTGAGAATGAGTGATGGAGCTTGACTGGTAAGCGATTTCCCTTAGCTTTTCTAAGCTACGGGAATATAGAAGTCCTATTGGCGCTACTCTCATGGCTGAGCCATTCCCAAAAGAGCCGCCCCGATAAAGTCTATTTGCGGCGCTATACCATGCCTCGCCGCTTTTTATCATCCCAAAAATTCTGGGGGGTCCTGGCCCGTAGCCACGCCACGGCTCAGCCTCATAATTTTTTATGAAGGTTTGTGCCATATGTTCTCCATTGAAGCCCTTGCTTTCTATCAGGGATTCGGCAATGCCGATGGTCATGTGAGTATCATCGGTGTAAATTAGCTGCTCCAGCTTCTCAGCAAGAGAAACAACATCCTCGCTTCTGGACATTCCTCTTCCTTCTCTCCTTGCGCCCAGAGCATCGCCGATTGCCGTCCCTACCAGACATCCCAGGAATTTCAACCTTAGTTTTCTTTTATGCACGTCCCTCATTACTCCATGCTACTTCTCTCAGTCATTCTATAATTTTATAATTAACGGTGCTTCAAGATAAAAATGCTCAGGCAGCGAATTCCAATAGTTGCAATTTTTAAAGCCCTCTATTATACTTAAATTAGTGGTTATAAGCGTAGGTTACCACGTCTCTATGAAAGCTCTTCCGAGCTCAGTTGCAAACGTTGGATGACCGAAACTCGAGCCAAGTATTATAAGAAAGGAGGTCATCCAATGGGATTTACAGAAAAAGCGCTACAATGTTCTGACTGTGGTGCTACATTCACCTTTACTGCTGAAGAGCAGGAGTTCCATGCTAGCAGGGGATATACTAATGAGCCCAAGCGTTGCCCAGCTTGCCGTGAAGCAAAGAGAGCCCAGCACGATAACTCCAGAGGTTACAGCTCTAACCGCCAAATGCATCCCGCAGTATGTGTTGAGTGTGGCAAGGATTGCGAAGTGCCCTTTGAGCCGAGAGAAGGCAGGCCAGTATATTGTAGTGAATGCTACAGCAAAACTAAATTAGACAATCGGCAATAATTTAATGCACCTTGACTCCAAGGGGGCTGGAACCAAAGCCAGCCCCCGAAGGTTTAGAAGCAGAAGAATTCAGCATGTTTTAAAAAGTTTGGCTGCACGAAGGTTAAGGCTATAAAAATTAAAGGGGGGTTAATATTGTGAATATGTATGTAGGCAATCTATCTCGCGAGGTTACCGAGGATGAATTGCGCCAAGCATTTGAGGCTTTTGGGCAAGTCACATCGGTAAATGTCATTAAGGATAGGTACAGCGGCGAATCCAGAGGTTTTGGGTTTGTTGAAATGGCAACAAAATCTGAGGCCCAGGCTGCAATCACCGGGCTTAATGGAACATCATTGGGAGAGCGGACTCTCAGTGTTAGTGAGGCACGCCCTCGCACCGAAGGTGGCGGTGGCAGGAGACCCTTTGGCGGCGGTGGTGGGTATGGTGGCGGTGGCGGTGGTGGTGGGTTTGGTGGACGAGGCAAACCGCGTAGATACTAAGATACTGGCATCTTACTGATTGAGGCCTTTATAATAGTGACCTGAAGTTCCAGGCTGAGGAAGGGAAGTTTGCTTTTCCCTGTACCTCAGAGCTATCATTGATACTGACTATCTCTACAACATGACTGTCACGCGGCACTAATACCAGAGACGATAGTATCAAAGCTGGCATCGAGGGCCAGGAAGAAATAGAACGCGCCCCAGTCAAGAACTACCGAGGCGTTCTTCAGGTGTTGGGGGACCTTTTACCTAACTCTCAAAGGTCCTATCAAAGTTAACAATACGGCTACGTTGGAAACCTTGCCGTTCGAACATGGCCTGCAGTTCTTTGCTACCCCTAGGAATGAGGGCACGAACCGTGCCAATACCTTCGGTTTGGCAATGTTTCAGAAGCGCCTGAATTAGTTTGCTGCCAATGCCCAGCCCCCGATAGTCAGGGTGAACAAGTATAGCGTGAATAATGCATACTTCAGTAAGCGGTACCATTAGATACATCGAGCGGTTGATTGAAAAGCCTGCTAATTTACCATCAATCTCAGCTACAAAACTCATGTCAGGCGCTGTCCCAGGGTTAGCAGAAGCTATGTCTTCATACTTGATAACATCGCGCCTTTGGCCCGTAACTATCCTGTCAAGAAATAGAACCTCATGAATGTCATTACGTGTCATGCGCCGAATCGTTACTTTCGCTTCTTCCGCTTTACTCATCTTAAACACCTCCAACGTTACCGTTGCCTGAAATTATACCACCTTTCACGTTAGTGCCTCTGACATAAATGCTTGTGAAGCTGGTGGCAAGTAACCCCTCATGCTGTGCGGCATATTATACCCATTTCTCCGACTCTCTATCAAGACCTTATCTCCCCTCCAGGATGGTTATGGGTGAGATGGACTTCTCCAGTAGCTCAATTGTGAACTTTTGTGAACACTTTGTAGCTGAGTGAGTAGTGGGCGGTATAGGACTTGACTCTCTGACCTCCTGTGTGTAAGACAGGCGCTCTCACCACTGAGCTAACCACCCATGGCACAGTTCCAATCAATGAAATCTCTTTTTAGCTGAAGCTGCGGCCAGGGGAGCTATTGCTATCCACAGTGTAATGTTTATCAGCATGGCTGTGACGTAGTTAATATCCACACTGATACCAAGCCGCGTAGCAATGACATCCCAGAGAAGCATGATGAAGAATGAACTCAAGAAGAAACCCGGTATCGCCGCCAATATTCTGAAGTAACCCATTTTAGACCTCCTTTGTTTTATTCTTGTAGCACAGACTCGATTGCTTGATAAGCCTCGGAGAGAATCTGGCGAATCTGCTCTGCTTTATCGGCATCCAGGCTGCGAAAGCTGCTACCAAGCAAATTTTCGAGCGCATGATATTCCCTCATTACCATGATCATCTTGCCAATATTCTTAAAACTCCACTTATGTTTCATCTGCCTTCTCACGCCGTCGGCGATATTACTCTGATTTATCAGGAACTTAAGGCCTTCTTCCGTAATCGAATAAATCTTTTTGCCTTCCTGCTCATTGGAACTGGCATATCCCATTTCTTCCAACATCTGGAGAGTAGGGTAGATAACTCCGGGGCTCGGCTTATAAAAACCGTAGGACAGTTCCTCAAGCTCCCGGATGATGTCGTAACCGTGTCTTGGCTTATCTTTCAGAAGGTCTAATATTACGTATTTGAGGTCACCTTTCTGAAATGAGGGCCGTCTCCGTGAACCTTGACAAAATCGCTCTTCGTGAAACATCCGGTCTCTAAACATTTAAACCTCCTTTTTCGCCCCATTAATTAATATGGCATAAATAATATCTAGATATATCTAGATATTATTATACACCAAGCCCATTTTTTGTCAAGAGGTATTCAAACGAGGAGGGGATATACCTTAGAGGACAAAGGAACTTAGTTACCAGCGAATGAAGCTGGAAGATAATCAAAGGGCACTGAGCTAAGTATCCGTGGCGCGCCTGGCGTTATCACACACAATTGCTTAATTCAGGATTTCGGCAATCCTATCCACCTTGGAGTTCTCCCTATGTATTCACGATAAGGAGTACCGAATTTGTCGAGGCAGAAACGCTCTTCCGCACTTACGAAAATAGCTGTCAAAATTATATATACAATTGAAAGCAATAAGAAAACCCATGATGCTGAAGCTATACCTGCACCTATAAGTATCAAAAAGCTAGCAAAATACATGGGATTTCTTGAATATCGATAGAGCCCCTTGTTCCACGGCTCACCGAGTGGGATATCGGCAATATTCACTATAGATATCGTCCAAGTAACCACCCCTAGGACACACAGAGCAAGGCCTACATAAAACCATGTCGTTCCTAACTGTAATGGCAAAAAGATGGAGTATGCAAAGAGTCCAAAAAACAAAACAGTGCCAAAAATATTCATTATGTTTTCAGTCTTGTTAAAAGCAGAAGTATCATCCATTTTCTTAAATATATCCCCGGTGCCCACCAATTTATCAATTAGCATCATAATGAGAGGGTGCAAAGGAAGAAAGAGCAAGAGAATCCAGGCATTCCATACACCTATTTCAAAGGCTGGTATGGCTGACATAATTCACCTCATTAAGGTTATTTCTCCCCTGATTTGGGTATCCCTATCCATCTTGGAGTTCTATCCAAATAGTCTTGATAGACGCTACCGTATGCTTCGAGGCACAAGCGTTCTTCGAAGATTCCATTCATAAGGTGTGTGACAACGAATAGGACTGAAAGTAACAAGAAAAGCCAAGAAGCAGAAGCAATGCCTGCGCCTACAAGAGCAGGAATGGAAGCTATATACATAGGATGTCTTGAATAGCGATATAAGCCCTTGGTGACAGGTCTATCAACCGGTGTATTAGCAATGTTCACACTCACGATGATGTACATCGCTATCCCCAACAAGCTTACGGGAAGCCCCACATAGAACCACAGCCTTCCCAGCTTCAACGGTAAGAAGATGGAGTAAAGGAAGAGTAGCGCCAAAACTACTTTTGAGAAGCGAAACACCATCTTCTCAGCCTTGCTTAGATTAGCCGTGGACTCTGTCTTCTTAAATAGCCCCTTTTTGACTGATGTCAATATCGCGGGAATTAGAAAGAGGGGCAGCATTAATAACCAGACATTCCAAACGCCTACTTCGAAAGCTGGTACAAGTGACATGATTCCCTCCTTTTCACAACATTCCGAAAGTCAACATGTACGTTGTAGACTGAGTGTAGTCCTCGGTGATTATTATTGTCAATAAATACCTAGCTATTGATTCAGAGGAATACCACCTTACAGGACAAGGTAATTCAAATGCCAAACCCTGAACCTGAAAAATGGTTGAATAGTTTCAAGGAATGGGTTACCTGTCTCTCCAGAATGGTAATAATATTACCTGTGGTGGGCGGTAGAGGACTTGAACCTCTGACCTCCTGTGTGTAAGACAGGCGCTCTCACCACTGAGCTAACCGCCCATGGCACGCCTGGCGGGATTTGAACCCGCGACCTCAGCCTCCGCAGGGCTGCGCTCTATCCAGCTGAGCTACAGGCGCATACACACTCCATTCAATTGGTGCCGAAGGAGGGATTTGAACCCTCACGCCCTTAAGGGCACTACGCCCTGAACGTAGCGCGTCTGCCATTCCGCCACTTCGGCATCTAATTCTCTGCCCTAAATTCTCTCTTTGACAGGGAGACAAAAATAATTGCCAGTATCCCCAAAATGTTTGATGGAAGGGCACAAATAGCCCCGGCTAAGGACAGGCCAAAACTTTTCCTTCTTATGGCCGAGATGCCACCTACTATGGCTATTATGCCCAGAACAATAAGAGGCAGTGCCGCAATAAACAACCAAGTTGGGATGACAGGTATAATATCAAACCGACCGCCTAGGGGGAGTGGAGGGATAACAGTGGTTTTAACAATGAGCACTATTATCACTCCACCAATTACCTCAAGTGCCCCCCCTATTATGCTTAAGATTCCGCCGGCGGTGAGTAACCCGCCCCTGTCACTGCCATTAGATGCCATTTCCTTTCCTCCTTATTTTATGGTGGGCAGTACTGGACTTGAACCAGTGACCTCTTGCGTGTGAAGCAAGCGCTCTTACCACTGAGCTAACCGCCCATACCTTTATACTTATCATTTATTAAGATATATTAACTTTACCATACACGCAAGAGGCGTCGCAATTAAATCACTACACCTATTCGATAACTCCACTTCCGACACTAGAGCGGCCATTTACGGGATTAGTAATCAAGACATTAATTCTGTACATACAACTTCTATGTATATATCTTCTCTTGCTTCCTCTCTCTCGGTGGCTTGTCGCAAGCAACCCGCCATCGGACACTCTCACTTTGCACCAAAATGCCCTCAAAGGCACTTCAGAGCCCCTACAAGCCTTATCAATCGCTCTGTCAATGGTTTATTATAGTCCATTCCGAAAACCCCGTTTTTCATTCGCTGGACTAAATAATCATGGAGTAGTGCTTATCACTTCACCTTCTTAAAAACACACCCTGCCCGAGGTGTGCAAAACACGGTTTTAAGTACTTTATCGCAAGATTGTCAACTGCTAATGTTGAGCCGCCTTCCTTAACGCCGTCAGTGAGAGTGTGGCTTTGGTGCCAAATAGACAAGAACAACTGCCAGCAAAGTTACTACAATGCCGCTTAGAAAGGCCAAAGAATAACTTCCAGTGGTGTCAAATATCCACCCGCCATAGACTGGACCTATCATTAAACCCAACGTCGTCACCATTCCCGCAGCTCCGTAGATAGCGCTGAAATGACTTCCACCGAAGTAATCAGCGAGGAGCCCCGGTAGTATTGGCGTCAGACCACCCATGCCAACGCCTATGAGAGAAGAATAGATATACAGCATGGTCAAATTGGTGGTTTTTAGGAGAATGGCGAAAGCTACTACCTGCAGGCTGGCCGCCATCATCATTACGTATCTCTTGTCCATGATGTCGCCGAGCTTGCCAAACCCCAGACGACCGGGGATGCTGAAGGCACAAAGCAGACCTACGGCCCCAGCAGCTGCTACTCTATTTATTCCTATGTCCACAGCAAACGCTACTTGATGGGTCAGCCCTATCAAATAGGCCCAGAGCCACAGCATTGCGCCTATGGATATTAACCAGAATGACTTTTGTCTTAATGCCTGCCCGATGGTAGCATCTCTCGCCTTCAATCCTTCTTGTTGTTCTTGACCGGGTGCGACCTTTCGTTCCCCCGGTGTCCGCATGATAATAATGCTTATGGGAATGCCAACCAATATCACTATTCCAGCCATGAAGGCAAAAGCGGTCTGCCAATCATACCTGGAGATGAGCCATCCAGCAAGCGGGGCCATAACTACTCCACCCACTCCCATCCCGGTTGTAGCTATACCTAAAGCTGTGCTTTTGCCGCGGTCAAACCAAGTCTCAACAGCCGTCATAGTAGGAACTGCCTCTATACCCGCCATGCCTGCTGACAGGACGAGGCCATAATAAAGATAGAATTGCCAGGGCTCAGTAACAGTTGTGAGCAGTAGGAAGCCGAGTCCAGCTATGAGAGTCCCACACACCATTACTGGTCGCAAGCCAACCTTGTGAATCAACCACCCAACAAGTAAACCCATCGCACCAATGACAAAAGTCCCTACTGTCAGCGCAAGGGCTACCTGTGTCCGTGTCCATTCCATCTCCCTCACCATTACGTCAAAGAACACAGGAAAGGCATAAAAATGTGTTCCTAGTGAGCAAAACAGTAGAAGAAATGCTCCACCTACTACCCACCAGCCATAGTATATTTTCTTCATATACCTGCCTGTCGGACGTGCGAACTCAAAGAGGATTGATAAGGAATGATAAGGCGCTACCCAAGTCGCTCCAAATCGGCACGCTGAAGGAGCCTCATCTTTTCTTTAACCTCTCTGATAGTCTCTTTAGCTATAACTTCAGCCCGATTAGCTCCATCGGCAAGAACTTGGGCAACATAACCAGACTTGGAGGCTAAAGCAGCTCGCCTTTCCCGGAAAGGCTCCAGATTCGCACTGATGCTCTCAGCCAGTATCTTCTTGCAGTCTACACAGCCGATGTGAGCGCCACGACACTCTGAAGCAATTTCCTCTACGCGGGCCGGGGTGAAAAAATTGTGGAGTCGGAAAACATTACATACTTCAGGATGCCCAGGGTCAGAGCGGTACCTCCGTGCCGGGTCTGTAAAGGCGGCCATCACTCGCTCCGAGATTTCTCGGGGGGAGGCAGCTATTTCAATATGGTTATTATAGCTTTTGCTCATCTTCTGCACCCCATCCAGACCCAAAACTGAAGGAAAGTTAGTAAGCTTCGCCTGTGGTTCAGGAAATACAAACCCGAAAAGGGAGTTAAACCGGCGCACTATCTCACGGGCCAATTCAAGATGAGGAAGCTGGTCCTCGCCCACAGGAACAACTTCTCCCTTATAAAGGGCAATATCGGCGGTCATGAGAACAGGATAACCCACCAGCCCATAATTGACGTTATGTGGCTGCATCTTAACCTTCTCCTTAAATGTCGGAACACGTAATAACCAGCCTAAAGGAGTCACCATACTGAACAAAGTATGGAGCTCCTCCACTTGAGGAACATGAGACTGAACGAAGATGATGCTCTTCTGCGGGTCGATGCCGGCCGCCAGCCAGTCAAGCACCATTTCGTAAATATCTTCCCGAAGGGATTCTGTGCTTTCCAGAGTGGTGAGAGCATGAATATCCACCACGCAATAGACGCAGTCATATTCATCCTGAAGGGCGACGAAATTCTGTACCGCTCCCAGGTAGTTACCAATATGTTGTCGGCCTGTGGGGCGGAAGCCAGAGAAAACGCGTTTTCTCATTTATTTGTGGCAAAGTTTAGCACATAGAAGAAACAGGTAACAAGGCTAAAGCAAATTGACTGAGAGTGTCTACTTGAGTAAGCTAGTCAAGCAAGGCTACAAAGAGGTATTTGGTAGCGCATACCGGATAAGGGGTAAAACTTTTGAGAAGACTCTAGCTTTAGCCTATTTCAACAAGGCAGACATCGAACTTAGACCCTGTCCAATCAATGCCTGAAGGCTCTTGTTGACTTTTCAAGATAATTAGAGTACTTTTCTCATCATTCCTGTGAGACATAAGTCACATACATAAAGCTATTTCACGATTTACAATCAACTTAAATACAGAGGGGGGAAGTGTACTATGAGTAATACCAAAGATAATTTGGAGACTGCTTTTGCTGGAGAAAGCCAGGCCAGCCGTAAATATTTATTCTTCGCTGAAAAGGCTGAACAGGAGGGGTACAAACAGATAGCACGGTTGTTTCGTGCCGCAGCCGATGCCGAGACAGTGCATGCCAGAAATCATCTGAAGGTTATGCAGGGAATAAAATCAACGAGAGAGAATCTGCTAGCTGCAAAGGGTGGCGAGAATTATGAGTTTACTGAAATGTATCCTGAATTCATAAAACAGGCTGAGGCCGAAGGCAACGACAAGGCCAAAGATAGCTTTGGCCTGGCAAATAAAGTCGAGCAAATTCATCACGGTTTGTTTAACGCTGCCTTGAGCAAGGTTGAAAAGGGTGAGACTATCGGGGAGAAACCGATTTACGTTTGCCAATATTGCGGCAACACGGTTGAGGGGGAAGCCCCTGAAAAATGTCCCGTCTGCGGAGCGCCGAAGAGAATGTTCAAGCTCATAGAGTAGATGAGCTCGAAAAAATCCCGGTGCGCGGCAGGAAAGCTGGTGGAGGGACTGAGTAAGACGACGAGGTTGGAACAATTCTTCACAGCTCTTCATGGCTATAGTGGTACCTGTAGGTTTATATGGAGGTGATGCGAAATGGCTGAAATAAAGGTGGATTGCACAGGTGAAACTTGCCCTATTCCTTTAGTTGAGACTCGCAAGGCTTTGAGGAAAGCAAAAAAGGGCGATATTGTGGAGGTTATCGGAACGCATCCTGCTTCCAAGAAAGAGATACCGATGGCGGTAAAGGCTTTGGGACTGGAGCTCATTGGTGTGCAAGAGGAAGGTGGGGTGTGGAAAATAAAAATACGTAAGTAGGAGGAGGAAAAGACTATGGCTGGCAAAGTTACTATAATAGTTCATAGCGGCGACATGGATAAGGTGTTTAGCGCCTTTATTGTAGCCAACGGGGCCCTTGCCATGGGGATGGAAGCATCACTGTTCTTCACCTTCTGGGGTCTCCAGCGCCTCAAGAAAGGGGGGCTGGAAAAGGGGCCTCTGTCTAAAATGAACATGCTGGGCCTTGGTAAATGGATGGTCAAGCGGAGGATGAAGAAAGCCGGGGCGGCGTCTCTGGAGAGGCTGCTACAGGACTTCCACGAGCTTGGAGGGAAGATACTCGCCTGCGACATGACAATGCAGATAATGGGTATAAAGAAAGAAGACCTCCGTGATGATTTGATATCGGATTACTGTGCAGTTGGTACCTACATAGATGAGGCTAAGGAATCAACAATAACCCTTTTTATATGACGGAGGAGGAAATGGTAGACAGACTTATTTACCTGGACAACGCAGCGGCTACTCGTTTGGATGAGCGGGTGCTGGAGGCGATGAGACCGTATCTCTTTGATACATACGCAGTTGCCACCTCAGAGTTTGGCTATTCTCAGGGGATAGAAGCTCGAGAGGCATTAGACGAAGCCAGAGAGGCTCTGGCCAATGCTTTAGGTGCTGCTCCCGAAGAGTTCATTTTTACTTCGGGAAGCACCGAGTCCTCTAACATTGCCCTCAAAGGAGTGGCACTGGCCCTCAGTAAGAAGAAAGGCAAACACATAATTGTGTCAAAGATCGAGGATTTCCCTGTGCTTCACAGCGCACAAGCGCTGGAAAAACAGGGCTTTCAGGTGACCTATCTGGATGTGGATGGGGAGGGCTTTGTGGACCTTGACCAACTCAGAGATTCCATAAGCAATGAGACCATTCTGGTTTCCATCCAGCATGCCAACCAGGAAATAGGTACCATTCAGGATATCGAAGCTGTCGGGGGTATCTGCCGTGAAAGAGAGGTGCTTTTCCACACTGATGCTACTCATACCTTTACGCGGGTCCCCCTGGACATGAAGAAGATAGCCGTGGACCTGGTCACTGTATCGGCACACACCATCCATGGCCCTAGGGGCACCGGAGGCCTGTGCATCCGTCAAGGAACACAAATAGCCAAGTGGATGGACGGCGGATTTCAGGAATTCAATCTCCGGGCGGGGTTGGAAAATATACCTGGCGCGGTGGGATTTGCCAAAGCGGTGGAACTGGTCACCCCCAAAGAAACCAAGCGCCTGCAAGAAATGCGTGATCACCTTATTGACCGCATGCTTGCCGAGATACCACACAGCACCCTGAATGGCCATCGCCGGAAGAGGCTCCCACAGAATGCCAATATCACCTTCCACTTTGTGGAGGGTGAGTCCATGACCCTGCATCTTGATATGCGTGGTTTTGCCGTGAGCACCGGCTCCGCCTGCTTCAGCCGCTCTCTGGAGGCCAGCCACGTTATCACTGGGATAGGCGGCGACCACGAAAGGGCACACGGGTCAATACGCTTCACCTTTGGGCGTTATAACACCGTGGGAGATGTGGACGCTGTGGTCCAAGTATTAGCTGAGACAGTGGAAGAACTGAGAAGCATCAGTCCCTTGGGAAAAAACGAAGAAAAGGAGGAGGCTTAGAGATGAAATTTCCATATACCGACATAGTACTGGAACACTTTCGACACCCGCGCAACGTAGGTAAAATTGAGAATCCCGATGGTAAGGCAACCGAAGGCAGCCCAGCCTGTGGGGACATGGTGTCTGTCTACATAAAGGTTGAACCCAAGACGAATACTATCGCGGACGTCAAGTTTGAGTCTTACGGCTGTGCTTCCAACATAGCTACCGGCTCTATAATTACGGAGCTAGCTAAGGGAAAGACATTGGATGAAGCAAAGAACATTACCTGGAAAGAAGCTTCAGAAGCCCTGGGAGGTCTTCCCAAAATTAAAGCCCATTGCTCGGTACTTGCTGTAGAAGGCTTACGCTCAGCCATACAAAACTATGAGGAGCGCCATGGCCTGGTCAAAGAAAAGAAGCCGACCACGGTAGAGGTAGTTCGTCAGCGCCTCAGGAAAGTTATAAACCCTCTGACCGGGTTAAACGTGGTGCGCACAAACCTGGTGCAAGATATTAAGGTAAAGGACGGAACTGTCCGGGTGCTTGTTGATTTACCTCGAGACCACCAGTTTGTTCACAACATAAAGGACGAAATACTGGAGAAGATAGAGCCCTTATGGGACGTCAAAGAGGTAGTGGTCGAATTCACAGAATAGCATATCAGCTAAAAGAGGTATTTGGTAGCGCATACCGGATTTGAACCGGTGATCTCCTCCTTGAGAGGGAGGTGTCCTAGGCCTCTAGACGAATGCGCCACATTGGCTGGGGATCCAGGATTCGAACCTGGCCTAACTGATCCAGAGTCAGTCGTCCTACCGCTAGACTAATCCCCAGCATGTTCATATTATAGCTGTTCCCCTCGTCTGGAGCAATAGCACGATGCCTGAGAGCGTCTAGTAATGTCATTCTTCGCGGAGTTTAATCCTTCGACTTCGCTCAGGACAGGCCTGAGTGGGGTTAGATTCTTCGCTTCGCTCAGAATGACAAAAGGAAAGGGACTTGTAAGGACAAGATGCGAAGGGCTCAGAATGGCAAACGGATGTTATTAAACAATTGTCGATGCTTGACGGCTTATCCTCTCTTAGCTACGAAACCGTCAAAGTTGGGGTTAAAGAAAATCCCCAAAAACAGCCACACGTTGCCAATCAATAAGTTGGAGCACAGTTAGCGCTTGGTATATTGTGGTGCCTTGCGAGCTCGCTTGAGTCCGTATTTTTTACGCTCTTTGATTCTACTATCCCGAGTAAGCAAGCCCTCTTTACGTAACATGGGCTTAAATAGCTCGTTTTCTTTAACAAGAGCTCGAGCAATCCCATGGCGAATGGCTCCAGCCTGACCACTGCGGCCACCGCCATTCACTTTTACCATGACACAAAATTTGCCCATGGTATCTGTAGTTAAAAGAGGATGTTCAATCATATGGCGATGCTCGACGCGAGGGAAAGCTTCTTGATAGGGCTTATCATTGACAATTATCTCTCCCTTGCCAGGGAAAAGCCTGACTTGGGCTATAGCACATTTGCGTTTACCCGTTCCCCAAACGTAACTTTCCTCGCTCATAAGTCATCACCTTTCCTTTGATAATATTTCGTTTTCTTTGTTCTCGGTCATTTTGCGCCCTTCGCTTCGCTCAGGGTGACGGAAGGAAGTCTGAGCCTGGTGAGGATGCTCATTTCCAGGATAAACTTTCAGTTTCTTAAACATAGCTCTACCTAAACGATTATGAGGCAACATTCCTTTAATCGCAAGTTCAATCACACGGGCAGGGTCTTTACCAAATAGTTCCTCAAACCTTTGGCTCTTTAAGCCGCCGGGATATCCAGAGTGTCTATAATACATCTTTTGTTCCGTTTTCTTCCCAGTCACCTTTACTCTAGCAGCATTAATTACCACAACATAGTCACCGGTATCAATATGAGGGGCATAAATCGGCTTATGCTTACCCATAAGCAAATTAGCTATCTGCGTCGCTATTCTGCCCAAAGTTTTATCCGCGGCATCAATCACCCACCACTCGCGCTTGATATCTTTAGCTTTAGGACTATAAGTTTTCATCTCTAGCTTCCCAAAGGCTTAGGATAATTGACCCTCTTAAGGCATAAGCCACAAGCAGGGGAGAGGGGACCAGCTAAACCCAAACTCCTTGCCTCCATTATATCACGAAAATCTTCGATACCTATCTTACCCAGGCCCAGCCTGATTAAAAGACCTACGGTGCTTCGTATCTGGTGGGGCAAAAAGGAATTAGCCACGATACGGAAAACGGTAAATTCCCCTTTTTTCTCGATTCCCGCTTCATAAACATTACGCAACGTGCTCTTGTTGTCATCCAGAGAACTAGCAAAGGAGGCAAAATCATGCTCACCTCGGATAAGCTGGCAGGCCGCATTCATCGCCTGTATGTCTAGCATTTTGGGCACAAATAAAGCAAACCTTTGACTAAACGGCGATCGGGTATCGCTATTTAAAATATAATAATGGTACTCCCGGCTCAGAGCGTCGCGTCGGACATTAAAATCATCGCTAGCCCTATAAGCTGCTTTGATCACGATATCTCTGGGTAAATAATAATTCAATGCTCTAACTAGCGTCATGGTATCCAATGTAGATTTCGCCCAGAAGCCCACCACCTGTCCCTTGGCGTGCACACCGGCATCAGTTCTGCTAGCTGCCCCAACCCGGCTGCTTTGCCCGCAAAATCGCCTTATAGCTTGCTCAAGCTCATTTTGAATGGTAGGCAAGCCAACTTGCCATTGAAAGCCATGATATTGGGTGCCGTCATATTCGATAAGCAAAATAAACTTACTTAACCAATTCAATTTGAACCATAGGCGCGTTATCACCATGGCGGGATCCCAGCTTTAGCAACCTCGTATAACCCCCGCTACGGTCAGCATAGCCTGGAGCAATTTCAGCAAATAGCTTGTCAACCACTTTTTTAGCAGTAATAAAAGCTAAGGCTTCCCGCCTTGAGGCAAGGCTGCCATCCTTACCTAAAGTAATCATCTTTTCCGCCAAACTGCGAACCTCTTTAGCTTTAGCCTCAGTGGTGGTGATCTTTTCATGAGCCAAAAGCGCGGTAACTTGACTTCGATATAACGCCCACCTGTGCTCTGTCGGCCTACTTAAGTGCCGTCCTGCTACCTTGTGTCTCATTCTCTTTCCTTCTTAGAAACAGGAGAGCCTACCTTTTCCATTAACTCTTCCACTTCGGCTCGAGACTTTGCCCCCAAACCAGGCAACGGTGGCAAACCTTCCCTGCCTTTCTCTATTAATTGTCCCAGAGTGAAAATACCCGCTCTCCTCAAACTGTTATAGGAGCGAGTTGATAAATTTAGTTCTTCCAGAGGGGTATCATATTGCTCGGGCAAAAGGGACAAAGCTCTAGCCATGGGAACTTCAAGATCCCTGAAGGAAGAAAACTGATTAATTAAGATGATAGCACTTTGACTAAGCGCCTCCCAGGGAAAAATGGTAGCATCGGTCCAAATCTCCAGGATGAGCTTTTCTGGACTTCCCTCCTGGCCAGGCCTGATAGATTCTACAGAAAAATTGACTTCCCGCACTGGGGTGAAGATGGCATCTACTGGCAGTGCTCCCACAGGTAAACCGTCAGCCGATTTAGCCAGCACATAACCTCTCCCCAGCTCCACGTTAAGTTCGACGTAAAGCTTGGCTTGGGGGGAGTCTAAAGAAGCTAAATAAAGTTCCGGATTGGCAACGCGAAAGTCAGCCGAGGGTTTAATATCACCTCCACAGACCTTGCCTTCCCCCTCTACTTCCAAGAACAACTGCCCGGGCTGACGGGAAAGAGAGCAGAGTCTCAGTTGCTTGATATTCAGTAAGAACTCCATAGCATCTTCTTTAACATAGGGAATGGGAGAGAATTCATGCTGAATTCCTTCGATCTTGACCCAGGTTACCGCAGCACCAGGCAAAGAACTGAGAAGCACACGCCGCAATGTATTACCTAAAGTGACACCAAAACCTGGCTCTAGAGGTTCAGCAAGAAAACGACCATAATTACCAGTGCTTTCAACGCAAGTTACAGTGGGGATAGACAATTCGGGCATAGCTCACCTCGAGTAATATTTAACAATAGCTTTCTCATCAAATCCAGCTTCAATGTCATCCTTGCCAGGCAAATTTAACACTTTACCTGTCATGCTTTCTTTGTCCAAGCTTAACCAATTAGGGATAATTTTTCCCTCAATTTCCTCAGCTACTCTTTTATAATATTCCGTTTTTTTACTAGCTTCTCGCCACTTTATAACGTCTCCCAATTTCACCAGAAAGGAAGGAATATCTGTTTTGCGATCATTGACAGTTATATGGCCATGCCGAACTATTTGCCTGGCTTGGGCACGTGAGTCAGCGAAGCCCAAGCGATAAGCCACATTATCCAATCTCCGCTCCAGCAATATGAGAAGGTTTTCTCCAGTGGCACTAGGGCCTTTTTTGGCCTCGACAAAAAACCTGCGAAATTGTCGCTCCAGGACACCATAGCTAAAGCGAACCTTTTGCTTTTCGCGCAATTGAAGTCCGCGGTCGGAAATCCCTCTGCGCCTTCGAGTTGTAGGATGCCCGCCAGGAGGAGTATTCCTTTTCTCCAAAGGACATTTAGGTGTAGTGCACTTCTCGCCTTTGAGCATCAGCTTGTCCCCCAAACGGCGACATAGGCGACAAACCGGGCCTGTATAGCGCGCCATTTTATACTCTTCGCCTCCCCCGTGGACGACAGCCATTATGGGGGATCGGAGTCACGTCTCTGATAGCTGTAACAGTAATTCCAGAGGCCTGTAAGGCGCGAATAGCTGCTTCTCGTCCACTACCAGGGCCTTTAATATACACTTGAACTCGGCGCAAGCCATCACCCATTGCTCGATGTGCTGCATCTCTGGCAGCTATTTGGGCAGCGTAAGGGGTTCCTTTCCTGGAACCCTTGAATCCTGCAGTACCAGAACTCCCCCAGGCGATAACGTTACCTTCCATATCAGTAATGGTAACGGTCGTGTTATTGAAAGTGGATTGGATGTAAACTTTGCCTTCGTTAACTTTTTTATGGGCTTTACGAGCCCTTTTCTTCTTTGGCATTTGTTAAAACAAGCTCCTTACTTCTTACCTACGCCACGTCTTTGCCCTCGACCGGCCACTGTTTTCCTGGGCCCTCTTTTAGTTCGGGCATTTGTGCGCGTTCTCTGTCCATGGACTGGTAACCTCATGCGGTGTCTTGTGCCTCGATAGCAACTAATTTCAATAAGCCGCTTTATATTAGATTGAACCTCTCTCCTGAGATCGCCTTCCAGTTTATATTGTTTGTCAAGAACATCTCGAATCTGGCCAATCTGTTCCTCACTGAGTTCCTTAACTCTAAGGCCAGGGTCGATACCAGTGGCAGCCAAAATGCTCTGGCTTGACGAAGCACCAATGCCATAAATGCTCTGCAAGGCTACCCAAATTGGCTTATCTTTAGGAAGGTCTACACCAGCAATACGTGCCACTGTTTATTACCCCTGCCTCTGTTTGTGCTTTGGATTCTCACAGATAACCCTAACCACCCCCTCCCGCCTGACAACTTTGCATTTTCTGCATATCGGCTTAACCGAAGCTCTTACTTTCATTTCCAATCACCATTCAAACAAACGCTGTTATGATAAACTTTCTTAGTTAACCTGTCAAACTATTTAAGCCGATAGGTAACCCTGCCCCGACTCAAATCATAAGGGGAAAGTTCTACCAGAACTCTATCCCCAGGTAAAATCTTGATATAGTGCTTTCTCATCTTACCCGAGATATGAGCCAATACTTGATGTCCATTGGGTAACTCGACGCGAAACATGGTATTAGGTAAGACTGTAATCACCTTACCTTCAACTTCTATCCTCTCTTTCTTAGCCATTTCTTACATAATACCTAAACAAGTGTCTCAGCTCCATTATCAGTTATGACAATGGTATGTTCAAAATGTGCTGAAAGACTTCCATCAGCCGTAAGCACCGTCCATTGATTAGCTGCCAATTTAGTGTGCCAATCTCCGACATTAACCATAGGCTCAATAGCCAGAGCCATACATTTACGAAGCAAGTGACCTTTCCCAACCACAAAATTAGGTATTTGGGGCTCTTCATGCAGGTCCCGACCTATGCCATGCCCGGTATATTCTCTAACCACAGAAAATCCTTTGGATTCAACATAATGCTGAATAGCAAATGAGATATCCCCTATCTGTGCTCCACTTACAGCTTGAGCAATGCCTGACTTTAGACTACCTTCTGTGACCGCGATAAGTTCCTCTGCCTCCTTACTTATCCGCCCAACACCAATAGTTATGGCGGCATCGGTATGAAATCCATTAAGTTTTGCTCCTACATCTAAAGAAACGATGTCTCCTTCCTGTAGTATCCGTTCACCGGGAATGCCGTGAACTATCTCATCATTTACCGAAACACATAAATTGGCAGGGAAGCCGCGATAGTTCTTAAAAGAAGGTATAACTCCCCTCTTTTTCGATTCTTCGGCCATGATTATGTCCAACTGACCAGTCTTAATCCCCGGTCTTACTTCCGCTCTTAGTTTATCTAAAATAGCGGCGAGGATTTTGCCACACTTTCTCATAATAACTATTTCCTCGTCAGATTTTATAATCACCATCTATTTTATCCCTGCTTTGAGGGCAGAGATTATTTCTCCAGCCACCCCCTGTATTCCCAGGTTACCATTGACCCTAATTAGTTTACCTTGTTTTTTATAATAATCAAGGATGGGAACAGTTTGAGCAAAGAAAATACTAAGTCGGTCCTTTACTGTTTCCTCTCTGTCATCAGAACGCTGATACAATTCACCACCGCATTTATCACATTTCTCCGGAGTTTTAGGCGGTGAATTTATTATGTGATATGGTGTCTGACAAACTCGGCAAAGCCATCTTCCACTGAGGCGCTTCACTAACTCTTCATTGGGCACTTCAATGTATATTGCCTTATCTATGGTTTTTCCTTGCCCCCTAAAGGCTTCGTCTAAAACTTTAGCTTGATGCAAAGTCCGAGGAAAGCCATCGAGAAGACAGCCAGAGGTACAGTCTGGTTGATTAATTCTTTCCAGAATCATTTTTATGGCTACCTCATCAGGAACTAGTTCTCCCCTATCCATATAGCTTTTAGCCAAGAGGCCGACCTTGGTCCTTTCCTCTAACGCCTGACGAAATAAATCCCCGGAGGCTATATGAGGTAAATCCATCTCTTGAGAGAGAATATCTGCCTGAGTTCCCTTCCCTGCCCCCGGAGCACCTAGCATGATGATGTGCATTATTTTAGGAAACCCTCGTAGCGGCGCATGGTTAGTTGAGCCTCTAATTGCTTCATGGTATCTAGAGCCACACCAACAGCTATAAGCATGGCGGTGCTCTGGATTACCAATGCTGTGACGCCGGTGATTCGTTGAGCGATAAAAGGCATAACTGCCACTAGAGCCAGAAAGAGGGCGCCCCCGAAAGTAATGCGCTTTATGATTCCATTTAAATAACCAGCCGTTGCTTTGCCGGGTCGAACCCCCGGGATGAAGCCGCTTTGCTGTTGCAAGGTTTGAGGCAGGTTCATTTGTTCGAATATGACCATAGTGTAGAAGAAAGCGAAACCAATTACTAAGGCAAAGTACAACCCCTGGTAAACTACAGTATTAGCCTGAAACACATTATAGATTGTATTCCAGAAATTGGGGTCTTCACTGTTCATGAAAAATGTAGCTATCGTAGCGGGGAGTTGCATTAAGGCAATGGCGAAAATAAGGGGTATCATCCCGGCAGTATTGACCCGCAGCGGTATGTAGGTGGAACCTGATTGGCGGTACATGCGGCCACCGCGAAAAGTGCTCCGAGCATACTGTACAGGAATACGGCGATGCGCTTCAACAAATATGACTATAAGCACCAGCATAGCTAAGGCTAGAATAATGTAGGCGATCAACCCCCCAGGCTGTCCGCCAATAGCAGTAACAATGCCACGACCCACTATCCCAGGCAGGCCGGCTACGATACCAGCAAAGATTATTATCGATATCCCGTTCCCTATACCACGCTCGGTAATCAATTCACCTAGCCACACGAGGAACATCGTGCCAGCGACCATCGTTATTATTATGCTGGCTATGGTCAATGATCCAAGCGGCTCAATAGTAACTCCCTGAGAGCGTAACAAAGCAATCATAGCATAGCCTTGAAGGGCAGCCAAAGGTATAGTCACAAAGTGAGTAATTCGATTGATTTTCTGGCTGCCGAGCTCCCCCTCCTGGGATAGAGCCTGAAGGCGAGGGATTACCGGGACCAGCAATTGCATAATTATGGACGCAGTGATGTAAGGATAAATGCCTATGGCAACCACACTGAAACTCGTCATGGCACCACCGCTAAAAAGGTCAAGCATGCCGAAAAGGAGGTTCTTCTCGAAGAATGCTTCCAAGGCCGCAATGTCCACGCCGGGCAAGGGAACGTGAGCCATAAAGCGAAAAACGACAAGGATGCCAAGAGTGAAAAGAATTTTTCGCCGCAGATCGGGCAATGTCAATACATCCATCATTGCCTGGACGAGACGCGGCCGGGTCGTTTTGCGCTGCATTCTAAACCTTTTTTATCTTCCCTCCAGCAGCGAGGATTTTTTTCTCCGCCGATGAAGAGAATTTATTAGCCTTAACTAGCAATGGATGTCGGATGTCGCCAGCGCCGAGAATTTTTGTCGGATGGGCTGGGATGCTAATCAGCCTTGCTCGGACCAATTCCTCAGGGGTTACCTCAGTTCCTGGGGCAAAAATGGCTAGCTTCCCTACATTGACAATATTATATTCAGTTTTAAAAATGTTAGTGAACCCCCTTTTTCGCGGTAGCCGTTTTATTAAAGGCAATTGCCCGCCTTCAAAGCCAAGGCGCACGCCACCACCGGAGCGAGACTTTTGTCCTTTGCAACCTCGCCCCGAATAGGTGCCATGTCCGCTGCCATCTCCTCGACCTACGAGCTTTCTCTTGTGCTTAGCACCCGCAGGAGGCCTTAATTCATTCTGTTTCATCTACCTTTTATTCCTGAGCTTCAACATCGGTTTGAATTGCCGCTTCCTCACTCTTCCTCAAGTTAGCCAGGGCAAGCAGGGTCGCCTTAGCCACGTTGATTTTGCTTGATCCACCAAACGATTTGCCAAGGGCGTCTTTTATGCCTGCCAATTCAAGCACTGCTCGAGCAGTATTGTTGACAATTAAGCCTGTGCCAGGCGCCGCCGGCTTTAGTAAGATCTTGGACGCACCAAACTTGGCTAGAATTTCATGAGGGATGGTACCGCCCTTGATAGGCACCTCAATCAACCCCTTCTTCGCCGTAGCACCTGCTTTGCGAACTGCTTCAGGAACCGCTGCCGCTTTAGCTAACCCAAATCCGACATGCCCCTGGCCATCGCCAACTACCACTAAAGCTCTGAACCGAAGGTGTCTACCACCTTTGACCACTTTAGTTACACGGTCGATGCCTAACAGTTTCTCTTCGAGACTCAGTTCCGAGGCATCGATTTTGGCCCTATTCCCTCTTACTTTAGTAACCGCCTTCATAAGCTAACTCTCAAACCTCCAATCCAGCTTTCCTGGCAGCCTCGGCTAAAGCCTTAACTCTGCCATGATATCTATAGCCACCACGGTCAAAAACCACCTGTTTGATCCCTTTATTTAATGCTTTCTCCGCAATCAAAGTTCCCACTATTCCGGCTTTCTTGCTTTTTCCCATTCCATCGGTCTTGCTTCTCACCTGAGAGTCAAGAGTGCTCATTGAGACTAAAGTCTGGCCCCTAGAATCATCGATAAGCTGGGCGTAGATATGATTCAAGCTGCGGAAGACACATAATCGAGGTCGTGATATTGTTCCAGTTACTTTTTGCCTCACCCGTCTGTGTCGTATTTTTCTGATTGCCTTTGAATCTCTCCCGCTCATTATAACCACTATTTCTTGCTTATTTTGCCCGATTTGCCAGGTTTAAGACGTAGCTTCTCATTAAAGTATTTAATGCCTTTCCCTTTATAGGAGTCAGGAGGTCGTATCGCCCGAATTCTAGCAGCCGTTTCCCCAACCGCTTCTTTATCAATACCAGCGACGCGAATACGATTTGTCCCCTCAACGGTGATACTAATACCAGGAGGGGGGGGGAACTCCACAGTATTGGCGTATCCTACCTGGAGCAACAGCTTGTCGCCAGTTTTCTGCGCTCTATAGCCCACGCCATTTATTTCCAAGACTTTTTCAAACCCTTCACTCACCCCTGTAACCATATTTGCCAGAAGGCTGCGAGTGAGCCCGTGTAAAGAACGATGGATCTTACTATCACTAGGTCGGGTTACAATCAAGCTCCCATCCTTCAAAGCGACAGAAATGTCAGGGTGAAACCGTCGCCGGAGTTCTCCCTTGCTTCCTTTTACCACAACTTCGCTTCCATCAATCTTTACCTCGGTACTTTGAGGTATAGCAATGGGAAGCGAGCCAATACGAGACATAATTCACTGCTCCTGAGTTAATTTACCACACATAGCACAGAATCTCACCGCCAAGATGCTGCCGCCATGCCTCTTGGCCAGTCATAATACCTTTGGATGTGGATAGAATGGCGATACCCAAGCCCCCATAGACACGGGGGATTTCATGCCTTTCCACATAGACTCTTAAGCTCGGCTTGCTCACTCTTTCTAAACCTACGATTGCAGGCTGGTCACCTGTGTACTTGAGGTTGATTTTTATCATTGGCTGCGGTTTACCTTTAAGCACTTCATAATGGTCAATAAAACCCTCTTCCTTAAGTATTTTGCCGATAGAAAGCTTTATTTTAGAGGAGGGCACAAGCACATTCTCGTGACTTGCCATGATAGCGTTGCGTATCCTAGTCAACATATCAGCGATGGGGTCAATAATTGTCATTTTTCTTTACCAGCTTGACTTTGTTATCCCAGGGATTACACCAGTTACAGCAAGTTCTCGGAAACAAATACGACACAAGCCAAATTTACGCATATAAGCACGCGGCCTACCACATAACTTACAGCGATTACGTTGCTGCACTTTATACTTTGGCTGGCGCTTTGACTTGACAATCTTAGATAACTTCGCCATATCAAGTTCTCCTGAAAGGCATGCCCATTAGTTCCAACAAAGTCCTGGCTTCATCATCGTTCTTAGCCGTAGTAACAATGGTTACCTCGAGGCCACGAATTTTGTCCACCTTATCGTAATCAATCTCAGGGAAACCTATCTGTTCTTTCATGCCCAAGCTGTAGTTTCCTCGACCATCGAACGAATCCCGTGATACTCCGCGGAAATCTCGAAACCTCGGTAGAACAACATTAACCAGCTTGTCAAAGAAATCGTACATCCGCTTACCTCGCAAAGTCACCATCATCCCAATAGGCATACCGGCCCGTAGTTTGAAAGAGGAGATAGACCTTTTTGCCCGTGTCGTCACCGGATGTTGCCCCGAAATTGTAGCTAGGTCCTTCTCCACTGCTTCAAGAGCTTTAGGTTCCTGTGTTGCTTCGCCCAAACCAACGCTAAGCACAATTTTTCTCAACTTGGGCAATTGCATTATATTGTCATAGCCTAGTCCAGCTTTAAGCTGAGGAGCTAATTCAGTTAAATATTTTTCCTCCAAGCGAGATTTCATAACCAACTCCCTTAGTCAATCACCTCTCGGCATGATTTGCAAACTCGCACCCTTTTGCCATCGGCCAAAAAGTGGAAACCCACTCGCGTAGGTTTGCCACATTTACTACATACCAACATTACGTTGGATACATGGATTGGAGCTTCAAGCTCAATTATGCCAGCTTGGCGAGCAGCCCTGCGGGCACGGGAATGGCGCTTAATCATATTGGCTCCTTCTATTATCACCCTCTCTTCATCAGGCCAGACACGGCGCACCTTTCCCTTTTTCCCACTGTCTTTGCCAGCAGTTATGACAACCGTATCATCTTTTCTGATTTTCATTTTACAAGACCTCGGGAGCCAAGGATATTATCTTGGCAAAGTTTTTATCTCTAAGTTCTCGGGCTACAGGACCAAAAATACGGCTGCCCTTAGGATTATTTTTATCACTAAGAATGACTGCGGCATTCTCATCAAATCTGATATAGGAGCCATCAGAGCGGCGATAGGGCTTAGCCACACGCACAACCACAGCCCGCACTACCTCACCCTTCTTCACCATCCCATGGGGCATGGCTCGCTTCACAGTGGCTACAATAATATCACCTATATGAGCATATTTCCTTGCCCCAACAGAGACATTAATGCACATAATTTGCTTAGCCCCAGTATTATCGGCTATCTTCAGTCTGGTATAAGTCTGAATCATTCTTCTGTTATGGCTTAGTTGCAGCTACCTCTCTTTTAGACATTATCTCTATTACCCGCCATCTCTTCTCTCTAGACAAAGGGCGAGTCTCGACAATCTTCACTTTGTCTCCAATTTTACAGGCATTATTTTCATCATGAGCCTTATATTTTTTGGTAACTCTGATAGCTTTCTTATAGAGTGGATGGACTTTCCTGGTTTCCACGGCTACCACAACGGTTTTATCCATTTTGTCACTCACCACCAAGCCTTCTCTAACCTTTCTTTTTCCGAGATCACTCATCTTACTGTACCAAGTTCCCTTTCTCTTAAAATAGTTTCTATTCTGGCAATCCTTTTCTTCACGCTAGGAATCTCCCGATGATTCCCCAACTGTCTAGTAGCCAAGCGAAAACGGAGGTTAAAAAGTTCCTCATGAGCTTCTGCGAGCTTCGTTAATAGCTCTTCATTGTTGAGAGTGCGTATTTCGCTAGCTTTCAACTTTCTGCCTCTCCTTCCTGACAAAACTAGTAGCTATAGGGAGCTTGTGGGAAGCAAGACGGGCTGCCTCCGAAGCCACATCCTCCTTTACATCAGCCAATTCGAACAGGATTTTGCCTCTCTTAACTACGGCTACCCAGTGATCCGGAGCGCCTTTCCCACTACCCATCCTTGTCTCCGCAGGTTTTTTTGTCACAGATTTGTCAGGGAAAACTCGTATCCATAGCTTACCACCACGATGCAAGTGGCGGACAAATACGCGACGGGTTGCCTCAATTTGTCGCGCTGTTACCCAAGCGGATTCCTCAGCCCTAATGCCAAAGTCACCAAAAACAATGGTATCCCCACTCTGGGCACTACCTTTTAGCCTTCCTTTATGTACCTTGCGGTACTTCACTCGTTTCGGCTGTAGCATTTCTCTCCTTCTTTTCAGGGATAATATCGCCCTTATAAATCCACACTTTAACCCCGATACGCCCCATCAAGGTATGGGCTTCAGTAAAACCATAATCGATATTGGCACGTAACTTATGCAACGGCATTTGACCTTGACGGAGAGTTTCACTTCTAGCAATTTCAAGCCCACCAAGTCTTCCATTGCACGTTATCTTTATTCCCTTAGCACCAGCTTGCAAAGTTCGGAAGGATGCTTGCCTCATAGCCCGCCGGAAAGGGATTCTCTCTTCAAGCCGCTCAGCTATGCTCCGAGCTACCAAAAGAGCTTCAAGCTCAGGGTGCTCAACTTCTCTAATGGTCAATCTAATTTTATCCCCACTGACCTTTTCCATGTCCGACTTCAGCATTTCCACATTTTGTCCCCCTCGGCCAATCAAGATGCCAGGACGAGCTGAGTAAAGAGTTAAATGTACCTCGTCTCCCGGACGTTCAATTTCCACCCGAGCAACTGCTCCTCCAGGACATTGTTGTTCCACAACTCTGCGTAGCTTTAAATCATCTAACAAAAACCGGGTATAGTTCTTCTCAGCATACCACTTGGCTCGCCAATCCTGGTTAACCCCCAGCCTGAAACCACAAGGATGAACTTTTTGTCCCAAAACTATTCCTCCTCTTCAGTAACGAAAACTGTGATATTGCTAGACCGTTTTAAGATAGGACTCATCCTCCCTCTCGACTGAGGGCGGAATCTCTTCAAGGTATGCCCTTTATCAGCAAATATATCAGTGATTCTAAGCTCAGCAGGCGACATTTGAAAATTGTTTTCAGCATTGGCTACCGCCGATTTAATTACTTTAGCCACGGCCTTGGCTGTGGGGGTAGGCAAAAAACTGAGGATATTCAATGCCTCGTCAACTTTTCTGCCTCTAACCATATTTATCACTAACCGAGCCTTCTGAGGCGAAATGCCAACTTCCTTAGCTACTGCTTTTACCTTCATTGCATCTTATTTTTTCTTCGCCTGTTCAGTTATTTTAGCTTTGGTGATATGGCCCCTGAATGTCCTAGTAGACGCAAATTCTGCCAATTTATGCCCCACCATATTTTCAGTGATGAAAATGGGCACATGCCTCCTGCCATTATGCACTGCAATAGTGTGACCTATCATTTGGGGCAAAATAGTAGAGGCACGGGACCATGTCTTTATCACCGTTTTCTCGCCCGAATTATTGAGCGCTTCTATTCTCTTAAGCAATTTGGCATCGCAAAAAGGGCCCTTCTTACGCGACCGTGACATCTTCCCTCCTCCCTTTGAGGATCATCTTGTCTGACGTTCTGCGGCGACGTGTCTTAGCGCCCAAAGCTGGCTTCCCCCAAGGAGTTTTCGGAGGCATTCCTCGTGGAGCTCTGCCCTCCCCACCTCCATGTGGGTGGTCACGAGGAGTCATAGCAGAACCCCTGACCGTAGGCCGCCAACCCGACCATCTTCTCTTTCCAGCTTTGCCTAACTTTATATTTTCGTGGTCAACGTTGCCTATCTGACCGATAGTAGCCCAGCACTTTTGATGAAATTTACGTAGTTCACCCGAAGGGAGTTTAAGTACAACATATTGGCCTTCCTTGCTTATAATTTGGGCGGAACTCCCTGCGCTATGAACAAGCTTTCCCCCCTTGCCTGGCTCAAACTCAACATTATGCACCAAAGTTCCCACAGGAATGGACTCCAATGACAGAGCATTCCCAGGTTTTATATCAACATCCTCGCCCGCCTGTATAGTATCACCCAACTTGATGTCCAAAGGGGCGAGTATATAGCGCTTTTCTCCATCAGCATAATGAATTAGGGCAATGCGAGCTGCCCTATTAGGGTCATATTCAATGGAAGCTACTTTTCCTGGAACGGTAATTTTATCCCTCTTAAAATCGATAAGGCGAAGTTTGCGCTTACTGCCGCCACCGCGGTGACGCACCGTTATAACACCCCGGCTATTACGCCCTGCCTTCTTTTTCAGCGGCACCAGTAAGGATTTCTCAGGAGCTACCTTGGTTAGCTCTTCAAAAGTAGCGCCAGACATAAATCTCCTGCCTGGAGAAGTTGGCTTATAAGTCCTTAATCCCACGAATCGCTCCTTATTTGTGCGTCCTTTGCCAGCGAGTTTTTTTAAGAAGTTTCTGATGTCTGTGTTTTGACATCTTCTTTTTTCTCCACTTAACGACTGAACCCATTAGACACCCTCAAAGAAAGTAATTTTGTGTCCCGGCGCCAAGGTAACTATTGCCTTTTTCCAAGGTGAGCCAGTTACTTGCCTCCTGCCAAATCTTCTTGTCTTGCCAGGCACCGTCATCACATTGACTTTACTTACCTTTACCTTGAAAGCCTGTTCCACTGCCTCCTTAATCTGAGACGCGGTAGTCTTGCTCGCCACCTCAAAGGCATATTTATCTCTCTCCTTAAGCCAAGTAGCCTTCTCTGTAATTAAAGGACGCCGCAGAACTTCGTAAAGATGCAATTTATTTACCCCAAATTTGCTCAATGTTGCGTATTGCCGGTACAGTGGCTACCAGCATTTCATAGGAAAGCAAATCCAATACATTAATTAGATCCGAAGGTAGGACTTTGACTTCAGGCAAATTAGCCGCTGATTTAACCACATTTGGTGTGGACTGAGCAGTAAGAATCAAAGTGGAGGAATCGATGCCGAGCGAGGACAGAACATTTATCATGTCTTTTGTCTTTGGTTCCTTAAAATCAAGTTCCTGCACCAGTCTTATATTTCCTTCTCTAACTTTAGCGGAGAGGAGGCATTTCAAAGCTAATTTCCTCATTTTCCGGGGCATAGATTGGCGATAGGTGCGTGGCTTGGGGCCAAAAACTACCCCACCCCCCCTGAGCAGGGGTGATTTTATATCCCCTCTTCGTGCTCTGCCAGTATGCTTTTGGCGATAGAGTTTCCTTGTGCTCCCTTTAACCTCGCCTCTGGTCTTGGTAGACACAGTACCATGGCGTCTATTAGCTAATTGTCTGGCCATTGCTTGGTGAACCACCGCCCCATTAAAAGGAAGATCAAAAATGGCCTGACTAAGCTCTACTTGGTCAACAACTTCACCGTTTAAAGTATAAACTGGCACTTGCACTTCCTGTTACCTTACTTTTTCAATTATTAACAGCCCACCATTGGCTCCAGGTACTGCACCCTTCACCAAAAGCAAATTGCTCTCTGGGTCAGCTTGAATTACCTCGATATTACGCGCTGTTACTCTCTTATTTCCCATATGTCCTGCCATGCGTTTTCCTTTAAACACCCGACCGGGAAAAGTGGTAGCTCCAATTGAACCAGGGGCGCGATGGCGGTCAGTCTGGCCGTGGGTCTTTGGCCCACCAGCAAAATGATGCCGCTTAACCACGCCAGCAAAGCCCCTGCCCTTAGAAAAGCCAGTTACATTTATCAGGTCACCTTGCTTTAGAAAGCCAACATCCACTTTGTCACCACTCTTGACCGAGCTAATATCATCGGTCCTGAATTCGCGAAGATAGCGAACATTCTCTAAGCCTCGAAGATGTCCCTTCTCCGAAGAGCTAAGCTGAGATTGCTTCACTTTGTTCTCAATAAAGCCCACTTGGATAGCATCATAACCATCCCTGTCTCGGCTCTTTATCTGAGTTACCACGGAAGGCCCAGCTTGAATAGCGGTTACTGCCATCGCCTCTCCGCTTTCCTGAAACAGTTGCGTCATGCCTATTTTTTTACCAATAATGCCTGGAAACATGGTCTTAACTATAACTTAATATCTATCTCCACTCCGGATGCTAGGTCAAGGTGACTCAGGGCATCTATAGTCTTGGAACTCGGCTGCAAAATATCAATTAACCTCTTATGGGTCCTGATTTCAAACTGCTCCCTGGAATCTTTATCGATGTTAGGGGAGCGAATAACGCAAAATTTTTCGATATCTGTGGGTAAAGGCACCGGGCCAACCACTATGGCCCCGGTACGTTCCACTGTTTCCAGTATTTGCCTTACTACTTGATCAGCCAACTTATGATCGAAACTTTTAATTTTGATACGAACTTTTTGGTCGGTCATCTGCTTCTCCCCATTCTAGCCACAATTTGCTTAGCCAAATCCTGAGGCAATTGTTCATAGCGATGAAGGTGCATAGTGTAACTCGCCCTCCCTTGACTGAGCGACCTCAAATCTCCAGCGAAACCGAATGTTTCCGCTAGAGGAACAAGACAACGGACAGCAGAGGACTCGTCGCGACTCTCAATGCTTTCAATATGAGCTCTTCGAGAGTTTAAATCGCCAATGATGTCTCCTAGGAACTGATTGGGAGTTGTTATTTCCACTTCCATAATTGGCTCGAGAATAATAGGCTCAGCTTTATCTATTCCATCCCTCATAGCCATGAAGGCTGCCATCCTGAAAGCTACGTCCGAAGAGTCGACCTCGTGAAAACTCCCGTCATACAAAGTCACTTTCACATCTATTACAGGGTAACCAGCTAATCCCCCACTTTGCAAAACTGTCTTAACACCAGCTTCTACTGAGGGAATAAATTCCTTAGGTATAGCTCCACTTCGGATTTGATCACGAAACTCAAATCCACTGCCACGCTCTCCTGGTTCAATTCTAAGCCAAACGTGCCCGTATTGTCCCTTACCCCCTGATTGACGGACAAATCTTCCTTCAGATTCCACAGGAAGGGTGATTGTTTCCTTATAAGCAACCTGAGGCTTACCAGCATTAACCTTTACGCTATATTCGCGAAATACACGCTCCATTAATACCTCGAGATGAAGTTCACCCATCCCCGAAACCAAAGTTTGGCCTGTTTCTTTGTCATGGTAAATCTTGAAGGTCGGGTCTTCAACAGCAAGTTTAGCCAGGGCATTACCCAACTTGTCTTGGTCGGCCTTGCTTTTGGGCTCAACAGCCATGGAAAGCACCGGCTCAGCAAATCGTATAGTCTCAAAAAGCACCGGTCGTGTAGGCTCGCAAAGGGTATCACCTGTCGAGGTCATCTTAAGCCCCAGACTAGCTACAATGCTCCCAGTCTCAGTGTGGTCAACCTCTTCACGGTGATCGGCATGCATAACATATAGTTTTCCCAACCTCACTTTCTTACCCGTGGTAGAATTCAAAACTTGTGCCCCGGCTTTTACCATGCCTGAGTACACACGCAAATAGACCAGCCTGCCCATAAACAGGTCAGAAACCGTTTTAAATGCCAATGCGGAAAAAGGCTCATCATCGCTCGCCAGACAAAGGATTTCCTTTCCACTTTTAGAATTTGTAGCTGAAGGGGGGGGGCTATCTAGCGGCGAGGGGAGATAATCCACAATAGCATCGAGCAATGGCTGGATGCCCCTATCCTTCAAGGCGCTGCCACAAAGGACAGGCACTACGCGGTTAGAAATGGTCAGCCTTCTTATAGCCGCCTTAATTTGAGAGGCAGAGATGTCTTGCCCACTAAGATAGGGTAGCATAATCTGCTCATCGAGCTCAGCTAAGTTCTCAATTAATGCTTGGCGATGCTTGGCCAGCAAAGTCTCACCTTCTTCAATTAAAGCTGGATTAGGATCGGGGAAAGCAATGATTTTGTTTTCCACAAGGTCGATGATGCCCCGAAAGAGTTTTTCACTTCCTAATGGGAGCTGTATAAGTAACGCCTTGATTCGCAACCTTTCGTTAATCATGGTCACCGTGTGATGAAAATCAGCGCCAATCCTGTCCATTTTGTTAATAAAACAAATCCTGGCCACGCCATATTTATCTGCCTGGCGCCACACAGCCTCTGATTGAGCTTCCACTCCAGCTACACCATCGAAAATCACGACACCGCCATCTAATACACGGAGGCTACGCTCTACTTCAGCAGTGAAATCTACATGCCCAGGGGTATCTATGATGTTTATACAATGTTCGCGCCAGTGACATGTAGTAGCCGCTGAAGTAATGGTAATACCTCGTTCTCTCTCTTGCTCCATCCAATCCATTACCGCAGTCCCTTCATCCACGCTTCCAACCTTGTAAGTACGCCCTGCGTGGTGGAGAATCATCTCTGTAGCCGTGGTCTTGCCAGCATCTATATGAGCAATGATTCCTATATTCCGTATTTTTTCCAAAGGGAAAGTCCGCGACATTAGCTTATCCTTTACCTCAAGTACTGCTTTTAACACAACTTCTCACCAGCGATAGTGAGCAAAGGCTTTGTTAGCCTCTGCCATCTTGTGAAGATCCTCACGTTTCTTGATTGCTACCCCCCGACCATGGACAGCATCAACCAACTCGCTTGTCAGCCTTTCTTCCATAGATTTGCCACTCCGAGATCTCGCTGAGGCAATGAGCCATCTCATGGCAAGAGCGCGCCCCCGATCTTCCCCTACCTCCGTCGGAATTTGGTAGGTAGCCCCACCAACACGGCGTGATTTAACCATGAGAAGCGGCGTAACATTTCTAATCGCTCGCTCTAAGGCTTCTTCAGGACTGCTATTCACTTGCTGAGCAGTGAGCTGCAAGGCATTATAGACAATGCGCTCGGCTGTAGCTCTTTGCCCTCGTAGCATAAGCCTATTAATAAATTTAGCCACCGTAATGCTGTCATATTTAGCATCGGGTGGTGGTATCCTTTTTACTACTTTCCTAGCTCCTCTTGGCATTTTACATCCTCGCTATTTTGGTGCCTTGGTCCCATACCTGCTGCGACCTTGCTTGCGATTAGCTACTCCTTCAGTGTCCAAGGTGCCACGGATAATATGGTAGCGAAGTCCAGGAATGTCCTTAACTCGGCCACCACGAATCAACACTACCGAGTGTTCCTGCAAATTATGTCCTTCGCCAGGAATATAAGCGGTCACTTCCATACCGTTGGTCAGCCTAACGCGGGCAACTTTGCGCAATGCCGAGTTGGGCTTCTTAGGTGTAACCGTCTTAACCTGGACGCATACACCTCTTTTTTGAGGCGCCCCCTGGATCCATTTAATTCCCCCCTTCATCGTATTTCGGGTGTAATGTAATGCTGGGACATCGCTTTTCTTTCCCAGCTTCTTCCGCCCTTTACGAACAAGTTGATTAACTGTTGGCATTTCTATACTCCTCTATTTTAGACAATCAAAAAGCCGTCTGGTTATATGCCGGTCTACTCCAGGAAAATTTGCTCGGCTTTAGCCAGCCGGCTTTTACAACTCTCTACGCTTTTACCTTCTAGTAGACGCCAACTTACTAATTTAACACAAGGTAATCAGGCTGTCAACTAGGGCGGTTGAGGCTTGGTTTTGGTCACCAGAGCCTGAGGGACACCCTCACAGCTGAAACCAAAGAGTCATTTTCATTATACCTGTGATACATTAAGCTGCAGTGTCAGGCAAAATCTTATGGATAGTTTTGAACGCTATTTTGAACGCTTTGCTTGTTAATGCAGGTGTTTCCTTACTCCTGCCTTAACTTTAAACATCCTGCTACTGTATAGGTTATCTAAAGACGCATTGAGCATAGCTATGTATTCGTCTACTTCATCATGATCGAATTGTATAACTTTATTGGCTATTCGTTGGCAATAATCGCAATGGCTACACCCGGATAGGCAATTTTGCTTCATGAAGAAATCCATAAAGCCTTCCAGAGCTTGGTTATCGATATAGAATCTGGGCGGTGTCTCAATAACGTTGTTTTGTACGCCCGGTAAAGCAGAATTGCTAAATTCAATTTTCGGAGTAATGACATTCAAAATATCATATAGGTTCCCTTGATAATGACGTGATGAATACGCTGTGGCAGCATTCAAAATTCGCTCGGCGGACATTGACCTGCCACTAGTTTTGAACATATCAATACCTATCTCTTCGTAAACATGAATATCTTCGGGTCTTACCCAGCGGCACCTAATGATTTGAGAGGTATCACAGAGCCTGTCTAGAGTACAACGAAGTACACAATAGTCTGCATAATAGCCGTTAAGCGGGTTATAACTTTGACTGGCATGCCCCAGGCTATCATGGTGGTAATATTCGTAGGAGCACTGGTATAAGCAGAGATTATTCAGTAGTATAGTGAGTCCGCAATTCACTGCGTTCCTGATAGCCTTGAGCAATGTAAAGTCCCGATTTATGTTAATGTCCAGAGTAATAGAATCGGCGCCTAAGGATTCAAACGATTTGGCTCTAGCAACGCTGTTCACATGAGCAATGGTTGATACTCTTACCTTAAGATGCGGAAATTGACGCTTTATAAGCTCAATCAGATAAGGGATGGTTACTGTGACGCTATCCACCCCAATGTTTGTGATCCACCTAAGATGCTCTAGCAACTCTTGATGGGTATTCTCATCCCACTCCATATTACCCATGCTGGGAGCATTTAAGATGTAGTCAAACTTCAAACCTGCTGAATGAGCCCGTTCGATGTATTCCTCCGCCTGATTTTCCACCATGTGGATGCTATCAGGACCTCTCCCCCCACTACCTATCATTGAGGTAGGCAATGCGCCATATAGCTGTACATCAGCTTCCAACTTGCTTAATGGCAATATCAGATCTGGATCCCAATTCGTTGGCACTAGTAGCTGCATGCTACCCCACTATGGCAAATAATGTTGGTACAAAGCTGGACACATGTGCCCCACTCCACACCTTTCTTCGTCTTTAGCAAAACCATCCTCTATATCGTGATACGATGTATTATGAATACAAAGAAATTTTTTGTCAATACCTCCGAATCAAAAGTCACTTCTCCAAGATTTTGTCACCAGGTAACTACGCCGGAAAATGTCACCCTTCCATGGAAATAGTAACATTGAATAGAAAGGAACAAAACTTAGATTATACCTTATAAACCTTTGTATCGTAATGCGATGTATTATGAACATAAAGAAATTTTTTGTCAATACCCTTTTGATATTGGCATATAGTTAGATATCCCACAAAACCATAGCAGCATTAGATTATCATCTTTCAATAGCGACTGATTTAAGGAAATGCTCCGCCATCTATAGTGATGGCTTGTCCCGTGATATAGCCAGCTCTTTCACTGGCTAAAAAAGCTACCAGTTCAGCCACATCCTCAGGTTGGCCAAAGCGTTGCAATGGAATCATTGCCAGTATGGCCTCCTTTCTTTCCGAAGGCAGCTTATCTGTCATCCCAGTAATAATGAAGCCCGGGGCCACGGCATTGACAGTTATATTACGAGAACCCATCTCTCGAGCTACGCTTTTGGTGAAAGCAATAAGCCCTCCTTTGGAAGCAGCATAGTTGCTTTGCCCTGTATTCCCTACTATTCCGGTCACCGAAGATATGTTAATAATGCGTCCCCACTGCTGCCTCATCATAGACCTTAGGGCAAACTTGGTGCACAGGTAGGCTCCACGCAAATTGGTGTTCATTACATCGTCCCAGGCATCATCAGACATTCTTAACAAAAGGGTATCTCTATTTATTCCGGCATTGTTCACCAGAATATCAATCTTGCTCCACTTATCAGTCACTTGCTCTATCATGGCTTGCACTGCTTCACCATCCCGAATATCAGCTTCAACCGACATAGCTTCCCTGCCTAGACGGATTATGCTCTCCACTAAATTATCAGCATCAACCTCATTACTGGCTTCAATTGCCACATAATTAACTGCCACTTTGGAACCAAGGCTGGCAAGCTTCAAGGCAATGGCTTTACCCATGCCCCGAGAGGCACCAGTTACTAGGGATACTTTTCCCTCTAATTCCATGACTTGTCCTCACCCATTAACGCGCTTAAGTACCAGGGAGCAGTTTTCACCACCTAAACCAAAACTATTCTTCAGACATACATTCACTTGAGCCGGGCGAGCTACATTGGGGACATAATCCAGATCACAGTCCGGGTCAGGGGTCTCATAATTTATAGTTGGATGGATAATCCCCTTGTTCATAACTAATATAGCGGCGATGGTTTCGACAGCGCCGGCAGCAGTAATGCCATGCCCAATCATGGACTTAGTAGAGCTTATAGGAATTTTGTAAGCATGCTCTCCAAATACTATCTTAATAGCTTTGGTTTCACAGGCATCATTCAGCTTGGTGCTGGTGCCGTGAGCATTGATATAATCAACCTCTTCAATCTTCACCCTGGCATTTTGCAGGGCAGTACGCATGGCATAAGCCTCAGCCTCAGGGGCCGGAGCAGTTGCATCATGGGCATCAAAAGACCAGCCTGCACCGGCAACTTCAGCCAAGATAGGTGCACCCCGTCTCTTGGCATGTTCATAGCTTTCCAAAACAACTAATCCGGCACCCTCAGCATAGACGAAACCATTGCGGTTGAGGTCGAATGGGCGACAAGCCTTGGACGGGTCAGATTCATGAGAAAGGGCTCCTAAAATATCTATTCCAGCTACGCCAACTGGCTCCAGGCTGGCGTCAGAACCCCCGGCTACCATCACATCAGCATACCCTAAGCGAATGAAATTAGTCGCTGTGCCTATGGCGTCAGCGCCACTGGCACAAAGGCTATTCACACTGCTGTTAGGGCCCCTGGCCCCCAGCATCATTCCCACCTGCATGGATGCTGCACTGGCAGTTGACTTCGTGATGAAGAGCGGGTCGGCTCCTCTTCTAGGACCCGTTTTTTGGTATTGCTCCCATCCCCAAACAACATAGCCTTGTTCTGTCATAGTAGAAATGCTAACACCTACCCGCTCAGGAATTTCCTGAGTCATATCTAAGGCGGCTGATTGTATTGCTTCTTTAGCAGCGGCAATAGCAAACTGAATAGTCCTTGAAGTCCGGTCAATTGCCTTCAAGTCCATATACCTTGTGGCATCAAAGCCATGCACCTCAGCGTCCACTTTCACCCGAAAGTTACTGGCATCAAAGTGGGTAATAAGACCGATGGCTGACTTTCCTGCGACTAATCCTTCCCAGAACTCTTTTACACTTAAGCCCAAGGGATTAATGGTAGCCATACCGGTAACTACAACCCTAGGTATATTTATCGTGCCCCAGGAATTTACCGAGTTTGTAGAAACTTTAGCCGTGTTCATTATTCTTATTTTCCTGCGAGGGCAAAGAGCCCTACAGAGGTGCCTCCATCAACAACAATAGTTTGTCCTCTTATCATAAAGGCTTCTTCACTGCACAAAAAAGCTACTACATTAGCGACATCTTCGGGAATCACCATTCTTCCCGCTGGTGTTACTTGACGATTATCTTTTACCAGTCCCTCTTTGAAATAGAACTTCAATGCCTCTGTCTCCACAGCAGAAGCAGCTACAGCATTAACGCAAATGTCTAGAGGGGCCAGCTCTATTGCCAGGTAACGAGTTAAAGCTTCCAGGGCGGCTTTGGAAACTCCAACGATAGTATAATTGGGCAAGACAAAACGCGAACCCAAGCTAGAGATGCTGACTATTTTACCACCCCTGCCCTCCATTAGTTTGACTACCCTCTGGGCACAGAGCAAAAGGGCTCTGGTGTTGATGTCCATAGTCCATTCCCAGGCCTTAACATCTATATCCACTACAGGACGGCCTACGCCTGAAGCAGCATTGCTAATCAAGATATCCAGGCGGCCAAATTTATTGCCAATCATATCAAACATTTCATCTATCTTTGCCGGGTCTCCCACATTGGCTCGGATGACTTCAGCTTTCACTCCCAGAGCTTCAATATCCTTAGCTGTTTGTTCCGCGCTATCGCGGTGGCGAAAAAAGTTGACAATAATATCGGCACCCTGGGCAGCAAGTTTTAATGCAATTGCACGACCGATACCGCGCCCACCACCTGTGACTAAAGCCAGTTTCCCTTCAAGGGACATGGCTAAACCTTCTCCTCTTGCGCTACCCGATTCTCTACATAGGAGACAAAATCGCCGAAGTTCTGAAACTTCTGGGCTTCCTCGTCAGGGATCTCAATCCCAAAGGTTTCTTCCACTGCCACCAATGCCTGCACTACATCCAGGGAATCTGCCTTAATCTCTTTAAATGTGCTTTCCCGAGTGATAATGCTCTTGTCAACACGAGTAATCTTGGCTATGATGTCTCTTATCTGTTCTTCAACAGTCATAATTTACCTCCCTGGTTAAATTTTGCTAATTCCGACTTCAAGCTTTCAATAACCCCGGCTTTTACCGCTTCCCTGGCGCTTTCTATAGCATTAGCTATTTGGGGAGCTCGGCTAGCTCCATGCGCTATCCTGACAACCCCATCAACGCCCCACAAAATGCCGCCACCCCGCTTCTCAGTTTCACTGGATATTTTGGTTGCCGGGAACAATCCCTTAAACAATAATCTAACTAAGGCACGTAGAGGTGGGTACTTTTTCAGCTTTCGCGCTGTCCAATCCTGGGCATAACCCCCGATGCTTTCATAAAACTTTAAAAGCACATTGCCCACAAAGCCGTCACAGACAATGACATTGGCCTTGCCGTTTAAGATATCATTGCCTTCTATATTGCCAACGAAGTTCAACCCGCTATTTTTGAGAAGGGAATAAGCTTCACGCACTGCCTCACTCCCTTTATTTTCCTCACTTCCCGTGCTTAGCAAAGCTATCTTAGGGTCAGTGATGTTAAGAACCCTCTTAGCGTAGACCGAGCCAGCGATGGCAAAAGCTAGAAATTGATGTGGTTTGCAATCTACATTAGCTCCGAGGTCTACCACCACAGTATTCGGTGCAAAGCTACCCAGAGAGCCAACAATTGCCGGACGATACATCCCATCCAACATGCCCATAAATTGAATGGCACTTATTGCAGCCGCTGCACTAGACCCAGCACTAACTAATGCATCTGCTTCGCCTGATTTTACCATCTTCGCCGCCACGGCAACAGAGCAATTAGGCTTGCGCCGAACTACGTCAACCGGCGACTCATTTTCCTTGATAACTGCGCTGGCTTCGACAACATGGATGGATGAACCGTTGGTGAATTTGTACTTGGCTAATTCCTTTTCTAGAATGTTTGTGGAGCCAACCAAGAAGATTTCAACATCGCCTTTCTGAGCTGCAAGCACCGCCCCCTTAACTATTTCCTCAGGAGCATAATCACCACCCATGGCATCCACAGCCACCCTTACTCTGCCATTTTGAACCATATTTTTATTTCTTATCACTTGAGAACTTGACTATTGTCTCCCCCGTAACTATCATTTCGCCTTTTTGATTACGGCACTCAAAACTGCAATTTGCGTATGATACATCATCTTTTTGTTCAACGCAATCAATTTTACCATTGATAGTCAGAGTATCTCCAGGACGTGCCGGCTCTTTAAACTTTGCTCGGAGCTTACCCTCAGACAGCCAGCTTCGACCAAAAGCCGAAGTCATCATCTCTGACACATAAGCCAAGTTAAGCATACCATGAGCAATAGTGCCACCCAAAGGAGTCTTAGCAGCAAAAGACTCGTCTACATGGATGGGATTAAAATCACCCGATGCCTCAGCATAAAGATTAATTTTCTCCTGGGTGATATGTTTTACCACCGTATTAAGAGCCTTCCCTTCTTGAATCTCTGTGAGCATTTCTTTCCTAGGTGGGCAATGCTATAGTTGCTCTTCCAGATTGCACCTTTTCTTTGCCTTTGTCAAAAACCTCGAGCTCCAGGATTAACATACTCATTTTGCCCCGAGTTATCTTTTGTGACACTCTGGTGTGACACTCTATAGTGGCGCCAATGGGCACCAGTTTGAAAAACTCTAACTCTTGTGAAGCATGTATAGCAATAGTGCCAGATGGCATGGAAAAAGACCCTACCATAGCAGCTATGGCACAAGCCGTAATGGCCAGGGGGGGAACAAATCCATCACCTGCACTATCCACAGCTTTTAGATATTTGGAGACAAGGGAGGCACTCAGTTCATAGGTGGCAGCAGGGAATTCGTAACCAGGTATTAGTTCTTCATAGCTTGTAGTTTTGCCCGACATTTGACCAGTTCTCGATACATCGGTATACTATGTATATTACATTATACACTGCCCCTGATTATTGTCAATATTTTCCTAATTATCACCACCACCGATTGATAATGGACTTTGGCATCGACATAATTAACTTAAAATCAACCTATCCCACACAGGACACCCTGAATTGATGGGAGATATAAGAAAGAAAAGGCTATTGAGCAAACTTTATGAGCTGCGCCGTCTTCTCATTTGGTTTGCTGCAAAATGGGCCCGGCAGGATTCGAACCTGCGACCAACCGGTTATGAGCCGGCCGCTCTGCCACTGAGCTACGAGCCCACTCTTCCACCCATGAAAAGTTTCACTTTTCATGGCAACCAAATTTGTGTGGAGCGGGAGACGGGACTCGAACCCGCGACACCTTGCTTGGAAGGAGGAGCCGTCCCTGAGCCCCATTTTCTGCCCTTTTTGAACCTGAAAAGCGGGAGAAAACCGCCTCTTTTCCGCAACATTCAGATGACCGCTTTTTTTGACCTCCCGCCACTTGCTTGACTGATTTTACCATACTTGCCTGTCAGGCAACAACTGGTTTGGTAAGGAAAAGAGATACTTCTTAGGGTCACCATGGTCTCTTTACAGTCAAAAGGATACGAATGCTTGGTCTACCGCTCATCGAACAAAAGAGGTTTTTATTGTGCTTGAAAATCTAGCTAGAATGTTGTCTCCCCCTAGCCAGCTGAGCGAATTTCAAGTTCGCTAGAACTGACAGGCGCCAAGGGATTCGGAATTAAGTCATACAGAGGGGATAGACCTCGCAAAATCTGTACTTGAGAATATTAAGCTGCGCGCAACTTTGCTACCTTGGCTAAACGATTGTTTCTTTTGACCTCACTAGTCCAAAGTGGTAGACTGTTAACATCTTCTTAACCGGAACTTAAATAGGTACGCAGCCAAGGCCCGGTCACAATGTGGACAAAGGCTTGAAAGAGCACTTTGGTTCATGCCTCAAGACAGAAGAGAAGGGAAATGAGAATAGAAAGCCCCCAATACACTGAGCGTTTTGGCTCAGTTCGTATTAACGATGTGCAGCAGGTATTGGAACTGGACTCTGGCAGAGCCAAAGAACTTCCCCCGCAAGAGAATATCGCCGTGCAAAAAATTGAGGAGGATGTTATCAAGGGCTTCGAAGAGAAAATGGCTATTGTCATCCCTACTAAGGACGAGAAGCTCAAGCTTTTCGAAGGTGTTGTCAGTGGAGTTCCTCATGAGTGCCTGATAATCGTAGTCTCTAACAGCCAGAGAAGGCGGGTTGACCGGTTCAGGATGGAAAAAGACGCACTGAACCAGTTCTGTCACCTTACTCGCCGTGAGGCTCTGATTATTCACCAGAAAGACCCCATACTAGCCCGGGCTCTCGCTGAGGCTGGCTATACTGACATTTTGGGAGAGGATGAGTTGATAAGGAACGGCAAGGCTGAAGGCATGTTAGCTGCAATCTTTATCGCTATGGTTGCCCAGAAAGATTTTGTTGGCTTTATCGATGCTGATAATTATTTTCCCGGTGCTGTATGGGAGTATGCCAGATGCTACGCTACCGGCTTCAGCATGGCTAAATCCCCTTATAGCATGGTCAGGGTTTTGTGGCGCTATAAGCCTAAAATTTCGGCAGGTATGCTTTTTAGGAGATGGGGTCGAGTATCAGAGATAACTAACAAGTGCATGAACTCTCTGATCTCAAATAAAACCGGGTTTGAAACTGAGATTATCAAGACAGGCAATGCCGGGGAGCATGCTATGAGCTTGAGACTGGCAGAAATACTCACTTATGCCTCAGGCTACGCTGTGGAACCTCAGGAACTCATATCTATCTTCGAAGGGTTTGGTGGTGTCTTACCCGTGGCACACCCTACCGCTGCCAAACATGGCGTTGAGATATTCCAGACCGAGACAAGGAATCCCCACCTCCATGAAGAAAAGGGTGGGCAGCATCTTCTGGTGGAAATGCTATTGCCAGGTCTGGGATCCATCTATCACTCTCCACTCTGTGAAGAGGAGACCAAGCAGTTAATTATCAACGAGCTTTTACAGCAGAATGCCATCCAGCCGGATGAAGAACCACCAAAACCACGCCTTATTACTCCACTAAGGGCTATAAACCTGAAGAAGTTCACCGAAGTTATGGCGGAACACATGAAATCGTATTCAGCATTAGAGGAAGAGAAATGAAAGCGGTCATTCTTGTCGGTGGGAAAGGAACGAGGCTACTCCCACTGACCTGCAATACCCCCAAGGCGATTGTGCCTATCCTGAACCGACCTTTCTTGGAGCATCTGCTGGGCTATTTGAAAGAGCACGGAGTTACCGATGCTATTCTTGCCATGGGTTATCTCCCTGACCCAATCCAAAGCTGCTTAGGTGATGGTACTCAACTCGGAGTTCGGCTCACCTATCTGGTGGAGGAGTCGCCTCTGGGCACAGCCGGAGCAGTGAAGAATGCTGAATCATACCTGAATGGGCCATTCCTTGTTTTAAACGGGGACATTATCACCGAGATAGACCTCACCGCTATGGTGAAACGCCACAAGGAAGTTAAGCCCAAAGTTAGCATAGCACTGACACCGGTAGATAATCCCACTATATACGGAGTAGTGGAGACTGATACCCGGGGCATGGTACAGCGCTTTATTGAGAAGCCGACCTGGGACAAGGTCACCACTAACATGATAAACGCCGGTATCTACATCTTGGAGCCTGAGGTCTTAGCACATATCCCAACATCAACTCCGTCTATGTTTGAGAATTATCTCTTTCCGAGACTTCTTGAGATAGGTGAGCCTATCTTGAGCTATCCTTCTGACGCCTATTGGATTGATATCGGTACGCCGGAGAAATATCTGCAGGCAAACCATGACCTGCTTTTACAGCAGGTTGGTAGAGGCATTCAAGCTAAAGGAAAGAGTCAGTTCCATCCTACTGCCCAAATCGAGGGGCCGGCTTTGATTGCTGAAGGATGTATTATTGCGGAGGGTGCCAAGCTAAAAGGGCCCGTCGTTCTGGGGCCGTATTGTGAAATTGGCAAAGACGCAGTAGTGCAAGGAGCGGTACTGTGGCACCACTCGAGAGTGGGTGAGAAAGCAATACTCAGAAATTGCGTAGTTTGCTCCCATAGCTATGTGGAACAAGGCAGCCATGTTCCCGATAACTGCGTGCTAGGCGATAGTGTTACAGTTGCTGCAGGAAACATATTGGATAAAGGTACCCAGGTCTGGCCGGATGGCTATGCTGAGTCAAATGCAACTCAACCCTAAGTATCTGTACCATGATTTGGCTAACCCCCGCTTTAAATCTGATAGTCAGCAAACACACCAATTTAATAAATGTTCTGGATTTGACCCCTAAAGCCAGAAGGGAGTTTGAGTTTATATGTGTCCTATTTGTGGTATTGTAAATCGGAATGATGAAGACGTAAGCAGCCAGATACACTCTATGATGACTACCCTAAGCAATAGTTCTGCCAAGGCCTGGCTTGTTTCCATGGGAGTGTCACACAGTTGGCAAAGGGATGCTCAGGCGATAAGAAGACAGGCTCTGGGGCAGGTCTCGTTTGCCACTAGGGAACAGGGTTCAGAAAGGCCTGGCTTTAATCACAGTGGTAATTTGTCCGTGCTTTACGAGGGGAATCTCTATAATAGTGAGAACCTAAGATTGAGCCTCGCCTCGAAGCAGAAACCAGCTAGCGGAAGTACAGCCGAGATAGTAGCTTACTTACTGGCAGAAAGATATCAAGGCAACCTAGTTGATACACTAAAACAGGTGTCGCCTATGCTCGATGGCGAATTCTGTCTGGCAGCAAGTGACGAGAAGCAAGTAGTGCTAATGAGGGATTTTGCCGGCCTGAGGCCGGCTTTCTATGCCGAAAACAACAAACTTTTTGCCTTTGCCTCAAGGAAGACGGCTCTGTGGGAGATAGGGATGCGTAATGTAAGACCATTACGAGCAGGAATGGTTGCCTCATTTGGCAAAGATGGCATTATTCTTGATGAAGCCTACCCATTGAGCAAGATGAACATTCAAGTGACCATCAACGACCTGGTTGAGGCTGTTGACAGCTACTGCGCCCTGCTTAAGGAGGCTGTTGAGAAGAGGTTACACAAGGTTAAAAGGGTGGCAGCGCTCGTTTCAGGAGGCGTAGACAGTTGCCTGATAGCTAAGCTCGTCTCAGACATGTCTGCAATGAGGGGCATTGAGGTAACCACTTATACTGCTGGCGTAGAGGGGGCGACTGATATTGAATATGCCGAGCGCTTTGCTCAAGAGCTGGGGCTAAAGCACAAGGTGAGAAGGCTGAGCCAGGATGAGATTGAGGCATACATACCCCGAGTAGCTGCTGCTGTTGAGGAGAGGGACTTTGTACAAATTGAAGCCGGTATTGGAGTCTATGCCGCGGTGGAGATGGCAAGCCAGGATGGTCTCAAGGTAATCTTCTCCGGTCAGGGTCCAGATGAGCTATGGGGAGGCTACAGCTGGTATCCTCAAGTTATTGCCAAAGATGGCTATGATGGTCTTCTGCAGAATATGTGGGGTGATTTAGAGAGAGCCGACGTGGAGACCTTTGATAGGGAGAACCGGATTGCTATAGCTCATGGTGTGGAAAAGGTGTTCCCTTACGCTGACATCGAGGTGGTCAAGCTGGCAATGAGTGTATCGCCACACCTCAAGATTACCTCTGCCGAAGACAGGGTTGGCAAGCGTCCTCATCGAGAGGCAGCCAAAAGGCTTGGGTTACCTGCGCAATATGCTGACCGGAGTAAAGATGCAGCCCAGCATGGTACGGGAATTCATGGTACCCTCGACGCAATAGCACGCAAGAATGGCTTTACCCCTGAGTTAGCGGAGCATGTTGGGTATGATAGTGATGAAGTAAGTCAGGAGAAATTAGCCAGTTCCACCCGTTACGGCTACCTCTATGCAGAAAAGGAGCTCTGGCAGACGCCTCAGCACGTTCAGTTCTTCTTTGACTCGGTAGCGTACCGGAGTAACCTGCTCAATGAGGCGGAAAGGTCAATGATAGAGCAATTTCTAAAGAAGACAGGTATTTGATTAAACCAATGAATGACGCCAAGTTGGGATTCGTTCATGGGAAGGGTTAAGATTGATGAGGTTGAAGCCAGTCATTTTCACCGACCTAGATGGCACTTTGCTCGACCTAGAAACTTACTCTTATGACGGAGCTTTGCCATCCATAGAGCATTTACGAAGCCAAGAAATACCTATTATCTTCTGCTCGGCCAAGACCAGAGCTGAGCAAGAGGTATATCGAAAAGAACTGCAGGTAAACGACCCCTTCATCGTGGAAAATGGAGGGGCGGTCTTCATTTCTCAAGGCTATTTCCCGTTTGATTTTGAGTATCATAAAGCTACGGATGGTTACCAGGTAATTGAACTCGGTATCCCCTATCACCGAATCAGAGAGATTCTGGCACAGATAAGGGATGATACGGGGGTCAATTTTAGAGGTTTTGGTGATATGAGTGCGGAGGAAGTAGCATCGTTGACGAGCTTGGATCTCGAGGCCGCACAGCGAGCCAAAGCTAGGGAGTATGACGAGACCCTAAATCTTGAGGGAACACCGGATGAGATTAACAGAGTGTTAAATGCGATAAAGAAAACAGGCCTCAATTATGCATCTGGCGGCCGCTATTATGACGTCACAGGACCTAACGATAAAGGTAAGGCTACACGAATTCTAATCGACTTATTCCGTAGTAAACTAGGGCAGATAAAGACCATAGCCATAGGTGATAGCCCCAATGACTTACCTATGCTCTCAGCAGTGGACATCCCCGTCTTGGTACAAAAGCCGGGAGGGACTTGGGAGGAGATAGATATACCTCATCTCCACAGGGTGGAGGGGATTGGCCCTGAGGGCTGGGCAAGAGCTGTTGAGGAAATAATCGAACAGGGAATGGCTTAGCCCTCGGAGGTCAGCATTGAAAGCTGGATTAGCTCAAATTGGCCGTTGCAATGAAATAGGAACAAATAAGGCATGCGCATTACTGTCGGGACTCCTTAAGTTGAGGGATGGAGCGGGAGACGGGACTCGAACCCGCGACACCCTGCTTGGAAGGCAGGAACTCTACCACTGAGTTACTCCCGCGAGACTGAATCTATTTTACCTCAAATCTTACAGTTGGTAAACAAGAAGAGGGTTTTGCACCGTCAGGTCAGCCCCAACACCGATGCCTCGGCAGCAGCAGGTCATAAGCTAATTTGTCCACAGGGGTCAAATGCTCTTTAAGGTCCAACAGGGCAATAGCACCCTCACAGCTCGTTTCTATCTGATGCTAGTATAGATAGTTTGAAACAAGAACCTCACTAAAAATGGGAGCCATCTGTGCTTCTGCGGCTCTGTGTATAGGATTCTCAAGATAGTTTTTCAAAGCAGCCTCACTATCAAAGTCAATGAATAGAGCTGCGGCATAGCGTGGTTTGCCTTCTGCTGCCGATCCCTGACCTATGAGAACATTTTTTGTTCCTGGAAGCTGTGCCAGTGTTTCCACAACCTTCTTTGCAAACTCATCTTGCTGATGTTGACTTACCTCATCCTTGAAATTGATCATGACAATATGCTTCAACATTTCTCACCTCCTGCAATAAGCTTAGTATAGCTTCATTATACCATCCTGTCTGTCAATCACCCACCTTGAGCCTCCATCATGGAGGTAGTGGGCAGTGCCTACATCAACCCATCCTCTTTCTCACCCCTCATCCATCAGGATAATAAACTTTCAAAATCCATTTCTAGGCAGCAGGTATTCAAAGCTAGACTGTTCACACGGCAAAGCTATATGTTCACAATGTAAAGTCGGGACTATCTAACAAGGTTATCCAGGCTCTTGGTGGTTGGGAAAGTCCTGATATGGTTAGCCACTATGCAGCAAGTCTAACCTTTGATGAGGCCTTTCGGCTCTATAAACAGGTTAACGGTGGTCAAGTTTGAGGATAGCTTATATTTGATTTCCACCCACTTCTCGACTGCCTTTTCCGAATCCACCCAGCCAGTCATCAGACTGACTACTGAAACACCAGTCTGCTTTATTTACGCTTGAGAGGCAGCAGGTGAACATTAGAAGTTGCTATCAGGGAAATGCCAATAATCCCCAGGACTGTGGAAATACCTGTGGTATCTTCTCCCAGGATATCACCATCAAACATAAAAATAGCAGCTACTAATGCTAGAACAATCCCTATTACGAATTGTCCAAAGAATGCTCTCTTTTTTTCATTGCTTATTATTTCTGGCTTCTCCGCTTTTTGTCTCCTCCAAACCAATAATGCTACAGCTACCATGGCGACACCAATGACAATAATCGCAATCAGTATAATATTGACCATCTTCAACACCTCCAATTATTGCTTTTCCAGTATACTAGGTCTCATCTTTGCAGGTTGCCAAGTGGACTGAATGCCTCGGTGACAGGTATTCAAAGCTAGATTGTTCACATATTGATAGGGTGTATCCACCAAGGACATTGGTGCTACCTGCGCCTTGGACTACACGGAAGGCAGTAACACTTAAATCATGGTTACTTTTCTTTTTCTACAATCTGTTTCTTGAAAACTGCCAACCATTGCATCTGAGTTGCTGGCTTCTTTTCTGCTAGTCTTTTCAAACAAACCAGTTCCCAGCCCACTTCTCCAAGAGAATTTAAATACCCTGGTTTTACTAACTGTCTAAAGCTGTATTTTTCTACATGATACTGCCACTGGCTCATTTAGTTGTACCTCCTTCTTACGCAACTCAAGCATACTGTATCACCCAAGCATAGTCAATGGCTTGGAGAGCTCTGTCTTGTTGTGGTTGATATCCACTACTATGGGTACTAGCTACGCCTAGCCATGAATATGTTGCCTCGTATAAAAATCTCATCTTTCCCCCTTTTTTCAATCTTGTATATTATAAAATTACAACAGAGGTTTGAAGCTAACTTTTCGTAAACTAGCTTCATTTTACTAAGTTTCTAGAAGAGTATAACGCTACTCAAAGGCAGTAAGTTTGAGGATAGCCTTAAGCTCTATTCTCCGATAATGGACTAGCTCAGGACGTACCAAGATAAATTCTGAGTTTCAAATTCGAACCTGTTTCGCCCAAGGCAGAGATAGACTCCCGCGCTACATCACATTCACCTTCAGAGCAAAGGATTTCGCCTCTCCTCAGGGTAAACTCCGCGCGCCAATCGGCTAGTTCAGGCGAGATTCCGAAGCCTGAGCGAGAAATCTCCTCTCCTTGCAATGATAGGGGGGCGTCTTCCGTAATGACCAGTGGGCGTGTCATTGCCAGCAAAGCGCGGTAATCCATCGGCACGGTCGCTAATTGCTCTTCGTCGTTGGCAGAATTATCTTTATTGTTCATAGTACGAATGTACTATTACCTTTCTCATAGTACTAGTCGCAAGAAAGAGGAAAATCCCTTGCTACTCCAGTACTTTTAATTGACTTTCTTCCGAGGGGACTAGCAATCCGTGGTGCATAGCTAGATTGGTAAGCATTCACCTTTGTGCTGGTAAGCAAAGGAAGGCTATTCCGATGCCCTAATTGCATAGTCCCTATGTTGTGGGTAGCGAGGATTGGCATGGGGTATCCCCCAGGGACATTGGTGCTACCTATGCCTAGCCACGAATATGTTGGCTCGTAGAAAAATCCAGATTCCTTACCCTGTACCTTCTAGAGGCGATTTATTATGCGTTCTACCTCCACCGTTTTTCTATCTGGGTCTGCTGGTGGTCCAGGGCGAAGTGTTGCATCAACACCCTCTTTGAGCTGCAACCGTGCCCCGTCTCTGTACAGCCTGCTTATAGACTCAGGTTGGGTCGTAGCCCAAGGAGCAAACGTAATGCTTATCAAGGCTGTGTCTTGAGTGAAATCAGCAACGTTTACGGTAAAAGCAAATACACCTCCATCAACCGTAGATTCAACATGATGATAGCCAGCATCCCAGTCATCCCAGTCTGTGCCTTCAAGCACGCCATTTTGAAACACAGCCCCGTCAGGGACATTGGTGATTACTTCAACTGTTACCAAATCACCTGCCCACCCACCACTAACCTGGATGTCAACAGGTTTGGGTGAGCCTGGAGCGACAAGAACTAGGACGATAATCACGATGACAGCTATGACTATGGAAATTACTATCCTTTTCATTTCAACCCCGAAGCTGTCGCTATCACATAAGCACCTGAACTTGATGAAGTCTTGAAAAGCTCACCATTCACGTAAATAGAGACCGTTACGGTTCCAGATGCACCTTGATTCTGTGCAGATATGTAAGTGAAACTGTCGTCGAATGACGTGTACGTGTACTTCTTTGGAAGGGTCACGTCGGTATATTGCTCTGTTCCGCCCGTATCGTTACTCAATGTTACATTTACTTCTTGAGCCGTACCGTCAAGTTTATATACAACGGCTGGTGGGATTCCTGCCACTGCTAGTGCCCCCCAATTAGCTGGTTCCACAGATGTCACTTTTTTGCCTGAGACATAAACGGCATCGGAGTCCGTCCATCTCTCGCCAGCAAGTATATCATCAACGTAAATCTCATCGTAATATTGGCTACCATCATCACATGTGACGGTGATATAAGCCCTATAATAGTCTACATACTTCGCTCCGATGTTCCGAACTGTGTAGTCAACGTAAGCATAAGCCGACCATTCGTGCAGTGCCTCATAGTAAGTCTGGCGAAAACCAGTAATCTCAAAATAAACAGATGTGACCTTGTCAGGTATGCTACCTGCCGTTAGTTCGAGATTAGCCACTTCTACAGATGTTACTTTTTTATTCCCTACCGAGAATATCACTGAATCACGCAACTCTTGACCAATGAATACATGGACCCCATTTGTCCAATCCCAACCTTCATATTGGCTACCATCCTCATATGTGAAGGTAAAATCTACTTTGTAGTATCTTATATGTGACTTCCCTGTATTACGGATTTCATAATAGACATGGAGATAAGAACCAGCCTGTTCAAAACCAGTAATCGTAAATTCGGCTGAAGGGGGACTTCCCGTGTCTGGCTGTGAACTAGGAGAGCTATCTGGGGATGTGGGAGGGCTGTTCGGGATGGATATGGCTATTTTAACGATGATACCTACAACAATGACTATAACACAAGCTGCTATGATTCCTGCTTTCTTTCCCTTGCTCATCCTATCCTCCTTTCACAATGAATACCCTCAGTTCAATCTTTTGAACTTTCCTCACTATCTCATTATCATTATAGGCACTTTTCGTCTGAAATAGAAGACCTCCAGAACCGAAGTTCAGTATACTCGTGGTCGGCGAACTGGTATAATAATATTATGTCAAAAACTGCTATGCCTAAATTGGTGGAAGAGTCTAGCAAAGTCAATTTAATATACCAACATATTTATGAGTCCTATTATGGGCAAGGGCAAAGTGTTTATTCGATGCAATAACCAATCTCTAGGAGGAGGTTATTATGATTGATGAGCACGTCCTCGACTTGGTCTACGATTACATTGAGATTGACCATCAACTACTGAACGAGATAAAAGGAACGTTTGTAGAAAATGAGTTATCACGTCTATCGAATATTTCTCACCTTGGGCTAATCGGTCGGACACGTATATTAGCTAAACACACAAAACTGGAGCATGCTTATGGCACTTATTGGGTTTCTTACCAATGTGGAAAGAATTCAACTGGGTTAATTGGCAATAAAAAGGCATTCAATCTGGCTGGACTTCTGCATGGGATAGGTCATTTACCCTTTTCTTATGATACAGAATACGCCCTTACGAAGCTTTATTACATCCATCGCCCAACGAAAGACTGGATTGACGCTGTATTAGATACTTGCCTCCACTTTCTCAATAATAACACCTTCGAGATTATTGCAGAGAAAATGAGAGCACAGCTGGATTACAATTCTCTTTTCAGATGGTTTACAGTATATAAACTCGCAAAATCCCAATCTTTTAACAATGATTTGGGAAGGCAAATCGCAGGAGTCATTTTAGACCCAACTCTGCTTGAACACCAGCTGTTTATGGAACTTGATAAGTTAGACTGCGTATTACGAGATATGCACTATTTAGCCTTGGGAAAGATTGAATTAGGTCTGGTTCCACTAATGAAGCAGTTTGGAAAGGATGCAGCTGGTAAACTAGTAAGACCTGCTTTCTTTAAAGTAATAGACTCGACCTATGACTGTCTGAAAGAACAAGTATATTTTGGACCGGAGGAGAAATGTTTGGCGTCAGTTTGGGAAAAAGCTCTCGTGATAGAAGCTATTGAAAATGGAGTCCAAATAGACAATCTTATGGATGCAACTGATACAGACCTTGAGGGAAAACTAGAAAAACGCATTGTCACTAGTGAGATTGTTAGGAAAGTCAAAGAAGGCAAAATTCTAAAGGTGGGTAACTACTCCTGTGATTTCAAAGGCAAGCCCCTCGCCTTTGTCGAAGCCAGACTTTCGGGGACAAATTTGAAGGGCATACATAATTCACACCAAAGAACAGGAATTTATGTGCAATGCTTTTCTGAAGTCACTCCTGAACAAAAGGATGTTGTTTTCGAGTGGGCTACTTCCCGAGGGTCCTCTTGCTTGGTTGTAGATTCGAGCATAGCAAAACCCAACAAGGTAATTGGTGCCTTATTGGAAATTGAACAATGGTTTCCGGAAGCAAGGTTCGGCACCGAAGCATCTTGCAGATTAGATGCAATGAGATACATCTTAGGCCTAGACGTGCGTCCAGATTTCTTCAGATATAGAAGCGATGTCGAGAGCATCCTTAAGAAAGTCATTCCTTATAAAAATATTCAAGAAATTAGTTCAGATAAATTTTATAAAACTTGGCATTTGAAAGATTGGGCCGTAATAGAAGGTTTAATTTACCATGAAAATGAGGATTGGATATTAATGCATTTTCTTGAATATCCGGAACACTGGTCGACGACCATTGTTGAGAAGATACTAAACCTTGTGCGATTGCCAAGACTCAGGCCACGAAAGGGTGAGAGCAAAGGAGATTATCAGAGTCGCAAGGAGAGAATGCTAGAATATCAAAATTATCTGGAAAAACTATTGAAACTCCGACATGCAAGATTAAATGGCTGGGTGCTTCCAAGTATAAGACTCACTGATGGAAAGAACAGCTACGAGATTGATGCAATCTCTCTATATATCGAAAAGGGCAAGGCGTGTTTGGATTTTTCAGAGGTTAGTTATAATTGTGCTCCTGAAAAAGAGCAGGAAGTAAGAACTAAACTTCTAAAAGTCAGCCAACAGGTTTCACACAGGTTTAACAAAAAAATTAATATCAAGAGTTACTTTAACGATAAGTCACTCTTTTGATGATATGGATTTATATTAAGTTAAAGGTTTAGTAGCGAAAAGTAACAAAAGAGGTGTCTCATGGCACAGCATCGCCGACAACGAGTAAGTTTTACAGCTAGAAAGACTGTTAGCGTCCCTCGAATCGTTCGATTTACTACAAGTCGTGGTGAGAGAGTAAGTTTCCGAGCTAACAGACGAATCTCAAAGCCTGTAAGAGTGACATTCTATCGAAGACGGAGAAGGTAGACAAACATTCCTAATGGTATTCACTGCTAGGGTGGGTGTCTGTAATGGGTAACGAAAGCTTACAGAAAGTTGACCAAAAATGGCACAAATTGAAAAGAGTTCTAGACATCAACATATTATTGGCAAGTTCGGGGAGTATATGCTTTGCAACTGGCTCTTTCGCTCAGGATTTGAGGTCGCTATTGTCGCCATACAGGGTTAGATTTGGTTTCATTCAACCCGAAGACTCAGCAGCGTTTGGGTATTACAGTAAAGTCCAGGACTAGGAATGTTGGCAAAGAGACAATCAAAGTAACATATTCTCTTATAGGAAGGGGGGTCTTGAGTTTAGTTTCAGCAGCGCGGACTTACGTTATCTTTTACCCAGCCTACTATATTATCAAGAGAGGTGCCTGGCAAAAATATTTCTTTGATTCCCAGTTTCTTAAGTTTGGGAATGTCTTCTTCAGGAATGATGCCTCCGCCAATGACTATTATGTCAGCTGCTTTGTCTTCCCTTAGCAATTCAATCACTCGCTTAAATAAGTACATATGAGCTCCAGAGAGGCAGCTTAGCCCGATCAGGTCAACATCCTCTTGTAGAGCCGCAGCGACAATTTGCTCCGGCGTCTGATGCAAGCCAGTATATACCACCTCAAACCCAGCATCTCTGTAAGCTCTGGCTATAACTCTCACTCCTCGGTCATGTCCGTCCAAGCCGGGCTTGGCAACTAGAATCCGTATCTTTCTTCCTGAGTTCACCATATTGTCTTCACCTTCATTCAGTCTTACCTTCAAGCGATAGGAATTTAGATATTAGAGTTTAGTAAAATCCCGGGTCCCGATACTCCCCGAAAACATCTCTCCAGACATCGCAGATTTCCTGCTCGGTAGTGTATTCCTTTACTGCCTCTATAACATAGGGCATTAAGTTTTTGTCCGTCTTGGAAGCAGCGCGAAGATCGTTTAGAATTTGAGTCACTCTACCGTTATCCCTCGCCCTTTTTATTTCCTGCAACCTGGCATTCTGCCTTTCTTCAACCTCTTCATCTATTTTTAGTATCTCGGGAGGAGCCTTTTCTTCAATAACATGTTTATTCACTCCCACCATGACTTTCTCTCCTTTATCTATTTGCTGTTGGTAATGATAGGCAGCATCGGCAATCTCCATTTGTGGAAAACCTTTATCAATAGCCGCAAGCATGCCTCCCATATTGTCTATCTTATCGATGTATTCCCAGGCCTTTTCCTCCATGTGGCTGGTCAAAGACTCTACAAAATAAGAGCCCGCCAGGGGGTCTATTGCGTTAGTGACACCTATTTCATCGGCGAGGATTTGCTGGGTACGCAGAGCAATAGTAGCAGCAAATTCAGAAGGCAAAGCCAGGGTCTCATCCAGAGCATTGGTATGTAGAGACTGTGTCCCACCCAGGACCGCGGCTAAAGCTTCAGTGGTAGTTCTGATAATATTATTGTAGGGCTGTTGGGCAGTTAGAGAACAACCTGCAGTTTGAGTATGGAATCTCATCCACCAGGAGCGAGGATTCTTAGCTTTGAACCTGTATCTCATAATTCTAGCCCACATCCTTCTAGCTGCCCTGAACTTGGCAACCTCTTCAAAAAAATCGAGATGAGAATTAAAGAAGAAGGAAAGACGAGGGGCAAAGGAATCAACATCCAGCTTCTTTCTCTCAATGATATCCTGGACATAGGCTATCCCGTCAGCCAGGGTGAAAGCCAATTCCTGAATAGCGGTGGAGCCTGCTTCCCGAATGTGGTAACCGCTAATGCTTATAGGATTCCACAGGGGAACATGCTGAGTACCGAACTCGATGGTATCGCTTATCAGCCTGATTGATGGCTCGGGTGGGAGCATAAATGTCTTCTGGGCAATAAATTCCTTTAGCATATCGTTTTGAATTGTGCCTCCAATTTTGTCCCAGCTTATCCCCAATTTATCAGCAACAACCAGATACATTGCCCAAAGTACGGAGGCAGGGGGATTAATAGTCATAGAAGTAGTGACACTATCCAGAGGAATTCCATGGGTCAGAATCTCGAGATCTCTCAGGGTGTCAATTGCCACACCACATTTCCCACACTCACCCGTAGCTCGAGGCGAATCGGTATCGTATCCCATCAAGGTGGGGAAGTCGAAGGCAGTGCTCAGCCCTGTCTCACCTTCCTTAAGCAGGTGACGCCATCTTTTATTAGTATCCTCGGCACTGCCCATCCCGGAGAACATGCGAAAGGTCCATTCTTTCCCTCGATACATTGTGGGTTGACACCCTCTGGTAAACGGGAACATGCCGGGATAGCCAATATCCTTGGAAAAATCCAGGTCCTTGATATCTTCCGGGGTATAAATTGCCTTTATCTCAAGGTCGGAAACGGTGGAAAATCTTTTTCCCTTCTCAGCCTTTTGCCTTCCGGCTTTCTCTACTTCTTTCTCCCATTTTTCCCTACCTTCCTGTACTTCTTGCAAGGTTTTCTCTGTAAACATAATTAGCCCCTTTACTTTACACCCAATACTTGGCGGGCAATTGTCCACCTTTGCATCTCCGATGTTCCTTCGTAAATCTCAGTTATTCTCTGATCACGGTAGTAGCGTTCCACGGCAAAGTCTCTAGTATAGCCATAGCCACCGAATATCTGAACGGCTTTGTGGCAAACCCTATGAGCTGCCTCGGAGGCAAAAAGCTTTGCCATTGCCGCTTCTTTAGGAGGAGCGTGCCCTTCTTTCTTGGTTAACCAGGCAGCCCTGTAGATCAGCAACCGGGCTGCGTCTATGTCTGTAGCCATATCGGCAATCATCCATTGGATTGCTTGAAGGCGAGCGAGTTCGGCACCAAATTGTCTCCTTTCCTTAGCATAAGCCACGGCGGCATCATAAGCAGCTTGAGCAATACCCAGTGCTTGAGCAGCTATACTGACCCTGCTGGCATCTATACCCTCTAAAGCTATCCTGAAGCCTCTCCCCTCCTCTCCTAACATATTAGCCACAGGTATTCTACAATCATCGAAGATAAGCTCCGCTACCGAAGCAGGGTGCAGTCCCATTTTTCTTTCTATTTTGCCCACAGAGAAGCCCTTAGTACCCTTATCCACGACAAAGGCGCTGATGCCACGATAGCCCAGAGATTTGTCCTTCGTAGCAAAGGTGGTTACAAAATCAGCTTCAGCACCGTTACTTATGAAAATCTTCTGGCCATTCAGAACATAATAATCGCCTTCCCGAACGTATTTTGTTTCTAGAGCGGCGACATCACTGCCAGCCATGGCCTCAGTTAAGGCAAAAGCCACTATCGCCCCATTGATTACACGGGAAATATAGTGCCTTTTCTGCTGTTCATTGCCATGCATGACGATGGGATACATACCCAGGCCAAGGCTAACGAGATACACGACGCCTATGCCAGCACAGGCACGGGAAATTTCCTCAGTGGCTATGGCAAAAGTTAATTCGTCCCCATTTCCCCCATATGCTTCGGGAAAGTGCACACTATGCAACCCGGCGTCAGCCATCTTTTTGACAACATTATGGGGGAACTTCTCTGTCTCATCCCATTCAGCAGCGTAGGGTTCGATTTCCCCAACACAAAAATCCCGCACCATTGTTTGGAACATCTTTTGTTCTTCGGTAAGTTCAAAATCCATTTCTAGCTCCTTTACAGATTATTTTAAAACCTTTCTTTGTTGAAGGGTAATCAACGACCATGGATTAACCCCAGCATCTTTGCCCCTTTGTTTCTTGAAGGCTATCGGTCACTTTCGACTAATTTTTTCGCTTTCAGGGCCGATTTTACACTTCAGCCCCAACCAAGGTCAATTTTTCCCTGTATCCCAGCACAGACGATTCCAATCATTGACGGATAGGGCTTTTTTTATTAGACTTACATCTCCAGCATGCATATTTTAGCAAACAAAAGTGAGGGCACCTGGACTTGGTTTGAGTGCCCTAGTTTTGTGCCTATACAGGAGGAAGAGCTATGGACTTAGTCTGGATTTGTATAATAGCGGGACTTGTGGCGGCAGGTGTAGTTGTATTCTTCGTGCGCTATGTTCTAAGGCAGGACCAAGGCTCAGACAGGATTCAGGAGATTTCTGGCGCCATTAGAGAGGGGGGACTTGCTTTTATTCACAGGGAATATCGAACCTTGGCCATTGTAGTAGTGATAATAGCCATTATTCTAGCGGTCATACCCAGTTTGGGTTGGAGATTGAGTGTAGCTTTTATCTTTGGTGCTCTATGTTCTATGGGCGCTGGCTATGCTGGCATGAACATGGCACTGAGGTCTAATGGCAGGACCTGTGCTGCGGCACAGAAGGGACTGAACCAGGGGCTAAGGGTTTCTTTCCGGGGTGGAGCGGTTATGGGGCTGACTGTAGTCAGCATCGGCATCATAGGGCTATCTATTCTCTATTTTGCCTGGCATGGGCTCCCTGAAAACCAGTTCTTGTTTATAATTCCCGCCTATGGCACTGGTGCTTCACTGGTAGCTCTTTTTGCCAGGGTAGGCGGCGGCATCTTCACCAAAGGGGCTGATGCTGGTTCTGACCTGGTGGGCAAGGTGGAGGCGGGGATACCGGAGGATGACCCCAGGAATGCTGCAGTTATAGCTGACAATGTCGGTGACAATGTCGGCGATGTCTGCGGCATGGGTGCTGACCTCCTTGAGTCTTATGTGGAGACTGTCATTGCTACTATGACGCTCACCACTGTTGGTATCGTAATAGCACCATGGCTGACAAAGCTATTTCCCGGACTCTCAAACGAGGCTGCTCTGCAAGCTGCCTGGTGGTTGCCTCTTCTAATTATGGCTGGTGGCATTGTAGCCTCCATAATTGGCTGCTTTCTGGTCAGAGTTGGGGAGAAGGTAGATATGTCTGCTCTCCTGGGAGCTTTGCGTCGCGGCACACTTGGCGCCACGATATTGACAGCGGTATTTGGTTTTCTGGTAATTTATTTCCTACATGCTAGCTTAGGTCTCTTCTGGGCGATGCTTGCCGGCCTTGTAGCTGGTGCCTTAATGGGGGAAAGTACAAACTATTTCACTTCTTATGCCTTTAAGCCGACGCAGGAAATCTCTGAAGCTTCCACTACTGGTGCTGGTGCCACTATAATTAGAGGCTTTGCCACTGGTCTGATGAGCACCTGGCCACCGATAGTCTTGATAGCTGCGGCAATTGCGGTTGCCTATTACTTCGGTAGCTTCTATGGTGTGGCTTTAGCTGCTGTTGGTATGTTGTCTACCCTGGGTGTGACACTGGCTACCGATGCTTACGGACCTATAGCTGACAATGCTGGAGGCATCACCACTCAGGCGGGGTTACCAGAGGAGGTGCGTGAGAAAACCGATGCTTTAGATTCTCTGGGCAATACCACCGCTGCCACAGGCAAGGGATTCGCCATCGGTGCTGCTGCCATGAACTCCCTGGGCTTGATTCTGGCCTTCGCTATGGCTGCCGGGATAGTGACGATTTCAAGCACCACAGGTCAATTAGAGCCATTCCCTGAGGCACTAAGCTTGCTGAGCGTGCCAGTTATTGTCGGTATACTTATAGGTGCCCTTATGCCTCCTATCTTTTGCGCTATGACGATGAAATCGGTGGGAGTGACTACATCAGCGATTATAGAGGAGGTTCGTCGGCAGTGGCGTGAGATAAAGGGCTTGATGGAAGGGACAGCCAAGCCCGAATATGGCAAGTGCGTGGATATTGCCACCAGAATATCATTGAGGCAAATGTTGCTTCCTTCCATAATGACGATAATCGCACCTGTGATTGTGGGAGTGGTTCTGGGCAAATATGCCCTTGCTGGCTTTCTTATCGGCGCACTGGCTACTGGTTTCATTCTGGCTATTACCTTGAACAACGCCGGCGGCGCCTGGGATAATGCTAAAAAGTGGATTGAGTCTGGTAAGTTTGGTGGTAAAGGCTCGGACGCTCATAAGGCAAGTGTCGTTGGCGATACAGCCGGTGACCCCATGAAAGATACCGCTGGCCCGTCCTTGAATATAATGCTCAAGCTGATGTCGGTGATTTCACTGATGCTGGCACCGGTATTAATGCATTTTGGTGGCCTGATTTAACAACAGCAATCTGTTATCGAGTCAAAGGCTCCGGCTAGCTTTCCTTTTGAGAGGCGTCTGGCGTTAATGTTACAATAAAGCACCATGCCGGATACCATATTTATCAAGGGTGCCAGAGAGCACAACCTTAAGGATATAGATGTCGTTATCCCCCGGAACAAGCTGGTGGTTATCACCGGTGTTTCTGGCTCGGGAAAAAGCTCTCTGGCTTTCGATACCATATACGCCGAGGGGCAGCGCCGCTATGTAGAGTCCCTTTCTGCCTATGCCCGCCAGTTCCTGGGGCAGATGGAGAAACCGGACGTTGATTACATCGAAGGACTTAGCCCGGCCATATCCATTGACCAGAAAGGGCCGCCTCATAATCCGAGGTCTATTGTGGGCACGTTGACTGAAACCTATGATTATCTTCGTCTCCTCTTTGCTCGTATTGGGCATCCCCATTGCCCTGAATGCGGCAGGGAAATCTCGCGTCAGACGGTACAGCAAATTGTCGACGCCGTTCAGGAAATACCTCAGGGCAGCCGCATCATGATTCTGGCACCGCTGGTCAAGGACCGCAAGGGTGAGCATCAAACGATACTTAAGGATTTGCAGAAGGCAGGGTTTGTCAGGGTTCGAGTTGATGGGCAAATTTATGACCTCTCTGAGGAATTTCAGTTAGATAAGAATAAGAAGCATGCCATAGAGGTAGTAGTCGATAGACTACAGATAGAGCAAAACGAAAATGCCACTCGCCTCGCTGACTCCATCGAGACAGCATTAAAACTGGGGTCGGGAGTGGTGCTGGTCAAGATCCTTGACGGCGAAGAATTGCTTTTCTCAGAGCATTTTGCCTGCGTCTATTGCGGCATAAGCCTGGGAGAAATTGCTCCCAGAACATTTAGCTTTAACAGCCCCTATGGCGCTTGTCCTGCTTGCACAGGACTGGGCTGTAAATTGGAAATCGACCCTAATTTAGTCATCCCCGACAAGGGACTGAGCCTGGCTGAAGGAGCTATCCAGCCCTGGTTAAGAAATGGACAGCTCAGTACCTGGTCCAGCAGCATACTACAGTCTCTAGCACACCGCCATTGTTTTTCTCTCTCCACGCCAGTCAAGGATTTAAACGAAGAAGAACTGCGCGTGATCCTCTATGATGGCGGGGGTGAGTTAATTCCCGCCACATACGAAGACCGTTACGGCCAACTGCGTCAGTACTACGCTAATTTTCCGGGCGTCATACCATACCTGGAGCGCCGCTATCGAGAGACGAGTTCTGATAGTGTCAGAGCGGATATTGAGCGCTACATGGCATCCAACCCCTGCCCGGCTTGCCAGGGAAACAGACTGAAGCCAGAGTCTTTAGCTGTCACCATTGTGGACAGAAATATTATGGATGTTACCGCCCTGCCTGTCACACAGGCTTTAAATTGGGTGGAGCAGCTAGGTGACAAAATCAGTCCCCGAGAACTTACCATAGCCAAGCAAATTATCAAAGAGATTCAGGCCCGGTTGGGCTTTCTCAGAGATATAGGTCTGAGCTACTTAACCCTGGACCGTCCTTCAGCGACATTGAGCGGCGGTGAGGCCCAGAGAATTCGCTTGGCTACTCAGATTGGCAGCGGACTTAGCGGTGTCCTTTATATTTGTGACGAGCCCACAGTGGGTTTGCACCCTGCCGATGGGTCCCGGCTTATAGCCACGCTGAAGCGTCTCAGAGACCTGGATAATACTATAATCATAGTAGAGCACGATGAAGCTATGATGAGAGCTGCTGACCACATTATTGATATGGGGCCTGGGGCTGGTAAACAGGGGGGAGAAATTGTCGCCACGGGGACACTTCAGGATATAATGGATTGCCCGCAATCAATAACGGGGCAGTACCTTAGTAGGACAAAGCAAATTCCCTTGCCACCTGAGCGTCGCTCTGACTCGGGAAAAGAGCTAGTGATCCAAGGTGCCAGGGAGAACAACTTGAAAAACATCGATGTCCATATCCCCCTGGGCAAGTTTGTTTGCGTCACTGGTGTTTCTGGAAGCGGTAAAAGCTCTCTCATTAACGAAGTCCTCTATAAAAGGCTGGCCCGCTTCTTCTACCGAGCTAAAGAGAGGCCAGGTGAATGTGACGGTATTATTGGCACTGAGTATATTGATAAGGTGGTTAACATCGACCAATCACCGATTGGTCGTACCCCGAGAAGCAACCCTGCCACTTATACCGGGACATTCACCCCTGTTCGAGAGCTTTTCGCCGCTGTTCCTGAAGCTAGAGTGCGTGGTTATCCCCAAGGACGCTTTTCCTTCAACGTAAAGGGGGGAAGATGCGAAGCCTGTCAGGGAGCAGGCTATGTTCAGATTGAGATGCAATTTCTGCCCAATGTCACTGTCCCCTGCGAGGTATGCAAGGGGAAAAGATATAACCGTGAAGCGCTGGAAATCCACTTTAAAGGAAAAAACATCGCCGGAATCCTGGATATGACCGTGGATGAAGCTTTGGTTTTCTTTGACCACTTCCCTAAAGTCAAAAACAAGCTGGAAACCCTCCAAGACGTAGGTTTGGGGTATATTTCCCTGGGGCAACCAGCACCGACCCTTTCTGGAGGCGAGGCCCAGCGAGTAAAACTAGCTACTGAGCTATCCCGCCGCTCCACAGGCAAAACGCTTTATATACTAGATGAGCCGACTACCGGCCTTTCCTTCTCAGATATTGCTTTCCTTCTAAAGGTATTACAGCGCCTGGTGGATTACGGAAACACGGTAATTGTCATTGAGCACCACCTGGATGTGGTCAAAAACGCCGATTGGGTCATTGACCTTGGTCCTGGAGCTGGTGATGATGGTGGCTACCTTGTGGATGCCGGCACGCCTGAGGAATTGACCCAAAACGATGCCTCTTCCACCGGGCAATATCTACGTGGTATATTATTAACGCAGCGGGAAAAGGTATTGACATGACATCAAGGCCCAACAGGGAGGAAATTTTTGATTCTATCCATGGCAATGTCCAGGATAAGAATATGATTAAGCATATGTTAGCCACCGAGGCTATTATGCGGGCTCTAGCTAAAAAGTTGGGGGAGGATGAAGAAGAGTGGGGCATTACCGGGCTCATCCACGATATAGATATGGAACTGGTTGAGGGTGATATGAGTAGCCATAGCAAATTGGGCGCTGACATCGCCCATGAGCTTGGAGCCAGTGAGACTATGGCCCATGCTATTTTGTGCCATAACGAAGCTCATGGCGTTCCCCGAGAAACGAAATTGGATAAGGCCCTTTTTTGTGCTGACCCCCTGAGCGGGCTTATCACCGCGGCTGCCCTGGTTCGCCCCGATAAACTAAGCGGATTGACCACTAAATCGGTAATGAAACGCTTTCGCGAAAAAAGCTTTGCTGCTGGAGTTAATCGGGAGCAAGTGGCTCAGTGCCAGGAAATCGGACTGGAGCTGGAAGAGTTCATCAACCTGGGAATTGAAGCCATGAGGGAAATTGCCTCAGAGTTGGGATTGTGACATCTTTGAATTTTGGCAAATTTTGTAGTGCGAGGCTAAAGCTTCGCACTACATTTTTGAATATCATTTGCTTGGAAGCAGGATTCCTGTGATTAGTATTTCAGATTTGGCATATGCCCAATTACCTGGATAGCATAGACTTTAAGCTGGGACTAACCTCCTATCATCTTCACGACCAAATTCCTATTGCAAACGGATTAATGTGTTTGGTATAGTTGACCATACTTGGTTATAAATGAAGCTTGAATTTTTTAGCCAGGGTAGGGAAGGAAGTAGGTATGGTAATAAGAAGAAAAATCGCTCATGAAAGAAACAGAACCACCGCACAAAGAGTTAAAAGCGCTACCTAGCAGTGGAGAGATATACGGGGCCCTCGTAGCATCTTCCTGGGATGCCATACTGGGGGTGAATCGCAAAGGGACAATAATATTCTGGAATAAAGGCGCAGAGCAAACTTTTGGCTACTCAACCGACGAGATACTGGGCCAGCCAGTAACCAAGTTGATGTCGGAGAAACACATAGAGGATCACACAAAAGAACTGACGGATTTCTTGGGCGGAAATTACGGGGGAACAGGGATCATCGAATTTGAAGCATTGAGAAAAGATGGCTCTACATTCCCCGTTGAATTGTCTTTATCCATTGGGCAGCAAAACGGCAAATTTGTGGGACTTGCCATCGGAAAGGACATCACCGAGCGCACACAAATGGAGCAGGCACTAAAGGAAAGCGCAGAACGTTATTGCAACCTATTTGCGAATTCCTTGGAAGCAGTTTTTTCTGCGGACATCGAAGACAATATTGTAGAGGGTAATAAGGCGCTTGAGAAACTGTGTGACTACTGTCTGGAAGAATTAACCGAGATGAAGCCAACAAACATTCTCTCTCCAGAAAATAGGGAATATGTTTCCCAACAAGTAGAGAAGATGCTGAGCGCAGATGAACCTATATCCAGCATAGTGCATGAAATTTTCAGGAAAGATGGCAAAAGGATACTGATAGAGCAGTATTTAAATTTCATCAAGCGAAAAGACAAAATCGTAGGATTTCAGGGGTCCTGCAGGGGTATCACCGAGCGCAATATAGCAGAAGAACAGTTGAAGAGTTCTTTTACCAATCTGGCAAAAACCGTTTCTCGCGTGATTGAATCTTGTGACCCCTATACAGCGGGGCATCAGCAAAGAGTAGCTGAACTGGCCCGTCTTGTAGGTGAGAATATGGGTTTGGCCGAGGATATGGTTGAGCAACTCTACCTCAACGGATTGCTCCACGACATCGGCAAGATTTCCATCCCAACGAGTATTCTTACCAAGCCGGGTGAACTAGCTGAGGAAGAATGGGCTCTTATTCGTGCCCATACGAAACAAGGTTATAGCATATTGAAGGATGCAAATCTTCCCTGGCCGGTAGCCGACATAGCGCTGCAACACCACGAACGGCTGGATGGCTCGGGTTATCCTAACGGTATCACAGGAGATAGTCTAAGTCTGGAAGTCAGCATCCTTGCTGTCTGCGATGTGGTGGAAGCTATGAGTTCCCATCGTCCTTATCGGCCAGCAAGAACCACGACGGATATTCTAAAGGAACTCAAAGACGGCAGGGGAACAAAGTACAATGTCAGTGTAGTGGATGTGATGCTGCCGATGATTGAAAGTGGGGAATTTAAGTCTATTTGGAATCGTAGAAATTCAAGGAGCACGGCTACAGAAGGCCTATGTCCCTAACGACGTCAATGAAGTTTTCAAAGGGTTTATATTTAAGATTGTTATCTTTACAGTATGCCAGCAAGTCGCCCGTGGCAAAAACATAGTGAGCGTATTTTGCTGGAGCAAAATCGGAATCTCCATTCCCTATATATATTACCCTGTACCCCAGCTTTAGAAACGATTTGATATATGCCTCTTTAAAGCCATCCTCTAGTCTTTCACCATCCGGCCCCACATATTGGACTTTCATTCCTTCAGGGTGGAAGGAAGCTTGCGCAGCATGCACTTCGATACTCTCCAGTCCCAGGTCTTTCAGCACAGCCTTTATGTAAAAATCCAGACCGTTGCTCACAATGACCAATCTGAAATCTTTTTTCAGACAGTAATTCACCAGTTCGTGAAACCCAGCTCGCACCTTAACCTTGCCTTTCAGCACCTCAAGTAGCGTAGGTTTATCATCTTTAACCATGGCAAAGGCTTTAGTGTTGAACTCCCCTACAGATATCCTGTGGTCCTTATACTCTCGCAGCAGTCGTCGCCAATCTCCCTGAGCGAAGGCATCTAAAAGAAAAAAACTAGCATCTTCCTCGGTAATCGTACCATCAAAATCACATTGAACTAAGGTTTTCACCGTTGATATTCCACCGTAATATCTCGATTCTTTTTAGCGCTCAGGGACAAATGTAGTTAGATTAGCACACTATGCTAGGAAGATAAAGCCCAAGCTTTCTCTACCAACATGTAAATTGACAGCATCCATTTTTGAAGCTATCATGTATTTTTCGTGGAAAACATCGAGCACAACCCGACACTTGCTGAAGTAGCTGACGCTTTTCTATCACATTTACCGCCGGAGGAAAGGGGGAAAATACAGGCAGAGATATCTAAATTCGTCAGATGGCTTGGCTCATCCAGGCAGGTGAAGGACATCAGCCCTGTGGATGTGGCTAGCTATGGCGAACAGATTATCCCATCGGCGGTTAAACCTCTCAAATCCTTTCTTACGTACATCCGAAAAAAGGGGGTCAGCAGCATAAATTTAGCTCCCCACCTCAGGGCGAAAAAAACTTCTTCAAAAACAGCCGCCGTTTGGCGGAGTGGTCAGGCCCAGGTTAACTTAACTGCACAAGGCTACGCAAAATTAGAGAAGGAATTAGCCAACCTGAAAAATCAACGCTCCCAAGTCATTGAGGAGATACAAAAAGCAGCCGCTGACAAGGACTTTCGAGAAAATGCTCCCCTGGCAGCAGCCAGAGAGCAAAAGGCATATTTGGAAGGGAGAATCAAGGCGTTAGAGTCAACCTTGAATCTGGCCAGGATAATGGGGAAAGACCAGGATACATCCAGGGCAAAATTCGGAGACACAGTAGTGCTTCGTGATTTATCCTCAGGTAAAGAATTCAGCTATACTTTAGTCGACCCCCGAGAAGCAAATCCAGCCAGGGGTAAACTTTCTGTTGCTTCCCCTTTGGGCAAAGCAATCCTGGATAAAGAAAGGGGACAAACAGTTGAAGTTGTCGCTCCTGCTGGTATCTTCTGCTGCCGCATTGAAAACATTATGGCCCTCTCAACAGAAGGAAAAGTGAGCCCGCAGTGACCTAAGGAACTGACGGGTGCAAATGAATAAGACGGGACTTAAGCTGCGCTAATCTTCGCCAGCTTTGTCTGTGAAAAGATTTTAAAGTTTGTTGATCCGTCTGACGTATGGCATAATGAATTAAGTCACAGCAAGGGGAGGGATCGCATAGTGGTCTAGTGCGGGCGCCTGCTAAGCGCTTACTCCGAGTTATCGGGGTCGAGGGTTCGAATCCCTCTCCCTCCGCCAGTTGGAGTTTTTCAAGCCAATGGAAGGCACCTCGCTTCGGTCGGCGGCCAATTTGTATTCATTTTTGGGCGAAAACGAAATGCGTTTATCAATAAGGGCAAAAGAGATTGTTTAATCATAAACGTCGAAAAATCATACTTACCTAATCAATCATATGGGCCAAAAAGTACTTACTAAAATTCTACTCATTTGCCTAGTTGTTATTCTCGTTGGCAGTGGGACTTATTTCTTATTTATCCAAAGGACGCTTTCAACAGTATCTCTCCAAGATTTACTCGCGGCGCCAGAAAAAATCGAAATAAATGGCAGTGAATATACGTTAGAAACATACTTGTGCCGTGACTTTATGCCAGTTTCTCCACCGGATGGACAACCGCTATTTGCTCTTATCAAAGTAAAAGCTCCTGGGGAAACAGCTATTTCGTCAAGAATTGATGCAACTCGACTATGGGTAGTAAAAGGTAAAGAAATTTGGGAAACAGAATTTACCGGTGAAGAAGGCTCTACAATAGGAGATACTCTAGAGAAGATTGGTAGAGATGGCCCAAAATGGGAACCGGGAATTAGTGTTGATGTTGTGGTTAGAATCATAGATTTAAAGAGTGGTAAAAACTATTTGTTAAAAGCATCCAATCAATATATTCACAGAACGAGTTAAAGTATAGTGAATTATTTGCCGCCGAAGAAAAACTTGAAATTGTTAATGTTCGTGGCGGAGCTGCTCATCTTTGCCCCATCATATCCGAGCCACGCGAAGCGCGGCGAGGGCATTTGGTTCGAGCTACTTTTGGAATATACTGCCAAAAGGATATAGAGCCAGGTTCAAGATTGTGAATCGCCTTGCCGGTGCAGGCAACGCTTCCACCGGGCATTCACCCAGCGCTGCAGCGTCTCAATCTGCTCTTCAGTAATATTCTTGAATCTCCCCTGTTCCACGAGATATTCTCTCAATGGTTTCAGTTTACCCCTCTTGGCAATGGATTCACTCGCCGAAGTGAGGCGGAAAATGCCGTCTTCAACCTCATAAAGTATCACCCATCCCGTTTCCACCGCGAGCCTGCCGATCTTGATAGTATCACTGAAGGGGAACGACCATCCCGGGGAACAGGGTGTGAATACATGTATGAACCTGGTCCCTCGTATTGTCCTCGCTTTCCTGACTTTTTCGTAAAGGTCCAGAGGATAGGAAGCATTTGCGGTAGCAACATAAGGGATGCCATGTGCCTCCATTATGGCTGTTATGTCTTTCTGGTTCTGTTGTTTGCCCAGAATAGGTGTAGTGCCTGAAAGCGCGCCCAGTGGCGTGGAGCCTGAGCGCTGATTGCCGGTGTTCATGTAGCCTTCATTGTCGTAGCAGATATAGAGAAAGTCAGTTTGCCTTTCCGCAGCGGCACTCAGCGCTTGTATTCCTATATCGTGTGTCCCACCATCACCAGCAATAGCCAGCACGGTCAATCCTTCTTTACCCAGGGCTTTCAGCCCGGCAACCAGGCCGGTAGCCGATGCCGCGGTGGAGGCGAATGGCGTATTTACACAGGGGACAGTGACAGATGTTACTGGATACATGCCATGCAGTACTGTGAGGCAACTGGCTGGCACCGTCACAATAACCTGCCCTTCCAGTGCTTTTAGAATATGACGATAAGCGAGCGACAATGCGCAGCCCGGGCAGGTCCTGTTACCCTGCAGGAGATATTCCTTCTCTGTCATATTGACAGCATTAGTCTTCATCGGATAAGCCCTCTCATATGTCGCATAACCATTCGGGATATTCTTTGTTTAAATCGCCCTCCTTCACTGATAACAGCGATTTGTTTACCGCATCTACCAGCTCTCTTGCTTTAACGTCACGGCCACCCAGTCCAACAATGAAGTTTCGTATTACCGCTCTTACGGAACTTCCATAGAGGGCTGATTTTATCTCCGAGCAGGTGGCTCCTTCCAGGCCATAGCTGATATTCTTGTCGAAGATCACAACAAGGCGGGATCTTTTCAATGCCTTTAGCACATCTGCCTTAGGGAATGGTCTGAACACTCTCAAGCCCAGGACGCCTACTTTGTTCCCTGCCTCTCGCAGCATATCCGCAGCTACTATCGCCTCCATCGCCAAACTGCCCATGGCTACAATAACTATATCGGCATCATCCAGTCTGTTTTCCCAGAGCATATTGGCGTAGCTTCTTCCAAACAATTCTCCGAATTCATGACCCACCCTGATTATCGTTTCTCTGGAGTTCTGCAACGCCTCTTGAAGAAGATACCTCAGTTCCATATACCCATGGCAAAGCACGCCTTCAGCGTTAACCCGAGGATTTGCCAGGGTCACAAGGTTATAGTTTTTGGGGTTGGCCGGGTCCAGTATCGTGTGTGGTTTATACGGGGGCAGAAACCTGTCCACATCCTCCTGTGACGGGACATCAACTGGCATTTCAGTGTGAGATAGAACATAACCGTCGTAGCAGACCATAACCGGTACATAAACTGACTCGGCGATCTTATAAGCCTGGATTATCGAATCTATTATCTCCTGATTATTCCGAGCGTATATCTGTATCCAACCGGTGTCTCGTTGGGATATAGAGTCCTGCTGGTCATTGAGCACATTCCAGGGTGCTCCAATAGCGCGGTTTACGCAGGCGAGGACGACCGGGAGACGTGCCCCAGCAGCCCAATGTAGCATCTCATGCATATAGGCCAAGCCATGCGAACTGGTAGCAGTGAAGGTCCTGGCTCCTACCATAGAAGCTGAAGTGCATACGGCGAGGGCACTGTGCTCACTCTCGACGGCAATGTACTCGGCATCGAGTTCCCCCCTTTCGACAAATTCGGAGAGCTTTTCAGTGACCGGTGATTGGGGTGTAATAGGATAGGCAGCAATTACTTGAACACGGCTGAGTTTCGCCCCTTGGGCCGCAGCATGATTGCCATCGAGTATCCAGGTGCTGGCTTTTCTGGCCATCTTTCTGCTCATCAATATCACTCAATCCGTCTCATCGGGACAGAATTCCTCTTCATATACCATGGTTATAGCGTGGGCCGGACATATCTGCGCGCATATTCCACAGCCTTTGCAGTATTCCATATTTATCTGGATGGGTATGGTTTTACTAACAACAGCCTCTGGACAATAGAGCCAGCATAGAAAACAGGAGGGCTTGTTTTGTCTAACTGGGAGGCACTTTTCTTGGTCTATCACTGGAAATGAGTCGCGCCACTCGCCCGTTGTACCTGCTTCGCCAACAGCCGGCGATGATTCACCGCATATGTGTTGGCAATCTCTGGTTCCCATGGCTTGCTGTTACCTCATTTTTTCGAGCTTAGTTATCTCGTAGGTCTGCGCAATTGCGGCGAGATTAATACCTACCTCGCTGTTGGAGAATCTCTCTTTTATTGCCTTCTCTACACTTGCCATGCTTACCGCTTCGGTAGCACGTATAAATGCACCCAGTATCGCTGTATTCACAACCGTGAGGCCAGCGACTACCAGTCCCAGGCTTGAGCATACTCCAGTAGCATCAGCAGTAGCGATGTTGAAGTCGCCTCCAAGGTCAAGCTCCTTTGGATGTCGCCAAGAATTTACGATGAGCCATCCTCCTTTGACTAGCCCGCTGGTTACTTCCTCGTATTTCAGCAGGGTGTGGTCTAGAACTACCACTACATTGGGGTTTTCTACCTGGGATACGACCATGACCGTCTGCGGGGAAATCCTGGTTGATGCACTGACCGGAGCGCCTCGCCTCTCGGCGCCGAACGATGGCGCAGCAGTTACTCCTTGATAGCCTTCAAGGTAGGCTGCTTGTGCCAAAATCTTGGCTGCTGTTATAGCTCCCTGACCACCCCGCCCATGCCACCTAATTTCATAATAGTCTTTCATACACAGATGATATTTTTGCGATTCCGTCAATCTTAGGAAATTATCGTTTCGTGCTCCAAAGGCGACTGGCTATATTGTATAGACCATTAGCTGCACGTGTCAAATACAAGTCACAGGCTAAAATAATTTGCCGCCAAAGAGCAAAATCCGTTGTGATTTTGCTAGCAGGCTTCGGCGTGAGCTCAGCCGAATGCTCAGGGCAAACGGACTAAGTCTATTTTCACAGAAAAGTTGAGAAACCCTGGGATATTTCCTTTTAAATTTTTGCCGGGCTATTTTAGAGGCCTATCAGCTTTTTGCCCTCATCCAGTAGCTCTCTTGCCCTTTCCAGGCTTTCAGATTCAGAGTAGATGCGGACCAGTGGTTCTGTACCGGAAAAGCGGATGAGCAGCCAGGACTCATCGCCAAGGAAGAATCGAAACCCATCGGTGGTATCTACCTTGGCCACCTTTGAACCGGCTATGGTGTCCGGGGAGCTGGAACTGAGTCGGTGCAGGATTGTCTGACGCTTAGCTGCAGAGATATGAAAATCTCTGCGGTCATAGTAGTGAGGTCCAACTTTGCTGTAAAGGTAATCCAGAAGCTGGGACGGTGTTTTTCCTGTTTTTACCATAAAGTCAAGGAAGTAAAGCCCGGCAAGGATGCCATCCCTTTCCGGGACATGACCGCGGAAGCCATAGCCACCGCTCTCTTCCCCACCAATAATGGCGTTTTTCTTCATCATCAAGGGAGCGACATATTTGAAACCCACCGGCGTTTCATAAACAGGCACATCAAAGAGCTTCCCCAGGCGGGAAAGCATCATGGTGGAAGTTAATGTTCTTATCATGGCGCCACGCTCACCACGAACCTCCAGGAGATAGAGACAAAGCAAGGCAAAAACTTGATGCTGGGTTAAAAATTGTCCCTTTTCGTCTACGATGCCAATACGGTCGGCGTCTCCATCGGTAGCTAAGCCTACGTCAGCCTTTCGCTCAACGACCAACCGGGAAAGCTTGGTCAGGTTTTTGGCAATTGGCTCAGGCTGAATTTGGGGGAATGAGGGGTTTCTTTCAGCGTTAATTTCGGTAATTCTCAGGTTGCCATCTTGAAGGACTGTCTTGAAGTAGCCAATGCCAGCACCATACATGGGGTCAACTATTATATTTAATTTTTGGCGACGCAATTCTTCTATATCAACAAAGTGACTAATGTGCTCAAAGTAAGCAGGAGCGGGGTCCAGGTAGTCAACAACTCCTTTCTTTAAGGCTTTATCCAAAGCAAGCTTTTTCACACCCCCTCTCCGGCGGGTGAGGTAGGCGATATTTCTTTCTATCTGAGAAGTGACTTCATCTGGTGCGCTAGCCCCATCCTGAGATTTGTATTTGAATCCGTTCCATGAACCAGGGTTGTGGCTGGCAGTTATCACAATAGCCCCAGCGGACTTAGTAGCTGGAACAGTAAAGCTCACCACCGGCGTAGGGGCTGGCTTGAGGCAGAGATGGACTCTGATATCATTGCCGGCTAGCACCTCAGCAGCAGCAGCAGCAAAATCCTCAGAGGCGAAACGAGTATCATAGCCAATGACCAAGCTCTGTTTATCGAGCCCATTTTGCTTGAGATATTCTGCTATGGCCTGAGCACAGATGCGCACATTGTCGAAGGTGAAATCTTCGGCGATAATCCCTCGCCACCCATCGGTGCCGAATTTGATTGAATTAGTCATAATAATCTCTTCGCTCCACTGTATTCACAGTCGTAGCAACGGGGGGAATTTCAGACTCCTATCGGAGTTCTACGTCAGTTCAAGGACAACGACACCTCTAGTTCACGACATCCAATTGCGTTTCCGGTGTGTGTCCGCTCCATATGCGAGCCCTCCACCACCCGAGTCCGCTTGAATATCGTCCATAGAAAGCCTGGACTCAGGGTATTCCCAGTTAAGCTCTCCATAGGCCCTGCGACCATTGCAGGAGATTTACTACCGGATCGATGAGCGCCTCCCTGACAACTGCACGCAGGAAATCGTTCCTCGCTATGAAGTCGGCCACAGGGGGACTGAGTCTGTAATAAGCTTCCACAAATCGCGAACCGAGGGCATTCTTCAGTAGTACTTGGTCCCGGAAATCGCGCAATATGTCAAGCTGACTGGCTGTTTCTGTGCCATAGGCCGCGGTCGCAATGAAGCAGAAACCTCCCATCGGCGGCCAAAAACCAATCTCATCGAACCGCACTTCCCCTCCTTTGTCCCAGCCAGTGCCCAGGAGGCAGATTCTTACAAAGGTCGCCCCGAATGGCGCCTGTATCATGCCAGTCCTTTGTACATAGATGCCGTCCGTGTCGTTGGCAGACAGCTCTGTTGTCGAACTCAGTTGGGTCCCATTCACTCCCGTCCAGAAGTCAAGAGCGAGGACACCAGTAACGTTGCCGGAAACATATATCCATCCCCAGGCCTCAAATGTCACCGGCAGGGTGATATTTCCGACACACAACCACTGGGTAAGCATGCCACCATCCCCTGTTATCCGGGCGGTCCAATTACCTACATAGATGGGGCCGGTATCTACGCGCGTAGCACTTCCGGTCAGGTTCCATCCAGTCGGGACTTCTCCTGCTCCCTCCTCGAAGCTCTGGTTACAGATCATTCCCCCGGCGCTTACGTAGCCGGAGGGCGAGAAGACCAAACCCCCGATCACGATGAGCAAAGCCGCCACCATGACCCTAATGTGCCTATTCATATCCCACCTCCTCTTGTAACAGTTTAACTTTTCCAAAATCGTAGCTCCTAGCAATATTATATCATCCTCTACGCATCGTCAAGATTTTTCAAGAATTCCGTCAACATTGGTAAATTGGTAAAAAGTTAGCAAAATGAATGATAGTGGCTCAGTACTGACCCCACACCACTACCTAATAGCAGGCTGATAAGCTAGAAAACCCTTGAGGCGGTTTTTGAAAAAACTCACCTGTTACCAATCGTACTATACAGGCAAGATTTTTAACAACTGAATAGTGGAAGGAAGGAAAAACTTCAAACACTCAACGATAGACTTCCCAGTCTATCGACCGACCTAGGAATCACTAAGTTCCTCACTTACGACTCCCTAGAAAGGAGGTGATTCAGCCACACGTTCCCGTACGGCTGCCTTGTTACGACTTCGTCACAGTCACCAACCCCACCTTAGGCGACTGCCTCTTGTTAATCACAAGTTAGCCCATCGACTTCAGGTGTTGCCGGCTCCCACGGCGTGACGGGCGGTGTGTACAAGGACCGAGAACGTATTCACCGCAGTATAGCTGACCTGCGGTTACTAGCAACTCCGACTTCATGCAGGCGATTTCAGCCTGCAATCCGAACTGAGGATGATTTTAGGGGATTAGCTCCGGATCACTCCTTGGCAACCCTCTGTATCACCCATTGTAGCGTGTGTGTAGCCCAGGACATAAAGGCCATGCTGACTTGACGTCATCCTTTCCTTCCTCCTTGCTGTACAAGGCAGTCTCCTATGAGAATTTAACATAGGACAAGGGTTGCGCTCGTTGCGGGACTTAACCCAACACCTCACGGCACGAGCTGACGACAGCCATGCAGCACCTGTGACAGCTCCTGACTGGATACAGGTCGTCTCCCTTTCGGGTTCCTACTTCTGTCATGTCAAGCCCTGGTAAGGTTCTTCGTGTAGCATCGAATTAAACCACACGCTCCGCTGCTTGTGCGGTCCCCCGTCAATTCCTTTGAGTTTTAGCCTTGCGGCCGTACTCCCCAGGCGGGACACTTAAGGCGTTAGCTTCGACACAGAAAGGGTCGATACCTCCCATGTCTAGTGTCCACCGTTTAGGGCGTGGACTACGCGGGTATCTAATCCGCTTCGCTCCCCACGCTTTCGAGCCTCAGCGTCAGAAATAACCTGGAAAATCGCCTTCGCCACTGGTGTTCTCCCCAATATCTACGCATTTCACCGCTACACTGGGGATTCCATTTCCCTCTGCTATTCTCAAGTCCCTCAGTATCAAATGACGCCTTCTGATTGAATCAGAAGATTTCACATCTGACTTAAGGAACCGCCTACGCTCCCTTTACGCCCAGTAAATCCGAATAACGTTCGCCTCCTACGTATTACCGCGGCTGCTGGCACGTAGTTGGCCGAGGCTTATTCCTTGGGTACCGTCAGAATTCTTCCCCAAGAAAAGAGGTTTACAACCCGAAGGCCTTACTCCCTCACGCGGTGTCGCTGGGTCAAGCTTTCGCTCATTGCCCAAGATTCCTTGCTGCTGCCTCCCGTAGGAGTTGGGGCCGTGTCTCAGTCCCCATCTGGCTGACCATCCTCTCAGACCAGCTACTGATCATCGCCTTGGTAGGCCATTACCCTACCAACTAGCTAATCAGACGCAAGTCCCTCTTGTAGCACCCTAAGGCTTTAATAACAAAGCATTTGCTTCGTTACCACATGGGACATTAGCTTGCCTTTCGGCAAGTTATTTCCCACTCCAAGGCAGGTTACTTACGTGTTACTCAGCCATTCGCCACTAGGTTACAATCCGAAGACCGTAACCCCGTTCGACTTGCATGCATAAGGCGCACCGCCAACGTTTATTCTGAGCCAGGATCAAGCTCTCCAATCAAAACCTTCCTTCCACTATTCAATTGTTAAAGTACCAACACCAATATTCTACAGGAATCCTTCCTCATCTGTCAACTTTTTTCTTGGCCCAAAGGTAAAATAATACCTTAATCCCCGGTGTTAAAGCAAGTTTGACATTAAGGAAATTTTCCATTATATTTTGTAATAAATTCATTATAAGGCCCCGTGGTGTAGCGGTCTAACATGCCACCCTGTCACGGTGGAGATCAGGGGTTCAAATCCCCTCGGGGTCGCTTCTTTAATACACGCTTTAATAGCCCTTCATGAAGTTAGCCTTATCGCTTTGCTTTTTGAGCACGCGGCTTGTAGCTACAACTTCAGAAAGGTAAGCGGCGTTGATTAAAGACTGGGTAACAATTAGCTATACTGTTGTGTCACGCGATAATCAATAATCCAACCAGTGTAAAGGCAGCGATAGGTGGCAGAGCCGGCATCGGCTTCCCCTTTAAGAATATCGCTTGAATCGCATAGACGCTAACCAATCCCAGTAATCCCAGTACTGCAATAATAGCCGCTGGCTTTAGGCCCTGGGCAAAATAAACGGAGGCTGTAAGCAGACAAGGGAAGGCAATGTCGCCACCGCCCAGTATGGAGTATTCCCTATCGGCAGGATTCACCTCTATTACCTTCTCTCCACGTTTTTTCAAATTTAAGTTCCACTCAGAATAGTTTTTGGGAATGATTAGTGCCGGCAAGGCATTTATTTGCGATAGCCTGTCTGCCATCCAGAGCATAAATTTGAAACGAACCGCCAGGAAGTCATAGATGGCGAGTGCCAAAATAATAGCCATCGCGGTCCACGGCGTAATAAAGCGACCGAAAACTGCTCCTAAACTACTAACCGCCAGAATCAATACCAGATTATGTAACCAGACAAGTGGTATCAAGAACCAAAATGTTCCAAACACGACAGCGATGGCGACGGCTACTGGAAGGGGCAAGTAAAAGACAGTTGCGATGAAGGCGCCCCAACTAAACAGAAGGGCAAACAATAGTCTGAGAATAACCTTTAAAGCTTTAAGTGGAATCTTGGAGAGCGTAAGTCCAAGCACGGCCGCTGCCGCAAGAATATAGATTAAAATTGGTCCTAACGCTGAATGGGCTGGTACCTCGATAACCTCTCCATCCGGTAATGTCACTTCCCCGGGCCACCAGGATATCGGCGCGGATGGCTGCGTCGGTATATATATATCATTTTCATCCAGGAATGGATCTATACGGGGAGCAACAAGCAAGATGAGCATTTGAGCGACGACAAAAAGAAGAAGGCCCAAATAGACCGTCTTCAGCTTTACCGGCCTCTTTGTGCTCATATAGGGGGTATTCTACATCGAAGAAGGCCCAATGTCGAAGTATAACTGTGACTAGCAACCCGGGCAAATTGAACGGTTTGAGTGAGTGTGTAAGAATGCAAATCTGTTATGTACAAGGTGCGATATTTTGAACTGGCAATAATCTCATATTAGCTTCATCAGCTATTTCTCGTAATCAACAACCTGGTACTTCTTGCCCCGAGCAATGACCCTGAAATTTTCTCCCTCGAGTAGCCTTTTATGTGCTTCCTGTCCACCGGGATACTTTTCATTCAAAAAACCATCTGCTTTGAGCGTCCGCCAGTACGGTATGTCTAATGACTTGCCTTCCTTGCTTGCTTCTTCTACCTCATTGGCCGCCGTCATGATGAAAATCCCCGTGGTTAAAGAGCAGCAACCTTTTACATCGTGATTCCTAGCTATTTGCCTGCATACTTCGACAATAGTGATGAGCCTTCCTTTTGATACCTGCTTCATGATTGCCACTACTTCAGACGGGTTTACCAGCACTATCTCATCACCGACTTCGGCACCCATCTTGTGCACGGCATTGTAACAGGGAAACCCTTTCTCCAGTCTGAGCACCTTAGGGAAAGAGGGTTTGTCCTTCAATTTCTCCTGCCACGTTTTCTTCATTATTCCTCCCAGCGGTACTTGTGTTTCTTTTGGCGTAGCTTATCAAGATTGCATTTATAGCACAGCCCGTTATGGCAGCATATCACTCCACCACACGCCGAGCAGCGCCACTTTACTGCTTCCTTTTCTAGGAATCTCCCAATGCCATACTTTTTAATAAATTCGAGGCTCTCTATCATGCTCATATGGTAAAAAGTGCGATAGCGCTTGTCGAGAGTCTTTAGCCGGCGGCAGGGGAAATCCCCGCAATCGTAGCAAAACCGCACCAGTCCTTTTCCTAGGAGATCGCACTGTTTTTTATAATAGCAGTTCTTGCCCCGTGGCAGGCAGCCGGAACAGTATGTCTTCCCAATTCCCTTCTTTTTGAGGTCGTTTTTCATCGCCAGGTAGCTGGCGCACAAGCCACAGTTCATCCCACAGGGAGCGATTAGTCCTTCATTCATGGCTTCCACAACAGTAATATACAGGATTTGAAGCGATAGACACCAGTTCGATAAGAATCAATCTATATCAGCGTTGGAGTGACTAAATTGCACAAAATCCCGAGTATTGTTGTTAACTCTAAAGTCTTATTGACCTCAAGATAATCGTTCTGTAAGATTGAAAACTGGTTACCAGAGCTTTTGTTTTCATATATTTGAAAGACATGAATAAATTGAAAGTTCCCAAGTATTTTCATATTGAAAGTCGAACTGTTAGGTACACTCTCTATGCCCTATTTTGCATAATAGTTGCGGACGGACTGATAACCCAGTTTTTGGTGACAGGTGGACACGGATCAGAAGTGAATCCTTTCCTGAGGGCTTGGGTAGGCCAAGGGTGGTTTATGGCTATAAAGGTGTCAGGTGCGTTTTTAGCCACGTTACTTTTATGGATTAACTATAATGTAAAACCCAGACTCGTATATACAATCACGGTGGTAGCTTTGGCATTTTATACAACCATCGTCTTCTGGAACTTGTTTGTATTTCTTTTTACTGCTTAACCACCCTATCTGAACAAGGGCACTGCGATTGCACAATAGTCAGTTTTGTTCAACGCATGAATAGCTCAATGACCAACTACAGCATTCTGAAGCGAATTCCCTCTCTGATTAATACCTTTCATCACCTGATTTGTTGATGCCTCCCCCCTGCAAGTGCTACTATTGTCTTACAAAGGACTCTAAAGGTAGAGGAGAAGCTAAATATGATGGTAAATTCTAAACATTACACTCTAGATTTGACATTGGCGCGCCTGGTGTACCTAACCTACGCCCGGTTTAAGAATTGTATGGACGAAATACTTAAGGGACAAGGGCTTACTACGGAGCAGTATACAGTGCTTGTGACTGTAAAATACCACGAGGCGCCTGTAAGAATAACTGATATAGCCCGGCGGACAGAACGTACCACAAACAGCGTCAGTATGATAGTCGACCGCATGGTCAAAGCTGATCTGCTCAGAAGGGTAAGAGACAGGAGAGACCGCAGGGTAGTAAATGTGGTTATCACCAGCAAGGGGGAGGACGCCCTTAAACCAGCAAGTATAGTAACCCTGGACTTTTTCCGGCAACTCATGTCGCCACTATCACATGAAGACGCGCATACCTTTGTCGGTCTGTTCACGATGATAAACCGCAAGATGCTTGAGCTTCTCAATCCCGGAGCGGATATAGAGGGAATGCTTAAAAATGATTCCGAGCGCAGTGCCTATTTGTACAAGCAACTCAAATGACCAAATCAACCGCGATTATACTTACCCCCAAAATCCTAAGCACAGGCGTCCGCCGTCCACCTCCGCCGACAGCGGACTATCCTGTCCTTTTCTACCGACAACCTCATCAATGCCTTTAAAATCGCCTCTAAGCCTCATTTTAGACAGGTCTCAGCCACTTCACCGAGTGATTACCGACCCTCCTCCAGCGGTACTGGTGATAGTGAGGTCGCACTCAACACCAAAACAACCTACCATCCCGACCAGTACGGCTACCGTAACTAAAAAGATGCTAATTCTTTTCACGTGTATGACCCTCAAAGTGTTATTATGTCACCAGTAAAGGAATTATCAACAGGTTGAGGTGTCCAAGACATACTATGGACTTAGGAAGTCACAATCCGATGGTTTGTGTAGTGAGGTAACAAAACAGGCTAATGTGCAATTTCACCATCGGGTATACCCTGGGCTTTACGTCGTTGTCTCGCCACTCACACTAACATGGCAAGGGGCGAAGCTCAATTCAGGTCCCAGCCACCCACATTGCACTTCCCGAAATCGTTGTCTCCCACGGCGACCACGGTGCCATCGGACTTAGGCCCAACCGTCTAATAGCGGAGGCCTGTACAGCCCACGGGGCTCTCCCGAAAGTTGGCACAGATGAGGATATAAGAGTCGTTACCACTCATGGTGATGTTGGTCGAGGTAGCATTGACATTCGTAATGGTATCCACATCGCCACTCCACTTGAAAAACTTGTAGCCACGACCTGGTGTTGCTACGAGACTGACCACCATCCCAGCATCATATGTGAAGGTTCCCTCTCCAGGGATGATTACCGAGCCACCAGGTGTGCTCAAGATGGCCAGCATGTACTGGACAGGCGGGTCTACCTCAAAGTTAGCCATTATGGAATACTCCCCGTTCACGGTGATGCTGGTAGCAGCCCTGTTGACATTGCTAATGGTGCTCAAATTGCCAGTCCAGTCGACAAAATGATACCCAGCATGTGGAGTCGCCACGAGGTTGGTCACTGTTCCTTCGTAATACGTAAAATTCCCTACACCAGGAGTGGTTACATTACCTCCAGTGGTACTGGCGATGGTGAGGATATAGGAAGGTGAAGCAGGGGTCTGACTACAGGGTACCGTCCCAGCAATTAAGGCTGGCGCAATCAAAAGGACTACAGTAATCAAAAAGATGCTAAGTCTTATCATGTATACGAAGCCTTATGGGACTATTGTATCACTAGTGGAGGAACTATCAATAGGTTGCGGTGCCCAAAAGAGCTATTGAGTTAAAGAGTCACAAAACGCTATTTCGTTCAATACCCTAGTGACACATCACCTCCTTTCTCTTGCTCTAGAAGTAACACTCAAGGAACTGCTGAAGGCAAAGGTAGCCCAAAGATTCGCCAGGCCCTTCATTCCTCTCGCCCAACCGTTATCCTGCCAACTCCTCCCGCCTCCTGCGATACTCTAGGTCTATCCGCTCAGCCTCGCCCGTCAGACCCTCCCATTCGGTCGTCAACCTCGCCACCTTTTCTCTGAGCATCATATATTCACGATTCACAGCAACTACGTTCCGCGAATCCTTGTAATGGGCGAGGTCAGCCATCATAGCTTCGATTTCTTCAATTCGCTTGCTGCTCGCTGCCACCTCCTGCTCTATTTCTGTGATGCGTTCCCTTACCGGCGATATGGCGCGGTAGTATTCATTCCGCAGCCGACCTTCGAGTGCTTTGCGCCGGCGCTTTCTCACGGCCGTTGGTGGCTGACGTAGCTGCCCTATACCAGGCTGGGTTTTCATCATTTCCGCTTGACCGTCCGGTGACCTGCTCTGCCATAGATAATCGTCGTAACTACCGGGGAAAACCGTTACCTGGCCGTCCCGCACTTGGATGATTTTATTGGCGATCTCCCGGATGAGGGTACGGTCGTGAGTGATGAAACACAAGGTCCCTTTGTAAGCATCCAGGGCATCGGTCAAAATCTCGCGGGACGCAATGTCCAGGTGGTTGGTTGGCTCGTCCATAAGAAGGAGATTGGCTGGCCTTACGAGCATCCTGGCAATGGCGATGCGGGTCTTTTCCCCACCCGAGAGCACCGATATCCTCTTCGTCACATCGTCACCGCTGAAGAGGAATGCCCCGGCCAGTCCACGCAAGCGCTGTTCCGGCTCATCCGATGCTACGCTCCGTAATTCCTCAATGATGCTGTTGTAGGGGTTGAGAGATTCTATATAATACTGGGCGAAGTATGCCGTAGTCACATCGTGACCGAGTACGCGCTGCCCTCTTTCAAAGGGTAAAAAACCCGCCAGCATGCGCAGAAGGGTTGTCTTCCCAGCCCCATTTATCCCTACTATGGCAGCGCGATCTCCCCGCTCCAGTACCAGGTTAAGATCCTGGTATACAACATGCTGCCCGTAAGACTTGGCAACGTGGTTGAGTTCGATTACGACGCGACCGCTCCGCGGAGGCTCTCTAAAGTTGAAATGTATCTTCTTCGTTGCCCGAGGAACTATAATCCGCTCAATCTTGCCCAGTTGCTTGACCCGGCTCTGCACCTGAGAAGCCTTGGTATTTTTGGCTCGGAAGCGCTCAATGAAACGCATCTGCCGTCTGATTTCTAGCTCCTGTCGCCGGGCGGCTGCCTGGCGAGTCTCGATATCCTTCTCGCGTGCACGAACGTAGCTATCATAATCGCCGTGGTGGAAGATAACGCCCTCATCCTCGATGGCTATGACCTTGCTCACAACATTGTTGAGAAAGGCTCGGTCATGCGACGTGACCAGGACAGCACCGTGATAGCGTTTCAGGTAGGTTTCAAACCAGCGCTCCGTCTCCAGATCGAGATAGTTTGTAGGTTCATCGAGCAGTAGGATATCGGGATTAAGGAAAAGGAGTCTGGCCAGTTCAATACGTGTTCGCCAGCCACCGCTGAATTCAGACAGCGGACGCCCGAAATCTGACCGGGCGAAACCCAGTCCAGAGAGGACGATCTTTGCCTCGTGTTCGGAGCTATAGCCACCCTTCGCCTCATAGAGGGACTGCAACTCGCCCAGCTTTCTCAGCAGGCCATTCACGGTTTCCTCGTCCCTTTCCTCTGCCAGGTCTTCCTGTACCAGCCCGATCTTATGTGCAAGGTCCCTGACCACATCGGACGAACCAGAGACATATTCCTGCAGACTCCGCTGCGATGATGGTTGGACATCCTGGCGAAGATAACCGATAGCAGTGTCACGTCGCAGAGACACGCTTCCGGAATCCGGGATGATGTTGCCCGTTATGATTTCGAAAAGGGTGGTCTTCCCCGTGCCATTCCGTCCAATGACTGCAATGCGATCGCTCATGCCAACGGTGAAACTAACCCCGCTGAAAAGCTCACGGTCGTTATATGACTTGGATATGTCGGTGACATTAAGCATATAATCCTCTTACCGTTACATTATAATTGGAAAGGCGGAGCAGGTGAAAGGCAGTGCCCTCGTTCAGTGAGAGATTCCACAAGTGAGCAAGCCTAATTGCACAATAGTCAGGATTGTGCAACGGTGATTTGGTACCTTGCCCAGTGCACCAAGATATGCCAGGCAAATTGGTCAAGGGATCGTTTGCCAGCACAGTTAGTTGACGTTAACCCGATAAAAGGTTATTATTAATATGCAATGTTTTGTGTTTATTATTATAACAACGAAATAGAGAGGGAAAATGGGCTATACATTAATGATAGGTGGCCTTGCTCTTGTCTTAGGCATCCTGATCGGTTACTTTGTCAGGCAGCTAGTAGCCAACCGGGAGATCCAAAAAACAAGAAAAGAGGCACAGAAGTTCTTAGATGAGGCAACAACCAAGTATAATGAGCTACTCCGAGCCGCTAGAGAAGAAGCTATCAAGGTTGGCAACGCTGCCGAGGCGGAAAGCAAGGAACGTCGCCTTGAAACACAACGATTAGAAAAGCGTGCTAACCAGAAAGTAGAGGCGCTGGAGCAGAAGTTAGAGACTGTAGAGCGGCGTGAGCGTGATTTAGATAGCAGGAAAAAAGATATCGAGAGGGCAACAGCTGAACTTCAGACAATAAGAGAAAAGCAGCTGGCAAAGTTAGAATCCATCTCTGGCACATCTAGTGAAGAAGCAAAAACTCTCTTGTTTCAAATGCTAAAACAAGAGGTTGAAGAAGAGGCCTCGCGACAAGTTAGGGGGTGGGAGGCGCAAATAAAGGAAGAGGCTGATGGAAGGGTTCGGGATATTCTGGCCACAGCTATTCAAAGGTGTGCTACTGATGTTGTTTCGGAAACTACAATATCCGCTGTCCCCCTGCCTAGTGACGAGATGAAGGGGCGGCTCATTGGGCGTGAAGGACGCAATATCCGAGCCTTAGAGCAAGCTACTGGCGTTGACCTTATCATTGATGATACTCCGGAGGCGGTTACCATCTCCAGCTTCGACCCCGTGAGGCGTGAAGTAGCTCGCCTTGCCTTAAGCAAACTTATTCTTGATGGGCGCATTCATCCCGCCCGGATTAAGGAGATAGTGGACAAAACCAAAACAGAGGTTGAAGCTACTGCCCGTAGTGAGGGTGAGCGAGCTGCTTACGAAGCTGGGGTGCCAGGCTTACATCCTGAGCTGGTTAAGCTGCTTGGCCAGCTTAAATTTCGCACCAGTTATGGTCAGAATGTTTTAATTCACAGTCTCGAAGTTTCTCATCTGGCGGGGATGTTGGCTAGCGAGATTGGGGTTAATGTCAGTGCCGCCAGGAAAGCCGGCTTGCTTCATGATATCGGAAAGGCGGTAGACCATCAAACGCAGGGTCCGCATGCTTTGATAGGTGCTGACCTGGTTAAGCAGTGGGATAGAAATCCAGATGTGGTTCAAGCCATTGCTGAACATCATGGCGAAGCAGAGACTAGCACTGTCATGGGCTTTATTGTTGCTGCTGCCGATGCCATAAGTAGTTCGCGGCCTGGGGCAAGACGTGAGTCCTTGGAACAATATTTGAAGCGTGTCAAGGACTTAGAGGACATAGCAGCCGATTTTCCTGGCGTAGAAAAGGCTTTTGCTATCCAAGCCGGGCGCGAAGTGCGCGTCATGGTAAAACCAGATAAAGTTGATGATTTAGCCGCGGTGAGATTGGCTCGGGATATTTCTAAGAAGATCGAAGAGAGCCTGACCTATCCTGGCCAGATAAGAGTAGTAGTGATAAGAGAGACCACAGCAATAGATTACGCTAAGTAGATTTGAGAATACTGGCAATAGGCGACATCATCGGCAAGCCTGGTAGGAAGGCGGTTGAGGAAATCTTACCAGGTTTATATTCTGAATATAATATTGACTTCGTAGTAGGCAATGGCGAGAATGCTGCCGGTGGGTTAGGACTGACTCCAAGTACGGCACAAGAACTCTTTGATTCCGGAATTGATGTCATAACCACAGGCAATCACGTCTGGGCTTACAACGAGATTATTCCCTACCTGGACAGTGAGCTTGCTATTCTCCGCCCATTGAATTACCCACCGATGAATCCTGGTCGTGGCTACTTGCTTAAAAATAATGTCCTGATAATTAACCTCGTTGGGCGTGTTTTCATGGGCCATGTTGATTGTCCTTTTCGAGCCATGGACCAGCTACTGGCTGAGTTTGAACATAAATCAATCCCTATTATTGTTGACTTCCATGCTGAGGCAACCTCGGAGAAAGTGGCCATGGGTAGATACCTCGATGGACGAGTCAGTGCTGTGTTGGGCACCCATACTCACGTGGGCACCACTGATGCTCACATATTGCCCGGAGGCACTGCTTATGTCACCGACATAGGCATGGTTGGCCCTATAGATTCGGTTATCGGGGATGACCCAGATTCTGTAATCAACCGCTTCCTTACTCAGATACCCAGCCGGCTATCGGTTGGCAAGGGAAAAGTCAGCTTCGATGCAATTCTGGTCGAAGTGGATGAAAAGATCGGCAAGGCAGTGGATATCAAGCGTATCCGAAAAGTAGTGGACTAGGAAGAAAGAAAGAAAGAGCATTCGGCAGCCGGTTCAGCTTAAGCTTGAGAGCTAGGAAAGCCTTACTTTTCCCATCACTTTGGACATTATCTCGCCAGCCCTACCCCGGATGACCACTTCCGCGTAGTGGTCGAGGGGGGTGGGAGTTAAATTAACGATAGCTAACCTGGCCCCAGCCTCTATGGCATATGTTGGCATATAGGCAGCGGGGTAAATGACAAGAGTGGAACCAATGACAATAAAAAGGTCGCAGTTCTGCGCCCGGCGGGTAGCTTCCCGTAATGTTTCCTGTGATAATGCCTCTCCGAAGAATACTGCATCTGGCTTCAGGATACCCTGACAGTCAGGGCAATCGGGAACTTCTATCCCCTCCTTTATTTTTTGTAGTACTTCGGGCATCGGAAAGCGTCTATGGCAGCTTAAGCACACTACCCACTCCATATTACCATGAAGCTCAAACACCTTATCTTCAGGGACTCCGGCCTTTTGGTGCAGGTTGTCGATATTTTGAGTGATGACGCAATCTAATTTGCCCAACTGGTAAAGCTCGGCGATGGCATAGTGGGCGAGATTTGGTTCAGCTTCAGTAAGAAGTCCACCTTCGACGGACATCTTCCAAATAGTTTTGCGAGCGGCCGGGCCACTGAGGAACTTTTGAATGGTGAAGTCCTCAGGGTTATATCTGCTCCAGATTCCTCCCGGACTGCGGAAATCGGGTATACCTGACTCCGTGCTTATCCCAGCCCCAGTGAACACGACGGTCTTTTTAGACTCCATGATAAGCTGAGCCAATCGTTCTATCTCTTCCATCATCTCACTCCTTTGAAACTGACCTTCTTACCTATAACCCGACTTTTACTACCCTTTCGATACCGCCCAAGTCGGAAATTAACTCGATACTAGCCTGTGGGAAATAGCTCTTTATTAACGAAGTTACCACTCTTCCCTGTCCTTGACCTATTTCCAAAAGGAAACAGCCTCCGTAATTAAGTTTTCCTGGCATCTGTTCTAGTATTTGTTGTATTTCGTCCAAGCCATCCTCACCACCAGCCAAGGCTGTCGTGGGCTCAAAATTTCTTACTTCCGGGCTCAAATCTCTAAATTCACAACCTTTGATATAAGGCAGGTTGGCTACTATCATATCTACGGGTTGAAACAGTGGCTCAAGCAAATTCCCTTGCAAAAGTTCCACCTGGCTGCTAACGGCGTGACGCCGGCAATTCATCCCAGCTACCTGTAGAGCTGAAGCTGAAATATCCGTAGCATAAATTTTAGCTTGGGGTAATGCTGAAGCAAGGCTGATGGCAATAGCTCCGCAGCCTGTGCCAACATCGGCTATGGTAATTCGCTTTCCCGGCTGGGAAATGCGCTGGGCAAGTTCCACAGCTTTTTCCACGAGAAGTTCTGTTTCTGGCCGAGGGATGAAAGTGTGACAGTCAATGCAGAAGTCAATTCCGTAAAATTCGCAGTGCCCTAAAATATAAGCAGCAGGCTCGTGGTCAAGGCGACGCCGGACAAGATGGCATAGATGCTCTGTTTCCACTGAAGTTAAGCTCCTCTCTGGTTCTGTGTAAAGCTGTGTTTTAGACATTCCCAAGATGTGGCCTAGCAAAAGCTCAGCTTCAACAGAGGCATCATCAATTCCTGCCTTGCGTAATGTTTGGGTAGCTGATTGTAAAGCTTCGCGTAAAATCACGTAAGAGCCGCTTCTAATTGTTCCACCTGTTCTTTACTGATCAGGGCTTCAATGATTTCGTCCAGTTCTCCATCTAAAATCCGTTGAAGGTTGTGAAAACTTAAGTTGATTCGGTGGTCGGTAACCCGGTTCTGGGGGAAATTGTAGGTGCGAATCTTTTCCGCCCGTTGACCGCCGCCTACTTGCATCCGCCGCTCTTTATCTATGCTTTCAGATTGTTTCCGTTGTTCCATGTCAAGCAGCCTAGCCCGAAGCACCGCCATGGCCTTCATCCTGTTTCTTATTTGAGACCTTTCATCCTGGCAGACGGCTACTATGCCTGTGGGCAAGTGCGTGATGCGAACCGCCGTAGTTACTTTATTTACATTTTGCCCTCCGGCCCCCCCACTATGGAAAAATTCCATTTTGAGGTCATCATGATTGATGTTGAGCTCAATCTCTTCTGCCTCGGGCAGGACTGCTACTGTAGCTGTCGAGGTATGAATTCGTCCCGAAGCCTCGGTGATTGGCACTCTTTGCACTCGATGGACACCACGCTCATGCTTAAAGCGGCTGAAAGCGCCTTCACCTTTGATTTCAAATATTAGCTCCTTGAAACCTCCAACTTCACTTTGGTTGCTATCGATGACCCCTACCTGCCAGCCCTTGGCCTGGGCATATCGGCTATACATGCGGAATAAGTCGGCAGCAAAAAGGCCTGCCTCCCCACCACCAGTACCAGCTCTTATCTCGACAATAACATCTCTATCAGCATCGGGGTCTTTGGGCATCAGGGAAAGCTTGAGCCGGCTAAGGAGATCAGCTTGCTGTTCTTTGAGTTTGCTCACTTCTTCCTTGATTAAAGCCGTCATTTCAACTTCGGCATGGGAATTAATCAGAGCTTCCAATTCCGCCAGCTCCTTGTCCTTAGTTTTATATTGTTGATACATGCCAACAATATCTTCGAGGTCAGCTTTCTCCTTGCTTAGCTCTTGAAGCCGCCTGCGGTCAGTGGCTATCTCTGCTCGAGCCAGGAGTTGGCTTAGCTCGTCATAGCGCTTTTGTATTAATTCCAGTTTCTCAAACATACCCAATACTATTATAATACAGCGGCATAAGCTGCTCAAATTTGAGTTAAGGGAGCTGGAATGAAACTGGCGCCAGGTTGCTATGAATGCTTACGCAGATTAATCTACCAAGCTGCAGAGCTAGCCACAGATGATGCTTCGCTGAAACAAAGGGCAATAAAAGAAGCGATGAAGATATTGGATGATGAGTTCTCTTATAGCCAATTATCCATTGTGATTGCCACCAAGATTCACAAGGTGGTAAAAGAAGTGACCCACAATCCTGACCCTTACAGGGCAATGAAGGAAAGGGAGTTGGCGCTCGCCAGGGAATTATACCCCGAGCTGTCATTGCGAGCTGAAGCTGCGAGCCAGAGGCGGGGCAGGAAGCGAAGCAATCTTTATAAGGATGGACTTCGGGATTGTCTTAAGCTGGCCGCAGCAGCAAACGTTATCGATTTCTTCAGGGAGGCTGGTTCTATTAGGGAGGATATCAGGAAACCTGTAAGCTTTGTTGTAGATGACTCGGAGCAATTTGAAACAAAGCTAAAAGACGCCGGCAAAGTTTTATATCTGGCGGATAACGCCGGGGAGCTTTACTTCGACCTGCCTCTAGTCAAGTGGATGAAGCAATTTGCCCAAGTTATCTATGTGGTCAAACCATCGCCTGTTCAAGACGATTTGACCTTGGAGGATGTGAGGAGGGCTGGCTTGGAAGGCGAGTTTGGGAAGGTTATAAGTACGGGCATAGCTTCACCAGGAATAGTTTTTTCTTTGGCTTCAGCCCGGTTCAAACGAGAATTTGAGTCAGCAGACCTTATATTCGCTAAGGGAATGGGGCATTATGAGGCTTTATCAGAGCTCCCCCCGGAAGGGAAGTTTTTTTATTGCCTCATGGCGAAGTGCAAACCCGTAGCAGATTCGCTGGGGGTGCCTATAAACAACTATGTGGCCATGCTACAATAATTCAGGTTTTATCCGCAGCCATGGAAAATCGCTTCAGAGGGCACTGAGAGGCTCTAGAAAGGGCATGAAATCAGGAATAAGGCCAAATACTATAGAACAGAGCAGAGGTATGATTTTTTGATATCGCCCGGGACTCTCACCGACCAAGGTCGCCACTCACAAAGCCTTTAGGTCGTTGACCTTGCGCTCAGCCTTGGTTATGTTTTCTCTATTGAAATAGCTATAATCTCGGCACAGTGAAAAAACAAACTCAAGAAGTTGGGCTTTATTTGTATACTTTTACTGTATAATAGGCAAAATCGATGAGGAAACCGACTAAGCGTGAAGCCATAATAGGTGGCACATCTCTAGTAGTTACCGTAGCTTTATCTCTTCTTATCATTCATTATCGAAGCTACCTCGACCAAATAGCAGAGTGGGGCTATTTTGGTTGCTTTTTCATCAACGTTCTCACCAACGGGACCTTCATTTTGCCCGGCTTCGGCATTGTTATTACATTCACACTGGGTGGAGTATTAAATCCTGCCATAGTTGGCGCCGTAGCTGGAATTGGTGAAGCTATAGGTGCTACTGGTGCTTATTTCACGGGATACGCTGGCAGGGGATTAATCCGAGATCGTAACAGCGGCCTTTACCTTCGCTTCAACAATATTATTGAACGCCACGGTTCTAAAGCCATTTTCTTCGTGTCAGCTGTATTGAGTCCTTTTTTTTACCCCTTCGCCGTATTTTTGGGCATGGTTCGCTTTGGTTGGGTAAGATTTTTCCTCGCCACTTGGGCAGGGAGGACAGTCAAAAGCATGGCACTAGCTTATCTGGGATACTACGGTTTGGGCTTCCTACTACGATGGCTGGGCTTGGATATTTAACTTGAGTTTCCCAAGTTGTTTTGCTATATTCTTGAACCAAGCGGGGCTGTAGCTCAATCGGGAGAGCGTCTGACTGGCAGTCAGAAGGTAGTGGGTTCGAATCCCATCAGCTCCACCAGTCTTTTCTCAACTTTGATTACCACAGGGTGAAGGAAGGAGGGAGATTTCGCCCTCACCTCAATCCCCTCCCTTCAAGTGAGAGAGATTTTATACGAGATTATGCGGTTAACTATTATTTCCGGTGCTCCCTTGTAGATTTTGCTTATACGAGAACGGCAGTTGGTTCTATCACCCTTGCTCTGGCTCGATCAGACCATAGTCGCCATCCTCACGACGGTATAGTAGATTGAGCCTCTCAGTATCGGCATCTATGAAAAGAAAGAAATCATGCCCCAAAAGCTCCATTTGGCTTATAGCTTCATCTACAGACATGGGTTTGACCAAGAAGCGTTTACTCTTTACCACTCTTTTGGGAGCCTCGATTCCCTCCGCCTCGATTGCCGCTCCTTGCCGAGCAAAAGAAATGCCTCTGCCTTTATCATATAATTTGCCTTTGTATCGCTCGATTCGATTAGATAGCACATCCACTATTTTGTCAATGGCTGTGCGAATATCCTTAGACTCTTCCTGAGCTCTAATTAAGACACCTCTGCTGTCAAGGGTAACCTGGACAGTGAATCGCTGCTCAGGCAGCTTTGCACCTTCGTGGGAAATCTCCACCTTGCCTTCATCAATGGTAGGTAAGTAACGACTTAGTTTGCCAATCTTCTTCTCAACATATGCCTCCAATGTTTCAGAGACCTCCACATTATTCCTAGCGATAATCTGTAGCTTCATTTCTCCTCCTTCAGTTGTAAATCTCTCTTGCCAACGTTAAGCCCCAAACAGACGCGGCGCCCTTGCTCTTAAGAGCTGCGGCACAGGTCTCCAGCGTGGCTCCAGAGGTACATACATCGTCTATAAGTATAATTTGTTTACCTCTTACCTGTTCATCACGGCACACAAAAGCATCGGCTACATTCCTCCAGCGCTCTTCTACATCAACTGCCCTCACCTGGGGTTGTGCCTGCTTAACCCGAATGAGGCAATCCTTAATCACTGGCAAAGCAATGCGCCTGCCCAACTTTCTGGCGAGAAGGCTGGACTGGTTATAACCCCTCTCTCTCAATCGCCGTGGATGAAGAGGTACGCAAATCAAGGCTTCGCCAGGCAAGGGATTTGACCTGAGATAATCAGCTAGTAATTCAGCCAGACAGGGAGAGATTGCCTTCAAATTTCGATACTTCAGCTCATGAACGGCTTTCCGTATTACTTCGTCAAAACTGAATAAAGAACGGATGCCGTCAATCTCAGCTTTTCTTTGCCAACAGCTTGGGCATACGATACCGCTCGCCTGAGGCCTGCCACAGTTGGGGCAAAGCGGGGGCACTAGCCTTGGTAATTTTCCAAGACATTGAGGGCAAAGGAAACCGCCTACTTTCCCACAGCCAACGCATCGGCGCGGGAAAAAAGAGTCAACCGCCAGCTCAATTAATTTACCTGAGCGAAGCAAATCCTTTGCTAAGGAGTGTATTCCCGGCGTGTGCGGGTATGAAGTTCTCCACTAAGAATAGGCTCATCAAGGTATATTTCACCGTTCCTGATCTTTAAATTGTAACCACAATCAGGACGGGTACACACCCAAGCCTTGTAGTGAATTGGCGCCCCCTGACTACCAAAGTCAGACAGAGGCACCAAATCCCCCTTTCCGCATTTTTGGCACTTAGGAAATGAACCGTTTTCCAAGTTCCACCTCCACAATTAATTTATTTGCTTATATATCAAAAGAAGTAAGTATATACTATCAAAAATTCGTTTGCAAGGCCACTTTCCTAATAAACCCAAATTTTTTCAGATTTTCTTTAGACTTTCCTAATGGCCCAGCCCAACCGCCGACAGGCAGGTATAAATAGCCCCGGCCGGCGTCAGTTGGCTTCTCATTAATCTGATAGCCTCGACTTCGACATGATATTTATCTTCAAAGGTGGTAGAGCCCACAAGTTCGCCAAAGCTCCTTCTTTCCGGTGGTGATGCTCCTTCCCTGATGCGAGCCAGGGTCAAATGCGGCACAAAGGGGCGTTCCTCCTTGGCAAATCCCAGGGCGGCGAGCGCGGAGTCGATGTTTTTCTGTAACCTGGATAGCTTGTCCACCTCCCCACCGATGCCGACCCAAAGAACCCGAGCTTGCCTTATACTGGGGAAAGCCCCCAGGCCTGAAATCTCCAAATGGAATGGAGAAATACCCTGCGCAGCTTCTTTTATAGCTTCAGTTATCTCTGTTACCCGCTTAGAAGGAATATTGCCCAGAAATTTTAAAGTCAGGTGAATTCCCCCCGGGTCTACCCACTTGACGAACTTATGTTCATCTCTCTCCAATTCTTTTCTCAGCCTGGCTAATCCCTCCTTAGCCTCTTCAGGCAGTTCAATAGCAATAAAGGAACGGATTTGTTCAGGATTATGTGACACTTCTGCTCCTTGCATCCCGGCACAGCAGTTTTTGGGCATTAGCCCCCAGGATTCTAGCTTTATCTTCCTCAGGAAGCTGCGAAGACTGGATTTGAGCAATCACTCGATTCTGGCGCATAAGAGGATAGTCAGTGCCGAAAAGGATTTTATCACTGCCTATGATGCGACTCATCTGCTCAAAAATCTCGGGCTTATAAAGGAAAACGGTGGCCGCGGTATCAAAGAAGACATTGGCTAAAGCTTTGGCTACTTCAGGCATCAGGGCATAAAAAGGCAACCCTCCACCCCAGTGAGCACAAACAAGCTTTAAATTCGGGAAAGCCGCGATAAAGGAGTAGAGAATATGGGGGGTGATGCTACCCTTGCCGAAGTACTCGTGCCCCACTGGCTCAGAAGAGTGGGTCAGAAAAATCAAGTCGTGCTTTAGCGCGGCATCAACCAGAGGCTTCATTTTTGTCTCATCGGCGAGATTGAAGCCCTGAACATCAGACCTTAATTCGCCAATGCCCTTAGCCCCAGCTTTAGCACATCGCTCCAGCTCAGTTATGGCAGCCTCCCCTGCCCCGGGTTGAATCGCACAAAAGCCGACAAGCCTTGTCGGATGGTGTGATACTGAATCTAGAATGTAATCGTTTGTTTTCACACAGAGTTCATGGCTTACCCAGCCGGCATTAAGAACGACGGACACATCAATTCCGGCTTCATCCATGCTGGCAATCAGTTCCTCCGCCGTTGCCATCCGGGCTTTCGGCTGAGAATAAAGCAAGGAAAAACAAGGATCGCACTTGATATATTTGTCACGCCTTTCCCTCAGCCAGGGGGGAAATATATGGGTATGAAAATCTATAATCACTTAAGGCATTATACCCAAACGACTAAAAATACTATAGTCTTTTGTCATTGCGAGCACCCCACTTTTTTGTCGTTGCGCGCCCCGCCTTGTCGGGGCGCGGCAATCTCATTGGCTCCACGAGATTGCTTCGGCTGACTTCGTCAGCCTCGCAACGACAGATGGGGAAATTAGAGCTGCCCCCATTTAAAATGAGAAAACATTTGATAGTGCAGGGGATGATATAATACGAACCAATATTTTGGAAAAATTAGCCATTACCTCGGAGGAATAAAAGATGTTAAACATCCGTGCAATTAAAAAAGATGCCCTCTATAACGTCATGCTCCAGCAGTTGTATAGCCTTAATTACACGTGGGTGAGGTTCGAAGGTTTTATACAGGAGAAAGCTCCCGAAGTATATGGCAGTGAAGAATATTATCAGCTTTTTGAAGACTATGGTTCGGAGGAAGCTAGGCGGTTGGTCAAAGCTTTGGGGTTTCCGAGAAAGGAAATCAAGGACCTGGCCAGGTTTTTAGAATATTCTCACTGGGCTATTTTCGAGAATATCGAAATAGCGGAACTGACCGCAAACAGTTTCAGAATGCGCACACTAGATTGCTCAGCGCAAGGTGCAGCGAAGAGATGGGGGATGGAGTTTTATGATTGTAGAACTGGAGGCCTGCGGATTCGCAGCGGTTTCTTCAAAGGTATTAACCCTAAGGCAAAGGTCCAGAGGATTTTTACCCCGCCTGAAGCCAGACCTGAAGGTACACGTGCAATCGTCTCTTGCGAGTGGCTGATTTCATTGGAGTGAGACCATTCATAGCGGAGAAAAATAGAGTTGACCCCTTTTTACAAGAAACATTGACAATTTCTTTAATAAAAACTTGATAATGGAACCATATATGATAATTTCTTTAATAACATTTTAACAATTGCATTATATAATGGTACCAAGAGCACTATAAGGCGAATACAGAGTGAGTGGTCAAGTGCGTGCGTCAGAGGGTTGCGGCGGCTTCCACGATGGTGAGCCCATCATATGTAGACGTGCGAACCGGGCTCTTTTAAGCATTTGTATTTCAATTGTCATTTGGATTTTGACGTTTGGAATTTGTCGGGGCAACTACAAGAATCTGGAGGCGAGGTATGAAGATAATACTTAGTTCGAGGAGACGCCATTACATGGCCAGAGTCAGCATCTTTTTGATTATGGTAGCCTTAATTGCCGGGATGATAGGCTGCCTTCCTGACGAGCACGAATACACCCCTATGGTTGCGGCTTCGTATCATGTGGTGGGACTTAAGTCCAACGGCACCGTGGTCGCCGTGGGACACAACTGGTGGGGGGAGTGTAATGTCGGCAGCTGGCGTCAAATCATCCAGGTCGCTGCAGGCTATTCTCACACGGTGGCGCTTAAGTACGGCGGCACCGTAGTCGTCGTAGGGTCGGGCTGGCAGGGGCAGCGGGATGGCGTCGGCAACTGGACGGACATCATCCAGGTCGCCGCAGGCGAGTATCACACGGTGGGGCTTAAGGCCAACGGCACCGTGGTCGCCGCGGGCGGCGTGGGATACGACTACGGGCAATGCAATGTCGGCAACTGGACGGACATCGTAAAGATCGCCGCAGGCAGGCTTCACACAGTGGGGCTTAAGGCCAACGACACGGTGGTCGCCGTGGGATACAACGACTACGGGCAGTGCGATGTCGACGACTGGACGGATATCACCCAGGTCGCCGCAGGCTATTCTCACACGGTGGGACTTAAGTCCGACGGCACTGTGGTCGCCGCGGGGCATAACGTGGAGGGGCAGTGCAATGTGGGCGACTGGACGAACATCGTCCAGGTTTCCGCAGGTCATTCCCACACAGTGGGACTCAAGTCCGACGGCACCGTGGTCGCCGTGGGATATAACATAGACGGACAGTGTGAGGTCGGCGGCTGGACGGACATCACCCAGGTCGCCGCAGGCGTTTTTTACACGGTGGGGCTTAAGGCCGACGGCACCGTATTCGCCGCGGGAGGAAGCGACTCCGGGCAGTGTGATGTCGGCAACTGGGAGGACATCATCTATAGCGCTGCAGGCCGCTATCACACGGTGGGGCTTAAGGCCGACGACACCGTGGTCGCCGTGGGAGACAACTGGGGCGGACAGTGCGATGTCGGCAACTGGACGGACATCAAACGGGTCGCCGCAGGCTACTGGCACACGGTGGGGGTTAAGTCCGACAACACTACAGTCGCCGTGGGATGGAACGACGATGGGCAGTGCAATGTCGGCGGCTGGACGGACATCACTCAGGTCGCCACAGGCGAGAAGCACACTGTGGGGGTTAAGTCCGACGGCACCGTGGTCGCCGTGGGAGCCAACGGCGACGGGCAGTGCGATGTCGGTGACTGGGCAGACATCATTCAAGTCGCCGCAGGCAAATTGCATACAGTAGGGCTTAAGTCCGACCACACCGTGGTCGCCGTGGGAGATAACGGCGACGGGCAGTGCGACGTCGGCAGCTGGACGGACATTATCAAGATCGCAGCAGGCGAGTTGCATACAGTGGGGCTTAAGGCCGACGGCACCGTGGTCGCCGTAGGAGCCAACGACTACCGGCAGTGCAATGTCGGTGACTGGGGGAATATCACCCAGGTCGCCGCAGGCCGCTTTCACACAGTGGGGCTCAAGTCCGACCACACCGTGATCGCCGTGGGATACAACGGCTACGGGCAGCTTGAGGTCGGGGGCTGGACGGACATCATCCAAGTCGCCGCAGGCCGCTATCACACGGTTGGGGTTAAGTCCGACGGCACCGTGGTCTCCGCAAATCTTGTGGTCGAGCTTGCCAAGTGGAATCTGGGCGAGGCAGTGCCATAGGAAGAGAAAAGAATAAGAATATGTCCAGAGCCTTCGGTTGAGATCCTGCCGAAGCTCTGTCGAAGAATAAGGATTTTGGGGAAACCGAACTGTTACAGAGGAAGTGAAGTATGAAGATAATACTTAGTTCGCGGAGACACCATTACCTGGCCAGAGTTGGCATCTTTTTAGTTGTGGCAGCCTTAATTGCCGGGATGGCAGGCTGTGGTGGGGGTGAAGCATATCCTCCTTATTATGAACTCAGTATAGACAGTACCGCTGGAGGGTCGGTAACGACTCCTGGAGAGGGGGCTCTTGAATATGACCCGGGAGAATTAGTTGAGTTGGTGGCCGAGGCTGAGGAGGGCTACCGCTTTGTCGAGTGGACTGGCGATGTGGGCAGCATTGGCAACGCCGACGCCGCCATCACCTACATCATCGTGAGCAATAACTATTCCATAACGGCTGACTTTGTGCCCAAATGTACCTCCATGGTCGCGGCAGGCGGCTTTCACACGGTGGGGCTCAAGGTCAACAGCAGGGTGGTCGCCGTGGGAGACAACTCCCACGAGCAGTGCGATGTCGGCATCTGGAGAGGCATCACGCAGGTCGCCGCGGGCGGCAATCACACGGTGGGGCTTAAGTCCGATGGCACCGTGGTCACTGTGGGATTGAACACCTCCGGGCAGTGCAATGTCGGTAACTGGACGGACATCACCCGGATCGCCGCAGGCGGGGCTCACACGGTGGGGCTTGAGCCCGACGGCACTGTGGTCGCCGTCGGGGAAAACGGCGACGGGCAGTGCAATGTCGGCAACTGGACGGATATCACCCAGGTCGCCGCAGGTGGGGCTCACACGGTGGGGCTTAAATCCGATGGCACCGTGGTCGCCGTCGGGGAAAACGGCGACGGGCAGTGCAATGTCGCCGGCTGGACGGACATTATCCGGGTCGCCGCAGGTGGGGTTCACACGGTGGGACTTAAGTCCAACGGCACCGTGGTCGCCGTCGGGGAAAACGGCGACGGGCAGTGCGATGTCGGCGGCTGGACAGACATCAGCCAAGTCGCTGCAGGCGGGGCCCACACGGTGGGGCTCAAGTCCAATGGCACCGTGGTCGCTATGGGAGATAATTACGACGGGCAGTGCGATGTCGGCAGCCAGAGCTGGACGGACATCATCCAGGTCACCGCAGGCGGGGCTCACACGGTGGGGCTTAAGTCCAACGGCTGGGTAATCGCCGTGGGAGACAACGTCTACGGGCAGTGCGATGTCGGCTGGACGGATATCACCCAGGTCGCCACAGGTGGGTATCATATGGTGGGGCTTAAGTCCAACGGCACTGCGGTCGCCGTGGGAGACAACAACTACGGGCAGTGTAATGTCGGCGGCTGGACGGGCATCACCCAGGTCGCCGCAGGCTACCATCACACGGTGGGACTCAAGTCCAACGGCACTGTGGTCGCCGCGGGAGACAACTACGATGGGCAGTGCAATGTCAACGGCTGGACAGGCATCAACCAGACCGCCGCAGGCGGCGACCACACGGTGGGGCTCAAGTCCGACGGCACCGTAGTCGCCGTAGGAGACAACTACTACGGGCAGTGCAATGTCGGCGGCTGGACGGGCATCACCCAGGTCGCCGCAGGCTACGAGCACACGGTGGGACTTAAGTCCGACGGCACCGTGGTTGCCGTGGGACGGAACCACAAGGGGCAGTGCTATGTCTCCGGCTGGACTGGCATCACCCAGGTCGCCGCAGGCTACGATCACACGGTGGGGCTTAAGTCCGACGGCAAAGTGGTTGCCATGGGAGATAATGACTACGGGCAGTGCAATGTCGGCTACTGGACGAGCATAACCCAGATCACTGCAGGCAACTATCACACGGTGGGGCTTAAGTCCGATTACACCGTGGTCGCCGCAGGAGACAACTACAGCGGGCAGTGCGCTGTCGGCAACTGGGAGGACATTATCCAGGTCGCCGCGGGCCGGTTTCGCACGGTGGGGCTCGAGGATGACGGTATCGTGGTCGCCACAAGCCTGGTTGCCCATTGGAATCTGTTGCTTGCGTTGCCACCGTTGCGGTATCCACCCCCACCCCCACCCCCCACCACCGGGGGCGGTTGCTTCATCGCCACCGCAGCCTACGGCACGCCAATGGCTGAGGAAATACAAATTCTCCGTGAGCTCAGAGATGAATACCTGCTGACGAACCCGCTGGGACAAGCTCTGGTAGACCTCTATTACAGGGTCAGCCCACCAATAGCCGAGTTCATAACTGAGCATCCCGGCCTGAAGTCAATAGTGAGGGTTGGGCTATTGCCCGCTGTGGTAATGAGCACCGTAATCGTCAACGCTAATCCAGCCTAGAAGACGGCCATAGTAGGCTTGCTAGCGTTGGGCTCGGTGGTTATATTTCAACTGTTCCATCTTCAGCGGGCAGGATGACTTTTATCCCGCTGTTGCCCAGATTATCCACGTAGAATTCGGGCTTCTCGGAGTGCACCGGTATAAGCACCTCCGGTTGAATCTCACGAGCAACTCTCAGCAGGTCTGGCCCACAGGCGTGCCCCGAAGCATGCAGCCCTTTCTCTTCTTCTGGTATTTCCCATTCGCCGTTCCTTTCTACAGGGAGGCCGAATGCCCGTAATTGGAAGCGCCCAAGCCAGCTGTGCAAACGCCGGAAGTCCATCTCCTGCTCTTCGTTGTGAGGCTCGCTCGAGCTAAAGACATAAAGGCTGCCGGCCCGGGGCTGTATGCTGGGCAGTTCATTCAAATCCCAGAAGCTGAAGCAGAGGATGAAATCACCTTGATTAGAACGAACATCCTTAGCCAGAACAATCTTGCTGGAGTAGTCCTGGTAGATATTTCGCAACCATAAAGCAGGAGTCTTGCTAGCGGTTGTTTCTTGATAGATGACAATGGCATCCTCCTGGGCAATGTCAGGTATCTCTGACTCGAGAAGGCGCATGGTCTTTAAAAGGTAAGCGTCCCTGGGCAAAATGGTTAACTTCCTTTTTGTGTCTCTGGCAACCTGCAAAAAGGTAAGCAAGCGATTTACATCTCTGGGAGGAAAATCGGCAATGACCAGACCCCTGGCATCGTTAATAGCTTTGAAGGCATTTTCATATACTTCCTGCTCGGAAACATTCGCCGCTTTGTCCACATTAGTGCCTTCCAGGATTAATGCCCTGGGATGTAGCTGAGCTGCCTCCTTTATCATTGACTCGGTAAGTTTACCGTGCCTACCATGAAGTCGTAGGTCGCCGCTGTAAATCACCCAACCAGAGCTTGTCTCAATACCCCAGGAACAGGCACCGGGAATGGAATGGTCTACGGGGAAGCAACGCAGATTAAAGCTACATTTACTAATATCGCCCAGCAGTTGTGAGGCAAGTTTTTTCCGCCGGGTAGCTTTTTCCCAAAAATTTTCGGCCTCCTCACTCAGTTCGAGCTTATCAGCAACGCAGAAGCGACGTTGACGGTCACCACTGCTGCTGGCAACATAAGCCCCCTGCTTCCATCCCTTCAAACATTCCTCCACCCTGGGGGTGAAATAGCACACCTGCTGGTCGAAGGCTGGTGTGCCTGAGTCCTGTACTGCCTTGGCGATAAATGCTGTGGTCGCAGTGGCATATACCGGAATGTCTTCTCTCAGGAAAGATATGTGGCCGGAGTGGTCGAGATGGGCGTGGGTTAGCAAAATTCCATCTATATCTTCAAATTTGCGATAATGCTCTGCTCGGCGAAATCGCTGCCAGAGATTTTCCGTCTCCAGGTCAGTGCGGTAAATGCCCTCAAGCTGGGGAAGCAGCCCCATTACTAACAGGTCGAGGAGTCCTGCTCCGGGTCGAGGCTTTAAATATTCCTCGTAGAAGGTTCGATACTTACTATAGGGATAACCAAAGTCCAGGAAAAGCTTCCCCTTATCATCTTCAAGGAGGATTTTATTGCCCCCGATTTCCCTGACGCCTCCGTAGAACGTAAGCTTTACCATTCCGATACCGAAATCAAAAATAGCAGGATTTCACCTGGTGTATCATAATCAGCTTAGCATATCCATTGAGAAAATCGAAATAAAGCAGCGTATCTCGCCCAGATTTTTGTAGGTGCTTGATTCATCAAGCACCTCTTCTGTCATTGCCAGCAGGCTGTCATTGCGAGCACTTCTCCCTTTTTTTGTCATTGCGAGCACCTGAAAGGTGCGTGACAATCTCATTGTCTCACGAGATTGCTTCGTCGCTACGCTCCTCGCAACGACAGAAACCTAAAATGGGGAGTGCTAAGCTCCAGGTTTTTCGGTATACTTAGGGGGATGGACGAAATGTTACTGGTGGACAAGCCTAAAGGGCTTACCTCTTCCCGAGTGGTACAGCGGATAAAAAAGAAATTCAACGTGAAGGTTGGTCATACGGGGACCTTAGACCCCCTAGCTACGGGGCTTTTAGTTATTCTCACCGGCAAGCGGACGAAAAACGCCTCTTTGTTTCTTAAGCTGGACAAGGCTTACGAGGTTAAGGCTGTTCTCGGTATCGAGACAGATACCTTTGACTCTGAAGGAAGGGTTTTGCGGCGAAGCGATAACGAAGTAACCAGAGAGGAATTGGAAAGGGTCTTGAAGGAATTTTATGGTGATATTTGGCAGACCCCTCCATCGTTTTCAGCTAAAAAAATGGCAGGTCAAAAAGCTTACCAGCTAGCCAGAAAGGGTATCAGCGTAGATATACCACCTAAAAAGGTAAGCATTTATTCTCTGGAGCTCAAGGAGTTCCAGTTTCCCTATTTTGCTTTCGCTTGCGAGGTGTCTTCAGGATTTTACGTTAGAAGCCTTGCTCACGATATCGGAGAGAAACTCGGGGTGGGCGCTACTGTAGTGGAAGTTCGCCGCACTAGAGTGGGCCCTTATCATGTGGAACAAGCTAAAGGCTTGGAGGAGCTCCTGGGCTATAAGTAGTTGCCCCCTGCAGTCAACAGCTTTGATCAAGGTGGAATCTAAAGCCAGGGCGTCGACGTAGTGCCCATAAATCCACCTGAACACCGCTTTTAGCTTCGATTTTTAGCGACAATGGTAAACTAAGGCAAATTTTCACGCTAAAAAGTGTAGCCCTGCATTATCTCCCCATTGATTGGGTTATAGTCTCCATGATACAATATTTAAGGAGTGGCTACTGAGAAAGAGAAGGCAGTCGAATTAGCCATTGAGCAAATCGAGAGGCAATATGGCAAAGGTTCGATTATGAAGTTAGGCGAAGCTCCAGCTAGAGTAGCTGGAGATGCCATTTCCACCGGGGCACTGGCTCTTGATCTGGCTTTAGGAATAGGTGGCATACCGAAAGGGCGAGTTACCGAGATATTTGGTTCTGAGGCTTCGGGTAAAACTACACTCGCCCAGCATATAATCGCTGAAGCTCAAAAAGCTGGCGGTATTGCTGCATATATTGATGCTGAGCATGCCCTTGACCCTAGCTATGCCGCTAACTGCGGTGTCAACCTGCGCGATTTACTTATCTCTCAACCTGACACCGGCGAGCAAGCCCTGGAAATTACTGAAACCCTGGTGAGAAGCGGTGCTGTAGATGTAATAATCATCGACAGTGTAGCCGCCCTAGCGCCCAGAGCTGAGATAGAAGGCGAGATGGGCGATGCCCATGTTGGTTTGCAGGCACGATTGATGTCCCAGGCATTGAGAAAATTGAGCGCTGCTATCAGTAAATCTAAAACAGCGGTTATTTTTATTAACCAGTTGCGAGAAAAGGTGGGCATTGTTTTCGGTAATCCGGAGGTAACTCCCGGGGGAAGGGCGCTTAAGTTCTATAGCTCGGTGAGGATAGATTTAAGGCGGGTTGAATCCATCAAGCAGGGCACAGAAATGGTAGGCACAAGGGTAAGGGCCAGGGTGGTTAAGAATAAGGTAGCTCCTCCCTTCCGTAGCGCTGAATTTGATATTATGTTTAATCACGGGATAAGCAAGGAGGGAAATCTGGTTGACCTTGGGGTGGCAACAGGTGTGATAAAGAAAGCTGGTGCCTTCTTTACTTACGGTGATACGAAGTTGGGGCAGGGCAGGGAACATGCCAAGGATTACCTGAGGCAGCACCCTGAACTAGCTGCACAACTAGAAAGCACAATAAGAGCTTCAACAGCTATTCCCAGCATCTCTCTCGGAAAAGGTTCAGAAACCTTATCACAAGAAGATTGATGTGATTCAGGAAAAAGCCAGTTGACAGATAGTAATTCCTCGCAGGACTGTCTCAATGCAGCCTACCATTATCTCAGTTATCGCCCGCGCAGCGAAGGGGAAATCAGGCAGTGGCTTCACCGGCGCGGTTTTGCTAATGAAGTGGCAGAGAAAACAATTGTCAAACTCAGGGAGCAAAACCTGAGCGATGATCTTACCTTCGCCCAATTCTGGAAGGATAACCGCTTATCATTCAGGCCTAAGAGCAAAAGATTGATAAAAAAGGAATTAAGAGATAAAAAAGTAGCCGCAGAAATCATTGAACAAGTGACTAAGGACATAGATGACGAGGAGATTGCTTATAAGCTAGGCTCTAGCCGGATGCCGGCCCTTGCCCATTTAGATTATCCAGACTTTTACCGACGCCTATCAAGTTACCTTGCTTACCGCGGCTTTAGTTACGAAGTCATAAAGCATGCCGCGGCTCTTGTCTGGCAGGAAAGGGAATGACGCTAAGATAATGGACTGGGGATTAATCGCAAAAATCGCTGGTGGTGGTTTTGGATCTACCCTCCTCATCCTGGCGATTCTATGTATTATAATCTGGATAATAGGGCTTGTGGTACGAAGAAGAGCCTCAAAAGATAAGAGGTGAACTAAGATGTTTGGCTTGTATCAAATGGCTTTTGGCGGATTAACCTGGGGCAACCTCCTGATGCTCTTCATCGGGGGTGGGCTTATCTATCTTGGCGTGGCCCGAAAGATGGAGCCCATTTTATTAGTGCCCATAGGTATAGGCATCATGATGGTTAATATACCTTTTGCTGGATTAATGGTTTATGCCCCAGCAGAGCCCGGTGCTATCCCACTGCCGGCATCAGGCGGACTGAAAGAGATAGCCGAAGGGAAAATAGGACTTCTAAACTTGCTTTACCGATATGGGTTAGAGAGCGAAATAATCCCCTTGCTTATCTTCCTCGGAATTGGTGCCATGTCGGATTTTTCCCCAGCTATAGCTCGTCCCTCGTCTTTTATGTTTGGGGCTACAGCACAGCTAGGAGTTTTCGTTGTATTCCTTATTGCTTACCTTACAGGATGGTTCACCATAAACGAGGCTGTCTGTATTGGTATTATCGGAGGCTCAGATGGTCCCCCTACGGTTTACCTTACCGTAGCTAAAGCACCCCAGTTGTTGGGCCCTATCACGCTGGTAGCTTATTCCTACATGGCCCTGGTGCCCATACTCCAGCCACCAATAATAAGATTGCTTACCACGAAAAAGGAGCGGCAAATATATATGAAGCCCCAGATACGAGAGGTTTCCAGGTTAGAGAAGGTCATATTCCCCATAGCCGTCTTCGTGGTGGCTGCTTTACTTGTCCCTGCCTCAGCACCTCTTATCGGCATGCTCATGTTTGGTAATTTGCTTTCTGTTACCGGCGTTACCGACAGGTTAGCAGCATCAGCAGGTGGCGTATTCGTAGATGTACTAACATTTTTGTTAGGGCTGACCGTTGGGGCACTGATGCCGGCGGCGGTATTCTTGAATCCCAAGACTTTGATAATTATCGGTCTGGCTGTAGTAGCCTTTGCCTTTGGTACTGCCGGTGGCATCTGGGGAGCGAAAATAGCCAATTTATTCTTAAAAGAGAAGATAAATCCGTTGATTGGTGCAGCAGGTGTCTCCGCGATTCCCATGGCAGCCAGGGTAGCTCAGGTACAGGGGCAAAAGGCGAACCCCAGAAACTTCTTGCTGATGCATGCCATGGGGCCCAACATGGCGGGTGCCATCGCTACCTCAGTGGTTGCTGGAATATTCATGTCCATGGTTTAGCTAGCTTGACAGTCACTTTCCACATAAGCTATATTTTAACCGCCAAGGGCCATTAGCTCAGTTGGTTAGAGCACGGTCCTGATAAGACCGGGGTCTGTGGTTCGAGTCCACAATGGCCCACCACCTCGTTAATTCTGTTCGTCTCACTTCGGTCGGCAGCCAGGGCTTATCACAGAGGGCTGGGGAAAAGGCCACGTTGCAATTTTCCTATTATAGTTCTAATATGTCCAAGGCATAAGATTTAAGGTGTTACCAATCGGAGGATATCATGGCAGAAGATTATGGAATCATTGACGTCTGGATGCAGCACCCGACACCTAAACATTTAAACCAGCCCATTTTTGATTCTCTTCGCAGATGGATGGGTGTGGAGAAATTGACTGGGGATATTCCAGTAGAGAGCACCATTGGTGCCATGGATGAAGCGGGTGTTCAGTTAGGTCTAATATGTGCCTGGTGGGGTCCTCAGGGGCCAACCATATCAAACGACGAAGTGGCAGCTATTGTCAAAAGGTATCCTGACCGCTTTGTGGGTATCGCGTCGGTTGATTTGTACCGACCTATGGATGGCATTCGAGAGCTAAGGCGCTGCGTGCGTCAGCTTGGCTTTAAGGGCTTGAGAATTGTCCAGTGGTACTGGAACCTGCCCCCGACTGACAGACGCTATTACCCCCTATACGCCGAGTGTATCGAGCTTGGGATTCCATTCTGTTGCCAGGTCGGCCATACCGGTCCTCTTTGTCCTTCCGAACCAGGACGGCCTATCCCTTATATTGATGAGGTAGCCATTGAATTTCCCGAACTCAAAATCGTGGGGGGGCACATCGGATATCCCTGGACGGTGGAAATGATAGCGGTGGCAACGAAACACGAAAATGTATACATAGATACCTCGGCCTATATCGCTAAAAGATATCCGGTGGAATTAGTGAATTACATGAAGAAGAACGGCAAAAAGAAGGTTATGTTCGGAACTAATTACCCGATGATTACAGCAGAGAGGTGCTTAAAAGACCTTGATACCCTCGAACTCGGCGACGACGTGAAGAGGCTGTTCCTCTGTGACAATGCAAAACGAGTGTTTGGGCTTCAATGAGGGACTAGTTTCCTCTATTGCCAGAATTCCCCAGCCAGCCTCTTCATTCTTCATAAACTGCCGACAAGGCCCACTTTTTAGTTGCCAAATTTAGCAAATTAGGCTCATTTAAACACGCTATTGACAAACTAAAGGACAAGGTTTATATTTTAAACAATTAAATATAGGAAAAGGCTGAGAACAGGACTAGTACAGCTTAAGGCGGAGTTCAGAGAGTCGGGGAAGGTGTGAGCCGATACTTGCGCGAGGCTGGAATGGACCTGGGAGCCGCAAACCGAAAGGTTAACACCTAGTAGGCTTTGCCGCAGGGGTAGCGTTATCACAGCTCAGGGTATCGCCAAATTGGGCCGTACCTGAAAAGAGATGGCCGAAAAGGCCGAAAAAGGGTGGCACCGCGAAGGTTAAACCTCTCGCCCCTTGGCGAGAGGTTTTTTTATTGTGAGGCGATATGTATTATCCAACACTGGAAGAGGTTCGCCAACTGAAGAAGCATGGCAATTTGGTACCAGTTTGCCGTGACATTCAGGCCGACCTGGAGACGCCGGTATCCGCTTATCTTAAGATAGCCCGCGGAAATTACTCCTTCCTTCTAGAGAGTGTTGAGGGTGGTGAGCGACTGGCTCGCTATAGCTTCATTGGCACCGAGCCCTCTCTTGTCTTAAGGACAGAAAAAGATAATCCCATTGACCCATTGAATCGGGTGGAAAAGGAGTTCGCTCGACTTCGTCCCGTGTCCATTGCCGACCTTCCCAGATTCCACGGTGGCATGGTTGGCTACTTGAGCTACGAAGTTGCCCGCCACTTTGAGAGATTGCCTTGTCCCGATCAAGATCCCCAAGGACTCCCCGAGTCTGTGTTAATGCTGGCAGATACCTTGCTCGTTTTCGACCATATTGCCCACAAAATCAAGGTTGTCTCTCACGTTCACTTAGATGGGGATGTTGACACAGCGTATCGAGAGGCAACTTGTAAAATTGACGACCTGGTGGACAGGCTGGAGCAGCCGATTCATTCTAAGACTCTTAAGAATGCGCCACCGAATAAGTCTGAAGTGTCATCAAATTTTTCTCCGGCAGAGTTCGAGGCTATAGTATCTCAAGCCAAGGAGTATATCTATGCCGGCGATATAATTCAGGCTGTCTTATCGCAGCGATTGGCAAGACCTACTTATGCCAGTCCCTTCGCCATATATCGGGCATTGCGCTCTGTTAACCCTTCTCCCTACATGTACTACCTCCACTTAGGTGATTTCTATATTGTAGGAGCTTCCCCCGAGCTTCTGGTGCGAGTCGAGGATGGCGTAGTATCCAATCATCCTATTGCCGGCACTCGCCGTCGGGGTAAGGATGTCACCGAAGACCTGGCTCTGGAGGAGGAGCTCAAGCATGATAAAAAAGAGCGTGCTGAGCATATCATGCTCGTTGACCTGGGGCGTAATGACATCGGGAGAATCAGCGAGCCGGGCACAGTCGAAGTAACTCAGCTTATGGATTTGGAACGCTATTCACATGTTATGCATTTGGTATCCCATGTTCAGGGTAAGCTCAGGGCTGGACTTTCCCAGTTTGATGCCTTCCGTTCTTGCTTTCCCGCCGGTACTGTCTCCGGCGCACCCAAGATTCGGGCTATGGAGATCATTGCCGAACTGGAAAGAGAGAAACGGGGACCCTATGCCGGCGCAGTGGGCTACTTCGACTTCTCGGGCAACCTGGATACCGCTATCGCCATACGTACCGTTATTATCAAGAATAACATCGCTTATATCCAGGCGGGTGCTGGCATCGTCGCCGATAGCATCCCTGAGCGCGAATACCAGGAAAGCCTGGCAAAAGCGCAAGCATTGCTCGCTGCTATTGACCAGGCGGAGGCTGATTAGCTATGCTTTTACGCGTTCGGTTTCGCCCTGAATTATTTATGACCGGCGTGGGAAAGGTTTGTTGAAGAATTTTCTAAAACAAGGAGTACAGCGATGATTAAAGAAGCCATTGAAACCGTGGTCTGTGGTCGCTCGCTGACCTTTGAGCAAGCGGCAGCCGTAATGGAGGAGATAATGATTGGCGAAATCACACCAGCCCAGTTTGCCGCTTTCGCCACCGCCCTGCGCATTAAAGGAGAGACGGTGGATGAGATTGCTGGCTTAGCCAGCGTCATGCAGGCTAAGGCAACGCCGGTTCAGGTCACTTCACCAGTGGTTGACACTTGCGGGACAGGGGGCGATGGCTCTTCTAGCTTTAATATCTCCACAACGGCCGCTTTCATTGTCGCCGGCGCAGGACTCAAGGTGGCCAAACACGGCAACCGGGCAATGTCCAGCCAGTGCGGCAGCGCCGATGTCCTGGAGGCACTGGGGGTGAAGATCGACCTCGACGCTGAGGCTGTCGCTCAATGTCTGGAGACAATAGGCATCGGCTTCATATTCGCTCCCAGCTTTCACCCAGCGATGAAATATGCCGCCGCCCCCCGACGCGAAATCGGAATTCGTACTGTGTTTAATATTCTCGGTCCCCTTACTAATCCTGCCAAAGCCAAATTTCAGGTCATCGGCGTTCCCTCTAAAGAACTGGGAGAGAAGATTGCCTCTGTTCTCCATCGTCTGGGCACAGAGCATTCCCTGGTGGTACACGGCACAGATGGCATGGATGAAATTTCCATCAGTGGGAAATCTTTGGTGTGGGATGTCAATCAACACAGAGTATTGCCACCTTATGAAGTTTCTCCTGATGATTTGGGGTTTATGAAGGCAAGCACGACCCAAATTAAGGGAGGAACAGCCAGACAAAATGCTAAGATACTGCGCGGCATATTAAGCGGAGAGGTGGGAGCCAGGCGGAACATAGTTATCATGAATGCTGCTGCCGCACTGGTGGCTGGCAATCAGGCATCAGACCTAAAAGAAGGTATTTGCATTGCAGAGAAGACGCTCGACAGTGGAAAAGCTCTGGCCAAACTCGAAGAGCTAATCAAACTCAGCCAGAGCCTGAAGAAGGACTAATCAGCAGTCAGTAGCCAGTAGTCAGTGTTTAGCTGATAACTGATAGCTGGAAGCTGGGAAAAAGAGATGTTGGATAAAATTATCGCCCAAAAAAAGGAAGAGGTTGAGCAAAGAAAGAAGGTAGCTACCATAACTTATTTGCAAGAGCGCATTGCCCGGCAGAAGCCGCCGCTTGACCTCGCCCCGGCTCTCAAGGGGGACCACATTCGACTGATTGCCGAGGTGAAGCAGGCTTCCCCATCAAAGGGGATGCTGAGCCCCAAACTCAACCCCACCGAGTTGGCCCGAACCTATGCTGAAGGTGGTGCTGCTGCCATTTCAGTGCTCACTGAGGCAAACTATTTTATGGGCAGCATCGAATACCTGGCAGCAATCAAAGAAGTGGTTGGGCTTCCATTGCTGAGAAAGGATTTCATCTTCGACCCTTATCAGGTATATGAGTCTCGGGCCTATGGCGCTGATGCTTTATTGTTAATCGCAGCCATTCTAAGCCAGGAACGGCTTAAGGAACTCATCTCGCTGAGTCACAGCCTTGGTTTAAGGTGCCTAGTTGAAGCGCACAATAAAGGCGAGGTGGAAAGAGCAGTTCTCAGTGAAGCGGAAATCATCGGAATTAATAATCGAGACCTCAATACCTTTACCGTTGATATCACTACAACCCGTCGATTGCGGCCTCTCATTCCCCAGGAGCGGATTGTAATTAGCGAGAGCGGCATTAAAAGCAAAAGAGATATTGAAAAGCTCGGGAAATGGGGAGTTGATGCTGTACTTGTTGGCGAGGCTCTGGTTACCGCCGGTGATGTCATGGCTAAGATGAAGGAGTTGCTAAGATGAAGGAATTTTCATCATCTACACGTGTCAAGATTTGCGGGATTAGAGATAAGAACCATGCTCTAGCAGCAGTTGAGGCCGGTGCTGATTTTATTGGGTTGGTCTTTGCTCCCAGTAAACGACAGGTAAGTCCTGCCAAGGCATGTGAGATAGCTAGTGCCGTCAAGAAAAGCAGCGATACCACAAAAGTGGTCGGGGTCTTTGTCAATGCCCCGAGTTCTCAGGTAAATGAGCTCACCGATTTCTGTGCTTTAGATTGGGTCCAGCTAAGTGGCGATGAATCCTGGGAGTATTGCCGCGAGGTTGTTAAACCGGTTATCAAGGCAATTCGAACAGGCCAGCAATCCCCCGAAGAACTCTACGCCGCACTATCCGCTGGAAGCAAACTATTTCCCGCATATGGGTTTATCACCCTTCTTGATTCCCAAGTTGAAGGCAAATATGGCGGGACAGGAGAAAGCTTCAACTGGAATTTAGCTCAGCGAGTAGCTAAGAGGTTTCCGGTCATTATTGCCGGTGGACTCAACCCGAAGAATGTAGCTAAGCTAATCGAGAGGGTGGCACCCTGGGGGGTAGATGTCTCATCTGGAGTAGAGACAGGAGGAGTCAAAGACATGACCAAAATAAAAGCATTCATTGAAGCGGTAAGGAAAGCCGATGAGAGAAGATAAGCAGTTACCCGATTCCCGTGGCTATTTCGAGCAGTTCGGCGGCAAGTTCGTGCCTGAAACTCTTATGCCGGCTTTGGACGAACTGGAAACAGCTTACGAAGAGGCAAAGCATGATCCATCCTTCTGGGCTGAATTTGATTCCCTGTCCTGTGATTATTCGGGAAGGCCAACACCACTTTATTTCGCTGAAAGGCTAACCCGGCATTGTGGGGGGGCACAAATCTTCCTTAAAAGGGAGGACCTCCTTCATACTGGAGCCCATAAGATAAACAATGCTCTGGGGCAAGGTCTCCTCGCCAGGAGGATGAAAAAACAAAGGATTATTGCTGAGACTGGCGCTGGCCAGCATGGGGTAGCTGCTGCCACCATATGTGCCAAGTTGGGGCTGGATTGTATTGTATATATGGGTGAGGAAGATGTGCAGCGTCAAGCCCTCAACGTCTTCCGTATGAAGCTGCTTTGTGCCGAGCTGCGTCCTGTTTCTTCAGGTACCAGAACACTGAAAGATGCCATCAATGAGGCGATTAGAGATTGGGTGACTAATGTCAGAAATACCTATTACCTTCTGGGCTCGGCAGTTGGTCCTCATCCTTACCCGCTAATGGTGCGCGATTTTCAATCAATCATAGGCAAAGAAACCAGAGAGCAGATTTTGGCTAAGTGCAATCGTTTGCCTGACTATATCATCGCCTGTGTGGGCGGAGGGAGCAATGCCATCGGGATTTTTCACCCCTTTGTGAACGATAAAGATGTCAAGTTCATCGGGGTAGAAGCGGCAGGAAAGGGAATCAGGACAGGAAGACACGCCGCCTCCCTGGTTGCCGGTACGGTAGGGGTCTTGCATGGGGCGAAATCCTATGTCCTTCAGGATGACGCTGGACAGATTCTCGGAACTCACAGCATTGCCGCCGGGCTGGATTATCCAGGAGTAGGGCCTGAACATAGTTACTACAAGAGTATTGGACGTGCCACCTACGTCGCAGTGAATGATAAGGAGGCGCTGGAAGCTTTCCAGCTTCTCTGCCAGATCGAAGGTATTGTTCCAGCGCTCGAACCAGCCCACGCTATATCCTACGCGGCCAAAATGGCAGGCTCCCTGAATAAGGAACAAATTATTGTAGTCAACTTGAGTGGGCATGGCGATAAGGATATGGATATTGTAGTCAAAGCACTGGGGGTGAAGCTTTGAGCCGTATCGCTTCGATTTTTGCCCAGGCAAGTCATACTGCTCTCATTCCCTACATCACAGTAGGTTATCCCACTGTTGAAACAACCTTGAAAGTAGTGCCTCTTCTCGCCAGCAGTGGATGTGACATCATCGAGCTAGGCATCCCTTTCTCCGACCCCCTGGCTGACGGTGCCACTATCCAGCGAGCAAGCTATGAAGCGCTCAGGCAAGGCATTACACCCAAGGTCTGCTTTGAAGTGGCTCAGGAGCTAAGGCAGCAAGCGGAAATTCCGTTGGTGTTTATGACTTACTACAACCCTGTGCTTAAGTTCGGGCTGGAGCAATTCTGCTCAAAGTGCGCCGAGGTGGGCATTGATGGGCTAATAATACCTGACCTCCCACCCGAGGAAGGAGAAGAACTGGAAAAATCAACCAAAAGGCACGGGCTCGACCTTGTTTATCTTCTCAGCCCGGCTAGCACCGAAGAACGCATCAGGCTCGTGACCAGCAGGTCAAGCGGCTTTATCTACTTAGTTTCGCTGACCGGTGTCACTGGCGCCAGGGCTAAACTCCCTGAGGAATTGGAAAGCTTCGTAGCCAGGGTGAGAGAAAGGACTGAAAAGCCTCTTTGCGTTGGCTTTGGAGTCTCCACCCCCGAGCAAGCCCGAAGAGTAGCCAAGGTAGCCGATGGCGTCATTGTGGGTAGCCGCATTATACAGTTGATGGAGGAAGATACCGCCTTCTCTTCTCTCAAAGCCTTCGCATCAAGCTTACGAGAGGCTTTTGGGCAATAGAATGGTAGAAAAAAACTAGGAGGTGAACATGCGCTAGCTATTCTTAACGGAGTCAGCCCCAATATAAGATAGAAAGGAGAACAAAATGGAGAAAGGAATGTACTTTCTTGACCAAAAGGAAATGCCCACTCATTGGTACAACATTATGGCCGATATGCCCGGGGATATGCCACACGTGCTGCACCCAGGAACGGGAAAGCCGGCAACCGTAGATGACGCAGCCGGTCTATTTCCCAGGGCCTGTGCCGAGCAGGAGCTTAACAGAAAAGACCGCTGGATTGAAATCCCTGAGGAATTGCAGGCGATTTACCGCACCTGGAGGCCAACCGTGTTGCATCGGGCATATCGGCTGGAGAAGGCTCTGGATACACCGGCCAAAATCTTCTACAAGTATGAAGGGACGAACCAGGCTGGTAGCCACAAGCCCAATACGGCAACGGCTCAGGCATACTATGCTAAGAAACAAGGACTCAAGGGCTTAAGCACTGAGACCGGTGCCGGGCAGTGGGGCAGTGCCCTAAGTTTGGCCGGGGCATTCTTTGGTCTAGAGATCAAGGTGTTTATGGTCAGGATTAGCTATGACCAGAAGCCCTATCGCCGCATCGCCATGGAGACCTGGGGGGCTAACTGTGTCCCCAGCCCCAGCCAAGAGACCAGGTCAGGACGAGCTATGCTGGAAAAATGGCCTGAGTGTCCCGGCAGCTTAGGTCTGGCTATCAGCGAGGCAATAGAGTATATGGTAGACCATCCAGACTATAAATATTCCATTGGCAGCGTGCTTAACCATGTCCTGCTTCATCAGACCATCGTCGGCGAGGAATGCCGGAAGCAAATGGAGATGGCAGATGCCTACCCTGATATTATCGTCGGCTGTATCGGCGGTGGCTCAAACTTTGCCGGGCAATTCTTCCCCTGGATTCGGGATAAGATTAGCGGCAAGAAGCCAGACATGCGCATCATCTGTTGTGAGCCGGAGAGCTGCCCTAGTGTGACCAAGGGACTTTATGCCTATGATTTTGGTGACCTGTCCGGGATGACGCCCCTGATTAAAATGTATACCTTGGGGCACGGCTTTATCCCGCCACCAATTCACGCCGGCGGACTGCGCTATCATGGCATGGCACCTACTATATGCCACCTCCACAAACTGGGCTTGGTTGAAGCCGTAGCTGTACCTCAAACTGCCGCCTTTGCCGCCGGAGTACAGTTTGCCCGCACCGAGGGCATTATCAGCGGTCCTGAGCCATGCCACAATCTCAAGGTAGCTATTGATGAAGCACTTAAGTGCAAAAAAGAGGGTGTGTCAAAGACCATCCTTATCGCCCATAGCGGGCACGGGCACTTTGACCTGGCTGCCTATGAGAAATACCTAACGGGGCAACTTGAAGATTATGCCTATCCCGAGGAAGAAGTAAGGAAGGCCCAGCTTGAACTGCCCAAGGTAGGCTGAAGAAAACTGCTGGCGCCATAGCAACTCTTGCCATGGCGCCAGCCCTGAAGCACGAGCCATAAATACTTACCGGTAGAAAAGAATAGCGGTGACTCCGTGGGGACGATTACAAGGTAATTTTCATGTCTTCATAGCCCAGGCTTATATCAGCTTCTAGTTCCTGAGCCACTCGAGCTACTTCTTCCTTAATCTCCTGCTCAAAAGGATTCCCGATATGAATAATAATGACGCGAGGTAAATACCCTTTGAGTCGGCGAAATTGTATGAGTTCCTCTTTTAGAAACTCAGCACAAAGATGGCCAGCTTTCTTGAGCCAGTCCCCATACTTATTGGGTCCGGCAACTTCAGTAATAAGCAATTGGGGAGAAATATGCTGCCAGCAATCGGATATTCCCACTGTGGTATCGCTGGTGTAAAACAAGCTTTTATTATCCGAAGAGGTAATTTGATAGCCGACAGCAGGTACGGAATGTTTTACCGGCACTGCTAAGACATCAAAACCAGCGATAGTTTTTCTGCTGTAAGGCTCAATAGCCTCGAGTATGAGAGTCGGCTTCTCTTTACTGGGATATTCCAGAAAATTGGCATATATCTGGCCATCAAAAAGGCCAGTAGTGACAATATCAAGCGTGTAGCGCAAGGCGTAGGCTACTAGTTGTCCTCGCCAATAGTAAGCAGCGTTAGCAGCCAGAGTAACTAGATCCCGAATATGGTCGAAGTGGTGATGGGTAAGCAAAACGGCCTTTATTTTTTTCTGTTCAGCCAGAGAAAGAGCCGAAGTGAGTCCACCAGCGTCTACAACCAAAGTACCATCAATTAATAGAGAAGTTAGCCGCGCCCCTTTTAACTCGAGCTGATGGGCCCCTAAGATTTGAATTTCCACTTCACTGGCTGTCTATAACTCTGTCAGTAGCACCAAGAAACTTCTGCCATTGAGCTAATTCTTCAGCCAGAATCTGACGACCTTTCTCGGTCAACTCATAACATCGGCGCCTTTGCTTGGCAACTAGCTGCCACGAGCTTGCCACAAGTCCTCTGCTCTCCAAACGGCGTAATGCGGAGTAAAGGGTGCTTGCCGTAAGATCAAAGTAGCCTTCGCTCCTCCGCTCTAGTTCTCTGGCAATCTCATAGCCATGTATAGGTAGTAATTCGCCTATAATAAAGAGCAGCAAAGGCTCCACGACACCCCGCAATAATAGGCGAATATAAGACCGAGACATAGCCCCTTTAGTATATCATTTTTGAAAGTTTAAATCACCCTGCGATTTAAATCACAAAAAATCTAACCGAAAAACTTAACAATATAACTCGGTTATTACTACTCTGAAGGAGGTTAAACCGGGCTCTGGAAAGGATGAATATGCATTCAACCCAAGTAATGTGTTATAGGGTTATAAGGCAACTACTAAGCGCCCTTCTTTCCTTCCTGGCTGCAAAATCTGATGACCTCAGCAAAATTATTGATTCTCGTAAGGTTGTTGCTTTCCACAAAGCCGTCATAGGTGAGGTTGATCCAGGGCTTGCGATACAAGGCACTGAACTTGTCTGACATCGCAGCCACAATTCCACCGGGCATACAGCCATGGGGCATTACTGATATCACACCAGCAAACTTAGGATTCTCCATCCATTCGACTCCACTACCTATACTGAGAACTGCTTCACTTCCGCATTTTGGGGAAAGCCACTCACTTGTCAACGCCAGTACCTCCTCCGTTGAGGGCTCTCCTACATCAACCAGGCTCTGGAAATGCTTGACTACCTTGTGCTCGTCATGCTCCCAGATACGCTTTATAATGTAGCTAATCAGCGCCTTCAGGAATTTGCGGTCCCTGACAGCATCCTCAACATGCCGGTAGAAGATATATTTCATCCATTCTCCTATGGAAGAAACGGTGACCTCCAGCCCAGCCTTTTCACACTCCCTCACCAGGTCCTGGTTGCTAAATCTGTTGGAGCGCAAAAAGATTTCGCCATTAATGCCCACCAGAGGCTTGCGGGGCAGTTCCGGGTCAATGAGAGCCTTGAAATCAGAATTTACCTGGCTCAGGATATCATCGAACCTTTCTTTTTTACGGACACGACCGACAATTCTGCCTAGATATTCATCAAACAGTTCGTCTGTCGAACCCGGCCTCTTTTCATAAGGGCGAGTGCGCCAGAGCGACCTTTGGAGATAGTCAATAGCCACGCAGCCCTTCCAGGCGAGGCGGGCAAAACGAGGGCTAATCTCAGTATCCCGATACGCATTGTTCGACACAGTGGTCCGTATGGGAAGGTCAATGCCCACATCCTTAAGTATCTTGATTTGTTCCAGCGCATATTTCCCAAAGCGGCAGGGCCCATATGCCCCCGCCATAACTGCCTCTACGTTTTTCAAGTCGGTGCCATCTTCGTAACAGAACCTCAGAAAGTCGCCCAGGGTTACCCGATAGGGCAAACATTCCATGCCCGATGTTAACTTGTCGGCATAGAGTAGATTGCGTTCATTGGCCTCAGGAAGCACAACTGCTCTGAAGCCGCTGCCCTCTAGAAGCGCAGCTACAAGCTCAATGTGCGGCGCCATCCTGGGAATAATGAAGGTCTTCGTGGTATCAATGACGGGCGGAAATGCTCTCCGATAGATATCTTCTTTAGGTGGCGCTTCCTGCTTCTCGGCAGAATGGGCAAATCCTTGAATCGTGTCGACGAAGGCTTCGAGGCGGGTAACGATACCAGCCTCAGCGGCATGCTCGTCTATTTCCAACTGACCCAGAGGCTTGCCTCCCATGATATCTTCCACAATGTGGATTATGAAGGAGTTCGGGCCGCATCCAAAGTTTGTCAGCCACAACCCATAAAGCTGCGGGGCTGAGACAGTTATATCCGCGCCGGCTATATATTTGTTCTCATAGAACCAGTACGGACGGTCGGAGTAATCCTTGGCATTCACCGACTCCAGGGGCAAAAAGTCCAGCGGTATGGGCACCACCCCGAGCTGAGCAAGTTTCTCCGCTATGCCCAGATTTGCCCCGGCATCCTGCGACATATAAGACCTGGCGAAGAGAACCACGCCCAACTGGCCGCTTTGTCGCAGTTGTTCCAACAGTTCCCGGCCCAGCACTGCCTGGTCAGCCTCGAACCTCCGCTGAGATTGAATGCCAGCCAGGGCTGCTTCCTTGCCTTTCCTTCTACTGAACCCCATCTTCACGGCGACATCCGCAAGGTTCTTTATCACATCGGCATCGCCCCGACTGAAATCAATTATGGGTATCAACAGCCGTTCCCCAAAGCCAAGCACATTGCGTATTATGAACGGCGAGGCCTGAACTAAGGGACAGGAGTATTTCTGGTTCGCATCCCCATCTTTGCTACCCAGGCGAATGGCGCAGGGGTAAAGGATGTAATCCGCATCCTTAAGCATTGCCGCATGCCCGTGGAGAAGCTTCATGGGAAAACAACTGTCGGTATAGCTTAACTCAGTGGCCTGCTCCATGATTGCATTGTTGGTCTGGCTGGAAAGAACAACCCTGGCGTCGAGGGCATTAAGGAACCCGATAATGAGCGGAGCATAGTCATAGACCAGCAATGCTCTGGGAATGCCCACCGCAGGCCCTGTGCCGGAATCCTTCTTGTATTCTCGAAAGAGCAACTGTTCCCGCTTATCGAAGAAGGTCTCTCTCTTGGCGTGGCTGGCTATGGCGTCGTACTTGTCGCACCTGCTGCCATAATAGCTAGGCTCTTCACCGGGCATCTCCATCCTGGTAATGGTGCAGTTGTTGTCGCACCCTTTGCACACGAATGTAGTAAGCTTACACTCTCTATCCACAACCTCCTGAAAGCCCTTGAACTTTGACTCCTGACCGGCCATGGCCTCTTTTGCCAGGAGGGCTGCGCCTATGGCGCCGCTGACCTCTTTGTGCTCCGGCACGGTCAGTGTTTTTCCTTCAAGCTCATGATGGAAGGCAGAGACTACGGCCTTGTTGTAGAATACCGCTCCAGTGAGGATAACCTTGTCGCCCAGCTTTCTGTGTTCCACCACCTTGGAGAGATAGTTCTTGGCTATGGAGTTAGCAAGACTGGCCGTGATTATTTCCAGAGGCACGCCTTCCTGCTGTGCCGAGGCCACTGCCTGACCCATAAAGGCAGCACATCTCGTCCCCAGCTCAATGGTATGTGGAGCGGCAAATGCCAGGTCGGCAAACTCACCGCTGGTCACGGAAATGCCGAGCATCTCAGCCAGCTCGTCAATGAAGCTTCCTGTCCCCGCGGCACAGGCTTTGTTCATGTGATAGTCCACGACAACACCGTTTCTCTTGATGACCAGCTTGGAGTCCTGTCCGCCAATCTCGATAATGTCGGCTTCGGGGTCCATCTCGGCGGCAGCTCTGGTCTGTGCCGTTATTTCGTTCTTAATCAGGTCTGCCCCGATGAAGCCACCCACCAGATATCTGCCCGAGCCGGTAACACCAACGCCAGCTACCTTGACCTTGTCTGCGCCATCCCGAAGCAAGTTTTTGAAGACCTGCCTGACAGCCTCAACTGGCCTTCCCGCAGTCATCAGGTAGTTCTTCCCCAGCAATCGTGTGCCCGATTCATCCATTATCACAGCCTTGGTGCTGGTGGAGCCCACATCAACCCCGAGGTAGCCAACACATGGTTCTTCTATCCTCTGACCATCCTTACCGTCCTGAACGGCGACAATCTCCAGCCTGGGCATTTCAAAATGGTGCTGCCTAGCATCTGTTCCCGACAGCGTAACGCCCTGAGAAGTTTTTCCTATGGAAAGTAATGCCGAACCCAGGGACTCCATGTGAAGGTAATCTTCAGGAATGATTATCTCAACGGGATGCCCATTCCTGGCAGAAATCATATCGTTGAGGGATTTGGCCACAGCAGGATTGGTGGCAACGCCGCCCACAAAATAGACCGGCTCCTGGAAAGTTCCTTTCTTCAAAGAGGCCACCATCCGCGCCACGCTTTCGCACAGTGCATAGAGCATAGCGTCCAGCGGGGCGCCCTTCTGCTGGAGGTGGATGAGGTCGGTCTTGGCAAAGACGCTGCATCGAGCAGCTATCCTGGGCGCAGCGCCTTTACATTTCAGGGCCAGGCTGGCGAAGTCCTCCATGCTGATGCCAATCCTGTAGGCCTGTTGCTCCAGGAACCTTCCCGTGCCCGCAGCACAAAGGGGATTGGATGCCACCTTCCACGGTTTTCTCAAGCCATCTTCCAGCTCTACCACCAGGGTGCTCTGGCCGCCGATTTGTATGATAGTTTTAACGTCGGGGTAACGATGGAGCAGCCCGGAGGCAATCGCCAGTGAGCTGCTGTATTCCGTCCAGCCAAGCTCCTTGGGGATAACGCCCCTGCCTGAGCCGGATACGCCGGCGGCGACAATCTCTTCGAGATTGAATCTCTCGCCCAGTCTGGCGATAAGTGAACTGACGGCGGCTCTGGGGCTGGAGATTACCTTCTCGGTATCAAACTGAACGACCCTGCAGTTCTCGTCTATGAGCGCCAGCTTAGCATTGACAGATCCAATATCTACGCCCAGGAAATAACTCATTGCTCGGTGGACAATTGTAGCAAAAAACGGACTTTCTTAAAAGGGGCATCTCCTCTCCCTTGATGGGAGAGGATTAAAGTGGGGTGAACAAAGCATGGCAATTACATTCCTTTATTTCGCCATTGCAGAGCACTGCCAGGGTCGTGGAGGTATTACAGCAGGCAAATGTACAATTTCACCCTCGGGTATATTCTGGACCTTTATCTCGCCGCTTCATCGCCCATACAGCCAGTGCCACTGAGACCAGCACCAACAAGCTCACTATGGCTGTCTTCTCGGCAGGAGTAGTGTTGACAGCTATGGTGCTCATGGCCACAGCGGGCAGCAGCCCAGCTCTCATTATTGGCTTCAGGCTGGGATGCTCAGTTATGAACTCAGCCATTGGTGGGCTGACCCTGTAATAGAGGCCTACCAAGGCTTGTCCTGCAGGGTTGGTCAGCAGGTATTCATCTCTGAACTCACGGAGAATCTGTATTTCCCCGGCCATTGGAGTGCCGTAGGCTGCGGTGGCGATGAAGCACCGCGAGCCAGCCCCACTAAAATTGGCTATGATGGAGTAGGAGCTGTCCATGGTGATGGTGGTGGTGGCATCGTTAACATCGGCAATGGTGCCCACATCGCCCGACCAGTTGGTAAACCGGTAGCCACTCACTGCCTCAGCCACAAGGTTGACTTCAGAGCCGAGAGGACACGAGAATGTCCCCTCACCGGGGGTAGTTACCGAGCCGCCAGTGGTGCTGGATACCGTCAATATCACCATGATGGGTTCGGGGTGCGACGTCTTAAAAGTGGCGGTGATGGAGTAGGAAGCGTTCATGGCGATGGTGGTCTCGGCAGCATTGACATCGGCGATGGTACTTACATTGCCAGTCCACTTCAAAAACTGGTAGCCTACGTCAGGCGCAGCGACAAGGTCGACCGTCGTGTTGGCGGCATGGACAGAAGTCCCCTCACTGGGGGTGGTTACCGAACCGCCTTCGGTGCTGGAGATGGTGAGGCTATACCAACCTTCGTCTAGTTCAAAGTTGGCGGTGATGGAGTAGGAGTCATACATGGTAATGTTGGTCGAGGCAGCATAGACATCGGCGATGGTACTTACATCGCCAGTCCAGTTGCCAAAGTGGTAATGTTCGTCAGGCTCAGCGACAAGGTCGACCGTCGTGTTAGCGGCATGGACAGAAGTCCCTTCACCGGGGGTGGTTACCTCGCCGCCTTCGGTGCTGGAGATGGTGAGACTATACCAACCTTCGTCTAGTTCAAAGTTAGCGGTGATGGAGTAGGAGCCATTCATGGTGATGGTGGTCGAGGCAGCATAAACATTGTCGATTTCATCCACATCGCCAGTCCATTCCACAAAGTGGTAGTGTGGGTCAGGCTCAGCGACAAGGTCGACCACTTCATCGGCATTGCAGATAAACCTCCCCTCACCGGGGGTGGTTACCGAACCGCCAGGGGTGCTGGAGATGGTGAGGATATACTGATTCTCCAGAGGCTCAACAGCGATACCAAGCTCATTAATAATGTGCTCTGCCTTGTTAATGAACGCGTAGTCTTGGGAGCCAGCAAAAACCAGCCCCACGAACTCTCCATCTTTATCCACCGCGGAGCCTGAATCACCGTGCCCTGAGAAGGACCAATTCACTTGCTCTACTATAATTTGGTCCACGAAATGAGCTACTTGGTCGCCGTATTCAACCCAGACAGAGCCATTGGTTTGATACACCTCGCCAGTGGTTACTCCAGTCGTGCGCCCAGATTTTCGTACGATATCTCCCGGAGAGACCTCGGTCCACCCTTCAACCCAGTAATTACCTCCTTCATCAAACTGCTCACCGTAGGACGCATCGACACCCTCATCAATACTGCCTATAGCCGCGTCGGCGTAGTTTTCCGCCTCAGTGTCAAAGTCAATAGGTATGTAGTCCTCGAGTCCCCCCACCCGATCTCCCATATTTCCTCCGTCGCCACTTCCGGGCTGGATGACGGATGTTCCTATATCGAGAAACTCAGCCGTACCCGGATTCATAGCGATAACGTGGGCATTTGACAGAATCTTGTCGTCATAGGTGACCATGCCCAGGGTGCCGGAATAATACAGGTCCGGGACGTAGGCTGACAGACTTGTTCCACCGACCAGAGGTCTGACCTCGTGTTGTCTCTCAGGACTAACGCCGTTTAGGGGCTCCGCTACCTGAGTAGAAAGTGTTTTGACTCTACCGGTAACTTCCGTCCGCACCGTGTAGCCTTCAAAGGAGCGCGGCACTCTTTGCTTCGTCTGTTCATCCTCGACGAAGACGATGACTTCGCCCTCGTCTTCCGAATGAGCGATGCCAACAAAGCCAGCTCCAGCCAGAGGCAAAAGTTCTTGTTCCAGGGCCTTTCTGGCTTCCGCCAGTGACTTTCCACGACCAGGATTTTCACCGGCCGAAGCAGGGACAGAGCTAAAAAGCAGCGCACCAATAAGAACCAGTGCTAAGAATAATAGAAGCTTTTTCTCTTTCTTCATCCCTTCCCATCCGTTAAATCGGTCATTGCTTTTACTCTCTTACGATAAACCCCTAAAATCTTGCCTTTTATTAACCTCTCTTTTGTCACTGAACAGACTGTATATAATCCTTCAGTCCACTCACAGTAAAGTGACAAACACTGCCCAAACTGCTTATAGTATATCATCCCCACACTGTCAATTTTTTCGGGGTTCTTCCCAGAATTTCATTCGAATTCGGTAAGAAAGTCGGCAAATTATGAGTGGTGGTTTAAATCATCTAAAATCTAACCGGAATTTATGATTTGTCCTGGTTAAACCTTTAGACCGTTTAATTGTCACCCTGACCCTGAGTGAACCGAAGGGAAGGGTTTCTATATTCTTCGGCTGCCCAGGGCGACCTCAGAATCGCAGAGAGGATTATTAAACAAGCTCAACTTTAGAAGGAGGTAAAGCCAGACTATGAAGAAGGTTGACACCACAACCGAACCAGGGCCACACCAAAAGAGAAGCAATTCTTGTGATGCAGCCCCTGGTTTGATTCAAGTCACTTAAGCAGGCCCTTATGCTTCTTATCAGATATTCCCCTTCTTCAATGTCTCAGTGGGCTCGAAAACTTTGACATCAAACTCTTTGGCAAGGTCTTCACATATTTTGGCTAATTTATCATACCCTATCCCCTTGGCAAGCTGAAAAGGACCAATCACCGAACCACCTCCATTAACCATGGCTTTGTCAATTTCGTCCGGACTCTTGACTACTCCTGCCTCGAGCAGTTTTGTCGCCTCGTTAACCTGAAGGGCAATCAAGACAGCAGGGTCGAAGTCTTCTTTTGCCTTGGATAAGTCTATCTCCGGCCTGCCTTTAGACCAGTCAAAAATGCCCTTTCCTGTCTTCTTCCCCAGCGTACCAGCGTCAATCTTAGCTTTGAGCCAGCTGGGCGGCGCGTAGTCGCGAGAGAGTTTGTCAGCAAAATAAAGAGCGCCGTGGTAGGCGACATCCAGCCCCACATAGTCCATCAGCTCATATGGCCCCATAGGCATACCTATCTTTCTCATCTTGGCATCAATTTCCATCGGGGTAGCCATGCCTTTTTCTACCATCAGGCTAAGTAAGATTTGAGTCGGTGCGTTGATCCGATTATAAACAAATCCGATAGAGTCTTTCTCAACCCTGACCGGCACCTTGTTCATCTTCAGCGCCAGATTATATGCCACCTGCATTGTCTCCTCGCTTGTCTTTCCTCCCTTTGTGACCTCGACGAGCTTCATCAGGACAGCCGGGTTAAAGAAATGCATGCCGACGACCTGCTCCGCCCTCTTCGTAGTTGAGGCAATCTCCGTGATGCTCATATTGGAGGTATTCGAAGCCAGTATGGCATGTTTGGGAGCGGCTGCATCCAGCGCCTGGAAAACCTGCTTCTTGAGGTCCATAATCTCGGGAACTGCCTCAATAACAAAATCAGCGTCCTTGACAGACTCGGCAATATCAACAAAGGTCTTGATATTAGCCAGCATCGCATTTTTGTTCTCTTCAGTGATTTTCTGCTTTTCCGTGAGCTTATTCAGGCTCTCCTTAATTCTGGAAAGCCCCTTGTCAACAAATCTCTGCTCGATGTCTCGCAGTGCCACCTTGTAGCCCGCAAGCAGCGCCACCTCGGCAATGCCATGTCCCATGTCACCAGCCCCCATAACTGCTATCTTCTTGATGTCTTCAACTTTCATATCAGAAAACCTCCTTTTACTTTTTTACTTTCGCCTCAGAAAGCTATTCTCCGGTGAAGACCGCCTCTCGTTTCTGGATAAACGCCATCGCGCCTTCCATGGCGTCCTTCGTTCTGCTTACTCGCTGTGAGCCTTCCAGTTCTATTTTCACGCCCTGGTCAGTGGTAGTCTCAAGTCCACGAGCCACTGCGTCGAGGATTATCTGCACAGCAATAGGGGCCTTTTTTGCCAGCGCCTTGCCAAGTTCTTTAGCATCATTCATCAACTGCCCCGGCTGAGACACCCTGGTTATGAGCCCGATGCTCAAAGCCTCGGGGGCGTTGATTCTGGTGCCGAGCAGAAGCATTTCAATCGCTTTGGTCTTACCCACCAGCCTGGGCAACCGCTGGGTGCCACCCCAGCCAGGTATAATACCTCGGTCAATCTCGGGCTGTCCCATCACCACCTGCTCGGAGTTGAGCATTATCCTAAAGTGGCAGGACATTGCCATCTCGCAACCACCACCGAGGGCGAAGCCATTTATGGCAGCGATTACGGGCTTGGGATACTTTTCGATGCGGCTGAACACCTCTTGGCCCCGGGACATAGACTTCTCCCCTTCCGGCGTCCCAGCCGTTTTTAAATCAAAGCCGGCTGAAAATCCTCTTTCTCCGGCTCCGGTGATGATTATGGCTCTCACCGCTTTATCTTGTGCCCACTCGGTCAAAACCGCATCCAGTTCATTAAGCACAGCCAGATTTATCGGATTTGCCGGCGGCCGGTTCAAGGTGATTATACCGATATTCTCTTCTCGTTCTACAATTAAATTCACATAAGCCATGAGATCCTCCTTGTTTTGAGATTTTCCAACGGCGCCATGATTTCTTTAATATCGCTATGCCACCTCCTTTCAATCGAGCAGCTCGCAAAGCGCCGGGCCAGTAGAAACAGTGAAATGTTAACACCCACAACAGTGACTTGTCAACGGTTAAAAGCTAACAGTTTAGCTTTTCCCAAATCCCAGCCTACAACTTATCCCCCTACACGGTCAAGCCACCAAGAAGCGGGTTGTGTCAATTAGTTTGGAGGAAAAGTTTTATTGATAAAAGGCGTGAAATGAGAATAGAATACTCATAAAAGTAAGCATGGTTGAAAGTAATCAGCTATGGACAACAGATGAGCGGTACGATAGTCCTGGGCATTGGCAATCGGCTGGGTGGCGATGACGCCGCCGGCACCTGTGTGGTGGACATACTCAACCAGAGGCGGCACAGAGCCAAGACCCTCCTCCCCGCTGAGATTATGGCCATAGACGCCGGCACTGCTCCGGAAAGTTATACCTCGGTTATCCGCCAGCACCGGCCTGACTTACTAATACTGGTAGATGCCGCCGATATGGGTTTACCTCCCGGTGCTCTGCGCACAATCATGCCAGAGAAAATCAGCGTTTTGTCCTTTTCCACACACCACATGCCCCTCTCCCTGTTTATATCTTATGTAAAGGAATTCTGCGGAAAGGTCCTACTTGTCGGAGTGCAGCCTGAGCGGACAGAGACGGGCAGGCGCATTTCAAAAGCGGTGCGCAAAAGCGTGAAGAAACTGGCTGAGGCTATTCTGGAAGGACGGATAGCTGAAATTCCGCTGCTGGGGTAAAGGAGCTAGCTCTGTTCGGCTGGCTTCTCTGCGGCTCCGGCGTCTGGTTTCTTTCTCTTCACTGAGCCCGGCAGCTCGCCGCTGTCAACGATTACCAGCTCGTCGGCGTACTTATCATAGCTGGCGAGCAGAAACTCTTCCGTCATGGCCAGCGTATTGACGGGGCAAACATCAACACACTGGGCGCAGAAACAACAGCGTGAGATAAACACCTTGATCTTTTTTTCCTCAGGCAACCACTCGATAGCATGGGTGGGGCATATCTTATAGCACTGCTGACAACCGGAGCAGTTCTCCCGGTCGTAGGCAATTTTGCCGCGGAACCCGGGCGGTACGGTAATCGGTGGATGCAGCTTTACTTCCTGCTTGGCCACCCTATCCAGAAAAGACAGCGTGGACTTCGGGGCATACTTGGCCGGAAAGATATTTGTCGCCGGCTTCTGGAAGAGTTGCTTGAGTATGGTTTTGGCTACTTCCCACATATCACGCCTCAAATCACGACGTCAACCCAGACCAGTAACATGCCGACCAGCGCTATCGCGGTCATCACTATCACGTACACTGTGCTGGCCTGGCTGATTTTAAATCTGGCCATGCCTGCCCGTATCAAGCTGATGCTAAAGAACATGACCACCAGAACTTTGACCAGGAAAAAGAGCCCGTCAACGATGCCCGCTGCAAGCGCGGCTTTGATGCCCAGCACCGGAGAAAGATTGTAGGGTATGAACAGCGCCACCACCAGCGAGACCATGGCGAAGGTCTTGATGACATCGGACAGGTAGAACAGGGACAGATTTCTTCCCGAGTACTCCACCAGCAGCCCGCCGGCTATCTCGGTCTCTGCTTCGGCAACGTCGAATGGCACCTTGGCTGCTTCCCCCACGGTGACCACCACCAAAGTGAACAGCATGAGCAGCGCCCCGACAATACCCACCGGTCCCAGCAGGTTCCAGATGGGATACTGAGCTATGGTAGACATCAAAAACGGGTTGGCGGCATCGGAGACCTGACTGATTCGCGAGGCGATGCCCAGTACCACCACCGCCAGGGGCGCTTCGTAGCTCATCATGATTATCATCTCCCGCTGCGCGCCTACTGTGGCATAGGGAGAACTGGAGGCAAACCCGCCCACCACAAAAGCCAGCGAGGGGATTATGAGCAGGTAAAGCACCAGAATCACATCCCCGTATCTCCCGAGCAGCGCCGACTGTCCGAACAAAGGGATGAAGAGCAACAGAGAGCCGGTGGAGATGAGCGCCAGGAATGGGGCGGCGTTGAAGAGCCATGATATAGCCCCATCGGGGATGATGTTCTCTTTCATCAGCAGCTTCTGTACATCTCGGAAGGGCTGCACTATGGGTGGGCCCACTCTCCCCTGCATATGCGCCACCAGCTTGCGGTCAATGCCTCGGTAGAGCATGCCGAAAGCGCCGCCGATGAACACCAATATGGCGGAGCCAAAAATGATAATCACGCCGTTTATCCAGATATTTTCTCCCAGTAAGTTCATCGCTGCAGCTCTTTCGTCTTTTCTACAGAAAGCCGGTGGAGTTCCTCATAGCCCACCACCGACTTTCTGCCGGTGGCTCTGTCTGTTACCACGATCCTATTGGTGCAGGACTGGCACGGGTCAATTGAGGCAAAGACAATGGGCACATCGGCAATCTGCATACCTTTGAGTATAGTGGGAACTGCCATCAGGTTAACATAGGTGGGCGCCCTCACCTTCCAGGTGGCCAGGGTGCTCTGCCCCGCCTCCAGGCGGACATAATGGATGTCCTCGCCCCTTGGTGCCTCGACCCGGCCGACGCCCTCGCCAGCAGCATCGGTGAGCAGGCGCAGGAGCCTGGGCATCTTGGGCTCGGATATAATCGGGCCTTCGGGCATCCTGGTAATACATTCCTCGATGATTTCCACCGACTGCTTGACCTCAAGCAGTCGGACTATTATACGGTCATAAACATCCCCGACCACCGTGCCGGTGACAATATCCGGAGTAATGGCCTTGACATTGAGGTCGGCATAGGCACTGTAGGGCTGGTCTTGCCTCACATCCTTAGGGACGCCGCTGGCCCTGCCGGTAGGCCCCACGGCAAGCAGCTTCAACGCATCCTCGGTGCTTAATATGCCGACGTTCCGTGTCCTCATCCGCACCGTCCTATCTTCCAAGAAAATCCGTCTCAGGTGCTCGAAAATGCTTTTGTAATAGTCCAGAGATTTTCTTATGCGCGGTAGCTGCTCAGCAGTTATATCCCTTCTCACCCCGCCGAACTGAAGCACCGCCTTGGTCACCCGGTTGCCGAAGATATATTCAATGAGGTCCATTATCTCTTCCCGCACTCGCCAGGTGAGATAGAAAACGGTGTCAAAGCCAATCTCGTGGGCCGCCACCCCAGCCCACAGTATATGAGAGTGGATTCTCTCCATCTCAGCGGCGATAACCCGGATATATTCTGCCCTGTCGGGCGGCGTGAGATTAGCCGCCTGTTCCACCGCCATGGCCAGGCAGAACGGGTGACAGGTATTGCAGATGCCGCATATCCTCTCGGCGAGGTATAGCGTCTGGACAGGATTGTTGCGGTTCATCCCCAGCCATTCGATGCTGCGATGGACCTGTCCCACCAGTACATCGGTATTGACTACCTTCTCCCCTTCAATCTCCAGCATTAACTGTATCGGCTCCTTGAGGGCGGGGTGAATAGGGCCGATCGGTATGGTGTAGGTCGTTTTTTTCGTCTCACCAACTGCCATTCTCTCTATCCTTTCTTACCCTCTCCCTTTGGTTTTCTCCCCGGCAATACCCTCAGGAACTTCTCCGGGCCGGTCTCGTCCTTCCGCCAGGGATAGACGCCCTCCGGCACACTTTCAGCGATGAACAGCCTCCTCCCATCCGGTATGCCTACAACCTCTACCCCCATCATTTCCTGGGTCTCGCGCTCGGTGAATATGGCCCCGGGGATAAGGTCGGTAACTGTTGGTATCCTCAGGTCACTCTTAGGCAGCTTCACCCGCAGCCCCAGGCTCAACTCCTCCAGGTGATAGCCGTAGTAAATGGTGAAGTGATAGATGAGCTCTACATCAGCGCCCAGGTCACTCGAGGAGATAATGGCCAGGTGGGGGTATTTCTGGAGGTGGCAGATATGCTCAACAGCGTCGCGGAAGGCGCTCTTTTTCACCTCGACCCAGAGGCTGCGGAACTTATTCTTCTTGACAGCAACCTCACGCTCGTAGACCGAGCCGCTAACAAAGCCATCGCCCAGCTTTTTGCTGAAACTATCGATGATGGCCTGGGGGGTGAGTCTCTCCACTAAATCACCTCCTGTTTGGCCAGCTTTTCCAGCTTCGCCCAGGCCATGACCACACCGTGAATAATGGCCTCCGGCCGCGGCGGGCAGCCGGGGACATACACGTCCACCGGGATAATCTGGTCAACGGGTCCCACCAAGCTGTAGGCTTCATGGAAAACGTCTCCCTCTGCGCCGCAGTTCCCCACCACTATGACCACCTTTGGGTCAGGGGTCTGGGCGTAGATACGTCTTACGCTATCTTCCATGCTGCGTGCCACTGGCCCCGTGACCAGCAACACATCGGCATGGCGGGGCGAACCCACCAGCCTGATACCAAAGCGCTCGACATCGTAGCGGGGAGTGAGCACGGCCAGAATCTCAATATCGCAGCCATTGCAGGAGCCAGTATTCAGATGGTACACCCACAATGCCCGGTTGAACGCTTTCAGATTCATCGCTCTATTCCCAATCCATCCTTCCTTTACTATCAGCTTGCCAGCACCAGTATCAGAATAGTTATCGCCAATATGGCGACAAGCCACAGAAGATAGTCATTCACTATTCCGGTGTGGGGCTTCATCATGGCGCGGTAAAGCCCTTTGAGTGACTCAAAAAAGCCCCAGTATATGTTATCCGCCTTCACATGCCGCTGTTCCTCGGAAGGAACCTTGGTACCGGAAAGGAAGACATCGGTCTGGGCCGTCCCTTTCTTATAGCTTTTCTGACCGCGGCTGCGCCAGATAAGAGCCATAACCCCGATAACGACCAGGGCGATAATCCAGACTATGGGAGCCCAGACAGCATATCCGTAACTTAAAATCGACAAATTACCCTCTCCATATTTTTAATATATCCTGTTCTCATGGCACCGCACCCATCACAGCATTGATATACGGTGTCTGGTTAATCAGCGCCTCCGTCGCCGGGGCGACGATGGTATCCACTATCAGCCCTGGGAAAATGCCGAAGAATATAACGCATGCTGCCAAGATACCCATCCCGATAATCATGGATTTAGGTACTTCTCTGACTTCTTTATAGGCCGGCATTTCCGGCCCGGTGAAAGCGGAATAAAATACTTTGGCAAAGGAGGCCAGCGTTACCAGCGAAACGAACATAGCAATGACAGAAAGGACGGGATTGAACTTCAACACCGATTCGTAAATGAGCAATTTGGAGGCAAATCCATTCAAAGGTGGAATCCCAGAAATGGCCAGTGCTCCAATAATATAGAAGGCCGCCGTCCACTTCATATTGCGAGCCAGGCCACCCATCTTGTTTGTGTCCCTCGTTCCGATGCGGAAGAATATCGCTTCCGCGGTCATAAAGAGCAGTGCCTTATAAAAGACATGGTTGATGATGTGAAAGATGCCCCCGTTTATGGCGTCGCGGCCATAATTGGCCAGTGCCACCGGGTCAGCAAGCACGGCCAGTCCCACTCCCACGCCAAGCAGCATGTAACCTCCCTGCGAGATAGCGTGGTAAGCCATCATGCGCTTGATATCGGTCTGGTGGACAGCCATCATGACGCCGACGAACATGCTGAGCACACCCACAATGATAACCACCCAGCCAATAGCTGTGGTATTAATGAGCCCGCCATACATGGTGAAAGTCACCCTGTAAAGGGCATACATACATGTGTAGCTTGCAGCAAGGATCATAGGTGTAGTGCCCGCCGGTGCTACCGTATATGTGTCCGGTGCCCACATGTGGAGCGGCACACCTGCTAACTTCATCGTGAAGGCGCCGGCCAGCAGCCCCAGTGCCATCATATCCAGCGTGGTGTACTGCATATAGTGGGCCAGGGCTGCGATGCTGAGGACGTTGTACTGGGCATAGAGTATGCCGATGGCAAAGAGCACCAGAAGGGCGCTTACCGCCGAAATGACGATGTACTTGAAACCGCCCTCTACGGCATCAGCCATATTAGTGCGGTATGCAGCAAGTCCGGCGCCGGCAATGGACGCTATCTCCAGAAACACAAACATGTTGAACATGTCTCCGGTGAACGCAAGGCCCATCATCCCCGCATAGAGGAGCATCATGAGGGAATAGAACCGGGCTTGTCCGGTCTGTCCCTTCAGGAAGTGCAGCGAATATATCAATGCAGCCAAGGTGACTGTGGTGATGATCAGCCCCATGAAGATGGACATGCCATCCACCTCGAACATAATCCGCACCGGCACCGTGTAACCCCCCGGGAGGGCCAGCTCAGGCAGTGTGGCGCCAAAGGTGTAGACATGGATGCCAACGGTATGGATATCCACGGCCAGGATGGCTACGAGGAAAGCAATCAGACTGAAAATGACCAAGCTAAATGTGTTCCTGACCCTGGGTCCCGCCCGGCTGATGAGTGGGATGGCGAAGGCCGCCACCAGCGGCAGGGCCACAATCAAGGCCGGCGAGTGAGTGATCAAGAAATCCAAACCTTCTATCCTTTCAGTCTCCTGGATTTCTTAGCATCAATATCTCCGGTATGGCGGTAAATGTGTATCACCATGGTCAGCATCAAGGCCAACACTGCAACGTTGATGACGATACTGGTCAGGGTGAGTGCCTGGGGTACAGGCAGGACCATGGTTCCTTCGGGCACATCGGTATAGATAGGGGCGTTACCTCCTGCCCGGTAGCCCAGCGCCACGAGAAACAGATTGACCCCCGACGCCAGTATGGCAATGCCCATAATGAGCTTAATCAAATTCCTTTTGAATATGATTATATAAAAAGCTACTCCCGCCAGCAGCGCTGCCGCTAGAAAGGGAAAATTGAGAGGAATGTACTCCATCATTCTTCCATCTCCTCACCACTGGAAAATAGCGCCAGAGCCAGAACCACTGCTGAAAGGCCGGCTACCACCTTAAGGCCCACAGCTAAGTTCATCAGGGGAATGACCCCACCTGTCCAGATATCCCCCGGGTTAGGACCCGTGACAGGAATTCTGCCGAAGATTGGCGTGCCCACCAGAAAGTTATAGGCAAAGACTGTACCTATCCCGGCCAAAGCCAGGCCAATTAAGATTAATGCCCCGGTGCTTTCCATTATTGATAAAACACGCTCACGCAGAGATTTTTTAAGTTCCTTAGAACTGAAGGCCACCATCAACATGACCACACCGGAAACGATGACGGCACCACCCTGAAAACCTCCACCCGGGGTAAGATGTCCATGGACAATAATATACAGGCCAAAGATGAGGATAAACAGGATAAGCTGGTTGGCCACCGTGCGCACAATCTTTGACAGCATTAGGAACTCTCCTCCCTGCGTTTCAGTGTTCGTAACAGAAGCAACACCCCCATCACCGCCGTGAACAGTATCGTGGCCTCCCCCAGCGTATCAAGCAAGCGGTAGTCAAAGACTACCGACGTTACCACGTTGTTGCTCGCGGTTTCTTTCTGGGCGTTCTCAATTATATAATCATCCATATCGGATGGAGGATAGCCGAAGGGGTGGATGAGCAGCACCCCCCACACCAGAAAGGCTACTACAACAAGCAGCAAAATCAAGCCTACAACCTTTCTCATTATTCACTCCATACGCTTGGTCGCTCTGATGGCGATGATAAAGATAGCTGCGGTCACAGCTGCCCCGATTCCTGCTTCAGCAATGGCCACGTCAGGAGCCTTCAGAAGGTAAAACTGAAAGGCTAACAGCAGGCTCAGCACAGCCAGCGCCACAACCGAATACAGGAGATCTCGACATACGGCGACAAATATAGCACAGGCAACCAGTGCCAGCGGTATAATGATAAATAGAGGTCCAGCTTCAATCATTCTCTTTTTCCTCTAGGTCATCCACCACCGCCCTGATGGGCTTTTCTCCGCTGCGGTGTGCCGCCCGGGCCATGGCATGAGCGCCGGTGGCATTGGTGATTAGCAGCGCTACCAGCGCCAGCACGGAGTGTATGCACATTACAGACTGAGAAGTCCCTTCCGATGCCCAGATACCCGCGGCCTGCACAATTACCGCCGTGATGAGGAAGATGGAGCCAAAGGTGGTGCATTTGGTAGCAGCATGCAGCCTAGTGTACACATCAGGAAAGCGGTGAAGACCGAAGGCCCCAACAAAATTGAAGAAAAGGCCAATCCCTATAAGTATATAGGTTACTATGTTCACCGTAGCCACTAAAACTTGTCCCCTTGAATGTATTTAGCCACATACAGTGTCATTGTGAACGAGAGCAAAGCATACACGATGGCCACATCAATGAAAATCGCATGATTGAACATCATTGCCCCAATGACCAGACTGGTCACCACCAGAGTGTTGGTGGTGTCAAAAGCCACCAGCCTCGTCGGCGCCCCCGGCCCAATAAAGATGCGTGCCACAGTGATGATGATACACACCATCATGGCTATGATTACCGGAAGCCAGTTCATTCCGCGATTCTCCTCGCCCAGTCAGGAAAACTGTTGCATATCGGATGGTAGTCTCTCGGCATATCCTTGAGCACCTCAGGGTCAATATTTATCCAGTGCACATACAGTTCGTTGGTTTTCTGGTCAACGTCCACGCTCAGTGTTCCAGGCGTCAGGGTGATGGAATTGGCCAGGATGGTAAGTGACAGGTCGTTCTTCAGGTTGGGATTTATCTTCACGATGGCCGGATTAATCCGCCCGGTGATGACGCGGTAAGCCACGTCAACGTTGGCTTTGGCCATGGCAAAGAAAAAAGGGAACAGGTAAACGAGGAAGGTAAACCACCGCACCGGGTTCAACATGCGCAGGTCTTTGCCGATGAACCGGTTTCTGAGCAGGGCACCGACCACCACAGCGAACACTGCCCCGATGATGAGCTCGGCACTACTCCATAAAAAAACGGTGCCGCTACCGAGGGTGAGAAGGAGATAACCCACGTAAGCGACCGCCGCCGTAATTAGAAACCTCATGCTTTACCGCGTAAACAGCTTCTCTGCTGAGAGGGATTCTATTTCAGAGCTGGCTACCTTGCTGTAATAGCTTAGTTTCCTCAAAAGCTTTACATGAATTATATATTATCCGCCGGAAACCATCAAGCTCCCCTATTTTCCACCTTTGCACGGAGGCAGAATATCAGCTATTTGCCCTGGTATCTCTTAGCGTTCTCAAGCTGACGAGGTTTACCAGGTATGTGAAACTGCTATCGCTTTACGGCATTGGTTTCCACTTGTTCTAATACCCAGGAGCACCACCTTTCTATCCCCTCGCTGGTCTTGCAGGAAAGTTGAAAAATCTCGGCTTTAGGATTTAGTCCTTCGACGGAATGGCGAAAGGCGGCAATATCGAAATCAACATAGGGGAGAAGGTCCATCTTATTTATTATCACAGCATCGGCATCGATAAAGATCAGGGGATATTTAATGGGTTTATCATCCCCTTCAGGCAGGCTGGAAATCACCACTCTTTTGTGTTCTCCCAGGGTAAATTCGGAGGGGCAAATGAGATTACCCACATTTTCGATTAAGATTAGGTCTATGTTATCCAGGGGCATGTCCTTTATAGCTGACTCAATCATGACAGCCATTAAAGAGCAACTTTCCGGCATATTTCCGGTATTTATTTGCACTACTGCTTTTGCCTTGCCCTGCACTTTCTCAGCATCTACTGTGGAAGCAACATCGCCTTCGATAACAGCTATGTTCAGCCTGTCTTTTAGCCTCGTCAGAGTTTGCAGAATAAGACTCGTCTTACCAGCACCTGGGGCTGACATAATGTTAATAGCGGAAACCTTGTGCTTGTCCAGCAGCTGCTGATTTCGGCTAGCTATGGTCTCATTAGCCTCCAGAATATTCTGGATAACTTCTATTTTTTTCATTCTACCTCCATGCTTTCGATATAGAGCTCTCGTCCCTTGAATATTTCTACGCTCTGGCCCCGGCATTTAGGGCAAGCCCATAGGGTATCCGGGGGGTGGAAAATCGTGGAACAACTCCGACAACGCAATTGAGCTGGCACTAATTCAAAATGGAGTACTGCTCCTTGAGCGATGGTATCTTTGCTAAGAGAATCGAAATAAAACTGAATACAATCGGGGACAAATCCTGACATCTCGCCAACTACCAAGTTAATTTGGATGACCTTGCTAGCTTGCGCCTCACCAGCTTTGGCTAAAGCAATATTAACTATGTTTTCACTTACTCCAAATTCATGCATTTGGTGAAGCAAATCAAGCTGCTATATTGTAAACTAGTCCCTGCTTTAATTTCAATCCAGCGAAAGGTTTCAGTTTGGATACCGCGATACGATAAAACCTGTTATTTCCCCCACTCTATATATTTTTAGATTTCGATTCTCCAATCGTGGGAATATATTTTAAACCATTTTGAACTGGCAAAACCTATAAGTGTTATCCCGTATTTATTGGCTTCTTCTATAGCTAAGTCCGTGGTGGCAGAGATGCTTATGACTATTGGTATTTCGCAAAAAATCGCCTTTCTGATTATAGAAGCTGTTTGCCGGCACGAGGTAATCAGGGAACTGTTTGCCAAATTGATTCCATCTCTAATTGCCAGGCCGATGGCTTTATCTATGGCGCAATGTCTACTTGTGTCCTCGACAAAAATTTCCTTATCCTCACAGATCCCGATAACATGTGCGCAGCCGGTCTTTTGGTACAAGAAACTGTTTTCGTTTAGCGCTTTTATCAAATCAAAAATTTCGCTTTTGGTTAACTGTTTCTTGGAATCACAGTTTCTAGGGGTCTTAACTAATTCCTCGGGAACGTTCACCTCAAACTCATTGCTGCCGAGCTTCTTGATCTGGGACAAAGAAGGGTCTATGCCTCTTGATTTCAAATAGCCAGCTATCATGTCTTCCAGGTCAACGGGAATGCAGTAGAATTTTTGAATTTCTCCATTGAGCTTAACGATAATCTCTTCTTCATGAACAAGCTCATCTGTCTTCTTCCACTTACCATCTCTGGAAATCCCTAAAATTTCTATTTCGGTACTTCTCTTCTCCATGATTTGTGGAAATCCTTTATCTCATCTATTATGCTTCTGCAGGCATCGAAGGCAGGCCCTCTGTGGGAGGCGGAAACTACTACTAATAGAATATTTTCTGATATTCCTAAGAAACCCACTCGATGTATTATCGCTACATCCTCGACATCAAATCTATTGATTGCTCTTTTTTCTATCTCCTCTAACTTCTGGACAGCGTGGTTATCGTTCTCAAATTCCAGTCCATTACCCGAAGGGAATTCACGTACAGTGCCTAGATAAATTGATATCGCCCCTATTTTGGGGTTCTTCATCTCCTTAGTTATCTCATCGACGGAGAAATTTTCTCTTCTTATCTCAATCATCTCGGCTCACCAATGTGATTACATGTTTGGGATTTATTTTCACAGGACGGTCATTTAGTGTTCTCTTAATTTAGGCTCTTTGCAGTTTCTCGCTGAGGGAGCTATATTTGGCAGGTGTCACAACTTGTGGCAGAGCAGGAGCTACAAGAGGAACTTCCCCCAATCGGAGTAGATGGCCCTTCACTGCTTTTAGAAAAAGAGGCGAAAGAGGAGAATATCCGTTCAGCGCCATTGTGGCAGCGAGGGCAAGAGGCACTTTCATTTAATTGGGTTTGGTGGCGAATCAATTCAAACTTGAAGTTACAATCAGGGCAAAAATATTCATAGATGGGCATTTTTAATCCTTCCCTTTCTCAAAAGCTCTTAAGAATACGTCAGGGACTTGAGGAACCTGGGTATCCGTCCATCTTTTGAGGCAAATCGAGGAGCAAAAATTATAATGCTCAACTGTTCCTGGACCTTTCCATCGTGAAACCATGAGCCAACCATTGAGCACCTGGCAAGGTCGCTCCTCTCCTGTATGTTCTACCGTTTTACCACAAGAGTGGCAGATAAAGTATCCCTGGGGCATTTAAATCTCCAGCCTGATTCACTTCTGTCTTCTTTTTGAAATGCTGCCGCAGGTTAGACGGCTACTACCTCCTTAACTTCAGGCACCTGTTCCTTGAGCACCCGTTCAATCCCATCCTTCAAGGTCATACTTGCCATGGGGCAGCCACCGCAGGCACCGGTCAACCTTAATGTCACCACTCCATCCTTGACATCTATTAGTTGGACATCTCCTCCATCCGCTAACAATGCCGGTCTCACTTGTTCCAGGGCTGCTTGTACCTTTTCTCGCATTTCTACCTCCTTACTTTGTTAAATATAGAGCTAAATCCGCTAATTGTCAACTTAAGCTGAACTTGAGGCACCGGTCTGCTCTCGGGCAGCATTATCACCGAGCTAGTTTGTTCTCAGGGCAGTTGGTATGAGGACAAAGATAATCTATAATACAGTTTTAGGAGTTTGCCGCATGATCTCTGTGGAAGAAGCCCTGGAGAAGATTTTGAGCTATGTCAAGGTTCTTGAGCCTGAACGGAAGCCTATTCTGGACTGCCTGGGACAGGTTCTGGCTGAGGACATTTATTCCACTATAGATATTCCCCCACTGGATAATTCTGCCATGGATGGTTATGCCCTGCGAGCTGAAGATACTCGGGGGGCTAGTGAATCATCACCGAGATACTTAGTCGTTGTTGGAGAGGTTGCTGCCGGGTCCATGCCCACAAGAGAGGTCACGCCGGGGACGGCTATTCGCATTATGACGGGAGCGCCATTGCCCGAAGGGGCTGACGCCGTGGTTCGATTTGAGGATACCGATGAAGTTAGCCGCAAGTCATCTAGGGAAGATTTGTCACACATCGGCATATTGTGCCAAGCGAAGAAGGGATTGAATGTCCGCTGTAGAGGCGAGGACATTGCCAGTGGAAATTTAGTTCTTAAAAAAGGCCAGGTGCTTCGCCCCCAGGAGATAGGGGTGCTGGCTTCCCTGGGGCGCTCCACTGCGCTGGTTATCCGTCAGCCGATTGTGGCTATTCTAGCTACGGGGGATGAGCTTATTGGTGTTGACCAGCCATTAGCTCCTGGTAAGATTTACGATAGCAATAACTATACCATTGCCGCCGAAGTCTCTCGCTATGGAGGGATTCCCAAAATCCTGGGCATAGGGCGCGATTCAGTTCGGTCTCTAACCGAGAAAATAGATGAGGGTTTGGACGCAGATATGCTCATTACCTCCGGCGGTGTGTCGAAGGGAGACTACGATATAGTAAAGGATGTCCTGGCAGAGCATGGGGAGGTTGGCTTCTGGACGGTTTGTATGAAGCCCGGAAAACCGCTTGCCTTTGGGATTATTAAGAAGGTGGAAGGAGGGAGAAAGGGGAAGGTGCCTCATTTGGGATTGCCGGGCAATCCCGTCAGCTCCATGATTACCTTTGAACAATTCGCCCGTCCTGCCATATTAAAAATGATGGGGAAGAAAATTCTGGCAAAGCCATCCATCCGAGCGATTATTGAGGATGATGTTGTGAATACTGATGGGCGCCGCCTCTTTGCTAGGGTAAGTGTAACCAAGCGTGGTGGTCAATATCATGCCTCCGTCACCGGTCCACAGGGCTCGGGAATCCTTACATCCATGGCCAGGGCCAATGGTTTGGCTGTTATCCCCGAAAGTAGCAGGGGGGTTAAGGCCGGAGATATGGTCGAGGTGCAGATGCTGGATTGGGGAGAGGAACAAGGCGAGGTGAAAACGTTGCCGATTGTTTCAATCGTGGGCAAATCGCAATCTGGTAAAACAGTGCTTATGGAGCAACTTATTGCCGAGTTTAAAAGGAGAGGATACAAAGTCGCTTCTTTAAAGCACAGTCACGGCGGGATGGAAATAGACCACCCTGGAAAAGATAGCTGGAGGTTTGCTCAAGCGGGCAGCGATGCCGTATTTGTTAGCTCGCCTGACAAGCTTGCCTTCATTAAGAATCTAAACCACGACCTTAATATTGAGGAAATTATGCCCATCCTTGGCCCTGAATTCGACCTAATCCTTGCCGAAGGATTCCGGAAAAGCAAAACTCCTAAAATCGAAGTGCATAGAAAAGAACTCGGAGATGACTTATTGTGTTCTCCCGAGGAACTTTCGGCCATTGTTACTGATGGGTCATTGGATATTGATATAGCTCAGCTTCCATGGGGTGATACAGTAGCAGTAGCTGATTTCATAGAAAAGAATTTTGTGTTGAAAAGCTGAAGCGATGCCTTTCTTCCCGTGAAGGAAGAGGGGTAGGTGAAGAAAATGTTTACCGTAGGGATATTGACCATCAGTGACAAAGGCTCAAGAGGAGAGCGTCAGGATAAAAGTGGAGAGGCTATTCGCGAAATCCTCTCCAGCATAGATGCCCGCATTGTAAATTACGACATCGTTCCTGATGAGAAGGAGCTTATTGTTGAAAAGCTGGTTAAGTGGGTAGATGAAGATGATTTAGACGTGCTCATCACCACGGGAGGAACAGGACTTACTCCTAGAGATGTTACTCCGGAGGCGACTCTTGCCGTGGTGGATAGAATTGTCCCCGGTTTTGCCGAGGCGATGAGGGCTGAGAGCCTGAAGAAAACCCCCATGGCCATGCTCAGTCGAGCAGTTGTGGGCACTCGTGGGAAATGCTTAATTATCAACCTGCCGGGAAGCCCCAAGGCAGTACGCGAATGCCTTCAAGTGATACTGCCGGTGCTGCCTCATGCTGTGGAAACGCTTAAAGGCCAAGCAGGCGAGTGCGGCATAGCCGAAGTTTAAGTTTAAGATAGCCTATCCAGTCCTGAGGCTTCGGATAACTTCCCCGATGCCGGGCCTCTTCCCATACATGAGCAAGTAAGTTCTGAAAATCCTGATGGTTAATAACAAGATTCCAATGATGGAGAGCACCAGCACTGCTATACTGGCAACCAGCTGCCAGGCAGGTATTACACTCACGCCGAGCCTCATTATCACTTCCACAGGAGCTGAGAGAGGGAAAATGGTAAAAAAGACCCAGACTGGGTTGTCCGGGAAGAACATAAGTAAAGATGTGAACCAGAGGGGTATAAGTGCAGGAAGTGTAAAAACCCCGATCAGTTGTTGCCCTTCGCGGGAACTGGAACTGATGGCGCCGATAGCCGCCGAAATCACGGCAAACAACAAGTAGCCCAGGATGAAATATACTACGGCCAGAACAACGAAATTGGCCGGTAATCGTATTGTGCTGATAAAGCCGCCGATGGACGAAGAAGCCAGGTTCAACAGGAATGGCGCCGAGATTACCCAGACAGCCACCTGTACCAGCCCGGCGGCGCCAATCCCTAGGACCTTGCCGGTCAGCAATTGCCGGGCGGAAACAGACGACAACAGTATCTCTATAAGGCGATTCTCTTTCTCTTCACTCAGCCCTTGGAGCAGATAAGTGGAGGAGAAAATGATGGAGAGTGCCAGTAGAATGCCAAAAACAAATGGAATGATCAAATTCCCATATCCACCTTGCTCTGGAGCCACGGCACCAGTTTCGGTAAGCCTGGTGCTAACCAGATTCAAGGGTGCCTCAATCCTGGCTATAGTAGCCTCGGGCACCTTACCTGCCAACAGATTACTTGTGAGGAAATTATTAATCGCTGTCGTTATGGCAGGGGACGCCGCAAGCTGTTTTTCCAGGGTATAACGGTTAATCACTCCAGTAGAAATATAATCCGGCGGAATGACGAAATATTCGTTAATATCGCCCTTGACCAGCGCATCGGTCGCATCATCCGGTGTGTCAAAGCGGACCAGCGTTATGTTTCCCTGGCTGGTGTATTGCTGGAATCCACCTAGCTCATCCACATACCCAATGGTCGTCGCTTCCACTGTCGGCATGGCGATTCCTGATACAAGCTGGGAAACTCCTATTAGCAGAAGGGCTATGAGTGGCACGATAAGGGTCATGACGATAAACCCCCTCCTCCTTGCCGTGTGCCGGAATTCATGCCTCAATATCAGAAGCGTCTTATTCATGGGCCTTACCCACTACCCTCAAAAATATTTCGTTAAGTGGAGGAGTAGCTATTTCAAAGCGATTGATTACTATTCCACGACTTACCAATCGTTCCAGGACTTGCTGCGGAGTCGTATTTCCATCGAGGACCAGCTCGACGTAGCCCTTGTGGGTGCGTTTCTCGGTAACTCCCGGCACCTCCCCCAGTTCCCCTTCAAACTCCAGCAGAACCGAATTGCTTCTATACCTGGACTTGATTTCAGCCAGATTCCCGTAAAGAACCGAGCGCCCGTGATTTATCATCAATATGCGGTCGCATAGTTCCTCAATTTCATTCATCTGGTGTGTGCTCAGAATCAAAGCTTTACCCTGATTCCTCAGATCAATGAGCATCCCTTTCAATAACTCCGTGTTCACCGGGTCGAGCCCGGCAAAGGGTTCGTCCAGAACAACCAGTTCCGGGTCGTGGATGACACTAACGATGAACTGAATAATCTGTCCCATGCCCCGGCTCAACTCCTCAATCTTTTTCCCTTTGTGGGGCAGCATACCTGTCTGATTGAGCAGCTCATCAGCTTTTATCTCGGCTGAGTGCCTGTCCATACCCTTGAGGGAGGCAAGGTAGACGATAGAATCTATGACCCTCAGCTTTTTATACAGTCCTCTTTCCTCAGGCAGATAGCCAAGCTTATTCTTGGTAGATTCACTCAACTTTTCGCCGAGGATAGTCACATCGCCCGAGTCCGGCTTGATGATGTCCATCATCATCCTGATGGTGGTAGTCTTGCCGGCACCATTAGGACCAATAAGACCAAATATCTCGCCTTGAGCGACAGAGAAAGAGAGGTCGTTAACCACGACCTTATCGGCAAAGGACTTGACTATATGGCTGACTTCAGCTGCAAGCATAGTAGCAGTTCTTTCCTGATTCACATTCTAGCACAGCGTCAATATTGTTAGTAACCTTATAGCAAAGCGTGAAGATATTTAAGACTTGGCTCCAGAATTGTGGCCGAGCATTTAAAGAAGGAAGAGGTACATTGAAGTATTGACTTTCAAGGCAATTGGGAAAGGCAATAGCACTGCACTAAAAAAGATAGCTCTCTCGACAACATTTAAGAGTTTCTGAACAGGCTCTAGTCAAACGTAACGTCGGTACTTCGGCTCATACATCTGAGACTTAATGAACGTCGGTAGATCATCGGGCTTCGGTTTCCTGGCAAGGCCCTGGTTATAGGCTACCTCTGCCACTGCGGTAGCAATAGCAGCGGAGACCTCCTTGATTTTAGTTAGTGGTGGATAAATACGCCCCTGTGCAAGGTCAGTTTCTGAAACTTCATTCGCCAGTGCCCTTGCAGCAACAGAAAACATTTCATCGGTAACAGACATAGCCTCGCAGGCGATGATGCCCAGTCCAATGCCTGGAAAGGCATAGGCGTTGTTAGCTTGACCCGGCACATATGTTTTTCCCTTAAACGTGACGGGAGCAAAAGGGCTGCCGCTGGCAAAAATAGCACGCCCCTCCGTCCAGGTATAGGCCTCTTCGACAGTGCATTCAGCCTTTGAAGTTGGATTCGACATGGCAAAGACTATAGGCCTTTGATTGCAAACGGCCATTGCCTCCAATACCGACTGGGTAAATGCCTTGGACTGTCCCGAGGCTCCGATAATGACTGTGGGTTTGAGTGACTTAACAGCAGAAAGAAAATCTTTGAGATACTCATAGTCGTGGGCGTAAGGAAGCTTGTATTCCGCCAGATCGCTACGGCTTTTCACCACCAGTCCCTTGGAATCCACAAACCAGCACCGATTCCTTGCCTCTTTCTCAGACAGCCCATCGGCAACCAACGCAGCGCTAACCATACCGCCAATTCCAATACCAGCTTCACCGGCACCGAGGAACAGAATTTTTTGGTCCCTTAACTTGCCTCCCGTAATTCTCAGGGCTGAATACAAGCCTGCCAGCCCTACAGCTCCCGTCCCCTGTATGTCGTCATTAAAAGTGCAAACTCGGCCTCGATATCTATTCAACAGGCGAAGTGCATTGTGAGTGGCGAAGTCTTCAAACTGGATAAGGACATGGGGATAGAGTTCCTGCACTGCCATGATAAATTCTTCGACCAGGTCGTCATATGGTTCTCCACGAAGGCGACGCTGTTTGAGGCCGACGTAGAGAACATCGTTTAACAGCTCCTCATTGTTTGTCCCTGCGTCAATGGTCACCGGGAGACATAGCCCGGGGTGAATGCCAGCGCAGGCAGTGTAGAGGCAAAGCTTTCCCACGGGAATGCCCATTCCGTTGGCGCCCAGGTCTCCCAGACCCAGGATTCTTTCACCATCGGTGACCACTATAATGCGCACATCCTTATTCGGCCAATTCCGTAAGACATCAATCACTCGTCCCTTGTCCTTGGCCGAAACAAAGATGCCCCGGGGTCTCCTCAGAATGTGACCATATTCCTGACATGCTCGTCCCACTGTGGGAGTATAGACAATAGGCATCATTTCCTCGATTTCGTCTATGACCACCCGGTAGAACAAGGTTTCATTTCGGGCCTGGAGGCTCATGAGGTAGATGTACTTTTCCAAATCTGTTGGCTTTTTGTGGAAATTTTCCATAACCCGTATAACCTGTGTTTCCAGAGAATTGACATATGGCGGTAAAAGCCCCTCAAGTCCCAACGCCTCCCGTTCCTCTTCGGTGAACGCTGTCCCCTTGTTTAAGGTTGGTTCATGGAGTAAGTCAATTCCGGTAGGCATATTGGTAATACGAATCTGCTTTCTCTCTTTCAGTTCTTTATTACCCATAACCGATTCTCCTTCTGGCACTAACCAGTAACTGCCCAAAACAGTGCCCCAGCTAAACAGCAAACGCTACCTATGCCCTAATCTTTTCCCTTATCCACTCCCAATCAGGCTCACCATGCTCAAAAAAGGCTTAACTCTTCTGAGTTGCATTCTGTCCCTCTCTAGCTCACTCCCAGACTTCGTCTTCGGCGAGGTCTTTCTCAAGCCCTAATTCGTCAGCCTCGTCCTCCATATAATTGAAGGCGCCTTCATGGCTAAAGGATTCTTTTCGGCCCAGGAATGGGCGAGAAAAGAGCTTCCTTATCTCGGCGCTGCATTCGGGGCATCTTTTCAGCGGTTCATCATTTATTCCCTGCCTGACCTCGAACTTATTCTTACACAGCTTACAGTGAGCACCGTTTTTTGATTTATACTCATAAATTGGCATTTCACCCTCATCTCCATCCTCTCCCGTCGAGGGAGAGGAGACTAATTATTTCCCGCAGCAATGCTTGTATTTCTTGCCTGAGCCACACGGGCAGGGGTCATTACGCCCAACCTTTTTGCCCACCATAACCGCCTCCTTCTTTTTTGGAGCTTCTTTGGCAATACCGACGCGGTAAATGGTATGGGCAACGTCATGCTGAATGCCAGCTAAGAGGGCTTCAAAAGAGGCATGACCCTCCCTTTTATACACTATCAGCGGCTGTTCTTGACCTACAGCCCGCAGACCTATCCCTTGACGCAGGTGCTCCATGTCAGTAAGGTGATCCATCCATAACCGGTCAATAACTCGCAACATTACCAGTCGCTCCGCTACTCGCATGTTATCAGGGCCTAGCTCTTGCTCCCGCTGGTTGTAAAGCTCGGTGGCATAATCGGTAAACTTTTCTGTGATTTGCTTGGCGCTGAGTTCGGAAAGCCCATCGCTTCTGAACTGCGGAGGCAAGGGGAAGATGGTGGATACATCCTCAAGTAAGCCGGATAAATTAGATTGCTCCTCTTCCTGCTCGTAGCTAACGCTGCTGAGACGCCTGGCTACCAGGCTTTGGATTTCATCCTGGACCATGGATATTATATTTGCCTTAAGGTCGGCGCCACTGAGGATTTTTCTCCTTTCGGCGTAAATCACCTCGCGGTGCTTGTTGATGACATCGTCATATTCCACAAGGTGTTTACGAATATTGAAATGATAGCCTTCGGTCTGAACCTGGGAATTGGTCACAGCCTTAGTGGCAAAGGGATGTTCAATGGGGGTATTTTCATCCATACCCGCCCACTGCATAACTCCCTTAACACGTTCACCGCCAAAGCGGCGAAGAATTTCATCTTCTAAGGAAGCATAAAAACGAGAGCTACCCGGGTCTCCCTGCCTTCCTGCCCTTCCCCGGAGCTGATTATCAATGCGTCTGGCTTCGTGGTGTTCAGTACCTACAATGTGAAGTCCGTCAAGCTCAACCACCTTATTATGCTCTTCCTGCCATTCTGCTTCACCACGCCCCTCAGGATTGCCACCCAGTATGATATCCACACCCCGCCCGGCCATGTTTGTGGCCACAGTTACCGCTCCGAGACTTCCGGCTTGAGCGATTATGGCTGCCTCCTTTTCGTGATTCTTGGCATTTAACACTTGATGGGGGATGCCATTTCTCCTCAGGAGGTCAGATAAATCCTCTGATTTCTCGATAGAGGTCGTGCCGATAAGGACAGGCCTTCTCTGGTCATTTAATTGCTTGATTTCCCTGGCTACGGCGGCAAACTTGGTTTTCTCGTCTTTGTAAATCTGGTCAGGGTATTCAGTGCGAATCAAGGGCTTGTTTGTGGGTATGATTACCACTTCCAGCTTATAAATCTTGTGGAACTCCTCGGCTTCCGTGGCCGCGGTACCGGTCATGCCCGCCAGTTTTTGATACAGGCGGAAATAGTTCTGGAATGTGATAGTAGCTAAGGTAACTGATTCTCGCTGAATCTTTACCCTCTCTTTGGCCTCGATGGCTTGATGCAATCCCTCAGAATACCTCCTGCCGAACATCAATCTGCCAGTGAATTCATCCACGATGATGACCTGTCCATCCTTAACCACATAGTCCTTGTCCTTCTTGAACAAGACACGAGCCTTAAGGGCACTCTCCAGATATTGAGTGAGAAAGTAATTAGAGGGGTCATAAAGGTCAGGCGCTTTGAGCAAGCCCTCCCGCTTTAGCATCTTCTCCATCTTGGTCATGCCAATCTCGGTAAGGTTGGTAGTACGCGTACGCTCGTCAATGGTATAGTCTGCATCTTTGCTAAGGCGGGAAACTAACTGGGCAAAGGTGTAATACCTTTTAGTTGCTTCCTCGGCAGCACCGCTAATAATGAGTGGTGTACGGGCTTCGTCGATAAGGATGTTATCAACCTCATCGACGATGGCATAGTTCAAGGGATGCTGCACGCATTGAGACAAATCCCAGACCATATTATCTCTGAGATAATCAAAGCCAAACTCGTTATTGGTGCCATAAGTTATATCCGCCTCATAAGCCTGGCGGCGGGTGACAGGGCGGAGAAAATTCCACTTCTGGTCTTCCGACTCGTAGCTGGGGTCATAGATATAGGAAGGGGCAGTTTGACCAATTGTTTGCTGGGCATTAACGCTGGCCACGTTTATACCCAGGGCGTGGTAAATAGGACCCATCCAGTGGCAATCCCGCTTGGCAAGATAATCATTAACGGTAATCAGATGGCTGCCTTGTCCGGTAAGGGCATTGAGGTATAGGGGCAAGGTGGCTACCAGGGTTTTTCCCTCACCAGTTTTCATTTCGGCTATCTTCCCCTGGTGAAGGACGATTCCCCCCATTAACTGGACATCAAAATGCCGCTGTCTTATGGTTCGCTTGGCCGCTTCCCTAACAGCAGCGTAAGCCTCCGGTAAAATCTCATCCAAGCCTTCGCCATCGGCTAGCCGAGCCTTAAATTCATCGGTTTTCGCTCGAAGCTCAGCATCGGTGAGCTTTTCAAAGTCAGGCTCCAACGAGTTTATGCGGTCAACCAAAGGCTGAAGGCGCCTCAATTCTTTCTCGTTGGAATCAATCAGATTGCTAAGCCACTTAAGCATTTTCGGCTATCAGTCCTCAGTTTTCAGCTAACTGCTGACTACTCCATTATCACTCAAACATCGCTCCCACTGATAAGCCGGTGTGAATGCGATGAATGGCTTCGCCAATAAGCGAAGCTATGGGCAAGACAGTGATCTTAGCCAGTTTCTTATCGCCATTAACAGGTATGGTATCAGTAACGACTACCTCTTTCACCCGGCTCGTGGCTATTCTCTGGATAGCGGAACCAGAGAAAACGGGGTGAGTGCAGCAAGCATAAACCTCAGTAACTCCATGTTCTAAAAGAGCATTCACCACCCCGACCAGAGACCCAGCGGTATCAATCTCATCATCAACCGTCAGGGCACGCATTCCCTCAACCTCGCCAATTACGTTGAGGGTTTCAGTGGCATCGACATTTCCCAAGCGCCTTTTTTCAATGATAGCCAGGGGGACTCCAAGTTTAGCAGCCATATCACGAGCTACCTTGGAAATACCAATATCAGTAGCAACCACTACCATGTTATCCAGAGCCTTTTCCTTGAAATACTGAGCCAAGATGGGCCGAGTGGTGAGCTCATCCACAGGTATGGTGAAGAATCCTTGAATTTGAGGGGCGTGGAGGTCTACGGTGAGCAATCTATTAGCTCCAGCCGTAGTAATCAGGTCGGCAATCAAGCGAGCAGTGATAGGAACCCTGGGTTGGTCTTTTTTATCAGTGCGGCTATAGCCATAATAGGGAACGACAGCGGTAATTCGCCCCGCTGAAGCTCGCCTGGAGGCATCGAGCATGATAAGTAACTCAACCAGGCTTTTGTTAACTGGAGAGCAAATGGGTTGAATGATAAAAACGTCCCGTTCCCGGACATTCTCCAGGATACGCACAAAAATGTTCTCATTGCTAAACTCAAAGACCTCAACCTCCCCCAAGGGTATGCCTAAGTAATCACACACAGACCCTGCTAAGGCAGGATGAGCAGTGCCGCTGAACACTTTTAATTCGTCCATCATTACCTCTTAGCTATCTAAATACTAACTTGATTATATCATGAAATCATCGCTGTTTCTTGGGAAGGGTTAGTAAAAGCAAGTAAAGAAATTAATCTATACTTCCTGAAAAACGAAGCCTTTAGGGGTAACTAATTAAGGGAAGAAGTGTCTCATGCCAGCCCAGGAATAGGGAACTGTTGGCACATCTCTCGTATTTCCTGGCGGACTTGTTCTTGCGCACGCTTATCCCTCGAAGGAGAAAGCACTTTGACAATGAGAGAAGCAATGCGCTTCATCTCCTCTATGCCAAAACCTCTCGTGGTCACCGCCGGGGTGCCCAGCCTGATACCGCTTGTAATCATTGGTGGCTTGGGGTCAAAAGGAATAGTATTTCTATTTACCGAGATGCCCGCTGCCTCTAAGGCTTCCTCAGCATCCTTGCCGCTTATCCCCTGAGGGGAAAGGTCAACGAGGACAATGTGGTTATCTGTGCCCCCGGAAACAATACGCATCCCATATCCCTGGAGTTCGGAAGCCAAAATGCGGGCATTCTCCAGCACTGACTTCTGGTAATCAACAAACGCAGGTTGCATAGCTTCAAAGAAGCACACGGCTTTGGCGGCGATGATATGCATGGAAGGACCACCCTGCATCCCGGGGAAAACTGCAGCATCAATAGCTGAAGCCATCTCTTTATCACATAAAATAAAGCCACCTCTGGGTCCCCGCAAGGTCTTTTGCGTGGTGGCAGTAGTAACTTGAGCATAGGATACAGGGGAGGGATGAAGCCCAGCGGCTATTATCCCCGCTATGTGAGCCATGTCAACCAATAACTTGGCACTCGCCTTATCAGCTATATAGCGAAGCCTCTCAAAATCAATAATACGAGAGTAACTACTCGCCCCAGCTATTATTAACTTAGGTTTATGCTCCAGAGCTAACCCTTCGATTTCATCGTAGTTGAGCATCTCGGTTTTAGGATCGACTCCGTAAGGGACAAAGTTATACCATTTTCCGGAGAAATTGACCTCAGCGCCATGTGTGAGATGCCCACCATGGCTGAGACTCATCCCCATAACAGTATCTCCGTGTTCCAATAGAATTGAATAGGCTGCCATGTTGGCTTGACTGCCACTATGAGCCTGGACATTGGCATGTTCGGCTTTAAAGAGTTTTTTAGCCCTTTCGATAGCTAAATTTTCAATTTCGTCTATGTGGACACAACCGCCATAATAGCGATACCCGGGGTATCCTTCAGCATATTTGTCAGTTAGCACCGAGCTTTGGGCCTCAAGCACTGCTCGGCTGGCATGGTTTTCAGAGGCAATAAGATTTATGGTGTTTACTTGCCTCTCTGCCTCCAGGCTTAGGATTTGAGCTGCTTTGCTATCGCGTTGTGCCAAGGAAAATGCCTTCGCGGTTTTCACATTTGTGTTACAATAGTACTTGATATTTCATTCTCGGTCAATAAGAAAAACCCATCAAAGTGGATTCCCGCAGCACCATTGACAGAACGTGTTTATAGTGATAAATTAATTTATTTAGCAATTAAAAGGGAAGAGTGCTAAATGCCTTTAAGGGAAAGAAGAGAAACCGTTCTCAGGGTGATAATTGAAGATTATATCACTAGAGCAGTACCAGTAGCTTCAAATGCTATCGTGGAAAGGTATAGCTTGAAGGTAAGCCCGGCTACCATCCGCAATGATACAGCATACTTAGAACGAGAAGGATATGTTATCCACCCTCACCGTTCAGCCGGAAGCGTACCTACCGATAAGGCTTACCGCTACTATGTGGAATTGATAGGGGAAGAGATTGAACTTCCCCGTGTTGAGCAGTATCTAATTCATCAGATATCTCAGGAAGCAAAAGAGGAGCTAGAGCAATGGCTAAAAACGGTGGCAGCGCTTTTAGCGCGCCTTGTTCACAACCTGGTAGTAATAACCACTCCCAAAGCGGTTCGCTGCCGCTTTAAGCATCTCGATTTGGTAGCCTTGCGGGATTTCATGGCTTTGCTGATCGTAGTTTTGCATGAAGCAAAAGTTAGACGGCAGGTCTTATCTTTCAATAGAAAGGTTAGCCAGGATGAGCTAACGAAGCTAGCTAATAAGCTTACTTCTATTTATGCCGGGATGACCAGCAGCGAGATCTTGGCTAAAAAAGAGGGACTTTCTTCTGAAGAAAGGCAGCTGTCTGAATCTTTAGCAGAAATTATGGCTACTGAAGACAAGCTAGAATATGGTGAGCCTTATCTTGAAGGACTGCGTTTGCTGCTGAGTCAACCAGAGTTTACCAACAGTCCCAGAATACTTGGCATTTTAGAGGTGCTGGAAGGTGAGGATTGGCTTAGAAATATATTTTGCCAGGAATCTAGCAAGGGAGGGGTAAAGATAGTCATTGGTGAAGAAAACCCAGAGCCAGCATTACAGGACTTGAGCTTAATAGCTAGCCAGTATGGATTACTTGATAAGGCCAGTGGTATTGTGGGAGTGATTGGCCCCAAACGGATGGACTACGCCAAGGCTATTTCTTCGCTTAACTACCTTTCAGCATTGCTAAGCAACTCAGTGGCTGAATACATCTAAAGGAGGTCCAACGTTGGCTGAGAGTGACGAGGTAGTTGAAGAAGGAATTGAGCAAGCCGAGGATATAGAAACGTTACAGCAAACTCTAGCTGAAGAGAGGGAAAAGGCAGAAAAATATTTAGCCAATTGGCAAAGATGCCAGGCAGATTTTGTTAATTATAAACAACGTGCTGAGCAAGAAAAGGGGGGGATTATTGAGTTTGCCAATAGCACGCTTATCTGTAACCTGCTGCCTATCATGGATGACTTGGAGAGAGCTCTTGCTTCAGTTCCTGTTGAGCTCAATGAATCAAACTGGACTGAAGGTATCAGGCTCATTTATAATAAGCTTAAGGCAACCCTGGAGGCACAGGGACTAACTGAGATTATAGCTAAGGGAGAACCCTTTGATCCTCACCTGCACGAAGCTTTAATGCAGCAAGAGGGGGAAGAAGGGATGGTTATTGAGGAAACACAAAAAGGCTATCAATTTAAAGGAACGCTGATTCGTCCTAGCTTGGTGATAGTTGGTAAGGGCAGGAAAAGAAGAAGAGAGCAAACAACTAAGAAGGAGAAGTAAGAATGGCAAGAGCGATAGGAATTGATTTAGGTACTACATTTAGTGTAGCAGCGGTGATAGAGGGAGGCGAACCTAAGATCATACCCAGTGCTGAAGGCGGCAATCTCGTTCCTTCAATGGTATCCATAGGTAAAGGTGGGGAAAGATTGGTAGGAGAGTTAGCCAAGCGCCAGGCAATAGTCAATCCTGAGAATACTATATTCAGCATAAAGCGCCTTATCGGGCGTAAATTTAAGAACCGCATTGTTCAGGAAGATATGAAGCGCCTACCATATGAGATTACCGCGGCTCCCAACGGCGATTGCCGAGTGGTAATGGGGGGCAAGGAGTATAGTCCCCAGGAAATATCAGCCATGATATTGCAAAAGTTGAAGGCTGATGCTGAGGCTTATCTTGGTGAGAAGGTCGACGACGCTGTAATCACCGTGCCAGCCTATTTTAACGATAGCCAGCGAAATGCCACTAAAGATGCCGGCGCCATAGCGGGGCTTAACGTTTTGCGCATTATTAACGAACCTACAGCATCATCGCTGGCTTATGGTTTGGATAAGAAAAAAGAGGAAACTATTGCCGTCTATGACCTTGGTGGTGGAACTTTCGATATTTCTATCCTTGATATAGGGGAGGGTACCTTCCAGGTTAAGTCAACCAATGGCGATACCCACCTCGGTGGTGACGACATCGACCAGAGGATTATGGACTGGGTATGTGATGAATTTAAGAAGGAGCAAGGCATCGACTTGAGGCAGGACAAGATGGCATTACAGAGGTTGAAAGACGTTGCTGAAAAGGCCAAGAAGGAACTATCTACAGTGGCTCAAACAGAGATCAGCCTCCCCTTCATTACTGCCGATGCCAGCGGTCCCAAGCATCTCAGCATGACATTATCTAGAGCCAAGCTGGAACAATTATCCGCCGATCTTATAGAAAAGAGTATCGGCCCTTGCCGCCAGGCCCTAAGCGATGCCGGGCTCACGGCAAGCCAAATCAATAATGTAGTTCTCGTCGGTGGTCAGACAAGGATGCCCAAAGTTCAGGATACCTTAAAGCAATTCTTTGGCCGGGAGCCTGTCAAGGGAGTCAATCCCGATGAGGCAGTAGCTTTAGGTGCTGCCATTCAGGCTGGGGTGCTTAAGGGTGAAGTCGGAGAAATCCTTCTTCTCGATGTCACCCCACTCAGCCTAGGGATAGAAACGCTAGGAGGAGTAGCGACACCGCTTATCACCCGCAATACCACTATACCAACTTCGAAGAGCCAGATTTTCAGCACTGCTAGTGACAACCAACCAAGCGTTGAAATACACGTTCTTCAAGGGGAACGCCCTATGGCTGCTGATAACCGAACACTGGGGCGCTTTATGCTCGATGGCATTCTACCGGCGCCACGAGGTATGCCCCAGATTGAGGTGACTTTCGATATAGATGCCAATGGCATCCTTAATGTTAGCGCTCGTGATAAAGGCACGGGGAAAGAACAAAAAATCACTATTACCGCCTCTAGCGGATTGAGCAAAGGGGAAGTGGAGAAGATGAAACGAGAGGCTGACCAATATGCTGCTGAGGATGCTAAACGTAAAGAGGAAGTGGAGGTGCGCAATTCTGCTGACAGCCTGGCTTACACCGCAGAAAAAACTCTCCGTGACCACGGAGATAAGATACCCGCCGATGAAAAACAGGAAATAGATGCTAAGATAGCCAGTGTGAAGTCGGCTCTTCAAGGTCAGGACGTAAACGTAATTCGTAATGCGATGCAAGAGCTATCGCAGGTTATGCAGAAGGTCGGAGCATCGGTTTACCAGCAACCAGAGCAGCCGCCGCCTGGTGGAGAGGAACCCGGTGGAGGAGAAGAAGAAGGCACGGTGGAAGGGGAGTTCCGCGAGGTCTAAGCAATAAATATTAACACCTAATTCCTGGAAATTAGGAACGCAAAGTCACATTTCTCCCAAGGAGCATGATGGTAACGTTTGAGCTGGAACAATTCGCTATAACTGCCGACAGAATTTGGCAAAAGGCACGAGAAGAAAAACGGTTGACTCATAATCCCCCTGATGAGGAACTGAGAGGGCTTGTGGAAAAACAGCCGGGGGTTAGGAAAACGATATATGGAAACTTTGTCGCCCGAAGTGAGCCTACTTCCAGGTCAGCAATGTTCACCAAAAACAGTGTTGACCACTCCTTTGGCGAGGATGAACTAAAGCTATTAGCTCAGTGTGAAAAGGCTTTGGGCAAGGGAAGATTGATTTCCATAGACAGAATTGTGGGCAATGAAAATAGTAACACCACAGTCAGGTTAATTGTTCCTGAGCGGTTTGCCCATGTCGCCTACGGAGGCAAGAACCTTTTTATACCCCCAAAGGGAGAAGTCAAAAAACCAAACTACTACATCTTATTCTTCGCTGACGAGGCTTTTGAAACTAACCAGTCAAAGCCGCTCCCCGAGAAAGATATCACTATCAGATTGGCTATGCTGGATGATGGAAGGTTTGTCAAGATAATTAGGAATGGTAACTACATAGGTGAATATAAGAAGGGGGTTTTCGCCGCCGAGGATTGGGTAGTTAAGACGAGAAGGGGGGGCATCTTCTTACATACTGGCTGTAGAGAGGATTGCCTTCAATCAGCACACGGGGACTATAGGATGGCGAGGACGTTACTTGTGGCATTGAGTGCCAACGGGAAAACAACTACAACCTGTAGAATCCTGGCCAGAAAAGGTAAGGAGAAATCCTGGCTTATTCAGGACGATGGAGGGACTCTCATGCCCGATGGTTCTTTTCATGGCTTTGAAGCCGGGGGGATATTTGTAAAAACAGAGGGTGTGAACCCCGGGGAGCAAACCGAAATATTTTACGGACTGTTGAAACCGGAAACTGTCTGCGAAAATGTTTACGTAACCGAAGACGGAGATTTCGACTTCTACAATTTCGAAAGAACATCCAATGGCAGAGCAGTGGTACTAAGAAGAAATTTTATGCATGCCAGTTCCTATATCGATGTGGGTAGGATTGACAATCTGATTCTTATCACCAGGGGGCCACTGATTCCGGCAATATCAAAGCTAACCCGGGAGCAAGCAGCAGCCTTGATGGTGCTGGGACAGGCAATGGAATCCTCGGCTGGTGACCCAACCCAGGCAGGGAAAATTAGAAGCGAGTTTTTCTACGATCCCTTTGTCGCCGGAGACCTGACTGAGCATGCTAATATATTTTATGAGATAATAAAAGGTATTCCTCATCTAAATTATTATTTGCTAAATACTGGAGGAATAGGGGAAGGGGAACATTACAAAGATATAAGATTGGAATTTACCATGGCAATACTCGATTCTCTACTAAGGGGAGGTTTAGAAGATTGGGTAGATTCCCCAACAGCCTTTAAGGTGCCTAGGGCGATAAGATACGTAGATGATATTTATCTACATCCTGAGAAACTTTACTCCACAATTGAATTTGAAGAAAAGCAGAGGGAACTTAACAAAATTAGATACGAATCCGTGAAAGAACTCGGAGATTCCTTACACCTTGATATAAGGAGGGTTTTTAGCAAGCCCAGCGTCGCATAGTAGAACTGCAAGTCTCACGCGGTTCGTGTGGAATTTTGGTCTAGAATAGCTGTAAATCATAGGGAGGGCAAGAAGTGATCGAGTCCGTTGAACTTTATGAAAGATTAAAGAAGGAGAAAGCAGAGCTGTTAGAAAAGCTGGAACAGTTGATAGCTCTCGGTCAACCATCGGCAGAGAGAAAGGAAGGCAGTCCATTCGGCAAAAGGGAGGAAGGAGCCGATGAAGCCTCCGAACTAGAGAAAAGACTGATCTTGGAAGAAAGGCTGGGAGAGTCTCTCAATGAGGTTGAGCATGCCTTACAAAAATATGAAGCCGGCACTTATGGATTGTGCGATTCCTGTGGGCAAACTATAGAGCGAGCTCGCCTTGAAGCTATACCTCAAGCAAGCTTATGTTTGAACTGTAAGGCTCAGCAGGCAAAGGAAACAAAAGGGACAAGATAAAGGGCGTTCGCCTGTGTTGTGCCCCGACAAAATCGGCGACTTTGTTGTGGACAAAGATAATTCGAACCTGTCTTTGCGTGACAGCATTAAGAGAGCAACATTATGTCTCATCGTCATTGCTTTGGTAAGCGCTTCAGATCAATTGAGCAAGCTATGGATCAGAGCTCACTTAGCACTTGGGGAATCGCTCCCCATAACTGACCGCTTAAGTTTGATCTATATTGGAAATACGGGCTCTGCCTTTGGTTTACTTGCCAATCAAACCTTTCTTATTATCACTATTAGCATAGCTAGTTTGTTCATTATCTTGCTGTTTCTTCGTTACTTATCCCTAGCTACTACCCTGAGCATGGTATCTATCGGTTTGATTCTGGGCGGTGCTGTAGGCAATCTCATAGACCGCCTCCGTTTTGGTTATGTCACTGACTTCATTTACTTCCGTTTGTGGGGCAACTTCCATTGGCCTGCCTTCAACATCGCTGACACAGCTATAACGGTGGGGGTTTTTACTCTCATTTATTACTTTTATAAGTCAGGGATATTTAGAAAAGCACATAAACACAACCACAGACCCCAAAATTAAGACATTGCAATTCATCTCACCTATTCCCAACATCCGCCTTGATAAGTATTTAACCCAGATTCTTCCACAATTCTCGCGCGCTTATTTACAGAAACTAATTGGGCAAGGTTGTGTTTTAGTCAACGGGCAAAGGACAAAAGCGAGTCAGCGGCTAAATAAAGCCGACAGGGTAACAGTCGAGCTTCCTTCCCTACCAGTCCGTCCTTTAGCTGAACCAATCCCTTTAGCCATAATTTATGAAGATGAGGACATATTGGTCATAGATAAACCTGCCGGGTTGACAGTTCACCCTGCCCCGGGGCATCCCAGCCATACTTTAGTCAATGCCGTCTTAGCCCATTGCCCCAGCCTGACCATGAGCAACGAGCTGATGCGCCCAGGCATAGTTCACAGACTAGATAAAAATACATCGGGCCTTATAGTCATTGCCAAAAACGACTTTGCCCGGGAATATTTAGCCGCACAGTTCAAAAGCCGCACTGTAACCAAAGGGTATCTTGTCCTTGTTAAAGGAAGGCTATCCCCGGAACAGGGAGTCATCGAAGCATCTATCGGGCGAGACCCTCATAGTAGACAAAGAATGGCGATAGTCGAACCAGGAAAAGAAGCTACTACCCAGTATCGAGTCCGAAAATACCTGGATGCCTACACCTTAGTCGAAGTCACCCCGATAACAGGGCGTACACATCAAATCAGAATACACCTGTCAGCTATCGGCTGTCCGGTCGTCGGTGACCCCATTTATGGAATAAAATCGGCTCATCTCAACAGGCAATTTATTCACGCCTACCGCCTTGGCTTTCGTCTACCATCAACGAAGCAATACCAGGAATTTACCTCGCCTTTACCTATGGACTTGGAGCAAGCTCTGGAGTACCTAGCCCGAAACGCCTAAAGTCTTGGAAAAGCATGATAGAAAATCCTGTCATTGCCATAGCTTCTTTATGCCGCTTCCCTACCATGTAGGTACAGGTCACAATTGCCCTCTTGAAGCGCAGGTTCGAATCACTGGTCATATGAACGAAGACAGAGGCTTGATTTTTGGCTTGTCTCACAGCATACTGAAGTGGGCCGAAATGAGGTCAGCAAGAAAAAGAGACTTAAATTTAGTTTGGAGTGGAGGGCACTATGAACAGACCCTTTGATCGAAGCCAAACATTTAGCCCAGTTCACTATCAGATAACTGTTACGGCAGAAGAGGCGAGGCTGGGAACTAAAAAGGTATTATCTAGGAAGGATACAAGGCTAGAGGTGAGCATTCCAGCAGGGGCGAGGACAGGCAGTACGATAAAGCTAGCCAATGTCCTCCAGATAACCGACGGCCGTCCTGGAGATATCCTAGTTGAAATTAAAGTCAAAGAAGAAGAAATGGCGGCGGGAATTATTGAAATTAACGATGGAAACTTTGAAGATGAGGTTCTGAAATGTAGCTCGCCTGTCATGGTGGATTTTTGGGGATTCGGATGCGCCCCATGCGACATTATTGCCCGCATCACAGAGAAACTAGCCCGGGAGTATGCAGGTCGGCTCAAATTCTGCAAACTAAACGTAGATTTGAACCCCCAGACGGCTTCAAAGTACCAAATCATGAGCATCCCACAGATATTATACTTCAAAGGTGGCAAAGTAATTGAACAAAGCGTTGGCGCCGTTCCTGAGTCTGTGCTCCGTTCAAAATCGGAGTCAGTGTTAGGGCAGCAATAAGCTCGCAAATTAAGAAGTCTTTCCATAGAAAAACGCTGGGATTAAAGGGCTGATACGAGGGCACTTGTGCTGGTGCTTGGCGACTGCTGCGTGCTTTGTCACTTAATTCATCACCCTCACCCTAGTCTCTTCCTGTCAAGGGAGAGGAAATTCAGACTCTCAGTGGTGAGGGAACAAACCGTGCATCACTACTGGCGTGAACGCGCGTAGTTTCCTTGCGGTAGGCAATCTTATTTGCTATGATTGCGGCAGGGTCAGGCAACTTCAGTGCTTGGCTCCAAGCTGAGACGGAAGTCCTCAGAAGGATCTCAAGAATGTGGTGTTTCCGTCCCTTTAACAATTTGCCAAACTGAGGAAGGCTAGATTACAAGCTGGTACGTTGTGATATTATAGATATTTCAACTTCAAAGGAGAATTGGAATGGATACAATAGAGTTAAAGGTTACTAAACGAGAGGTTCTCGGTAAAAAAGTCAAGCATTTGCGCCGCCAGGGAATTACCCCGGTGCATCTTTTTGGGCACGGTATCGAGTCTCTAGCACTACAGTGCAACACTGGTGAACTTGAGCGAGTGTTAGGTCAAGCTGGGCAGACAAGGCTTATTAGCCTCAAGCTCGCTAAGGAAAAGAAGCCAAGGACCGCTGTGGTTCGCGAATTTGATAGAGATTGGCGAAAGGGAGAGTTGGTCCATGTAGACTTTTATCAGGTAAAAATGGAGGAAAAGATAAAGTTAGAGGTTCCTGTTGTCTTGGTCGGAGAAGCGCCAGCCCTGAAGTCTAAAGCCCACATGCTGGAGCATGAGCTTGGAACTTTGACGGTAGAGTGCTTGCCGGCAAAAATCCCCACTAGCCTGGAAGTGGACATCAGTTCCCTCACCGAGCCAGAGCAAGCAATACGCGTCAAAGATATCCCATTGGATAAAGGTATTACCGTTCTCAACGACCCGGAGTTGGTTGTGGCGAAAATTAGTTTGCGACCTGTGGAAAAGGTAGAAGAGAAGGTGGTAGAAGAGGTGGCGGAGGAGGCGGTTGAAGCTCCCGGAGAGGCTGCGCCAGGTGAAGAAGAAGAGGCATAATCTTTTCACTTACCAGGCTGTCGCTTCTGTAGCTATATCTATCTGCGGCACTTGTTTGCTTAGCGAGTCCCTGATACAATATCCAAGACCGACTATTAGCTCTCTCCGAGCTGTCTTGCCTAAAGAATAACCATGGCAAGCAGCCGGTAGGCTAAAAAGCCTCGAGGGTATAGATAGAAATGTCTATGCCTCCCGTGCTAGAAAAGGAGGGAATATGAAGCTTGGTTTTTGGACAGCACCGTTTTTGTGACGGTGCTTTTTTATTCCCGCTTGTTGCTTCCTTTAAACCGCGTAGTAATTTCGCTAATTCGTTAAGCAGAAGTATTTTTGACTCTAGAGGTAAGTATGAAGAAACTAAGTATGAGGACGAAAGTGATCTCACTGGCTGTCATAGCAGTTGCCGTAATCGTTATTGTCATTGCACCGACATCTGCTCCCGCAAGACTAATTGTAGCAACCACTACCAGCCTTGACAACACCGGCTTGTGGGATTATCTGGAGCCCATATTTGAGGAAAGATACGACGTCGACTTGCGGATAACAGCTAAAGGCACCGGTATGGCTTTGGAATTAGGTAAAAATGGTGATGTGGATGCGGTTACCGTCCATGACCCCCTTCAAGAGGCAGCATTTATAGCCGATGGCTACGCTCTTGCAGCAGAAGTAGATGGTAATGTTACGGAGCGAGTCCCCTGGGCTTATAACTACTTCATCATCGTAGGCCCTGAGACTGACCCCGCAGGCATTAGTGGAGGGAACTTGACTCCAGAAGAAGCCTTCCAAAAAATCCAGCAAGTGGGGGAGGATGACCCGGAGACGGTTAAATTCGTCTCTCGAGGGGATAACTCGGGAACTCACGGCAAAGAAAAAGCCGTCTGGGCAGCAGCCGGCTATAATTATACAGCGGATATTCAAGGGACCGGAGCGACCGCTGGCTGGTATATCGAAGCCGGGTCAGGCATGGGGGCAACACTGGTTATGGCTAACGAGAAAATTGCTTACACCCTGACAGACAAGGGAACCTTCCTTGCTTACCAAGGCGACTTGGATTTGGTGTCCTTGGTAGACGCAGGGGATATTCTGCTCAATGTCTACTCGGTGATCATCTGCAAGAACGGTAGCAATCCTGAGATGGCTAATAATCTGGTAGATTTCCTGAGAGCACCTGAAATCCAGGATTTAATCGCCGGATTTGGCGTGCCAGAATATGGAGGACCATTATTCTACCCCTATGATCCAGAGATTTGCCAGTAATAATCTTAAGGAAAGGAGGTGTGACATGCCAGTCATAGCAGCGATAGTGAAGTGCAAGAAGTGCGGTGCTGAGGTAAGGTCAGACTGGAAGTTCTGCCCTAACTGCGCGGACAAGATTACCTGCACCGGCAAGTATGAAGCCTGTGCCAAGAAATAGCATATTAAAGCAGGTGGGAAAAATTGACTGAAATATGGGACGGCCTTACCAAGGCCATAGAACTCATAATCTCCCTCGACCCCGAGGTAATGGAGATAGCCGGGAGGTCCTTGAGCATTTCAGGGACATCTTGTCTTCTGGCCTCTCTGATCTGCCTGCCACTGGGTAGTTTAATACACTTCCATAACTTCCGTGGGAAAAGGGCCTTAATAAATATCATCCAGACGCTGTTCAGCGTGCCCACAGTTGTTGTGGGCTTGTTTGTTCTTGTGCTATTTTCCCGGGCCGGGCCACTTGGTGAGCTTGGCATACTTTTTAAGCCCCCTGCTATGGTGGTTGGCCAGATGATATTAATCACTCCCCTACTGCTTGGTTTGACCATTTCCGCGTTGAGCGGTGTAAGTAAGGAGATTGTGGATACAGCCACATCGCTTGGTGCCAGCGGCTTTCAGACCGTCTTGCTTGTGCTGAGGGAGGCAAGGTATGCTGTGCTGGCTGCTGTGATAATGGGTTTTGGTAGAGCCATATCGGAAGTTGGATGTGCTCTGATGGTCGGTGGAAATATCAAGGGAGCCACCAGGGTCATTACCACAGCAATATCATTAGAGGCATCCAAAGGCGAGTTAGCGTTGGCAATAGCGCTAGGTATAATTCTTTTGCTCCTGGCACTTATCATTAACATTGTCTTGAATAGGCTGCAGCAGAGGTAAGGGATGTCTTTAATAGAAATAGCGGGACTAAACCACAGATATGGTGAGCGGGCGATACTGGAGAATATCAACCTTAGCGTTGATAGAGGCGAAGTGTTTGCTTTAATCGGGCCCACCGGGGCGGGCAAAACAACGCTTTTACGTATTATAGACCTGCTAGAAGTTCCTGGCTCGGGGGAAATCTATTTTGATGGCAAATGCATCCCACGGTCGGGGAAACAAAGATTGGAGATACGTCGTCGGATGTCATTTATACACCAGAAGCCTCAGGTATTTAATTTGAGTGTCTATGACAACGTTGCCTGTGGCTTAATATGGAGGGGAGAGGAAAAGAACAAGATTGCCGGGAAAGTTGAACATATTCTGGAAATGGTTGGGTTAAAAGGCTATAAGAATAGAAACGCCCGGACACTTTCCGGAGGAGAGGCACAGAGAGTAGCTTTAGCCAGGTCCTTTGTGCTCGAACCTGAGGTGTTGTTATTGGACGAGCCGACAGCTAACCTTGACCCTGTTTCCACAGCAAAGATTGAGCAATTAATTTCATATGTTGCCAGGCAACATAACACTACCATGATAATAGCAACGCACGATATGTCTCAAGGGCAGCAACTCGCTGACAGGATAGGGGTGCTCCTTGATGGCAGACTTGTCCAAACAGGCAATGCCACCGACATATTCCGTTCACCCCAAAACGAAGAAGTGGCTCATTTTGTCGGTATGGAGAACATCATAGAAGGCGTAATAATTGCAAACAACGAAGGTATAGCCACGGTAAATATAGGTAGCAATGCCATACAGGTAGTTTCTAACTACCCCGCAGGAAAGGAAGTATATGCTTGCATCAGGCCTGAAGATATCACTTTAGCTTTATCTAGCATCCAAAGTTCGGCAAGGAATTCCTTTCACGCCAAGGTTACCCAAGTAACCTTTCTTGGACCGCTTAGCCGGGTGGAAATAAATTGTGGCTTCCGTCTAGTAGCTTTGGTCACCAAAATATCAGCAGAAGAATTGAATTTACAAGTGGGCAGGGAAGTCTATGCTATTTTCAAAGCTACCGGCGTGCATATTATGGAAAGGGAAATTAGCCAATGACAGGACCTCCTGATTCTTTCGGACGGAGCATAAATTATCTCCGGATTTCAGTTAGCGACCGTTGCAACCTGCGCTGCACCTATTGTATGCCACCCGAAGGTGTCCCCCAGATGCCACATAGCGAGATTCTTTCTTACGAGGAGATTTGGACTGTCGCCCGAGCAGCGGCGAAGCTGGGCATCGACAGGATAAGGCTAACTGGTGGCGAGCCCCTGGTTAGAGCTGAGCTGCCCAAGCTCATTAAGATGCTCTCTCAAATAGAGGGAATTCAAGAGCTGTCTTTGACGACAAATGGGACGCTTCTCAAGAAATATGCTCTGGAACTTAAGCAAGCAGGCTTGTCCAGAGTTAACGTGAGTCTGGACACGCTTAAACCCGATAAATTTCGGTACATAACCCGTGTTGGAGAATTGAAAGATGTTCTTGATGGTATTGAGGCAGCAAAGGAGGCTGGCTTCGATCCGGTCAAGATAAACACTGTAGTCATGCGAGGCATAAACGATGATGAGATACTGGATTTTGCCAGGATGACCTATAAAGAAGGATGGCATGTCCGATTCGTCGAGCTTATGCCCTTCGAGGGTGCAGCGGAGTTTGTACCCTCCGTTGAATTAGGGCAACATATTGAGTTGCTCGGCAAGCTTGAGCCTTGTACGCCCATCATTGGCAACGGACCTGCTATGTACTACTGTTTATCTGGAGCCAAGGGCACTATAGGCTTCATCAGTCCTCTCACCGAGCCTTCCTTTTGTTCCAGATGTAACCGCATGCGACTTACTCCGGATGGCAAGCTACGCCCCTGCCTTCTGGCCGAAGATGAGATTGACTTGAAAATGCCGCTACGCAATAATGCTTCGATGGAGGAGCTAAAACGCCTGATTCTAAAGGCAGTTGCTTCTAAGCCAAGGCATCAACACTTGAAGGGAGGCAATGTCAGGCTGGTAAACCGAAAAATGTCAGGAATCGGAGGTTAAAAATGGAGTTAGGGCCAATTCACATGATCGACGTTACCCAGAAAAAAGAAACAGAACGCCAGGCGGTAGCCAAAGGCAAGGTACAGATGAAGCCTGCTACCTTAGAACTTATCCGTAAAGGGGGACTAGAAAAGGGAGACGTCTTAGCCGTAGCAAAAACGGCTGGAATCATGGCCGCAAAAGAAACTCACCGTCTTATACCCCTCTGTCACCCTCTCCAACTCACCCATATCGCAGTTGAATTTAATCTCCCCGAAAATGGCAATTCTGTTGAGATTACTGCCCGCGCTAAGGGGATAGGGAAAACAGGATTTGAAATGGAAGCACTAGTAGCGGTATCTGTAAGTGCTCTGACCATATATGATATGTGCAAAGCAGTGGACAGAAGCATGACTATTGGAGAGATTCGCCTGGCAAGAAAGAGCGGAGGCAAGAGCGGGCTTTATCTCGCCGACAGATAGGATAGAAGGACAACCCTAGACAATTCCAGCTTCACTTTTCTTTGCCCGCGGCGTGCATCTGCGGTTTAACCAGTATTTCCTCAAGAGGAAGCCGTGGCCGGGGTGGAGGAATCTCCCCAGCAGCATAGCCTACCGGTATTACGGCCACTGGCAATAACGTATCACCCAGGCCGAACAAGCGGTTTATCTCGGCAGGGTCCTCAAATGCCCCTACCCAGCAGGTGCTTAACCCCAGCGCCGTAGCCATCAACACCAGGTGCTCAATAGCAATATAGGTATCCGCCACCACCGGCGTAACCAATTGCTCGCGAGATGGAACAGGCAAAGAGTATATATAGGCAATAAACTCAGGGTCAGCAAACCGACCTGATGCCGTACTTGCCACTCCTGAATCCACGGATTCCTGTCGTCTCTTCTTTCTGGCTGCATCGGAGTATCGCTCAAAGTCACCGAAGCAGACAATTACTACCGGTGCTTCCTCGATAAATCGCTGTCCCAGGCATATACGGCTGAGTTGCTTCCTGATTTCTCTGTCTCGCACTACCAGGAATCGCCACGGCTGACGGTTGCTCGCCGATGGTGCCAGTCTGGCTGCTTCAAGCATCTGGTTCACCATATCTTCCGGGACATCATCCGGGGCAAATTTACGGATGCTGCGCCTAATTTTTATTGCTTCCCAAACTGTAAGCATACTTTTATCCTCTATTCCTGTAAACTGCCTTACATCGGACTTTTACCTCGCAAAAGTCCTGGAATAATATATCTTATGCTAGGGGTAAATGCTAAAAGTCAAAAATTTCTTTCCATGCCTGTCACGGCAATAAGCCGCCAATTTCCCACCATTGATTATGCTATTCACTTAATTCCTCCAGTACCATCTTAATCGCTTCAGGAATCGCTCTCTCCACTTCAGGTGTGCACTTCTCGCTAAAGCTAGTAATGTCTTTTGCCTCCACAGCGAATATAGTGATCTCTTGGGGCATTGCTAAGTCAAGCATCTTTCCTAATTCCAGAGCGGTAACCAGGTTTATTTGATGAGGTGAGGAAAAGTGTTTAGTGAGGGAGAAATCTTCAGTCCCCATACGATATATCTGGCCTGCTCGCCCTTTCTCGGTTTGGATGGCATCAATGATAATAACTTTATCATAGCCTACGATAGAATCTAAGAGGCTAAGGCCAGCTGCACTTGTTTCAGCTACAGTTACCTGGGGATCTTTGAGCTTCTCCCCTACCTCTTGGGCCACCCTTATCCCCACGCCATCGTCAGATAAAATAGGATTCCCTAGCCCTAAAACCAGGGTTTTCATTTCGATTTGCGAAAACTTGCTATGAGATGCCCTGGCTCAGTTTCTTAACCTCATTGCCCTGGGCATCATAAATGGTCACTTCCAAAGGCAGCTGCCCGGGCAAAGCGTGTGTAGCACAAGACATACATGGGTCATAGGGGCGCCATGCCATCTCAATACGGTTAAGTAATCCCTCAGTTATCTTTACTCCGGGCTTTATGAGGTCTTCGGCTGCTTTCTTAATTGACATGAATAAAGGAGCATGGTTATTGGTAGTGCCCACGATCAAGTTGCACTTCTTTATAACCCCTTTTTCGTCAGTTATGTAATGATGGGTGAGAGTGCCCCTCGGTGCCTCCACAATGCCTACCCCTTCATCAGGCGTCGCCGTCGGTATGTTGCGAATATCCGGGCTGGTTATTTCCGGATCTCGGCTAAGTTCGAGTAACCTCTCGGCAGCATAAAGAAGTTCAACAAGGCGTGCCCAGTGGGTTGCCAGAGTGAAGTTAGCTGGCTTGCCTCCCAGAGTAGAGTACATTCTTTCATATTCTTCCTGGGCCAGGGGAGTTGCCATACCATCGGCAGCATTCAGCCGGGACAGCGGTGTGGCTCGATAAACTCCGCTGTCTTTGCCGTCAACAAAACCTTTCCAGCCAACTTTTTTAAGGTAGGGAAACTTGAGATAAGTCCACGGCTCGACTCGTTCAGCTATATGTTCCAGATATTCCCGGGGAGCATACTTGCAGAACTCTTTGCCATCAGGGCCAACTACTCGTACTTTACCATCATAAAAGTTGACCTTATTGTTTTTATCGACCAAGCCCATATTATAGGACTTTTGGGTAAAGGTATCGCTCAGGACCATATCCAGGTAAGCTTTATTTTTGAGAACAACGTCGTCGAAGACTTTAAGCGATAATTTGCCGAACTCCACCGACTGTTTGGCTATCTCCTCTATCTTTGCTCTTTCCTCCTCATTTATGGCCCTGCTCACGCCGCCGGGCAGTCCAAAACAGGGGTGTATTGGACGGCCACCAACTGTCTGGATAATCCAGTGATTTTGTTTACGGGTATTGATTACAGCACCACCTAGCTCCAATCCTACCTTGGCGATTACTCCAAGGATATTGCGTTCCGCAGGTGGAGCATCTGGCCCCATAACGAAATCAGGGGCGGCAAGGATGTAAAAGTGGGTAGTGTGGTCAGTTACAAAGAAAGCGCTGTAAAGGAGCTCACGCAGCTTTTTGGCAGTGCTGGTCGGTTCGACATGAAACAACTCATCTAAGGCTTTGGTTGCTGCCATGTGGTGGGCTTCAGGGCAAACGCCGCAGATACGCTGAGTTATCTGGGGCATGTCCTCAGCCGGGCGGCCCTCGGAAAATTTCTCAAAGCCTCTAAGTTCAGGAATCTGGAGATAGGTATTGGCTACGCTGCCATCATCATTGAGGAAGATGGTAATCTTGCCATGGCCTTCAAGGCGGGTAATGGGATCAATCGTTATTTTCTTCATTTTATCCTTGCCCTCCTAAGTAGTGAATCTGGCAGACTGTAACGGTAGAAAGTGCCTGCCGGGTCGGGAATATCATCAATTATTCTTTGAATTTCCTCAGGGTCGTTAGAATCAATGATAGACGAGAGAGCACTCAAGAAGTGAGCTCCCTGGTCAATTACTCCTTCTACTGGTCCATAACAGCCGGTGCAAGGCATGTTGGCCTGAGGACAGAGAGCACCACAGCCCCCTCGAGTAGCTATGCCATAGCACAATAAGCCCTGCTCCAGCAGACATTTTTCCGGTTCAGGGATTATTTCGTAAGGGCGATAGAATTTTTTGATCTTCTTTTCCTCTTTCTTACGGGGACACTCATCGCAAACAGCCTTTATCGAGTGACTTATGACAGTCCCTTTCGGTGGTAACTTGCCTGTAATCAAAGCTTCAAGGGCAAGCCAGGTAGTCTTTTCCTCCGGGGGACAACCGGGAACGAAATAATCGACATCCACGGTTTGGGCCAAGGTTTTAACCGTATCATAGAGTTCAGGAAGCTCGAGTTCGCCCTCGGGCACCTTGACTTTCGTCTGAGGGAAAATTTTCCCAGGATTCTCAGTTGACGGCGTTTCAATATAGGCCCGTTCGAATGTCATTTGCCGGTTGTAGAAGTTAGACAACCCGGGTATACAGCCTTCATAAGCACAAGAGCCATAAGCAATCATTATTTTAGATTTGGCTCGTAAGAGCTTGGCCATGTGCTCGTTCTCTTCATTCCGAATAGCTCCGTTGAAAAGACAGACATCTACACTATTATCTGCCATATTCTCTACATCAGAATACTTGAAGTCCATGCCTACCGGCCAGAACACGATGTCAGCAACCTCAGCTAGCTTCAGTATCTTTTCATGTATAGCCAGAGTTGCAATTTCACATCCACCACAACTGGCCCCCCAATAAAGAGCTATCTTAAGTTTAGCCATGTTTTACCTCCTTAGAACTCTGCTTTAAATGGCCCGATGAACTTGGCCCAAGGTTTTTTATGTCTTGAGTAAAACTATTAGTTACCTCAGCAAATTTTGCTCCTTCAGACGCGGAAACCCACTCCAGCCGAACCCTTTCTTCCTCTACGCCAAGCTGCTTCAACATCTTCTTAAGCAGCGGGATGCGGCGTAGTGTCTTGTAATTCCCTTCAATATAGTGGCAATCACCGGGATGGCAACCAAGGACTAACACGCCATCAGCACCAATGCTCAGTGCCTTAAGGACAAAGAGGGGATTTACCCTGCCGCTACACATCACTCTGATTATCCTTATATTGGGAGAGTACTGCATTCTGGAGGTGCCAGCTAGGTCAGCACCAGCATAAGAGCACCAATTACAGCAAAAAGCTACTATTTTTGGTTCAAAGTTGTCCATCTATCCTCCTAAAAGGGGTAGTTTTAATCCACCTTTACTTGCCAGCCCAATAACACGGATAACTAATACCATATCTGTCCCAAAAAGGCAATCCTGTATCTCGTTCATAATTAGCTCCTCAAATACTCATCTATATCTCTTGCTGCACGGCGGGCAGCGCCCATAGCACTTATTACTGTAGCGGCGCCGGTAACTATATCCCCGCCAGCCCAGACTTTGTCCTTCATCGTCTTGCCGGTAGTCTCATCAGCCACTACCGTACCCCACTTGGTTGTCTTCAATTCAGAAGTAGTTTGAGCAATAAGGGGATTGGGACGGGTGCCCAAGGCAGCTACCACCATATCCACATCCAGGATAAACTCACTTCCCTCTTTGGCAATGGGGCGCCGCCGACCGCTCTCATCAGGCTCACCCAGCCCCATCTCGTAACACTCTATACCAACTACCCAGTTCGACTCATTGCCGATATATCTCTTTGGGTTGGTCAGCAGCTTGAATTGGATTCCCTCCTCCTGGGCATTCTCAACTTCCTCACGGCGGGCAGGCATCTCTACCTCTGAGCGACGGTAGATAATGTAAACCTTGTCAGCACCAAGCCGGAGAGCACACCGGGCTGAGTCCATAGCCACATTACCACCACCAATCACTGCCACCCTTCTGCCCACCAACACCGGCGTATCATATTCAGGAAACTGGTACGCCTTCATCAGATTAACCCGGGTCAGGAACTCATTTGCTGAATAGACGCCATTTAAGTTCTCGCCAGGAATGTCCATAAACATGGGCGCTCCGGCACCAGTACCCAGGAAAATAGCATGGTAGCCGCTCTCCAGCAATTCATCCAGCGTCACCACCTTTCCCACCACCGAATCCAGCTCAATCTTCACCCCCAGGGAAGCGACGTAGGCAACCTCAGCCTGCACAATTTTTTTGGGTAGCCTGAACTCGGGGATGCCATACATCAGCACCCCCCCAGCCACATGCAATGCCTCAAAAAGAGTAACGCTATGGCCGAGCTTGGCTAAATCGGCAGCGACAACCAGTCCGGCTGGTCCTGCGCCGACCACCGCCACCTGTTTACCAGTCGGTCTGGGCGGCTCTGCCCTGGGGTTCAGCGCCCCCATATTAGTCCGCTCCCAGTCAGCCACATAACGCTCCAGGCGTCCGATGGCAATAGGTGCTCCTTTCTTAGCTAGCGAGCATACTTGTTCACACTGTGTCTCTTGCGGGCAGACCCGCCCGCAGATGCCGGGCAGGCTGTTCTTATCCTTGAGTATCTCTACCGCTTCGGGCATATTATCATCAAGGACAGCCTTGATAAAACCGGGGATATCTATCTCCACCGGGCAGCCATCAGTACAGGGATGCTTGGGATCTTGAAGACAACGGCTTGCCTCAGCTTTAGCCTGCTCGGCGCTGTAACCCAAGGCAACCTCGTTAAAGTTTTTGCCCCGCTTCTTGGGGTCCTGCTTTGCCATTGGTTCCCTGTTGAGATTCGCCTTAGCCATGTATGTTGCTCAGACCTCCATTCAAGAACGCTTGCCCATCTGAGCCTGCCATTGCTCAAAAGAGCGTTTTTCCTCATCAAGATAAATACGCTGCCGAGCCAAGAGCAAGTCCCAGTCTACCTGATGCCCATCAAAATCAGGCCCATCCACGCAGGTAAACTTGGTTACGCCACCAACGGATACCCTGCAGCAGCCACACATCCCGGTGCCATCAACCATTATTGGATTCAGGCTAACAATAGTCTTCACCCCGAAAGGCTGGGTGGTCTGGGCACAGAACTTCATCATGATACTTGGTCCAATGGCAATGACCCGGTCAACCTTCTCCCCACTCTCAAGCAGTTCCTTCAGCGGCCCGGTTACTACCCCTTTGCGACCGTAAGTGCCATCATCGGTAGTAACTATTAGCTGGTGGCTGACACTGCGTAGCTTATCTTCCCAGAAGAGCAAGTCCTTGTTCCGTGCCCCCAAAATAGAGGTAATCTTATTTCCCTTCTCCTTCAGCGCCCTGGCAATAGGCGTTATTGGCGCAACACCAACCCCTCCCGCCACACAGACTACAGTACCAAATTTGTCAATATGCGATGGTACACCAAGGGGGCCAACAAAATCAGCAATGAAGTCACCGGCTTTCAGCAACGCCAGCCTAAAGGTTGTCGCTCCCACTTCCATAAACACCACGGTAACACTGCCTTCCTTCCCATCCCAGTCAGCAATCGTCAGTGGAATACGTTCGCCCCTTTCATCAATCCTGATGACAACAAACTGCCCCGCCAGCGCTTTTCTAGCAATTGCCGGTGCTTCGATTTTGAACAGATGAATTTTCGTCGCTAAGGTTTCTCTATAAATAATCCGAAACATTTGGTGAATTTCACCCCAATTCAGTTAGCTAAATAAAGCTTCTACCTGAGCTAGAATTTGCTCATCAGTGAAGTGGTGCATGGCAATAGCTCCTGAGGGACAGGCAGCACCGCAGGTGCCACAACCCTTGCATACTGCTTCATTGACATGGGACACCCTCTTCTCATCTCTAGGCTGAAGCTCAATAGCCTGGAAGGGACACAAAACTTCGCAAACCCCACAGCCTGAGCATTCATCCTCATTGACAAATGCATTTATTGCCTCAGCCTTGACATAGCCCATTCTCAAGGGACCGGCTGCTTTTGCTGCAGCAGCATAGGCTTGAGAAATTCCTTCAGTTACATCCGTAGGCCAGCGCGCTGAGCCACAGATGTAAATTCCATCCATGGCAAACTCTACAGGGCGGAGCTTTAAGTGTGCTTCCAGGAAGAAACCAAACTCATCTAAGGAGACTTTAAGCATTTTAGAGATATTTTGGTTATCCTCGGCAGGGATAAGAGGAGTAGTTAAAACAAGCATATCACAGGGAAGTTCTATTTCCTTTCTCCATAATTCATGGTACACCTTTATCTTTTCAACCTTCCCATCCCCGATGACTTTGGGAGGCCTTTCCAAGCTATATCTAACGAATCTGACCCCCAGCTCCATGGCTTTTCGATAATAGTGCTCGAAGTCCACACCATAAGTCATGAGGTCTCGGTGCAATATCCAGACCTTCGCCTTTGGATTCGATTCTTTAATAAGGGAAGCATTTTTAATTGCCGTCATGCAGCAGATTCTGCTGCAATAAGTTCTCTCAGGAACCCGGGCTCCCACACAATTAATCATGACAACATTCTGACCCAGGGATTCCCCCTTTTTCATACGCTCCTCTAGCTCCAGTTGAGTAAGTACATTAGTCATCTTCCCATAGCCATATTGGCCCGTCGGTTTTAACGCGTCAGCTCCGATGGCTACTACAATAGTGCCCACATTGAATTGGTTCTCCTCTCCCTTCTCATCCAGATTGACATTGAAGTTACCTATAAATCCAGTTACTTGTTTTACTTTGGACGAGAGATAAGTCTTGATCTTGGGATGGTTTTTAACCTGTTCAACAAGTGGTTTGATTAACTTCATTGCTTCTTGATTCGTGGGAAAAAGTTTATGAATTTTGCGAAGCGTTCCCCCAAGTTCTGGCTCCTTCTCCACTAAATGAACATCAAAACCCTGCCTGGCCAGGTTTAAAGCCGCCTCCATTCCCACAATTCCTCCACCAATCACCAATGCAGAAGGAGCTACCTTGATCTCAATCTCCTCCAAGGGCTCCAGCAACCTGGCTTTGGCCACCCCCATCCTTATCAGGTCTTTAGCCTTTTCCGTAGCTTTCTCAGGCTCACGCATATGCACCCAGGAGCATTGGTCTCTTATGTTAACGAATTCGAAAAGATATTTGTTCAAGCCCGCCTCTTCACAAGCAGCTCGGAAGAGCGGCTCATGGGTTCTAGGAGTACAGGAAGCTACTAGAACCCGATTTAAATTGTATTCCTTTATCCCTTTCTTAATTGCTGAAATCCCTTCCTCAGAACAGGTGAATAAATTGCGCTCGGCATGCACTACGTTTGGTAGTTGCTTGACATATTCAACAACATCTGGAACTTTGACATATGCTCCGATATTTATACCACAATGGCAAACAAAAACTCCAATACGAGGTTCTTCCACTTTACTTGCCTCCTGCTATAGCTTCAGCAGCTCTGCCTGCTGCCCCCGAGGCCTGGGTTACAGAATCCGGGATATCCCGGGGACTATGGACATAGCCACAGGCAAAAATGCCCTGCCTTGTAGTATCCAGTGGTTGTAGCAATTTATCTGGAGCCTTTACAAAGCCATCTTCGTCTAACTCTATACTTAGTATTTTCGCCAAATCGTTGGTGATTTGAGGAACCATGGCTTGGGCAAGAACCACCAGTTCCGCTTCAAAGCTCTTTATTTCTCCGCTGGTGGTTTCCTCATACCAGATAATAGGGTTATCATTCTCAGGGTTAACTTCAATCCTGCCAGGACGCCCCCTGATATAAGTCACATTGTATTCCTTTTTAGCCCTGGCAATGTATTCCTGGAACCTTTTACCTACAGCTCTCATATCCATGTAGAAAATGGTGGATTTTGTCCCTGGATGATGCTCGAAGGCCAGCATTGCCTCCTTGGTGGCGTGCATGCAGCAGACACTGGAGCAATAAATTTTATTCCTGAAATCGCGAGACCCGACACATTGGATAAAAGCTATATTCTCAGGTATCCTGCCATCCGAAGAACGCTTAAGTTCTCCCATAGTGGGTCCGGAGGCAGCAGTCAACCTCTCAAATTCCATGGCAGTAATCACGTTCTTTATTTTCCCATAGCCATATTCTGTCAGCGGTGAAATGTCGTATAAGCCGAGTCCTGAAGCGAGGATTATCGCGCCTACCTTTAGTTCAATGCTTTCATCTTGCATCGTATAGACTATCGCTTTGGGCTCACATCGCCGTTCACATTCATGGCATTCTATGCACCCTTCTATTTGTCCGGCAAGACAGCGTGAAGCTTCCTCTAGGGCTTCCTCTAGAGAATATCCCAAAGCCACTTCACGGAAGTCCTGCACCCTCTTCTTAACAGGTCCTTCCCTCATCTCCACCTTATTTCTGGAAGGAAAGCGTTTCTTTCGGTCCTCTATTTCTTCCTGAGAAAATTTCTCTGGTTCCTTTCCCGGTTCCTCACCCTCAAGAGGTTGTCCGTTCAAATATTGGTGGATGGAGCGAGCTGCCTTTTTCCCTGCTGCAATAGCGTCAATCACGAAGGCAGGTCCGGTAACTACATCACCTCCAGCGAATACTCCTTCAACATTGGTCACCCCGGTCTTGGCATCGATTTCTATCGTGCCCCTCTTGGAGAGTGAAACTCCTGACTGTTTAACAAAATCTGTTTCTGGAGCCTGTCCCAAGGCAGCAATCACTGTATCCACTGGAATAGTAAATTCAGAACCCTTGATGGGGATGGGGCGAGGACGACCACTGGCGTCTGGTTCCCCAAGCTTCATCCTCACACATTCCATTTTGGCAAGCTTTTTGTTATCGGCAGAGAAGCGGCTTGGAGTAGTCAGGAACTCGATCTTTATTCCTTCGGTTTCTGCTGCTGTTACTTCTTCCACGGAAGCTGGCATCTCAGCGCGAGAACGACGATAAACAATGGTTACCTCTTCTGCTCCTAATCGCTTGGCTGTGCGGGCACAATCAATAGCTGTATTACCTCCACCAATCACCGCTACTTTCTTTCCAACATCTACCTTTTTCCCGAGACTTGTAGCACGGAGAAATCCTATTCCCTCCATTACTCCGGGAATATCTTCACCCTCCACTCCAAGCTTCATGCCACCGTGTGCTCCAACAGCGACGAAAATAGCATCGTAGTTTTTTTTCAATTTTTCGAGGGTAATTTCTTTGCCAACCTGGACGCCCGTTTTTATCTCCACGCCAAGCTTCTGGATGTAGCCTATCTCCTGGCGTAAAATTTCCTTGGGGAGGCGATATTCAGGTATGCCGACACGAAGCATACCTCCGGGTTCAGGAAGGGCTTCAAAGATAGTTACTTCGTGTCCTTTAAGAGCAAGGTCATTAGCAGCGGCAAGACCTGCAGGACCTGAGCCTACAATCGCTACCTTTTTATCTGTTTTTGCAACTACCGGGACTTCAAGTTCTTCGATATTCCATTGATCCGCGGGAACTCTCTTAAGATCGCGGATACAAATTGGCTCATCTAATTGACCGCGATTGCACGCTTCCTGGCAAGGGGCATAGCATACCCGCCCAACAGATGCAGGCAGGGGATTTGTCTCTCTTATGAGCTTATAAGCCTCTTTAAACTGTCCTTCGGCAATGAGCTTGATGTACCCGGGCACATTAGTATGGGCGGGGCAAGCATCTATACAGGCCGCTTTACAGGGGCGCTCTTCTCTTTTGTCTATAACACATTTCTTAGGAACAGCCTGGGGAAAGAACAGGTATATGGCCTTTCTTTTTCCAATCCCTTGATCGAATTCGTTTGGTATAATGACGGGGCATCCTTCCACACAGAGGCCACATCCTGTACATTTGTTCCAATCAACAAAAGACGACTTTCTATTTATCTTGACCTGGAAGTCGCCTGCTTTCCCAGAGACTTTTTCTATTTCAGAATAAGTTAGGAGCTCTATATTGGAGTGGGAATTGGCCTCAATCATCTTAGGGGCGAGAATACACATGGCGCAATCATTAGTGGGAAAGGTCTTATCCAGTTGTGCCATTCTTCCCCCAATGCTGGGCGACTTTTCCACTAAATACACCTTGAAGCCCATGTTAGCCAGATCGAGTGAAGCCTGAATCCCGGCTATGCCTCCACCGATAACTAAAACGGAATTATTCACTACTTTCGCCTCCTAGAGCATCAGCTACCAGGGTCACGATGTCCATGACTTTCATTTCTATATCGGTACCTTTCTCGGCACCTTTATCCACCATAGCGCACTTGAAATGGATCTGACATTTGGGGCAAGCGGTAACCAGCACCTCAGCGCCAGTAGCCTTGGCTTCAAGTAGCCGCTCCACTCTTATCTGCTTGGAATAAGAGCCGCAGTTAGTCCAGGCGCTGGTGCCACAACATATGCTTTCATCGCCACTATGCTCCATCTCAGTTAGCTTTATCCCCGGGATAGCCTTTATTATTTCCCTTGGCGGTTCATAAATCCCAAGGTGCCTTCCTAGCCGGCAAGGATCTTGGTAAGTTACCCGTTTAACCTCTGGATTGCTTTGCTTCGCTCTCAATGACAGAGTAGAGAGATTCTGAGCTAAAAGCTCGGTGATATGCATTAGCTCACAATCAAGCTCTACATACTGGGGATAATCAATCTTGAACGTCCGGTAGCCCTCAGGGCAGGAAAAAACTATCTTTTTGGCACCCGATTCCTTTATCATCTGAGCATTGAGCTGAGCAAGTTTCTTGAACATCTCCACATCCCCGGTCCATAAGAGGTCATGTCCACAACATCTCTCATTAGGAAGCACCATAGGCTCTATCCCCAAAGCGTTAAGTACTTTGATACTATTTCTGGCAATATTCACCGGGCTGACCTCAATGTCCTCAAAAACTGGCTCGAAATAAGGAGCGCAGCCCGCAAAATACAATACCTCGCTCTTCTCCGAGATATGGCAGCCATCGAGCCAGTCCAGCCGTCTTTGCCTGATATCAGGGCGAGACATGAGTCTCATTAAGGAAAGAAGGGTTCCTGAGTGAGCACAATCACCATGCTCGCCCTCGCCAGAAGCTAGATTCCTCACTTTCTGCGTAAACACAGGATAATCAACGTCTGAGGGGCAGAGATTCGAGCAAGCGTAGCACGTAAGACAGGAAAATAGTTCCCGGTCATGAATTAACTCATCTCCAAAGCCCATCAAGGCTCTTTCCAGCATAAATCTTGGCGAAAAATTGGAATTATGCCTTGAAACTGGGCAAAGGCTTGTGCACTTGCCACATTCCAGACAGTAGTAGGTCTTTGTTTCCTTGATAATATCTTCTAGATTCAAACCTTAACCCCTTCTCGGAGAGGCGAAGGACCTAATTTCTTAAGCTGTTTGACCATCTCCTCGATTAATTCAGCAAATATTGGCGCCTCAGCGGCGGCAATCATCTCCCGCCTTAGACGCTCACCTTCCAAGCCAAGCGTATTGACCACTCTCCTTATTTTCTCAAACATAACATCACACTTCGGCGGACCATTAAGATAATGGCAATCTACTTCATGACAGCCAGCAATTAAAACCCCATCAGCACCCATTTCGAAGGCTTTGAGAATGTATATCGGATCCACCATTCCACTGCACATCACTCTGACAATACGCACGTTAGCCGGGTAATGAATACGGCTTGTTCCAGCAATGTCAGCGGCAGCATAGGTGCACCAGTTGCAGCAAAAAGCTATTATTCTAGGTTCAAATTCAGCCATTCTATACCTCTAATAACGCCTCGACCATCCCATTTATTTGCTCTCGGGTGGAATGCCTTACTGACATAGCACCGGTGGGGCAAACAACAGCGCAAGCCCCGCAGCCCTTGCATAATGCCGCGTCAATGCTGGAGACTCTAACTCCATCCTTGCTGATAACCTTGGGGGCGTGAAAATCACAAATCTCTTCGCAGCGTCCACAAGCCTGGCACAAGGCTTCATTCACCTGGGCTATGGTAGGCTCGATTACAACCCGGCCTCTGCTTATCGCTGATAGAGCTTTAGCAGCGGCGGCTGAAGCCTGAGCTACAGTATCAGGAATGTCTTTGGGACCTTCGCAACAACCAGCGATGAATACTCCTTCTGTAGCTGTAGCTACTGGGTCAAGTTTCACATGCCTTTCCATAAAGAAGCCATCCGCTCGGCGGTTGATGGTGCATAGCTTGGCAACATTATCTGCATCAGAGCGAGGCTCCAAAGCCGGGCACAAAATTACCATATCTACGGGAACTCGGATTATCCCGCCCAAAAGCGTGTCCTCAGCTATGGCAATCAATTTCCCTTGTTCTTCCTCAGTTAGCGCCACGTCCGTAACTTTAGCTACCTTGCCACGAATAAAGTTAACACCTTCATCGCAAACACGGCGATAAAATTCCTCATATCCCTCCCCGAAGCAACGCATGTCAATATACATTTGATACACTTCAGCCTGTGTATTCTCTTTTATGAGGTGGGCATATTTAAGACCATACATGCAGCATACTCTGGAACAATACTCGTGGTAGTTTTGGTCTCGACTACCCACACAGTGTACAATGGCTACACTTTTCGGCTCCCGACCATCCTTCAACAGAATCTTGCCTTCAGTTGGTCCTGCAGCACAGGTCATTCTCTCAAGCTCAAGTCCAGTTAACACATTGTCGTATTTCTTGTATCCATATTGAGGTATTACGGAAGGGTCAAATTGATCATAGCCTGTCACCACAATAATTGTGCCAACTTTCACCTCAACAATTTCGTCCTCCTGCTCAAAGTTAACAGCTTTGGCATCGCAGAACTTCTCGCAAGCCTGACATTTACCTTTCAGAAAGTAAACACAGTGTTCTTTGTCAATGGTAGCCACATGGGGAATGGCTTGAGCAAAGGGAACATAAATCACTCCTCTCTTGCCTAAGCCCATCTCAAACTCACTGTCCACCTTCCAGGGACACTTTTCCTCGCAGATGCCACAGCCAGTACATTTCTTCTCATCCACATAGCGAGCTTTCTTCCTTACTTTAACCTTGAAATTGCCTACCGAGCCCAAAACCTCCTCTACTTCACTATAGGCTAAAAGTGTTATAAACGGATGTTGCCCTACTTCGGTCATCTTTGGGGTGAGAATGCACTCGGAGCAATCCAGAGTGGGAAATGTCCTGTCAAGCTGAGCCATATGACCACCAATTGACGGCTCCCTCTCTACCAGATACACTGTGTGTTCGCCATTGGCGATATCTAGCGCAGCCTGTATCCCGGCGATGCCACCGCCGATAACTAACACATTAGGGTTGAGTGGTGCCTCCTTAATCACAAGGGGCTCATGGTGATAAACTCGCCTTACAGCTGCTCTCACTAGGTCTTTCGCTTTATTAGTAGCCAGTTTCGTATCGGCATGAACCCAGGAGCAATGCTCTCTAATATTGGCATGCTCATAGAGATAAGGATTTAATCCCGCATCCTGGCATGCTCGACGGAAAGTGGGCTCATGCATTCGAGGAGAACAGGAGGCTACCACCACCCGATTAAGACCAAGGTTCTTGATGTCATCTTTAATAAGTGCCTGCCCGGGGTCGGAGCACATATAGCGATAATCACGAGCTACCACTACCGAGGGTAAACCCTGGGCATATCTGGCTACTTCTTCCACATCAACTGTGCCCGCAATATTCAATCCACAGTGACAGATATAAACTCCAGTTTTTATTTCTTCCATTTCATATCACCACTAATATCAGTTGAACAACATTTTATTAACTCACGCTCTTAGGGATCGGCCTCCTTCACTGCCGTTCTTGCATTTTCTCTGACCCGCATATTATTGACCACAAAGTTTATGATTTGACAACGTCCAAAAGGGCATAAAAAGAGGCAGCTCCTAAACCTCCTGTCGCTGCCCCCAGCCTACCGACGAAAGCTGTAAAATAACCTCCTTAACATTCTTATTTACCCATCTTATTTACCCATACACCTCTTCAACTCCTGTGGCTTTAGCAAACCTCAGCCTGGCGATCACAGCCCTGTTAAGATTCTGTGCCACCTTGTAGCACATGGCAGCATTTTCATCACAGAAGTTCTGGAATTTGTTCGTGTCAATAGCGACAACTTTGGCTCTTTCTACCACGACAGCCGTCGCAGTTCGCTGATAGGGGAGCACCACCGTTGACCAGCCAAGGACATCGTCTTCAGAGGCGGTATAGACTGTCTTTTCCGTCTCGCCTTCCTTAACCCGGACAGCTATTCTCCCTGATTGAATGAAATACATCGTAGTAGCATCATCCTCTGCTCTAAATAGGACAGTACCTGGCTCACAGACCATCTTTTCACCGATGCTTAGTATTTTTTGCATTGCTTCTTCACCGACCCCGTGGAATAAAGTGGCCATCCTGGCCTTTTCACCGTAAACAATGTCTTCTTCGGGAGCCTCTTCTTTTGCCACAGAGGGACGAAGCGGCGGCGTTATAGTCTTGCTGGTAACTGTTTTCATTACCGTAGGATCGGGGTTGACTGGTCCGCCACATTCCGGTCGATAACAGGTAACGTCGGTAAAACTACATCTCAAAGAGCAACTGGGACAAACATCTGGCGGCCTATTTGCTTCTTGAACAAAATATCCACATTCCACACACTGCCACTTTGGCATCTTATCCTCCTTTTTGTTTTCTTCTCAATTTCGCGGTAAGTTTACCGCTTTTTTTCTATCAAGTCAATTCACGACTCTTTACCCCAGCTTGCAACGGCCCCAATTCCTTTATTTCGGCGGTTATGTTATTGACGACATCGACAAACTCATCACCGCAAGAGGCACATACCCAGTGCAACTGCACTCTTTCCTGTTCAATGCCGAGCTGCTCCAGCATTTTCTTAAGTAAGGTCATCCGCCGTATTGTCTTGTAATTACCTTCTCGATAGTGGCAGTCACCAAGGTTGCACCCGCAGATAAGCACGCCATCAGCCCCTGCTTCTAAGGCTTTCAAAATAAGGAATGGACTTATTCCACCACTGCACATCATGCGAATAATATAGACATTAGGGGCACATTTCAGTCGTGAAATTCCGGCCAGGTCAGCTCCGGCGTAAGAGCACCAATTACACAGAAAGCCAACAATCTTCGGTTCAAAACTCATGCTAACACTCCTTCTATCTCCGCCCCAATCTCCTCGGCGGTGAAATAGTTATGAGCAATGGCACCGCTAGGACAAGCAGCAGCACACACACCACAGCCCTGGCACAGGACTTCATTAATTCGCGATACCTTGGTTTCTTCGTCAAAGAATATGGCATCATACGGGCACAGAAGATTACAGATTCTACACCCGGAGCATTTGGTTTCATCAATAGAGGCTGTTACTGCTGCGACCTCTATCTTCCCCCGAGCAATCATTGCTAAAGCCCGAGCTGCTGCAGCTGAAGCCTGAGCTACGCTGTCCGGGATATCCTTAGGACCTTGACAACAGCCGGCGATGAGGATGCCTTCGGACATCGTTGCCACGGGATCAAGCTTGGGATGCCTTTCCAGGAAGAAGCCATCGGCACTCCGACCGATATGGAAAAGCTGGGCTACTTCCTTGGCATCTTTGCGCGGCTCCAGAGCAATGCACAGGATAACCATATCCACGGGAACGCGGAGCATGGTTCCTAGCAGAGTATCCTCAACAAGGACAATCAGTTTCCCCTTCTCCTCCTCAGTTATGGCTTCATCGGTAACTTTAGCTACTTTTCCCCGAATGAAATTAACACCCTCATTCGAAATACGGTTATAAAACTCCTCGTAACCCTTGCCGAAACAGCGCATGTCGATATACATCTGATAAATCTCGGCACTGGTTTTTTCCTTAATTAAGTGGGAATATTTAAGAGCATGCATACAGCAAACACGGGAGCAATACTCATTGTAGTTCTTATCACGGCTGCCAACGCAGTGGACAATTGCCACGCTCTCAGGCTGCCGCCCATCAGCAAGGATTATATGTCCTTCAGTGGGGCCGGTCGGGCTACACAGCCTCTCAAACTCCATACTAGTGAACACATTGGGATAACGCCCATAGCCATACTGCGGGATGGAGGAAGCGTCGAAAGTGTCAAATCCTGTAGCGATAATGATATTGCCCACCTCCAGCTCAAAAATGAGCTCGCTCTGCTCGAAATTGATTGCATGGGTCTCGCAGAATTTCTCACAAGCACGGCATTTTCCTTTGAGGAAGTAAGCACAGTGTTCCGTATCAATGACTGGTATATTGGGCACTGCCTGAGCGAACGGCGTGTAAATTGCCTTGCGCTTGCTTGTACCAGCATTAAATTCACTTAATGCTGTCCAGGGACATTTCTCCTGGCAGACGAGACAACCAATGCATTTACCTTCATCAACATAGCGCGGCTTTCTCCTGATTTTGACCTTGAAGTTACCTACGTAGCCAGAAATCGCCACAACCTCACTATAAGTTAAGATTCTGATGAAGGGGTGACGGGAAACCTCGGTCATCCTTGGTGTAAGAATGCAAGCGGCGCAATCCAATGTCGGGAAGGTTTTGTCAAACTGCGCCATATGCCCCCCGATGCTAGGTTCTCGTTCTACGATATAAACCATGTGATTTGAGTTAGCGATCTCCAGGGCAGCTTGCATACCAGCAATGCCACCGCCAACAACAAGAGTAGCCGGGAAGATTGGCACCGCGCGGATCTCTAAGGGCACATGTCGGGCTACCCGGTTCACCGCTGCCCCAACCATCCTCTTGGCCTTCTCAGTAAGCTCGGGGCCCGGCTCATGAAGCCACGAGCACTGCTCCCGGATATTAGCCATCTGGAATAGATAAGGATTTAACCCGGCCTCGCGAAGCACTCCTTGGAAAGTCTTTTCGTGAAGGCGAGGGGAGCAGGAGGCTACCACAACCCGGTTGACTCCCAGCTCCTTAATATCCTTTTTGATGAGCTCTTGCCCTGGATCAGAACAAGTATATGGGTAGTGACGCGCAACCACCACGTGGGGCAAGGTTTCAGCATACTTGGCTACCTCTTCCACATCAACTGTGCCAGCTATGTTCGTTCCACAGTGGCAAACATAAACACCAATTTTTACTTCTTCCATTTTGGCTCGCTCCTCCACTATTATATTTATATTGCCTCAGCAACAAGCTCAGCGATATCTTTAACCTGCATAGTCTCTGCCTTGCCCATAGAGAGCACACTGTCCCTATAGTTGAGGAAACAATAAGGGCAGGCCAGAGCTATTATATCAGCGCCTTTTGCAACAGCTTGCTCCACCCTTATGTCAGAGAACCTTTCCCCTTTCGGGGTATCCATCCAGATTCTACCACCACCGCCGCCACAACAAAGACCTTCCTCACGAGCATCGGGAAATTCTATTAACTCCAAGCCGGGAATGCTTTGCAATACTTTTCTGGGCTCGTCGTATACACTATTGTGTCTCCCTAAATAGCAAGGGTCGGAATAGATTACTTTCTTGTTTATCTCTTTGGAGAGCTTCAATTTCCCCTGTTCGATAAGTGAAGCCAGATATTGAGTGATATGAATTACTTCAAATTTGCTTCCAAGCTCAGGATACTCATTCTTAAAGGTGTGATAGCAGTGCGGTGAGGAAACTACCACAGTTTTGACACCATTACTGGTAAAGAGATTAATATTGTTTTGGGCCAGACTTTGAAACGTATCTTCGTGCCCGGCTTTTCTAATTGACTCGCCACAGCATTTTGCTTCAGTGCCTATAATACCATAATCAATCTTAAGCTTATTGAAGATTGTGGCAGTGGCTCGAGCTACTGTTTTTACATCAGGATCATAGGACGGAACACAGCAAGGGAAATAAAGTATTTCGGTACCCGAAGCAAATTTTTTAACCTTAAGGTCTTTGGCCCAGTCATTCCGCTTTTCCGGTGCCTCACCAAGTGGATTACCTACACCAGCGATGTTCTTAGCTGAAATTCTCAAGGCATCAGGGACAACGCCAATACCCAGGCTAGCTACAGCTCGGCGCAGAGCCCTCATGACATCTATTATCTCGACACCTCGGGGGCAGCGTTGAACACAAGCTCGACAAGTGACGCAAGTCCAGACATCCTCGCTGCCGAAATCGATTGCCCCAAGCTGAGCTGCATGCATGATGCGGCGAACGAGAAAACTTCGGACCAAATTCCAGGGACAGATACCTGTACAAAGACCACATTGATAACACAATTTGAGAGGTTCACCACCGGCCTCGAGTATCACATCTGCAGCTTCTTTGTAAGGACTTAGTACTTCCATTTTAACATTTACCTCCACGCTTCAGAATTGGTCATAAAAAGGTGGCCCACAAAAGCATTGTAGCCACCCTTTTTCTCCATAATGTAGATTTAGGCACGGGTGGGAAGTATAACAAACCCCGCCAAAAAAAACAAGGTTTTGGCGGAAAAAATGTTCCGAGATTTGCTCCTAGGAATGTCTATCCGCAGGATCAGCACTGCAGTTTACAACAGGGCAGGGAAGATAACAAACCTCGGCAAGAAAGGCAAGCTCTTCTGGGACATCACCCCGGTTAAGAGGTTACCGGAGAGAAGATAAGGCTCTCACGTCCCTTAGTGAGGCTTTATTGTCCTACGCCACGTTCAGTTGTGATTGAGCCCAACACTCCGTTGATTAACCGGGGGGAAGAATCGCTTCCGAATTTCTTGGCTAACTCTACAGCCTCATTTATAGCTACCTTGAACGGAGTTTTATCATTAAATAAAATTTCGAAAATAGCCAGGCGCAAAATATTTCTATCGATGATAGACATCTGTTCTGGGGGAAAGGCAGGGGCAAATTTTTTAATAAGCGCATCAAGCTCAGATTTGTTCTGTAGCACTCCTTTCACAAGCTCCTCACTGAAGATAAGTGCTTCTTGAGCCAGTGTTTCCCCTGCACTTAAGCGAGCTAAAGCTTCCTCCACCTTATGCTTCGTGCAATCAAGCTCATAAAGTGCCTGGAGAGCAGCGATTCTTGCCTGTCGCCTGATGCCAGCCATTAGTTAGTTGGATTCTCTGTACATGCTAGCTGCGCTATATCCTCAATTCCTGATATATTGAAAGTTTGGAGTTCTGAATTGATTCGCCTGATCAAACCGCTAAGCACTCTCCCGGGACCTATCTCATAAAAGGTGGTGACCCCACTGTGCATCATATATTCCACCGACCCTTGCCATTGGATGCAATTGCGAAGTTGCTTCACTAATTCTTTTTTTATCGAATCAACGTCGGTTAACGGCCGAGCGGTCACATTGGATATTACAGGAATATTTGGTGGTCGAAACCTGACATTCGAGACGATTTTGCTGAATTCAGCTATGACTGGCTCCATCAAGGCGGAATGAAAAGCCCCGCTAACCTTTAAAGGAAGAAGGGCGCGAGCACCTCTTGTCTTAGCTAATTTATTAGCTTCAGTCAGGGCTTGAGCAGCACCACTAATCACAATCTGCCCAGGACAGTTTACATTGGAAATTTCAGTTCCACTATGAACACTTATGTCTTTAACTGTTTCTTCATCAAGCCCTATTACAGCTAGCATGCTCCCAGGATTTTTTAGCCCAGCTTCATACATTAATCTCCCTCTTTCCCTGACAAGCAAAACAGCATCAGCCAGGCCCAGCACACCAGCAGCCACCAGAGCAGTATATTCACCCAGACTATGTCCAGCCACAAAAGTGGGAAAGGGAAAGTTAGCTATGGCTGCCTTTTCAAGCGCTTTAAGGCAGGCAATGCTGACGACCAGTATCGCTGGCTGGACGTTGTGCGTCTTTGTTAATTCCTCCTCTGGACCTTCAAAGCATAAACGGGAGAGGGAAAAGCCTAAAGAATCATCAGCTTCATCAAAGACTTTCTTGGCTGAAGGATAGCTGTTATACAAGTCCAGTCCCATACCAGCGCTTTGGGCGCCCTGCCCCGGGAAAACATAAGCTACCTTGGGTAACTCAGCCATGCGAACTATTTCTTAGCGGACTTGACCTCGATTGCTTCTCTATCATCATACCAGCCACAGTTAGGGCAAACATGGTGAGATAACTTAGGACTGTGACAATGTGAGCATACATCCAGGGCCGGCGGGGTCAATTTAAGATGGCTGCGCCTTTTCCCCTGGCGCGCTTTAGCAGTTTTTTTCTTGGGTAGTGCCATGTGAATTCGCCTCCTTCATTCCTGGGCAGTCAGGTCGACATAAGGGTTTCATGGGCAAATTTAGCAAAATATATTGCCGTATTAACTCGCTCAGGTCAAGTATATTTTTATTATCAATAGTGAACTCTTCCGATTGTTCCGGGGAAGAGAGTGCTAAATCACCAGACACATCAGATATCGGCAGAAATTCTTCTTCAGCAGTGAAACTTACAGGGAATAAGAATGTATCAAGGCAGCGGCTACATATGATTTTTACCTCAGCAGTTAATTTACACTGAACTAAAACTCCCTGACTGATATGAATCACCTTTGCCTTTCCTTCAACAAAACCTTCAATTTCCTCACCAATTATCCCACTGATATCATGGCTTTGGCTAGAGCCAACGGGCTCTTTCAGCAATTGAGCTACATTTATTAAAGCGTTCAGAGGTTCTCTTTCCATCTGTCATAGCCTAGAAATTTAGGTCAAGCACAAAGTATAATAAACTATATCATAAGAGGTTCAAGTATTGAAAATAGAAAACGATCATTTTATCACCCTGAGCGGAGTTAGATTCTTTGCTTCGCTCAGAATGACAAGAGGCGAAGGGTTAATGGTCAGAATGAGAGAAGGGAGTGCTAAACAACCTTGGAGATAGAAAACCTGAAGCTAAAGATAAAGGATAGCGTCGAATTACAAAGGCAGCAGCTTATCCAGTTGAGCCTGAATATCCATGATAACCCTGAGTTGGGCTTCGAGGAGGAAAAGGCGTCGGCCTGGCTTACTAGCTATCTTGAAGACAGTGGATTTCATGTAGAACAAGGCATTGCCAGCTTGGCTACAGCCTTTCGAGCGACATATGGCCAAGGGAGCCCGAGAATTGCCTTGCTTGCTGAATATGATGCTTTACCCAAAATAGGACATGGCTGTGGGCATAATATAATAGCTACTTCAGCACTTGGGGCTGCTGTGGCTAGTAAGTCTATCATTGCCCAGTCAGGAGGCAGCATTGTGGTTCTGGGCACTCCTGGAGAGGAAGTCTTCGGTGGCAAGATAGACATGGTGAAAGCAGGAGCCTTTAAGGAAATAGACGTGGCTATGATAGTACATCCCGATGTGCGCAACATGGTAACCATACAGGCACTTTCCTGTAGCTCCCTGGAAGTGGAATTTTTTGGCCGGCCGGCTCACGCCGCTGCCCAACCCCACAGGGGTATAAATGCCCTTGAAGCTATGATATTAGCTTTCACTGCTATAAATTCATTGCGTCAACACATAAGAGGGGAGGCACGCATCCATGGCATAATCACTGACGGAGGTGAAGCCCCTAACATAGTGCCTGCTCATAGCGCTGCTGTGTTTTTGATACGCGCTCCAGATAATGAGTATCTTGCTGAGTTGAAGGACAAGGTTTTAAACTGTTTTACAGGAGCATCTGTAGCTAGCGGAGCACGATTAGAATATCGCTGGAGAGACAGGACTTATGCTCCTATGAAAAACAATGCGACTCTAGCTCAGCTATTTAGCCAAAATCTAGAATCGCTGGGAAGACATGTCGAAGCCTTCGATCCTCGTTTTGGCTTTGGCAGTACAGATATGGGAAACGTCAGTCAAGTAGTACCAAGCATACATCCTACGATAGCCATAGCTTTGCCTGAGGTATTGATACATACACAGGAGTTTGCCGCAGCAGCCGCCTCTGAAGCAGGACACGAAGGCTTAATGGACGCAGCCAAGGCAATGGCTATGACTGTGGCTGATATTCTCCAGCCAGGAATACTTGATAAGATTAAGCAGGAATTCTATCGTGGTTAGAGTAGGCATTCCCAGAGCCTTATCTTATTATCAATATTACCCTGGGTGGAAAACATTTTTTGAAGCCCTGGGCGCAGAAACGGTGGTATCACCGCCGACTAACAAAGCTATCTTTGCCGCAGGAAATTCACGGGCGGTTGCTGAGAGTTGACTCATTTCTCGACTGCAGGCGATGGGAGTTAGAGTATTTACTCCGGAGATGGCAGAGCAGGAAGCACTCGATATCGTTATGACAAAGTTGGGGGGCGCCCCGCACTGGTCTTTTGAAGCCGCTATAATTGGTGCCGGTGAACACTATCTAGAGGCAAAAGTCGATGGTATAATTAGTGTAAATATTGTCCCAACTTATGCGAGATTGCTCAAATCTCTGTGGAGGGCAAGGTTCTGGCAAGGTGGGGGGGGACGCTGTGATTTGTGGGATGGAGCAGCTACAGGTTAAAATTTCAAGACATGGGCAAAACTTACCAAGTAGTCATCATTGGTGGTGGCCCGGCGGGACTCACCGCCGGGCTATATTGTGCCCGCTCAAGGTTTAATACTTTGCTTATCGAAAAGGGAGTAGTTGGCGGGCAAATAACCAACGCTGAGCGAGTGGAGAATTACCCTGGCTTTCCCAAGGGTATCTCAGGTATTGAGCTAGGACAACTTATCCGTGAGCAAGCCACTGGCTATGGATTGGAAATCTTGCTTGCCGAGGTTACCAAAGCAGTGCCTGGCCAGAGGCATAATCTGGTCAGCACCAGCGAAGGCGATTTTGCAGCTGAGTCGATAATCATTGCCTCTGGCTCGCAATTTCGCAAACTAGGCGTGCCTGGGGAAGATAAACTTGTGGGTAAGGGAGTTTCCTATTGTGCTACCTGTGACGGCCCTTTATTCAAAGGTAAAACAGTGGCTGTAATAGGTGGCGGCGATGCTGCCATCACTGAGGCTCTCTACTTGAGTAAGTTTGCTTCCTCGGTTAAGGTCATTCACCGTCGCAGCCAGCTTCGAGCCAGCAAGATATTTCAGGAAAGAGCTATGGCCGAAACAAAGATAGAGTTTATTTGGGATACTGTAGTAACCCAAATTGAAGGCGATGGGGTAGTTAAGCAACTCATGCTAAAAAGCACCAAAAATGCTAAAATATCAATATTAGAGCTAGCAGGTGTTTTTGTGGCTATCGGCTCAGAGCCCAATAGTGCTCAGTGGCGGGGATTGTTGCCTTTAGACGAAGCAGGCTACATAATCACCAATGAACTCATGGAAACGAGGATTCCAGGAATATTTGCTGCTGGAGATGTCCGCCATAATTCAGCCAAGCAGGCGATAACTGCTGCTGGGGATGGCGCTACTGCTGCTATGTCGGCAGAGAGATTTTTGTCATTCTGAGCGAAGCGAGGAATTTTATGAAAGTTGTTTTACTAGAAGACCTCCCCGGAAAGGGAAAGGCTGGAGAGATAAAGGAAGTAAGCAAAGGTTATGCCAGGAATTTCCTTTTGCCTCGGGGTTTAGCTTTGGTAGCCACCCCCACGGTCATTAAGCAAGTAGAGTCCAGACTAGAGAAGGAGAAACTTGAGGAAAGTATTGACCGCGATAAACTAGTTGAGCTGGCTCAGCAAATTGAGGGAAGGGAAATTCGTTTTAAAGCTCGCATGGGTGCCGGAGAACGCTTGTTTGGCTCTATTACCGCTGCCGATGTAGCTGAAGAATTAAGTCAGGCCGTAGGTTCTGTTATTGATAAAAAGAAGATAGACATAGAGAAATCTTTACGCAAAACAGGCAGCTATGAAGTAGCCGTTAAGTTAGCCAGCGACATTAATCCGCAAATTACGGTGGTTATCGAGGAGGAGAAAGAGAAAGGGAAAGAGACAGAGGAAAAAGCAGAGAAAAAGAAAGAGAAAGGCGAGGAGACAAAGAAAAAAGCGGAGAAAAAGGCAGAAAAGAAGAAGGAGAAAGAGGAGGAGGAGGAGAAAGATTAGGCATGGCAGAGGGAAAATTACCACCCCATGATATTGAAGCTGAAGAGGCAGTAATTGGGTCTCTGCTTATTGACCCTGAGGCCATAGTGAAAGTTGCCGTTTCCCTCAAGCCCGAGGATTTTTTTTCAGAAACAAATCAAGCGATTTATCAAGCCTGTTTCTCCCTTTACCAACGTCCTAATGAAGTCATAAACCAGATTACGGTAGCTCATGAGCTTGCGCGTCAAAATAGGTTAGAGGAAATTGGCGGCGCTGCCTATCTATCTCATTTGATATCTATTGTGCCCACGTCTTTGCATGTTGAGCATTATGCTCAGATAGTATCTGATATGGCAATGATGCGGAGACTTATCGCTGCTGCAGGACAAATTGCAGCCATCGGCTATGACGCTGGTCCAGATGTGGAAAGTAGCCTCAATGACGCTGAAGATATCCTGTTTAAAGTGCGAGCTAGGCAAGGTCTTCGAGGCCTTGTTCCGATTCGTGAGGTTCTAGGTCAATATTTTGAGGAAGCTGGGCAGCCTACTACGCTTAGGGAAGGGGAAGTACCTTATATTCTAACCGGCTTTGCCGCCTTGGACAATTCTTTAGGGGGATTGCAGAGGACTGACTTAATCGTTTTAGCCGCCAAGACTAGTCTGGGTAAGACTAGTTTAGCTCTAAATGTTGCCAGGAATGCCGCTATTAACCAGAAGGCTTGTATTGCGCTATTCAGTTTGGAGATGTCTCGAGAGGCAGTAGTGCAGAGGTTTCTCGGTAGTGAATCAGGGGTGGATTCTAAGCGTATAAGGTTGGGACGCTTTGGTGAGAATGACGAGGTAAAAATCATGGAAGCCAGCGGCGTCTTATCCGAGGCGCCGATTTATATTGATGATTCTCCTATGCTTCGGGTGGTAGATATAAGGAGCAAGGCACGGCGACTTCACTTCGAACGCGGCATCGACCTGATCATCGTGGATTATCTGCAACTGATACAAGGCGACGGCAAGAATGAAACCCGGGTACAGGAAATTAGCAAGATAACCCGTGCCTTAAAAACTTTAGCCCGGGAACTGAATGTGCCTATCTTAGCTCTATCGCAACTCAGTCGGGCTGTAGAAGCGCGTCCCTCCCATATACCTCAGCTTTCTGACCTGCGCGAAAGTGGCAGTATCGAGCAGGATGCTGACGTGGTTATTTTCATTCACCGAGAAGATCTGAATTATTCTCCCGAAGACTGGAGCAAGATGCATGATATTGAGAAGGAACCTTATCCCCGCAGCATCGCCGATATTATCATAGCCAAACACCGCAATGGTCCTTTAGACCAAATCAAGCTACGCTTCCTGAGCAGGGTTGCCAAATTTGATAATTTAGAGGCTGAACTGATTTCTGCCTCTTAAGGGTGAAAAGATGCCTGACCGGCAATTATCAAGCTCTCAAAGGAAAACAGATTTTATCTCCTTGCCTGACTCTTTCTTTACCCAGGCGATGCCTAAAATTCAAGATCTGGCTGAACTTAAGATAGTGTTATATGTCTCTTATCTTATTCTGCGAAAACAAGAGCGTCCCTATTTTGTCACTTATAAGGAATTGCTATCCCATGAACTAATGGCTACGATGGGCGAGAAGACACTTCGCCAGGCGTTGGACTCGGCTGTAGAGCACGGTACTCTATTACACTCGACCTTAAATATAAATGGAGTGCTCGAGGATGTTTACGCTCTGACCGTTGATAGCCGTCAGCCGCCGACTATCAACATCTTTGCCCTCTACGAGCAGAATATCGGCCTGATACAGGCCCTGATTGCTGAAGAACTTAAGGAAGCAGAGAAGCTTTATCCACCCCAGTGGATTGAAGAAGCCTTTAAGGAAGCAGTTACGCTGAATAAACGCAACTGGAGATATATCGCCAGCATCCTGAGAAGATGGGCTAGCGAAGGTAAGGACAGTGGAGAGTATAAGAGAGACATTAAAAAGGATGACCCAGACAAATACATCAAGGGCAAATACGGACACATGGTCAGAAGGTAATGCTCCCTTGCCCTCGATAGAAGAAGGCGCGGGTGAAATCTGCCCTGTTTGCAAGGGGGCGGGCTTCGTCCATCCTGCTCTAGATTCAGGGAAAGTTAATTTCAGCCGGGTGGTACCCTGCCGATGCAGTAAAGGGGAGCTGAGAAAGAAAAAAACAGAATATCTTGAGAAATACAGCAATTTAGGTTCTCTGTCGCAGCTTACCTTTGACAATTTATCTCCTAAAGGAAGACCTACCCGTCATTCTGAGCGAAGCGAAGAATCTCAGGAGCGCTTTGCTCAAATTTACCAGGCTGCCAAAGCCTTTGCTGATAATCCCGAGGGTTGGCTGGTATTTTCAGGTTCCAGCGGCTCTGGTAAAACACACCTGGCTTGTGCTATCGCCAACCATCGTATCAGCTTAGGGGAGCCTGTATTTTACATCGGTACTGCTGACCTCCTGGACCACCTCCGCTCCGCTTTCAGCCCCACAAGCGACACCACTTATGACGAGCTGTTTGAGCAAGTAAAGAATGTGCCTCTATTAGTGCTTGATGACCTTACTCCGGGAAGCGCTACTGCCTGGGCTAAAGAGAAGCTGGAGCAGCTCCTTCAGCATCGCTTCAATACCAGACTGGCCACGGTAATCACCACCGATTTACCACTGGAAAAAATGGATGAACGCTTACGCGGCCATCTTGCTAATAATGAATTCTGCCAGGTATGGACGATTGAGCAAAAATCGCCCTTGGAATCCCAGGGTGGCTTAAACTTAGAGCTATTACGAAATATGACCTTTGATAATTTTGACCACAAGAGGATGGAACTTCCCCTGGAACAGCGTCAACAGCTGCGCCAAGCTTTCAACTTAGCAGTGGAATTCGCTCGCTCACCAGAGGGTTGGCTGATATTTCAAGGCGTTAATGGCTGTGGTAAGACTCATCTGGCAGCAGCTATCGCTAATTACCGGCGGGCGCAAGGAAAACCAGTCTTCTTTGTGGTTGTTCCCGACCTTCTGGACCATTTACGTTCTACATTCAGTCCTGATAGCAAAATATCCTATGACGAGTTTTCTGAGAGGATCAAAGAAGTTCCACTATTGATACTCGATGACTTCGGGGAGCAATCGGCCACGCCCTGGGCTCAGGAGAAGCTATATCAATTGATAAACTACCGTTATAATGCCCGGCTGCCCATGGTGGTCACCACATGTCTCTCTTTAGAAGAGATTGAAACACGAATCAGTTCGCGAATGGTAGACCCCAAGCTCAGCCTGGTATTCAACATCAGGGCTCCTGATTATCGGGGCAATGTAGGGCCTACACGGCAACCTAAACGCTACTAAGTACCCCATGAAAAATTCGCTTCGCTCTTAAGGGCGGAGGTATGGGGGAAAGTTCAGTTCAGCCCCCTTTGGTCTAGGCGGCTCTCCTTCTACGAACGAAGAAAATCCCCAGTCCTGCTATTACCACCGCCGCTATAATCCCGCCAATGAGAGCCCAGTTGATTGGTGGCTTCTCCTCAAAATTGGCCGTTATGGAATAGTCGCCGCGCATGGTAATGACGGTTGTGGTGGCGTTCATATTGAAGATGGCGCCCACATCACCAGTCCAGTTGACAAAGCGGTAGCCCTTCTCGGGCTCGGCAACCACACGGACCATTACCCCGGCATTATAGGTGAACACCCCCTCGTCAGGGTTGGTTATCGAACCGCCCGCTGTGCTGGATATGATAAGGGCATACTCAATGACTCCCAAGCTCCATTTGGCAAGCGCAGCTTCCCAGCCCGCGGCGACCGTGGTGCCGTCGGACTTAAGCCCCACTGTGTGCTCGTCGCCTGCGGCGACCTGGACGATGTCCTTCCAGCCACCAACATTGCACCGCTCATCATAGTTAGTTCCCACTGCGACCACGGTGCCATTGGACTTAAGCCCCACCGTGTGAGTATAGCCTGCGGCGACCCGGACGATGCCTGTCCAGTTGCCGACATTGCACTGCCCGTCGTAGTTGGCTCCCACAGCAACCACGGTGCCGTCGGACTTAACCCCCACTGTGTGCACGCCGCCTGCAGAGACCCGGATAATGTCCGTCCAGTTGCCGACATTGCACTGCCCCAAGCTGTTGTATCCAACTGCGACCACGGTGCCATTGGACTTAAGCCCCACCGTGTGAGTGCCGCCTGCGGCGACCCGGACGATGCCTGCCCAGTTGCCGACATTGCACTGCCCGTCGTTGTTGTATCCAACTGCGACCACAGTGCCGTCGGACTTAAGCCCTACCGTGTGATACCAGCCTGCAGCCACCTGGACAATGTTTGTCCAGTTACTCACATCGCACTGCCCTTTGTTGTTCCAGCCCACTGCGACCACGGTGCCGTCAGACTTGAGCCCTACCGTGTGATACCAACCTGCGGCGGTCTGGTTGATGCCCGTCCAGCCGCCGATATTGCACTGCCCAAATTTGTTGTCTCCCACGGCGACCATGGTGCCATCGGACTTAACCCCTCCCGTGTAATAGCGGCCTGCGGCGAGCCAGGTGATGTCCGTCCAGCCGCCGACATTGCACCGCCCGTCGTAGTTGGTTCCCACGGCGAACACAGTGCCGTCGGACTTAAGCCCCACTGTGTGAATTCCGCCTGCGGCGACCCCGACGATGTCTTTCCAGCCGCCGATATTGCACCGCCCGTCGTGGTTGTCTCCCACGGCGACCACGGTGCCGTCGGACTTGAGTCCCACCGTGTGAGACTCGCCTGCGGCGACCTGAATGATGTCCGTCCAGTTGCCGACATTGCACTGCCCGTGGTAGTTGGTTCCCACGGCGAACACGGTGCCGTCGGACTTGAGCCCCACCGTGTGCTGGTAGCTTGCGGAGACCTGGACGATGTCTTTCCAGCCACCGACATTGCGCTGCCTGTATTCGTTAGCTCCCACGGCGACCACGGTGCCGTCGGTCTTAAGCCCTATCGTGTAATCGTAGCCTGCGGCGACCTGGATGATATTCTTCCAGCCACCGACATCGCACTGCCCATCGTAGTTGGCGCCCACGGCGACCACAGTGCCGTCGGACTTAAGCCCCACCGTGTGATAGTAGCCTGCGGCGACCTGGATGATGTCTTTCCAGCCGCCGACATTGCGCTGCCCGTATTTGTTATCTCCCACGGCGACCACGGTGCCGTCGGACTTAACCCCCACCGTGTGCACGCAGCCTGCGGCGACCTGGATGATGTCCGTCCAGTTGCCGACATTGCATTGCCCGTCGTTTTTGTCTCCCATGGCGACCACGGTGCCGTCGGACTTAAGCCCCACTATGTGACCGCCGCCTGCAGCGACCATGGGCGTTACGTTCCCTTGAGGCGTATTCAGGGTCATTGCCAAAGCAAGCGTCGAGCTATCTATCGCCAGATGATTAACAAAATGGTCATCCGGCCAAGGCACGGTTGCTGAAGCTCCCACTACCGAAGCAGGAAGAATCAGGCTGAAGACCAGAGCGATAGAGAGTAGCGCTGGCAAGAGGATTTTTCTGTTTTTCATTGCCACCTCCGATTATCCTTCATCCGAAAACTGAAACACCTCTCGTGCGTATGAAAGGTTCACCTTGTGTAAAGTTTCGTTTCCCCGGAACCCTCAGTTTATAGTATTATTATGTCACACATTATTGTATCACGCCACCCACACTGTCAAGCGTTTTTGGTATATATTCGGAGAGGCAGGATTATAACGATATAATCAGCATCAGTTCTGTTAGCTTTCCCCCGCCTCCTCAATCAGCTTCCATCCTTGAGAAGAAGCAAGAACCTATTCAAATGAGATATGGTCTACCGCAACAAGATGACCAAACATCTTGGTTAGATTGTCAGCTACTATTGCCTTCATTGTCCGTCTCTACTTCCACGGACAAGCTCTTGACCGAGGCGAAATGTATCCTCGAGAGCCGCAGGATACTCCTCAATTTGGCCTTTGTTATCAATTCCCCTGACTAATAAATCACCAGAATATTTCACGCCTATAGCATCAAAAAAGTACTTCACCGTGAGCATTGCGCCATCAAAGAGCTTTTCACCTCGAGTAGCACCTATTGAGATAAAAACCCCCCTCCGCACTCGCTTATCTTCCCCTCCCATGCCCAGCACATGTTTTCTTACCCAAAGCGCCTGACATCTGTCTATTATCGCTTTCGCCTGGCTGGTAATACTATAGAAGAATATCGGTGAAGCAAAAATGATATGGTCTGCTTCCAGAAGTTTCTTGTAGAGCGATTGCATATCATCCTTAATGGCACAGTTACCATCCTTGAGACAGGCATATATTTCCAGGCACGGTGAGATTTTGAGTTTTGAGACCAGCACCTTTTCGACCTCGGCTCCTGCTTCCCTGGCACCTTCCAGCGCCTTATCAAGAAGGACCTCGGTATTGCTTTGCCTTCTGGGGCTGCCCATAATGCCTAATACTTTCATATTGTTCTTAATTATAGATTATAGCGCCCTAAAGAATCGGGCATAAACTCTTCGGACTGAGACCAGGACGAAGCCCGGAATAGAAATTAAATTCCATTCTTTATACGCCATACTTATCTCTCAGTATCTGCGAGAGCTCAGGCAAGAAGGTAAATGCCTTTTCCACAATCCCTTCTTCAGAGCTGGAAAGCTGACATTCGCCTGGCTTCTTATCGTCGGTACTAATCTGGCCTATATCGCTAAGGCAGCATCTGGCTGGTGCCACCAATGCCTGCATTGCAATTTGGTTCAAGGACAAACCTGTACTTTCCGAGATTACCTCCCAGTAATCTGAGAGAATCGCAGCCAGTGTTTCCGGTGTCTGCGTCGCCAGAACCGTGGATTCAGTGGGGACAATACCCCACGAGATAACCCCACCATTCCTGATAAATTCAGCCACGCTGCCGGCATATTCCTTGGGCATAAATCCAATTTGATAAGCGTCGAAGGACAGAATTTCCACCCCCAACTCTAACAGATAGGGTAAATTCACCTCGGCACAGAGATGCACCCCTTTGGGCCCTTCCAGGCCTTCAACAAAATTATGGTAGTCTTCTTTAGCTTGTTGTTCATTATATCCCGAAAGACCACTAAACACATAACCCAGCCCTGGCTCATCCAGCCAGACAAAGGCATTGGGATTCCTTTCCTTAAGCTCTCGATACTGAATGTTGGTTTTCTTCTGAATAAAATCAAACAAAATAGTCCTTGCCTCATCGTTATAAATGACTGGCTTGAGGTTCTCATCAAGCACCTTAAAGCCAAAGCTCACGGGACCGATGACCTGTCCCCTGACAGCTTTATAACTTTGAAGCTCCTTGGAGAGAAACTTGCGGAATACTGCGGAATACTCGGCGGTGAGGGCAAAAGCCTCTGGGCTATCCATTTTCACGAAATACTCGTCGAGTTCTTGTTCAAATCGTGCAGTGTTAAAGATGAGCCTTTCTTTGTCAAAGTCAATAGCTATGCCAGGGAAATTCTGCGATGCTTGAACATACATATCTTCATATAAGCTCACTTTGGGAAGCTGAGGCCAGAATGGGATATCCAAGCTCAAGGCAAGCTCCAGCGCCTGCTCAACATCCCTGTGAGGCATTATCCCCATAGCGGTGGTGCTGCATCGCGCCTCAAATGCTACCATGAATTTCTGGTCTCTCTTCCTACAAATCGCCCTAAATCATAGCACGGAGGCAGAAAATTTTTTGGATGCCCTTTATCGTTTCATTTGCTTTTTATATTATGCTCACCACCTGCCACAGATTATGGGCCAATATGCCCTGTCCAACCAATATCTCAGTACCCTGGTTTCTTGTTTTACCAGTTTCACTCATACGTGGCTAGCTTCGAGCTTTTCAGGGAGAACCAGTTAAGGAATTTCCCGACACCGATGAGGGTTGGTTTCAATTCCTTTTCGAGGATTAGGTCTTCTTCGATCTGATTGGTTTGCTACCTTTAACGAAAGACATGCGTGTTCTTTATTTCTTTTCTTGCGCCGTTGTGCTCCCTGAGAGGTTTATGCGAACTTTCCTTGGTCCTGTCCCCGGTTCGCCGTTGGTAGCAGCTTTGTCAGTTGTGACTTCTTCAACATGAGCCACTGCTGGCATTGTTTGCAGCACATCAATAAAGTTCATGGGCTCACGCAGGAAGACCAGAATTGAAGGCATATCAATCTGAGGTACAATCATTTCGGTATTTGCAACTTCGGGTAATTGGTCAAGAAAGGACACGACTTCCATGATTTTGGCTATATCAAACGGAGGTAAGATTTCCACTTCCCACTGCGGTTTGCCCAACTCTGCCTGGTCTTCAATCTCAAGCAGTTTCGAGAGGTCGAGGCTCTTTTCATTGTGGTCCGTAGCCCGGCTTGGTTCCGGGTGTTTGTCAAGTGCCTTGCTCTCTTCCGCGACTACGGTGTCTCTCTCTTCCGCGACTATGGCGTCGCTCTCTTCTGTGATTTCCGCAGCTGCGGCGTCTCTCTCCTCTGCGATTTTCGCGGCTGCGGCGTCTATCTCTTCTGCGATTTTCGCGGCTGCGGCGTCTCTCTCCTCTGCGATTTTCGCGACTATGGTGTCGCTCTCTTCTGCGATTTTCGCGGCTGCGGTGCTGTCCTCCTCCCTGGGTTCAGACAACTTATTGTCAAAATCTGCCTGTACCGCTGCTGCCTGCTTCTTAAGGCTTTCCAGTTCTTCCAGCATATAGCCGAATTGTTGATTTACAAGGTTGTGTAGTTCATTCCGGATTTTAATTTTCTCGTTCTCTAGCAGCAGTGCTGCTTCCTCTTCGGCTTTGGCCTTGATTGCGTTAGCCTTTTCATTAGCAATCTCCACAGCTTCAGCTATTTTCTGTTCCGCCATCTGTCGAGCTTGCTCCTTGGTTTTATCTATAATGGCAGTACTCTCAGCTTTAGCCTGTTCTGCGGCTTCTGTCTTGACCTGCGTGGCCAGCTTGTCGGCTTCGACAACGGTCATCTCTGCAAGTCTGTTCAGAGACGCGATATGGTCCTGGGACTGGGCCAGTTTATCCCGCTCCTTGGTAAGCTCGTCAATGAAAGACGCTACCTGAGCCTCATCTAGCCCGTTTTTTACCCAATTGAACTCACGCCCGCCCAGCACAATGACATCATCTTTCTTAGCGTTATTACTCATAATATCATCCACCTTTCTCACAGGACTCAATAATGGCGAGAGTACCAATGCGACACGTCAGCCCCATTTATGGTATTCCGTCATATTTCTATTTCTCGATTTTACCCTGAAAGACCTTCCAGATTCTCTCTGAATTTCTTTTGGTTTCTTCCCAGGCTTGCTCGATGGTCTCTTGGCGTACTCTCAATGTTTCATTTACATTGTCCTGGTAAACCTGCTTAGCTCCCATTTTCGCCTTCGTATACGCTTCTTCGGCTTCCTGTTCAGCCTTTTCCAGGGCGCGCGCGGCTTTTTCGAGGGCTTCTGTACAAATTTTAGCGGCGTGCTCTTCAATTTCTTTATAGGAAGTCTCCCCCTGGCGTTGGCGTTCCTGATATGCTGCCGCTACCTTTCTCTGAGCTTGCAGATAGGACGTATAGGCGGACTGGGCCTGGCCCATTAACTCAGCAAGAGGATCCCTGACCTCCTCGGGGATCTCGGAGGGAAGCTCGACCATTTGTTCCACGTCTTTGCTTACCACCTTTCTGGATTTTTGACTCTTACTCATCGTAGTCACCATGATACACCTCCTTAAATTTGTTCCTTAAAATCGATGGCATTTATGATACTTTGGCCACACGGTTCTTCTGAATTTTGTTAGTCTCCGACTTAAGACTGAGTAGTTCATCCTCCGCGAACAGCCTCCACCCTTTCCTGTCTCTACATTCGGCATCCTTTACGATGTTTTGCCTGATCCAGCGGAACAGAGTGCTCTTACCTATGCCAACTATCTGGCAAACTTCAGCAGTTCTATAATAAATTCGTCCATTTATTTTTACAGGCATATGCAACACCCCCTAAAACTAACTGAATATAGTCTAAGACCCGTTCGCTTATCCGTCAATCACCCATTGGTAACCCTACTTTCGTAAGGGTATTAAGATTGTCTTACGCCCTACTAGCTTTCGTAGAGGCGACTGATGAAGCAAGCGACGAAGCTCAGGTGGTGGATTCAGGTTATCTCCGAAAGCTGAGAGTCAAATGCAAGCATACTGTATGAAGTGCTGTGCCAAGAAGGAAATGAAAAACGCCAAAAGCATCACCATGAAGAATGGTAGGTCGTCAACCCAAGGCCTCTGCTCAACCTGTGGCACAAAAGTATTCAGAACCGGCAAGAGCTAGGCCTGCTCCTGCACAGCTTAACAGAACTCAGAAGGGCTGGACTTTCCCGGTGTCGGGATATCCAGCCCTTGTATTTTACAAATCACACTTGACAAGCTTTCGTGCAATATAGGCAGCATTTACTTATGCACAGGGATTCAGAACGCGCCCGACAAAGAGAATGGCACCCGTATCAATGTCGCGAATCAGGAAGATGAAGGGGCGGTCTATGGTGACTTCCACAGGAGGTGGAGGTACAGATGTTAATGCCATTTCCACTGCGGTGGCAGCAGCAGCCTCGGTGCCAGCTTCATCCACGGCAACGAATGCCTTGTGCACAACGTCTGATATGAGCAACTCACGATTGCCCGTCATTCCGGAGAAATCCGCACCACCAGAAAAGGCGATCGGCATGCCCATCCCGGCGAGGGTATCCTTCAGGCTGAATTCTGAGTCAAATTCAAACTGGGGCATCGTCAGGGCGACCTCAGTAGCTTGCAGACCGCTTATGATGTCACAGACCTGCTGAGCCTGAAGTCCTTCTTCAAAAGCCTCGAACTGTCCAGCTTCAGGCAGGAGGATAACCATGGAGAGTTCACCGCCGTCATAGAGCAGCTCAATTGCCTGGTACCCTTCCCCCTCGGTGTAGCCGAATGATTCCGTCTGTTTCATCATCGGCACTATCACCTGCCCGCCGTCAAGAAGGTAGAACGGGCTGTTTGCTGTCATTTTCTCATCGAAAGGGTATGCCCAGGCAGCGTTGAAGTAGATAGCATTGGTTAGCACAAGACGGGTCAGGGCGTCAATCACGCCTTGCGGGATAAGGTCTTCAATGCGCCCTTCCGTCTGGTCACTGACCCAATCATTGATGGTGACGCGGGACTTTTCCGCCTCTGTTATGAAGTCCAGTATTCTCAGCCCGGCACCGTAGTTCTCAGCCAGGACATCGAGGAAGGCGGGCAGGAACTCATAATCCTTTTGCCCCCAGATGGCGTTAACAATGTTCAGCCTGAATCCTTCCCCGTCCTTGCCCTCAGCACCTTCACCCCTTGTGGCAAGTTCTGCATCAAGCCAGTTAAATGCCGGGTGCAGCCTTTCCTGTTCAAGCATGAATTGAAGGGTATCGGCCATCTGCTGGGCAATTTCGTTACATGCTCCGGCGTATGTCATCGCCAGCGCCAGTGAGATGCTATAGGGAGAGTAGAAGAGATTATCCTCTTTATTACCCTCTTTCTCTCTAAGCACCTGATAAAGCTCAAAGGCGAAGGCGCTGTTTCCTTCAACCAGCAATGTCTGCTCACTCGGACTGACATCCGGTGAAGTTATTCGCTCTTTATCTGATTTGAGCACCTCGCCTGCTGCCGGCTGAGCCATCTGAATAGAGGCTATCACCGGCAACAGCAACACTAAAGCTAATACGATTATCACTATCTTCTTCATTTCTTTTACCTCCGATAAGTATTTAGACTGTTTAATTTTGCCCTTCCGTTCAAATTTAGCCATTTCGGAAGCCTTTCACCTCCAGACTGAAGAATCCAGATACCGTTCGTCGCCCCAGGCTACCCGGGGCGACAGTCGAACGGTGTCGAGGTTCAGGATGGAAGCTGCACTTCATTGATGTAATCCAGATTTTCCAGGTTGTTCATCTTTATCTTGGCGTCCGAGATAGTGTAGAGAACATCGCCTATGTAGAGGGACCTCTCCACCGAGAAGGAAGAGTAAAAGTAGTAATAATCTTGTTCCAGTTCAGCGGGACTGTCAATGTGGGTAATTCTACCTTTGACCTGGATCCCTTGGTCCAGAGATACGTTGAATACATATGCGCCTTGCCAGACAGGCTCGCCGTGAGCCCAGGAAGGAACTCCCCCAGGATACTCCGACTGATCTACTTCTGCGACCAAAATGGGCATGACCAGCAAATTCCGTGACTTATCAAACAGGAAGGCTTTGTGGTCCCACAGGACCGGCGAATCGGTGCCCCTGTCCCCTATTTCAAGCTTTGATATCTCCCGCGGGTTGCCGACATCGGTGACATCGAAGAGCGATATCTTGACTCCTTGATACCAGGCAAATTCCCCCGCATCCGTTGTCTCCTTACCTATCCCTATAATGTGGGCCTCGTCGTAGGGATGGAGGTAGTCTGAATAGCCAGTTACCTTCAGATAGCCGAGAACTTCAGGGTCATAAGGGTCCTTCAAATCTATCACGAATAACGGGTCAACCTGCTTGAAGGTTACCAGATAGCATCTCTCACCCATAAATCTGGCTGAATAGATGGTTTCCCCGGGAGCGAGGTTTTCCAGCGAGCCGGTAATGTTGAGGGCCATATCCAGAACGTATATGTGGTTCCGGGATGTTCCCTCGCGGGTTGTGGTTGCCACCCTGAAGTAGCCATCATACTCGTCCATAGAGAACTGATTTAGCACCATACCGGGGACCTCGCCGCTGGCGACATACGTCATATTGTTACCTTCTATATGAATCCGGTGGATAGAGCTTTTTCCAAAATCCCCTACATACCCTCCCCACACCGGGAAGGTCAGGTAAATGTTATCTAGAGAGACATAGAGGTTGCTACTGGCTCCCAGCAGCATTGTTGCATATGTAGCCTTCTGGTCATCGTTCTGCGTGTTTATGGCCATAATAGTCGTGTACATATAATAGTAGTCAGAAACATTGCAACAGTAGATATCTGTGGCAGGTATTTCCTTCTCGTTGCCGCCAGAATAAATCCTGGGCAGGCTCGGTTCATCGTCTTCTCCATAAACAGGCTCATTTATTACCACATAAGCATAATCACCTATCATCCGTGAACTCACGTATTGACCATCGGCAGAAAGCTCCCTTTGCAACCGGGGGTTTTCCCTGTCTGAGACATCATATACTTTGATATATGTCTTGGGTGATGTGTAGTAAGCTATGGAAGGCATGTAAATTTCTCCTGCAGGGCCCAGCCGAAGATCATAATAAGGATAATAAGGCGTTTCCTCCTCAAACACGACCAGCCTGTCTCCATTGATGAATATTCCTATAACTGTTCCCTGTAGCTTGATTTCAGACAGGACTTGAGCTTGTTCAGGGGGATACGCCTTCACGATGATAACCTTCTGCCCCGAAACGAGGTAGATATACTCTCCGTCGGTCTTGACTATATCTGCCTCGTCCACCCCGGCAACCTGGATATTGGTGGGAGAGTAGTCAGTAATGGCAGCGGGGACAGCGGCATGGCTCTCGGCACCTGCTCGCCAAATGACCCCTGGGGCAATATCCAGCAAAACGAGACCGGGCATCCCAAAGTATGCCTTATTCTGTGTGTTCTCCTTCACAAATTCCTGCAAATCCTCATAAGAAGCGAACTTACTGATTTGATTCTCTCCCAGATTCGCAGGCTCGAAAGGCACAACAGACTCAGGCTTATTCACCGCAAATCCCACAACCGCTATTAAAAGCACGGCAGCGGCGATGGGGGCTAATATTTTTGTCCAATCCATAATAGTCCTCTTCTTAAAACGCTCGGAGCTGAGCAAAACCATTTTTAATGTTTGTTTATGGCCGGGAAGCTCGATTTCCGGAGTTTTAAGGTTTTCCAGTTTCTTGATTAAGTCCTCGTGTTTCATAAACTTTGCCTCCTTATATTATTGTAAATGCAGAAGGCCGAAAAAGGTTGCATTATTTGTAGCAGGTAAGTTTTTCCAAATTCTCCCCTCTTAAGATTAAGAGGGGAGGGGGGAGTTATGAATAAATACCCTTATAACGGTTCAACTACAAAATCAAAGCGACGCTGTCTTAGGAAGAATGTAGCCGATGCTGAGCAAGCAAGCAACAACATGATGCCCATGGAAATAACCCCCTTCACCCCCCTTATCTTAAGGGGGGATATTAAAGGAGAGAGCCCCTATCTGGAGGGGGGATGAAGAGCCCCTGATTTTTGAGAGGGAGCTTGCCGGAAAAACTGAACTATTACGATTTTGGACAAGCTAAACTGTTACCATTATCCTGCTTCTCTTAATTTCTCCACTGCCCGGTGGAGCAGGGACTTTATCGTTCCCTCTTTTTTCCCCAGGATTTCGGAGATTTCTTTAATCTGTTTTTGCTCAAAAAATCTGAGAGCAATGACCTCCTGGTATTTAGCAGGGAGCCGAACGATTTTTACCTGAATTTCCAGAAAATCCTGATGGTGTTTTAATTTTTCCTGCGCTTCTATTAGCTCGCTTTCGGGGTCATGGGTTGATATGGGTTCAAAACCCTGTTCCTGTAATTCCTCCAGTGATACGGATTTTTTGTATTCGGCTTTTCTAAAATACTGGTTAATCTCGTTGGTGGCTATTTTATACAGCCACGGGGAAAAAGAGACATTGCGCCAGTGAAATTGCCAGAGCTTCCTCAATGCCTTTAAAAATGTCTCTGAAGTAATATCCTGGGCAGCTTCAAGATTGGCAGTTCGCCTCAGGACATAGCCAAATATTTTGGGATAATACTGGTCGTAAAGCTTAGCAAAAGCATCGGGGGCCTTTTGTGCCTGTCTGACGAGCTCCTTTTCTTCGCTTAAATCCATATTAACCAGCAAAAAAACAAACGTCCCCCATTAGTATAATGCACTGGTAATAATTTAGTTTCACCAAAGTCTTAGTCCATACTGCATCACCACGCGCAGCACTGTCAAGCGTTCTTTGTTTTCTCCAGATCTTGGTAGGACTGGCAAAAAGCCACCAAATTGAATAATAGAGGCTGAGTCCTGCGGTAGACTGCTCGTCTTGTGGGCTATTTCGATCCGGTATAGAGAACAGCCAGTACCTTCGTCGCAGTGGCGCCGACACATCTAACGAGGTGGGGTTGATTAGAGTCGTAGTAGACGGCATCGCCAGGCTTGAGAATGTCGACGCGATCCCCAACTTGCACCTTCATTTCGCCTTCCAGGACATAAAGAAACTCCTGTCCGGCATGGGTGGAGAGCTCTTCTGTGGCTGTTGGCACCAGCGTTACAAGAAAAGGCTCCATCAATCGGTCAGCCTTTTCCGGGGCTAAGGACTCGTAAAAGTAGCCGTACTCCATACTCTTCATCTCTCCATAGCGAGATATTGGCCGCCGTTCATTCCTGCGCACCACAGTCATGAGCTTGTCAATTCCCGGGGAGATAAAGTAGCCCATCTTCATATCAAGTGCTCTGCCTAGCCTAGCCAACTGCCCTAATGCAGGGATCGTTTCGCTTGATTCTATACGTTCCAAGGTAGCTATATCGATCCCTGTTCGGCTACTGAGGTCCTTAATGGTAAGCCCCCGCTTTTCTCGAACCCTTCGAATTCGATCACCCGGAGATTCTTTCCCCTCATCCATCTCTTCCATACGGGCGAGGTTAGCCAGGTCGGTGAGAAAATCATCATGCTTCGCTGCCTTACCCTTAGCCGTACTCAATCTGGCAGAAGTCTTGCGTTTTGCCTTTTCCTTTTTCATGGTGCCCTTCTTTCTAGATTGCCCTTCCCGACACGCCAATGTTACGAGCAATCACGATGCGTAGTATTTCTGACGTTCCCTCGCCGATCTCAAGAATCCTTTGATCCCGATATAATCTCTCGACTTCATAATCCTTCATCAGCCCGTACCCTCCGTGAAGTTGCACTGCGTGATGGACACAGCGGCGCATAACCTCGGAACAGAACAATTTTGCCATGGCCGCCTCTTTAGTAATGGGACGTTCATTTTCCCGTAGCCAGCAGACCTTGTAGAGAAGATTTCTGGCCAGTTCGATCTCTAACGCCATGTCGGCAAGCTTGAAAGCGTTGACCTGAAAGGAACCAATTGGCCGTCCAAATTGGATGCGTGAATTGGCGTATTGTAAGGCCAGCTCGAAAGCCGCCTGAGACCCACCTAATCCCATGGCAGCGATGCTTAGACGTCCGCCGTCCAATGTCGCAAGCATTTGATGGAAGCCGTCCCCTCTTTTTCCCAGAAGGTTTTCCTTCGGCACAATACAATCATCGAAAAAAAGTTCACCCGTGTCGGATGCTCGCCACATCATCTTGTCTGTCATTTCCTTAGCTGCCAACCCAGGTGTGTTGCTCGGAATGATAAGGCAACTAATCTCTGGTTTGCCATCCTCATGCTTACCAGTGACAGCCTGGACAATAATAACACCGGTTAATGGGGAAGCCGAGTTTGTGATAAAAATTTTATGTCCATTGATAGTCCAGTAGTCCCCTTCAAGTGTTGCGGTGGTTCGAGAGCTTCCAGCGTCGGAGCCAGCATCAGGCTCCGTCAGACCAAACGCAGCTAGACACTCTCCCGAACAGAGCCTGGGAAGCCATTCTTGCTTTTGCTTCTCATCACCGAAATAATAGATGGGGCCGATTCCTAGAGAGTTTCCGGCAGCGATAGTAGCGGCCTGGGAAGCATCCACCCTGGCCAGCTCTTCAACCGCAATTGCGTACGAGATGTATCCCATATTGGATCCGCCATATTTCTCTGGAACAAAGCAACCCAGCAGCCCTAAGTCCGCCATTTTGCGCGTTAACTCGGCAGAAAATTCCTCCTTTTCGTCTAGCTCTCGGGCGATCGGGGCAATCTGCCTTTCAGCGAAAGCCCGAATCGCCTGGCGCGTTAGATTCTGCTCCTCGCTCAAATCAAAATCCATGGTTCATCTCACCCAAGGGTACTCTCTGCACAGTACACACAAGAAGCGATACCTAGGAACTCACCCCCTTCCTTGAAGTGTGTCTGAGCAATGTCGCTACTGAGTCCAGTTGCTCTCAATTTTTCGGCTCCTCGCGCTTCTTATAAAAGTAGATTAAGATTTGAGTACCCCTTCTCTAATAAGCTTCTCATAGCAATCAAGGCATTGGGGATTGCACAGGGCATCCCTGTTCAGGACAGGTCTGCCATGGATTATGTTCGCGACAGCGCTTTCGACCTTCTTCATGTTCGTGGTGTAGGGAATATCCGGTACCGCAATGATTCTCGCCGGGATATGTCTTGGGGAAGCTTTCTCACGGAGATTTCTCTTGATTTTGTTCTCTAGATCTTCCGTCAGATGATATCCTTCAGCCAATTTGACAAAAAGAAGGACACGCTGGTCTCCCTCCCATCTCTGTCCTATCGCTAAGCTATCAGCAATCTCCGGCAGCCCTTCCATTACGTTATATATTTCGGCTGTACCTATGCGAACCCCGGACGGTTTCAGTACTGAATCAGAGCGACCATAGAAAGTAGCTCCCCCGGTATCACTATGAAATACTATATAGTCCCCATGACGCCACACACCAGGGTAAACACTAAAATAAGCCTCCCTGTATTTCTTACTACCCGGGTCGTTCCAGAAATAAAGCGGCATAGGCGGGGCAGCCGCTTCGCAGACGAGTTCTCCTTGTTGGTCAAATACCGGACGACCTTTTTCATCATACGCTTTAACCTTCATCCCCAAACCCGGTCCCTGCAATTCACCAGCGTATACAGGCTGAATCGGACTTCCGGTGAAAAAGCAGCCATTGATGTCTGTACCACCTGAACTGGAATTAAAATGCAGGTCCCTCTTGATTTCCTTGTACACGTACTCAAACCCTTCCGCCGAGAGAACGGAACCAGTTTGCCATATCTCTTTTAATGATGACAAATCATAATCATTAGCCGGCTTAATGTGTTCGTTCCTGAGGTAGTTAATGTAACTGGCGCTGCAGCCAAACATAGTGACTTTTTCATCCTGAATCAGTTTCCACATAGCGCCCGGCCCAGGGTAGGTGGGATTACCATCATACAAAATAATGGTGTTACCTGTGGCCAAAGAAGTCAGCATCCAGTTCCACATCATCCAGCTACAAGTCGTGATAAAGAACTGAACATCATCTCGCTTCAAATCGGTGTGGATTATTAACTCCTTCAGTTGATTAACCAGAATTCCGACTGCTCCTTGAACGATGCACTTCGGCTTGCCAGTCGTCCCTGACGAAAACATGATAAACACGGGATGGTCTGCGGGCAACTGTTCAAATTGAATTTCGGGCGTCCCACCTGATAGGAAATCGTCATAATATACAGAGTTAGGAATATGGCTAATGTCGGGTTTTTCTTCCCTGTAGCGGGCCACTACCACTTTCTCAATAGAGGGTATCCCCTTTACAATTTCAGCAGCGCTGGAAAGGGAATCAAAAGCCTTCCCCTTATAGAAATAGCCATCAACGGTAAACAAGAGTTTTGGTTCGATTTGACCAAAGCGATCAATGGCTGCTCCAGAACCGATATCCGTGGCACACGAAGCCCAGACAGCACCAATACTCGTACTGGCAAGCATCGCTACAGCTGTCTCCATCATATTAGGCATGTAGGCAGCTACCCGGTCTCCGGGCTTGAGTCCTATTCCTCGAAGAGATTCTGCCAGGCGTCCTACAGAGTTATACAGTTCAGCGTAACTCATCTTCGCTGACTTTTGAGTTTCTCCTTTGAATACGAAGGCTGTATTCTTATCTCTGTATCTCAATAGATTTTCGGCGAAATTTAGCCTAGCTCCAGTAAACCATTTTGCACCGGGCATCTTAGTTACATCGTCAACCACTACTTCGTAGCCTTTGGAAGCCTTCACCCCAACAAAATCCCACACAGAAGCCCAAAAATCCGGTATCTTGTCTACGGACCAGTCATAAAGCTCCTTATAGGAATGAAAGTTTTGTTTATATCGTTTATTAACAAACTCTTTAAAACTGGTTATATTCGCATTCTTCTTCCGTTCTTCCGTCGGCTCCCAAAGTAACTTGCCCATACCGTCTCCCTCTTGTTCTGTTAGTGTTTGTGCTAATTAGCTCGCTACCGATTACCTGCTTAAAACCGGGCATCCGCATCATTGGCTAAAGGAATCCAGTATATATCAAGAATTGTGTTGGTGGAATCTTCGGTACGGAAGCAAGCCTGCACTTTCATGCCTATTTCGGGTGTTCCGTATTGCAGATAGCCCTTGAATATAGTGCATACGCCAGGCAACTCAACGTCAACCTGGAAATAGGGTGTAGTGAGCTCTATGCCAGCGCCAGCGTACTCCACACGCGCATAGGTGTGCACTGTGCCAATGACTGGCTGGGGCAGTTCTTCCCAGGTCATGGGTTGGTTGCAGTCGGGGCAGTCAGCCCGTGGCGGAAGCCACAGCCTGTGCTCTCCACATTCAGGATTGGCGCATCTGGTGGCTAGTAGTCTACCCTCTGTCAGACCTTTGAAGAACGGGGAGAGTTTCCCATAAGTATGCCTGTGGGCCAAACTCCTCGGCCACTCTATTACTATGGCTGGTTCGGATTGAAGAACCTTTGCGGGTTTGCCAGTATACTTGGTTATCTTGCCTTTTGATGCCATAGTTTTCCTCCTTTAAAAAGCCTTCCTGAGAATGCCTACTGTTACATGTGACCCTACACCAGCATGAGATACCCAGGCTGCCTCCTTAGCATTAGGTACCTGGAGACTCTTCCAATCTTCGGGCTTCTTCTTGCCAAAAGACTCCCAAATCTTGTGGTCGCCATGGAACTTATCATACTTGCCCTGTATTTGCCAGAGGCATTCGATTCCTTGAAAGATGCCGGTTGCTCCTACAGCATGCATGGTGCCAATCAATCCTCCCGACAGATTGGATGGACATTTACCACCGAAATAGGCATCTCCAGATTCAATGTAATCAGGTTCCTGTCCATAGGGACGGAGCCCGATGTCTCCATAAGTTTGAATGTCACTGATGGTAAAAGCATCATGCAGCTCCACTAGGTCAAGCTCTTCAAGCGGGTTAGTGATGCCAGCCATTCGATAAGCAAAATAAGCAGCAAATCGTGCCGCAGCGAAGCTTTCAAATCCCGGCCACCTCTGCCCCTCCTTTTTGTGCAGGCCCTTATACATATCGGTGGTCTCGTGTGGCAGTAACGGGATCTCCATGTCTCTACGGTCCGCTACCCTCAAGGTATGGCTCCCGCCGGCTATGAAAAGCTCGCAAGGTTTATCGGTCAACTTATAGGCAGTTTTTTCATCGCAAAGTAACATGCAGGCAGCCCCATCTGTCATGGCACAGCATTCCAAGAAACGTAACGGATAGGTTGACATTGGGCTGTTAAGGACATCTTGAATTGTGTATTTGCCTGGTTGCTGGGAATATGGCGAGTAATAAGCGTAGAGGTGATTCTTGACTGCCACCTTGGCTCTAGTCTCCTCGGAGAGATTGTAGGCCCAGGCGAAGCGGACGGCCATAGGAGCATAGTAGGCAGCATAGATGCGGGAAAGCCTGGTCTCAAAGTCTTTACAGGCTGCGTTAGCAATGTAGTAATTGCCTGTTCGCGTATCCACTTCAGACATGCGCTCCCAGCCTACGGCTAACGCCACATCAGCATATCCACTGGCTATCGCCATAGCGGCTGTTAGCACTGTGGAGCCACCGGTAGCCCCACCGGTTTTGATACCTATATCATACATGGGGTCAAGACCGAGGTAGTCAGTGACCTTGGCTTCGCACAGGAGCTGGTCTTGAAAGTGGTCGGCAAATGCACCACAGGCAAGAAAGTTGACTAATCCCTTGACTTCTACTGGAGAGAGCTTTAAATCATTAGTCTCCAACATCTGCCGGAATGCCACCATCACCTGCTCTTCGAGCTTCATTTCCGGGCAGAACTTCTTATAGTTTGTTAGCCCCCCAGCAACGGCAAATACCTTTCTGTTCCATTTGGGAATGCGCAAATTTCCTTCCTTTAAAATAATCACTTGGATGACTCCTTTCTCTGTTTGTTAGCAGCACCAGTGTTCTTGTCTACCGTAATCGTCCTCAACATAGCATCGGTCTGCTTCTCTACATATGTTTTGAAAGTCCAGCGTTTTCTCAGATACCAACGCCTGAGGGCCCATGCGTGCCCAAGAACGACTATGTCATGGGCAATCAGCTTGGGATCATCAATATTAAACTCACCCTCTTCAACGCCTCTTGTCAGCAACTTCTCAAATACAGTCAATATACGCGCTTCGGAGTCAAAAATGCTTTGCCGGGCATTGCCTGGCAGGTTTTTCGTTTCCTGATATGCAAATAGAGTCATATTTTGATTTTCGTCATGCCATTCATAAAACTTTCTCATAATCTCCACAAGGGCTATCGTCGGGCTCGCCTTTGCCAATTCATTGGCACAATCTTCCATGGAACCCGCCTGTTTTGACGTAGCACTATTGATAATCGAATAGAGAATCTCTTCTTTCGAACCAAAATAGTGATACAGTGCACCGGCACTCATGTCACAAGCTTTAGCCAGCTCACGCATATTGGTTCGGTCATACCCTTTCTTAGTAAATACTTTTGTAGAGCATCGAACTATATGATTTCTGCGCTCTTTGACCAATGCCTTGTCGTTACTGAAAGTGCGTATGGTGAACTCTTTAGATTTTTGCGCGGTTGATTGAACGAACATTCAATCTACAACTACTGCTCAACTATATCATCAGGTAGACCTTTTGTCAAAAACGTGTCCTGGCTGACCACATGGGCAACACTGGGCAGCATATTTTAGCAGGTTCCCTTTCGATATACTCTATGGGGACAATATAGCTAAGGGATTGGTGTGGACAGTTGAAATCATAATCAATAGACCAAAAAGTTCAGCTTACGCATTTCATCTTAGTGTGCATCTAAGTAACATTTCAAGCCTTTGTTACTTACTACCCAGCGTCAACTCCAGAAGAACACCTTAGGAATGAATCTTGAATTTGGCTACCTGTGGAGATGGTAAGAATTCCCATTCCCCCTTACAACCAGAGTCGACAGCAGCTACTTCCAGATGCAGCATCGCAATACCGCAATCCAAACGTTTAGAGACATTGAACCCTGGCCCGCTAGTCCTTACGAAAACTGTTATACCATCATCTTGTACGTCAAAACTCCATGGTTGACGATTCGCAGCAGAAGGAGCGAGCCTGGCAGCTTCAAGAGATACATCTACCCAGTCGGGCCACTTCTCCCTTGGCAAGCCTTTAACCAGCTTAGAAAGTGCCAGACGATTATGGTGGCGACCAAAGCCGGTCATCAACTTCTCCTCCCATGACTCGAATTCCCGCGCATAGCCCACTGGAGTTACGGCCAGTACCCGTTCTTTGTTGCTCACTGCTATAAGAGAGGCCACGATCTTCGGCCTGAAAAAGCCAGCAACCCAACATGTATTTAACCCCAAAGCTGTCGCCTCTAAGATGATTCCCTCACCTGTGTAGCCGACCTCCTCCTGGACAAATGGATCATCCATGTTTCCAATAAAAGCAATGAACGCCGGGGCGTCTTTAATCTTACCGTAGCTTCCAATAATGCCTTTGAAAACGCTATCTGCCGATTCAGTTACAAGACGTGACCGAGCGTGGGGAAATGGAACGAACTGGTTACAGACCTTGTCCAGAGCTGCCAGGGCCTCTGGTGCTATGGCTAAATTTGGATCGAAATGTCTGCGTGACCTCCGCTTTTCAATTGCCAGGCGCCATCTTGAGAAAGGGATGTCCATATATTTCTAATAGTTGTAGGTTAACCCATCGGCATGCAAATTTCAAATGGACAAAGTGTTACCCAAAGTCTCATCTACGCGGATGAATGGATAGCTTAGTAACCATTTGCTGGCCTAAGAGGTCCTACACCAAGTACTGTTGACATTGTTTCGTTCGTTGGGCAACAATTTGGACTATTGTTCAGTTAGGTAACAAGACGCTAGAAAGTACAATAAGTGTCGGCTTAACAGCATGCTACTTCATTGACCATCGCTTAAGCCGTTTTGCCCACTGCTTGCGGAACTTGTTGGCCTTGGGGGAAATCACCATACGGCAGTATGCTTGTTCTGGATGTCGTGCAAAGTAATCCCGGTGGTAGTCTTCTGCAGGATAGAACTTGTCCAGCGGAAGAATCTGGGTAACAATCGGCTTCTTCCACAAATGAGCTTTATCAAAATCTCCGATGAGCTGCTCGGCAACGGCTTTTTGCTCTTCGCTTTGGTAGAAAATAGCTGAACGGTACTGGGTGCCAACATCGGCACCCTGACGGTTCAGTGTTGTTGGGTCATGGACAGAAAAGAAGATCTCCAGAATTTCCCGATACGAGATCTTAGAAGGATCAAAACTTACCTGGACCGCCTCAGCATGGCCAGTCTCATCACTGCAGACCTGCTGGTAGGTTGGATTGACCGTTGTGCCGCCTGTGTAGCCGGAAACCACACTCTCCACTCCGTTAATTTCTTGGAACACTGCCTCAATGCACCAGAAACAACCGCCGGCGAGGGTAACAGTTTCCTGCGAGTTTTCTTGGCTCATCCTTTGTCCTCGGGCATGAATCTCAGGGCAAAGCCATTCATGCAATAGCGTTTCCCGGTCGGTGGCGGACCATCGTCAAAAACATGGCCAAGGTGAGAGCCACACCTAGCGCAAAGCACTTCCGTCCGCACCCTCCCGAGACTGCGGTCAGGCTGCTCAACTACGTTCAGTGGTGAGACCGGCTCATAGAAGCTGGGCCAGCCTGTTCCCGATTCGAACTTGGTAGCGCTGAGAAAAAGGTCAGTGTCACAACGCACGCATCTGAAGATACCCGATTCATGGATCTGATCAAATGTGCAGGTACCCGGAGCTTCCGTTCCCTTCTTAGTGGTGATTTCATATTGCTTCTGCGTCAGCAGCTTTTTCCACTCCGCATCCGACTTCTCGACTTTCTCCACGGTTACCACTCCATTCTGCCTGGCATCATAAATCTGGACGGTTGTCATACGTGCACTTCCCGCTGAGCCTTCTAGGTCCATTATAGCAGAATGGCCAGCGTGGCAAATGTGAAAATGCAGAGGGAGCGACACTACTTTAACTCAGTTCTCTGGCTTCGTAAGCAAGTTACACTTTATGAGTTACTGTGAAATTGGAAACACCTTTCATGTATAGCGCTTCCGAAACATAATTTATGTGGCGCAGAACCCTCACAACATAACCAGGACGGATAACATGGCGGTTGCCCAGACGATGTCCGTCGGCAGGTAACGTGGGCAGGTGGCGTCAAGCAGCAGTACCGCATTGGCAGGGAATTCTTCGTTTTCCCGCCATAGCACCAGCAGCACCGGAACCCTCGGGAAGGGATACAACCTGATAGAAGCATCCCCGTAGTCAGAGTACTCACCACCCAGCGATGCCCCCTTTTTCAGGAACGCCGCCATATCTCCACCGTACTTTGCCGCCAACTTATCCAGAGGCAGCGCGTGTGAGCCCCGGCCAAAAATGAGTCCCCCGGCCAGCTTTCTTGGATTTATCAGGCTGCCCGAAGCTAGAATGTCCTGCGCCTGCACCAGATACCACAGTATGGGAAGGCATGAGTATTGAGAAAGTTCCCCCAAAAGCATATTACAGAGTTCGCCCGTGCCCCAGATTTCCCGATGCCCCGGATGGACTGCAATGCTGGCATTAAACACGTTCAGGATATAGGCACCGGAATATTCGTCGAAACATGCTCCCGTCCTTCGGCAAACCTCAGCGGGAGCGGACAGGGCAAGCCTGTGCCATGCTTGTTCCTCGCTATAAGTCCATTCCCTTTCCTCACCTATAAACATATTATATTCTAGCCGTATTGAGGCAGGCTATTCAAACCGCGGTGAACAGCGCCGGTCATCAGGAGTCGGTGTATGCTGGAGTGCTCTTTCAGGCGAGCTGTACTTTATCTGGGCTTAAGCTGAACATTCCCGAGCACAGTGCATTGGCAAGAGACCAGGCCATTCAGTGCCACAAGGAATTCATTATCGTTATCTACCCGGAAACTTCACGTGGTTTGTGCTTTTCTCAACATGGCAAAGCTCGTCAGTTCCGTTCCTTGTACCTTATCCTCTGAAACAACCCCAAATCCGAACCGCTGGTAAATAGCCACATTCTTCTCGGTGTTAGTCTCCAGGAAGCATGGCAGGTGCTCCCGGTCAATACATTCCAGCATCGGTCTAACCAGCTGGCTGGAAAATCCCTGTCCCTGATATTTTGGATCCACCCCTATGATTTGCAGATACCAGTGAGGGTAGGGAACCAGCTTGCGATGCAAGTTATCTATATATCTACCGTAAGCCTGCATTCGGCTTGCCCCCTGGCGTCCAAACCTGAAAAGAACCGAAAGTGGTACCGAGCGTATAATCTGCCAACCCCCAAAAGGTGCCTTTCCCGGTGGCAGCCAGGCTGATACGCCCTCCATCTTTGCTGAGGACGCATAGACCTCGCCGTATTTAAGACAAACAGAAAGTGCGACGAAACCGAACGTAACGGCTACTGCATGCCGCCTCATCTCATCCTGGAAATAGTACTGGAGCAGCTCGTATTCAGTGAAAGCCCGCCCCAGCACCGCCACTCCAGCATCACGATCTTTCCCGGTTAGCCTTAACAACTTGTTGGTTTGATCATTCATGCTTTTTCTCCAGCACTGTTTTGACAAATGCTCATGGGCACTAAAGGCTGAGTGGGATGGCCACTCGTATATACGAGTATTGTTTCATTATAGCAAAGCGGGTTGCTGAGACAACAATTGTCAGAAATGTTGGGTAACAACACAAGCTTTTGTTGGACATTGAACAGGTTGGACTATTTCTCATCCTCAGCTAATTTTAATGCCGTACTACAACTCTCCTGCCTCTGCCATGGTGGCCATCCGTAGGAAGATTTCGGCAACATTCAGTTTAGAGGTGGTGGGGTCTTCGCCGCGGAACTCGCGCCATAGACGTTCCACGTTGGCTAGGATGCGCTCTCGGTTGGGCCAGTGCTTGAATTGCCCCAAGTCGATGTCTTTGGCAGCTTCATCAACGGTCATGCCTTTGTCGAATCGTTTCTTGGCCTCGCGTCGGACAAAGACAAGATAATCGCGACACAGATTCAGCCCTTCCATTCCGCACACCGGCCCATGGCCTGGGACATAGACCTGAGCACCCAGATTCGCCATGGCATCCAAGTTCCTGAGCCAGCCAGCAAAGGACCCTTCCATGCCCAGCGGGGTGGAATACAAAAAAATGAAGTCGCTGGCAAAGATGACACCTTCCTCGGGTAAATGCACAATTATGTCGCCTGCAGTATGGCCAGGCCCAAAGTGCAGTAGCCGGACTTCCCGCCCATCCATATGCAGTGTAAGCTGCTTGTCAAAGGTGATATCAGCTGGCGTGACCGCGATTCCCCGGAAATCGAATTCAGGGAACATGGTATTCAGTAGGCCAGGGTCCATTATACCTGTCTCTATTGCCTCATGGCGGCAGTAGTCATGCGAGATTATAGTAGCCCCCGCAAACACATGGTTTCCCCAGATATGGTCTCCATGGTGATGGGTGTTGATTAAATAGCGAATTGGCTTATCGGTGATCTTCCTAATCTCGTCTCTGAATCTCTGGGTCAGGCCAACCGTAGACAGCGAATCCACAACCACCACATAATCGTTGCCCACAATGAATCCAGCATTGCTCCAGTACCAGGTAGCTTTTGCCTGTATATAGGCATAGATATTGGGAGCCACCTGCTTGACCCCCGGTTCCCAGGTCGGAACTGTGTATTCTTTGTTCATAGTAGTGTCTCCCCCTTTCTAACCCTACTTAAATTCCAATCATCCAGGATACTTGGCAGTGTGCAAAACACCCTGTAGACAGAAATATCAACGGGTGAACATGCGCTTCGGCGGCTTCTCTCCAACGCGGTTCCTGAGGATGCCGATACCTTCCATCTCCAGCTCGATGACATCGCCTGGTTGAATCCAGCGGTTTAGTTCCATACCGCAACCACCCTCCACCGTCCCCGAGCCTAAGAAATCACCGGGATATAGCGTCTCCTCCATGGAAGCAAACTCAATAATCTGAGGCCAGGTCCAGTAAGCCGTGCCGCTGTTATTATCCGACCATAGCTCACCGTTGACACGGGCCATCATCCGCAGGTTCTTAGGGTTCACTTCCTCAGGAGTCACCAGGCAAGGCCCCATGACACTACAGGTGTCCTTGCCCTTAGCCGGACCGAGACCACCTGCCAGCATCTCCTGCAACTGGATATCACGGGCACTGATGTCGTTGAAGATAGTATAGCCAGCAATGTACTCCTCTGCTCGTTCTCTTGGAATATTTTTGCCTTCTTTGCCAATATAGATACCATATTCCAACTCGTAGTCCAGCAAATCGGTGAAGGCAGGCCAGAGAATGATTTCGTCAGAGCCAATGACAGTGTCAGGATTACCTTTATAGCATACCGGTATCTCATACCAGCCTTTGTCAAGTTGCCTCTTCCCAGAAAAGCTGGCGTGGCCCTCGAAGGCGAGATAATCCCGCAGGGAATTCGGCCGCGGCACTGGCGCCTTCAGCTTGATCTCATTCATTTCGTAGACTATCTTTTCACCCCGGGGACCAAACAAGCTGCCTTTGACCTGGCAGTTCGTTAAATAGTCGATGGTCATCTCGGCCTCGGCTTTTCCTTCATTTCCTCTCCGGAAGAAGGCAATCATGTCAGGTGGAAGTATTGCTGCTGCTAGTTCGTAGGCCTGAGTATTGCCATACTTATCAGCGAGATAGCGGGTATAGCCTATATTGAGATCGATAACTTTATTCTGGTGTATGGCTCCGATGCGCTGTATCTGGCCACCTGGTTTGGGAACCCCGAAAGTCACTAGCTTCATTCCCTCCTCCTTCCTCCTGTAGCCCCTGCATACTAGCGGCTTCTCGTATGGTATGTCAAGAGACCAGCATAATGTTCCGATGCCGAGCCTGAGGCTTGGCATCGGAACATCCGTAGTAACAGAAAACCTGGAGGACGGCTCAGGTTTGCTGCTCAGGCTACTAAACCGTGCTGAACTCGAAGGTGCCGATTAGCATTCCTCCAGCCTCTTTTCTATAAATCTCCACCACGTATGTTGCAGGAGTTGCCAAGGTCTGGAAGTTCGTGATGTACAGTTCATTTTCAGTATCTATGCGATAGTCCCTTGCCGTATCTCCAAATGTTGATGTTTGCAAAATATCACCTGGATTATCTTTAGCATATATCACGATTGTGAGTTCCTCATTGTAGACGAAAGGCTGATACGGGTCTATGAAGTCGGCAACTCTGAGGGAGAATTTAACTGGCATAGTTCTTCCAGCTTTATTGTTCGCTGAGCTAGGCAAAAGTTCAGCGACTTCCCAATTCTGGACAACAGGAAGCATTATGTAGGACGGATTACCAGCGTCATGGTAAATGGTGTTCTCAGCAACAACCCACTCTGTTTCCGTGTACAATTCCCCGCCAGTGTTAAGGTTGCGGTCGTACTTGGGGAAATTGCTGCTGGAAATGTCCACACGAATACTGTGTCCAGCCTCAAACAGGTGGCTGATGTTACCTATATCAAACGTGATCGTGTAAACAGTACCGGGTTCCATCAATTCGGGTGTTGCCATGGAATCTCGGTACCTCGCCCTTATAATGCCATCAGCGACCAGCATCAACTCTCCAGTAGGATGGACATCTATCAGTTTAGCGGTGAAATCTGTATCCAGACAGTCTGAAGAGGCGCTGAGGACAACGGTAAGAGGACCTGCAACTTCAACATCTTCTGTTAGTGGTGAACCGGTATAAGTCAGAATATCATCCCGGCCAAGCACTACAGGTGTTTGGTCTAGAGACCCGGATGACAGCATTAGATTTGCTCCACCCCTGGTTATCACGGGATCCATTGGGTCATAGGTGTAACTTGCCGGTTCTTCCCAACCAGTAGGTGAATCAGTGCTGAGGACTCCGCCTTCGCGCAGATAGTAATTAACGTATTCGACTTCTTCTGGAGGCCACTCGTCTGCCCACCGCCACTCATCAGCTTCCATGCAATAATACTGAATTGGCGGCTCATCCATTATTCCGTTGTCTATGCCTTTCAGCCAATAGTCAAACCATTCATAAACCGGGATGGGAGGCGGAGTTCCGTGGGTGCCCGGCCCCACTATGAGTTTTACCGGAACGCCTCTCTCCTGCAGAGCGACAAAATCGTTAATTTGACACCTTTGGAAAAAGTCGTACCAACCGGTCGCTAGCAAAGTAGGAACCTCTACTGTGTCGTACACCTTGTAGCTGTCTCTCCAGACGTCCTGGTCAGGATGATTTAGGATTTCATCTGCGTATGGCTGCATAGTGGCATAACTGGGGTTGAAATTGTACCAGGGAAGATGCATCCAATATGACGCTGGCGCTGTGGGATTCCCAGCATAGCCTATTAAGTTAAGTAATAGGGAGTAGACCATCATTGTGTGATACATCCAATCAGCTGAACTGATGCCAAGCAAATCTCTATGGCCGCCAGGGATCGTAGACAGACCGCTCACCGTTTGCCCAATTCCCCACAATAGAGAATCTCCACGAAAGGCTCCCCCCTCAAAGGTAAGGTCGCTCATGAGATTTCCACTCGAGGATAAAGGTGCAATAGCCTTGAGATTAGGATGGGGTTCGCCGGCAGCCAAGAACGCAGCGATACCGGGCGCTGAATAGCCGTAGGCACCGATGTTTCCGTCACACCACTCCTGAGCAGCGATCCAGTCAACTGCATCATACCCGTCTGAAGTATCATCGTAGAACAGGCGGTCTAAGCCCTGCGAAAAGTATCTTCCCCGCGTGTCTTGGTCCACGCGGACATATCCAAGTTGGACGTCGACTGGCCATGTTGTCGGAGCTGAGCCAGGTGTGCCAATTCCATAGGGAGTCCTGGAAAGAATCACCGGGTAAGGTCCAGGGCCCCAGATGTCAGGGTCGGGGAGATAGACTCTGGTGTACAAAAGGGCGCCATCGCTCATCTCCACATACGTATCGAAAAAGACCGGCCCACTATCAGCTAGGACTGCCGGTGCCGGGCTAACCAAAAGCCCGATTATAAGCAAAACTGCCAATACTGGAATTATGGCTTTACGCATTTCTTATCACTCTCCCTTCTTTCCGTAATAGTTCAATTTGACACGCAGCTTAGCTTTTTCAAGATCTCAGCCCATATACATCACCCCCTCGCTGCCAAGCCACCATCACCAGGCATATACTTAAGCAGTTCAGGCACCGGCCTGCTCCAAAGCCTTCTTGCCTAGAACGTCAAACATACCAACACCCCGGGGGCAGGGGCTATCCCTGCCCCCTATTTCAAACCCTTGCCAATCACTTACTTCAAGTGATTAGTGCTCTGCCAAGCTGTACCGCGCCAAATCTCTCTTTTCGATGCGCAGGATTCTTTATATGTCACCACCGCCCTTACTGGCCGGGAGCCTGTCTGGGAACATACTTAACCCAGGAATCAACCTCCTGGACGTAGTCATTGACTACGACGCTTATTGCATGTCCCGAAGATGCCCAGTTGGGAAGGTTTATCACCTGCGTTTTACCACCGCCCCATCGCGGCGTAACCACAAGAGATATTGTCCCGTCTGGAGGGTCAGCCGCAGGCATGTAGAAGTCAATACCGGACATGAACGTTATGGCGTGGTAGTAGGCAATCGGTTGACTAAGGTCCGTCACTCCATCCGAACCCTCATCGTAAACGAACAGGCCGATCAGGTTCTTGGCGATGCCACCGATGGCGGGCAGCACGCTAACGCCGTTGATCTCGAGAACGTCCTCATCCCTCCAATCGTTCTGCCTGGTAATAACCAGGTTGCTGTGGTAGTCGCTCCGGTTCATATGTTCACCAATGCCGCCAGGTGGAGATGTCAGGAGGCGAACAAAGTAGTTGCTCCTCATAAAAGGCTCAAAATAGAAATGATGAGGTCGAAAGCCTTCACGCAGGAGGACGAATTCATAGTGTTTCAGCCCGTTGGCTTCGAAAGGCCCCCAGGTTCCATCGTAATACCCAGTTCCACTCAGAGTATAAGTTGCCTCCGGCTCGTCGTATTTTCTCGCCCCGGTAGCGTCGTCGACTTCCCATATCTCTACGGTAGCATCACCCACTCCCATATTTGCCGGGAAGAAGACGGCCCGGCCAGCCAGCCTGACTTGGCCCGGCGGCACGGGTAAAATGTCCGTTGTTGCCGGTGGTTCATCGGTAAAGAACTCGTACATCGCCGCAAATGCCTCAGCCGAAGTTGCCGACTGGATATGAAATTGGCCGGGAAGCAGAACGTTCGTCGCGCCTACTATGGCGCGGGGCGGATTAACCGCTCCACTTCCGGCGAGTTCGGCCCATATAGCCAGGGTGGGTACGCCACCAGGGAGGGCGCTTGCTGTACCGCCGTCGATGTTCACGTACTTGGCGACCTTTGCTGCATAAGGCGGCACTGACAGGTAGGTCTGAGATACAAATGTGCCCAGAGAATGCCCCATAAGGTAAACTTTGTCGGCTCCGGTCTGCGCCAGAACGCTGTCAACAAATGCGTTGAGACGCGCAATAACCGCCGCAAAACCCTGGGTGACGAAAGTGGAATCATATTCAAAAGCAAACAGCAAGTCCACTGGCCAGCCATTGCTGGCAAACCGCATGGCCTGCGACTCAAATTGCTGTGCCGAACCCGCCCCACCATGCACAAAAACAATGGGCCTAACGTTGGGCGGAGGCGGCGGAGTGAATGGTGTACCTCCAGCATATGCCGCAGAGGGAATCACCAGCGCCAGAATGAGCGCCAGTGCCACACATAAAATTCCTATTCTTTTCATTTTTTATGTTCCTCCTTTATTATTGTTGCTGTATTTCATGCCTGAGAGATTGCTTTGCTCATCACCCTCACTTTCATCCTCTCCCATCAAGGGAGAGGAAATTCGGCTGGCAATGACAGCGATTCAAGTCGTCTATTTGCCGTCTCTCATCAGGCATATCCTAATTGCACGTCATCTTTGATTTACCGTGTGCCTTACCAGGTCCATAAAGAGATTGCAGGATCTCTTCCCAGCATAGGTAAAAACTGTCGGTTCGAGATTGCTTCGGTGCCATCAATGCTTCCTAATGATTTACGGAAGGCTCCCGCAATGACATCTTAATAGTAGCCTGATGGTCCGAGACCGACCGGCTTTCCGAGATTGCCAGTCCCCAACAGGTCGGGGCTCGCAACGACAATCACAAGAAAGCCCAGGGGCATCAGCCATGATAGTAGTTAAAGAATTCTTTGGAAAAAGTGTGGCTTGCTGTGGTGAAGAATTAAAGACTGAGATTGTATGTGTGTATATAGTGGAAAGAAACCGACCCAAACCCAAGCAATTCCCTGTGCCGCACATCTGCCCACCAGTCTTATAGATATATGATTATATCACTATCGAAAGGAGTTGTCAATAGTTTTCTTTGCGCGTTGTCCAAGGCATGCTATACAGTCAAGGACCAACATTTCTCAGTGTGCAATAATCCAGGCAAGTGTGCACTCTCACCCTCAGGTATACTCTGAACCTCTGCCTGGCTGCCTCGTCGCCCAGGCAGCCAGTGTGACTGAAACCTTTATAAAGCTAAGCCGGTCTGGTATCCCTCGCTGGTAGCTTCCAGTATTCTCCGCGGTTCGGAAGAATTGCCTATACAATATATTTCGGGGACCTTACCTTCAAGGGATTTGTACAGGTGATCATTTGCCTTGTAGCCCACTGCTATAATGATCGTGTCGGCTGGAATAGTTACTTTCTTTCCCTCAGCGGTAGTTACCTGAACACTGCCTTCTTTTATCTCTTCACAGGTCGCGCTGGCCAGCAGGGTCACCTTTTTGCTCCTCAGCCCATCCATGAGTCGGCGTCTTGTCATGAATAACATGTCGCTAGCCATCCGTTTCAGTATTTCTATGATGGTCACCGTCTTTCCCTGTCCAGCTAGATAGTGCCCCGTTTCACAGCCGACCATCCCCCCACCGATGATGACCACATTCTGCCCGGCCTTGGCTTTGCCCGAGAGCACATCCTGAGCAGTAACCACATTTGGTTTATCAATGCCAGGTGTGTCAGGCATGGCTGGAGTGCCTCCTGCGGCTATCACAACGGCATCTGGATTCCCTTTAATAACGATTTCAGCAGTGGCATCTGTATTAAGCTTAACTGCCACTCCAGCTTTCTCAACCTGATTGACCAGATACTTTATCCAGGGGAAGAGATCGCCCTTAAATGGAGGTAGAGCAGCTATATTCAGTTGCCCACCCAGCCTCGCATCCTTTTCAAACAAGGTAACCTTGTGCCCTCTCTGCGCCGCCACAACGGCAGCCTGCATGCCAGCTGGACCGCCACCAACTACAACCACTTTCTTGGCCTTTCTCACGGGCTTAATTTGGTATGCTTTCTCCCTGCCCAGCGTGGGGTTGACGACACAGGTTACACCCTCGCCACGTTCATCGAAGGCCAGCCGTTCAATACACTCCATACAGCCTATGCATGGGTTAACTTCATCAAGCCTTCCTTCAGCCACCTTATTGGGCAGGTCCGGGTCGGCTAAAAGACGCCTACCTATGGCTATAAGGTCAGCTTTGCCCTCCTCGAGAATCCTCTCGCCAAGCTCAAGGTCCAGTCTGCCCACCGCAATTACCGGCACCTTGGTTAGCTTCTTGACCTCTTCAGCCAGAGGTATCAGAAAGCCCGGAGTATCCGGAATTGGAGCGGTTGTTATATAAGATCCAGCGCCATAACCCGATACGTGAAGCGCTTGAGCCCCCGCCTCCACCACCAGCGGTACCATCTGTTTGGTCTCCTCAATGGTAATCCCGTTCCCTACTCCCCATTCCTGGGCATTGAACCTGACCCAAACAGGAAAATCCGGGCCTACCTCCCCTTTGATAGCCTGAAGTATCTCTACCAAAAATCTTGCCTTATTCTCAACCGAGCCACCGTATTTATCTGTGCGCTGGTTGGTAGCCGAGGATAGAAAGGCGGCGACAATGTACTGGTGAGCACCATGAATCTCTACCCCATCAAAGCCAGCCTCCTTGGCACGTCTGGCAGCCGAAGCAAACCACTCTACCCTTTCAGCAATTTCTTCCACAGTTAATTCATGAGGAGGCTCTCCCGAGATACCCATAACCCTGGCAGGTACTATTAGCGGGGACGGACTCACCTGCACTATCTTTTCATCCCAGTACTCCATGGTGGAATGCATTATCTGGATAGCTATCCTGGCATTGTATTTATGAGCGGCATCTGTCAGTTTTTGCCATCCGGGAATCAACTTATCGTCTCCGAGAGATGCCTGATGAGGCGTGGTGCATTGCAGGCTGGGAGCGCTTCCTTCAACAATAATCAATCCTACCCCACCTCTAGCCCTTGCCTCATAGTAATCGAGCGTCCGCTGACCAACAGCGCCGCCTGCTTCGGCATAGTTGGTTCCCATCGGCGGCATGACTATGCGATTCTTCAGTTGCATATTGCCTATGTTCGTTGGCTCAAAAATTTTCTTGAATCGAGTTGCACTCATCGCTGACTCCTTCCTTTATTTAAAAACCGTATTCCCTTTTTGCCTTCCAAGTTTACCACAAAACCAGAATCCACCACCCACACTTTTGGTCTCAATCTGCTTTTGTACAACATTATCATACCAACTTCAAAGCCCAGGTGGGGGATTTAGATAAAAGTGCAGGTAGATAATAATGCTCATTGTGATGGTGAAGAAATTTTTGATAGTTAGAAATTCCTCGTTTGGGGCTCTCGATACAAGTGCTATAATCTAGCTAATGCCACAGAAGTTTGCCCATCTTCACGTCCATACTGAATATAGCTTGCTCGATGGCATGTGCCGCATCCCTCAGCTTATTGCCCGGACCAAAGAGTTGGGCATGGACAGCCTTGCTATCACTGACCACGGCGCAATGTATGGCGTCATCGATTTCTATGTGGCGGCTAAGGAAGCAGGTATAAAACCAATCATTGGCTGCGAAGTCTATGTCGCCGAGACCGATTGCCATAGCCGGGAGCCGGCTCACAAAAACGCCTATCATCTTACTTTACTGGTCAAGAATGAAAAGGGCTACCGCAATTTGCTCCAACTGGTTACTAAAAGCCACCTTGAGGGATTTTACTATAAGCCCAGGGTAGATAAAGAGCTTCTCAAGATTCATCATGACGGGCTTATTGCCCTTTCGGGGTGTGCTCGGGGGGAACTGGCTCGACTTATACTCGAAGGGCGAAACGACGAGCTTGCCAGAGCAGCTTCGTGGTACAAGGAAGTCTTCGGTGATTACTACCTGGAGATTCAAAAGCATCCTATCCCTGAACTGGAGCAAATCAACCAGGAGCTTATTTCGCTGTCCACTAAACTCAATATACTGCCGGTAGCCACCTTTGATGTGCATTATGTTGATAAAAAAGACGCCCCAGCCCATGAACTCCTTTTGTGTATACAGACGAATACCACTGTTTATGATGAAAAAAGGCTGAAGATGGCTGGCGATTTCTTCTACCTGAAAAGCCCTGAAGAGGTGGAACAACTTTTTGCTGACTTACCTCAGGCTGTGGAGAATACTCAAGCTATTGCTGACATGTGTCAGCTGGAGCTGGATTTCACCAAGCTACATCTGCCGCAGGTGGAATTGCCCGAAGGCAGAAAAGCTAATGATTTCCTGGCTGAGCTCTGCTGGCAGGGCCTGGGAAAACGTTACCAAGAGCCCGGCTCAGAGGTCAAGGAACGGCTTAGCCACGAGCTTGATGTCATCCAGAAGACAAGGTTTGCCCATTACTTCCTCGTTGTTTGGGATATAATCTCCTTTACCAGAGAACGGGGCATCTATTTTGGTGTTCGGGGAAGTGCTGCTGCCAGCCTGGCTCTTTACTGCCTGGGCGTCACTGATGTAGACCCGCTAGCATACGGACTTGTTTTCGAACGATTCCTTAATGTCGAGCGCCGCGAGCTCCCTGATATTGACCTTGATTTTCAGGACGACCGCCGTGATGAAGTCCTGGCCTACGTTAACCAGAAATATGGCTCCGACCACGTAGCTCAAATTATTACCTTTGGCACCATGGGAGCCAGAGCAGCGATAAGGGACACGGGTCGGGCTTTAGGCATGCCTTATGGTCAGGTTGATCAGGTAGCTCGACTCATTCCTCTGGAGCTGACCATAACCCTGGATAGAGCTCTGGAACAGAGCAGGGAGATTTATGACATTTATCACCAGGATGCAGCAATACGTAACCTGATTGACTCAGCCAGGAAATTGGAGGGATTAGTCAGGCACGCCAGCACCCATGCCGCCGGTGTGGTTATAGCACATGAGCCCTTAATCGAATATGTGCCGCTACAACTGCTGGGAAAGGGTGAGCAGCGCACTGTCATGACTCAGTTCCATATGGGGAACATCGCCCGCTTGGGACTGTTAAAAATGGATTTCCTGGGATTATCCAATTTGACCATTCTGGCTAAAGTTAAAGAAATTATTGCCCAAAATCGTGGAATCTCCCTGGATTTGCAGCATATTCCTCTCGACGATGCCAGGACTTTTGAGTTGCTTGCCTCGGGGGAAACCAAAGGCATCTTCCAACTGGAAAGCGCCGGCATGCGCCGCTATATCAGGGAACTCAAGCCCACTAACTTCAGCGATATCGCAGCTATGGTGGCACTCTATCGCCCTGGCCCCATGGAACAAATTCCCACTTTTATCAGGGCCAAGCAGGGTGTTGCCCCTATTCACTATCCCCATCCCATTCTGAAGGAGATTTTAAAAGAAACCTACGGAGTTATCGTTTATCAGGAGCAGGTAATATTTATCGCCCAAGCTCTAGCCGGCTACAGCTTGGGCCAGGCTGACATTTTTCGTAAAGCTATGGGTAAAAAGATACCTGCGGTGATGAAGAAAGAGGAGCGCAATTTCATCGCCGGAGCGAAGAAAAATGGCATATCGCCGGAATTAGCCGGGGAGGTATTTTCCCTGATTGAGCCCTTCGCCGGTTACGCCTTCAACAAAGCCCACAGCGTTAGCTATGGCCTCATTGCCTACTGCACTGCCTATCTTAAGGCAAACTACCCCATTGAGTACATGGTTGCCTTGCTCGACACTTACTCGGATAATATGGAAAAGGTCCGTTCGGCGATTGCTGAATGCCGGAGGTTGGGCATCAAAGTGCTCCCACCGGACATTAGTAAGAGCCATGCTAGCTTCGCCATTGAGAAGGATGATGAAAATAATCCCGCCATCCGCTTTGGACTGGCTTCTATCAAAAATGTCGGCTTTTCCCCAATTGAGCATATCTTGTCTGGCCGGGACTCAGAGGGCGAGTTTAAGTCCATAGAAGACTTCTGCTATCGAACCGACCTTCGTAACATCAATAAGAAAGTATTAGAAAGCTTGATCAAAGTCGGTGCCTTTGACTCCCTGGGCAGCCGTAAGACGCTACTCGAGTCCCTGAATAAAATTATCTCACTGGCTCAAGCGAAACAAAGAGCAAAGGAATCGGGACAGGTTAGCATGTTTGATGTATGGGGTCCAAGCTCCCCCACCCCCCATATTAGTTATGAGCAAGCCGAGGAAGAGGTATCCGCCAAGCAAAAACTTATCTGGGAAAGAGAGCTGTTAGGGGTTTATTTCTCCCAACCCCTAGACTTCCTCGCCAGAGAACCATCCTCACCAGGTACTGTTTCCTGCGGCGAAATCAATATGGACATGGCTGATGAAACGGTGACCGTGACGGGGATGGTGATCTCGGTACGCCAGGCCCACACCAGGGATAACCGCCCCTTTATTGTCGCTTCAATCGAAGACCTGGATGCCAGTATTGAGGTCATCGCCTGGCCCAGGCTCTACGAGAGCACCCAGGGGATATGGCAGGAGGGCAACATTCTCACCATCAAGGGCCTAGTGAAGGTCAGGGATGGGGAAGTGCAATTAAACTGTCAAGAGGCGATGCTCCTCCCTGTGAGGCAGGAAGTGCTAAAGGAACCCCAGCGTCGCCATGTCATGATAGATATCAACCAGTCGGACGACGCAGAAAAAGACATCGAACGCCTCCATAAAATTATGGATATCCTGAAGGGTTACCCCGGGCAAGACAGAGTTTCTCTGGCTGTTGTCAGCGAGGATGAAGTGACTAACATGGAGATACCGGAGACAACAGTCAATTACTGCCCCGAATTAGCTGGAGAATTGAGCAGGATAGTAGGCGAAAGCAACTTCAGGCTTGCGTGAAAATGGGGTCAACTCTATTTTTCTCCACTTGCCCCACCCCAAGGTTGCTTCGGCTAACTTCGTCAGCCTCACAACGACAGGCGGAGTATCACTGTGAGCACCTCACTTCTTTGTGTCATTGCGAGGAGCGATGCCGAAGCTGCGAGCGAAGAGTGGCAGGACGAAGCAATCTAGAAAAGGAATTGCCCGGGCTGTGAGGTCGCTGGAAATAGACGCTGCCCCTATTTCTTGCTATATTTGAATTTTATGTTTACCTTAATTCCTTCGGGCAGTGTTAGCTCAGCTTCGGGATTCCTGGCTGGGGCGGTGCATACTGGAATAAAGAACAAAGACGAGCTTGATTTAGCCATTCTTTGCTCCGAAGTGCACTGCAAGGCTGCCGGTGTTTTTACTACCACCCAAATTAAATCAGCACCGGTTATTCTGTCTCAGAAGCATATAGCAAAAAAGCGGGCGCAGGCCATAGTGGTAAATTCCGGTTGTGCCAATGCTTGCACGGGTGGGCAAGGACTGGCAGATGCCCGGGGAATGGCAAATCTAACAGCAGCCAAGCTAGGCATATCTCCTGAGGAAGTCCTGGTAGCCAGTACCGGTATCATTGGCGTGCCCTTGCCCATGGATAAAATCAAGACCGGAATTACTAAGATAAAGCCAACCAGAGGAGGAGGCCATGACTTTTGCCGGGCAATAATGACCACGGATACCAGACCCAAAGAGCTGGCAGTCCAGGTAGATTTGAAAGGAACTAAGTTCACCATTGGTGGGGTGGCTAAAGGCATAGGTATGATTCACCCCAACATGGCTACCATGCTTTGTTTTATCGCCACCGATGCTGTGGTGGGCACTGATTTCCTGCCAGCGGCATTACAAAAGGCGGTGGACTGCTCTTTCAACATGGTAAGTATTGATGGCGATACCAGCCCCAACGATTGTGCATTCTTATTAGCCAACGGCTTAGCTGGTAACGAACCTATTGACTTCGATAATGGCGGCGATTTCCAGGAAGCCTTAAATGCGGTTTGCACCCATCTGGCTAAGTCCATGGCTCGGGATGGAGAGGGAGCCACAAAACTTATTGAAGTCATAGTAGAAAAGGCGGAAGACCAGGCTGGAGCCCGCCAGGCGGCTCGGACTATCGCTAGTTCACCGCTGGTGAAAGCAGCCATCCATGGCAGTGACCCCAACTGGGGGCGTGTCGTTGCTGCCCTGGGGCGAAGCGGGGCAAGGGTGAGAGAAGACAGATTGGATGTCTATTTGAATGATGTTTGCGTCATGAAGCAGGGTTGCCCCACCCCCTTCAACAAAGAGGAAATGAAATCGGCTTTGAGCAACAGCGATAATGTGCTCATAAGGCTATGCCTGCATTTAGGAGACGGCCAGGCCACCGCCTGGGGCTGCGACCTCTCTGAGGAATATGTTAGGATAAATAGCAGGTATACCACATAATGCAAAAGGAAATCATCGTAGTCAAGATTGGCGGCAGCACCCTGGGCAACCATGATACTACCTTAGAAGACCTGGTGGAGCTTCAGAAACAGGGTAGGTCCCTGGTAGTGGTTCATGGCGGCGCCAGGGTGACTTCTGAGTGGCTGGCCCGGCTGGGCATTCCCACCAGCTTTGTAAACGGGTTGAGGGTCACCGATGCCGAGACCCTGAAGGTGGTGGCTGCGGCGTTGGGTGGGCTGGTCAACAAGGAACTGGTAGTGGCCATCCAGGCCCTGGGGGGAAGGGCGGTAAGCTTAAGTGGCTGCGACGGCAACTTGCTCCGGGCAAGCATCAAGAGCCCCGAGCTGGGCTATGTCGGCGAAATTGTCGCCGTTGACCCCACTCCGTTGAAGCTATTGCTGGATGCCGGTTATATGCCAGTGGTCTCACCCGTAAGTTTCGGCTCGGTTGAAGGCCAGACGATGCTGCTCAATATTAACGGGGATACCGCTGCCGGGGAAATTGCCGCGGCATTAGCTGCAGAAAAACTTATATTCCTGACCGACGTCGATGGTATTCACGATGGTTTGGGGAAGGCGATCCCCAGGCTCAACCTGGCTGAGGCCAGGGATATGCTCGCCTCCGGAGCAGCTTCAGGAGGAATGGTCCCTAAAATAGAAGCCAGCCTTAGAGCCCTGACTACCACGCAGGTCGTGCGCATCATAGATGGCAAAACCTCCCACGCCTTACTTGATGACATTACCGGACAGGCTCGGCAAACTAAATCAGGAGGTACAACAATTGTCCCGGAATAACTGGCAGGAATTGGAGCAGAAGCTATTTCTGAGAACGGGGAATAGAGTTCCCGTAACCTTGGTTCGCGGTCAAGGAGCTTTGGCCTGGGATGACCAGGGCCGAGAATATCTCGACTTTGTCGGCGGCTGGGCAGTAAATAGCCTGGGGCATTGCCCTCCGGTGGTAGTCGAGGCTCTGGAAAAGCAAGCTAAAACCCTGATCCAGGCGTCGAACCAGTTCTATACCATCCCGCAGATAGAGCTGGCACAGCTCTTAATCGGGCATAGCTGTCTTGATAGGGTTTTCTTTTGCAACAGCGGCGCTGAAGCTAATGAAGGGGCAATAAAATTGGCTCGCAGGTATGGAAAGCTTCGACTCGACGGTGCCTACGAAGTCATTACTACCTACAGTTCTTTTCATGGGCGGACTCTGGCTATGACGGCAGCCACGGGGCAAAGTAAGTTTCAGGAACCTTACATTCCTCTGCCTGAGGGCTTTGTCAACGTTGAATATAACAATGTCGAGGCGGTCAAGCGGGCAACCAGTAAGCAAACCTGTGCTGTAATACTGGAGCCAGTCCAGGGGGAAGGCGGGGTGAACATACCTGACGATGACTATCTCAAAAAGGTGCAAAGCTGGTGTCGGGAAAAGGGAATCCTTTTTATTCTGGATGAAATCCAGACGGGCATCGGTCGGACGGGAACCCTCTTCGCCTATGAGCAGTATAGGGTCGAGCCAGACATAATGACTTTAGCCAAGGGACTGGGCAGTGGTGTGCCCATTGGCGCTCTCTTAGCCAAGGAACATGTCTCCCTTTTTTCTCCAGGCGAGCACGGCTCGACCTTTGGTGGCAACCCGCTGGTCTGTGCCGCCGCTTATGCCACCCTGAAATACATCATTGATAACGAAATACCGGGAAAGGTTAAACGAGTAGGAAATTATTTCATGACCAGGCTGGAAAGCCTGAAGCAGCAGTTTGATTTTATCACTGAGCTGAGAGGTCGGGGACTTCTGATAGCTTTGGAATTCAACAAGGAAATCGCCGGGAAGTTGGTACTGGCTTGCCTTGACAGAGGCTTATTGGTTAACGAAGTGAAGCCAAATGCCTTGCGCTTTATGCCTCCCCTTATCATCACCGAAAAGGAGGTGGACAAGGCGATAGGCATTTTAGGGGATGTGTTAGGGAAAATTGCGAAATGCTAAACAATTTGGAGTTTAGATATTAGGACTTCTCCGGAGGAGGTTATGAAATGTCAGATAAGGTAGTATTGGCCTACAGCGGTGGTCTGGATACTTCCGTGGCGATAAAATGGCTTGAGGAAAGGTATAACTCGAAGGTGATCACTCTCACCGTGGATATAGGCAATGTCCCCGACCTTGAGGCTATTAGACAAAAAGCGCTCAAAGTCGGAGCCATAAAAGCGCTTGTAGTCGATGCCAAAGAAACCTTTATCAAGTCGTTTGTTTTTCCTGCCCTCCAGGCCGATGCCGTTTATGAGGGGCAGTATCCCTTAGCCACAGCCCTGGGGCGTCCTCTCATCGCCCAACTCCTGGCGGAAACAGCTAAGAAGGAAGGTGCGACAGTGGTAGCTCACGGCTGCACCGGCAAGGGCAATGACCAGGTGAGGATTGATGTAAGCATAGCCGCTCTAGCCCCCGAGCTAAATGTAATAGCTCCAGCTCGGGTATGGAATATGACCCGGGAGCAAACAATTGAATATGCCCGGGCTCACGATATTCCTGTCCCTATCACCAGGGCCAGCCCATATTCCATTGACGAGAACCTGTGGGGAAGGAGCATTGAATGCGGCGTGCTGGAAGACACCTGGAACGAACCACCCGAGGATGTCTTCTTGTGGACAAAGTCGCCTGAAAAAACACCGGCCCGGCCTGCTTATCTGGAGATTGGCTTTGACCACGGGATACCGGTAAGCCTCGGTGGCGAAAAGTTAGAGCCTGTTGCCCTTGTCCAAAAGGTTCATGACCTGGCTGGCCGGCATGGCATAGGCCGGATTGACCATGTTGAAAATAGACTGGTGGGCATAAAATCGAGGGAGGTTTATGAGGCGCCGGCTGCTATGGTCCTGCTGGAAGCTCACCAGGCCCTGGAAGACCTGGTGCTGGCGAAGGAGCAGCTCCGCTTCAAAGCCAGGGTCGCCGCTGAGTATGCCGACCTCATCTATAATGGGCTATGGTTTACAGGCATGCGCCGGGACTTAGCCGCCTATGTGGAAAGCACACAAAGGTACGTCACCGGCACCATAAGGGTAAAGCTCTTCAAAGGTAACTGCCAAATAGTGGGTAGAAAATCGCCCTACTCCCTTTATGACTACAGCCTGGCTACTTACGATAAGGGCGATGCCTTTGACCAGAGTGCCTCCCCCGGCTTCATCCACATCTGGGGCTTATCGGCGAGAACCCAGGCCAAGGTGCAGCCACCAGAACCACCTGAATGACGGTATTGTGGGAACATAATACCTGATTTGTAGTAGACTTAATTGATATGGTGTCCCTGGAATTCCCGCCGAGTCCAGTATTGATTATGGAGGGTAAAGTACATGTTGGATAAAAAGAATCAATACGATTTAGTTTACTTTGAAATTGTGGGGTATTGCAATGCTAGATGCCCGTGGTGTATGACAGGTAGTAAACGAATAGATGAGACTGCTTTTCCATCAACGTTCATTAAAGTAGATCATTTCGAAAATGCCATTAACTACTTATTAGATAATGGTTTCATCTGCCCAGGGAAATGCCGGATTGACTTGTATAGCTGGGGTGAGCCCATGCTGCATCCAAAATTAAATGATATCTTGAGAATACTTAGTAGAAATAATATCGATTTCGGAATTAGCACTAATGCGTCAAAGGTTGTTCATTTAGATAGAGATGTTTTAACCAATCTACGTGAGTTAAAATTTTCAATGTCAGGTTTCAGTCAATCGTCATATGACAGGATACACGGATTTCATTTTGAAACAATACTGAATAATATTGAGATATTAGTTAAGAATATAATAAAAGAAGGGTCCCCCAGCCAATTTACGATGGCTTATCATATATATCAGTTCAATGTTGATGAAATGAGATTAGCAGCAGAATTCTGTAATGAAAATAGTATCAATTTTGCACCATATTGCGCCCGGTTAGCTGATTATAATTTTAAAAAAACATATCTTGACGGATCAATTAGTAGAGAACTACTTGAAAAGATGTCTAAAGACCTGTTCTTACACTATATTGACGAATTAATAGCAACGATGCCACAAAACTACGAGTGCCCGCAATTCAATATACTTACCATTGATGAATATTGCAATGCCTTAACGTGCTGCATTCTTTCCAAAGACCATCCTGAATATTCTTTAGGCAGTCTTTTTGAATTATCCCGCAGCGAGATACACGATATGAAACTATCCCGGAAAGTTTGTGTAGATTGCATTAAATCCGGAGTCACATACTGGACGCATAATTCATTAATACCAAAATATATAGATGATTTTAAATATGTCACGAGAGTAAAACAGATGTCTCAAAATAGAGACCTGGAGTTGCAAAATAGAGACAGTACAATAAACGACATATTGAATTCAAAATCATATAAATTAGGCCGTACCTTAACATGTCCAATTCGATACATGATAGAACGATTTAGGTGACAGACAAAGTATTTTACGGTATATTCCGGGGACATAATGGACATAATACCTAATTTGTAGTAGGCCTGATTGGTATGGTGTCCCTGGAATTCCTCCTCAGTAGGCGACAGTGAATCGTTCGCGAATGTGTTGCGGATGCTCAAGTTCATCGAGCATGGCAATGGCGTAGTCCTGTGTGGAGATTTTGCTTTCGCCCTCTTTGTTCTTAAGAAGTTGGTCTTTCCCAACTCGGTAATGCCCCGTCCGCTCTCCGGCGGCGATTGAGGCTGGCGGACTTAAGAATGTCCACTCAAGTTTTTTCTCTCTTTTTAGCATGTAAAGTGTTTCCCTGGTTGCCAGCACTCCGTCTTTCACCAGCTTCGGGAAAGTCACCGTATCAATAAGCTGCACACCAGGGGCGACTTCAAGAGTTCCAGCCCCGCCGACAACCAGCAATCTTTTGATTCCCGACTTCTTGACCCCGCTGATAATCGCCTTAGCGCCCTTGATTTGCTCATTGTAGATATCTGGATTGCTCCAGCCGGGATTGTAGGCACTTATGACCGCGTCATGACCTTTCACAAGTTCGTCGACCTTATCTTTAAGAATGTCCGCTTTCACAATGGTAAGACGCGGGTTCCGCACGGTTATCTTCTCAGGATGGCGCACAATCGCAGTTACCTGATGACTCCGCGCCAGGGCTTCATCGCGAATGAATGCTCCAATCTGTCCGCTTGCTCCGATGATTGCTACTCTCATAAATGTAACCCTCCTTTACGGTATTCTGGGGAAATAGTAACTAATGTGTAATAGGCCTGACTGGTAGGGTATCCCCGGAATTCTAACATGCCGAGGATTGTGCAAGGGCAAGTTGGTGCATCACACAATCCACTCTACTGCTCAATGCCCGAAGACATGTGCAGCAATATACTGATAAGGGCAGCGGTCCTAACCTTCAGCGAGTGCCAGGTTGACTGCTGCTTCGGCATGGAGCCGAGTAGTATCAAATACCGGAGCATGTATCTCACCAGACCGGACAAGCAAGGGCAGTTCAGTGCATCCGAGCACAATGCCTTCAGCGCCCTTATCAACCAACTTGCTGATAATGTCGGCACAAACACGGCGGGAAGAGGCCTTAATCTTGCCCTCACATAGTTCATCGTAAATAATATGATGGACAGTATCCATATCATCTTCCCCGGGCACAAGTACCTCGATAGCGAAGCTGTCTTGAAGCCTCTGTTTATAGAAATGCCCCTCCATCAAAAACCGTGTCCCCAGCAGGCCTATTCGGTGCAGCTCCCGCTCCCTGACGGCATCGCCAATGACATCAACAATGTGAAGTAGCGGCAGGCCAACTTCCTCCTCTACATCATCAGCGACTTTGTGCATAGTGTTTGTGCAGATTACCAGGAAGTCGGCACCGGCCCGCTTAACAGCATTACCTGCATCGACAAGAATACCGGCTGTGTCATCCCAGCGGCCTTCATGCTGAGCTTTTTTAATCTCATCAAAATCTAAGTTATAAAGAACCAGCCGGGCTGAGTGAAGACCGCCCAGCCTGCGGGCAAATAACTCATTGATGATTCGATAATACTCCAATGTAGAATTCCAGCTCATGCCTCCGATTAATCCAATGACTTTCATAAGTCTCCTCTCTATATGTCTCGGGCTCAGTTTAGCCATGAATATAACATAATTCGACACAGCCCGTACTCTCTTGGCTCTAGCTAAACATATTGAGTAAGTACAAATATGAATTGTGGGTGGATGATTTGCAGTAACCCCAATTGCAGGAGTAAAATAACGCGGAAACAGCAGGGCGCTGAGAAGCGCCCCTGTTTTTGCATGGCTTTCGATCGCATCGGTTTTTTGTGTCGAATAGTCACGGCCTGCATAGCTAAGGTCAACCGCAACGATAATGAAGACAGATAAATACGACGAGCTTCAGGAAACCACCGCACGTCTGGGTACAGAACGCCTGGGCAAGCTGTTCCCGCGCCTGAGTGCACCCAGCATGGTCTCAATGGTAGCCATGTCCCTCTACATCCTGGCTGATACTTTCTGGCTGGGTCGGGTCAGCTATGAGGCGATTGCCGCCATAACCATAACATTTCCATTCTATATCGTGGTGTTTGCTATAGGTCTTGGCTCTGGTATTGGCGCCAACTCGTTAGCATCGCGCCGATTCGGTGAAAGAAACATTGAAGCGACCAACCAGGTGGCTGGCCAGGTTTTTCCTTTGACCGCCATATTCGGGATCATTCTCATCATTCCCAGTGTTTTCTTTACCAGGCAACTGGCTGCTCTACTCGGGGCCTCGCCTCAAATCATCGATATGACGGCGGAGTACCTGGTCTTCTTTGGCTGGGGAATACCATTTATTCTCTTCCGGCTCATGACACGTAACGTTTTCCATGCGGCCGGGGATGTAATCAAGCCGATGATTTTCATCGTTGTCGGCGCTGTAGTCAACGCTGTCCTCGATCCGTTCCTGATCTTCGGCTGGGGGCCCTTCCCGGAGATGGGTATCGGCGGGGCTGCCCTCGCCACGACGATATCGGGCGGACTTGCTGCTGCAATTAGTTGCTATTATCTGCTGGGGAACAAAGCCGTTTACCGATTGAAACTACATCACCTCAAGCCTGACCTGTCCATCATAGCTCAGATATATCGTGTAGGGCTGCCCGAGGTATTGATGGACCTTACGGAAGCCGTCGTATTCTTAATATTCAACCAGATTGTGGCAGGCTTTGGTTCGGTGGCACTGGCGGCCCTGGGAATCGCATTACGCGTTGCCGACCTCGCCTTTATCCCCATTATCGGTCTTGCCCATGCTCTCTTGCCGATTGTCGGCTTCTGTTTTGGGGCACGCCTCTGGGGGCGCCTGTGGGAGGCTGTCAGACACGGCTCGCTCGTTTCCGTGGTGGTATTGGCTGTTGCCACTGCGTTGCTGGAGATTTTCGCACCACAGGTAATCGCTATCTTCAATAATAGCCCCGAGTTGCTGGCTATTGCCGTACCGGGTATGCGCATTTTCATCGCAGCCCTTATTCTGGTTGGTCCGGCCATCATGTTTAGCATCACTTTCCAGGGACTATCCAAGGGGTGGACAGCCATTTATCTTTCCCTGGCACGTCAGCTGGGTTTTCTCCTCCCTGCCCTGCTCATTCTGTCGCGCTTCATGGGGCTGAACGGCGTCTGGCTGTCTCTTCCGATTTCAGACGCCGGCGGTGCTATTGTCGCCGGGTTATGGCTTTACCGCGAGTACCGGTTACAGAAGCGCAGCGGCATCTGGGATAATGCTCCGGTCACCGAGCCCATCCCGGAGTCTGTGCCGGTAGACCCGCCTGCGCTTGATTGACAGCGGTGAAGCCTATCCCCTGTTCAGACTGTGGGAGCTCTCATCGGGGTGCGTAAAGATTTCTGTACGAGCACCTCGCCCTGCCCTTCAACAAAAGATAGCTATGAGTAATGCTGCTGTATCAGTGACTTGAAATACTACCAAAGGTTAGCCGCTACAGGTACACCGGCACGGTTCTGAAGGCGGATGGCATCCTTGGTACAGCTGGCGCGACAGATACCACAGCCGTAGCACCGCAGGGGGTCAATAAAGATTTTCTTATTGGCCGCGCTGTACCCTATAGCCCCGAACTGGCAGACACGCATACACTGCCGGCAGCCGTTGCAAAGCTCCGGATTTACCTCAGCCACGTACTCTGCGCGGAACATGTGGGGAACGCCCCTTGTTAAGGTAGCCTGCATGGCACCGCAATCAGAGCGGTCACAGTTACAAATCCCCCCGATGAATGGCGTTACAAACGTCCAGATGGTATGGCAGAGGCCTTCTTTCTCATACTGCCGGAAATTCTCTAGGGCTTCTTCCTTCGTCAACTCTTCCAGGCCGGAAGTGTCCGGGCCGGTCAAATAGTCCATATCAATTTCCTTTATTATCTTGAACATCTCCCCTTCTTGCGGCGCCAGGCTTATTCCGTAACAGAAACGCTGTTCAGTGCCGAGATTAATGTGGCGGCAATAACAGGGAAGCCGTACTACATTGCTGACAAGACCGAAAACTCTTTCCACATCCTCAATCGGCAAGACCTGCCCGTAATGTAGTTTCTTCCATCTGCCTACCCTGTATGTTACTATTGCGCTTTTGACAAAGCGCGGCATTACTCGGAGTTTCCCAAGTCTCTCGAGGAGTCCGGGACTCTCTTCGGCCAGGGAAAAGAAATCGGCAATAAACTTACGCCGCTTCAAGTCACTTAATAAATCAGCCGAATAATTCTCCGCTCTCAGATACCATTTCTTGCCTTCTCCATGTTTATGGCAGAATTCGCACATTGCCCAAAACTCCTTCTATTTCAAATATATCGACGTATTATCTCATTTTTTCGAGTTCTTTGCTAAGCACCTGGGACAGCTAATCATTTGCTTGACGACAAACTCAATCGTGAACGTATCTCTTACAATGGTGGCACTCGCGACCCAAGGTCTGGTAACGGTTCTCTTTGTATCCATGCTGTGGCTTTATTATACGTGGTTGCCGGGGCTTCGTGTTGTATTCCGGTGACATAATACCTGATTTGTAGTAGGCCTGATTGGTATGGTGTCCCTGGAATTCCTCCTCAGTAGGCGACAGTGAATCGTTCGCGAATGTGTTGCGGATGCTCAAGTTCATCGAGCATGGCAATGGCGTAGTCCTGTGTGGAGATTTTGCTTTCGCCCTCTTTGTTCTTAAGAAGTTGGTCTTTCCCAACTCGGTAATGCCCCGTCCGCTCTCCGGCGGCGATTGAGGCTGGCGGACTTAAGAATGTCCACTCAAGTTTTTTCTCTCTTTTTAGCATGTAAAGTGTTTCCCTGGTTGCCAGCACTCCGTCTTTCACCAGCTTCGGGAAAGTCACCGTATCAATAAGCTGCACACCAGGGGCGACTTCAAGAGTTCCAGCCCCGCCGACAACCAGCAATCTTTTGATTCCCGACTTCTTGACCCCGCTGATAATCGCCTTAGCGCCCTTGATTTGCTCATTGTAGATATCTGGATTGCTCCAGCCGGGATTGTAGGCACTTATGACCGCGTCATGACCTTTCACAAGTTCGTCGACCTTATCTTTAAGAATGTCCGCTTTCACAATGGTAAGACGCGGGTTCCGCACGGTTATCTTCTCAGGATGGCGCACAATCGCAGTTACCTGATGACTCCGCGCCAGGGCTTCATCGCGAATGAATGCTCCAATCTGTCCGCTTGCTCCGATGATTGCTATTCTCATAAATGTAACCCTCCCTTTACGCTTTCCAAGTTATATTCTGGGGGCATAATACCTGATTTGTAGCAGGCCTGACTGGTATGGCGTCCCTGGAATTCAGGGTACGTGTTCCCTAATATGGCCAGGTAAATCTAGTCCAGACTGAAGAGCGGGTACCGGTCCGTTGTCAACAAAAAAGCGTATGCGCCTACTCTCAGCCCCCATCTACTTACACCAACCACGAAGTCGAATAGACCTCTGGGATAGCGACCGGTAAACAAGATGGCAAACCAGGCTATCACCACGCAGACGATGGCTGCAATCACCAGGAAGGCCAGGACGAAGTAGTGTGGGATAGCTAGAAACCACTTCACCAATGGTAACCCACGGCTCAGGTCTTTTGGGACGTCTGGATAGGGGATGTCAATGTGAACCGACTGCTCTTCGTCAGTTGACGGGTATACGTCTGTAAGCAGACCGATATAAGTGGCAACACGTGTGCTGAACTTGACCAAGGCTATATTCCAATCAAACCACCACCTGGGGTACTTCTGCCGGAAAAGAATCATGAGTAAGGTTGCCAGAAATAAGATACCTCCCGCAGCAAATAGCAAGTCCCAGTCATGCATTCTGTCCCCAAAGCCCGCGCCAATTACTAAAGCCAGGATAATAGCGATTGGAATTACCGTGAAGATCCTGAAGAACGTGGTTAACCGATTAAGAGGTCTGTCCGGGTAGTCGATTGTCAAAGTAGCGGGATACGCGGGCGGGGTCGGCGACGCTTCTGATGCTTTTGACGCTTTTTTTGCCATTGTTATTGATACCTCCTTTTATGTTTCGGCCTGTAATCTGTTCACTTTTCAATTTAAGCATGCCCTACAATTTCTTGCAAGAGGTATTCCAGGGACATGATACCTGATTTGTAGCAGGCCTGATTGGCGTGGCGTCCCGGAAATTCGCCGGGGAGAAAGGGTGACCTTCTCGTTCAAAATCAGGGAGATACTCTTCAGCTGCCCCCATTTCCTGCACCCAGCCGTTTCCTATTCCCAGGTCAGTTAGTAGCTGGAGGACCGTTTCATGCTCATCAACGGTGATCTTCCGAGAAAGCAGTGGTATTCGCGACGCCCGGTGCATCGGCATGTATTGAGACATTATGCTGACCGTCACCGTGGGAGAAAGCTCCCGAACAAGCCAGGTTAGCGATTCCTCACTGCCTGCCAGACCGTTGGGCAGAATAAGATGACGCACTATCAATCCTTTTTGTGCCAATCCAGATTCATCTACCACCAGGCCTCCAACCTGTCGATGCATCTCTCTAATAGCCTGGCGAGCCCGTGCTACATAATCCGGGGCATGCGAGAACTTCTTAGCCCACCTGTCAGAGGCATATCTCAAATCAGGCAGGTAAATACTTATTATACCGTCAAGCTCTTTTAGAGAAGCAATAGAATCATAGCCATTAGTGTTATAAACCAGCGGCACTCGAAGCCCCATGGGCACTGCTTCCACAACTGCCCGAAGGAGCTGGGGAACAAAATGGGATGGCGAAACGAAATTGATATTGTGGCAGCCCAGTTCATCCTGAAGGTAGAGCATCCTTTCAGCCAGGGTATGGCAGTCCATTTCCTTTGATTTTTGCTTTTTCCAGTTCTGACTTATCTGGTAGTTCTGACAATAAACGCATCTCATATTGCAATTGCCAAAGAAAACCGTGCCCGACCCTCTGGTTCCTGAAATAGCTGGCTCTTCACCTCGATGAGCGCAGACCGCCGAGACTATGGGGAGACGCCCTGAATGGCAATAGCCCGGTTCGTTCTGTAATCTATTGACCCGACACTCCCTGGGGCAAATATCGCAGGAGGCTAATCGAGCCTCAAGTGCTTGCGCACGACGCTCCAATTCACCGGAGTGGTATAGCGTAACGTATCCTGGTTCCATAGACGCTAAGAGCACCATGAGTGAACGTGGTACAACTCACTGACTTACACTTTAGACGGCTGACATGGTGCTGTCAACTTTCCGCTCACCGATGACCCGGAACTGGTTATTCCATTTTTGGTATCAGCGGAGCGCCGGTCTCCTTAAAGGCGACCGGTCTCTGTTAGTTGCCCGATGAAGTTAAATCCCGGCGGGCGGTCCGCAGCACTAAACGGCATTGCCGGGCATTGCCTTGATGGCGACGATAATCTCAGCGGGTAATCGGAATATTTTAATTTTTTCTTTGCTTTTTATCTGATATCCTGCGTCAATCAGGCATTGCTCAGCATGGATTGGTCTGGAGCCAACGTATTTGGGACATTTCTTATGTAGCCACTCATACACCTTCAGGAATACGGACTTCCCGTTCTCTTTTGACATGTCAATAATCCCCAGCCTTCCACCCGGTTTTAGCACCTTTTTTATCCGGGCAAGCACCCTGGGAATCTCAGGCGTGTCAAAAACCTCAAGGGTAAAGCTCATGAAAACCGCATCGAAGGCGCTCTCATCAAAAGGCAGACACGTGGCATCCCCGCAGCATAGCTCCGCTCTATTTGCCACTCCCTCCTTCTCCAGCCTTCTCTTCGTTTTTTCTATCATTTCCGGGGAAATATCAATGCCATAAGCTTTTCCCGCCGGGCCGACGAGTTTTGCTATCCACTTCAGGCAGTGCCCGGTGCCAGAACCAATTTCCAGTACCGTTTCCCCTTCTACAACTGATAGGCGCTCCAGCGCCATTTTCGAATACTTTCGCCCCAGCAGCCCCAGTGTGTAGTCATAAAACTTACTGAGCCTGTCGTAGGCTTGCTTAGCTTCCTCTTTAGTCCGGGGGACCGGAAGTATATCCCGTGCTTTTGACTCGTTTCCCCTATCCACGCCTTCTTGTCCAAGTTTACCATATCCCCGACGAGCGTATTTATTCTGGGGACATAATACCCGATTTGTAGCAGGCCTAATTGGTGTGGTGCCCCTGGAATCTGTGTTAAGAGTTATCCTCGCACCATTCGATAATATCGGATGCCCAGACGGTGCCCACGGCTTTTTCCAGTACCGCCTGGCGTGGCTCAGGTATGTCTAGCAGCGTCCGCAGGATGCGGTCCTCAAATTGGCTTAGGAACGGGCACCGTTTACGCAGTGAGAGTATGGTAGTTCTGGCTCCGCCATAGACCAGATAGTCCAGTGACCGGGCATGGGGCTCAATATGCTCCCGCACATGACCACAAACCCGAGCCAGAAACTGCTCTATTTGCTTTTCCCGGTGTCGGGCAAACCGCGCCTGCGAGGAGCCGCCCTTTTTGTGGCGGGCGTGCACCAGGCCTGTTCCCGTCTTGCTATCTATGAGCTCTGTGCCCCGGCAGATGCCAATGCTGTATGCTCCCAGGCGGACCAGGACCAGAGCGATAAGGAAGTCATGACTGAGAAGGGAACACAACGGCCCAACATCATAGCCGTCGGTGATATATTCTTCTGCAATCGGGAACGGGGGCAGGACCAGATACGTTTGCGGCGGGCTCCAGAAAAACGCCGCTCCCATTCCCGACCCGGCCATAACCTCAGCCACGCCTGGCGGTATGGCAGTTGCGGCAAACACCTTTCCCAGTAGATTTTCAACCCTGGCTTGAGGCGTCCCCTGCGGGAGGTATAACGATATTGCTTGGCCTTCGGTCGAAGCCAGCTCGTCCAGAAAGCCGAGCGCCTTCGACCTGCTGAGACGGAATCTCCTTGACATAAACATAATATCAATCACCCGGTCGCGCGAAATACTCTGGCTACATGCTGACTATGGTAACGCCGTCGCCGCCCTCACCCTGCTCCCCGGGCCGGAAAGACGTGACCAGCGGATGAGAGGCCAGAATCTCCCTGACAATCTGACGCACGGTGCCCGTGCCGATACCGTGAATGATACGGACCCGGCCCAAGCCACATAAAGACGCTTCGTTAAGGTAGTCGTCCAGCGCCGGCTCGACCTCCTCGGCCCTCTTTCCCCGCAGGTCAAGCTCGAGAGAGACCCTGGACTTGCGCATCTCCTTCCTTATCAGGGCGCTGCCCGTCTTCACCACGCCAGTTGATGGTATCCTCTTCTCCACGCTGTCCAGCCTGAGGGTCATCTTCACTTTCCCGGCCTGGACTTCGACGAGCCCGCGTTCCTCAGACACTGAAAGCACCGTTGCTGGCACGCCAACCTCTTTCAGCCAGACGGTATCACCGGCGGTGATTGAGCCTGCCTCGGCTTCTGTTTCACCTATCTCAACCGCCGGTCTGGCCTGCCATACCCCAGCATCCAATTTCTCTTGTGTCTCGGCCAGCGCCTTTTTGGCCTGCTCGATTCTTTCCTTAGATTTTTCCTTGCGCAATTCCGCTGCCGCCTCGCGAATTTTCATCTGTAATTCAGCAGCCTCGCGATCTATTCGGTCACGGGTCTCCTTGATGATTCTTCGTTTGTCCTCCTCTAACTGGCGGAGCCTGTTTTTCAAGTCCGCGTCGTTCTGTTCTGCTTCATTCAGTTCCTTCTCCAGGCTGTAGCGAAGCGACTCAACATTCTTCTGCTCGGTCACCAGATGGGTAAGCAAAGCCTCGATCTCCTGGGCGCCTTGGGAAAGCATGTGCCGGGCGCGGGCCACGATCTCCGCAGGCAGTCCCAGGCGGGATGCTGTAGCCAGCGCATTGCTGCCGCCCGGGATACCCACTGTCAGGTGATAGGTGGGCGCCATCGTAACAGGGTCCACATCCAGAGCCGCGTTTTGCATGCCGTCGGTAGCGTGAGCCAGTGCCTTTAATTCAGTGTAGTGAGTGGTGGCTATGGCCATCGTTCCCTGTGATAGGAAATGGAGCAGGATAGCGCGGCCGAGAGCCGAGCCTTCGCCCGGGTCAGTGTTGGTGCCCAGTTCGTCTAACAGCACCAGGCTCTGTGCCGTGGCGTTGTTGATGATGTGCACGATGTTGCCTATATGCCAGCTGAATGTGGAAAGGGTCTGCTCGATGCTCTGCTCATCACCGATGTCGGCATATACGCCGTCATAAACAGGGATGCGGCTTTCCGCCTGAGCCGGAATGGGCAGGCCAGCCTGCGCCATCAGGCTGAGAAGTCCTATCGTCTTGAGGGCGACCGTCTTACCACCGGTATTGGGCCCGGTGATGACCAGGACGGAGAAGTCCCGGCCAATCTCGACCGACAGCGGCACTGCCTTCTTTTTCAGCAGCGGATGCCTGGCTTCAACCAGCCTGAGCACTCCGACCGGTTCATGTCCCTCTGCCCTAGCGCTTCTACCAGCGGCCACGATAATAGGCTCGGTGGCTTTGGCCTCCCTGGCATATCTGGCCTTAGCCAGCGCCAGGTCAATCTCAGCAATCAGTTCTATGTTATGTGAAATCTCGCTTTCGAATGCCCCGACTTCAGCACTGAGCGTTCTCAGTATCCTTTCTATTTCGTCCTTCTCTTCCGCAACCAGCTCGCGCAGTTCATTCTGCACGTCCGTAGTTGTCCATGGCTCAATAAACACAGTGGCTTCGGTATTGGAGACGTCGTGGACAATGCCCCTTATCTGCCGGCGACATTCCACCTTGACGAGAATTACATACCGACCCTCTCGCTCGGTAACAATGGGTTCCTGGATTATTCTCCGTCCTCTGGGTGAGGTGATTATGGCTTGCAGGTGAGTGAGCAGTTCCTGGCGTACTTCTCTCATTCTATGTCTCACCGACGCCAGTTTAGGTGAGGCAGTGTCCAGCAGGTCACCGGTCGGACTCAAGCAGCCATCAATATCCTTTTGAAGCTGATCCAGTGTCACAATGTCTCGGGCCAGACCGCTGAGTAACGGGAGTTCACCCGGCAGGTTCACCAGATGGCTTTTTAGCCGGTGGGCAGCGCCCAGCGTCTTTTGAATTTCCAGCAGAGATTTAGGGTCCAGGACCTTGCCGCGTGCCGCCATCTTCACCATTTCCCTGATATCAACAATTTCGCCGATATGGGTATCCGGACTGAGTGACAGCAAGCGGCGCGCCTCAGCCGACTGCCTGAGCCGCAGGCGGACCTCTTCTTCATCCAAGAGGGGAGTGAGGTCGAGGGCCAGCTCTCGGCTGGCGGAAAATGAGGTAAAGCCGGCCAGTATCTCCCGTATCTTATGAAATTCCAGCAGTGCTAAATCCCTGTCGCCCAAGGTAACCTTCCCGAGTCGCCTATACTCTCATCGCCATATCAATCAGCGAATAGTATAAAGCAATCACCCGAGTTTTCAAAAAATCGGCTTCTCCAGCCATGGAGTGAGCCTGATTGGTATGGTGTCCCTGGAATTCCATTGACAGGAAACAGGAAATTGGCTCATAATCCTACTACAAAAAACTCGTCAAGTCTTGGGGGAGACAATGAATCTCAAACGGATGCTAGAAAGAACTGCCAGCGAGGTGCCACAGAATACGGCTATCGTCCTTGGCTCTCGCAGAGTTAGCTACCGCGAACTGGATGAAACTTCCAACAAGATAGCCAACGCCCTTATCAGTCTGGGAACAAAGAAGGGCGACCACGTAGCCATTCTAATGTCTCGTAACCCTGAGTGGGTCATCAATTGTTTTGGAGTGCTTAAAGCTGGAGCCGTTGCCGTGCTCCTCGACGCCGGAGCTAAGGCGCCCGAACTTGAGCCTCTATTCCGTGAAACTGATCCCAAAGTCCTCATTACCGAACAAAGATTCTCTCCCATGCTGTCTTCAATTTTGCCCAATATCCCCCTGCTGAAACAGGTCCTTGAAGTTGGTACAGACCATTACAATGGGATGGTGGCCAGCAGCTCCCCTCTATCACCCTCTGTCGATATAGAGGGCGAGGATGAAGCTGTCATTTTTTGCACCCTGGGTGTGCTGGGGAAGAACAAGGGCATAGTGCATACTCACGCGTCGTTCATGTCAATTTTGCCCATAGTGGTGGCAAAATTTGAACTGGAGAGAGACGATGTTGTTTTAGGTATGCTCCCTTTTAACAACCTTCTGGGATTTGGGTTGGTTGTCCTCATGCCCGTTAAGAGGGGAGCCACCATAGCAATCCTCCCCCATTTCAGTTCCAAGAGTCTCCTGGATACTGTAGAGCGGGAAAAAGCAACCATGCTTATAGGCGTCCCGGCCAGCTTTAATGGCCTGGCCATGATAGACGAAGAGACGATTAAGAGCTATGACCTTAGTTCATTAAGGGAGGTGCTTTGTGCCGGGGCAAAATCCTCAGCCCTTTTTATGGAGATGCTTGAGAACAAGTTTCACTTAACTGCGTGCGAAATATACGGGCTCTCGGAGTTGATAATCGTCACTATAGGTGCTATTCGTGACCGCAAATTGGGTACAGCAGGGAAGCCCCTGGCTGAGCTTAAAGTGCTGGATAAAAACGGCAGGGAAGTACCCCGGGGCAGCATAGGGGAAGCTGTTGCCAGAGCCCCCTGGATGATGAAAGAATACTACAAGGCGCCTGAACTCACGGCCCGGGTCCTCAAAGATGGTTGGTTTCATACTGGCGACCTGGTCAAGTTGGACGACGACGGCTATCTGGAGTTCATAGAAAAGACATCATCTATCATAGTGCCCTCGGGGGGAGTTAAGATTCTCCCCGCGGCAGTTGAAGAAGTCCTCCTGAGGCACCCCGCGGTAGCCGAAACAGCCTGTGTCGGTGTCCTTGATGATTACAAAGGGCAAATACCCACAGCTTTTATAGTGCTTAAAGAAGGACAAAGTGCTACGGTGGACGAAATACGCGATTTTTGCCGCCAGAGCTTATCTGAATACAAAGTGCCCAAGCAAATCAAGTTTGTCGACGGCCTGCCCAGAACCGGCTCGGGCCAGATAGACCGGAGACTACTCAGCGGCATAAGGGAAAGCTGAAAGGGAGACTGAGACGGCCGACCGAGATGTTTTGTGCTGTCCAGCACGGAATTCCGGGGACGTAATACCTGATTTGTAGTAGGCCTGATTGGCATGGTGTCCCGGGAATTGACCTAGCCTATAAGACCTGCCGAAATACTAGGCGACAGGCGTCCTGCTTATGAAGTCCAGTATATGCTGAGATATTTCCTCGCCTTTCTCTTCCTGAAGAAAGTGACCGGTGTCCTTGATTATAATCTCCGGCTGGTCCTTGGCTGTAGGTATAAGAGAGCGAAAGAATTTGTCACCGCCACCTGTAATAGGGTCTTTATCTGAAAACATGACCAGGGCCGGCTTGTCCCATCCTGACAGAACCTCGCGAGCATGTCGCATTTCAGCAGAAGCAGGGCCTTCAGGGCTAATGGGGACGAGTAGTGGCCACACGGCAGCCCCAGCTTTATATGTAACGTCGGGAAACGGCGCTTCATAAGCGGCGACGATTTCCTTTGTAAGCTTCTCGGGGTGGGCAACACCACCAAGCATCGATTGCCCGACCTGCAAATCAGGATGACTCTCAGCATAACTACGCCATGCCAGAAAAGCTTCGCTGGGCTTTCCCTTACCTGTGGGCAGGCCGGTGTTCATGACAACCAGCCTGGCAAAACGTTCCGGCATATGAGCGACCGCAGCCAGACCAATCAACCCACCCCAATCCTGCACCACAACAGTTATCTGCTCAAGGTTCATCGCCTTTATAAAGCCCATCAGCGTGTCCAGATGCATCTGAAAGGTATATGCCTCCCGCTCGGTGAATTTATCAGACCGGCCAAAGCCGATAAAGTCCATAGCTATAACGCGGTGCCGCTTCGACATAGCGGCAATCATTTTACGGTATAGAAATGACCACGAGGGCTCGCCATGCAAACAGAGTATGGTCTCTCCTTTGCCTTCATCCACATAATGTATGCGCACCCCGTTAATCTCAATATAGTGTGGGGCAAAAGGGAAATCAGGCAATTTGGAAAAACGTTCATCTGGCGTACGGATAACTGGCATGCTTATATACCTCCTGTTTAATTATTATGCTGTGAAAATTATATATACCTGTGCTTTGGTTTTTCAACCTATTATACTCCGAATGAGCCAGGTATTCTGGGGACATAATATCTGATTTGTAGTAGGCCTGATTGGCATGGTGTCCCTGGAATTCTCAGTTTAACGCCAAACTGTCTCTGGCAGTTCTGTCGGTACAGGCTCGCTAGTAGCATTTAGTGAGGCAATCTCAAAAGCGTATGATGGCTCTAGTTCGTCGAACCGATGACGGAGGTCGATCTTTGCCCAGTCGTATGGAGGCACCATGATATGCCATGATATATGAACCTCCCATTCCTCAGAGAAGAAAAGATAGTGAGATACAACTAACCATATAGGGCTAATCATAGTGCCGTTCCATGCTGTATCATCTGTGATTCCAAGTTCAGGATGATTCGTTGCTAGCCATGGAACAAATCTATCTAGCAACTCTCCTGCATATTCTTGCCTATCGTCTTCGCCTTCTGCCACTTCGAAGCTAACAACCTTTTTGTCAGTCGAACTACCTCGATTTCCAGTGATGGTTACCTTAATGGTCTTTCCAATGCTTGCTTGTGTTGGTATGACAACTACCTCGGCAACCTCTCCCTCAACTATATCCTGCTGATAAATGACTACTTCTGAGCCAGGAGCCGTCGCTGATATACGGACAGGAAGTTGACCTTCTTGCCCTTCATCGGTAATTGTCACAAGGAATACGCAGTACTGTCCGGCAATAGAGTCTCCGTTTAACTGCTCAGGTATCACATTGATGTGAAATTCGGGTGTTGGTTGGAGACAAGCTATGACTACTACCACGATGACAACTGTAATACAACCTGCGATGATTCCTGCCAGCTTTTTGTTACTCATTCCATCCGCCTTTCACAATGAAGATTATTAGTCCAATCTGCTGAACCTTCCCCACTGTCCTTTGGTCTAAGCAGCTCTCCTTCTATTTACTACTACAACGCAGAAGGCTGAAAAAGGTTGCATTTATTCTGGGGACATAATACCTAATTTGTACTAGGCCTAATTGGTATGGTGTCCCTGGCATTCGTAGGAAATGCTATACTATAATAGAATAGCGCTGTAAGCGGGTGGTACTCGGAACTATGAAATGTCCCATAATTCCGCGAAAAAATGCACTGTTTTTGTAGACTATACATAACCATTGGCCGTTGTTGAAACCCATGTTACGCCATTACCATTAATCGAATATGGACAATAAGGAGGCACTAATATGCCAGAGTTAGGTTTAGGCGTCCCTTTCTGGGTAATTGTTTTGATATGGTTAGCTAAGGTTGTGTTGCTGGTTTTCGTCTCTGCTCTTCTGGCGTGGCTTGGAGTCAGAGCACTAGATGCTCTTATCCCTCATGTCCTTTATCGCGAGCGGATAGGCGAGAGCCCGGTGGCTGTCGGGTTGTTCATAGCCGGTTTCTTCATCCTGATTGGTCTTGTTATCCACGGCGCTATTACCGCACTAACTGCGGTCACAGCTCCAATAGTGTGGTACATCTTCGATTTCAGGACGTGGGGGATACTGGCTATTAGCTTTGCGATAAGCTTACTTCTGGGAGTAGCCCTATTCTATATCGTGGACAAGCTAACGCCCAAAATACCGTTTGGCCGTATTAACGAAAGCCCGGTGGCTGCAGGGCTACATATCTTTGGTTATCTCGTCTTCTTTGGCTTAATACTCCATGCGGCACTGACCGGACCGTTATGAAGAGAGCCTGGGTTTTACTAGGTTTAATAGTTGTCTTATTAGCTGCGGTGGCGACTGCTGGTTATGCCTCGGCATTTCCGTCTGAAGGTTTCTACAAGATAGGCAGCGATATCTTTGATGATTGGGAGATATGTAGAACCACGGCCTCTGGTGAAGATGGTTTTTATCAAATAACTGATACAGGGTTTCGTCCCGTTATAGCCTTCGAAAGCCTGGGGGAAGAGGCTGACCTGGCCTATAGCCTGGGTGAGCAGATTGCCGATAAATATCCAGACCCGCTACGGAGGGCAGAGGCGGTGTTTGATTTTGTCCGTGATAGAGTGGAATATACCTCTGATATAGACCGAAATGGAAGTGAAGAGTTTGCCCAGAATGCCGACGAGCTGGCGACAACCATCGTGGAGGATGGAAGTGGGGAAGGTGATTGTGAAGATATGGTGGTATTACTGGCGGTTATGTATAAAGCTGCCGGATTTCGCTCAGCCATAGTGCTTGTCTCAGGGCACACTGCGGTATTGGTTTATCTACCTGAATATAACAAGGCAACGGCTTTCTTTGAACTGGAAGGTGAGCCAGGATGGGTCTGGGCAGAGGCCACTGGCAGAAACAACCCACTGGGTTGGGTGCCTGAGCAGTATCTCGGTACCGAAGTGGCCGCCTACGAAATTTCTGCCGAGATACCTGCTTACGAAATACCTGCCGAAGCAGTAGCTCCATTAAGACCACCTCCCGCCCCGGCGATAGCGGTCACCGGAACCGGCGAGGGAGTCACCTACCGACCGTATCTTTTTTTCATCGTAATTGGTTTATTGTGGTGTATGTCGTTGTTCAGACGGAGGCGAAGACGTTGAGCCAAACCCCCGTGTGCATCGTCAGTGATCGGTATTCTGGGGAAATAATACCTGATTTGTGGTAGGCCTAATTGGCATGGTGTCCCTGGAATTTTTTGTACTTTCTCCTGCGGAGGAGCAGGAATACTATTCCCGCCGCAGTAACTGCCAGTATTAAGAGAAGCCACCCTACCAAGGGGAAAGTCCAGGTTTTGTTGATGCGCCCGGCAACACCTTCATAATAATCGGGGATCCGCGGTACCTCATCCACTCCAGATAGCTGAGTTGCGGCATAAATAACCACCGCTTCCCACACTTTGAGCTCTCTTCCATCGGCATGATGCACTATCAGTTCGTCCAGTCTTTCCAGCGGTACCGGCTCTCCATCGGCATTTTTAGGGACTATCTCCAGCTGGGGCAGCATGTCTGTCACCACAGGAAGAAAGAGGAGGATGTAGGCATCGATAACCAGGTGGTACAACTTCTCATCTCCGCGCTTTAAGGGGACGTACCCTTCACCATTTGCAGGTTGAATTCCATCCCCCATATAAAGCTCCGCCCTGATAACCGCACGGGTCGTGGGAATAGGCAGGTTTACAAAAGGTATGGTCAAGAGCACTGCATTGGCGGGGTTGTAGCTGTACCGCAGGCCGGAGAACTGTAGAAAGGAAGAATCTCCCATAAACTCCTGCAACAGTATGTTTACCTCCAGTATACGGCGCACTTCGTCGCCGGTGAGATAGACAGATGCAATGGGACAACCTGGGTAGCCGTCGAGTCCGTGTCCCACGCCTGTAGCTTCGACAATCTCATAAAAGGAAACGTTTCCTCCAGAGTGTTCCATGGTGCCGGGAAAGATGCTCTTCCGGATGCTGCCGTTAGCCTGCCCTGCTACGTCGACCTTCTTGCCGATAACCTCCTGGGCGACCACGCGCATGGCGTCGGTAACGAAGTTGCCAAGCGGAGTTTCACTCAGGGGTGGATGGTTGGACAGGACAAAGTCAGACCTGGCTACCGTACTCATGATATTGTCGAATTTGCCGCCGGTCATTTCATCGATGTGCGCATTCAAGATAAGGGTGTATTCCTGGACCAGGGCATCGATTTCCGGATGGCAGGCAAAGTTGCTGTCAATGGGAATAAGAAAGGGGCGGTCGTTTTCTTCGTTGCGCACCCGTACCTTGCCGGTGTTGGAGTTGTATGCCAGTTCCAGTTGCCCCAGGTACTCTCCCAGGGAACCAGCCTGGACAATGATGGTAGCGCCTTGCAGGACCGGCTTATACAGGGCGGTATGACAGTGGCCGCCTACGATTACGTCAATACCCGGGACCTCTTGTGCCAGTTCCCGGTCCTCATCCACGCCGGAGTGCGTTATGCCCACGATGACATCGGCACCCTGTTCTTTCAGCTTATCTACCGCCTGGCGGGCCGCCTCGTGCTGGTCCAGGAACTGCACGTCCCCGGTTTCACCGATTACCAGGATGGCGTCTTTACCTATAAGGCCGAAAATTCCTACTTTCAGGCCGTTTTCCAGCTCAAACATCCCGGTGTTCATGTAGAGATTCTGGGCAGCCAGCGGATGGTCCGGTGGCGCCTCCGTGTTGGAGGCCAGTACCAGTGTTTTCTGGTGGGCTTCGGGGTACCCGGCCTTTAAAAGATATTGAGCCAGGACGTCAGGGCCATAGTCATACTCATGGTTGCCGATGGCTACAGCGTCGTATCCCATCTTCTGCATTATGGTAAGCTCTGCGGCGTAACCACGGAGAGCCAGCCAAGCGAAAGCAGAGCCTCCCAGGAAATCACCGGCGTCAAGAAGAAGGACCGGTTCACCTTCCCTCATTTTGTTCTCTCGGATTTCGTCCACAGCGGTAGCCAGACGAGCGAACCCTCCTATGGTAGGGTCTTCTTCTTCGGGATGGTAGTCTACTGCCGGCGAATGGGGTATGAGCTCGGAATGCATGTCGTTGGTATGGAGTATACAGAAATACAGCTCTTCGGTTTCACCTGAGTAACTTCTCAAATTTCCCGGAATGCCCAGGAATGAGGCGACTACCAGGATGGTTATCAGAATACAAAACAACCCTTTGTTTGCCTTGAACAGGCTGTTTCTGTTACACATTAACGATTATCCTTCTCCTTAAGATAGTACAAACCCGGTCGACAACCAGCGCCTTGGAAGAGAAACTACTGAATAATATCATACACTAATGGTATTCTGGGGACGTAATATCTAATTTGTAGTAGGCCTGATTGGCATGGTGTCCCTGGAATTCCCAGTTTAACGCCAGACTGTCTCTGGCACTTCTATCGCTACAGGCTCGCTGGTAGCATTCAGTGATGAAATCTCAAAAGCGTATGATGGCTCTAGTTCGTCGAACCGATGACGGAGGTCGATCTTTGCCCAGTCGTATGGAGGCACCATGATATGCCATGATATATGAACCTCCCATTCCTCAGAGAAGAAAAGATAGTGAGATACAACTAACCATACAGGGCTAACCATAGTGCCATTCCACGCTGTATCACCTGTGATTCCAAGTTCAGGGTGATTCGTTGCCAGCCATGGAACAAATCTATCTAGCAACTCTACTGCATATTCTTGCCTATCGTCTTCGCCTTCCACCACGGCGAAGCTAACAACCTTTTTGTCAGTCGAACTACCTCGGTTTCCAGTGATAGTTACCTTAATAGTTTTTCCAGTGCTTGCTTGTGCCGGTATGACAACTACCTCGGCAACCTGTCCCTCAACTATATCCTGCTGATAAATGACTACGTCTGAGCCAGGAGCCTTAGCTGATATACGGACAGGAAGTTGCCCTTCTTGCCCTTCATCGGTAATTGTCACGAGGAATACGCAGTGCTGTCCGGCAATAGAGTCTCCGTTTAACTGCTCAGGTATCACATTAATGTGAAATTCGGGTGTTGATGGGAGGGTAGCTATGGCTACTATCGCGATGACAACTATAATACAACCTCCGATGATTCCTGCCAGCTTTTTGTTACTCATTCCATTTTCCTTTCACAGTGAAGACTATCAGTCCAATCTTCTAAACTTTCCTCACTGTCTCTTCTATTACTACTACAACGCAGAAGGCCGAAAAAGGTTGCATGTATTCTGGGGACATAATACCTGATTTGTAGCAGGCCTGATTGGTATGGTGTCCCTGACGGATTCAGGACATCTCGGCACCGCTCAGAAGACATATGGATGATATGCCGAATGTCATCCAGGAGACTTCCTACCGGCTTTCTCTAAAGATTGGCTTTGCTGCGGGACGGGCAGAACAATTTCTCTGCCCTTGTTATAATTCTTTTTGCAAACAACTATAGTTACGACATGGAGGAGGGTGCCACACATGAAAGAATCTAAGATCAAAGACGAAGTGGAGGCAGGAAAGAACTCTAAGTCGAGGGATAGACAAGTTGATCAGGAGCCGATGCGCGCTGATCTCAAGGAGGTAGTAGAGAGACATTCTCGGGGCCTTGACGAGCGACGCCCCGAGGCGGTGGCGCGACGGCGAGAGACAAACCAGCGCACGGTTCGTGAAAACATAAAAGACCTCTGCGACGGGCACTTTATCGAATACGGTGCCCTGGCGGTCGCCGCCCAGCGCCAACGTCGAACCATGGAGGACCTCATGAGCAGAACCCCGGCCGATGGGGTGATTGCAGGCATCGGATCGGTCAACGGATCGTTGTTTAGAGAAGACAAGGCCCGCTGCATGATAATAGCCTACGATTATACGGTTCTGGCCGGTACCCAGGGATTTTTTGGTCACAAGAAAAAGGACCGTATGCTGAGATTGGCTCACGAGCAGCGTCTGCCCGTGGTTCTTTTTGCAGAAGGCGGCGGCGGGAGGCCGGGTGACGTCGATGCGGATGGCGTCGTGGTGGCGGGTCTGGACATAGCGACCTTTGCCATGTTTGCAAAATTGAGCGGAAAAGTTCCGCTCGTAGGCATCGTATCGGGCCGATGTTTTGCCGGCAACGCTGTCCTGCTTGGATGTTGTGATGTGATTATTGCAGCCCAAAATGCCAACATTGGGATGGCCGGCCCGGTTATGATCGAAGGCGGTGGACTCGGGGTTTTCAGGCCAGAGGATATCGGGCCTATGAATGTGCAAACGAATAATGGCGTTGTTGACATTGCCGTGGCTGACGACGCAGAAGCGGTCGCAGTTGCCAAGAAATATCTTTCCTATTTTCAGGGAACGATTTCCCGATGGGAGGCCGCCGACCAGCGCCTTCTTCGCCGCATGATTCCGGAGCAACGAAGACACGTTTATGACGTGCGGGCTGTCATAAAAACGATAGCCGATACGGCCTCATTTCTTGAGCTAAGACCCAAATTCGGCCCGGAGATGACTACAGGTTTTATACGCATCGAGGGCAGACCTTTTGGCATTATAGCCAATAACTGCAAACACCAGGCCGGGGCCATTGAAGCGGAAGGCGCGGACAAGGCAGCACGCTTCATGCAACTTTGCAATGCGCATGGCCTGCCGATGGTGTCTCTGGTCGATACTCCGGGATTCATGGTGGGGCCGGACATTGAACGCCGCGCTCAGGTTCGCCACATTTGCCGTATGTTTGTGGTCGGCTCGCATGTAACGGTACCTTTCTTTACAGTTTTTTTGCGCAGGGGATACGGACTGGGAGCGCAGGCTATGGCAAAGGGGGGCTTCCACGAGCCTTTTTTTGCGGTTGCCTGGCCAACCGGAGAATTTGGCGGGATGGGGTTGGAGGGCGCAGTCAGGGCTGGTTTCAAGAAAGAACTTGAGGCAGTGAAAGACCCGCAGGAACGTGAAACACTATACGAGAAACTGGTTGCCCTCGCATATGAGAGAGGGAAAGCCATCAATATGGCCTCTTACCTCGAAATCGACGCGGTTATTGACCCGGCGGATACGCGCAGATGGATTATGGAGGGCTTGAAAGCCGTTCCCGCTGAACGCATCGAGAGAACAGGTCATGATTTTGTTGATACCTGGTAAGAGGGAATCAATTCTGGGGAGATAATACCTGATTTGTAGTAGGCCTAATTGGTATGGTGTCCCTGGAATTCCGGCGCTGAAAGATATCAGAAATACGAGAGAAATTAAGCTGGTCATTAGGGATGGGGAGATTCTAGTCAATAAAATAAATACCTGATGCTGTATTGTTTTTGACTTAGAGAGACGAGTCGAGATGTTAGAAGTGTATTTTTTTATCCTCGGATTAGTGAACAGCGTCTTTCTGATTTTGCTCTTTCTTGTTCGAAAGAACAGACTGGACCTTCTTTATCGATTGGGTTGGGTTTATTTGCTGTTGGCTATTCCTGCAGCCTATGGAATTTTCCTGGTGCAACAGGAAAATGAAACAGTACGATACAGCATCTTTCTTGGGATCTTCCTAGCCTTTTTACTTGTAGAGTGGCTATATGATTACGCATTGAAAATCAATTTTCGAGAGAACTGGAGGAAAAACTGGAAGTGGCTGGTACCCTACCTAGGTCTCTACTATGCGATGAACTATGGATTTGTGGTGATGCCGTGGAAGACTTCCTTGGTGTGGGGGCTCATCATGCTCGGATTATTTATTGTTCAAATAATCGCAAATCTAAGGAGTCACCCCAAAATGAGTGAATGAAGCATTACTTCGGGTATGGTTCAGATATTATGGGGAAATAATACTTAATTTGTGGTAGGCCTGATTGGTATGGTGTCCCTGGAATTCTTCGATTGCCCTTGAAGTTCATTCGAGGAAGAGTAGGAAAGATTAAAAACGTGAACAAGCACATAGTCGTATGCCTTGGTGCTAGTATGGTGCGTGGACAGGTCAGTTACAATTTCGTGAATCTTCTAGATCAACGCATGACTAAGGACGGCTTCCAATTCATTAATGCAGGCGTCGCAGGCGACCAGGCCTACAACATATCGATGCGTTTGGATTCCGTTATTGATTACCAGCCTGATTTCGTCATCATCCTGGTTGGCACAAATGATGTTACCGCTACACTCAGTCCAACGCTGGCGCGCATTTCTCGCTTAACCAGGAGGTTTCCTCAACCACCATCGGCAAAATTCTATCAATATAATATGCTCAGGATTATCAAGACACTTAAAGAGAAGACTTCAGCGAAAATTGCCCTCATCTCGCTCCCTGTTCTTGGCGAAGACCTGGAATCAACTCCCAATCAACGCATCAAGGAGTATAATGCTCTGCTCAAGGAGATTGCAGACGGGGAGCAAGTTAGCTATCTACCTGTTTATGAACTCCAAGAAGAGTATTTGGGGAAGGTTCAACAAGGCAGCGGCCGGCCATATGAGAATGGAGGTATGCTTTCAATTAAGGCACTTGCCCGTCATTATTTGCTTAGACAGAGCTTTGACGAAATTTCCAGGAAGCACCACTTCTTATTGGTAACTGATGGGGTACATATGAATAGTCGTGGCGCAACATTCATTGCCGATGAGATCGAGCCTTTTCTGCGCTCCCATGTGTGATGGTTATATGCATAGGCATCCTTTAAGAGTCAAATTTTTGGACGTTATTCGCTATACAATCTGAGTCAATGTGACATTACGGACTTTTGTTAAGTAACTTAACGATAAAAGCGATTGCGTGGTTATATACCTAATGTGTTCCAAGCTGTGGCTAAATAGCAGGACGTAACCATTTTTTAGCTAAGGGCAGAAAAACGTGCAGGGCTAGTAAGACTACAAAAGGAATCCAGAGATACTCATGTATCTCAAAAGCCAACTTCTTAGTGAATAGTCCGAAAGTTATAGACTCAACAATTCTGAACCTGGTTATACCGAAGCCCGAGATCATATAGAAAATCGCGACTATCAGTAACAACGATTGTATTATTCTCTTGATTAGTATCGTTTTATTCTACCTTTCAAAAAAGCCCTTGTCTAAGTCCGCTTCGTTTGAGTAGCCTCTGCTTTCCCAATAACCTTTATAATTGACATCGTCAGACAATTCGATCTCAGTCACCCACTTTATCCATTTATAGCCCCATTTACTCTCGGCTACCAGTTGAAAGGGAAAGCCTCTTTCTGGAGGAAGGCTAATCTCGTTCATCTTGTGTGCCAATATTATATTGTTTTCCGCTACATACTCGAGCGGCAGAGCAGTTGTATATCCATCATAAGCATGGAATATAACCACTTTGGCATTGGCCAATGGGCCAGATTTTGCTATCAGATCTTTGACTAGCACCCCTTCCCAGAGGATAGTCGCACTCCATCCTTCCACGCAATTCAGGGTTACGACTTTCTTGTAGTTTTGGTTTTCGCCAATAATTTCGTCATAAGTGTAGCTTTTTGGTTTATCAACAAGGCCACTAACTTTAAGCTGATAACTTCCAATATCCAGGTACTGTGGACCTTTTATAGAGTTTTCTCTAAAATCATCCACTGATGAGAGCTTCTGGCCTTCATATTCGTTAATCTCCACAGTTTCCAGTTCAGTCGGGTTCTTAATGTCATCTCCTGCACAACCCATTAGAGCTATCGTAATCATAGAAATAGCAGTAAAGGAAGCTATAGCAACAAAAATAATCCTTTTCATTCAAACTCCCCAGTCATCAAAATTCAAATATATTATAGGTTTGAAAGGATTCTTTGTATGTGACTATAGTCTCATACAAGGCAGGGGATGGCTAAACAGCAGTATGCCAGTAAGAGGTGAGCAAGGAAGTAGGAAGGGAGAGGAACAAGGGGGATCATCTATTAGTGAAAGATGTGGCTATTGAAGAAAAAGGCTCATACACTTAGTGATTGAACTATCGTACAGAGCCCTACATCATTAAGGACTTAACAATATGAGTAATTGTGTAGTTAAAGTGGGGAAGGGCCTTACAAAATTACTTCTTGCTCTCTAACATTCCTTTAGCCCAGCCTGCAGCCCGCTCCAGTTCTCCTTCTTTCAGCGGACCTTTGCTGCCTGTAACGAAGAAACCCTCCGGAGACGCTATGAGAGTACCGCCCTTTCTTTTCAGATTGCCGGCGATGCGTCCAGCGGCATATCCAAACACCCTGACGAGTTTCGTCGTGATTCTGGTGTCGAACGCAGCCACGTTGATACCTTGAAGGGAAAGCTTAGGGTCTTTGTTAAGGAGGTCTTGAATCGCCGGCGTCGGCCTGCCCGCGTGGGTCGGAGAACCTACAATGAGAAGGTCAATAGATGCCAATTCCGCGGGATTCGCCTCGCCCACCCCTAGTACCTTGACCTCATTGGACGGGGTAATAGCTTCAGCAATAGCCCTGGCGATTTTCTCCGTATTTCCATAAACTGAGTCATATACTATCAAAGCCTTCATTAGAGACACCTCCACTCTATACTCGATTACCCAGTGTACACCTGTATTAACGAATCTTCAAGCACACGTAGCTTCATTCGATGTTGTGCACGGTATTCTGGGGACATAATACCTGATTTGCATTAGGCCTGATTGGCATGGTGTCCCGGGAATTCTTGTATAATGGGGAATTAAGATGGCCAAACGAAGAGCGATAACCGGGTATTCCAGTAACGGCCTTCCGTATGCCTGTATTGGGGACGGCGCGCGTAACCTCGTTATATTTGGGGGGTTGGAATTTCGGCATAAGCCGCCATCCGGCATTATGCTACGGATGAGTACCGGTTATTTAAGTGGGCTCGTAAATAGTTATAAGATCTACATTGTGAACAGGAGGCCCGGTCTTCCTCCGGGATATTCGCTGAGTGATATGTCGGATGATTACGCTGTCATGATTAAGAATGAACTGGGCGGTGTGGTCGACATAATCGGCGTCTCCACAGGGGGGGCGATAGCCCAGCACTTTGCCATTGACCATCCGGATTTAGTGAGGCGTCTCGTCCTTGCCATGACCGGTTTCCGCCTGACTGAGAAAGCCAAAGAACTGCAGATGAAAGTTGCAGACCTTGCACGAAAAGGCAATCGGCGGGCAGCATACGCATTACTGGGTACAGCCATCATCCGGAGGGGAATTGCAAAACACTTTTTCAAATGGCTTATGTGGCTGCTGGGTCCTCTCAGTATCCCTACCGACCCCTCAGACGGAATTGTGGAAATTGAAGCAGAGGACCGCCATGACCTGAGTGACCGCCTGGACAGGATTAAGGCGGAAACCCTGGTGATTGGCGGTGAAGAAGACTTCTTTTATCCTGTTCGTGAGACAGCGGGGAAAATACCCAATGCCAGGCTGGTCCTGTATCCGAACCTCGGGCATAACGCCATGTTCGCGCGAAGCCGCCAGTTCGGTGAAGAAATAAGAGCTTTCCTGCTGGGCTGATAAATAATTGCTGGTATTATGGGGACATAATACCTGATTTGCATTAGGCCTGATTGGTATGGTTTGCCGGGGATTGCTAATTCCGAGAAACTCGGTACTGATTTCCTGGTACAAACGAAGACTTGACAACTGCTCAATATATGTGCTAAGATTAAAGTTGTCCCGAGTAGCCGAGCGGGGACCCGGCACAAGAGTTGGGCTTGATGGAAGCTGAAACGTGCTGGCAGTGACCGGCGCAAGGTAAGCTGAAGGCCAGGCCGGACGATAGCAGGTGAAGGAAGTGAGGTTACTCGGGGCGTTTTATTTTTCGCTGGCTAAGCATCCCTGTCGCAGTTTGAAATTACCCATTAGATAGGCTTGATACCCATGTGGATATCAGCCTATTCAAGTTTGACTCTCCACCAAAGTTCACCATCTGCGCCTTTGATTTCAATCCGATTTTGTGACCTGGTATTCTGCGGCATAATACCTGATTTGTAGCAGGCCTGATTGGTAGGGTGTCCCGGAATTCGTGCTGGCGATAATTATGGTTTATCTAGAAAGTCTTTTACCAGCAGGGCGGTTTCCAGGCTATTTGGGACACCGTTATGCGTTCCTTGTACTCTCCTTGCAGCAGTTGGATTATGCAGAGTCGCACTATTGACAGGCACTATCGAATCTCCCTTTTGTCCACTATCTTTATACCGTCCCAAACGCCACCAAACCCGTCCTGGATAGATTATCTGGTCAATAGTTTTTTCTGAATCCGAATAAATCACCAGGTTTTCCTGCCCGGGAAGTGTCGCTCCCAGCTCCTCCTTAAATGCCATAGCCTCCTTAACTCTATCCTGGCATCCCGAAGACGGAAATTTACTCTGGCTGCTATAATACGTCGACTCCAGTTCACTAATAGGGAAATCACCTTTAATAGCCTTTCTAATAACTACCAGATAGTTCTGCTCGAAATAAAATCGATCCGGTAATAGCTCAAATACGGAATCCAACTGGCAAGCCAGACTCTTGATTTCTTCTTCCAGGTTAATGTTCTCAGTATGTGCTAAGCGATGTAGATACCATCTCCAGGCCAGCTCACCTATCACACTTCTAAAGAAATTCCCGAATACAGCAAATTTGATTTTTGGATGGACAATAAAAAAGACTTTAGGTGAGCCGAAATGCGGTGATGCAATATAGACCGTTCGGCGAATTGGCGCAGAATATAACCTGGCTGCCGCACGGGTGACCAATCCGCCCATGGAATGACTCACGACATCAACCTGGTGCCACTGTGGATGGGTTGAAAGTATATCCTGGATGAACTGTTCCAACCTTCGCCCTGATCTCCGGTTACTTTGAGTCCAATCATAGGGGAATACCCAGAAATTTTGCCCAAGAATATACCCCATATTCTCAAAGTAACGCAATAATTCGCTATATGCCAGAGGAAACAGAGGCTCATTCTGAGAAGTTTCTTTATCAGTAATAGATGTCAGGGCTCTTAAGGATGTGGGTTTAAAATGTCCTTTATCCCCCCATCCCACGGTAGGCCAAATCGGTTCACCACTCCCTTTTTTGAACAAATTTGAACCCATGATGCCGGGTACAAAAATCAAAGGCGCTTTTTTAACCCTGTTCAATGGTTCCATAATATCCGATCCACTGGAAGTTCTTTCAGGCGTTTTCGGAATAAACGGAGTTAGACACTCAGGGGTTGAACACCTTTTGCCTGATAGGATTTACCAATATTTTCCCGTGTTCCGCCACCTTTCAATTCTAATTATACCTACGTTCTCAGGTATTCAATCTTATGCGACCAAGTATACTCTCCTACCAGCGCATTAAAAAGCCCCGAGGTGAAGGCCCCCGGTGTTCTGGGGACATGATACCTGATTTGTAGTAGGCCTAATTGGTACGGTGTCCCTGAAAATCCATTATTATTTTGTGATGAAAGTAATTTGCCTATTGACAAAGAATAATTATTAGTATATTATTAAAGTACTTTAATAATTAAAGTGGAGGATATACTTATGGACACTTCGAATCAGAAAGAAATCGAACGCAGGGTTTTCACCTCTTTCTTTCAGGCCGGTTTTATCGAAGCTTTTACCGGTATCTTTCTTCTGCAACTGGGATTTCCAGCGCTGTTTAGCCGGTCCGGCTTTGGTGACTGGGAAAGTGCTCTCCTTACACTACCGATAGCGCTGATACTGCTCTTTGTAGTTTTTCTCGTCAGGAGATTTGTTGTTACTCCCCGTCTTGGAAAGGTGAAGTTTTTACCCGAAAGACGGCGCAAGTTAAGTAAGCTCATCATCGTGCCAATCTTAACTCTGATAGCAGGGGCAATAGTGGGCTATATTTTCACGGAAAATGCTTCCCTGAGGCATATCTTCATTGGTCAAATACCGTTCATCCTGATACCAATCATTGTATTTGGTGCCGCAGCTTATTTCCTGGATATGAAGCGTTTGTATGTCTATGGAGCGATAGTTGGTCTTGTTTTCCCCTTAGGTAAATACCTGGAGACAGTTATCGTTTCTCGAAATACATTACCAGCAACAATATTGTTTACCGCGTTTGTTTTCCTGGGCATGGCTACCGTTTTCCTTGTAGCTTTCCTGAGAAAATATCACGAACCCAGGGTATGAAAGAGTTGGAAAATCAGGGGAAAAAGCAGACAACAGACTCCTTATCGGAGATTATGAATATTGACCGGTTGGTGCACTCGCCGGCAAGGCTATCAATACTAACATACCTGTCTGTCGTTGAAGAGGGAGATGCGGTTTATTTATTGAATCAGACGGGACTAACATGGGGGAACCTTTCAGCCAATGTCACCAGGCTAAAAGAAGCTGGATACATTGAGGTTGTCAAAGAATTCAAGGATAAGAAGCCCCATACTTTGTTAAAACTGACCGGTAAAGGAAGGAAGGCTTTCCAAGGCTATCAGAATAAGATGAAGGAATTACTGGATATAAAAGAGCCTATTTCCCGGGAGGGACGGAGAATAAGTAGACTGAACAGGATGAAATAACCGGGCAATATTGGGTTCTCACCGTATTCTGGGGACATAATACCTGATTTGTAGCAGGCCTGATTGGTACGGTGTCCCTGGAATTGCTAATTCCGAGAACCTGGTACTAACCTCCTAGTACATATGAAGACTTGACAAATGCATTATATATGTGGTAGTATAAAGGTTGTCCCGAGTAGCCGAGCGGGGACCTGGCATAAGAGTTGGGTTTGGTGGAAGCTGAAAGGTGCAGGTAGTGGCCAGCACAAGGTAAGCTGAAGGCCAGGCCGGACGATAGCAGGTGAAGGAAGTGAGGTTACTCGGGGCGTTTTATTTTTCGCTGGCTAAGCATCCCTGTCGCAGTTTGAAATTACCCAATAAATAGGCTTGATACTTGCGTGGATATCAGCCTATTCAAGTTTGACTCTTAACCAAAGTTCACCATCTGCGCCTTTGATTTCGTGGTATTCTGGGGAAATAATACCTGATTTGTAGCAGGCCTGATTGGTATGGTGTCCCTGGAATTCCGGAGAACTGTAAAGGCTTGCTGACTATCACCGCCGGTGCTATTATTAAACAAAACAGGCATTTTGTTTAATAAGGAGAAAACTTACTAAACTGGCGTTTAATAAAATAATAGAATTTTGACCAAAGGCTAAAATGAAAAATTCATATACCGTAGTGGTGGAAAGGGACCCCGAAAGCAAATGGCTAGTTGGCGAAGTCGTTGAGCTTCCGGGCTGCTATACCCAGGCACCAGATTTGCCTACCCTCGAATCTAATGTTCGTGAAGCTATAACTGCATACCTCAAGACGGCCTCGCCTGAAGAACCACTTCCCGATTTCGTCGGCACCTGGCGCGTTGAGGTATTGGCTTGACCAAGCTCCGCCTGGTTACTTACAGTGAATTAAGAAAGGTAGCTGAGAGTCGTGGTTTTGAGTGGCAGCGTCGCCAGGGGAGTCACAATACCTTCAAGAACCCTGAAGGGCGGATAATCGTTATCCCGGATCACGGTGGGCAGGTTATCGTGCGCCCTTTGCTACGCAAGATACTGCGTGATATGGGTATCAATGTGGATGAGTACCATAAAATCCTGGAAAAACTCTAGGATTCACAAAGCAGGCGGTCATGGCGAAGTATGGGAGGTAATTCATGGCAACAAGCAAGAAATGACAATCGGCGGATTACAACGCTGTAGAGCCTGAATATCTACGTCAAAGAAATCAGTGCGTATTCGCCATCCCTCCGCCTTCACTCCGCCCCAAGCCCCTAAAGAGCTTTCAATTCCACTATGGTGGTATTCTGGGGACATAATACCTGATTTGTAGCAGGCCTGATTGGTATGGTGTACCTGGAATTCTAAGGGTCCCACATCTCGAGTGTTACTTTCCTCGGTAAGTGGCGTTTCTTAATCGTTCAAGAAGCTTAACTACGCTTTGTCTGTCCTTAGATGAATAATATGAACCACTCCCAATTTCGGAATAAACTTCCGAGACTGCCGAATGGCAGCCGTTGAGAAAATCAACTGTGAATTCATCGAGATTGAGAGCTAGGATATCGTCCGGAGTAGCTTTAGGATTATTAGCCAAGAGCAAAGCTGAGTACATTGCTAAGTGAAATTTAAAGTCGTTGACCTCACGGGAGCTAATTCCTGTGAATGTACTTGTGAGATAAAATTCCATTCGCTTAAGTATTTGAATGCATTTGAAGTATAGAGGCATGAGGTGATTAACGTCGAAAATTGTGTAATAGTTAGCATCTTCCTTGAGTAGGCTGGAGGGCCGGGCACGAGCATCATTGGGTCTCTTCAAGAGAATAGATATGACACTTTGAGCAAGGTAAGTGATTGATATAATCCTAGAAATTGGCTTTCCTTCATTCTTGTAGTAATTCTTTCTACGGTCGTAGTAAAAACCCTGTGACCTCAGGTAATCCTCTATATCGCGTTGTATGTTATCTGTAGCACGTAAAGAAGCAACTTGTATAGCAGTTTGGCTGTTTGTAGCTTTTATTATTCTGTTGCGCGTTTGCGCTTCATCCGCTGTATGGGCAACTCCTAGTACTCTAACGAGAATGTTTCTTGGGTCATGTCGAGTCGGGTCAGCAGAGAAGTAGTCATGTATTTCGTAGGAGGTTTGCAGACCATTTACGATTAGAGGATTCATGATAGTAAGTGTCTTACCACTAAGGGAAGCTTGTGATGCAATGATTGTGACACCATTATTCAACCACCAGAAATCATCATCAGTTGGATTAAAGAGTGTATCACGGATTCCCTTGTTGACTTGAACATTACCTTGGTAGTCTCTCACATTAGCATCAAAAATACTCCGTCGTAATCGGTGGTCCTGTTCGGATATAAAACTATAGTATTCAGCAAGGTTCACAAGACATATGAAGCTCTCTTCACCGGATGATATGGGACTTTCAGCAAGTCTCAGGCCAAATGTTGTCGTAGGTACGTGTCTGGTTAACGTCAGAAGTCTAGCAGCGTTTACAAAATCGAAGGAAAAGGTTGCTGATGAAAACAATTGAAGGACTGTAGCTTTTAACCTTGAGACTCGTCTCTGGACGGTTGGATGGACTTCATCGCCAATCGTGACATATTGAAAATTCACAGCCAAGGATGGGAGCCTTGTCGCATATTGAGTATAAGCCTCTCTGAATTTGGTGGCTAAACTAAGTAAGTTTTCGTTGTAGACAGCGCTAAAGTCGGCCAGGTTTTTAGAGAGGTCGAAAAGGTCATTAAATGTAGTGTCGAACTTATGTATCGTGTCTTCACCAAAACCAGTTTCTAACTTGGACTGGATGATGAACAGTTCGAATTTTATCTCTCTGCCGAGATTGCTTATATCCGTATCTTCTTCAATCAAGTTCCCGTTAACAAACATATTCATGGAGTCAATGCCACCATCTCCTGCCCCCCCTACTTGACCGGATTGAATCTCGTCATAAGATAGGTCAAAGTCTTTGAGAATGTGTTCTGCGGTAAAAATCTCGAAATAGGCATTGTCTGACAGTTCAGGAGCCTTAGCAGCCTTCTGTTCTGCTAGTACAGCTTTCAATATGATTCGGTCGTTTTCAGACATTTGGTGTTCGACTCAGCTAAGTCAACAAAATTAACTTGCTTCAGTCAATAGCATCGTCAAGAATATTTTACCACATCAAAATAAGTGTGACCAATGGTGTAATGATAACTCAATATCATAAAACCTGTGTTATTCTGGGGACATAATGCCTGATTTGTAGTAGGACTGATTGGTATAGTGGCCCTGAAATTCGCCTTTTCTTCCTACGCCGGTTTGCTATATGGCAGCCGCCAAGAATGCTATACTATTAACAGTGAAGATAACTCTATCTTGAGGTAATTGTGATGGCGCAGTACAGTAACCAAATCGAGATGAGGTTGTGGGATGTTGCCGATGAGCTGCGGGCGAATTCCAATCTGAAGTCATCCGAGTATTCCGTTCCGGTACTCGGTCTAATCTTTCTCCGTTATGCTGACCACAAGTTCGCCCAGGCGGAGAAAGAACTCGCGGGAAAAGCAACAGGGCGGCGAGTCATTGGTAAGGCGGATTACCAGGCGCAAGGGGTAATGTTCCTGCCAGAAGAAGCTCGTTTTAGGAGACTGCTGCAACTTCCAGAGGGAGAGAACATCGGCAAGGCTATCAATGATGCCATGAAGGCAATTGAGGCTGAAAACGAGGAACTGAGGGACATTCTGCCTAAGACCTACAACCGGCTGGAGAACGCCACACTCATCGAACTGCTGAAGCTGATGGCATCCATTCACATGGACATCGAAGGGGATGCTTTTGGGAGGATCTATGAGTACTTTCTGGGCAACTTCGCCATGAAAGAGGGACAAAAGGGTGGGGAGTTTTACACGCCAACATCCATCGTCAAGCTCATCGTGGAGACCATCGAGCCTTTCCATGGGCGCATACTGGACCCTGCCTGTGGATCCGGCGGCATGTTTGTGCAATCGGCGCGCTTCGTGGAAAATCACAAGAAGAATCCGAATGCCGAAATCAGTATCTATGGCCAGGAGAAGATCGCCGAGACAGTGCGGCTGTGCAAGATGAATCTGGCGGTTCATGGGCTTTCGGGGGATATCCGCCAAGGGAATACCTATTATGAGGATTTGCACAACAGCGTGGGGAAGTTCGACTTCGTCATGGCCAATCCTCCGTTCAACGTGGACCGCGTGGATAAGGAACGGATAAAGAATGAAACTGCCCGTTATCCGTTGGGAATGCCAACAGCGGACAACGCCAACTACTTATGGATTCAGGTCTTCTATAGCGCTCTGGGCAAAGCTGGCCGTGCGGGCTTCGTGATGGCGAACTCTGCGAGCGACGCCCGCAGCTCGGAGCTGGAGATCCGCAAAAAGCTCATCGAGGCTCATGCTGTGGATGTGATGGTGGCCGTCGGACCGAACTTCTTCTACACGGTGCCTCTAGCCTGCACTCTGTGGTTTCTGGATAGGGGCAAAAAAGATACTGATCGTCGAGACAAGGTGTTGTTCCTCGATGCTCGGCAGATTTACCGACAAGTCGACCGAGCACACCGGGATTTCACGCCGGAGCAGATTGAGTTCCTGGCTAACATCGTCAGGCTGTACCGTGGTGAAAAGCCGGAAATGGAGATGGGCAGCCAGCCAATGATGCAAGAACATTTCCCTGACAGAAAGTACGTCGATGTGCCAGGGCTATGCAAGGTGGCCACACTGGACGAAATCAGACAACAAGGATACTCGCTCAACCCCGGGCGCTATGTCGGCATGGCCGAGCGCGAAGCGGACGACTTCGAGTTCTCAGAGCGGTTGCAGGAGTTGAACGAGGAGTTGCAGAATCTGAATACCGAGGCACGGCAACTTGAGGAACAGATCGCGTCGAATGTGGCAAAGATATCGGAGGGAGTGCAATGAGCTTAGACGGTCAGTCGCCTGCCGGTTGGCGGAAAGTTACGGCAGATGACGTAAAAGCTCCGTACAAAAGTTCAGTAGTATCTGGTCCATTTGGTTCCAATATCGGGAAACGATTCTTTGTCGACGCAGGAGTTCCGCTTATTCGAGGCAACAATCTCACACTCGGAGACAAGAAATTTATCGATGATGGCTTTGTGTTTATCACAGAGGAAAAGGCTTATGAACTCAGAAATTGTGAGGCTTTGCCTGGCGACCTGATATTCACCGCTGCAGGTACTTTGGGTCAGGTGGGGATCATACCTAATTTCCCCAAATATCCGCGCTACATTATCTCCAATAAGCAATTAAGGCTCAGGTGCGATCCGAGTATCGCCTTAGCCTTGTACCTCTACTACTGGTTTGCTTCAGATCAAATGAGGCAATACATAATCAATCAGAACACGGGCGCATCTGTCCCGCTAATTACCTTAGGGCATCTACGTAGTTTTCCAATACACCTACCACCTCTCCCCACCCAGCGCAAAATCGCCGCGATCCTGTCAGCCTATGATGACCTGATTGAGCACAATATGCGGCGGATTAAGATACTGGAGGAGATGGCGCAGCTCATCTACCAAGAGTGGTTTGTGAAGTTCCGCTTTCCAGGGCACGAGAATGTGCGGATGGCGGAGTCAGAGATGTGGCCTATTCCTGAGGGGTGGAAGGTTAGAAATGTTACAGACATGCCGTGTTTTCGCTTTGTTTGTGAGAATGTGATGCCATATGAGGGGATGAAAAGGTACTTCGCCACAGCAGATGTGCGGGGGATCGAGATCGTCGGTGAAGGTGTAACTTACACATTCGAGAAGAAGCCCAGTAGGGCGCAGAAACAACCGCCGGCAGATTCTGTCTGGTTTGCGCGGATGAAGGATACATACAAGGTGCTGGTGTTTACAGACGCCAATGAGAGGTGGGCTAAAGAGTGTATGCTGTCTTCTGGATTCGCCGGATTTCAGGCATCTGACAGAGGGTGGCTTGGCTATCTGTACTGTACAATTAAGTCTGATGCCTTCCATGAAGGGAAGAATCGATACTGTACAGGGGCCACTCAGATGTCACTCACAAACGAGGGGTTAAAGCGTATTCAGGTTTTGGCGCCAGACCATCGTACAGCGATCGCCTTCAACCAATTGACTGCACCGGGGGTCAACGAGATTCTGGTCCTGCAAGCGCTAAATGCGGTCCTGCGCCGTACCCGCGATCTCCTTCTGCCTAAATTAATTTCGGGGGAGCTGGATGTGTCGGGACTGAATATTGACATTGGGGAGGAACCCGCGTGACTCAAACCACGAGCAGTGGCTACTCTGAAAGCGCACTGGTGGAGCAGCCAGCGATAGAGCTGTTCGGCGAACTCGGCTGGGAGACTGCCGACTGCTTCCACGAGTTTGATACTGGCGGGAGCCCGCTGGGGCGGGAGACGCCCGCCGAGGTGGTGCTTATACCACGTCTTCGAGCGGCTCTGGAGAAGCTTAATCCGGGCCTAGCGGCTAAAGCGGTGGGGCTTGCGATCGAAGAACTGACGCGTGATCGCAGCGTTATGAGCATGACGGCAGCCAACCGAGAGATTTACCAACTACTGAAGGACGGGGTGAAGGTCAATATCCCCAGCGGCGAAGAAGGTTACGATGAGAAAACTGAGGTGATACGTATAATCGACTGGAAGGAGCCGTGGAACAATAACTTCTTCCTGGCTTCGCAGTTCTGGGTGACGGGCGAGATGTATAAGCGGAGAGCGGACCTGGTGGGATTCGTTAACGGCCTGCCACTGGTGCTGGTTGAATTGAAGGCGGCGCATAAGCAGATTGAGAACGCATTCAATAAGAATCTCAAAGATTACAAGGATACTATTCCCCACTTGTTCTGGTACAACGGCTTTATCATCCTGTCCAATGGGACTGACAGCAAGATTGGCAGCATTTCGGCCGAGTGGGAGCACTTCAATGACTGGAAGAAGATAGACAACGAGGGTGAAGAGGGAATTATATCGCTGGAGACGATGATTTGGGGAACCTGTCTGCCTGAGCGGCTGCTGGACATTGTGGAGAGCTTCACGCTATTCAGCGATGCCGGTGGCGGGCCGGTCAAGCTGGTGGCGAAGAACCACCAGTATCTGGGGGTTAAGAATGCCATTGACGCGCTTATCAAGGCTAGGGACAGCGCGGGGAGGCTGGGTGTTTTCTGGCATACCCAAGGGAGCGGCAAGAGCTACTCGATGATATTCTTCAGCCAGAAGGTCCTCCGGAAGATGCCAGGGAACTGGACTTTCGTCATCGTTACCGACCGAAAGGAACTCGATGAGCAAATATACAAGAACTTCGCCCGAGCGGGGGCAGTTACTGAACAGGAAGCCCACGCCGCCAGCGCCGAGGATTTGCGGCGGCTTCTCAAGGAAGACCATCGCTATGTCTTTACGCTGATACAGAAGTTCCGCACTGAAGGGGGCGAGAAGCACCCGAAACTGTCGGACCGCTCAGATATCATCGTCATCACAGATGAGGCACACCGCACCCAGTACGATACCTTTGCCCTTAACATGAGGAACGCCCTGCCCAACGCGGCATTCATAGGCTTTACTGGCACGCCGTTGATGGCTAAAGAGGAGAAGACCAGGCAAGTCTTTGGCGATTATGTGAGTATTTATAACTTCAAGCAGTCAGTTGACGATGGGGCAACCGTCCCGCTGTACTACGAGAACCGCATCCCAGAGGTGATTCTAACGAACCAAAATCTCAATGAGGATATAGAGAAGTTGCTGGAGGAGGCGGAGCTGGACGAAGAGCAGGAAAGGAAGCTGGAGCAGGAATTTTCCAGGGAATACCAGCTTGTGACGCGGGATGACCGGCTGGAGAAGATCGCTAAGGATATCGTGGAACATTTCATGGGACGGGGACAAGAGGGGAAGGCGATGGTGGTTTGCATTGACAAGGCAACGGCAGTGCGGATGTACGACAAGGTTCAGAAGTACTGGAAGCAATATCTAGGGGATTTGGAGAGCAAGCTGGCGGTCAGCTCGGTGGAGGAAAGTGATGGTTTGCGGGACAAAATAAGATACATGAAAGAGACCGATATGGCGGTAGTGGTGTCGCAGTCCCAGAACGAGATTGAGGAAATGAGAAAGAAGGGACTGGATATCAAACCACACCGCAAACGAATAGTCAAAGAGGACCTGGATGAAAAGTTCAAGGACCCTAATAATCCACTCCGTGTCGCTTTCGTATGCGCAATGTGGATGACAGGCTTCGATGTACCATGCTGTTCGACGATTTATCTTGACAAGCCTATGAAAAACCATACTTTGATGCAAACCATAGCCCGGGCAAACAGGGTATTTGGGGACAAAGTGAACGGGCTGATCGTGGATTACTTCGGTGTCTTCCGTAGCCTGCAAAGGGCGCTGGCGATTTATGGCTCAGGAGCTGGTGGTGGCATCAGGGAGGGCGACACGCCGGTGAAAAACAAGGCAGCCCTGGTGGAAGAACTCAAGAAGGCTATTGCCGATGCGAGGGGATTTTGTGTTGAGCGGGGAATCGAGCTTGACAAGGTGCAGAGGGCGGAGGGCTTCCAGCGGGTTAAACTGCTGAACGATGCGGTTGAGGCCATTATCATCAATGATGAGTCAAAACGGAGATACTTACTGCTGGCCGGGGATGTGAACAAGCTGTACCGTGCAATACTGCCAGACCGGCAGGCTAATGAGTTCTCACTGATATGCAGGTTGTTAGGCGTCATCGCGGAGAAGATCCGCTCTCTAACGCCCCAGGCCGATATAGGTGCGGTCATGGAGGAGGTGGAACTGCTGCTGGACGAGTCCATCGCCGCCGAAGGATACGCTATCGGTGATCGACGTGGCAAATACAAGGCTGTAGATTTGAGCAAGATTGACTTCGAGGCTCTGAAGCAGAAGTTCGAGAAAAGCCGCAAGCGTATAGAGGCGGAGAGACTACGGGGCCTAATCAACAGCAAGTTGGCGAAGATGGTGCGCTGGAATAAGAGCCGAATGGATTACCTGGAAAGGTTCCAGCAGATGATTGATGAATACAACGCTGGTTCCATGAATGTGGATGAGTTCTTCCGACAGCTTACGGAGTTCGCAAGGGAATTGAATCAGGAGGAAAAGCGGAGTGTGGGCGAACGACTCACAGAAGAGGAGCTGGCTGTGTTTGACCTGTTAACCAAAACGGACATAGAGCTGACAAAGAAGGATAGAAGGCAAGTGAGGAAGGTTGCCCGTGAGCTTCTTGAGACTCTTAAGAAGGAAAAACTTGTCCTTGACTGGCGAAAACGCCAGCAGTCGCGAGCAGCCGTCGTGCTGTCCATTGAGTATACCCTCGACGGTTTACCTTCGAGTTACTCCCGAGATACGTATAGAGAGAAGTGCGATTTGGTTTATAGACACATCTTTGATTCATACTACGGAGAAGGGCGGAGTGTGTATACGGCGGTTTAGGAAACCAAGAATCTCTGAAACCGAATAAAGAAGGAAGCATGCCACGGAAAGCTGAGACAACATCTGGAGAAATATCCTCAATGGAAATTAATCCTAATTCTAAGGTGATCTCAATCGATTCAGAGGTTCTTGAAAAAATTAAGCAGGCAATCCAAGACGCCTTAGCTTACGAAAGAGCTACCTCCGGGTCACGAAAATTAGGCATAACAGGGGAGGTGGGTGAGGTTCTGATATGCAAGCAATTGGGACTTAGTATGATGCTGGACCCCCGTAGCGAAGGGTACGATGCGATCGATAAGGCTGGAGGACGTGTCCAGATCAAGACACGTCGAAGTGAATCGGGAGACATGCCAAAGAAGAGCGGGCGATTAAGCAGGTTTTCCGAACACAAGTATGACTATGCGTTACTCGGACTACTTGACTCCCGATACCGGCTGACAAAAATTTGGCGCGCTGACTATAAGACTATTGAGCCAATAATCTCTAAGCAGAAACGAAGGAATCCCAGTCTTTCATCCTTTATACGAGTTGCCCGTCTGGTATTTCCCTGAGTATGATCATGAAATCCTTTGCGAGGAGGAATAAAAGATGAATTATTGGATGACCACCCACTGGCCCCCGGATGAAAGTGAAGACCTTGAAAATTTCATTCCTAGCGGTGTTTGGCTCCCAGATGGAAGAGAGCAGGCAGGGGCAGACATAGAGATAGATGATAGGGTCCTTATTTATCAATCCAAAACAGGCAGGCCAGAGATCAAGAACATAAAAGGGAAGAGAGTGGTTTTTCGTCCAACACAAGGAAAAGAAGGGATAATAGCTATTGTTAAAGTAGTAGGTGATCTAGAAAAGTTAGAAGATTCTGTGCCATCCAAATATACTTATGGGAAAAATATATGGTGGCGCTGGCGCGCAGCTACGGAGCCTATTTCAATGAATGGGTTTGTTCCAAGGCGTGAAGTAAATAAGATACTAGGCTATAAACCAGAAAATCCATTAAGAGGTTTTGGTGACTGGAAGTCTGGGTTAAAGAAGTTGAGCGAAAGTGAGTATAACGAATTAGCTGATGTTTTTAAAAAGCATCCAAGGAAGATCGATATCATTCGTAAGGCCAAGAAAACTATGGGTGGCTGGGGAACGCGTGATGAAGTCGGAGAATCTGAGGAGCACAGGAACCTTAAGGAATATGTTGCCTCAAACCCTTCCGTTGTATTGGGTGAGCAAGGTTTGGAGACTGTTAAGGTAGAATACTTGTTCCCGTCTGGAGACAAAGCAGACATAGTTTTTAGAGATTCTGACGGGAATATAATCGGTGCAGAAATAGAAATAAATGTAGAAAGTACCCAACTTGTAGGAGTATTACAGGCAATTAAATATCGCTATATGTTAGCCTTGATGGAAGAACGGAAGAATTTTGAAACTCGAGCATTCCTAATTGCTAAATCAATTTCAAAGGACATAATCAATCTATGTAAGAAATATGACGTGGAGTGTTTTGTGGTTGAAAGTGATAGCCCACCTAAGAAGAATACCTAGTGAAACACACTTGCTTCTTATGTGATTTCGGTGTCTATTATGGAGGGAACAATTGGAGGAAATAAATGTAATTGAAGGACTCAACTTTATACACCTTTTTTCTGGGGGACTGGATTCTGCCTATAGTTTGCTAAAATTGGCAAAAGATCACACTAATAAGAAAAAGAGCAGGGGAATTCACCCGATATTCATGGACTATGGTCAATATGCTGCTTCCACAGAATGGAATCAAGTACAGCAACTAACCATGTTTATTTCCAACATAGTTGAAGATTCTTTTATACATATACCTATCAGAATTAATCTTGATTCCGACCTTTTTAAGTGGTGTCATAATGTTGCTTTCACGGGAAAAGAAGTTGGTGACGCAAATCCGGAAATACAGAATCGTAACATGGTTCTATTGTCAATACTTTTCTCATTCCTTTTGGGGTGTGCTCAGAACCAGGGGGTAACTCGTGCAGATTTCGAGATATCCAGTGGATTCAAGGATGGTGAGATGGGAGATTGTAGTGCCACATTCTTCGATGCACTTACAGATATTTTTAGAAGCTATCATGGCGAACATAACATGAAGATCATTCTTTTACCGCCCTTAAGCCGCAAGCAAGTATATGCCAGAATAAAAACCCTACTTGGTGGTTCTCAAAATCAATTGGAGTTATTTTCATCCATGACCACAAGCTGCTACTCTCCCGTTAATGGGAAAGCATGTGGGTCATGCTGGAAATGCAGACGAATCGCGGAAGAAAAGTGAGACCTAAGACAACCAATCAGAACACATTATAGGTATTTCAGGATTATTCAGGTAGAGTGCGACAGTAGTCCTTAAAAGGATATTGCTTCTAGTATGAGGTGGATTACGGATATAAGATAGGTCATCTCTTGAATTTGACTGCGAGTACTCGTCTCTTTTTTAATAGGGTTGGATTACTCCGGCGTGACAGAGCCGGAGCTTGCTCGATCTCCTTGTCCACCAGTGCTGGCTTCCATCTGTTTGCACATTCCGGCAAAAAGTTTAGACAGGCGCGGTGTCCTCAGGCTTCAAGCAGATGCTCCTGTTAAAAATACCGGCAAAACAAGGTATAAGTGTTTAGAGAAACACGTTAGCTTTTTCTTATTCCGATAACAACGTTGCCATCTTCTGGAGCGCCTCCGAGATTGTCTCGGTTGGCAAAGTGCATATCAATTCGGCATTTCGAGCGCGCCAATCCAAACTCTTAACCTGGTCAGATAATATTGCTCCTGCCACTGGTAACCCCGCGGGAAGGAGAATCTCGAAAGGGTAGCCCTTGGGTTGGCTGATTATTGGACAAAGGATGGCCAGTCCTACCTTGCTGTTATAGCTTTGCGGTGACAGTACCACGGCTGGACGGCGTCCGGCTTGTTCGTGACCTGCTTGCGGATTCAAGCTAATCCACACCACATCTCCGCAATGAGGCACATAAGTCCGGTGGCCTACCACGTTTCGTTCCCCACGGCGGAGCCGGTATCAACCTCGCGATGCAAGTTCTCTTTGGTGACCTTTGATAGGAGCTGTTCCAGGGTCAGCTTCGGCTCAGTTAGCCGCGTGACAACGATTTTCCCGTCTGCCAGCGATACTTCGACGGCCGTCTCTTTCTGGAGTCCCACTTCATCAGCGAAAGATTTCGGAATGCGCAAAGCGAGACTGTTACCCCATTTCTGAACACGCGTCTTCATATCCAACCTCCATTCACAGTATCTACAATGAAGATACTCTTTCTACAGGCGCCTGTCAAGTCTGTACAAGAAGGGGAAGGCACAATTTGTTCCTGAGCCCGCTGAAGTTGCAAATCGTCAAAAAGTTTAGGCAGGCGCGATGTCCTCGGGCTTCAAGCAGATGCTCTTGTTAAAAATACCGGCAAAACAAGGTATAAGTGTTTAGAGAAACACGTTAGCTTTTTCTTAAGGAGAGGAAGACCATATTTCCCACGAAGATGAGCACAGCCAGGGCGACAGCAATGCCTATAAATCTCAGCATGTTGTCCAGGTTATAAGGTACAATTGCATATATCATCGTCCCCATGCCGCCTAAAACCAAGCCGGCCCCGAAGATATCCAGTCTGTGTCGAATGAAGGTGCCCACGACAGCAAACACCATCCCCAAAGGTAAGACAATGAAGAATACGTTTCTAGCATGTACCGCTGAATCCTGCCAGGATGAGGGATCAGGATAGAAGGCCTCGACGCCCACGATGACAAGCGCGATAATCAAAGCCGCTATACCCATAACGTAGATGACTCTAAGAAAACGCATCTATTCACTCCTTTGAGGTTGCCAGTGTCAGTTTATTTTTTATCCCTCTTGATTCAATTATATCCCTAACTATCCCGGAATGGAAGCCGTGAGCAGATGCTCCTGTTCAAAATACCGGCAAAACAAGGTATAATAGCTGAAAGCGAGAACTACAAAGTGCTGATAGAATTAGAGAGGAGGGGAAATGCGAGAGGTTATTTTATATCCCGGTGAGGATGGCTATTGGGTAGTGGAGTGCCCGAGCTTGCCTGGTTGCGTCAGCCAGGGAAAGACAAAAAAGGAAGCAATAAAAAATATCAAGGAAGCTATAAGCTGCTACATCCACTCCCTTGAGGAAGATAACCTTCCTGTTCCCAAAGATAAGTTCGAGGTATCAGTGGTAGTGGTATGAGCAAGCTTCCTGTCCTATCAGGCGAAAAGTGTATCAAAGCTTTGGCAAAGGCAGGATTCTATTCTAAAAGACAGGAAGGTAGCCACATGACACTCAGGCGAGACAAACCATTTTGTCAATTAATTGTCCCTCTTCATAAGGAATTGGATAGAGGAACACTGCGAGCTATTATTCGTCAGGCGGGATTGTCAGTAAGCGAATTTACCAAGCTGTTATAACAGTAATACTTGAGGTAGATATAGATGGATTATTTGCATAGCCGATTTCAAAAAGATAGCGATAAACTGGTGCAAGGATACGTGGCATCTATTCCCTTCGACCGGCGGCTATACCGCCAGGACATCGAGGGAAGCATCGCTCACGCCCGGATGCTGGCAAAGCAGGGGATAATAGCCAAAAGCGAGGCTGAAACGATAATCAAAGGGCTCAACTCTATTCGAAAGAAAATCGAACAAGGGAAGTTTCAGTTCAAGACCGAGCTCGAGGATATACACATGAACATCGAAGCGGGGTTGTTTAAAAAGATAGGCGATGTGGCGGGCAAGCTCCATACCGCCCGTTCCAGAAATGACCAGATAGCCCTGGATTTGCGCCTCTTCGTCAAGGAGGAAATCTTGGAAACCATTGATAAGATAAAAGCTCTGCAAGCTTCGCTGGTGGAGTTAGCCGAGGCGAACAAAGCTGTTGTCATGCCCGGCTATACTCACCTGCAGCAAGCCCAGCCTGTCCTTCTGGCCCACCACCTGCTGGCTTATTTCGATATGTTTCAGCGAGACAAGGAAAGATTTCACGATTGTCTGGGGCGCACCGACGTCCTGCCCCTGGGCAGTGGCGCCTTAGCCGGCGTTCCTTATCCCCTGGACCGGGAATTCGTCGCCCGGGAGCTGGGCTTCAGCAAGGTGAGCACCAACAGCCTGGATGCCGTTTCCGATAGGGACTTCGTCATAGAATACGAAGCAGCGGCAGCCATCACCATGATGCATCTTTCCAGGCTGGCTGAGGAGCTTATTCTGTGGTCATCGAGCGAGTTTGGCTTTATAGAGATTGGCGAAGCCTTCACTACGGGCAGCAGCATAATGCCTCAGAAGAAGAATCCCGATGTAGCCGAGCTGGCCAGGGGGAAAACCGGGCGGGTATATGGCAACCTCATGAGCATTTTGACCACTATGAAGTCTCTGCCTTTAGCCTATAACCGGGATATGCAGGAGGACAAGGAAGGGCTTTTTGACACTGTGGACACGTTGCACTCCAGTCTGGAAGTATTTGTCGGGATGGTAAAAACGCTCAAGATAAACACCGAACGTATTTCTAAAGCGATGAAAGAGGATTACATTCTGGCCACCGACCTGGCCGATTATCTGGTGAAAAAAGGCATGCCGTTTCGGGAAGCCCACGGCGTGGTAGCCAAACTCAGCAAATATGCCGCCGGTAAGGGCAAGAGCTTCCGGGAGCTCGGCCGGAAGGAATACCGCAAGTTTTCCCCGCTCTTCGGCAACGATGTATATAAGATAACTCTGGAATCATCCGTAGCCGCCCGAAATGTGGCCGGCGGCACCTCCCCCCAACAGGTGGGAAAGGCACTGAGAAGAGCCAAGAGGCTAATCAAATAATGATTAAGCTGGCGCCCTCGATTCTTTCTGCTGATTTTGCCCACCTTGGTGAGCAAATTGCCGAGGTTACCAGGGCCGGGGCTGATTATATCCACGTAGATGTTATGGACGGGCATTTCGTGCCCAATATTACCATCGGGGCTCCGGTGGTGGCTTCAATTCGCCGGGTAACCAGCTTGCCCCTGGATGTTCACTTGATGATAGAGCACCCGGAGCGGTATATCTCCGAATTTATCAACGCAGGCGCCGATATTATTACCGTGCATGTAGAAGCCTCTCCCCATATTCTTAGTACGATTCAGGCGATAAAGGAACAGGGGGTCAAGGCCGGAGTATCCTTAAATCCGCCTACCCCTCTCAGCGCAGTAGATGAATTTATCCATCATGTGGATTTGATTCTCATTATGAGCGTTAATCCGGGCTTCGGCGGGCAATCTTTTATCCCGGAAACATTGCCCAGGATAGCAAATATGCGCAAAATCATTGATAGTAGAAAACCGGGTGTCGAGCTCGAAGTCGACGGGGGAATTAATGCTGACAATGCCCCTGACATAGTTAAAGCCGGTGCCAATGTCCTGGTGGCGGGCAACAGCGTATTCAGGGCCGAGGAAGGGATAAGCGGGGCGCTACAAAGACTCCGGGAAGCAACAGCATAGAATTCAAAAATCAAAGGGGGGTATTGGGTTTCAATGCCAAATGCCAAAGCTCAAATGTCAAACGAAGCTCAAAATCCCAATGACAAAGAGAATGGTTCTGCCGTTTGAGCATATGGATTTCAGTTGTCATCTGGTTTTTTGTTACCTGGGTTTGTTCAGGTTAAACAGCAGCCCCGCCTCTTGTTGGGGGATTTGACATGAAAGATATTCTCGTTAGAGAAGTCACAGAATCCGATTTGCCGGCGATTGGAAAATTGCTGGAAGAGCTGACCAATGCTATGGATAATACTGAAGGCATTGACATTGGAATTGCCCTCAAAACCTGCGAACAACTCCTGAATGATGCCAGCTCTCATTTCCTAGTCGCAGCAAGGGAGGGGATTTCAGTTGGATTCATCAACTTCACAATTCGACAGACGGTCCTGCATCGAAGTCCGTCCGCGTTAATTGACGAGCTTGTCGTGGCAAGGGAATATCAGGGCAAAGGCGTTGGCAAGCAGTTGGTGCTGGCTGCCATCGAGAAATGTAGACACCTTGGGTGTTGTGAAGTTGAAGTGAGCGCTGAGAAGACAAACCTGGAAGCAAGAAAGTTCTACAAGAAGTGCGGATTTGAGGAAAGAGGGATGCTTTTCGAAGTGGATTTGTAGTTAGTGCAAAAACTGAACAAACCCAAATATCGAAATCCAACTGCTTAAATGCCAAACCTACCCCTTTTTCTCATTTGGATTTTGAGCTTTGGAATTTAGTCAATGAGATTGCCACGCCCCGACAAGTCGGGGCTCGCAATGACACAGGGGAAAGACTCAGAATGACACTCCTTTTTCAATCGCGAAGGAAGGGATTCCTTCACGCCTCGATTTGTCATTGCGAGGAGCGAGATTCCTCGCTCACGCTCGGAACAGGCTCCGCAATCTCGTGGTGGGGCTTGGGCGGGCGGGCGGCTTTATATTGGGTGCGGAGGCATCTGGTGCACATGTTGACTTTTCTTTTCCTTCCTTCTACCATAATCGTAGTCCGGTGAATATTAGGCAGCCAGCGTCGCAGGGTATGCCTTTTGGAGTGGCTTACATTATGCCCGGTTTGAGGTTTTTTACCGCAAATCTCACACTTCATAGAAACTTCTCTATTCTGTTAAATTCGCATCAATGATATCATAATTATCAGCCCGGGTGAAGGGGTGGGATGAAAACTGATTTAGCCGATGGTCAAACCCTGAAGGAAATGTTTGCCTCAGGAACCGCCTGGCTAGAAAAAAGCGCCTCCGATATCAATGCTATAAACGTTTTCCCCGTTCCCGATGGTGATACCGGAACCAATATGGTGCTCACCATGAAGTTTGCCCTGGAAGAGGCAAAGCTCAATTCGGATAACCACGTCTCTTCGGTAGCCAAATCACTGGCTCACGGTGCTTTAATGGGAGCGCGGGGCAATTCCGGAGTTATCTTATCTCAATTCTTTAGAGGTTTAGCTAAAGGGCTGGAGGGCAAGACCCATTTCGACGGCGGGGATTTTGCCAGAGCACTGGCCGGAGCCTCACAAACTGCTTACAAAGGGATTGTCAATCCTGTTGAGGGAACTATCTTGACAGTACTTAAAGACGCGTCTAAAGCTGCTAAAGAAGCAGTTAAAAATGATGATGCCCTGGTCTCGGTATTCGAAGCCGCGGTAAAATCGGCTGAGGCTTCAGTGGCCCGGACGCCCAGCTTACTGCCAGTATTAAGGGATGCCGGAGTGGTGGACGCCGGTGGGCAAGGATTGTACGTTTTGCTGGACGGCGCCCTGCAATTCCTCAAGGGAGAGTCACAGAAGCTACAGTATCGGAGGCCCCGCCTGGTTGTTGCCGAGACAGAATTAGTTCCCAGGGCAGCTCAAAGGCCTACACAGCTGGAAACGCCCCACGGGTATTGCACAAATTTTGTCCTGGAGGGGCAGAATCTTAATCTAGACAAAATCGAAAAAGACCTCAAAAGGAAGGGGCAATCTTTGATAATTACAGGCGACGATACTCTGGTTAGAGTTCATATCCATAGCTTAGAGCCCGGTGAAATCCTGAGATATGCCACAAAGTTGGGCAAGCTGCATGACATAACTATCAATAACATGGATGACCAGTATGCCGAATTCATCAAGATGCAGAAGGAAAGAATGCCTCAAGTGGATATCGCTATGGTAACAGTGGCCACGGGAGACGGGTTTTTCGAGCTGCTTAATAGTTTAGGTAACATAATCATTATCCCCGGCGGGCAAACGATGAATCCCAGCGTTCATGAACTCTGGCAAGCTGTGGAATCAGCCCCCTCGGACAACATTATTCTATTGCCCAATAACAAGAACATCGTGTCTGCCGCTTCTCAGGTCCAGTCCTTAACTTCCAAAAAAGTGAAGGTGATTCCCACCAGGAATATCCCTCAAGGCATAGCGGCATTTCTGGCTTTCGGTTACGACTTGAATCTAGAGAAAAATGCTCAGGCTATGGAGAAGGCAATAAAGAAAGTAAGGGCTATAGAGGTTACCAGAGCAGTGCGTGAGACCCGTCTTAATGGCCTGGAAATAAGAAAGGGGCAATTTATTGCCATTCTGAACGATGAAGATTTGATAGCCAGGGCTGATAAAACAGGGGATGTTGTCCTGGAAGCTCTAGGCAAAGCCGGAGCTGAAAAGGCAGGGATAGTCACAGTTTATTACGGTGCTGAAATCAAGGGTGCTGAAGCTCAAGAGATAGCCCAGGAAATTCGTGATCGCTATCAGGCCGAGGTCGAGGTAGTTTATGGTGGCCAGCCACATTATAATTATATAATTTCCCTGGAATAGCGTTTGCGGCAAAGCTACAAGTAAGAGGTAAGTAATAGTGGTTAAGGTTGTAACTGATAGCTGCTCGGACATTACCCCGCAGTTAGCCCGGGAGTTCGGGATTACCGTGGTGCCGTTGTACGTCCAATTTGGCAATGAGACCTACCGGGATAATATTGACCTGAGCACGGAGGAGTTCTACCATAAGTTGAAAACAACTAAGATTCACCCAACTACATCAACGGCCACCCCGGCTGATTTTGCCGAGATTTTCACTAAATTAGCGGAAGAAACAAAGGAAATCCTGACTATAACTCTTTCTGAAAAGTTCAGCGGCACTTATACAGCAGCGCTGCAGGGCAAGGCTATGGTTAGCAAAGATTGCCGCATTGAGGTCATTGACTCTGAGGCGGGAGCATGCGCACAAATGCTCTTAGTCATTTCAGCAGCTAAGATGGCTCAGTCAGGGGCTAATTTGAAGCAAATTGCTGACCGGGTCAGGAGAGCGATTCCCAGAGTGCATGTTCGTGTGAGCTTCGATACACTGGAATACTTGAGAAGAGGCGGGCGCATCGGTAAGGCACAGGCTTTCCTGGGTAGCTTGATAAAAGTAAATCCTGTTGTAGGATTAAAAGATGGCGCAACCTTTCCTATTGCTCGTCCTCGCAACCGAGCTCAAGCCATGGATTTCCTGGTAAATTTTGTTAAGGGGTTCAGCCGGATAGAAGCCGTTGCTATCGAGGATGCTACTACTCCCGACGATTTACAGACATTAGCCGAGCGGCTTGAAGATGTCGTCCCTCCGGAACGTATCTATCGTTCCAAGGTTGGCCCGGTGATAGGAACTCATGTTGGTCCTCATGTCCTGGCTGTTGCCGTCCTTGAAGCAGAATAGAAAGTGACAGGCATTGATTCGCTACGAAACGTTCTTGAGCTGGAATGCCAGAAGGGTTACACCGATAAGGCAGTAATCGGCGGCCTGGATAAGTATCTTCACAAACAGGCCGGGCAAATCCGGCAGAGTATCAATAACCCACAGCTCTTAAGCGGCTTTGATGAACTTAACTTAGCCAATTCCAATTACGGCTCTTACGGCATGGATGAGCGCAAGAGATGGATAACAAATGTCTTTGGCTGGCTGGATAAGCTGGAAAGAGCGACTAAAAGCCGTCAGCCGTCAGCTCTCAGTAGTAAAACGGCAAGGGCTGAGCCCCGCCAGAAGCGAAGAGAAGAGCTGGACTCGCCCATAACTGCTATCAAAGGCATCGCCCTCAGCGTAGCTAATAAATTCGCTAAGCTTAATGTAAGAACAGTGCACGAGCTGCTGTATTTTTTCCCCAGGCGCTATGTCGATTACAGCCGGAGGAAACCCGTCTCGGAACTTATAGAAGGTGAAGAGCAAACTATCATAGGCACAATCTGGCAAGCCAGAGTAGCTACTTTGGGTAACCGGAAAGGCACAGAGGCAATTGTCGGCGACAAGACGGGAAACATTAGAGTGGTCTGGTTCAATCAACCTTACCTGGCAAAAATCTTCCGTACTAACGCCAGAGTAGTAATTAGCGGCACAGTCGGCCTGTTCAAAGGACACAAAGTATTCGAGTCCCCGGAGTGGGAATTGCTTGAAGATAAAGAACTAATTCACACCGGGCGCCTGGTTCCCGTCTATCCCCTTACTCAAGGCTTATATCCCCGGCAAGTAAGGAAATGGACCAAGGAGGCTGTCGATGGCTATGTCTGGCAAGTGGGCGATTTCCTGCCTTCAGAGATTAAAGCCCGCTGCCAATTATTAGACCTTCCCGCCGCAATAACTCAAATTCACTACCCCGATGACCAGACAATGGCGGAAAGGGCGAGAGGGAGGCTATCCTTCGACGAGCTATTTCTTCTTCAGTTAGGCGTGCTGGCTAGAAAGCGAGACTGGCAGGAAGGTCAACCGGGTAATGCTTTTCATATAGACCAGGAAGTAATTAGCAGATTTCTACATTGCCTGCCTTTCACCTTGACCCAGGCACAGGAGCGAGTGCTGCAGGAAATTTTAACCGACCTCAAACAAGCAAAAGCCATGTCCCGTCTTCTTCAGGGAGAGGTAGGGAGCGGCAAAACCGTAATTGCGACCCTGGCTCTCCTGATAGCTGCTGCCAACGGTTACCAGGGGGCGTTAATGGCGCCCACTGAGGTCTTAGCTGAGCAACATTACACCAATATCTGTGGCTATCTTGCCCAGGCCAGCACTCAGGAATCTGGTTCCGAGCCGGACGAAGGAACTATCAGGTGCTACACAGGATTTCTCTCCAGGCCACTTACCATCGCTTTGCTCACCGGGAGCCTCAGCAGTAACGAGAAGAAGAGGCTACATTATAAAATCGGGCAAGGGGAAGTGGATATTATTGTCGGCACCCATGCCCTTATTCAAAAAGAAGTGGAATTCAACAAGTTAGGGTTGGCGGTGATAGATGAGCAACACCGCTTTGGCGTGTTACAACGCTCGGCCCTGCGGCAAAAGGGGTTTAACCCTCATGTTCTGGTCATGACAGCCACCCCTATTCCTCGAACCATGGCGCTGACGCTCTATGGCGACCTTGACATTTCGGTTATTGATGAGTTGCCGCCGGGGCGACAGGTAGTGAAAACAAAGTGCCTCGAACCACAAGATAGGGAAAAGGCTTACAGCTTCCTCCAGCACCAGGTCAGCAATGGCCGGCAAGCTTTCATCATCTGCCCCTTAGTCGAAGAATCCGAAATACTTGAGGCAAAAGCCGCCACAACGGAGTATGCGCGACTATCCCGAGAGGTTTTTCCGAATTTAAAATTAGGACTACTCCATGGTCAAATGCCCGGTACTGAGAAAGAGGAGGTGATGCGCCGTTTTCGAAGCGGGGAGCTTGATATTCTGGTGTCGACCTCGGTAGTGGAGGTGGGCATCGACGTACCCCGGGCCTCTGTCATGATGGTAGAGGGTGCTGAACGCTTTGGCTTGTCCCAGCTCCACCAGTTCAGGGGACGCGTGGGGCGAGATAAGGAGCAAGGCTATTGCCTGCTTATCTCGGAAAAGCTTTCACCTGAAGCAAGGGAGCGTCTCCGGCTGATGGAGAAAGTCCACGATGGCTTCGCCCTGGCTGAGAAAGACTTAGAGCTACGAGGCCCTGGAGAATTTTTCGGCACCCACCAGAGCGGCCTGCCCGACCTCAAACTTGCCAAGCTAACCGATCTACGCAGCCTGGAGTTAGCCCGGCAAGAGGCAATGACTCTTTTCCAAAGCGACCCTAATTTAAAGAAAGCTGAACATCAACCCTTACGTCAACAATTGAGCCGGGCATGGTCCAAGGGCGCTGAATGGAGCTAATTCCCGTTAAATACTAAACAAATCCAGAACAGTACGATTTGGAAGGGCGCAGTTTAAGATTTGCTCGTAAATCGATAAGGTTTAGCAAAAACTTTCCAATTTAGCTAGAATATGGAGAAAATAAAAACGCAACCGGGAGGTGCAAAAGGAGATTTATTGTGTACATTGATAAATATCGCCTGGATGGGAAAGTAGCTTTAATCACCGGTGGCTCAAGAGGCATCGGCCGAGCCACTGCACTAGGTTTTGCCGAGGCCGGAGCAGACGTTGTAGTAGCCAGCAGGAAACTTCCTGACCTGGAGAAGGTAGCCGAGGAAATAAGGAAATTAGGAAGAAAATCTTTACCGGTAGCGGCTCATGTGGGGCGGATGGAAGATATAAACAACCTGGTCGCCAAAGTCACCAATGAATTTGGGAAAATTGATATCCTGGTGAACAACGCAGGCACTAGCCCGGCGTTGGCCTCTTCGTTAGAAGTTGATGAACGTCTATGGGACAGCATCTTGAATCTTAATCTGAAGGGATTATTCTTCCTCAGTCAGGCTGTAGCTAGAGTGATGAAGGAACATGGCGGAGGCAAGATTATCAATGTCGCCTCAATGGATGGATTTAAACCAGAGGCAAACATCGGCACGTATGCAATCAGCAAGGCTGGGGTCATAATGATATCTAAGGTCATGGCCCTGGAATTGGCTCAGTATAATATCCGCGTAAATGCAATAGCTCCCGGAAATGTGCACACTCGTCTCGGCGACTCCCGTTTCCTGGCTATGCCTGAATACGAGGGGGAGATGATCAAAAGGACACCACTAGGACGCATAGCCGACCCTGATGATATGGTAGGTGCGATGATTTATCTGGCATCCGATGCCTCCAGCTTCGTGACAGGAGAATGTATCACTGTAGCCGGTGGAATTTTTCTGACTTAATTCGGGAAGCCGATGAGCTTATGAAAGTCTTTGGTGCCATACTTGATAAGACAAGACAGGTTTGATATCGTGACTTTGGATTTGGAAACTGTTTAGAGTTTAGGATTTATTGTTTTGACATGCTCAAGCAAGAATTAGCTAAATGTTTGCAGCAAGCTGTATTGAAGGCACAGCAAGAAGGTGCTCTTGCTTCAGCTGCTTTGCCCGAGGTGCTTATAGAACATCCTCAAAATCCCGAACACGGAGATTTTGCTTCAGGCCTCCCTTTGAAGCTGGCTCGGTCTATGAAGATGTCCCCCATGGCTATAGCCGAAAAGGTCTCCGAGCATATAGTACCACCACCTCAAGTTGCCAAGATTTGGGTTGCTCCTCCAGGCTTCATTAATTTCATCTTGCGGGAGGACTGGCTGAGTACGGAGGTGGAATCAATCCTGGCTGCTGGTGAATCTTATGGTGATATTGAGCTAGGCAAAGGTAATCGGGTCCAAGTTGAATTCGTTAGTGTCAACCCCACCGGGCCTCTCCACGTAGGTCATGGCCGTGGTGCCGTTTTAGGCAGTACCTTGGCCAATGTGCTTACTGCCTCTGGCTATGCCGTAGAAAAAGAATTTTACATAAATGATATGGGTAACCAGATAAATAACTTTGGCCGTTCCCTCCATGCTCGCTACCGGCAATGCCTGGACAAAGAAGCTACCATGCCCCCAGATGGCTACTACGGCAATTACATGATTGACCTGGCCAAAGAAATAGTTCAGGAGCAGGGTGATAGATTTTTATTGTTGCCCGAGAGCGAGGCAGCTTCACAACTAGCGAAGGTTGGGATTACCAGGATGCTACAGAGAATTAAACAAGACCTCGAGCTGCTAAACGTTGTTTTTGACACCTGGTTCTCAGAAAGAAGCCTTTATCAGGGCGAGCAATATAACAAGGCTATGGAACTACTCCAGGGCGGGGGCTATATTGCTAAAAAGGAAAACGCCACCTGGTTTGAATCAAGCTCCCTGGGCGAAGACAAGGACAATGTCCTGGTGCGCAGTGATGGTTCTCCCACCTATTTTGCCTCTGATATTGCCTACCATTACAACAAGTTTCTGGAGCGGAAATTCGACTGGGTGATTGATATCTGGGGGGCTGACCATCAAGGGCATGTCCCTCGAATGAAAGCGATGCTCAAGGCCTTAGGATGTGTCCCTGACCAACTTAAGGTGATAATCTGCCAGTTAGTCACCCTGCGGCGTGGACAGGAGATAGTTAAAGTATCCAAGCGCAGTGGCGATATTGTTACTTTACAGGAGGTGATAGACGAGGTAGGCTCGGATGCTTGTCGCTTCTTGTTCCTCTCCCGTTCTGCTGATAGCCAGATGGACTTCGATATAGAACTCGCTAAGCGGCAATCAGCGGACAATCCTGTGTATTACGTTCAATATGCTCACGCCCGGATTGCCAGCATTCTTCGCTTAGCGAAACAGCGGGAGATAGACTGCAGTCAGGGCGATGTTTCTCTGCTTACCACCGAGCCGGAGCTAACCTTAATTCGCCGTTTAATACTCTTCCCCGAAATAGTAGAACAGGTGGCAGTTACTCTCGAGCCTCACCACTTACCTTATTATGCCCAGGATTTAGCCACCGTGTTTCACAGTTTCTATAAGCAATGCCGGGTTGTCTCTGAAGACGAAGCGCTGACTAAGGCTCGCATCAAGCTGGTCAAGGCAACTCAGATTGCCCTGGCTAAAGTCCTTCGCCTCATGGGCATGACCGCCCCGGAAAAGATGTGATTTATCCCTTTTGAGGTCTTGCGACAAGCAGGGATATCTTCATCTTTGTCGGGGAAGGATAGAATTCATCACAGTATTACTTAAATTCTCAGGCAGAATTGTGCTGCTACCCAGAGCAGTTGTCTCAAAGATATAATAAAGCATGAGGTCTGGCATTTACGAAAAGAGCAAAGCATGATATGGTTCGGTTCTGACAGATAAGGCAGGCGAGGGATGACAGCTCCACACATATTAGGGTTTCTGGGAATTCTGCTCATTATTGGATTCATAGGGGATTACCTCTTCAAGAAAATAAGTTTTCCCGACATATTAGTGCTACTAGGTTTAGGTTACGTAGCAGGGCCTGTCTTACATATTGTAGACCCAGCCTGGGTAGCCCCGGCAGCGCCAATAATAGCCAATCTATCCTTAGTCGTGATTCTATTTAACGGCGGTTTGGGCCTTGAGTTTTCCGAAGCTCGAGCCACCGCACCCAGGGCAATAGCGCTCGCTTTAGTGGGTATCGGGGCCAGCATGATAGCGGCGACAGCCTTTGTTTACTACGTTCTAGATTGGGAATTGATGGATAGCTTGTTGCTTGGAGCCATCGTAAGCGGCACCAGTCCGGCTATTGTAATGCCTCTTATCGCGCGAGCTAAAGTCACTCCTGAGATATCATCCCTATTAAATATAGAATCCGCTCTAAACGGTGCCTTGGTGATTGTGATTGCCCTGGTTATCCTGGAAGTCATGACTGTTGGGGCAACTGGGAATATAGGTCCTGTGATTGCTAAAGCTATTGGCATGCGCTTTCTTATAGGACTGTTAATTGGCGGCGGCGCCGGATTTGCCTGGCTCTGGGTGCTGACGTTCATAGAAGGCGAGCTATACGATGATATCTTGACCTTAGCTGTCCTTTTCTTACTTTATCTCGCCGTGGAGAGTCTGCAGGGCAGCGGAGCTATTTCCGCTCTCGTATTCGGCTTAATCCTGGGAAACGGCATGGATTTTGCAAGATTTCTACGCACCAAGAGGACTATAGAGATCCACAATACCATGATGACATTCCACTCTCAAATATATTTCATAGTGAAGACATTCTTCTTTGCTTACCTGGGGCTGATGATAACCTTTGATGACCCCAACGTAATTGTACCGAGCATCCTCCTGTCTTTGGCGCTATTGGTGGTAAGATGCATAGTAGTCCCTGCTATTTCCATAGGTAAGAGGAGCTTGCTTGCCAACACGGGAATACTAGCTACCATGCTGCCTCGCGGTCTATCCGCCGCCGTGGTAGCTGCAATAGCTGCTTCCTCGGGCATTCCCAATGCCCGGCTTTATCCCGAGATAGTGATAGTGGTTATCGCAATTACTGTCATAATCTCAGCTATAGGTATTCCCCTCTTTGCTAGAAAACCGCGGCGGGAGAACAGCGAGACAAAGGAAAAAGGTGGGACATCAAATTCACCTTGAGCTAGCGCCAATCGTTACTCCGCCGCCCTTCGCCTCATGGGCATGACCGTCCCAGAAAAGATGTAAAGCATACTCCTCTTTGTAATTGCGAGGAGCGTAGCGACGAAGCAATCTCGCAGAGGGATTTCTCCCTTACGCTCGGAACAGGCTCCCAATCCCTGAGATTGCCACGCCCCGACAAGTCGGGGCTCGCAATGACAGCCGCTGCTTGACGAATCATTGGTTTTTGCTGTATTATTAATCAAACTTACCACTCTATTTACCTCGCCTTATAGCGGAGGGTTATGTGGGTGGGGCCGATGGTATACAAGATACAGGTAAAGCTAGTCCGCAGGTAGGCGTTTAGTATGGCTGCTAAGTATTGCCTTGGCAGCTTTTTATATTAATTGTGGCAGGGAACAGGCACACTGCTTAAAATAAAAACTCAGAAGGAGGAAAAATGGCACGCGAGGTTAAAATCTACACCACCCCTACCTGTCCTTATTGCAAGATGGCTAAAAAGTTCCTGGATGACAATGGCATCAAGTATCAAGAATTTAATATAGTTGAGGATAAAGCGGCCCGGGAGGAAATGAAGAATAAGTGTGATTCGCTAACAGTCCCCACAATTTGCTTCGATAGCGAAGTGCTGATCGGGTTCGATGAGGGGCAGCTCAGGGAGAAATTAGGACTTTAGTTCGCTAAGGTGAGCTATGTATGAATTGATTATCATTGGTGGCGGCCCGGCCGGCATGACAGCGGCTGTCTATGCCGCGAGGAAGAAGATAAATACATTACTCATCAGCGGCGACATAGGAGGGCAGGGTCTCACCACTTGGCTTGTAGAAAACTATATGGGTTATCAATTCATTGAAGGCCGCGAGTTGATGCAGAAATTTGAGGAGCAGGTCAAGCAGTTCCCCACAGATGTAAAAGTCGAAGTTGGCAAGAGAGCTGAAAGACTATCGAGAGTGGACGGAGGCTTCGAGGTCAGGACGGATAGGGGTGAGACCTACCAGGCCAAGGCAGCCATATTGGCCACAGGCAAACGTCCTCGCAAGCTAAATGTTCCTGGAGAGAAGGAGTTGCTTGGAAGGGGGGTTACCTATTGCGCTATCTGTGATGGTCCCCTCTTCGCTGATGTTAAGGTGGCTGTCATTGGTGGTGGCAACTCGGCATTGGAAGCTGCTGACGACATGGTCAAAATAGCCGACCATGTTTATTTAGTATCGCTGACTCCTCTCACCGGTGACCAGATACTAATCGACAAAGTGAAGGCTGCCAATAATTTGACAATTTTCCTGGAGCATGAAGTCCTGGAAATAAAGGGAGATAGCCGCGTTAAGGGGATAAAAATAAGGGACTTGAAAAGTAAACAGGAAAGGGAATTGGAGGTTGGTGGCATCTTTATCGAGATCGGGCTTATCCCCAACTCAGATCTGGTAAAGGAGCTAGTCACCCTAAACCGTCTTGGGGAGATTGAGGTTAACTGTGGCAATGAAACTGGTGTGCCTGGCTTTTTCGCCGCTGGGGACGTTACCAGCGTCCCTGACAAGCAAATAGTGATAGCCGCTGGCGAAGGAGCCAAGGCTGCGCTTCAAGCTCACCGCTATCTCCAGAGGCTCAGTAAATAAATAATATTGTAAAGGAGGATTGAAATGGCTGTTAAAAAAGTTGGTGAAAAATATCGCTGCAATGTCTGTGGCAATGAGGTGACGGTGACCAAGGTTGGCGGCGGCACTCTAGTCTGCTGTGGTCAGGATATGGAATTAATTAGCTCGTAAGGTTTTAAGAGGAGTAAGCAAATGGAAAATGAACAGGCCAGAACGATAGAGGTACTTCAGCTCGCTGTTCGGATGGAGGTAGAGGGTAAGGAGTTTTACCAGCAGGCAAGCCAGAAAAGCAGCAATAAGCTAGCTAAGGAACTATTTCAACACCTGGCTAATGAAGAAGACATTCACCGTAAGAAATTTGAGGAAATATATGAAGCCCTTAAGAGAGGGCAGAATTGGCCTGATGTAGAGCCACCATCTGAGAAAGGGAAAAGGCTCAAGTCTCTGTTTGCCGAAGCCATTAAAGCACTGGGTAGCAAGATTAAAGTGGCCGAGTCTGAACTCGAAGCTATCAAGGTAGCTATGGATATGGAGATCAAGTCTTATAATTTATATCACTCTCGAAGCGAAGAAAGCACTCTCCCTGTGGAAAAGCGGTTCTATGAGACTCTGGCGGGCGAGGAGCGGGGACACCATCTTGCCCTTCTCGATTCTTACGAGTATCTTAGTGACCCTGCGGGGTGGTTTACTAAAAAAGAACATTGGTCATTGGACGGAGCTTAAACGAATAGGAAGGTACGACATGGGGGATGTCGCTTTAAGCATTGAGCAGCTAACCGTGGAGGTGGAAGGGCGGGAGATTTTACATAACATAAATTTGGGGATGAAGCTTGGCGAGACCCATGTCCTTTTCGGTCCCAACGGCAGCGGGAAAACCACTTTGCTCATGGCGATAATGGGTTTCCCCAAGTATCGGATAACCAAAGGCAAAATCATTTTCAAAGGCCAGGACATAAGTATGTTGCCGCTGGATGAGAGAGCCCGTTTGGGGATTGGTATGTCCTTCCAACGGCCGCCGGTGGTTCGAGGTGTAAAAATGCGTGACATGGTAGCTGCCTGCCTCAGGGGTCAAGAACATGAGGAGCGCATCAAGCAACTCGCAGAGAAAGCTAACCTGGCCGATTTTCTGGATAGGGAGATGAACTACGGGTTTTCGGGAGGGGAGATAAAGCGTTCCGAGCTGATGCAACTACTGGCGCAGAGGCCCACATTAACATTGATAGATGAGCCTGAATCAGGCGTTGACCTGGTAAATATCACCCTTATCGGTGAACTGTTAAATAGCTTGCTGGAAAAAGATTGTCCCATACCTGAGCGAAAATGCACGGGGCTCATCATTACCCATACTGGTCATATTCTGGACTACGTTAACGCCCGCACAGGCTATGTCATGTGTGATGGTGTAATCGGATGCGAGGGAGACTCTCGTGAAATTTTAGCCACTATTAGAGAGAAAGGCTACCAAGAATGTATCAAATGCTTTCTGAGGAGGGCCCCAAGTGCTTGAGATAGTGTCGTCTGAGACACATAAAGATAAAGCCAGAGCAGCAGCCGCCAAACCAGCGGCATTCGGTGAGGATATAGATTTGGACACCTATGTTAGCTCAACTGAGGAGCAGCCTTATCAGGTTGACCCGTCGAAGCTCCCTGCCAGGGCCAAAGAGCGGATGTTAGAAGCAGGAGTCATTTTGGATGACCCGGGCCAGAGAGCAGGGACCTTTATCCAGATGGATAACGCTCCAGTTCATAGTTCGGTCAGCCAAGAGGGCGTGGAAGTGATGGCAGTCAGCCAGGCTCTAGAAAAGTATGACTGGCTGTCAGACTACTGGTGGCACGCAGTAGCCGTGGATACCGATAAGTACACTGCCAGTGTAGAGTTGAACCAGCATAATGGCTACTTCATCAGGGCACTGCCCGGCTATAAGACCATTTATCCTGTTCAGGCCTGTCTCTATCTGGCAAAAGCACGGCTTGCTCAGAATGTGCACAATATTATCATTGCTGAAGAGAACTCAGAGCTGCATATCATTACCGGTTGTACCACTGCTTCTAACGAAGAAGCCGGCCTGCATCTGGGCGTCTCTGAGTTCTACATAAAGAAAGGGGCTAAGGTCACCTTCACTATGATACATAACTGGAATCCAGAGGTATCTGTTCGCCCCCGCACGGTAGCAATTATTGAAGAGAACGGCTTATTTCTCAGTAATTATGTGCTTACGAAGCCAGTCCGTTCATTACAGATGTATCCTACAGCCAGGTGTGTGGGGGAAAACGCAGTTGTCAGGTTCAACAGTATTCTAGTAGCAGCTCCGGGGTCATCGCTGGACGTTGGTTCTCGGGTCATCCTCAATGCCAAGGGAGCGAAAACAGAAATCATATCACGAGCTATAACTACGGGAGGTAGGATTGTTGCCCGAGGTTATATAGAAGGTAATGCCCCTGATGTCAAAGGCCATCTGGAATGTCGTGGGCTAATTCTAATGGGAGAGGGCATAATCCATGCCATACCCGAGCTTAAAGGTACTTTAGCCGGCATCGACCTATCCCATGAAGCGGCAGTAGGCAAGATAGCTGAAGAAGAAGTAGAGTATCTCATGGCACGGGGGCTAACTCGAAGCGAAGCTACAGCCACAATAGTCAGGGGGTTTCTCAGGGTGGATATCGAGGGATTGCCGCCCTTACTCGGTGCCGAATTACAGCGGGCAATTGAAGCCAGTGAAAAGGACCTTATGTAAATAACACCGACATGAGATTAGCAATGAATCTGAAAGCTCTACACAATTTAAGCTACGGTCTGTATGTGGTAGCATCCCAAAAACAAGGAAAACTGAACGCACAAATCGCTAACACAGTGGTTCAAGTCACCTCTGAGCCTCCCACTATCTCCGTGTGCATCAACAAGCAGAACCTCACACACGAGTTCATCACCGAGAGCAAAGTCTTTGTCGCTTCTGTATTATCTCAAGATACACCCCTCTCTTTCATCGGTCATTTTGGCTTCAAGTCGGGTAGGGAAGTAGACAAACTCAAAGATGTCAATTACAAACTAGGTGAAGCTAAGGCTCCCATAGTACTTGACCATAGCTTGGCTTATCTCGAAGCCAGGGTAATTAATCAACTAGATGTCGGGACTCACACTATCTTTATAGGGGAACTCGTGGGAGCGGATGTTCTCAGAGAAGGTGAACCAATGACTTATGCTTACTACCATCAGGTTAAGAGAGGCACCACTCCCAAGACAGCTCCCAGCTACATCGAAGAGAGAAAGGAGACGGTATCCAAAATGGCGAAATACCAATGCACTGTTTGCGGGTATATCTATGACCCTGAGTTAGGCGATGCCGACGGCGGTATAAAGCCGGGAACGCCTTTCGAGGAAATACCCGATGATTGGGTATGCCCTGTCTGCGGAGCAAGCAAAGACCAGTTCGAGAAAATAGAGGAGTGATGGCGTAACGATGATAGAAAACTTGAGCCAAGAACAATTAGCAGGAATATTAGAAGCAATACCTGTGGAAATTTCTTTCGTTGATGAAGATGATTTAGTTAAATTCTGGAATAAGCACGAAACGAGAATTTTCAAACGGCCGGTTTCAGTGATTGGGAAATCAGTTCAGAACTGCCATCCGAAGCAAAGCGTGGACAAGGTAAACCAGATATTGTCCGATTTTAAGGCTGGCAAGAGAGATTCAGCCGAATTTTGGATAAATCTGGGGGAGAAGAAGGTATGTATAAGATATTTTGCCGTGCGGAATAAGGCTGGCAAGTATTTAGGCACATTGGAAGCCACACAAGATATCACAGAGATAAAAAAGATTGAAGGGGAAAAAAGACTTTAAAATATTAAAGGGGGAGCGAATGAAAGCAAGACAAATAAGGGCAAATGTTTACTGGGTAGGCGCTATCGACTGGGACAGGCGTCTCTTCGACGCCTTGATACCCCTTCCCGATGGAACAAGCTATAACGCCTACCTGGTGCAGGGCAGCCAGAAAGTTGCTTTGATAGATACCGTGGATCCCTCCATGACAGACGTCCTCACGGCTTATCTTGAGAATGTTCCCGTTATTGACTATGTCATTGCCAACCATGCCGAGCAAGACCACGCTGGCAGCATCCCCCAGATCTTGGCGAAGTATCCCGATGCCAAGGTAGTCACCACGCCCAAAGGCAAGGATATGCTCGTGGCTCTCCTGCTTATCCCGGAGGACAGATTTATCACCATAAACGATGGTGAAACTTTATCTCTGGGGGATAAAACCCTGGAGTTTATCCATGCCCCCTGGGTACACTGGCCTGAGACCATGCTTACATATTTACGGGAAGACAAGATACTCTTCCCTTGCGACCTTTTTGGCTCCCATCTGGCCACCACAGACCTGTATGTAGCTAATGAAGGGCAAGTCTATGAAGCGTCTAAAAGATACTTTGCTGAAATCATGATGCCTTTCCGCACCAGTATTGAGAAACATTTGGGGAAGCTAAACAGTTATAAGATTGACGTCATCGCCCCCAGCCACGGCCCCCTCCATGACAAACCTTCGTTCATCCTGGAAGCATATCAAACCTGGGTATTCGGCTCACCAAAAAACATAGTGGTCTTGCCTTATATCTCCATGCATGGCAGCACCCAAAAAATGGTGGAATATTTTGTGGGAGCCCTGGCTGACAAAGGCGTCACGGTTAAGCAGTTCAACCTGGCGGTAACTGATATTGGGAAACTGGCCATGGCATTGGTGGACGCCGCTACTATGGTCATCGGCACGCCCACGGTTCTGGTTGGTCCACATCCTAACGTCGCCTATGCGGCATTTCTAGCCAACGCCTTAAGACCCAGGCTCCAGTTCATCTCCATTATTGGCTCCTATGGCTGGGGCAGCAAGGCTGTGGAACAGCTCACGGGAATGATTCCCAACCTTAAGGCGGAGGTACTGGCTCCCGTGATAAGCAAGGGATTTCCCAGGGAAGAGGATTTCAAAGCCCTCGATAACTTAGCCAGCACCATCGCAGAAAAGCATAAAGAGCGTGGCTTTGCCTGACAATGTCTTGCTCAAAGAGGGTTGAGAATGGCTAAGGCAATAACAATTTATGACACCAGAACTGGTAGTACAGAGACAATTGCGAAGGCGATTGAAGAAGGGAGGGAAAAAGCTGGAGTTGAGGTTATATTGAAGAGGACTGCAAATGCAAAAGCAGAGGATCCCAAAGATATTGATGACCAACTAACAGCCTGAAAGGACTTCCCCGCTAGACATCTCCATTGTGCTTTGGTCATCCCTGAAATGTCATAAATTTGTAATTTTTTTGACTACCGTTTTATAACTTCTCCACTAGTTCCGATCTAAAATTTCAGCACAAAAGTATCGTTAGGGTGCGCCAATAATGCCATCATCGGCTATACTTTGGGTAGAGTGGTGAATTTGTCCTTATGATGACCGATACCATGAAGCAAATTTTTGGAATGAATGTGATAGAACCAGGGTTGAAAATACTGCGCAGGCCGAACGAATGTAGTTTGGAACAGTGCCAGGAATTTGGAAGGAGGATTGCTGAGAAAACAAAATAACACAAGGGGAGCGGAATATGGAATGAGGCGAAGACATTCTAAGAACCGAGGGTTTCGGATGGAGAATTCTTAAGTAAAGGAGGAAAAAGACTTATGGAAAAAGCAAAATTTTATACCCTGCCGCAATTGCCCTACCAGTATGATGAGTTACAGCCCTATGTATCCCAGGAACAGTTAACTCTACACCATCAAAAGCATCATCAGGCGTACGTCAATAGTGCTAATGCCATACTCGAGAGGCTGGACAAGGCTCGCAAAGAAAGTGCTGACTTTGATGTTAAAGCTACCTTGAAAGAGCTTTCGTTTCACATTGGAGGGCATCTGCTACATTCATTGTTCTGGACCAATATAGCGCCGCCGGGCAAAGGCGGGGGAAAGCCGACGGGAACTTTGGGCGCAGCCATAGAAAAGGAGTTCGGTAGTTTCGACAGATTCAAAAAGGAATTCAGTATGGCCGCTACCAGCGTGGAAGGCTCGGGATGGGCAGCACTCAGTTTCTGCAGGCAGACTAATAGACCAATAATAATGCAGATAGAGAAACATAATACAAATGTCTATCCCATGTTTACCATCTTGATGGTTATTGACGTCTGGGAGCATGCTTATTATCTGGATTATAAAAATGAAAGAGCCAAATTCGTTGATGCTTTCTGGAACATCGTCAACTGGGGTGAAGTGAATAAAAGGTTGGAAAAGATATTGAAGTAATTTAACGGCAATGGCCAAGCGATTGACTCTTCTTCACTGGAGATGGATAGTCTGTGTAACCAAGAGATTGGGCACAGAAAAGAATAATTAGGGAGGGACGAATGGACAAAAATAAAATTGTTGCTTTATTAAATCAAGACCTCGAAGGGGAACAGGCAGCCATCATTCAATATTTGGTCCACGCCTATGCTATTGGTGAGGGTGAGATGGCATGTGAGATCGAGGCTATCGCCCGGGAGGAAATGCGTCATTTTGATTGGCTGGCTGAGACCATAGTCAGCCTGGGTGGTACTCCCACCATCAAGAGGGGAGACATGCGCACGGGTGGCGAGTTGGTTTCTGATTGGATGAAAAACGATGTGCTTCAGGAGAAAGATGGCATTGCCTTATATGAAGAGCACATCAAAGCCATTGATAATCCTAAGGTAAGGCGGCTGCTGAAGCGAATCCTTTCCGATGAAAAGTCACATCGAGGCGACTTTGAACACTTTGTAACTAAAGCTCAGAAAGAAAGTCTCAGGGATTTAAGGGGCTCTCGACAGGACAAGGTTGCCCAAGTTCTCAACTGGGGCATCGAGCATGAATATACCGTTATCCTTCAATACCTTCTCCACTCCTATATGACGCCCAACAAGGATGTAAAGAAGGAAATGGATGACCAAGCTATAAACGAGATGCAACATCTGGGATGGCTGTCTGAAAAGATGGTTGGCCGAAAAGGCACTCCCAGGATTGAGCACACCAAGGTGGATAAATCCACCAAGACCGCTGATATGCTTCGGGTAGATATTGAGATCGAGAAAAAGGTGGCGGCTGAATATGACCGCGCTGCCAAAGAAATTAAAGACTCTGACCTGAAAGAGCTTCTTTCCCGGATAAGGGACCACGAATTGTACCACATTGATGTATTCAACGATTTGTTGAAGGAAGAGGAGGGGCGGGGTAAGAAAAGATAGTGGGCGACAAAACTAATTCTAAGAAGTCTGACAGGGCTTCAATCCATGTAACTGGGATGACCTGCACTACTTGTGCGGCTACTATCGAGAAGGGTCTTTCTCAGACTCCTGGTGTAGAGCAGGCCGATGTTAACTTCGCTTCGGAGAAGGCTTCGATAAAATACGATCCTACAAAGGTGGACCTTGCCAAGATTAAGGATACTGTCTCGCAATTGGGGTATGGGGTCGCCACCAGAAAGTCCATATTTCCGGTGGGCGGAATGACCTGCGCTTCCTGTGTTGCCCGGGTGGAGGAGGCTCTGTCCAGCGTGCCAGGTGTAATTTCGGCTAGCGTGAATCTGGCCTCGGAGAAGGCTACTGTAGAGTACCTGGAGGGGACGGCGCTGGCTGACATGAGACGAGCGGTGAAAGACGCCGGCTATGAACTTGGCCCCGAGGCGCAGGCTTTGGAAGATGTGACCACTGCTGCCCAGCGTGAGATTCGAGTTCTCAGGAATAGATTTATTATCGCTGCTATCCTGGCCTCAGCAATCATGGCCTTAGGCTGGGGTCCTTCCTTTGCTGGCAAGTCCTATCTACTATTAGCTCTGGCTACGCCAGTGCAGTTCTGGGCGGGTCTGCGATTCTATCGAGGGGCATGGGGTGCGCTGAAACATAGAACCTCCGATATGAATACCCTGATTGCTGTAGGTACCTCGGTGGCTTACTTTTACAGCATGATAGCTGTTATTTCCCCCGGCCTTTTTGCCACTGGTGTACTGGAACCTAACTTATACTTCCATACCTCAGCAATGATTATAACCTTGATTCTTCTTGGTCGTTTTCTGGAAGCTAGAGCCAGAGGACAGACCTCAGAGGCATTAAAGAAACTTATCGGTATGCAACCAAAGACCGCTTTAGTTGTCCGTGAAGGCGAGCAGAGAGAAATTTCCGTGGAAGATGTTCGGGTTGGTGACCTTATCCTGGTACGTCCGGGCGAGCGAATACCCGTGGATGGCATAGTGCGTGAGGGTTACTCAAGTATTGATGAATCTATGATTACTGGAGAGAGTATCCCTGTGGAGAAAAAGGTGGGTGATGAGGTTATTGGTGCCACCATTAACAAGACAGGCAGCTTCCAATTCGAAGCAACCAAGGTGGGTAAGGATACAACGCTGGCTCGTATCGTCAGAATGGTGGAGGAGGCTCAGGGAAGCAAAGCTCCTATTCAGCGTCTTGCTGATGTCATCGCCAGCTACTTTGTGCCTGCGGTGATTGGCATTGCCATAATAACCTTTGTAGTCTGGTATTTCGTGGGACCAGCTCCAGCCCTCACTTTCGCCCTCCTCAACTTTGTCGCTGTGCTCGTTATCGCCTGCCCCTGCGCCCTGGGGCTGGCTACTCCCACCGCGATTATAGTTGGCACGGGCAAGGGAGCTGAGCATGGGATTCTCATCAGGAATGGCGAGGCCCTGGAGAGAGCTCACCGGATAAACACTGTTCTTCTGGATAAGACCGGCACATTGACCCGTGGCGAGCCTGTGGTGACGAACGTGGTCGCTGCCCCTTTTTCTTCCCCAGAGGAAGTCCTTCGGTTAGCTGCCTCCGCTGAGCAGAATTCAGAACACCCTCTCGGTGAAGCTGTGGTCAAGGCTGCTCTGGAGAAGAAACTTGAATTATCTCCGCCCTCTGACTTTAATGCCATCCCGGGGCAGGGCGTGGAGGCTTTGGTGGAGAGCAAAAAGCTTTTCTTGGGCAACCTTAAATTGATGGAGGAACGAGGTCTTTCCCTAAACGGGCTGGAGAAGAAAGCTGCTGAACTCCTCGAAGGAGGTAAGACGGTAATGTTCCTGGGACTGGATACCCAAGTAGCAGGAATTATTGCCTTGGCTGATACCCTAAAGCCAGGCGCCAGAGAAGCGCTCCAAGCGCTGCACAGGATGGGTATTGAAACAGCTATGCTCACAGGGGACAACCGGCGCACGGCTGAAGCTATTGCTCGCGAGGCAGGCATTGACCGTGTCCTGGCTGAGGTGCTCCCTGAGCATAAAGCTGGAGAGGTCAAGAAATTGCAGGAGGAGGGAAAGGTGGTGGCAATGGTGGGCGATGGCATTAACGACGCTCCGGCATTGGCCCAGGCAGATATCGGTATCGCTATTGGTACAGGTACTGATGTTGCCATGGAGACTGGCGATATTACCCTGATTAGCGGTGACTTGATGGGGGTGGTAACCGCCATATCTCTGAGCAAGCGGACCATGAGAACTATCAAGCAGAACCTCTTCTGGGCCTTTGCTTACAATACTGCCCTCATTCCGGTAGCAGCCGGGGTATTGTATATTGCCTTCGGGAAGACTGGTGTCCCTTCTGGGCTTCATTTCATTCTAGGTGAGTATGGTTTCTTGAATCCCATGCTAGCCGCAGCAGCCATGGCGGCTAGCTCCATCACTGTCGTGTCCAACTCACTGCGTTTAAGAGGGTTCAAGCCAGCTCGGCTTGGCAATTAAGGAAAGGAGGTGCTCAATGGCAATAGATCCAGTTTGCAAGATGGAGGTACAGGAAACTAAGGCAGCAGCTACTTCCGAGTATAAAGGAAAGAAATACTACTTCTGTGCTGTTGGCTGTAAGAAGGCTTTCGACCAGAACCCCGAGAAGTACCTCGCTGAGAAAAAGAATTAAACTTACAAGGGGGTAGATAATATGTGGAAGTGTACTAATTGTCATCACGTGGAATTTAGCACTGACAAACCTCAGCAGTGCCCGGTCTGTGGTGCTGAGGCAGAGAAGCTCGTCCAGCATGAGGTGCCTGGGATAAAAGGGACTAAGACCTTGAAGAATCTTAAAGTTGGTTTCGTGGCTGAGTCCCAGGCACATCTGAGGAACCTGGCTTTTGCCATGAAGGCTGAGCAAGAGGGCTATTCTCAGGTAGCGAAGTTGTTCCGTGCTATCGCCGAAGCTGAGTCAGTCCACGCCTTCAATCACTTCCGCCTTCTGGACGCTGTGTCCAGCACTCAGGAGAACCTTGAGAGTGCCTTTGAGAGGGAAAACCTCGCTGCCAGCACTTATCCTCAATTCATCAGAGTGGCAACCGAGGAAGGTAATACGAGCGTGGCGACGGTCCTGGGTTACTCCCGCGATGTGGAAAAGGGGCATGCCAAGCTCTATAAGAAGGCGCTGGCGCATACGATGGCTGAAGAAGAGACCGAGTACTACGTCTGCCAGGTCTGCGGGTATGTCTCCGACGGCGTTCTTCCTGATGTGTGCCCTATCTGTGGCGCTCCCAAAGAGAAATTCCGGAAGGTAGTCTAGGCGGGCAGACAATAATTCTCTTAATAGCTAGGATTTATGAAAGGGGGTGTTCTATGAATAAGTTTACAGAGGTAGCCAAAATAGAAGAACTGAAGAGCGGAACAATGAAGACGGTAATTGCAGGGGGGCGCGAAATCCTTCTGGCCAGGGTTGGAGATAAGTACTATGCCACTGATAATCGCTGCCCCCATATGAAGGGCGATTTATCACAGGGTAAACTGGAGGGGACTGTAGTCACTTGTCCCGTGCATGGCTCTCAACTTGATATCAGTAATGGGCAGGTGGTGCGTTGGTTAAAGGGAGGGCTAATGTCGAAGCTTGGCAGTGCACTCAAGATGTCCAAGACCCTTACAGTGTACAATGTCAAAGTGGAAGATGGCAAAGTGCTGGTTGAATTTTAGTGCTGGCTTGAGTAAAGTAAGGGTGCGGAAGGATATATTTGCGACCAACTAAAGTTAGCTCGTGCCGCAGATGAACTAACAACGCTAGCACCTGATGAGGTCAAAGCAGTATTGGGCAGGGATTGGAAAGGTGACTTCCCCCTTCTAGAGAATCCCGGCAAGAATAATTGGAGGATATCAAGTTATGGCTGAGCTATCATTACCGTTTGAGTCCAGATATTTTCCTCTGAAGAAATTCCTCAATATGTATCAGAAGTCCCTGGAAGAGCCAGAGGAGTTCTGGGCTGAACAAGCACGTCAGCTAGATTGGTTTAAGACCTGGGACAAGGTGCTGGAATGGAAGCCGCCCTTTGCAAGGTGGTTTGTAGGGGGGAGATTAAACGCATCATATATATGTGTGGACCGTCATGCTAAGACTTGGCGCCGGAGTAAGGTGGCTATATACTGGGAAGGTGAGCCGGGAGATATTAGAGTTTTAAGCTATTCTACACTATATCGTGAAGTCAACAGATACGCCTCAGTCTTAAAGAACTGTGGCGTAGGTGATGGGGACAAGGTTGCCTTATATCTGCCCATGATTCCCGAGCTGCCTATTTTCATGCTGGCATGTGCCAGGATTGGGGCCATTCACACAGTGATTTTCTCCGGTTTCAGTGCTCAAGCATTGGCTGACAGGGTCAATGATATACAAGCCAAATTGCTAATAACTGCTGACGGGGGATTCCGGAGGGGGAAGATAATCCCGCTAAAGAGTATAGCCGATGAGGCCTTGACAAAGTGCCCCTCGGTGGAGAAGGTTATTGTGGTTAAAAGAACTGATTCTCCAGTCACCGTAAAGACGCCAAAGGAATCGTGGTTGCATGACCTGCTTGAGAGTGCAGCACAGTTTGTGGAACCAGAGCCAGTAGAGTCAAATCACCCCCTCTATATACTGTACACCTCAGGGACTACAGGAAAGCCTAAAGGAGTTGTCCACAGTACTGGTGGCTATCTGGTCCACAATTATTCTGCTTATAAGTGGGTTTTCGACCTTCGAGAGGAATCGGTCTACTGGTGCACTGCTGACGTCGGTTGGGTCACCGGGCATAGCTCAATAGTATATGCACCGCTGGCACATGGGGCAGCCATGGTACTTTATGAGGGGGCTCCCGACTATCCTACAATTGAGAGATGGTGGGATATTATCGAGAAATACGGAGTTAGCGTGTTTTACACCTCACCTACAGCCATCAGAATGTTCATGGGATATGGAGAGGAGATGCTAAACAAGCATGACCTCAGTAGTCTGGAGCTTTTAGGGAGCGTGGGAGAGCCTATTAATCCCGAGGCCTGGCTCTGGTTTTACCAGCATGTCGGTGGTGAAAGATGTCCCATTGTTGATACCTGGTGGCAGACTGAAACCGGTGGCATCATGATTTCACCTAGCCCTGGAATAGAGTGTGTGCCTCTGAAGCCTGGCTCAGCAACTTTACCGCTGCCGGGGGTGGAGGCTGATGTAGTTGGTGAGGACGGCAAGCCAGTGCCGCCAGAGAAAAGGGGGTTTTTGGTAATAAAGAGACCATGGCCTGGGATGCTCCTTGGCATACACGGAGCCCCGGAGCGTTACAAGGAAGCCTATTGGTCACGGTTTCCCGGCATTTACTATACCGGCGACTACGCAGTAAAGGACAAAGATGGATACTTCTGGGTCTTGGGGAGGGCTGATGAGGTACTTAAAGTGGCCGGGCATAGAATAGGTACTGCTGAATTAGAGGACGCTGCTGTCTCACATCCTCAAATAGCTGAAGCAGCAGTTGTGGGTAAGGATGACCCGGTGAAAGGCGAAAGCATTGTCATCTTTGCCAGGCTCAAAGAAGGTGTTGACCCTTCTCCGGACCTGAAAAAAGACATTGCTGGGCACATGCGAAAAATGGTAGGGCCTATAGCAGTTCCTGATGAGGTTCATTTTGTCGCCGAGCTACCCAAGACAAGAAGCGGCAAAATTATGCGGCGGGTTTTGAAGGCCGTGGCTAATAATACCAGCATAGGAGACCTCACAACTCTGGAAGACAAAAGCTCCGTGGACGAGATAGTCAAGGCTTATCAGGAATTCAGGGAGGTAAAGGGAAAGGAGAAGTAAGATGTCGCTAGGTGTTAATTTCATGGTTGAACAGAAAATCAAAATTAAACAGCGTAGTTATGGATCAGGAGGTATAAAATGGACAAGAATCTTGGGGCAGAGCTTGAGGTCAACAAGGTATCTATCAAACTCAACCCCTTCGCCGAACAGTTCTTGACTCGAACTGTAGTCGGTGCAGTCTCTTCCTTGAGAGGATCTGAAAACATAAGGGGCCTGGAACTTTACCTGGAGCGGGGCGATGTCAAGCTCATCGTCAATGGAAATGAACTTCCCCTTACCCCTTTCCCCAAGGAAATTATCACCAACACAATAACCGGCTTGGTCTCTTCGTTAAAGGGGGTGGGCAAAATAGACAGTTTGAAGATTAACGTTAAGGCACACTAGTCAAATTATTGATACAAAAGTCACATACAACAAGGGTGGCGGTTTTTAAAATTGAATAATATGTAAGGTAATTCCCGGCGACGATAAACAATAAGAGTTTAGAAAGGAGGGTAAGATGACAGAGCAACTATGTCCGGTTTGTGGCTGCACCATAGTGGGAGAGGCCTACGAGAAAGATGGCGTTAAGTACTGTTGTGAGTCCTGTGCCACCGATAGTGGGCCCTGCGAGTGTGGATGCTGCCACCCTGTGGAAGAAGAAACAGAAGAACATTAGATCAAGAATATAGAATATAGTTTCGTTGTTGAGGAGTAGCGGGTTCCATGCCTAACCGTTTGATAAAGGAGACTTCTCCTTACCTGCGTCAACACGCGCATAATCCGGTGGACTGGTACCCATGGGGGCCAGAGGCATTCGGGAGAGCTCAAAGGGAAAATAAACCCATCTTCTTATCTATAGGGTATTCAACATGCCATTGGTGCCACGTGATGGCACATGAGTCTTTTGAGCATCCTGAAGTAGCCAGGCTTATGAACGAGACTTTCGTTTCCATAAAGGTAGACCGTGAGGAACGTCCTGATATAGACAATGTTTACATGAGCGCCTGTCAGGTGATGACAGGCAGCGGGGGTTGGCCTCTTAGTATCATCATAACACCAGATAAGAAACCATTCTTCGCCGCCACTTATATCCCCAGGGAGGGCCGATTTGGGCTGATTGGAATGATGGAGCTAATCCCACACATTAGAGAGCTTTGGGCAACGCAGCGAGGCGAAGCGTTAAGTCTGTCCAATAAAATCGCGACCGTACTTCAACAGACCTCGCAGGACACACCCGGTGAAGAACTAGATGAAGCGACACTGGAGCTCACATATGAGCAGCTTGCCAAACGCTTTGATGGACAGCACGCTGGTTTCAGCAGCGCCCCGAAGTTTCCCACCCCGCACAATCTCTTCTTCTTGCTCCGCTACTGGAAACGTGGCGGCAACGAGGCAGCGTTGGATATGGTGAAGAAAACTCTTCAGGCAATGCGGCGCGGCGGCATCTATGACCACGTTGGATTTGGCTTCCACCGCTATTCCACAGATTCGCAATGGCTTGTTCCTCACTTTGAGAAGATGCTTTACGATCAAGCTATGTTAGCCATGGCCTACACCGAGGCTTATCAGGCGACGGGAAAGGAAGATTATGGAAAGACAGCACGGGAGATTTTCACCTATGTTCTGCGGGATATGACAGTGCCAGAAGGCGGGTTTTGCTCGGCTGAAGATGCGGATAGCGAGAGAGAGGAAGGGAAGTTTTACCTTTGGACACAGGAGGAAGTTCGACAGGCACTTGGCAATGAGGAAGCAGACTTCACCGCCCAAGTATTTAACATTGAAAAAGACGGCAATTTCACGGAGCAAGCCACTAGAAGGAAGAGTGGCGTTAACATTTTGCATTTAAGAAAGCCACTTGAAAAGATCGCCTCCGACCTGAATCTGTCTCAACAAGACCTTCAGGCGCATCTGGAAGTGATACGGCCGAAATTATTTGCTTACCGCGAAAAACGTGTCCATCCTATGAAGGACGACAAGATTTTAACTGATTGGAACGGTCTCATGATTGCTGCATTGGCGAAAGGGGCCCAAGCCTTTGATGAGCCTGAGTATGCTGAAGCGGCCTGCCGTGCTGCAGATTTCATCCTTGGGAATATGCGCAAAGCAGATGGCCGGCTTTGGCACCGCTATCGAGATGGCCAGGCTGGCGTAGAAGCAAATCTGGATGATTATGCTTTTCTAGTTTGGGGTCTAATAGAACTATATGAGGCCATTTTCGACGCAAGGCATCTTGGAGTTGCTCTCGAACTGACTGGTGATATGGTAAGGCATTTCTGGGATAAAGATGGTGGTGGGCTTTATCTCGTGCCTGACGATGGTGAAAGCCTGTTTGTCAGAAAGAAGGAGATTTACGATGGTGCTATGCCATCGGGAAATTCTATGGCAATGCTGAACTTGCTTCGTCTGGGGCGTATGACTGCTAATTCCGATTTGGAGGAAAAAGCAGCAAAAATCGGGCGTGCTTTTTCCAGAAGCGTCAAACAATCACCATCGGCGCATACTCAACTCATGGTTGCCTTAGACTTCGGGATTGGGCCTTGTTATGAAGTGGTCATCGCCGGCAATGCAAAGGCAGAAGATACCAAAGCTATGGTAAAAGCGTTAAGAACACGTTTCTTGCCGAATAAGGTGGTGCTTCTCAATCCCAGTGAACAGAAATCGCCTGAAATAGCTCAGCTTGCCGAATTCACCAAAAATCAATCGAGCATCGGGGGCAAGGCCACGGCTTACGTCTGCCTGAATTATAACTGCAAGCTGCCAACCACAGATATAAACAAAATGCTGGAGCTACTCAATGTGACATAGCTATCTCAGAAACGAAGTGACTCGCGTGAGTATGGTGGTCCGCAAACAGACAAAACGTCAGTTAACAATGGGTTAGGGGGTGATTTGCATGTGAAGAGTTGATTATGATGCGAGGGCCCAAATATTAAAAAAGAAGAAAAGGAGGAGAAAATTGGAAACATTTCGTGGTAGTGGTCATCTGCCTGGAGCTCCTAAGGTGTGGGATGTGGAATTGGATGCCGACTGGGAGAATAAAGAATTTACAGTACGCATACCGGCAGCCAGGGCAAAATTGACCGAATGGCCAGGGCTAATGGTACAAACTATCGGCGGCGAAGAGGCAGTATTCAGGACACGTGGTATACCACCACTGCAAATTCACTGGTGGCATGTGGTGAGGAATACCACCGGCGGTCTCTGGGCGATGGTCCTCGTACCTCCTAATGAAGAGGGAATATGGCTCAACTGTGGCCTTCGCCTAGAAAAGAAATGACACCCTGTAATAGTAATCAGTCTCCATTACGTGGGTTTTGACAGGTTTGCCAGCTAATGCTATCATAACTTATATAAAGTGTGGATTACAGTCAAAGTTAATGATAACAAAATGGTCAATTCGGTTGGGAAGGGGACTTAGGGGGTGGTAATAAGTGGATGCCGCCGATAGTTGGCTTTTATTAGCCTTTCTAGTTTGCGTAGCCCTTTCAGCCTTCTTTTCCAGTGCTGAGTCAGCTTTCATCTCTCTGCCCAAGCTTCGCATAAGATATCTGGTGGAAAGCGGCGTTAAAGGAGCGGAAAAGCTAGCCAAATTTGCTGAAAAGCCCGAGAGGTTTCTGGCTACCGTCCTTCTAGGTAATAATCTGGTAAATATCGCTGCCGCTACACTAGGTACCATCATGGCGGTGTCAGTTTTTGGCTTCCCATGGGGACCAATCATAGCCACCGTGGGGGTGACAGCGCTAGTTTTGGTCTTCGGAGAAGTTATCCCCAAGACTTTCGCTGTGCATCATTCTCAGCGGCTATCCCTAATCTACGCTAATCCCTTAAAAATAATAGAATTGTGTTTTTACCCTTTTATCCTGGCCCTGGAGCGAATCGGGTTAAGTCTTACCAAGATAGTAACTGTATCCGAGGAGGATAAAAAGTTGGTCAGCGAGGGCGAGATACGTTCGGCAATAAATGTCGGGGAAAGCGAAGGTGTGGTGGAGCAAGATGAGGCAGAGATGCTACACAAGGTGTTTGAATTTACCGACCGCCCAGTGAGTAAGATAATGGTCCCCAGAACAGAAATCACCTGGGTGTCTCAAGGGACAAAGCTAAGCGATTTCTTGAATCTCTATACCCAAGGACGATATAGCCGTTTCCCCGTATATAAGGATAATACCGATAATGTGGTAGGTATATTACATGCCAAGGATGTGCTGATGAAGTTAACCGATGGACCTGACAGCAAAGACAGCGTCATCGATGATTTGGTGCGCCCGACCTATTTTGTGCCTGAAGGCAAACGCCTGGGAGAGCTCCTGGCTGAGATGCGAGATGGTGGGCACCATGCGGCAATTGTTGTCGACGAGTTTGGAGGAATCTCGGGAATGGTTACCCTCGGACAGCTAACTGAGGAGATTGTCGGCGATATTCACGATGAGCTAACGGATCAAGAAAAGGATTTCATTGTAACTGGCGACAGCACCTTTCAACTGGATGGAGGATTCAGGATTGAGGAAGCTAACGAGGAATTGGAGCTGAATTTACCCAGCGGTGATTATGAGACTGTGGCCGGCTTTATTCTCAGCCACCTTGGTCGGATACCAAAGCAGGGGGAGCATTTTAAGTACCAGAACCTGAAGTTTGTTATCACTGAAATGCGTGGAATGAAGATAGAGAAGGTTATAGTAACCAGGGACAAGGGCGTTGCTGCATCGTAGGCCAGAGGGGAGCTTAAGTTTATCCTATCTCAACATGGTGCGATTTTGGGGGAAGACCTTGAGAAGTTAAGAGAATTTGTCCCTGACCCGGCACGCCAGCAGAAAGCACGAGAATACCATAGATTACTGCGGCGCGGCTCATTGCTCGAGCTCGGGATAGGGTTCATCCTATTACTAGTCCTTCTTTTCACCCCTGCCTCAACTACACTGGCGAGTCTTTTAGCTTTTCCTTCTCCATGGTCAGCAGCCCTGTATCTATTGATCCTGGCAGCAGGCTATGGAGTTATAGTGGCACCGTTAGGCTATTACTACGATTTTGTCCTGCCCCATCGTTATGGCTTATCAAAGCAAGTCCTAGTAAGCTGGCTAAGGGACAAGGTTAAAGCTTCAGGGCTGGAATTATTGCTAGGCCTATGTCTGGTTATAATCGTTTACTGGCTTATAGGGAATCTCCCGGCACTGTGGTGGCTAGCAGCTGCCTTGATTATGTTCTTAGTCAGCTTAATCCTCACCTGGCTAACGCCCACCTTTCTTATACCTTTATTCTTTAAATTAAAGCCCTTAGAAGAAGGAGGGCTCAAAGAGAAATTGGTAAATCTAGCCAGGAGGGCTGGAGTTGATATTGAAGAGTGCCTTACCATGGATTTAAGCAGCAAAGCCACTACAGCTAACGCCATGCTAAGCGGCTGGGGCAAATCCAGACGTATTATTTTCAGCGATACTTTGCTCCAGGGATATTCATGGGATGAAATAGAGGTAACTTTGGCTCATGAGCTAGGACATCGTCTCCACCATGATATTCCCAAGCTCATAGGAATCCAGGCAGCCACCTTTTTACTGGCATTTTATCTGGCCAATCTAGCCTTGAGAGCTGGAGTGGTATTATTTTCCCTCCAGGGAATAGGTGATATCGCTGGCCTTCCCTGGTTAATTCTCGTTCTAGCCATGCTTATCTTGGTTTTACAACCAGCACTTAATTGGTATAATCGTCGCATAGAAATAGCGGCAGACGAGACTGCATTGGCGCTGAGCAACAACCCCCAAGCTTTTATTGGTTTGATGACGAAGCTGACTGACCAGAATCTAACCGAAGCCGAACCTAGCCAGTGGGCAAAACTTCTATTTTATGACCATCCCACCTATAATGAGAGGGTAAAACTAGCCCATAATTATATTTCTCGCTGTCAGTGACGCGAAGCAATCTAAGGAGGCCTTTTGAAGCTTATTTTAGTTAGACATGGCGAAACTTATTGGAATGATGAGAGGCGTATCCAGGGAGGCGATAGCGATATCGAACTGAATGATACCGGATTGGAACAAGTCAGGAAGCTAGCAACTTTCCTCGAGAATGAGCCCATTACTGCTATATTCTCCAGTCCTTTGCAGCGAGCTACAGCTACAGCCGAAGTCATAGCTAGCCATCACCAGTTGCCTGTAGAGATTGATCAAGGGCTTAGAGAGCTGAGAGTTGGTGAACTGGAAGGCATGTCTGTTTCAAATTTAAGTACCACGTTCAGCCAGTTTTTAATGCAATGGTGGCAAGACAGGGGGACAATGAAATTACCCAATGGAGAAAGTCTTGTTGAATTGCAACAGAGAGCGTGGAAGGTTATTGAACGTCTGCTCGAAAGGCATAAAACTAGTCCTGAGCACAACAAAGACGCTACGGTGGTAGTAGTCAGCCATTACTTCGTTACCTTAGTCATCATTCTCAAAGCTTTAGATTTGCCTCTGGACTACTTTACCAAATTCAAATTAGACCTTGGTGGAGTGAGCATTCTTGAGTTCCGGGATTACGGAGCCCGCTTGCTGGCATTTAACGATACCTCCTATTAGTGTTAGCTGCGAGGGGCAAAGCAAATAGCAATAACAAAGAGGAATAGTTTTGGTATTTAAACATTTGGATTTGAATTGTCATTTGGATTTTGACATTTGGGTTTATTTAGAGTTGCGAGGGGTAAGGCAAGGAAGCAATCCCTATGAACAAGATTAAACTAGAGTCAAAAGTTATAGATTTTATCCATCGGTATAGCTTGATTCCAGATGAAGAGGTAGTGGTTGTCGGGGTCTCAGGTGGTGCCGATTCAGTATGTTTACTCAATGTCCTGGCAAAATGGCGGAAAGGACTAGGGATAAAACTTCACGTAGCTCATCTCAATCACCAACTTCGGGAAGTTGAATCCGAAGCTGATGCTGAATACGTGTCTAATCTGGCTGGTTCGCTTGGCATTCCCATCACTATTGATAGGCAGGACGTGGCTGCCTACAGGATTGAAAGAAATTGCTCTATTGAGGAAGCTGCCCGGGAACTACGCTATGCTTTTCTTGCCAGGGTAGCTAGAGAGGTCGGAGCCAATCGAATAGCCGTAGGCCATACCAGGGATGACCAGGTAGAGACCATTTTGATGCACATATTACGGGGAACAGGAATTACCGGATTGTGTGGTTTAGCCCCTTGCTCGCCTATGGCGTATGACAGCCAAGAAATGCCATTGCGAGATTCTCCCCCGTCATTGCGAGCTTCTCCCCTGTCATTGCGAGCGAAGCGAAGCAATCTCCTGGTAATAAGACCGCTTCTAGATATTACCAGGGAGGAAACAACGAACTATTGCCAGGAACATCAGCTTGCCCCACGTATTGATTCCTCTAACCTTTCGCTTTCCTTCTTCCGAAATCGCCTTCGCCTCCAGTTGTTGCCTCTGCTCAGACAATATAATCCGAGCGTTGACCAAGCCCTGCTCCGTTTGGCTGATATCGCCAAAGAGGATAGCACTTTAATTGAACAGCAAGTTTCTGGGTTGTGGGATGAAGTGGCCAGGCAGGAAAATAACACCATTTACCTGGATAGGAAGCAGATTGCTAGCTTGCCGATAGCCCTGCAGAGGCACTTATTGAGAGCAGCTGTGACCAGGTTGGCCGGGGATGCTCGAGACATCGAAGCCAGTCATATTGAAGCGGCAAGGAGCCTGCTAAATAAACCGGCTAGCAAAAGAATCTCTCTCCCTCATGGCCTTATCTGTCACGGAGGATATGATGAGCTCGTCATTGCGAGCACAGCCAAGCAATCCCACCTTCCGCCATGTCCTTTCCCTCCGCTGCCAGGCGAATTTCCTCTTACAGTGCCTGGTAAGACAGTTCCCCCAGGATGGAAGGTGATAGCCAGCATAGTTCAAGAGCGAGCGGCTTCTCCGTCATCGCGAGGCGCCCTGGGCACAAGCGAGGGAAATTGTCAAAGCAATCTCGTTGCCCATTTCGATTTACAAAAAACAGGAACGGAACTCTTTGTCCGTCAGCGTCGGCCCGGAGACAGATTTCAGCCCCTGGGCATGAGCATGCCCAAGAAACTCTATGAGTTTATGGTTGACGCCAAGATACCTCGTTCCTGGCGAGGCCACATCCCAATCGTCTGCTCCCCTCAGCAAATCATCTGGGTAGTAGGCTGGCGTATCGATGATAGAGTCAAGACCACTGAAGCTAGCAAAGAAATCCTTCGTCTGGAGTTTATCAAGTCAGAGTGAAAACAGTAGACAGAGAGTTAAGTTTACGCCGTCTTACCGTCGACGAAGCCCTATGGCGGCTTGACCAATATCTTTACGATGCCTTTATGGCTGGCTTGCCCTCTGTGTGCATTGTTCATGGCAAGGGGACAGGAAAATTACGCCATGCCGTACACAAGTCACTAGCCAAGCATCCTCTGGTTAAATCTTATCGCCTTGGTGATTATGGCGAAGGAGACTATGGCGTCACCATAGTGGAGCTGACAAATAGTTAGAGCTTGTCTCCGAAATTAGAAACATTATATGACTTAGGCTTTGCCAGCTTGCTGGCTTCCGCCATCCTCCTCATCCTCCCGCGCTGCCTCGCTCTTATCCAATAAGGTACCTAAAGAACGCTGGAACGCTTGGAAAACAATCTGCTTCGCAGTTTGCTTAGCAGCAGCAATGATTTCTTCGGCTTCCTGTTCTGCTTTACTCCTTGCCTCGGCTATGACCCCAGCCGATTCCTTTTCCCTCTTCTTATTCGCACTCTCTACGGCTTCGTTAATGATACTTTGCGATTTTTGCAGGGCGGCACTGATGATTGCTTGTGCCTTTTCTCCACCCTCCCTCTGACCTAGCTCTCTGGCTTGGTTCAGGAGCTGTTGAGCTTCCTGCTGTGCTTCTTGCTTTGCCTGGCTAACCTCCTGTTCCGCGTTTTCCTTTAGCGCGGCGACAGCCCTAGACGCTTCTTCAATCTCCTGGGTGGCTTTTTTTATCAAGGTGCCCGCTTCCTTCTCGGCATTAGCCAGTATCTTGCCCCTTTCGTCCTCAGTCGCTTGTCTCGCCTTGGCGACAATCTTGGCTGATTCTTCTTTAGCCCTGCTGATTATGCGTTCTACTTCTCGCTGCTTCACTTCCGCAGCTTGCTTTTTGGCTGCGGTTTCAGCCTCCGCAGTGATTTGCTCAGCTCCTTCTCTCGCCTCTTCGATAATAGCGGTGGCTTCCGCTTCACCTTTCTGTTTTGCTTTCTCTATCACTTGTGCTGCCCGTTGGTCAGTTGCTTCCGCCGCCGAAACCGCATAGGCCGCCGCCTCCTTCTCGGCCTTTTGTTTCCATTCAGTTAAATACGCCGTTGCTTGCTCCTCTGCTTCCAGCTTTGCTTGGCTTGTAATTTGCTGCGCTGTCTCGCGGGCCTTGGTAAGAACACCGGCCGCTTCCTGCTCAGCCTCTTGCCTGATCCTCTCTACTTCCTCCTCAAGAACTTCACTAAGCCGCTGCTTGTATTCATCCATAATCCTGGCTGCCTGTTCAACTGTCTGCCTTACCTTATCTGCCGACGCTAGCATTTGGACACCTCCTTGATTTTCATTGCCGTGAGCTTGAGTACGTCGCTTGACTGTTCGACTTCCGCTTCCCGCCACCTGACGTTCGGCACTCAATTTTGCAGCCTCTGAATCTGTGTAATAGTCTAGTTTTTCTAGGAATTTTGACTTGGAACCAATGGTATACCACGCTCCCCACACTGTCAACTCCCCGTTGGCTGACCATAGGGGCAACGCCCGAGTGGGTATTTTAGCAAGTTCCCTTATTCCTCTCTCTAATTCCGCGGAGACAATACTAGTTAAGCCTCCTACAAATCAGGCATTATGTCCCCAGAATCATTGATTCAAAGCGTAGTTTCTTGAGACGCAGCGGCTCGAAGCTTATCAGTTCAGCTTGCCCGCAGGGCGGGCTGGATAACCCCCGGCAAGAGACATGACAGTTAGCAGTGCAACCCGAAACAGGCTTGAATCTTCCGTCAGCTTGCTTTCGGGCAAAGGGCAGTGGTAATCCCTCGCAGTGCGGGATGCCCGGTGAATCACTTTCCCCGGCGGAAAGTTCCTGGCAGGTAGCATAGGTCATTCCCCTGGCTTCAACCAATTCCTTTACTTTCCGGTGGAAGCCAAGCCTCAAGTCCTTGCGCAGGCGATAGCCTCCGCCTGACCAGTGTGCCTCGTAGATATATTCCTGCTCGAATTTCCTGGCTGCGAGTGGCGACTGGTTGTAGATGACTTTGTATATTCGCTGCCATATGCTTGTACCTTCTTGACCAGCTGATGGAGAGCGCCTCCTCGATAACCTGCCGGTGCTGGCGATGACATGCCTGGCTCCCACCGCAGCGAAGACATCAAGCAACCCCTCTATTTTTTCACACCAGGAATCACCGTAAAGGGCCTGGAATAAATGGACCAGAATGGGGTCGAGGCGAATGACGATGCCTATACCCATGTTAGATAGCTTGCCGGCAGCAGCTACCCTGGCATCGAACGAAGGCGCCCCCGGTGACAAAAGCCCGAGCACCTCAGGAGTCCCTTCGATGGTTATAGCTATAAATTTAGGCTTGTACTCGATAAAGCCAGGCAATTCCAGAAGAAAGGACGGGTCGCCTTTGGTGGTGATGAAAAAGGAGACGCCGTAGTCCATAAGAAGCCGTATCAGTCTTTTGACCTCTCTTTTCAATTCAGGTATGTCCTGGCAGGGGTCGGAGATATTGGACAGGGAAATCGGCGGGCATAAAGTCAGCTTTTTAAGGTCCTTCTCCACCAACTCAGGCAAGTTGTTATAAATCAGGGTATCCTCGGAGTAGTTGGAGTAAATAGCTTCTCTGGCATAGCAATAGATACAATTATGTAGACATTGGTTGGGACCCGCTGGCGTGACATTGATAATCCAGCAGTGGAAGCACTTCCGCTCGGGATGAGAGTAGGGGAAATCGTGGAAAGTCGAGCCTTTCTTGGCTATTAACTTTACTGACACAATCCTATTTTAGCAGTTTAGCCAATTTGCTAACTCGCGAATGAATTCCAGGGACACCATACCAATTAGGCCTGCTACAAATCAGGTATTATGTCTCCAGAATTGTTCATCGGCTGCCCCCAGGCTCCAGGAGCTCGAAGCCACTCTGCTTGTCCTGGATACGCACCACCTTTGCGCCGAGGATTTCATAGAGGATGACTTCTCCGACCAGCCATGTGGTGACGCCATGACGCAGGCATCCAGCCATGGTCTGCCCCGCCCGCCCCAGCGCAGCATGGATATGCAAAGTCGGCTTGCCATCTTCACCGGGGGCGAGTACACCCACTCCCACCACCTCATGCGCTCCATCAATGGGCAGGAGCATGGGCTCTGGCGGTCTTTCTTCCGAACGTCTCGGGCCGACAACGACGTCGCCACCCCCAATTCCGCCCACCAAGATAGCCTGTCCCACAGATACTCGCTTCTCCTCGGCAAAACGCTCGATACATTCGGGCACCACATCCCCATCCTCCAGCCGTATCACAAAAACCCGGCCAATTCGTCCTTCACATGCTTTCATGCTAAACCTCCTTTGCGATTCCAGGGCACAATACTAATTAAGCCTACCACAAACGAGGTACTGTGTCTCTAGAATAGCCCCGCATACCCCCGCCGAGATCCTTCGCTACGCTCAGGATGACAGGGAGAGGGCTCAGGACCTTCACTCACGGATTCAGGCAGGCAAGTTCGGTTACCAGGAGCTCGAGAGCTAATTTGTCGCTGTATTTGCCAGTTTTGATAGCTAAGTCGGTTTCCAAAAGCTTATCGTAAGCCCGCTTTACGCCCTCAAAATCATACAATTTGGCCTGTCTGAGCGTTTTATCCAAGCCGTAGCTTGATTTCAGCCCCAACCTGTCCTGAATCTGCAGGCGGGACAACCCTTTCCCCAAATCTCTGGCTTGAGCTATTAAGCGGAATTGCCTGGTAATCATAACCAGGATATAGGTTGGTGCCATACCCTCATGATATAGCCGATGAAGTATCCGTTGGGCTAACTCGGTTCGACCTTCGGCCACGGCATCCACCAGAGCAAAAATGTTAGCCTCCTGGGCATAACTTACCAGTTGTCTGACATCATTTTCGCTGATAGGGCGCTCCTGGCTATAAAGAAGCAGCTTCTGGATTTCACCATTCATCGCCCATAAGTCTCCACCTATGAGTTCAGCGAGTAAATTCACGGCCTGGGGGGTGATATCGCCGCCCTCTTCCTTGACCCGTTGTTGTATCCAGGCCTTTAAATCCCTGCCTCGCAGCAAGGGGAAAGTTCTTACTTCAGCTAATGGTGAAAGCTTCTTTAATAGAGGATTATGGCCCTTCACCTCCTCATCGACTAGCATCAGCACGGTCGTTTCTGGCATTTGCTTGATGTAAGAAGCCAGGCCTTCCCATTCCCCCAGCCCGTTTCCAGATTTGCCTTTGCCAGACCGCGGCTTGCTTTGTTTTACCTCAAAGCGCCCTAATAAGCCATCAACTATAACCAGGCGATGTGAGGATAAAAAGGGAGCGGCACCACATTTATTTCTAAGTTCACCTAAAATTAGATGTTGACCCTCTAAGTTGGTGGTGCTAGTCTCTACCATCTCCCGATCGCCCAGGCCAGCTTTAATTTCCTTCACAGCTTGATTAAGGGAGAAATCGTCCTGACCATAAAGAATGTAGAGCATTTACCTGGTATTCTATCACAGCACCAGCTTTTCCTGGCAGAAGCTCAAAGCAAAATATGATAGGATATAATCATGAAGGTTGCTATTATCGGGATACCTAAGAGCGGCAAAACGACTATCTTTAATGCCCTGACCAGGGGCAGGGCTGAAGTTGCCGCTTATTCCCCGACCCTGGCTCCCAATACCGGCGTGGCTAAGGTGTCCGATTCCCGACTATCAGTGCTGGAAGGCATATTCCAGCCCAAAAAGACTGTTCCCGCAGAGGTGAGTTACACAGATATTGCCGGTTCCATCAAGGGCTTCGGCAAAGAAGGAGCAGGGGGAGAATTCCTGAACTACCTGACTACTGCCGATGCCTTGCTCCAGGTAGTCCGGGCTTTTGAAGATGACAAGGTCCCTCATCCTGAAGGAACCATAGAGCCGAAACGAGACATAGCCTCCTTAGATTTAGAACTCGCCATTTCCGATTTAGCTATTATGGAGAGAAGGCTTGACAAACTGGAGACAAGCTTAAAAGGAGCTAAAGCAGCAGAGCGGGAGTCCTATTTAAAGGAGCAACTTTTGCTTCAAAAGGTTAAGGCGGAGTTGGAGAAAGATATACCAATAAGAATACAAGGCCTGGCTAAAGAAGAACTCAAAATGTTAGCTAACTATCAATTTCTTACCGCCAAACCCATGCTGGTAGTCCTTAATATCGGAGAGGAGCAAATATCACAGGCTTCACAATTGGAAGGGGAGGTAAGTTCCCTTTATCCTCAGTTTGCCGTGGTCGCTCTCTGCGGCAAGCTGGAGATGGAGTTAGCTCAGCTCAGCGACGCTGAAGCCAAGGAATTCCGTGAAGCCATGGGACTGAGCAAACCGGCGCTTGACCGGGTTATCGACCTTTCCTATAGTCTTCTGGGACTGGTTTCTTTCTTTACCACGGTTTCTTTTGAGCTAAAGGCCTGGACTATCCCCGGTGGAACTCCAGCACCAAAAGCGGCAGGAAAGATTCACTCCGACATGGAAAGGGGGTTTATCCGAGCTGAGGTTATCAGCTATAGCGATTTGCAAAGCTGTGGCAATCTAGCTGAGGCGCGAAAAAGAGGCCTGCTAAGGACAGAAGGCAAAAATTACATCATCCAGGATGGAGATGTAGTTACCTTTTTATTTAATGTCTAGGCACCTTTCATTCTTTTCAAGCTCCGAAATTTGACCTTAATCAATGAGAGGGGGAAGGAGCCGGACATAATGAAACAAATAATTAAATGGGGTTGACCCCCTTTTCAAGATGGAGATGATGATCACTCAAACAAAAGTTTCTATTGTCCAGGGGGATATCACCAGGCAAGCTACCGATGCTATCGTTAACGCTGCCAACTCCAGCTTAATGGGTGGCGGAGGAGTGGATGGGGCGATACATCGGGCCGGGGGACCAGCAATATTAGAGGAATGCAAGAAAATTGTTGCCCAGCAAGGAAGATTGCCCACTGGCAAAGCTGTAATCACCACGGGGGGGAATCTCAAAGCACAGTATGTGATACATACTGTTGGTCCCATCTGGCATGGTGGCAGCAGAAACGAAGCTAAACTTTTGGGGAGCGTCTATTACGAGTGCCTGAAATTAGCTACCGAGAACAAATTGGCCAGCATTTCTTTCCCTTCCATAAGCACCGGAGCCTATGGCTATCCCGTGGATGAAGCGGCAAAAATAGCAGTAAGCACCGTCTTTTCGTTTCTTAAGGAGCAGGCAACGTCCCTTAAAGATGTCGTGTTTGTTCTCTTCGATTCCCGGACTTACCAGAGCTATTACTCCGCTCTGCAAGTTTACCTCACCCGCTTAGAAGCGTAAGAAACCAAAACCTCAAGCGACAGCCACCTGAGAAGGCGAGGACTTATTCCCCGCCGATAAAGAGGCTTTTGGCATTGCGAGCGAAGCGCGGCAATCCCCTGTCCCCACAGAGATTGCTTCGTCACCTTCGGCTCCTCGCAACGACACGAGGGGCGAGATTGCTTCGGCTGCCTTCGTCAGCCTCGCAATGACAGAAGAGCGGGGGGCTGAGAAAAATAGAGTTGACCCCTTTTACGTGAAGAATCCTTTCGGGTCGAATAGCCTTAATAAAGTCACTTCCTCTTTATCTACTGGCTGAGCCTTTTTTAAATTGGGGCTGACCTTAAGTTCCCAGCCAACTTTTTCTTTTATCCCGGCTATGGCTTCTTTTACTGCCTGTTTTGGTTTGGCTGGGATATAGGTTGTCAGCGTAAAGGTTTCTTCGCCGCCAATCTTTTCGAAAATGCCGCCATCTGTTACCAGTGTCGTCACATTTTTCCCACTGAAGGTGATATAGGGCACTTTTTCCACTAATCTCTGCTTTCCCGACTTGATTACCACTACAGTCTCTCTGTTACCGCTAGCTATATCGTTGGATCCTCCCGAGCCGACCAGATATGTTACGCCGGGAATTTTTGTAGAGTTCACATTGCCATATTTATCTATCTGCCCTCCTGCCAAAACGCCCAGGCATTGATTTGACGAGCCACCGACGAAGACTCCAAGCATAGTTTCATTGTTGTTCAGTATTTTGCACGTGTGCATGTTGTGATAGCTGAATATAAATGGGTCTGAAGCTCTCGGCAGGTAACCGTACATGCCTATCTCAGCCATTAAATCCACATCATAGCCCTTTTCTTTGAGTCTGTAGGCTGCCAGCCAGGCTGCCAGGTTTGACAGTCCTGCACCGGCGAGTATCGTCTTGTATCCTCCGGCAATGAATTTGTCATTTACAACCTGCGCAGCGGTGACCACCATCTTCTCCAGTGGGTTTGGTCCTTTGTTGAAATCCAGATTTGGTATCTCAGCCACTGCTTCGTCTTTCCACGAATCCGAATGAGCCTTCCCTCTAAGATAAAGAAGCCTGTCACTACCGAGTTTCGCAAGATACTCGTTGTAGTCCTTGCAATCCAAAATCCAGTACTTTATCCACTCCGAGAATTTTTGGTCGTCTCTTGATGCTTCCCTGCTTTCAGTGAGGAAGTCATAGTCTTCAAAGTAGTGCTCGAATTCAGGCAGGCCGCAGTTTGGCATTCCCGCGGGATGTGCCCCATAAGGGACTTCGCAGACCGCCTTGACCATGTAAGATGGAATTCGGACAAGATGTGAGTGCCTACGTATATATTCCGTGGAAACGATTTTCTCTGCGCTGACGATGACTCCATGTTTTGCCCCCCAGGCCCCAAAGACATCAGCCCCCAAGGGATAGGTAATAATTGTGTTTCCGCAGCGGTCTGCAGCAGCGCCGTGGACCAGCACAATATCCGGTCTCAATGCTCTCATGAGCCCTATTTTCTCGCCGGGGACAAACGGGTCATCAATGACCGTAAATGATTCCTTGTTTTCCTCCTCCATGGAGCTTCCCACAATTGACCTGGTGGGAATTACGCTCCATCCCATTGCTCCAGCCAGAAGTCTCTGGGGGATGGTAAGCATCGTCCAGTTCTCGAACTCCACTTCACCGGAGAGGTAGGCTTTCTGAGCCACGGGATTCGGTCCTGGCGATGGGTATACGTCACCGATGAAACTGGCTATGATTTTCTTGGCCAGTCTTCCGTGAATTAGAGACAGCACGGTTGCTGTGATGCCATTATTTATAATGGTGAACTCGGGGTTTTTGTCCCAGAACTCCCTTACAAGCTGATTGAATAGAGCTCCGCCTCTTCCGGCAAAACCGATGGACATTCCTTTTTTAACGTGCTCTCTTATAGCTTCATCAAGGGGGCAGACCTTGTCTTCACCTTCAACTACGGGAAGTCGGAATTTCGAGTCCAGGAAAGCTTTTAGTTCTTCTGTCTCCATCATTGCGCCCGAATGTTTCCAGTGAGTGGGGCTTTAGTTTGTCCAGGGTAATAAGTTCAGTTTCCGCAAAATCTCAGCCTATGCTATATCACTCCCCTCGCACTGTCAAGCGCTTTTTGAAACGTAGATGCCTGATAGCACTCGGGCCAGATATGTCTTCTTTAGCTTGTCTGATTATACAGGGTATTGTATGATAGGGTAAACTTAATTACTCAGCATAGTTTAGTGCAAACATTCAACCTAGCGGCAAAGAAAAAACAGTCGAGCCGGAGATGGTGCAGAGGTCGGAGGATTCAATAGGTCGGAGATGGAGATAATCCCAGCCGTTGACATCAGGGGCGGCAAGTGCGTCAGGCTATATCAGGGTGATTATAACCAGGAAACTGTTTTTGATGAGGACCCGGTGACGGCAGCCTTGTCCTGGTATTCCCAGGGGGCACGATGGCTCCATATTGTCGATTTGGACGGGGCGGTTGCCGGTGAGCCCCAAAATATGGAGGTGGTTGAGGAGATAATAAAAGAGAGCGGCCTGTTAATAGAATTAGGCGGCGGTATCAGGCAAAAAGAGGTGGCAGAAAAACTATTGCGTCAGGGGGTAAGCCGGATAATTTTGGGAACTGCGGCGATAGAGAATAGAGAGCTGGTAAAAAAGCTATGCCAGCAATTTGGCGAAGCTATCGCAGTTAGCCTTGACGCCCGGGATGGCAAGATAGCCATCCACGGCTGGCAGAAGAACACGGTTGTTGAGGTTCTCCAGTTAAGCCGAGAGATGGTTGATGCCGGAGTGAGGCGCTTCATTTATACTGATATAAAAAGGGATGGCACCCTTACCGAGCCTAACTTTGACATGATAAATAGATTGCTTACTGAAACAAATGTCCCCGTCATTGTGGCCGGGGGGATTTCCAGGCTGGAGCATTTACACAGGCTTAAGGGACTCGGGGCGGAGGGAGCCATTATAGGCAAAGCTCTCTATACCGGGGATATCGATTTGGGGGAAGCTATAATCAATTTCGGAACTTAGGAGGCACATGTTAAACTTTGATGATAACGGCTTGATTCCAGCTATTGTCCAGGATGCCAGGAATGGTGAAGTCCTGATGCTAGGCTACATGAACAAAGAGTCGCTAAAGCGCACATTAGCCATCAGAGATGTCTGGTTCTACAGCCGCAGCCGGAAGGAATTGTGGCACAAGGGGGAAACCTCGGGCAATTTCCTCAGAGTGAAGTCCATCACCAAGGACTGCGATAGCGATGCCCTTCTTATAGAGGCTGAACCTACAGGGCCAGTATGTCATACCGGCAACCGGACCTGCTTCTTCCAGGAATTGGAGAGCGAAGACACAGCGTAGTAGCCGGTGGGGGTGTCGTCGCCAGCCTGCTCCTTTCTTCGGTTGGATTGTTCTCACAATAGTGGCGAGCGTTTAGCAATGTCATTCTGAGGAGTCTTCTTTTGTCATCGCGAGGCTGACTTTAGTCAGCCGAAGCAATCTCTCGGTGGGGCGTGAAATTGCCACGCTTCGCTCGCAATGACAAAAGAGTGTGGTATTGAGCAAAATAGAGTTGACCCATTTTACTAAAAAAGGGGGGGGCAGCTTCACGCTGCCCCCTCATTTTAGTCCTCTACTTGCTTCCGTTGTTACCAGCCAGAGTAATCTCTACACTGCCAGCCCGGGAAATCAACCTGGCAATCTCATTGAGATTCCTCTCTCGCTCGCCGGCAACCGGGCGAGAACATTATGCCAATGTTAAAGTTATTACTCTACTTTAGGTTAGCACGGAGAGAAAGTTCCCGTGCAGTTCGTCGCGCTCCAGCACACCATGAGCCCACAGGCTACATCTGAGAGGAGAGTGCCTATTTCGGGGAAACCTATATCGAACATGTCGTTAACTGACGTCCATAATGTCGCCCCTAGGTCCAGGCCCCACGCTAGCATATCGACTGTCCAGGAAAGGGGACCGGCGGTCCACGGAGCAATGAGTCCCGTGATGGCCTGTATGTCAAGACCCGCGGGCAGTGCGTCTGCTATCATGGGTACCGCAGCCACAACATCCCCTACTAGTTCGATGCCACTCGCGAGGATTGCGAACGGGATTTTAGAATACGTGGCTGGAGGATCATATGCCGCTACTGCGCCAGGCACCACCACCATGGTTAGCAGAGCAAGAGCAACTCCTATACTGATTAATTTTTTCACCTAAACCTCCTTTACTTTGACTATTTCGACACTGTCTCACCATCCCGACTTCCCGGTCTCGGGATGACACATGATTTTTATTCTTAATCTGAGCCCCCTATAAACACCTCCTTTCCGGGCTATTAACCCATTTTGTTCACTGACTTAATTGTGCGAAACAAGACAAATCGCAAATGTTAAAATCTTGTTAATTTTAGTATATTCTACAAGGAGTGGGTTGTCAAGTCCTACAAGAAGATTTTACAAAAAATTCTATAAATAAGGTAATAACCTCTTGGGCACACCTCACATGTCTTGACAAACTTGTCAAGGTAAGGATATTATGTTTTAGGTGAGGTTGTTTAAAAATGTAATTGCCCAATTTATTTTACCCCTTGGTTGGGGAAGAGTTTATTGGGCAACCGAGCCCGATAAATCAGGTAATTACAGAAATGCCCAAAATTGAACGGAAATCAAAATTAAGCAGCCTCTTTTAAATAGAAGAAAGGTGGTAACAGTTTAGTTTTCCTAAAACGGCGCATATTCGCCATATTTTATAGGTTCATCTGAATACACTTTTTTGAAAAGACTTACCTGTTACGAAAGTTTAGAGTGCGCATAAAGCGAATACAAGCTACCATTACAGCCGGGCTTCTGTTATTGATGCTGATATTGCCCCAATTGGCTCTGGCTGCTGGGCCAGAGATAACAAGTGTCGTTGTGCTGGACTACACCTCTACTACCGCTACCATCTTCTGGACTACCAATACTACCAGTGATAGCCGGGTGAATTACGGCACCACTATATTGAGCCAGACTGAGTACGATAGCAGCACGACCACCACCCATCTCATAACCCTCCAAGGATTAACCCCGGGCACAACCTACTACTTTGAGGTTGAGTCTACCGATGGCTTGGGAACTTCCACTGATGATAATGGCGGCGCATACTATTCTTTCACAACAGAAGCCGTAACAGTGTATTCCATTACCCTTGACCCTGTTTGTGGGGTCTGCGGCGAGCTGATCGAAGTAGGGCTCTGCGGCGAGGTGATCGGAGTAACGGCGCTCGTTGCAGCGGCCGGCACCTATCATGTCTGCTGGGATTCTCGCGCAGCAGCGAATGTTGTAGGGACATTCACAGCAACCGGAGCTGGAAGCCACACCCTCGCGTTCTATATGCCCGAGGCTAAGAAGGGTATTCATACGGTTTATTTGACCGACAACGCTTATGCCGAAAAGGCTAAGGCTGAATTTGAAGTCTTCCCTTCTGTAAAGATTGACCCTGCGGAAGGACCGGTGGGCACGGAGGTGACTCTCAACGGCTATGGTTTTACCGCCTCGCAGGACATCCGGGTTAGCTTCTGGCAGGGCGAGATAAAGAAGGGTGAGGAAAAGACGGCTAAGGCTGATCCCAAGGGTAGCTGGCCGGTAACTTATACCATCCCACACACCCCCGCCGGTGGCTATATCTTCAAGGTCGAAGCTAAGGAAGGTACGGTATGGGTAAATTGGGTGAGCAAGTATTTTGAGGTGACCCCAAAAATCACTGTTACGCCAGATTCGGGGACGGTGGGGCGGACGATTACGGTAGTTGGCACGGGCTTTGCCAGTGAAGAAGAAGACATTGAGGTCACTTTCGATGAGGAAGTGAGGAAGGAAGACATCGTTGCTGATGTAGATGGCTCGTGGACTGCCAGCATCACTGCTCCCATTCGCACGTGCGGTCGGTATGTCATTGACGCTTCAGGAATATTGACCAGGGCTCGGGACGTGCCGGATGTTACGTTCACCTTGGTCGCCGGAATATCGGTTACGCCGCCTGGTTCGGCTTATGTAGGTGATACGATTACCGTTACCGGCGGTGGTTTTGCACCCGGGGAAAAGGGCATCCGGGTTAGCTTTGAGGGGACGGTTGTTACCACTGCCACCATCACCCCTGATATCTATGGTTGTTGGGAATCCTCCTTCACTCTGCCGGCCAGCGCCTATGGCCCCCATACTGTCTCAGCTTCTGGTGAAACAACCGCGGCTGTGACGACTACCCTCGACACTAAAGCCAAAATAATAGGGCTCAGCCCGGTTGAGGGAGCTCCTGGTGACTCTATTACCCTCACCGGCAGCGGTTTTAGCGGTAATAAGAAATTAACGGTGAAAGTTGGTGGGGTTGCCGTGCCAGGGAATATGCAGACTACTCAGCCCAACGGCAATGTTAACATTACTTTCCGAGTGCCAAAAGGAAGTCCTGAGGGCGAACGGACGGTGGAGGTGACTGATGAGGGTGAAGCTACTGACTCAGTTGACGGCTTCACGGTAAAGAAGAAAACCCTATCTACAACTCCGCTGCCCATCTCGCCCAAGGACAGCACACTAAGGTCAGGAGAGGTAACTTTCAAATGGCAAGGGGTAACCGGTGACACCGGTTATACTTACACCCTGGAGATAAACACAACCGCTGGTTCTGGAAACATCTGGTCTAAGTCAAGTATTGTGGAAAGCAGCTACACACTGACTGACACAGAAACTGTGACAGAAACTTTGCCCAAGGGGACGTACTACTGGCGGGTTAAGATAGTAGACAATTATGGCAACGAAAGTGCCTGGTCTGATTCTAGCAAGTTCACGGTATCGCCGATTCCAACCTGGGTATGGGTAGTAGTGGGGGTGGTAGTGCTGGTCGTTCTCATGGTCGTGGCCTATCGAGAAACAAAATTCAAGGTAACAGAATAAGCCAGCCCGTTAAAATTTTCTCCCGGTTCTGCAATAAAACTTGCAGTCGGGAAGGTTATTAAGGTGGGGGGAAAATTGATTGTGCGTAACCGCATAATCTCGTATGAAATTCTCCAAAAGGAGCAACGCAAATCTTTCCCCGTGCACTAAGGAGAGTGGGGTGATATGATTGGCTGTTTACTGCTCTTCCCAATCGCAGGGCTTTTAGCGATGATGGGTATATATATGAGTAGTTTGATGGCTTATTTTGTAGTTATTGCCGGAGCCATGGGTGTATATATGAGTGTTATGGCATCTTATTTTACGGCTTTCTTTATTATAATGTTCGGATGAGTCTATGTTAAAGTGTATATGGGGCGCAATGAAAAAGAGCAAGGCGAAATTTTTCCGGTGCGCTAAGGAGAACAGGACGATATGAGCTGTTTAGCGCTCCTCTTGCTAACCGCGGTTATCACTTATTTCGGTGCAGTGATAGCCTTTTTCCTAGCTGCCGGGATGGTCCCTCTAGCTATATTATCTTTGGTGCTGATACCGTTGGCTCTTCTTTTCACGTGGCGCATTATCTATCCCTGGCTGGTGCGGATGGGGAGATGGTCAGCTCAACTCAAAAATCTCATCTTCCTTGCCTTTGTGTCGCTAGCCTTAGGTTTTGGCCTGGGTTATATTATTGATGTTCCAAGTTCCACAATACCACTAGTAGGAATAACGGCACCAATCACAGTCCTAATCTTTGGGCTGCTCTTCCTCTTCCTGCTCTTACTGGCCATAGTGGTATGGGTGGTGAGGTTATGGCGCCGCGGCTGGCCCACTGTGAGAAATTTCTTCTGGGACATTGGTTTTCGTATTGTTGCCTTGTTCTGGAAAATACTACTGGGGATTCCTCTAGGTATAACTTGGTTTCTCTACCATCCTCCTCTACGCTGGCTAATAGCAGCCCTCCTGTTTTACCTCAGGGGGATTTCAGCCGCAGTAGCCTGGCTTTTGTACAACCCGCCCTTGAGGAGTATAACAATTGCCGGCCTTTTCGTTACACGGTTAATCGCTCGACCCACAGCCTGGCTCATATACAACCCACCAATACTCTGGGTTATACAATTTGGGCTCTTCATCCTCAGGCTGATAGCCCGCTCCGTCAGCACCATAATTTATGGTATTGTGTCGTGGTGGCCTGTCACGGGCGTCAAAGGAACACTAAGGAAAGGGCTAAACGTTGAGAGTAAGTCCTATCAAGACTACAAGTATGCCTAGGATGACGGTAGCGATGCCACCTAGCAAGCCGGCGACGTCCATATGAGCAAAGACTCGGATAAATAATTCCTGTCCAGAGGCTGCCATTCGGGCGTTAAGCTAACTTCCGATATTGAATCCTACCAGAACTACAAGTATGCCCAGGATGACGGTAGCGGCGCCGCCTAGCAAGCCAGCGACGTCCATATGAGTAAAAACGCGGCTAAATATCTCCTTGCCAAAAGCCGCCCTTCGGGACGTTAAGCTACCTGGTTCCTCAGGAGATTCCGGCGCCGTCTCAGTGGAGTCCCTATCAAACATGGGCAATACCAATTTTCTCCACTCACGCGACTCCCGATAGATTACACCGGCTATTATTATGCCCACGATAATCAAAAAAATCCCTAAGATTAGCACCGCTGTAGATAGACCAACGTCAACTATGTCAACTGGCGAGGGGTTAGCTGTGCCCATTTTTCACCTCCTTTTCCCATCAAGTTTGTTTAATAATTCTCTCTGTCATTTTGAGGTCGCCTCGGGCAACCCAAGAATCTAGAGACCCTTCCCCTTCGTTTCATTCAGGGTCAGGGTGGCAATTAAACGGTCTCCCGTCAAGCGAGTCTCAATTTATTTTAGCGTAGCATAGCTACTGCATGGTGTCAATAGCTCTCTTTTTCGGGGGCTGTCCAAAAACTTCTGTCGGGGAACCTCTTGGGGGCTCCCGCGAATTGGGGGGACAAGCCCCTCCCTGAGAAGCTGATGTGGCGCTAGTCATAATTCTTCCCTGCATCCTCCGCCTATGCTAAAATCCAGCAAGGCTTCATATGATAAGTGTTGACGAACTGAAATATTGGGTAGCTTTTTCCGGGATACCCGGGATTGGACGGGTACGGATTTCCCAGTTAAAAGAGTACTTTGGCAGTTTACAGGATGCCTGGAAAGCCCCCGAAGGCAAGCTAAAGCAAGCAGGACTAGATTCACGAAGCATAGATGCCCTGGTGACCCTACGTCCGAGAATTTCCCTGGACGCCGAGATGGAAAAACTGGAACGCTACAGGGTAAAGGTGTTTGTCTATGAGGACCCTCCTTATCCTTCGAGATTAAAAGAAATTTATGATTATCCCCCGGTGCTTTACGTAAGGGGTAGTCTCCCAGCCGAGGATGAGCCTTGCCTGGCCATAGTCGGTACCCGTCGTCCCACCATCTACGGGAGGCAGGTAACTGAGGAGATTGTGGCCGACTTAGCCCGAAGCAAAATCACTATTGTCAGCGGATTAGCCCGAGGAATTGACTCTGTGGCTCATCGGGCTGCTCTGGATGCCGGGGGCAAAACCGTAGCTGTGTTTGGCTGCGGTCTGGATATCGTCTATCCCGGGGAAAATGCTAAACTGGCTCAAGTTATCATGGAACACGGCGCTCTGGTCAGTGAATATCCTTTAGGCGTCAAGCCTAGGGCTGAGAACTTCCCACTCCGCAATCGAATTATGAGTGGCTTGAGCTTGGGGGTGTTGGTGGTGGAAGCTGGAGAAAGGAGTGGGGCTTTGATCACTGCCCATCAGGCAGTGGAACAGAATCGAGAGGTCTTTGCTATCCCGGGCAGCATCCTTTCCCCGGCCAGCCAGGGAACTAACCGTCTTATTCAAGAAGGAGCCAAGTTAGTTCGCAATTACACTGATATTCTCCAGGAACTAAACCTGACCATCGTAGTACAGCAAGCAGAAATTAAGGAATTCCCCCCGGCTGACGAAGTTGAATCCGCTATACTAAAGCAATTGAGCTCCGAGCCCAGTCATATAGATGAAATTTGCCGCCGCAGCGGTTTGACTATGCCGGAAGTAAGCAGCACTCTAGCGATGCTGGAGTTAAAGGGGATAGCCAGGCAAGTGGGAAATATGAACTATGTGCTGGCTCGAAGGAATTAAGGCAGGGTAAATCATGGCAAGTAAATTAGTTATCGTCGAATCTCCAGCCAAAGCAAGGACGCTAAATAAGATTCTCGGACGCAGCTATAGTGTCAAAGCATCTGTGGGGCATGTGCGCGATTTGCCCAGGGCAAGCCTCGGGGTAGATATAGACAAGGGTTTCATCCCCAAGTATGTCATTCCAGCGGATAAGAAAAAGATAGTTGGCGAAATCAAAAAGGCAGCTAGTAAGGCTAGTTCTATCTACTTGGCTACTGACCCTGACCGCGAGGGAGAGGCAATTTCCTGGCATCTAGTACAAGCAGCCAGGCTGGACAAGGATGACAAACCCCTTCAGCGCGTAGTTTTTCAGGAAATAACCAAGGACGCAGTTCAAGAGGCCTTCCAAAGTCCCCGCCCTATTGATATGAACCTGGTGAATGCCCAGCAAGCCCGGCGTATCCTCGATAGACTTGTGGGCTACAAGCTGAGTCCGCTCCTGTGGAGAAAGGTGCAGAGGGGACTTTCCGCAGGCAGGGTTCAATCGGTGGCCGTGAGGATGGTTGTTGACCGCGAGCGGGAGATTCAAAACTTTATTCCCCAGGAATACTGGGTTATGGAAGTTGAGCTGGCCCTGCCTGAAGAAAAAAAAGCGAGTTTTAAAGCCAGGCTGTTCGCCCTGGCCGATGGCACCAAGCTGGATATTGACAATAAAGCTGAAGCAGAAAGAGTTACCGCTGATTTAGAAGAGGCTGAATATGCAGTTAAGGTGGTAGTAACTAAACAGGTAGCTCGTCAGCCAGCCCCGCCTTTTATCACCAGCACCTTGCAGCAAGAAGCCTGGCAGAAGCTGCACTTCACCGCCGGGCGAACTATGGCTATTGCCCAGCAACTTTATGAAGGCTTGCCCTTGGGCAAGGAAGGCTCGGTGGGACTTATTACCTATATGCGCACCGATTCTACCCATGTGGCTGCCTCTGCCATAAGTGAGGCGAGGGAGTTTATCGGCGAGAAATACGGAGCCGAATTTCTCCCACCAAAGCCACGTAGTTTTGTTAGGAAAGTAAAGTGGGCTCAGGAAGCTCACGAGGCAATTCGGCCCACCAAAATTTACCGACAACCAGAGCAACTCGGACCATTTCTTAATCCAGCTCAGCTAAAGCTCTATGAGCTTATCTGGAAGCGAATGGTCGCCAGTCAAATGTCAGCAGCTTTATACGACACAACCAATGTGGAGGTAGAGGCAAGCAATGCCGCTGCGAGCGAAGCAATTGAGTCCCCAAAAAATCCGGCGAAATTTTTGGGTGAAAAACAGCCTCAAGGATATCTACTCAAGGCAAGTAGCTCTGTGGTTAAATTTTCTGGTTTTATGGTTGTTTACAGCGAAAGCCGGGATGAAGATGAGCGAGGGGAAAGATTTGTTTCCTTGCCCAAGCTGAGAATTGGAGATAAATTGATTTACATGGGAACCTTTACCGAACAATGTTTTACCCAGCCGCCACCCCGCTACACTGAGGCCACATTGATAAAAGCACTGGAACAGAAGGGAATCGGACGCCCCAGTACCTATGCCCCTATCCTGTCCACCATTCAAGACAGAGATTACGTTAACAAAGCCGAGGGCAAATTCCACCCCACTGAACTAGGGATAACTGTCAACAAAATCTTGACTGAGCATTTCCTTAAAATCGTTGACCCTGGTTTCACAGCTCAGATGGAAGAACAACTAGACGAAATAGCTAAGGGTAGATATGAATGGATAGCTGCTTTGCAGGAATTTTATCCCCCCTTCCAAGATATGTTGAATAAAGCTTGGATAAATTTAGAAAAGGTCAACATGACCCAGGTGAGCGAGGAGACATGTCCCAATTGCGGTCGCCCCATGGTCATAAAGGTCGGGCGTTTCGGTAAATTTCTCGCCTGTAGCGGCTATCCTGACTGTAAAACAACCATGTCCTACGCAGTTAAAACCGGGGTTTCTTGCCCCCAGTGTGGTGGTGAGCTCGTGAAAAGAATCAGTAAGAAGAAGAAAGTATTTTATGGGTGTAGCAAGTTTCCCAAATGTCAATTCGCCGTAAATCGCAGGCCAATAGCTCAGCCTTGTCCTGGCTGTGGCAATCTTTTAGTACAACACAGAGGGGATTGGGCTAAATGCGTGGCTTGTCAACATAAAGTAAAACTATCCGCGCTGGAGGAACAAAAAGAGGGGGTAGCCTTATGAAAATTCTAGTTATCCATGGACCGAATTTGAATATGCTGGGCAAAAGAGAAAAGTCAATTTACGGAGAAAAGACCCTGGGCGAAATTGATGCCCTACTGAAGAAAGAAGGCCAGGCCTTAAATGTCGAAGTGGTGACATTTCAGTCTAATCATGAAGGGGCGCTCATAGATTTTATTCAAGAGCAGGCGGATTCCGCCCAGGGCATAATAATCAACCCTGGTGCCCTCACCCACTATGGATTTTCTCTGCTCGATGCCCTGGTTGACAGCAAATTACCGGTAATGGAAGTCCATTTATCCAATATTTACCATCGTGAGGAATGGCGCGCCCGGTCTGTAATTGCCCCCATAGCTGAAGAGCAGATAATCGGCTTAGGCTGGAAGGGATATATTACTGCCTTGCAGGTCTTGGTTGGCAAGCTGAAGGCAGGGGCTTAACAGTTAGGATTTTAAGCAGGAAACTTTATCTGGAAGTGGCAAAAGGGTCCGCTTATATTGATGTTCTCAGGATTGGCGTTTCTTAAAATCTTCTAGGTCAAGCGTATTTATGAAATCCTTATATGCTGATAGCCCTTTCAGCTCTTGTTCATCAACTTTACCTTCGGGTTTGCCTGTTTCCTCATCAAGTATAATGCCCGCTTTCTCCAACACCGATTCTTCAGCATATATTGGGGCCCCAACTCTTACAGCCAAGGCCAAAGCATCGCTAGGTCGAGAATCAATATCTAATTCACCACCATCAATGCTGAGAGCAAGTCTGGCATAGAAAGTATCTTCCTTAAGTCCACTTACCACGATATACTCAACTGAAGCCCCCAAGGTAGAAATTACAGATTGCAACAAATCATGCGTCAAAGGGCGAGATAGCTCGACATTTTGCAGCTTTACGGCAATAGCATCTGCTTCAGCAGGACCAATCCAAATGGGTAGATAACGATTAGTTCCCTTCTCTTTTAAAATCACCACCCGTTGATAGTTCATCAAGCTAACTCGGATGCTGTCAATCGTCATCTCTACCATGCTATGCCTCCTTTATAGTGTTTATTTTACCCCCATAATCCTAATTAATCAATGAGCTCAAGTCAACTATTCAGGCTCAAAAATTAAGTTTCTTTCCAGATTGCTATAAATTCTCAGACATTAGATAATTATTGTGGGGGAGCCATGGCAAAACTTATACTGGCAAGACACGGTGAAACCGTGTGGAATGTAGAGAAGATATATCGGGGTAGAATGGATGTAAATCTGGACGAAGTGGGCATTAAACAGGCAGAGCTATTGGGTAAGTATTTAAGCAATTGGGAATTAGAGGCTATTTATTCCAGCCCTGTAAAAAGGGCGATAGACACGGCAAATATCGTTGCCCGTTATCAGAAAATTGGTGTACACATTGCCGAGGGCCTTATAGATTTCGATTATGGGGAATGGCAATCTTTGCCAGAGCAAGAAGTGAAGAGGCTATATCCGGCCCTCCTCAATGAGTGGCACCATAATCCTCACAAGGTAAGAATGCCCGGAGGAGAGAGCCTCGAAGATGTAGGAAGGAGAGCTATCGAGGTAGTTAATTATGTCCTTTCTAAATATCAGGGCAGCGTAGTATTGGTATCGCATAGGGTTGTGAACAAAGTCCTGATATGCTCCTTACTGGGACTGGACAACTCACACTTCTGGAATATCAATCAGGATGTCGGCGGAATCACGATTTTTAATTACGTGGATGGGCGTTTCGTCTTGACCAGGCATAACGATACCTCACATCTGAGAGAGTTACAAAAATCCATACTTGATGATTTTTAAGCGCGCCTAGAGGGATTTGAACCCACACTCCCCGTTCTTCCGACAACTGTTTACATCTAAGAAATCAGGTAGGATTCATCCGAAAAAAGAAGATGTACCCTCTCTTGCTCCACTCTTCAGGAAATCGTGCGTAGTCTCGGGCATGGCTCTCCTTAGTCATGCTTCCTTGAACCGAGTAGGGTGCTGTCGCAAGTGCTCGATATGTTGCTGTCGTTACACTACAGGGGATGCCTGCTGATTTATGCCATTTTCAGTTCTGAAGTGCAGTTCGGGCAGCGACTGGCATTAATAGGAATAAAGGTAAAGCAGTAGGGGCATTCTTTCGTTGCCGGTGCCGCTTCCTCTGCCTTTTTGCGAGCTTGCATCCTGGCAACTGGACGCACGATGAAAAAGAAGACGACTGCTGCTATTATCAGCAAGTTAACAACAGCATTTATGAAGGTCCCATAGTTGATTGTAACCGCCCCGGCAGCTTGGGCGGCAGCCAGAGAAGCATATGGCCCGGGAACTAAACCTTCTTTAAGGACAACGAAGAGGTTGGCGAAATCAACATTGCCTAAGGCAAGACCTATGGGTGGCATAATAACGTCTTTAACAAATGAGTTTACGACTAAACCAAAGGCGATACCGATGATGATGCCCACGGCCATGTCAATCACGTTGCCCCTCGTTATGAATGCTTTGAAGTCTCGTAACATTTTTGTTTCCTCCTCTCCGCTTTCTTTGTCATCCATCTTACAACGCCCTTACTACATTATCAACACCTTTCTCCTAGGTAGTTGCCCCTGAGAAAGCTTCGTTTTCCCATGGGCGCCATATCTATTCCCCTGGCATCTCCTGGGTTCTTGTGAAATCCATCCAGACAAATCGAAGATTTTGTAAGGTATAGAAGAGTGAAGTGAATTTCCTATGGGAGTACGGGATAGACCTGCACTATGATAGCGCGCCTAGAGGGATTTGAACCCACGACCCCCGGTTCCGAAGACCGGTGCTCTTGTCCGCTGAGCTATAGGCGCAAAAATAAATTGGGGTGAACGGTGGGATTTGAACCCACGATCTCCAGGGCCACAACCTGGCGCCTTAACCACTGGGCTACGCTCACCACAACCACAAATTATTATACTTTACAATGGCTGTCACTTTCAATCTTGAAAGCGAGGCTTTTTGGCACCTTATTGTTGGGTGAAGTCAAGCTATGTAAACCCAGCAAACATGCTATAATTATCCTTCCCTAAATTGCTATCCGAGTAGAAGATATGAGAATTTGCCTACTGACCTATAGGGGGAATCCTTACAGCGGTGGGCAAGGTATTTATATCTACTACCTGTCGCGTGAGTTCCAGCGGATGGGGCATGAAGTGGAGGTAATAGCCAGTCCACCTCTCCCCGAAGTAAGCAAAGGCGTAATCCTGCACTGCCTCAAGAGCTTAAGCATATATCATCCAGAAGGCTCTCTGAGAACCAATCTCCCCAAAGTAAGGAACCCTGTTGACTTATATGAACTATGTGCCACCCGCCAGGGAATGTTTGTGGAGCCTTTGACATTTAGCCTCAGAGCTTATGCCAAGCTAAGAGAGCTTTGTAAACAGCGCCGTTTCGACATTATTCATGACAATCAAAGCCTTGGCTATGGACTTCTTTTGATGAAAAGGTTAAACATACCAGTAATAGCTACCATACACCACCCACTCCCTATAGATAGGCAAGCTGACCTGGAACAGGCGAATGGGCTGAGGGAGAAATGGAGGACCCGAAAATTCTATTCTTTCATCCAAATGCAAGCTTTTGTCTCGCGGCGGTTAGAGCGAATAATTACAGTATCTCAAAGTGCCGCCAAAAAAACAGAACTTTTTTTTAAGGTGCCCGCTGACAAATTAAGAGTAGTCTACAATGGCATAGATACCCAAATTTACAGTAGGAATAAAGAGGCAAGCCAGAACCGAAATGGCTTGATCATGGTCGGCAATACCGACGATAGGAAGAAGGGGATACTTTATCTACTGAAAGCATTACAATTGCTAAGAGAGGATGGGATAAAGCTAACCATTGTAGACGATGCCGAGCGTCATTCTTTATATGCAGATGATGCGGGGCCGTTGCCTTCATACGGTTTGAAATTGGTAAAAAAGCTCAATTTAGACGGGATGGTGCACTTTACCGGGCGGCTAACGCGCGAGGAACTAGCACAACATTACTCCGCCGCCCAAATAGCAGTAGTGCCCTCTCTTTATGAAGGTTTCGGGCTACCTGCCGCCGAGGCCATGGCCTGCGGCACCCCCGTTATAGCTACCACTGGAGGGGCACTGCCTGAGGTAGTAGGCGATGCAGGTATTCTAGTGCCTCCAGGAAGAGCTGATGCCCTGGCTGCCACAATTAAACAGCTGCTAAATGATAAACAGGCACAACAGCGGATGAGCGAGGCAGGGAGAAAAAGAGTGGAAGAGAAATTCAGTTGGGAGCAAGCAGCCAGAAAAACGCTCGAGGTCTACCAAGAGGTACTGACAACAAGATGATTACTATAGAACCTGACCTTCTAGGTATCAAGGATGGGGACATTACCTTAGACGCCGGCTGTGGCAATGGCAGACATTCTTGGGAAGTCTATAATAAAAACCATTCCTCCATCATCGCCTTTGATATCGATGCAGTGTGTGTCAAAAAGAACAAGTACGTCTTAGATTCATTAAAGGAGCAAAAGAAAATTAAGGGCAACTATCATCTTCTCATTGCAAATGTGACAAAGTTACCGTTCAAAGCTGGCACCTTTGATAAGATTATTTGTTCTGAAGTTCTGGAGCATATTCCCGAAGATAAGAGCACGGTTGAGGAATTGATTAGGGTACTGAGCAAAGATGGTGCCATTGGGATTAGCGTGCCTCATTACTTGGCTGAATCTATTTGTTGGAAGTTATCTGGAGATTACTATGGTTTCCCTGGTGGGCATATCAGAAAATACAAAACTCGGGAACTTCTCGATCTTGTGGATAGTGCTGGCTTATCCGTTTATACTATTCGCCACAAACACGCCCTTCACTCTTTTTACTGGATGATTCGCTGTGTTTTCGGGATCAAAAAGGAAAAAGCCCCAATCCCTGCCCTGTATAACAGGTTTCTGGAATGGGACTTACGCGCTAACCATAAGGTCTTCCGTTGGGTGGAAGGCTTATTAAATCACTGGTGCCCCAAGAGTGTCGCCATCTACGCCAGGAAAAAAGAACATGTCCCATCAGAGTAATACCACCTTATCCCATTGCCCCGGTTTCCAAGACGCGAATTAGCATGCCTAGAGTCGAAGTGCTCTCCCGTCATCCACGGCTTCTCTTTCTTCAAGTTCGTGAAGGTAAGAAGCAATGGATTTTACTGCGTTCCTTTAGACCAATTGTTTTTGGCGTGTATGTGCTTACAACTTTAGCCAGTTTTTTATCAAGAAATGAGTTGAGCAGGAGCCCAAAATAGGCACAAAATAGTCTCACGCAGCTCCAGTGGTCGGGGCGTCTGTCTCACGCAGGAAAGTCAGAGGTTCAAATCCTCTACCGCCCGCCAAAAAGTCTCTCCAGCTTCTGGCTAAGTAAAATAGGCAATAAGCGCTACCACTCCACACAATATCAAGAAGATGCCCACCAGGTAATTGAGGATTTTAGGAAAAATCATTACGATGATACCGAAGATAAGGGCAATGATTCCTCCAATGAGACTTAATCGAGGTATTGACGCAAGCACACCAAAATCCATAGATTATCACCTCCTGTAATTGAATTACCACTAGTATGATATGAAAAAAGTATTTCGTCAATAGGTATGTTTCCCGCTGCTATCAAACTAGCTTTGTCAAACGACAAACTTGAACTTGGCTATGCCTCCGAGTAAAATAACAAATACCATGATTGGATTTGAGCACATGAAGAAAATATCCCGGATATCCCCGCCTAAAATAGTGCTTTTGGTGATAGACGGCGTAGGCGGTTTACCTCATGCCAAAACCGGTAAAACAGAACTGGAGTCAGCCAGAAAGCCCAACCTGAATCGCATAGCCAAGGACTCCCTTTGCGGGCTCATTGACCCTGTTGGCCCAGGAATTACGCCGGGGAGTGCGCCAGGTCACCTGGCAATCTTTGGCTATGACCCTGTCAAATATAATATCGGACGAGGAGTCGTGGAAGCTCTGGGAATAGATTTAGAACTAAAGCCAGACGATATCGCGGCCAGAGGTAATTTCTGCACCGTTGACAACAAGGGAATCATTATCGACAGGAGGGCAGGACGGCTTTCCACAGATAAAAGTACCGAGTTATGCCGTTTATTGAATAATATCGCCATAGATGGCGCTGAGATTTCCGTGCTGCCGGTGAAAGAACATAGATTTGCGCTCATCCTCCGCGGCGAAGCTTTATCTCCTGAGTTAGCAGATTCTGACCCACAGCAAGTAGGGCTAGCCCCCAAAAAAATAGAGGCGTTATCGCCGCAGGCACAGGGAACCGCGGAAATTGCCAACGAATTCGTTTCTCAAGCAAGAAGCCTCTTACAAGGTGAAACCCCCGCCAACATGGTGCTTCTGCGCGGCTTCTCCCGCCGCCCCGACATCCCCCCCATATCTGAAATCTACAAATTAAAGCCGGCAGCCATCGCCACGTATCCTATGTACCAGGGACTGGCCAGGTTGGTGGGGATGCAAGTATTACCAGGGGCTGAAAGCATAACAGAGCAACTGAACAGCCTGCGCCGCTACTATGCCGATTACGATTTTTTCTTCGTCCATTTTAAGAGCACCGATGCCAGAGGGGAGGATGGCAACTTCCGGGCTAAAGTTCAGGCCATTGAGGAACTTGATAGTGCCCTCCCCAGCTTGCTCAGCTTAGGCCCGGAGGTCCTGATTATTACTGGAGACCACTCTACCCCCGCAACTTTAGCCATGCATAGCTGGCATCCAGTCCCTTTCATGCTAAAGTCCAAATGGTGCCGCCCCGATAATGTCGCTGAGTTCTCGGAACGAGCCTGCCTTGCTGGTGGTATGGGGCGTTTTCCAGCTACGGAAATCATGCCCTTAGCTATGGCTAATGCTTTAAAACTGGATAAGTTTGGCGCCTAGCAAGAAAACACTAAGCATGAACTTCAAAGTCCTAAACAAAATGAGTTTTGGTATTTAAATTTGGATTTTTGGATTTGTGTAGGGTTTAGAAATTAGGATTCAGAATTTCGTAAGTTATTGTTCAGGATTTACTAGCCGGGCTTAGCTTTCTCGCTCTGGCTGAGCCGCCTCCACCAAACCTGCTTGTTGCAGTGCTTCCATAAGGCGGGCAGCTCTAGGATAGCCAATACGAAGACGGCGCTGTAAGAAAGAAGTGGAGATATGTTTATATTCTTGTGCCAGGTGCTTTGCCTCTCCCAAAAGAGGGTCGGGGGGAGCAGCTATCTGTGCACTTAAGAGGCGCTCATCCACCTCATTAAAGTCGACAGGGCTCATCTCAATCTGCCGCTGGTTTCCCCAGAAATACACCAATCTCTCGATCTCAGCATCAGCAACAAAGCTTCCTTGAAGACGTTTAGGCTTGCTAGCTTCAGTAGGCATGTAGAGCATATCCCCTCTACCTAGCAATTTCTCAGCACCTACCATGTCAAGTATGGTCCTGGAATCTACGTGAGAAGTGACTGCGAAACTAATGCGGGTAGGAAAGTTAGCTTTAATAAGCCCAGTAATTACATCTACTGAAGGGCGTTGTGTAGCTACGACGAGATGAATGCCTGTAGCCCGAGACAATTGAGCTAACCGACAAAGCGCATGTTCCACCTCATCGAAAGCTGTCATCATTAAATCAGCCAGCTCATCGATGATGAGCACTAAATATGGCAACTCTTCTCCAGGTGAGCGGTCTTTATTATAACCCTCAATATTGCGTGCTCCCGCCTGAGCAAACTGACGATATCGACTATCCATCTCCTGACTAAGCCATCTTAAAGCCTTTATCGCCTTATCAGTATCCACAACCACAGGAGCAAGTAGATGGGGCACTCCATTAAAAGTCACTAACTCCACCCTCTTGGGGTCAACCATGATGAACCGAACGTCGTCGGGGCTGTTGTGTAAAAGCAAGCAACAAATAACAGAATTAATACACATAGTTTTACCACTGCCAGTAGCTCCAGCGATAAGCAAATGTGGCATCCTGGTTAGGTCTGCCGCCATCGCCTCACCACCAGCACCTTTACCCAAAGCGATAGCTAGCTTGGAGCGGGCTTTAATCTTCTGAAAAGCAACGCTCTCTATCGCACCGCGAAGGGCGACTGAGCCAAACACAGTGTTAGGAACCTCAATGCCCACCACCGATGCCCCGGGCACGGGAGCCTCAATCCTGATGCTGGAAGCAGCTAGGGCTAAAGCTAAATCATTGCCCAACGAGGTAATACGCTCTACCCTTACCCTGGTTCTGGATACTTCTTCCGATTTCGTTTCATAGCTACCATCCCTCCCCTTTTCGCGTACTTCCTTATATTTTCTGTCCCAACCAGGCTCAACACCAAACTGTGTCACGGTAGGCCCTATATTTATCTGCACAACCCTGGCTTCTACACCATAGCTCGCTAGAGCCTCCTCAATCAATCGGGCTCGTTGGTCAATGTCTTCCCTGTCCAATTTCACCTCAGCGGGCTTATCCAAGATATCAATCGGTGGAAGATGCCACCCGCCGGGGGTGAAAATTGGTTCGTGTTCTGATTGCCACATGGGAAGAGAAGGAAGTAGCGCAGGCTTTGCCTCCAGTTCATTAACTGCCCCTACTTCAGGGGAGGTCGCTTCAAGATGAATAGCTTTAGCAGGAGCTCGCCGGGGAAAGATGACCCTGGGACGGAGTTGGAAAACTCTGGTCAAGAGACGCCAGCTATTCTTAGCAGCGCTCCAAACCTTCCGAGGGATGACAAAAATAATACCCAGAAGGACAAGTCCGGCTACTCGAAGTCCTCCCACGATATTAGAGGCACCTATTATGCTTTGCCCGAAGCTGCCTCCTAGTGTGGCTTGCCTCAAAATACCTTCCCCAGGGAAGAAAGAAAGAATTCCCCATACGGCAAAAGCCAGGCTAATGCCCCCGAGAACCCAATTCCACCTATGTTTCGCAATAGAGAACTGCCGCCGCCATGCCACCCAGACCAGCGAGCCCAAAGCGATGGCTATTATTATTATTCCATAACCAAACAATGCGAGCATGCCTTCCCATAACACATACAGCAAGACTACTATTACGACAATTAAGATAAGCCTTCGTACCACTGGTGAAGCGATGAAGCTAAAGAATCGCTTCCATGCTGGCCGGCTTTCTTTTGCTTTCCGCCTCGGCTTAGACCCACTTCTTGCTTTAGACACGGAGTTATGCTCCTAGCTCGTCGGCTTCCTCTGGGTTTTCCCTACCTCCACAACCACAGGAATGATGACAGGACGACGATGAATTCGTTTATAAAAGAAGCTGCTCAGGGACTCCTTTACTTTGGCATCAACGAAGCTTGGTTCAATCAAGCGTCTTCTAGAAATGAATCCTTCTTTTCTGTTCTCTAAAGCAGTTAGCACCACATCTCGGCCTTTCTCAATCAATGTCTGTTCCTCTCCAGCATCAACAACACCTCGCGTTATAATGCGTGGCCTTTCAGCTAGTTTACCACTTTCAGCATCAATAGCAATGGTCACCACAACGACGCCGTCTCGCGAAAGTAATTTGCGGTCCCGAAGCACAACGCCATCCAACTCGCCTGTTATCAGGCCGCTTACATAGATAACTCCGACACGGGTTCTATCAACCACTTTTCCTGAATCTTGCCCGAGCTCAAGGACATCCCCGTCCTCAAGGACAAAAATGTTATCTTTGGGTATCCCCATACTTTGAGCTAAGCTGGCATGCAAGCTTAAATGGCGATACTCACCATGAACAGGAACAAAAAATTTAGGCTTAACCAAACTAATCAAAAGCTTCAACTCTTCTTGACTACCATGCCCGTGGACATGAACTTGAGCCAGCCTGTCATAAATTACATTGGCACCTTGACGGAAAAGGCTGTCTATAGTCTTGCTAACCAATGTCTCATTGCCGGGAATAGGGGTTGCTGAAATCACCACGGTGTCGCCAGGGATTATCTGAACTCGACTACTGGGGTCGCGATTAGCCATGCGCACCAAGGCCGAGGTGGGCTCACCTTGACTTCCCGTGCTCAACACGATAACTCGATTGTGAGGCAAGGTCTTAAGTTCGTCCAAGTGACACATAATGCCGGGGGGAGCAGTAAGATAACCCGTTTTCAATGCCATGCTCACTATCTCCTTCATGCTCCGCCCGACGATAAATACACGGCGACCATGTTTAACGGCAACATCAAATACTTGCTGCTCGCGAGATACAAGAGAGGCAAATGTAGTTACGATTACCCTCCCCTTTGCCTCGCTTACAATCCTATCCAATGTATCCCTAACAACCATCTCGGAAGGAGTATATCCAGGAAGCTCGGCATAGGTGGAGTCAGAAAGAAGAAGCAAAACACCCTTTGCCCCTAGCGAAGCTAATTGGTTAAAGTTAGTAGCCTCGCAAATGACCGGGGTATAATCGATCTTAAAATCACCACTGTGAACTACAATTCCCAGGGGAGTGTGAATTATCAGCCCCACAGAATCAGGAATACTATGGCAAACAGAGAAAAACTCTATGGTGAAATTACCTAGTTTAATCCTGCTCCCGGGGCTAACTAAATTCAATTTTGCGTCAGTTTTCACCCCTCGTTGCTTGAGCTCCATGCGAATCAGCTCTCGAGCGAACTTGGTAGCATAAATGGGAGGGGCGATGCGAGATAAAATGTAAGGCAGCGCCCCAATGTGGTCTTCGTGCCCATGAGTAATCACTATCCCCCTTAAATTTTGCTGTCTCGCCAAAAGATAGCTAATATCCGGGATAAGCAAGTCAACTCCCAGCATCTCCTCGCTGGGGAACATGAGCCCGGCATCAATGACGACGATGTCATTGCCATATTCCAGTGCCATCATATTCTTACCGATTTCACCTAATCCGCCTAGAGGGATGAGTCTTAATTTATGTGCTGGCATGGTTTTTCCTTTTCCTTTCACTCAGGACATGGTTCTAAAACAGGCTTAATTGTTGAGATTCAACTTCATCTTGAGGCAGGTCTTTACCCTGGGCTAGTATCTGGGGAATCCTGAGTATGTCCGTTTCGATAGTCCGGCGCAGAGAGCCTTGATGGAGAGCCGCCGCAGGATGATACATGGGGTAATAAATGACGCCTTCTGACTTTCGTGACTTTCCATGAATCTTGCCTATGCTCTCATTGGGAAAATACTGCGCTAGAGAGTAACGTCCCAAAGTAATAATCATTTGGGGCTGAATTATCTCTATTTGACGGTCAAGCCATTTGCGGCAATTCTGTATCTCCGCTGGTAGTGGATCACGGTTTTGGGGAGGACGGCACTTAATCACATTAGCGATATAAACTTCCTCCCGCCGTAAACCAATTGAGGCTAACAGTTGGTCCAAAAACTGCCCTGCTGGCCCGACGAAGGGACGCCCTTGCTGGTCTTCGTGCCAGCCTGGAGCCTCACCTATAAAAAGTAAGTCCGCGTCCTCGGCTCCCTCACCAGGTACCACCTTAGTGCGATACTTAGCTAGCTCACAATCCCGGCAAGCTATAATTTCCTCACAAAGCTGAGCTAAAGCTGACATCTAATTCGATGGTAGCATATCTACCCTTGTCGGTCAATTTGAACTCTTGCTAGACCAGGACTGCTCAACTTATTTACTCTTCCTCCTCATCCTCATCCTGCTCCCAAATAGGCTCGGTGAATTGGTCAATAAATTCAGCAGTAACTCTCTTCGCTATTCTATCCATCTCCTCGTCTACTTGCTCAGCCAGATTGCTAAGCTCGGTCAAGTCAAGTGTAATCCCTAACATTTTAGTTAGGATACCAAGCACAGCCAGGGAGGCTTTGGGATTTGCTATTTGCGTGGCATACGCTGGCACTTCACCCAGCAAGCAAATGCCTTCCATCCCCCTTTCCTTAGTCATTCCCAATATCAATCCATTCAATCCAGCGATGCGAAGATTACCTCTAAGAACCACATTATGTTTGCTTAACTCGTCAACCAAGTTAGCTGTTGTCGCTGCTCCCCAAACCTTCATTTCTTCACTATGGTGGATGCGTGTCACCGCAGCAGCACAACTATATACCCTTGCCACCTTAAACCTTTGCGCTACATCCAAAACACAGTTAACCAGCTCATACCCTTTGAAACCAGGTTGTTCCTCACCAATAAAAATCACCAAGCCCTTACTGGCCTTGGGATACTGCCAATAATAAAACTTGCTCTCGGGAAAACGAGGGCTTTCAACCACGTTGTCTCTAACTGTGACACCCACTGGTTCAAAGAAGTTAATAGGTTCAATCTCCCCTATTTCTACAGCATTTAGCTTCTCCACAAGATACTTCGCTGCGGTTATGGAAACGTCGCCAATGCCAGGCCATGAGGCAAGCATGGAACAACTCTTAGGGCGTGGTTGCTTATAAAGCTTTATTACGTCTTTCGTATCCATCTTAGCTTCCCTTGGTCGTCACCGATACACTAGAGCAATATAAAGGAGGAGTTTGCAAAATCCCGCCAACCCATCTTGCTTCCCGCCCTATGCCAAGAAGCTCCTTTAACACTTGATATACGTTACCGGCAATCATAGTATCCTTCACTCTCCCCATTATCTCACCATTCTCTACCTTGTATCCCAGCAAAACGTTGCCACCGAAGTCACCACCCAGAAGATTACCCTGTTCAGCACCGATGACTTGCTCCACAATTAATCCTTCCTTCATATCTTCCACCATCGCCTGGAAAGAAACATCCCCCTCGCTTAAAATAAGAGAGCTTACAGCTGGGCTGGGAAAACCACCACCTGCTCGCCTACCGTTACCGGTGCTCTGAGTACCAGCTAAAGCTGCTGTTTGTAAATCATAAAGGAAATTCGCCACTACCCCATTTGTAACAAGCGACAGACGCTGGCTGGACACCCCCTCGTCATCAAAAGGATAACTCCCTACGCCGTAAGGTATGGTAGCATCATCCCATAAGCTCAGCTTTTTGTCAAAAACTTGCTCCCCTCGTTTATCCTTTAAAGGCGAAGCCCCCTCAAGGACTGCTTTGCCGTTAAACGCCAGCACTAGAGGGCTCAGTAAAGCACTAGCTACTCCATGAGGTGTAAAAATTATTGGCAGCAGCTTGGTGGACACGGTAGCTTTTTTCTTAGCCATCTCCAGTTGCCATATCACTCTGTCAGCCAGGTCATCAATATTGTCAGACAAACGACATGAGCTTTCGCTATCACCCACAAAAAGCATATCTGTATCACGAACAAGAATGCCTTCCAATCCAAGGCTAAAAAAACTTCTGTCATACCTTCCCTCACCACCTTGAGAATTATTTAAGGAGATTGAGATTATTCCTTTGGTTACCTGAACATCACAAAGGATATCAGGAGTATGCCCCCTAATCTTGGCTATAAGCTCCTTCCCGATCTCAACCATCCTCTCCATAGCTATTTCTCCTAGTTTAGGGTCGACGATGCACACTGCCGAATAGTCCTGGGAGGAAGGGAATTGAAAATTGGCCGGACCGCCAAATTGAGAGGTTTCCACGGCCATGTCAACCAAATCTTCCCAACCGCCCCCTCCACTAGCAGTAGCAAAGCCAATTCTACCTTCCCTGAAAATTCGCAAGGCAATACTGCTACTCTCCTTGGTCTGAACTTGTTTTAGTTCATTGGCTTCAAATTGTATCGTCATTGCCCGATAAGAAACCAAGAAAACTTCAGCTTGCTCAGCCTCCCTCCGAGCAGAGCGGAGAACCTCCATAAGATGTTCCATCTTAAATTCTAATTCCTAATATCTAAATTCTAAACAATTCTAAAATTCCAAATTTAAATACCAAAACTCTTTTTGTTTGAATTTTGGTCATTAAGCGCTTTGTCATTGTTCAGGATTTTGCATTTAGAATTTAGTGCTTATTTTTATCTGCCTCCTATCACACAATGACGAATCCTGATATGTGGGCTACCGTTAGAAACAGGTAGCGGATATTGCCCCCCTTTGCCACAGCCACCACCCTGATTCATCTCCAGGTCATTGCCTATGGCATCGATATTTTGCAGGGTAGTAAAAACATTACCGGTTAGCACCACGGGGCGCAATAACTCTGCTAATCTCCCCCGGCGAATTACGTAAGCTTCTCCAGCGGAGAAGGTAAACATCTCCAGGCTAGTCATTCCGCCGTACCAATCCTTAACATAGACGCCTTCCTCAATGTCACCAAGCATTGCCTCGAACGAAGCGCTACCTGGCTCAATAAAGGTATTGCTCATTCGCACGATGGGGGGAAAGAGGTAATTAATGGCTCGAGCATTCCCCGTAGCCCTTTCTCCCATCTTAGCCGCTGTTTCTCGGGAATGAAGCCTTCCCTCCAGAATGCCCTCCCGGATAAGATAGGTTTTCCTTGCCGGCGTTCCTTCATCATCGTATTTATAACTTCCTCGCAAGTTAGGGATAGTAGCATCATCAACGATATTGAGATGCTTGCCGCCAAATCTTTTCCCCAGGACCATGATTTGCCGCAGGTTTTCATTTTGATATACAAAATCCGACTCGGATAAATGCCCGAAGGCTTCGTGAGCAAAGACTCCAGCCAGAACGGGGTCCAAAATTACGGTATACTCTCCACCTTTTACCTGGGGGGCAGAAAGAAGGGCTGCGGCACGCCTTGCTATCTCCCCGGCTTGCTCATGTAGTCTCTCCACGGCAGAAAACTCGCCATTGCTTCCCAGGCTTAGTCCTGCTTGTTGAACCTCGTTATCCTTGCGAGCTATGGCTGTCAATCGTGAAGTAAGGTCAGTTTTAGCCTGCTCTATATAACTACCTTCAGAATTGGCGAAAATACGTTGCCTCCTGGTATCACGATAATTAATTCTTGTGCTCTGAATTTTTGGGCTACTTAACATAATATCATTATAGCTATCTAAGAGCTCTTTCTTGGTTGCCAATGGTATGGTTGTGGAATCTTTCTTCAATTGCGGCACCAGTGTATCCACTACCGGGTCTGTAGGAAAAAGCTTAAATGGTTCCCTGCTGGCTAACCTTGCTTCCTCCAGCGCCAGAGCCACTTTCTCCCTCAGCCCATCCAAGCGATTAAAGCTGACGAATCCCCAACTCCCTTGGACTAAAGCACGAATATTGCCACCAGAATTACGAGCCCTGCTTATCTCCTCCAGCCTCTCCCCCCTGTAGACAATGCTGGTAGCCTGGCTCTCCTCAAAATGGATTTCAATATAGGCGGCACCATGGCCTTTCAAGGCATCGGCAATCAAGTCCCGCATGCCTTTATTGTAGCCCTTGACACGAATAAAGGCAAAGAACCGTGCCCATCTACACGATTAATCACTTTCGGTTTGCCTCCCCTCCACTTCCCCCATCTGTCATTGCCAGGGCTAAGCTGCGCAACAACCTCCTAATATAGTAGAATGTTGACCGAGCTTTAATTTATACCCATCTCCTGATATTATCTGGGTTAGGGTAATGAAATTCACCGATAAACTGCTTAATGCCAGCCGAAAAAACAAAAGCTGGCTTTGCATCGGGCTGGACCCTGACCCTGAGCTTATGCCCGCGGTAGACGTTCTACAATTCAACAAAGCCATTATCGAGGCTACCTCCGACCTGGTCTGCGCCTATAAGCCCAATCTAGCCTTCTATGAAGCTTTAGGGACCGAAGGGCTGGCTATCCTGGAAAAGACCGTTAAATATATACCCGGTGATATTCCCGTAATCGGCGATGCCAAGCGCGGCGATATCGGTAACACTGCCAAGGCTTACGCCAGGGCTCTCTTTTCGGTTCTTAGCTTCGATGCCGCTACCGTCAATCCCTACCTTGGCTACGACTCCATAGAGCCTTTTATTAACTACCAAGATAAAGGAATATTCATCCTGTGCCGAACATCCAACCGAGGAGCCACAGATTTCCAGAACCTTTGCTCCAATGGCCTACCTCTATACGAAGCAGTGGCGCAAAAAGCCAAAGAATGGAATATTTATGGCAATATTGGCCTGGTAGTCGGGGCGACCTATCCTGATGAATTAAAGAGGGTTCGCTCAATCTGCCCCGAAATGCCTTTGCTTATCCCCGGCATCGGCGCTCAGGGAGGGGACTTGGCTTCAGCAGTTGCCTACGGAGTGGATGCCCGGGGCGAGAAAGCGATTATCAATGTGTCAAGGCAAATTCTTTATGCTTCAAAGGAAAAAGATTTTTCCCAGGCGGCTAGAAACATGGCTGAAAAAATCCGCAAGCAAATCAATGACTATAGAAATAAACCTCGGTGACATAGTCCGGTTGCGCAAAGCACACCCCTGCGGCAGTTATGAGTGGGAAGTGGTGAGAGTGGGCGCCGACATTGGCCTTAAATGCCTCAAATGCCAGAGAAGGGTGCTTTTGGAGAGAGGGGTGTTTGAGAGAAGGGTGAAAGAATTTGTCTCCAAAAGCGGCTAGCTAACCAGCTTCGGGACAATAAAAAGCACACTGTGATGAAAAGTTGGCTTTATCAGCTCTGTGTGCTAGGTTATATCCCGTTTTGACAGCGAACAGGTCAATATGTCCTGACCCCTAGACTGCGACACCCAATTATAGTACTCTATCTCTTCTATATCTTAATTGATTAAGGAACTTTTTTTATAAATATGAAAATACTCGTCTTCTTGCACGGAACAACCATAATGCACAAAGATGCCAAAGGTCTTGCTCGAGAAAGAATAGTTAAGCAAGTTACGGAGGGTGATACACCTATTCATGACTACGCATTATACATTCCTGTCGGCAACGCTGTTAAGAAATTACAGGAGTGGAAGGGACAAGGGGCAAGAATATGCTATTTGAGCTCTCATAGAAATGCGAGAGATGTTGAGAAGGATAAGTCTGTCTTGAAGAAATATGCTTTCCCCAATGGTCAAATCTTTTATCGCCGAAATAGAGAGGAATACAAGGATGTTGTTGAAAGAATTCGACCTCTTCCAGATCTGATTGTCGAAGACGATTGTGAATCAATAGGTGGAAAGGTTGAAATGGTCTATCCCAATCTTAAGCCAGAATTAAAAAACAAAATCAACTCAATTGTTGTTAAAGAGTTTGGCGGCATAGATTCTCTTCCTGATAGAATTTTCGAATTGAGCTAACAAAACAGGGTTTTCTGCAATCGTCGGTTGCGTCGTTCGCCCTGGAACTGCTAGACAAAAGATCTCCTCATGGGCAGAGCTAGATGGGGAAAAGTCACGCTCAGCCAAATGCTTTCCGTTCAAGTGAGCCGGATTCTCATATGAAATCCTCCGGAAGACTATAAACGAAATCGGCGGGCCCACCAGCGGTAGCCTATTGCAGCAATCAACGCTATCGAGGCGATGGGTGCCCATACGAGTCTGAGGTCGAAGGGGAACGCATCAAGCAGTATTCCTCCAACCAGCGGACCCATCGCTATACCTATGGTTTCGCTTAACCCGAAAAATCCCATGTATCGTCCCCTCTGGTCTTGCGGAGAGAGTTCCCCTATTACCGAGAGTGTAACCGGAGAATGTATAATCTCGCCTGCTGTGATTATCGCCATCGCTCCCAGCGCCCACCCAAATTGTGTAATCCAACCTAAAGATAGATAGCCAAACACGTAAAGCAAGCTCCCAAGTATAAGAGCCCGGTACTTCGCTATCCGCCTGAGGGCAAGAGTCATTGGATATTGAAAGAAAATCACTATCAAGCCGTTCAAAGTCAGTAATAGACTATATTGCGCGAAAGAAAAGCCGACCCTATCCACGGCGAAGATAGATAAAGTACTTACCATCTGTCCCATAACTATGAACAGCAGGAGACTCACCATCGTGAAGACCAGGAAGGCTCGGTCGCCAGCAGGGGGGAGCACGCTACGAAAGCCCACCCTTCCACCCATTCCAGATGAAGACTCGCGAACAAAGAAAAAGACAATGAAGGAAACGATACAACAGGTTAAAGCCGGAACCCCAAAGAGCCAGCCATAGGGCAAAAAAGTGGCCAGATACCCCCCTATGGCAGGGCCAGCAGCCCAGCCTATGTTAGCTCCTATACGAAGGATTCCATATGCTTCTGTCAGCCGCTCTTTTGAGGTAAAATCTGCCACCATGGCTGAGATCACAGGACGTGTTATGGTAAGCGTTGAGCGACCAGCAATGTAGGCAACTACAATGGCCCACACTGGGGCTGCAATCCCGATAAGGACAGCTAGTCCCGTATATAAGAATATACTTACGAAAGTAGCCGTAAGTAGAATCGGACGCCGGCCGAATCTATCTGAGAGCGCTCCTCCAAATGCCTGGCTAACGGCTGAGCAAAGCCCCGCAGCCAGGAGGATGGTTCCGACCACAGTCATGGAAAGACCTCTATCCTGATAAAGATATAAACTCAGAAACGGCATGCAAATGGAGAAACCGATTACTGTGAAAAACTGAATGACAGTGATAACCCATAGCTCAGGCTCGAATCGGTGAAAGACATTTCGGAACGGGCTTTTGGCTTTTCCTGATAATCCTTCCATGACCTGCCTGAAACACCTGATTATAACTCTTTTGGGTCCACTTGCCTTCTAGTCTGATTAATAACTAATCCCTTGCGGCAGGCTCAGGCTATAAAGGGCTTGTTGTTCGTTAACCAATATCATAATCAGTTCCAATCTTCGTTGCCTTAAGATGGGTAGCCAGGTTAGTTCAGGCTCTTGGTAGCAAAGCTAACCGCTAGTGATGTAATAGTGCCGGCGGGCATTTGACATAGTGCTCCTCAATATCAAAAGTATTTCATTCGGAGGTTGCGCAAAGCGCACCCCTGTGGCAGCTATGAATGGGAAGTGGTGAGGGTGGGCGCCGACATCGGTCTTAAATGCCTCAAATGCCAGCGAAAGGTGCTTTTGACAAGAGACATATTCAGAAGAAGGGTGAAGGAATTTGTCTCCAAAAGTGCCTAACTAGCCAGCGCCGCCACGGCGCCCTGGCTGCCCGGAGAGAGCTGCTGGAGCGCTCGTACTGTCGGCTCGATTCGGTCGCCTTCAATATTGGCTGTTGCGTTCATTGAACTCACCTCCCGCATATATTATGTCGCGGCGCTGTGGGTTTGTAAGCGGGGCGTGGGGGTGACGCGGTGAGGCGAGGGCGGTGGGGCTTCGCAGTATGCCAGCAGTCACGTTACGATGTGTTATACTGTGAAATGTATGCGGGTTGAGTTACCCGTGTGCGGTCACTACTATGGATGTCTTCTTTGTGGATGATGCAGGACAACCGAGGCCATCTCGATCTGGCATGGGACCGCTTCTGGCTGTTGGCGGGATCGCACTTGTGCCTGTGCTGCGTGGGGCGAACCTTGGTGATGGAGGCTTGACAGCTAGGGGGTGACATGCCACAGACTAGGATTTTGGGGAAGG